>Ga0209963_1000045_pt1 | contig 664566 bp, 688 predicted proteins | sample ThiBio_1000_biof_2_FD_183957 | JGI IMG/M metagenome (GOLD analysis project Ga0209963, IMG submission 183957) | Wastewater bioreactor microbial communities from Cape Town, South Africa - Thiocy_cont_1000_biof (SPAdes) | ecosystem: Engineered > Bioreactor > Thiocyanate-remediating >...
GCTTCTGCAGGGCGCTTCTCTGTCCCGGATTTCTGTCTCATCTTCGCTCCTTGAATGGCTACGATGAACCAGAAATCCTCCCCTCTCAGTTAAGCCGATTTTGTCTCATTGGTGCTGACGCCGGACATTCAGGAGGTCCGCCGTAACCGAGCCCATGAGCGCGGCGGCCAGCACCGGTGCGACGTTAACGATCGTATAGACGCCGATGATCAGCTCGAACCCGTAGAAGGCGCCGGTCAGCGGTGCGTCGAAGGCGGCGGCGATGGCTGCCGCGGCTCCGCAACCGACCAGCATGCGCACGTCGTTGCGGCGCAGCTTGAGACTGCGGCCGATGCGCGATGCCACGCCCGACCCCATCTGCGTGTAGCCCGCTTCAAGGCCGACGGACGCGCCGAAGCCGCTGGAGATGATGGTCTGGACGGCGATGATGAGACTGTCGGTCAGCGACAGCCGGCCGCCATGGAGCGCATTCGCTTCGATCGGATCGACCGGCGTCCGGTACTTGCGATAGCGCAGCCAGGCGATGCTGATCCCCATGATGACGCCGCCGGCAAGCGGCACCAGTGCATGGCCAGGCTCGAACAGGGCGAACATGCTGGAAAGCCGCGCTCCCTTCGGCAAGCCGAAGAGATACCAGTGCATCTCCTGCACGATCCAGCCCATGGCCGCGACGAGCACGCCGGAGATGGCGCCTACCGCGCAGGCCAGAAGGACGATGAAGAGGCCCGGCGCCTTGAACGTTGCCAGCAGATGCTTGGCGCCGGCAAGCAATTGCGGCCGCATGACGAAATGGAGACTGTCGATTGCCACGAAGGGACGTCCTGAACATGCTTGGCGGTCGCGGCCCTGTTTCCGCGATCACCCGGCCTGCTATCACCTGTTTTGCTGATGCCCTGCTATCGCCGAGCCTGTGCTTCCGCTCCGAGGTAATAGCGGCATTTTGTTGACGTTTTTTTACGCTGCGGCGAAATGGAGCGAATTTCCTTGCCAGCGCGATTGCGGCGCGCGCGGGCTATTCCGCGTCCGGCTGCCGGTCCGGCGCGGCGCGGGCGAAAGCGTCGAGCGCCTGTGCCGCGTCGAAAATGCGCATTGTCGCCGGATAGGGCGAAAGGGCGAAGGAAAAGCGTTTCGCGTTGAAGATCTGCGGCACCAGGCAGAGATCCAGGGGCATCGACTGATCGATCGGCGGCCGTCAACCGATAAGTGATCCGACGACAACCGCCACTTGACTGGAGTGCGCCCGTCGTGGCGCACTTTCAGATATCCTGAGGAACGGCGCATCATAAGGGCAAAACTGCGGATGCAAGTACCGCGCGCCTCCGACAACGCGAGTTGATGGCTGAGGATTGGCTGGGCTACCCCGAACGTGCGGTACGATCTTCCTGCCTCCCACCAACCCAGAACGATGGCGTCAGGATGAACGCGAGCGTGGCAACATAGACAACCACCTGAATACCCATAGGGCGATCATCATAGCCGACGAGAACATGCAGCAGAAGACCAAGCGCGCTGTCTTGGGGAAGAATTTTTGACGTATTCCAGATGTCATAACCGATGGATGGAAGAAGCCCCGCTTGTACGAGGAGGCTGGCAGCCTGAGCCGAGAGACCGGCGGCGATCAGGACTAGGAGGAGGCCGGTAATCTTGAATACGTGCTTCATTGGAATCCGGAGTAGGCCGAAATAGAGGAGGATGCCGAGGAAGGTGGCGGCCGCGCCGCCGAGCAATCCACCTTCGAGCATGCCACCTGCGGTGCCCTCAGCCGCGATCCCGTAAAGGAAGAGAACAGTCTCGGATCCTTCGCGCAGAACCGCAATTGCGCAAATCATCGCGAGAGCCGAAAGCGGCTTCACGCCCTCCTGGACTTCCTTGCCAACAGCGCGTGTCTGCCCCGTCAGTTCGGATCCGTGCTTGCCCATCCAAACATGGTGCCAGCCAATCATGATAACCGCCAGTATGAGGGCCGTCGCCTTTAGGTATTCGTTGCCCATACCGCCGGCCATGCTGCTGATTTTCCCGGCAAACGCCGCGAGCAGGGCCGCGCCCGCGAGTCCCGCCATCAGACCAAAGCCGATCGCTCGGCCTCGACCTTCAATGCCGCGGCTCGCCGCCATCACGATCGAAACAATCAGGGAGGCTTCGAGGCTTTCGCGGAAGACAACGACGAGGGCGGCGATCATCGACGGTTATTTCGCAACTATCGTACCGTACGCCGTAGCCTTATGCAGTTCGCCGACGAAGTTGTATGTACCCGGCTCCAGGGGCCCGATGAAAACGGTCGCAGTTTGGCCGCCCGCGATCATTTTTTCGACATGCAGATCCGTGCTGTCGAACTCTTCGGCGGTCTTGTCCGCGTTGGCAATGGTAAGTTTGATCCGCTTGCCTGCCGGAAGGACTAGGGTCTCTGGCGAAAACGCGTGGTTCTTGATCGCTACGGCGGGTGTGTCGGCGGCGAAGGCAGCCGTACCGGACAGCACGGTGGATACAACGGCCAGAGAGACAAGCAAGCGCATTCTGGTTGGTGTCCTTCCAGGGGGACTCAATTGCGTTGTTTTTGGGCAGTTCATCGCAAACATGATTACTGATGTCAAGTTAATCCTCGGACCTTGGATGGTGCGTAAAGCGGATTATTGCAGAGCCAATCGCTCGAACGTTCGGCATCATCCGTTGCGTCAGATAGTCCACCTTCGAGATTTGGCCGTCGTGCTCGCGCTCGGTCACTTGAAATTGCGTGGCGTGCTCATGGAATGGAGGGTCGATATCGGGCCCGTTTACTTCAGAGATCGACCTCGAACCGTCAACCAGCTCCCGCTTGCACGCCGTTCCGAGCTCAAATTTCACTTCTAAAGTCACTGCAGCGGCAGGATGATCCGCACAGCAGCAGACACTTCCCAAATGCAAACACCTTTGTCCGGCGAGGCTGAATATGGCAGCCTCTTCCGACCCGGCGTCGGTCAGCAAAGCGTGCCATCTTACGGAAATGTAAATCGTCCGAGAAGCCTGACCAACAATAGGCAGCCAATGAAACTCCCCTTCGCTTTACCCCTGGAATTTCATGAGCGCTTCCTTCCTGCATGCCGGACGATTTTTCGCCGAATTGTACGTGGCTTATACGGTAGCATTCTATTCGCGCGCCGGCCTGATGAAGGTCGAAAACGCTGTCGGCGCATCGCCACCGAGGCCCAACGAGCAAGACGCGCTCTTCGAGTATCGAGGGCTGATCCACCTCCACAGCGAATATTCCGGCGACGCCCGTGGGTCCTACGAGGAGCTGTCCGTGGCGGCCCATCGGCATGGACTGAAATTTCTAGTGATAACGGATCACAACAACGTGGACGCTGTTGGAGACGGGCAGCAGGGTTGGAGGAACGGCGTCCTAATGCTGACCGGGGTCGAAAGCCGTCGCCAAGAGGGGTACATGCTCCTCCTGGACATCGAGCGATATGTTCACGGCGAGCAGGATAGCGTCGACAAGAGATTGGAAGAAGATTCCGAGGCGGACGGATTTGGGCTTGTAGTCCATGCCGGCAACTGCCGCAGGCCGTGGAAGGGCGAACTCGATCCGAGGATTGTCGGACTTGAGATATTGGACTATGCAGACCAACTTTACGACTGCTCGGCGCTCGCCAAGCTTAATGCATTTCTATTCTATCTCGTCAATCCCGCTCTAGCCTGTCTTCGCGTCTACCATCGCCCTGTGCAGACGCTGGCGAAATGGGACCGCGAGACGTGCAAGCGGCCCGTGGTCGGGTTTTATGGCCCGAACATGCATCAAAAGGTCAGAATCCTGAAATGGGAGCCGAAATTTCCATCGGCTGAAGTGGTTATGCCGATTGCCAGCAATCATATCCTTTCCTGTCAACCGCTGACCGGAGACTTTCAAAGCGATCGCCGGCTTGTCCATCAGGCAATCAGGAACGGCAATCTCTTTTTTGCGCTCGATTTGGTCGGCGACAGCAGCGGGTTTCGATTTACCGCCAGACAGGAAGGCCTGGCCGCTATCATGGGGGAAACCCTCGTGTCGGGAGTGGAAACAACCTTTTCGATACGGCTTCCACGAGTAGAAGATCGATCGTGCCCCGAGATAGTCGTTTACCGCGATGGGGCAGAGTTCATCCGGGGAAGCGGACCCGCCTTTACCTTTCGGACGTCCAAGGAGGGTGCGTACCGCGTCGAGGTCCTCGCCAGGATGCCAACGTTCTTCGGTCGGGGAAGGATGGCGCCGTGGATATATTCGAATCCCATTTATCTGAGGAATCGGTCCGCTCGATCGTGACTGCCTGTCCAAGCACCCGTTACTTGGTAGGGAGCCTTATCGCCAAGGGGCCGGTCGAGAACCACCTCAACCCTTTTCCCGGCCTCGCCACCGGATTGCCGGACAAACGACCGGTTTGACCCCCATTGGGACCTTGGACCACTTGGAGTCTTGTCACGATGCGTCGCCTGATATCGATCAGCATGCTGCTAGCGGTTTTGTTTGCGGGTAGTTACGTGGGCTACCAGCTAATCACCGGAAATTTCCACACGGTCGTTCCAGGCGAATTGTATCGCTCAGGTCAGCTTGGTCCGGCCCGGCTGGCACAGTACGTCCATCGGTATGCGATCAGGACCGTCATCAACCTGCGTGGCCACAACCCAGGCAAGAAATGGTACCACGACGAGGTGGCAGAGGCGGCAAGTCTCGGTGTCGTGCACCTGGATTTCAAGATGTCGGCCCATTCCGACTTCACGGTTAACCAGGCACGGCAGATCATCAGGATCATGAAGGATGCGCCCAAGCCAATTCTCATTCATTGTGAGGGCGGGGCAGATCGTTCCGGGCTTGTTGCCGCCATCTATCTGGTCGCGAATCACGACGGCGGCGAGAATGCAGCAGAAAGCGAATTGTCACCGCTCTATGGTCATTTCGCAGTTCCCGGACTGTCCAAAGCATATGCGATGGATAAGAGCTGGGAGAGCCTTGAACCCTTTCTGGGCATCAAGAATTCATAGGCGTCGCTTCCGAACAATTGCGGCGGCCGCCCAATCCACACGAACGTCCATATTTGCTTTTTAGGAGACGTGCCCACTCGGGCCGTCCGAGGATGACTACAGTTCGATCCCAAAAGGCATGCCTTCAACAGAGTCGGTGTTGTTGGCGGCCTCTATGCCGAGTAAAGCCACACATAGAAATAGAATAAATATATACAAAAAAATATCGCGATATCGACGTGAGGGATACTTGTGAACGTTACACATGACAGGTCAACGTTGAATTTTTCTGAAGCAACAGCGGCTGGATAAGTTAGATGAATGACGACGTTTAGGCTTAATCCGGAATAGGAGGCCGTGGCTGTATAATATCCGAACCTGATGGGGGACCGACTTCGAATCATACAAATTTGTAAGAAATTTCGGTTTGTCCAACGCCCGAACCTCTCCTATTCAGAGGCGCTCTCGGGGGTTGGCGATTTCAATATCAAGACTCTCAAATGCCTTTGTCCGCCTCGTGGAGCGGCGCGTATGAAGCTCGATCGCGACGTTGCTGTCCAAAATCCGGTCCGCCCTCCCAGCGGCATCAGGCGGGCTTGGTTGCAGCTTGGAGATGTAGGTGCGACGGTATGGCCAGCCCTCGCATTGATTGTTGGCTTGTTGCTTGTGCGCCTCGGGCTGGCGGCGACAATGCCATTTACTGTGGACGAGGCATATGCCGTTGTCGTGTCGCGGGCGCATTCACTGTCGTACTTCGACCATCCCCCAATTGGCTTTGCTCTCGCGCGGCTTGCGGCCGACATTGCCGGATCTGAAAACCGCTTCATCGTCAGGCTCCCTTATGTGCTGCTGGGCTCATTATCGGCGTTGTTGCTGTACGACTTGACGAAAATGGCGTACGGAAGGAATGCCGGCTTTTGGGCTGCTGCGTGGCATTCCATTGCTCCTTTCTTCTTCATATCGGCCGGGCACTTTGTGGTACCGGATGGTCCACTTGATTTTTTTCTGCTGGCAAGTGTGCGGGTCATTGCGCCTGTCTTGATCACTGGGGATCGAGAGGCCGTACTCGTCCGCTGGATTGTTAGCGGCGCGATGCTCGCGCTGGCGCTCATGTCCAAATATCAGGCGGGTCTGTTTTGCGTTTCCGCCGCCCTTGTGCTGCTCCTGACGCGAAGAGGGCGCGAGGAACTGCGACACCCAGGCCCGTGGTTGGCCGGTTTAATCGCGTCGCTCGGGATGCTGCCGGCCGTGATCTGGAACATGGATCACCAATGGGCGTCGTTTGCATTCCAGTCTGGACGGGCATTCCAAAACAGCGCCCATATATTGCACCTGGACAACTTCTTGATCACGTTAGTCGGCCAAGCCGGCTATGTCTGGCCGACGAGTTGGATCATTATCATAGTCATGGTCTGGCGCGGAACAGACGGAAATGCCTCCGCTGCCGATCGGTTCTTCTCGCTGCTTGCTGCCCCTCCGATCGTCTTCTTCGACATAGTCGCACTGGTTAGCAGCCACTCGCTGCCGCATTGGTCCATGAGCGGATTTCTGTTTGGATTCCCTCTTGTCGGCAAGTGGTGCCGTGACAATGCGACCCAAATGCCCCGCGCACTACGAAGGTCATTTGTCATTGCTGTGGCAGCGGTACCTATCCTTGCGGTTGCGTTCACGCTGCAAGCGCGCACTGCGGCGTTTACCCGGCTCTTCTTCCTTCGGACTCCCCGACATGATTTGGATTGGCAGAGTGTCGACTGGTCCCAATTGAAAACCAGCGAAAGTACGACCGGCCTTTCGGTGCCGGGTGCATTTGTCATTGCCTCGGACTGGATCCAGGGCGGCAAAATCGGCGCGGAAATGGGACCGAATGTTCCAATCGAGGTATTGCCCGGAGACCCTCGGCACTTCCGATACATGAACGATAGGCGACTGTCCTCCCGAAACAGGGGATTTTTCATCGGGGCCGCCGAGTTCGGGCGCGAGGACGCCACGGTCAATCGGTACCGCGATCGCCTCCGCGGCCAATTCGAGATTACCGGTCCAGAGATCTGGCTGGTTCAGGACCTGTTTGGATTTCCCGATTTCAGAATCGTCATTTTGCCGGTTAGGCGGCTTTGACATGACCAGCCAGAATTTACATGGAATCGATTGATCGAGCAGTGGCAACGGCACTTCCGGTCGTGCAGCAATCCTCGCAGCAGGCACCCCATTTGCCGATGCCCATTTTCACTCGAGAGGGCACCGACACTCCGGTACAGCCCGGACCGGAGCTGACGGTGGTGGTACCAACCCTAAACGAGCGTGCAAACATTCCGTTGCTCGTCGAGCGGATGGCCGAGGCGATCATCGGAATCAATTGGGAGATCGTGTTCGTCGATGACGATTCGAAAGACGGAACGATCCAGGCGGTGCGCAGTCTAGCCAACGCCGACCATCGGGTGCGCGGTCTCCGCCGCATTGTCCGACGCGGGTTGGCCGGAGCATGTCTCGAAGGAATGCTGTCAAGCTCAGCTCCCATCGTTGCCGTAATGGATGCCGATCTGCAGCATGATGAGAAATGCCTGCCCGAAATGTTCAGACTGCTTGGGGCCGGCGACACGGACCTCGTGGTGGCAACCCGCTACGACGCTGGCGGCAGCGCCTCCGACGGCTTCGGAGATTTTCGCGCGCGCGGCAGCAAACTGGCTGTTCGTCTCGCCAAGTCGCTCCTGAAGATCGAGCTTAGCGATCCAATGAGCGGGTTTTTTATGCTGCGGCGTGAGATCGTCGACGAAATTGCCCCCCGCCTTTCTCAACAGGGCTTCAAGATATTGCTGGACATGGTGGCGTCATCTCAACGGCCGCTTCGGATCAGGGAGATACCTTACCGGTTCGGGCAGCGGCTTCACGGAGAAAGCAAGCTCGATGCGACAGTTGTCCTTGAATATTTGGGATTGCTGGTAGCAAAAGCTTCAGGAGATCTCGTCTCGACGCGCTTTCTCGCGTTTGGCATGGTTGGCTCTGCGGGCGTGATTGTTCATCTGGCCACGCTCCGCCTTCTGCTCGTGAACGGTTTGACCTTCACCCCCGCACAAACGGCCGCCATGTTTACCGCGATGGCGTTCAACTACACGGTAAACAATAGCCTGACCTACCGTGACCGCCGACGCAGGGGTTGGCGGTTTTTCACTGGATTAGGAATGTTTGCCGCCTTATGCAGTTTCGGCGTGGTGGCCGGCGTTGGTGTATCCTCGGTCTTTTATCAGAGCGAGCCGCGGTGGTGGCTGGCGGGCCTTGCTGGTGCTGCGGTTGGCGCCGCCTGGAATTATGTCACGAACTCAGCGGTCACCTGGCGTTCCCGCTGAGCCGGACTTCCGGCAATGGTCAAGGCTGGCTGTTCTTGGTCCTTGTAGTTAGCGCGCTGACGCTTTCGGAAACGCTGCATAAGTTTGGTCCACGACCTGCTGTACCTGGGACGGCATTTCTTGCCGATCTGTATGTTTCCGGAGAAGTGCTGTCGAGGCCAGTAGTCCATACCACGCATCGACGATCTTCGCGGCCGAATGTTGTGACCGATCCGCGTTGCCGAATTCTGCTAGCGGGTAAAGGAGCTGAACATGGCCAACAGACAGATCAGCGTCGCGAGAGAGATGCTGTGCAAAGTGCCGGAAATCACCCTTTACTTCTGGATCATCAAGATCATGGCGACGACCGTGGGTGAGACGGCGGCCGATTATCTCAACGTCAATCTCGGCTTCGGGTTGACCAACACCTCATACGTCATGGGTGCGCTGCTCCTTGCCGTCCTGACCTATCAGCTGGTCAAGAGACTCTACGTGCCTTGGCTGTACTGGCTAACCGTCATCCTGATCAGCATTGTCGGCACTCTGATAACCGACAATCTGACCGACAGGCTTGGCGTCCCGCTCTGGGTTTCGACGATTGGCTTCAGCATTATTCTCGCGATCGCATTTTTGGCCTGGTACGCCAGCGAAAGGACGCTCTCGATCCACTCGATCTTCACCACGAAGCGCGAGCTGTTCTATTGGGCGGCGATCCTCTTTACCTTCGCGCTCGGCACGGCCGGCGGCGACTTCGCTACGGAAGGCCTGAACTTCGGCTACTTCCAGGGCGTGCTTATTTTCGGCGGCCTTATCGCGCTGACGACACTCGCTTACTACACCAACATCTTCAATGCGGTGCTTAGCTTCTGGGTTGCCTACATTCTGACGCGCCCTCTTGGCGCCTCGATCGGCGATTTCCTGACCCAGGCGCCAAAGGATGGCGGGCTCGGCCTCAGCGACAGCTGGGTCAACGGCGCCTTCTTCGCCACCATCATAATTCTCATTGCCTACCTCACTTTCACCCGTGTCGATCGGCCAAAGAACAGCGAAGACAAAGCGACGATCGATTACTGGGACAACAACGACGGCGCGCCGGCTTCCGTGGTCGAGCTCGAGTGAGCAGGTTGGGCGATATCCGCTTGCAAATCTCCGCCGCTTTCGGGTCCGCGTGCTATGTCGAACAATTCCAGCAGATCGGTTCGTAAGAATTCCATGGCGCGCGGATGCATGACCGTCTCCTTGGCAATCGCGCTTGCGGCCACCACTTCTGCTGCCGGAACCTCACAAGCCGCTTCCTTGCGGTCCACGATGACGGCGCGCACGGTCGAAGGCCGCCTTATAAAGGCGTACGTTCTTGGCTCCGGCCCCAGATCCTTGCTCGTCATGGGCGGCGTTCATGGTAACGAGACCTCCAGTGTCGCCTTGATCAGACACTTCGAGCAGTGGGTTTCCCACTATAGGTTGCCACCATCGGATTGCCTTTTGATCGTGGTGCCGGACGCAAACCCGGACGGGCATGCACGAGGCACCCGAACTAACGCGGACAGCGTGGACCTCAATCGCAATTTTCCTACACGAGACTGGGGAACGCTTCCGCGCCGCAAGGGTGACTATCCCGGCCCGAGGCCAGCTTCCGAACCGGAGACGCGCTTCGTCCTGATGCTCATCGCACGCTTCCATCCGAGCTTGATCGTCTCGGTGCACGCTCCGTATCGCCAATTGAACATCGATGGTCCCGCGATGCGTGTTGCACGCAAGATGCACCGCTTCAACCATGATCCGATCACCCGCAGGATAGGGTATCCGACGCCCGGCTCGCTCGGCACCTATGCTGGCAAGGAGCGGCATGTACCTGTCATCACGCTCGAGCTGGCGAGCCGAGGCATGCATCCCGCCTGGAAGACCGACGGAGCGGCGCTTCTTGCCGCGATGAACGGCGTCTGTGGCCACTCGCGGCAAGATTCGGGGTGATTGCGGGATTAGGCGGCTTGAATAGCTTTAGTTTTTCTGTCTGCTGCGTGTATAATTTTGGCCGTTCTGATGTCATTGCCGATATCCGAGTTCGTTATTTGTAAAGACGAGGAACAATAAGTATTTTGAGTGTCTCTATGTGTTCGGAGGTAGTACTGGTCGACTCTGGATTGACCGACAAGACCATCGAAATTATAGGGAAGCTCAAAAAGGAAGGCCTCCCAATTCGGCTTATTGCCGAGCCATGGCGAGGCTACGGCGCTCAGAAGCAATTCGCCCTCAGCCATTGCACGCAAGAATGTCTCAGCATCGACTCCGACGAAAGAGTGAGCGCCAAACTTGGAGATGCGTTGCCAGGTCTCATTTCGAGAGCAGATGTCGATGGATGGAAGTTGACTCGATAGGACTACCTGCCGGGGTTTGGATATGTGCCGCCACGCCTGCATGAACGCTTCCACGTCAGGCTTTTCCGACGTGGATTCGGAGCCTTCAACACTTCCGACCGCGTCCATGAGGGCATCAAGGTTAATGGTTGCGTAGAGAAGGCCAGACAAGGCTGCCTCTTGCATTTCCGACCTGTTCCCTTGGCAGATCAGATACTTAAAGAAAACATGTATTCGACGCTCAAGGCGGATATGAAAACCGAAAGAGGCATGCGGACGCGGCCGCTGAAAATGATCGCTAGCCCGCCAATCTTCTTTATGCGTTGGTATTTTCGAAACGGCCTTTGGAGGTGCGGCTGGCCAGGGTTTATACGGGCCGCGAATGGTTCGATATATTCCTATTTGACCGAAGCCAAGCGGTATGAGGCAAAGGCTTTGCAGAAGGTTCCCCCGATTGAGCCCAACAGGCCGAACGGCTACTAGCGGGCTATAGAAAACAAGAACTCGGACGCCCCCACAAACGGGTTCCGCGGTCATTGACAGACTACAAGGCGGCGGCGGTCCTGCGTCAGCCCAAGGCACGACGAGCATAGTTTGTCTTCTCGCCGTTGCCCTTGTGAAGAGCTCGATAATAACGTCGGTAGTCGACGCATCTATTGTTCGATCACGCGTAACGTGGAGATCCGCTTGTTGCCTACGTCTGCCGTCACTGACCTGCGGCTTTAGCTAGGGTCCTTCCACGAGCGTACGCGGAATAGGTGGCTGTTGTGGCTGAACCGGCGATCATCTGTTCAGCGGTGAGGCTGGCGTCTATTCCTCTCATGGCTAGGATTTACGCACAGGTCAGCCCGAGGAGTTTTTGCTCAGCCAGCTTCAGCTGTCCAAATCGAGCGAACGCGAGGAAACGGAGCGATGTTGCAACCGAGCTGTCAGCAAGATTGCAACATCCTTTCCGAAGTATTACCTATCAAGTCTGTGGCTGCCGGCCGTTCTGCAGCAGCGCAGCGTGAGCTACCTGCCGTGTCGAATGTTCGAAACGGTCCGCTTGCTGCCCTTCAGTTCGTAAGTGACGATCACCTTCTCTCCCACCTTGAGCGTTTCGGCTTCGATTCCTTCAGGCAGGGTGAACTTCATCCCGTCGGACAGGGTCACCGAATCTCCGTTCTTGTCGACGCTTCTAACCGTGCTCGTGACAGTCTTGGCGAAGGCCGCGCCGGTCGACGCGAACGCGACAACGGTAGCGATAGCGATGGCTGATTTCTTCATGTTCAACTCCTTTAGGGTGTGTTTGCATTGCCGGTGGTGGTCTGGCCGCCATAGCCAGCTGAGGCGACCGGGTGCAGACGCCGGATCCTGCCCTTCTTCACTGAAGGACAGGAGCGAGGATAGACCGAGCAGGCGCCAGGGATATGATCGCCACCATACAAATAGGTAAAGCTCGCGCCAATCCTCGGCCGCCCCGCCGAAGGGCTGGCTTCGCGTTCGGACGTATTCCGCCGAACAGCCGAACTTTCAGAAATCTCGCAGATGTTCCGCGTCGTGGCCGGCCGATGGCCGCGCCAGCAAAACTGCCGCGACTACGGAACCCGCTACGAAGCACAGCACCGCGAACAGATAGCACCAGGGCACGGATAGCGCTTCGGGCGGGGGATCAAACACACCGGTGAGGAGTTTTACGAGCATCCACGCGGTAACGATTCCGGACACGGAGCCGAAGACAAAACCCCCGGCGACGACCAGAATCCCTTCTCCCCACAGGAAGGAGGCCAATTGCCAAGGTTTGGCGCCGATCGCATCTAGGATGGCGAAATTCCTCCGCCGCTCGACGAAACCGAGCGCCAGCATCAGGCCGGCGGCCGCGGCGGCCATCAGGACAGCAAAGCCTAGTTCGATCGTTGTCAGACCGCCGAGATCCACGGCGGTCAGGCTGGAGCCGATGAGATGTGCGGCCTGACCGACGTCCGTAATCTTCAAGGACGGATAGGACTGGAGCACTGACCTCGCCTCGCGCGCCAGCATGGCCGGATCGCCCTTGGCCCGCAGGAGGACATACTCCGATACATCTGTGCCGGTCGTCCGTGCGACATAAGTTGCGTTGGCTACGAGGAAGGAATCCTTGGGCGCGGTCGGGAATTCACGGGCGACACCGATGAACTTGAACGGAACCGCATGGTATTGATGGTCCTTGGCGGAGAGAAGCCGGAGATTGATGGTGTCTCCTTGCTGGAGCTGAAAGTCCTGCACGGTTTCTTCCGACACCAGCACGCCATCGGGGCTCGCCGCCAGCCGCTTCATCGTATCGACCGCGTTGCCACCGCTGAAATAGGCGTCCGACAGGCTCGTGACGCGACCGATGCGGGCGGGGTCGATGCCATACAGGTCCTGCAGGTCGGCGCCCACATAGGCGAAGCGATGTTGCATCGGTTCTGCGAACGCCGCTTCGGGTAGCGAAGCCAAAATCGCCCGATGAGGCCCGGCTGGTCTGTCGGAGGTGCCGGATACGGTGACGTCGGAGCCGTTCATGAGTTCGGCGTCGACCCTGGCTTGCGCGTTGTAGGTGGTATTGAAAATCGCCGTCGATACCGCGAACGATACCGCCAGCGCGGTCATCGCGATGCCGATTGCCAGACGCCCCGATTGTTTCGACAGTGCAGCAGCGACGATCGTGGTCAGAGGACCGGCAGCGGGAGCGACCATCGCCCGCAGCAACGCGCCGTTTTGACCGATTAGGTACGCGCAGAGGTGGAGCGTCAGCAACGCCACGCCGAGCCAGAAGAGCGCCGGGACGATAAAGGCTTTGTAGTCCACCGAGGTTGCTGCGACGCCCTCGGGTGCAAGCACGATCTGATATCCGGTGCTGGCAGACATCCAGAAGAACAGCGCGGCCGCGACGATCAGCGCCACCCCGAGCCAAAGCCGCCGCCAAAGCGGCAGGTATTGGCGAACGACGGAACGACGGGCGGCACCAGCGGTCTTGCGGGAAACATCCCACCATGCCGGCAAAAGGAAAGCGGCGAATCCGAGCAGCAGCCCGGCTAATGCGACCAAAAGCAGGCGCGGATCGCTGATCGCCGCCGTCCGCAAACTCGGGACCCCGCGCGCGAACAAAACCGCCCCGACAAGGCCGAGTACCACACCCGTCAACGCCGCGACCGCGGCTTCCGCCGCCGACAGAAGCAGAATCCTCTTCGTGGCCGCGCCACGAACCCGCAACAGCGACTGTTCGATCCGGCGGCGCGCGGCGCCCGAGGACGTGACCGCGAAGGTGATCGCAACCGCAAGCGCCACGCCCGGCAAACCCAGAAACAGGAAGAGAACGGTAGCATAGAGCGCGTCTTCGCGCACGGCGCCCAGGCGGGAGCCGAGATTGTCGGCGACCAACGCCTTGCCGGCTACCTTGGCCTCGAAGTTCCTCTCCATTCCGGTCACGTAGGTGAAGGCCGACACGGGGTCGGAGGGTAGCGCGTCATGCTTAAGCCGCACATGCAATTGCTGCCGTATAGTGTCAGGGCGGGCCTGCTGCTGCGGAGAGAACAGCCCTTCCCACTGCGCTCCTGGCAGGATCAGCACGTTGTCGGGAGGCGCCTGCGGAGCGGCCTGCGGTGGCAGGCCGACCGCCTGAAACAGCGAATCGGCGTCCGGCAAGTCGACAACACCGGCGACCTTCACATCCGCGGGACCAAGGCCCGTGCGGTTGATCGTGACCGTATCGCCCGGTCCGACATGGAGGTTGGCGGCCGTCTGCTGGGCGATAAGGACGCCAACGCCGCCGCCGGAGAGCACGCGGACCTCGGCCGGAAAGTCGCTGGCATAGCCTTCGTCGAAGGTAACGACCTGCCCGGGACCCGTGGTCTGCGTCGTGCCGCCCGTTTTCGCCTGGAAGCCCGCGATGTCGGCGTATCGCGCGCGATGTACCGCCTTTACCTTGGGAATCTGAGCTAACGTCTTGCCGATCGCCTCGGTATCCCTGCTTGAAACGACCTGGACCTGCCAATCGATCGGCACTGCCGAGGCCGCACGCTCCGTCATCGACGCGCTGGCGCTGGCAAGAAACAGGGTCAAGATCGCCAGCAGGCCCACGGCCAGTGCAATGCCGGCCGCCGCGCCCGCGACACGGAAGAGGCGATGGGTAAGGACGCCGCGGAGCCATATCAATATCATCACATCGCCTGACTATTGGGGGAACGGGGAGTTCACGTGCCCGTGGTCCATTACCCAACATGTGTCCATCCTTTGAGCGATGGCGTTGTCATGAGTCGCCACCACGAGCGCTGTGTTGGCGCCTTCCAGCACTTCGAGCACGGTGTCGAAGAAGAGCTGCGCCGTGACGCTATCCAACTGACCGGTCGGCTCGTCCGCCAAGATGAGCCTCGGGCCGATTGCCAGCGCTCGCGCCATGGCGACGCGCTGAGCCTGTCCGCCCGACAGCTCTTCCGGAAGTTTGTCGGCGAGATCGCCAAGACCTAATGCGTCGAGAAGAGACGCAGCCTCAGCCTCGGCTCCGCCAGCCTCGCCCGCCAGGATCAACGGCAAGGCGACGTTCTGGGCGGCCGTTAGCGCGGGAAAGAGACTTGGCGACTGGAAGACTACGCCGATCATGCGCGGCCGCAGTTGCTCGAAGGCGCCAAGACCAGGCCAATAGACCATTCCGCTCGTCGGTCTGTCCAATCCGCCGAGAATGTGCAGAAGCGTAGTCTTTCCACTGCCGGACGGCCCGACGAGCGCGATGCGCGCACCGGACCGGATTTCGCAGTCGACGTCGCGCAAAACGACGACGCGCTCCGAATTCCCCGAGGTGAAGGATCGGTTGAGCCCCTTTACCGCGATCAGCGTCTCATCCATTTTCGATACGGCCGTCCTTCAAGCTCAGGATTCTGTCGGCCCGCCCTGCAAGCGCCATGCTGTGCGTGGCCACAAGCGTAGCCAGACCGGCCTCGCGCCTTGCCTCGAATTGCCTGACCAGACGCGACTCGGTGTCACGATCCACCTCGGCCGTCGGTTCGTCCGCGACCAGGATCGGCGGGTCGGCCGCCAGGGCGACCGCCAGGCCTGCGCGCGCCGTCTCGCCGCCGGAAAGTTCGATCGGCAACGCGCTCGCGCGATGCGCAAGCCCGACACTGTCCAACAGGAGGATGATGCGATTTTGATCCGACTTCTCGGCCATGAGCATCTGCAAGCGGATGTTCTGTTCCACGGTCAGGTGCGGGAAAAGGTTTCCCGACTGGAGCAGGATACCGAAATGCGCGGCGCGCATCCGTGCCCGCACGGTCTCGGAACGCCGGGTCAGGCGAACGCCCGCGACAGCTACGTGCCCGCCGTCCGGCTCATCCAGCCCGGTAATGCAAGACAGCAGTGTGGACTTGCCGCTGCCGGACGGACCGACTACGGCGACGATTTCTCCAAGGCCGACATGCAGGTTGACGCCACGCAGCGCGGCCGTCTCATCATCGCCGATATGGAAGAACCGGTAGAGCTCCCACGCCTCCAGAACATGCATTTCCTATTTCCATCGGAAGGATTTTGACATCAGCTGCCACTGGTCGACATTGTCCGCTCCTTTCGGCGCGTAGAACTCGAGAGTGACCAGCTTGCCATCGCTGAAGTAGAGGTAGCGCTCGTTCTCGAGCCGAACCTGTTTGTTCGTGACCGCGTTGGGCTCGGAATTCGACGTATAGACGACGCGGATGGCTGCCCCTGCGGGCAGTTTAGCCGGCTTGACCGCGCTGACTTTCACGGCGCGCTCCAACTTTTCGAGTTCCGGGATGTATTTGGCCTTCACGCTTGCAACGCTTGGCGCCGCGTCGGCCTTCGAGACTGCAACAACCACACCGTCGAGCTTGTCGACGAAGCTCGCACCATCTGACTTGTCGGACCGTGCCCAGCCTTCCGGTACTTTGAGGGTGAATCCCTGGGGGGCGACGTAGTCGATGAAGACCTGAGTATCCGGGATATCGCCAGGGGGGTTCTTTTCAGCTGGGATGGCTTTCTCTGCGGCAGCGGCCATCCCGACCGGCCATGCTGCCGCCAGCGTCAAAAGCAGGCTGGCTACCAGCATCGGAGATGCTCGGAACATTCTGCGGGGTCTGTTTTCCATCGGACGTCACCTTTCCATCTGAACGCAACGACCGCTATCATGTATCTCCAGCATTACCTCCAGTTCGACTCGTTCATACGATATGGTAAGGTTCGGCTTCGAGGGTATGAGGGCCGACCGAACTGCGGGCAGGGCCACGATATAACGGAGTGGATTCGCCACGTGATCTCTGTCCGCTCGCAGCTCGCTTTCCGACGTTGCGAGCGAGGACTTGGAGCTGAGCATCCTGGGGAGCATGTCAGCTGCTGTTCTTAAGTCCAGGGAAGACGCGATGTCAGTCAGTCCAATCCCACCAAATCCGCGAAATGACCTCCATCGCCAACGTCCACCCACGATGGCAGGTTGAGCTCTGCGACCGGTGAAAACGTTGCATGCCAAGAGACTGCGGACGGCGCGCGGACGCGAACTCTTCGCCTTTACCCGGCTGAGCGGATTTCTCTTTGCCTTGGCGCTCGCGCCCATCGTCTTGCTCGGCTTGTTGTTCCTGGTGACGCCGCCCGCGAGCCGGGCGAGCGCTCTCGTGCGAGCACAAACAGCGCAGCATCGAGCGAATTTCCCAGCCCCACCGCCGCCGGAACGTTTCGCGAAGGCGCTTATCGCTACCGAAGACCATCGATTCTACTCTCGTCTGGATCCAGGCATAGACCCAACCGCGGTCATGCGGGCTGTAGTGGGCATGGTCCTGGGCTGGCGCGATCAAGGCGGCAGTACCATTGAGCAGCAGCTGGCAAAGCTTCTGTACACGCCACGAAACGGCGGCTTAGTGGCCGAATTGGAACAGGTCGTGCTCGCCGTTAAGCTGAACTTTGCGTACACCAAGCCGGAAATTCTAAGGATGTATAGCGAGACGGTCTATTTCGGAGGAGGATATTACGGTGTCGGAACCGCGAGTTGCGGCTATTTTGGCAGGCGTCCTTCAGATCTCAATTGGCCCCAGGCGGCGATGCTGGCAGGCGTTCTCAACGCGCCTTCGATCGACAATCCGCGCATGAACCCTCGTGCCGCTCGAGCCCGAGAGCGTCATGTCTTGGCGAGGCTCGTGGCGGTGGGCGACCTGTCCAGCAAGCAAGCGAGGGCGGCATTCACGCAACCACTGGGCCTCGTGCCGGCGGCACGCGGAAGGACTTCTAATCCGTGCGCTCCGGTCAATTAGACGTGACTAGCGACCACCACGGTCTTGCCTACCAATTGCACGCGATCGGCCACATGCCTGCAGCCATTCTGCTCCTGCTCCCCATCTGGCGAGTACGTTGTTGGCCGTCGGACGCAACCGTGACGGCACCAAAGCGACAATTGTCAGTTTTCGCCGCTCGTAATCGACATAGAAAGCTTGAGCCAAGTCGTACGCTGGTCGATGAGGGTCGCCGCCACTTGCAACGGCACACGCGCACCGCTGGAGAACCTCAGCCAGCGACAGTCGAGCCCGGCAGGCATCAATCAAAAGATGCCCGTGGCGAACTTGTCCAGCCGGCTGCCCTCGCGGAACGCGAACCGGACCACCGCTGCGCCGATGACGCCGGTAATGGCGCCGCCTATGACGTCGGTTACATAGTGTGTCCCTACGTAGACTCTCGACCAGCATATGAGCGCCGCGAGGCCCAGTAGGGCTATCGCGCGGCAGGGAAGGCGCTGGAAGGCAAAAGCCGATAGGACGGCGATGGACGCCGTGGCGTGGTCGGATGGGAAGGACCAATCAGTGCTTGGGGCAATGATAAGGTGGGTGAGGCCTGCATCATATGGTCGAATGCGGTGCACGACTAAAAGAATTGCCTGATTGATCGCGAGACCGAGAAGGAAGGAGAGGCCCGCGACAAGGGCGACATGTCGGACATGCGTTCGGTCATTCCTGCTCCACCATTGCGCAGCTACAAAGAACACCATGAGCGGAACGCCCAGTTGTGTCGCAGCGACCATGACGGTGTCGAGAGTGGGATGCGCGCCGGCCAGGGAATTTATCCAGCGGGTTATTTTAGCATCCATGATTGTTCATTTCTCTTCGCATTGATCGTTCGGGCCAAGGCAACAACGGACGAATGCTGGATCCAGCTGATTTTTCAATCATCGTGATCGTCGGGGCTCTAAGCGAGTGTATTGGTATTGACTGCTCTCATCGCGACCAGGGCTGCCGTGAGTTTCCTGCCCGGTCGGATATTGGGCGCTTCTTGCGCCGCAGTTCAGCCGTTTCGGTACACCAGTTTCACCGTCGTGCCCGGTGCCAGAAGATGCCCCGTATGGATGATGAAATAAGCTTCGCCACCAAGCACCTTCGGCCGAGGGCGCGGCACGACCTTCACATCGCGGAAAACGAGCGGCGGTCGACCGGGCTCGTAGATGCTGGCCTCTACGCCGCCGGTGAAGCCGCCCGTGCGGTCGCTCATCGGGAGCGCGGCCTCGCCGTGGATCACCGTTTCCGACGCGGTCTGCTCCGCGCCCGCTATTGTCACATAAGCGGGCGCGGAGCGCTCGATATCGAAGTCAATGTCGGACTTTCCTCCGGCGGCGGAAACGCAACCTGCAAGAGCGAGGAGCACTGGAGCGGCAAGTACGGTCTTCGACAACAATGGATAAGACCTCGTGATAAGATATCCTCGGCCTCGATAAGCGCAGCATCTTGTCGAAGTCTCACACGGGCCTTACCAATCAGTAAGGTGCAGAGATAGAAATGGCAGAATAGGGATGTATAATTCGATGCTAGGAGGCGAAGAGGTTTTCGTCCGTATAGGAGACTGGGAACGACGATGCGACTGCTCCTCATCGAGGACGACAAGAAGACAGGCTCCTTCGTGGCGCGGGGGTTGGGCGAAGAGGGCCATGTCTGCGATGTGATTGAAGACGGCCAAGATGGGCTGTTCCATGCGCTGCGCGAAGCCTACGACGTGATCGTCGTCGACCGCATGATCCCGACGTTAGACGGTCTGTCGCTGGTCAAGGCCATGCGCTCGGCCGGCAACCGGACGCCGGTTCTATTTCTGACCTCCGTTGGCGGGATCGACGACCGAGTGGAGGGTCTGGAAGCGGGCGCGGACGACTATCTGGTCAAGCCGTTTGCATTCTCGGAACTGCTGGCGCGTGTGAACGCACTCGCGCGCCGTCCGCCCGCCGCCAATGAGAGGACCGTGCTAGAGACGGCCGACCTCAGGGTGGATTTGATCCGCCGCCGGGTGAGCCGCGCTGGAAAGCCGATTGACCTGCAGCCTCGCGAATTCACACTGCTTGAGGTATTGATGCGGGCGGAAGGCCGCGTGCTCACACGCACCATGCTGCTCGACCGGGTTTGGGGTATCCATTTTGATCCAGGCACCAGCGTCGTAGAATCACATATCAGTCGTCTCAGGTCCAAGGTCGATAAACCTTTCACACAGCCTCTGCTGCATACGATACGCAATATCGGCTACTCGCTGCATGCGCCGCGATAACCTGGCGCGGAGCACCCCGTTCCGACTGGCGGTTACATTCGCGGTCCTTTTTTTGATAGCAATTCTGCTTACCGGGTTTAGTGCCTTTTGGCTGATCCGCTGGGACATGTACCGGCGGCACGATGAGGCGATCCTACAAGCATTCGCTGTCATCGCTGCTACCGACGACGAGGATGACGGGGATTTTATCGAGGCCCTACGCGCCAACATCGCCGCGACACATCACGATAACAATCTCTACCTCGCCACAGCCCCCGACGGATCTGTCCTGGCCGGTAACATCAAACCCATCGACGCGCCTGACGGCTGGTCCACAATTCCCGGAAAAGTCCTTGGTCTGGGTAAGTATCTCACCTTCCGTCTTTATTCAGGCAAGGTGCACGGAAATCGCCTTATCGTTGGTGAAAGCTACGAGGATATCGAAGCGCTGGAACACACGACGCTTGCCAGTTTCGGATGGGCTTCCATTTTCGTCGTCTTGGTGGCGCTTGGCGGTGGCACGATGATTGCCCTGCGCGCGCGGCGGCGCTTTCGGGCGGTCAGCGAGACAATGGGCTACATTGCCCATGGCAAGCTCGCCGCCCGCATCCCACTGCTCGGCAAGGGCGATGATATCGACGGCCTGTCCCACGACATCAACGAGGCGCTCGCCAGGTTGGAAATCAATGTCGAGGGCATGCGACAGGTATCGACCGACATTGCGCACGATTTGAAGACACCACTCAACCGGTTGCGTATCAATCTGGAAGAGGCGCGGCGTAGGCCCAGATTGCCTCCGAGGATCGCGGAAGACCTGGACGCGGCCATTCTAGAGGCGGACAGCATCAATCTCACATTTGAGGCATTGCTGCGCATCGCGCAAATCGAAGCTGGAGCCCGGCGCGCTCGCTTCTCCGAAGTCGATCCGGCAGAGGCCATCATGGCGACGGCGGAACTTTACGCTGGGGCCATCGAAGATGCAGGGCTTACCCTTACCGTCGATATTCCGCCTGGCACGCCGATGCTGCGCGGCGATCGTGAACTTCTAATGCAGATGTATGCCAACTTGTTAGAGAACGCGATCCGTCACTGCCCCGCCGACGCCCGCCTGAGGCTCGTGGTACGCCACCGCCCTGGCATCGTCGTCACGGTGGTCGAAGATAATGGGCCGGGGATACCGGCCGATGAACGGGAGAAGGTGTTTCGTCGTCTATACAGGTTGGAGCGCAGCCGCACCTCGCCGGGCACAGGTCTCGGCCTTAGCCTGGTCAAGGCCGTGGCCGAACTTCACGGCGCAAGCGTCCGGCTAGAGGACGCTCGGCCGGGACTGGGCGTAGTTGTTGAGTTTCCGATGGGTTAAGCCTTGGCTGCTTACCTATTCCGCGGCTTCGGGCGCAGCCGAACGGATCGCTGCTCGTTGCGGCAAAACCAGGATCAAAGCCACAATAGCGCCCGCGATCACCGCCGATGCCAGCGGCCGGCTCAGGTCGAGCCCGCCAAGATTGACAGGCTTGTCAAGAAAGTCGCCCACCGTTGCGCCGAGCGGCCGGGTAAGGATGAAGGCTACCCAGAAAAGCGCGACCCGCGAAAGGACGGTCCAATAGTAGGCGGCGACGACCAAGGCCAGCGCGGCCGCGAAGACAACTGCGCCACCGACGTAGCCGAGACCGCCTGTATCAGCCAGCCAGTCACCGAGCGCGGTCCCAAGTGTTTGCGAGAAAGTAATTGCGGCCCAGTAGAAAATTTCGACGCGTGGGGTCTTCACCGTGTTCACCGAAATCGAGCCTTGGAACCAGTACCATAGACCCAGCGTGGCAAGCAGCAGCGCCAAAAGAAGTGACGAACCGCCCGTATAGCCGATGCCGAGCGAGCGATCCGCGAAGTCCGCCATGGTCGTTCCGAAGGTGGTCGAGGCGACGATGGTCGCCCAGTAGAGCGCCGGATGGAATTTGCGGGCGACAATTTGGGTGGCAACGAGGACAACAAGGATGCCCAGGAACAGCGCCGTGCCGGCGAGATAGCCCCAGTCGAAGGTCATGGTGACCGTATCGCCTCCGGTCTCGCCCAAGGTGGTGGCGAGGATCTTGATTATCCAAAAGCCGAGCGTCACCGCTGGCACCTTCGTGGCATGTTCTTCAATAAAGCGTTGCAACGAAACTCTCCATTTGCGATCCGAAATCGAGCGGAGATTGCCAAATGCGGTTCACCCCGGGGCTAGTCTTCGCCTTACAGTTTCGCAAACTTCTTCGCGTCTGACAGCCCACGGTTGCCAACGCTGTCAATCACTTCCACTCGCTTGCCCGTCGGGTGCTAGCGCGCTTGAATCGTAATGGTCGTAACAATAAAGAGCGTTATGTTCCTCCATCGTGACTTTTGCTGACTTACAAGGTGCCGCCGGAACCGGCTGTGAGGCGCATTGCGTTTTGACGCGGGCTGAAGGGCACGGGCGCAGTCCATCTCCAGAACGGCGCTTGCCTGCTGCGGAAGACAGACGATCACGTCCGCCGACTGAAGATGATTAAGAAGGAGGTGTCCGACATGAGCGGCGAGCGTGTCAGACCATTGCCATCGAGCGCGTCCAGGAGGACAAGATCGTCTCCCGCTTCAAGCAGGGCCGCGGCGATCGATATCGCGAATTCCGGGCGCTGTGCCGGTTTCGATGCCGAAATCACCAAGAAGATAGCCATCAACAACGCGGAACTCGAAGAGGAAGACGCCGACCTGAAGAAGCCCCAATGGCAGGCTGGAAAGATCAGAAATCTCGACTTCCGTCGTGCATCCCTTGTTGAAATGGTTGCAAAGCGGCTGCGCGCCTGCGAGGCTCTGCTCGATGGCTATGCCCGATGCGTCTTCATCGTCCATGACAAGAACCGATGACATGGACGAGCGAGACGATGCGCCAGCCAAGAAGGTGACGGACGTCGACTATCCGTCCCGAATCCGAGGGGGCATTCCCCCCGGCGTTTGGGCGCTCGGCTTCGTGTCGCTGCTGATGGACATTTCGTCAGAGATGATCCATGCGCTGCTGCCCGTCTATCTCGTGACGGGGTTTGGTGCCTCGACGCTTGCCGTTGGCATAATAGAAGGAGTCGCCGAAGCGACTGCCGCGATAACGAAGGTCTTTTCTGGAGCGCTCAGCGACTGGCTAGGCAAACGCAAGTTGCTAGCGGCTCTGGGTTACGGCCTTGCAGCCTTGACCAAGCCGATCTTTCCGCTGGCCGCGTCGATAGACTGGCTTGTGGCGGCGCGCTTCCTTGACCGGGTCGGCAAGGGTATTCGAGGCGCGCCGCGCGATGCGCTGGTCGCAGATATCGCTCCGCCGCATCTGCGCGGGGCGAGCTTCGGCCTACGCCAATCGCTCGACACGATCGGCGCTTTCCTCGGCCCGCTTCTCGCCATCGCCCTGATGTGGCTGACCGCGGGCCATTTTCAGACCGTGTTCTGGGTGGCCGTCATCCCAGCGTTTCTATCGGTTGTGCTGATCGTGGTCGCCGTAAAAGAACCGAAACGACCGCCGAGGCTGCGGGGAATTCGCGTGCATCTTCATCGTGACGAACTGTGCCGTCTTGGAGCCAGATTCTGGTGCGTGGTGGCAGTGGCAACGGTATTCACATTCGCCCGCTTCAGCGAAGCTTTCTCATCCTGCGGGCGCAGTCGATCGGCCTGCCGTTGGCGGTCGTTCCGATCGTGCTGGTGATCATGAGCCTTGCCTACGCTCTCCGCCTATCCTGTCGGCATCCTGGCCGACCGGATGGACCGGATAACGATCCTGATAATTGGTTTGACGCTGCTTGTGCTTGCCGATCTCGTTCTCGCCTTCTCTCCCGGCATTATGGGGATCGGCATCGACGTCATGCTTTGGGGCCTGCACATGGGCTTCACTCAGGGATTGTTCGCGACGCTGGTCGCCGACGCCGTGCGGTCGGAACTGCGTGGCACCGCATTCGGCATGTTCAACCTGGTCACCGGCTTTGCAATGCTGCTGGCCAGCGTCATAGCCGGCGCCCTCTGGGGCGTAGCAGGGCCGCAGGGCACCTTCCTCGCCGGCGGCGGCTTCGCCTTGATGGCCACAGGTGGCCTGTTGTCCTTTCGCGGTCGACTGCGGAATAGTGCTTGATGCGGCACCGGCCCAATCAATGCCGCCTAGGAGCACGTGGAGATGGGAACCTGACGCGCATATTATAAACGAGGTCTGTTCATGTACGAACTTGATGTAACAATGACACATGCAATCGACAGCGTTGCCGGATCGATCGTCCCGATCGCCCTTGTGACGATCTGGGTTTCGATCATCGGCGTCCCTCTGCTTGTGCTGGCGGTTGCCGGACGAGGGTGGCGGCGAGGCGATCGCGAGCACACGCGGCATGTTCTTGTTGCCGCCGGCCTTTCGTTCTTGCTCGGCCTCGCCCTTAGCCAGCTAGTCCTGTTGTTCGTGCATCGGATGCGGCCCCACGACGCCGGCATCACGCATCGCCTACTGGCACCCAGTGTCGATCTCGTAATTCCTTCGGATCATGCAACGGCGGCCTTTGCCATCGCAGCCGCCTTCCTGTTGCACAGGATGCGCCGGCTTGGGTTCTGGTTCCTCGCGGCCGGCGCGCTGGTGATGATCCCGCGCGTCTACGTCGGCACACATTTCGTGAGCGACGTCCTCGGCGGTGCGCTGATTGGAACGATCGCGGCCATGGCGGTTCGCGCCTTCTACCGGGAAGGAACGCGAGCGGACCGGCGGATTACCGACATCCTGTAGGCGCCGGGAATGGTGACATCATTTCTTGCCGCCGTCACGGCGTTCATCGCGACGCACCCGCATCTCGCCTATGCGGCGGTGCTGCTGCTGGCGCTTTCGGAATCCATCCCGGTCATCGGCGTCGTCGTGCCGGGCACCGCAGTAATCGTGGCGGTCAGCGCTCTCGTGCCTACGGGAGTGGTAACGCTCTGGCCGCTGCTCGCAGCCGTTACGGCAGGCGCGATCGTCGGCGACGGCGTTTCGTTCTGGGTCGGCCATCGCTATCATCGCGAGATCCTCCACGCTTGGCCGCTCGACCGCAACCCGGCGCTGATCGCACGCAGCGAGGCGTTCTTCGCCCGGCACGGTGACAAGAGCGTCTTTCTCGCGCGCTTCGCCCCGGGGGTGCGCGCCTTCATACCGCTCCTGGCCGGCATGCTTCGGATGTCGCCGAGGCGGTTCTATTTCGCGAATATCCTGTCTGCATTCGCCTGGGCGCCCGCGCACATCTTACCGGGCGTGCTCATCGGCGCTTCGTTCAGCCTGTTCGGCTCGGCCGCCAAGCCGCTCGCAGTCCTAGTTGTCCTGCTCGCCGTCCTGGCCTGGGTCGTCGTTCATGCCGTGCGCTTCGCGCTTCGTCGTGGCATGCCGTTTCTGTCGGGCGTGGCGGAACAAGCGCGCCTGCGGCTTCGCGGCAATCAGGCGTGGTGGGCGCGTATCGTCCTCAGCCTACTCGATCCGTCACGGCCCGATACCAAGGGGCTGGCGCTGCTGGCTCTCGTGCTGGTCGGCGCCGCCTGGTTGTTCTTCGGCATTCTCGAGGACGTCGTCAGCGGCGATCCTTTGGTGCGGGCGGACACCTCGATCTACAGCGCCCTTCAGGATCTTCGCTCACGTGCCGGCGATACGGTGATGATCACCATCACCGAGCTCGGCGACACGTTCGTTGTTACAGCAGTCACAGTCGCCGTGTTCCTATGGCTGGCTTGGAAGCGCGCCTGGCGCACGGGAGCCTACTGGCTAGCGGCGGTCGCCGGGGCCTCCCTCCTCAACACCGTCATCAAAGTCGCGCTTCATCGCGCGCGGCCCGGCGATCTGCTCTACACCGGCTGGAGCGTTTTCTCCTTTCCAAGCGGCCATAGCACCGTCAACATCGTCCTCTACGGCTTCCTCGCCTTCCTGATCGCGCGCGAACTGTCTGCCGCATGGCGCCTTCCCATCGCCTTGGGCGCCACATTGTTGACGTTCCTGATCGCCTTTTCGCGTCTCTATCTCGGCGCGCATTGGTTCTCCGACGTGGCCGGAGGCTTGGCGTTCGGAACGGTCTGGCTCACGGCGCTCGGCTTTTCCTACCTGCGCAAGCCGGCCGAACGGGTCGGTGCGTCCGAGCTGCTTATCATCGGGTGCGCCACGCTCGCCCTCGCCGGCGGCGTCAACATCTACCGGCATCACGCCTTCGATGTCGACCGCTATGCGATATGGGAAACGACGCCGACCATGCCTGCCGAGACCTGGTGGGCGACGGGCTGGCAGGGACTTCCGGTGTGGCGCATTGATCTGACCGGCGAGGTCGAGGAGCCGCTGACCGCCCAATATGCCGGAAGCCTACCGTCGCTCCGTGAGATGCTGCTGCGCAAGGGGTGGCGCTCGCCGCCCCCATGGACTCCGGTCAATTTCCTGTCATGGCTGACAACAAGTGTCGACGCCGCCGCCCTTCCAGTCGTTCCCCGTCTGTCGAACGGCGAGCTTCCGGACTTGACCCTCATCCTGGAAAGCGGCGCCGCGTTGAAGGAATCCCGTCTTGTGCTTCGTCTATGGGCCTTCGACCTGGATCTCGTCAACGGAACCCCTTCGCCGGTCTGGGTCGGATCGGTGGTCGAGGAGCGCCTCGAGCGCCCGCTCTCGCTGTTCACCCTGGCGTTCACGCAGCCAGCCATGAATAGACCACGGGACATCCTGGCCGAAGCTCTTCAATCAGGTCGTCTCGTTTCTCGCCCGGGCGTAGTCGCCAATGCCGACTGGGATGGGCGCCTCTTGCTTGTCCGCGAACGTCCCCAACCGATGCGGCCCTATCTATGATTTTGCGATCCCGAAGCCAGTTCTTGCCGCCAGGCGGCCGCCGGGCCGGGGTTCATCCTGATCGCTTCGAATCTCTCTTCAAATATTTTGCTAGGATCATAACGATCACGACAAACCGTGAGGATCGAGATGTCCCATACTATAAAGGATAAAGACAAGTCCCTCGGATACGTCGGAAAGCGGTGCTTAATCCGCGATGAAGTTCAAGTAGATATCAAGAAATAAAGGATAAATTCGGATGCAAATGATTTGCGTGAGCAAATAGACCTAAACCACGAGTGTAGTTCCTGCTATACAACGATGCTGCGGGAATTTGGTTGATTTGGTATGAAATTGGATCAAGCCGAGCCGACCTATCATCGAACGTCGCATTTGGCGCATCTAGGATGGCAGATAAGCCAGGCCGGCTGCGCCTAACTGCTTCAGAAACGTAAACTTCAATCCGGCGGCCGCTCTTGCGAGAGGTCGCCACAGCTCGCGCGCCAGTGGATCATGTGGCCGACCGGCACGAGGTCATGGAGCAGCTTCATGGCCGGCACGAGGTCATGGAGCAGCTTCATGGCCGCCTCAGTCACCGTAGAATTCGATGACGATCGGCAGGTCGCAGTGAGCCGCAAGAGGTCCGCGGCATGCACTGTGCCGCTTACGCCGAATGCGGCTATGCGGCGAAACACCGTCACGCCTTGAACCCCCTGCTGATCATGCGGAAGGTTTAGGATTTCCTGCTGCAGTGTGGTCCGCCGGCCGTGCTCGGTTTTGTGGATATAATGCGCACGACGATGACATCGCTCATGGCGGGAACCTCACAGGTTGGAGGCGATAGGCACGCATCGCATTGCCGGCGCCGAATAACATCAGCAACTTGTTCAGCGAGTGGTTGAGCATGTGATAGAGCGCGCCGGCAACGCCGAACGGCCCGCCGAAACCGAAGCTTAGCGCCATGATGCCCATAGGCGCCGCGTCAAGTTAGTGCCAGCTCCATAGTCTCAGCCCTTGTAAGCGACGAGGATAGCGCCTGCCGTAACGAGGGCGACGCCAAGCCAGTTCGGTAAGGATAGATGCTCCTTAAGGAAGACCACGCCGAAGACCGCAACCAGCACAACACTTAGTTTGTCGATCGGCGCTACCCGTGCGGCATCGCCCAGTTGAGCGCTCGGAAATAACAAATCCATGAGCCGCCGGTCGCGATGCCGGAGAGCGTCAGGAATAGGTAACTTCGGCCGGAGATTGTGCTGAGAGACTGGAATTGCCGGGTCGCTGTGAGTATCGCGCCAAGGACGATCAGGATGAGGATGGTGCGGATGAAGGTGGCGAAATCGGAATTGACATTTTCGACCCCGATTTTCGCGAAGATCGCGGTGAGGGCCGCAAAGATGGCTGACATCACCGCCCAGAACTGCCACGAGACAACATAAGCATTCATGACGTTTCCTCCGATTCAGGCGGTTGGCGAATGACGAGGAGGCCCGTGAACATGGGCCACCGAGATCACGACCGAGGCAAGCACGGAAACTCAGGCCGTTCCGGTTTCTTCATGTTCATACATGAAAGCTACTTCGAGCGAAAAGGCTGAGAAGATCGTTTAGGCGCCGAGAACGCCCGTGGTCACGACCAGCCGCCATGCTGCCCGGATCGGTTTTGACTGCGAAGCAGCCGACCTACAGGCCCATGACGAGCGATCCGACGATTTTGACGGTGAGCGTCCCGAAGGGAAAGCCGGGGCCGAGCAAGGAAGGGCAGGGGTCCACGTCATGACGGAGCGCTCCGCAAAGTCCGGCTCCGAGCAAGACTAAGACGTAGACAAAGCCATGCTGTATATTCGATCTTAGCACGGGCGATCAGGGCCATGTAGCCCTGTCGCGTCGGAAATCACCGCTCGGTAGGAGTCATCAGCTAGAATAGCGATACCGGGTCTATTCCGAAGACCACGTCCATACGCTCCGCTTCGTCCGGTGGGCCCGAGATCTCGGCTTTTCGGTTGCGCAGATGATTAATCTGCTCGCGCTGTGGAGCGACCGCTCGCGGGCGAGCGCCGACGTCAAGCGCATCGTCATGGAACATGTGGCGGAACTGGACGCAAACGCGTGAGCTTCGCGACATGTCGAAGACGCTGCGACATCTGGCGGAGCACTGCCAGGGAGACGATCGCCCGCATTGTCCGATCATCGAAGCCTTTCCAGCGGGCACAAAGCGGGGCCGCCCAAGCCCCGGCGGATCAGGCGCCACATTGACCACCCTGACCACCGGCGAGCCTGATAGCAACGGGCAACCGAAACATAGCCGGCATGGTCCGTAGCCGCTAGGTGCGGGGCAGCATCCGCTGCAACACACGATCGCCGCGCACGAAAAAGTGGTAGAGAGCCGCGGCGACATGCAATCCGACCAGCGCCAGCAGGGCATAGTTCGCGAGCAGCCCGTGGATATCGCCTGTCCAGGCCCAGCCGGGCGCGCGCGTGGCCACGATCCTTGGCATCTCGAACACGCCAAAGAAGGAGACCGGCATGCCGCGCCAGCAGGCGTTGATCCAGCCGAGAACTGGTAAGACGAACAACAGAAGATAGAGAAGCCAGTGCACGACGCGTGCGGAGGCCGCCTGCCATGGTGGAATGCGGTCTTCCGGTTCCGGCTCGCCATGCGTCAGGCGCCAGGCGAGCCTGACCACAGCAACGAACAGGATCAGCACGCCGAACGAAAAGTGGAAGCCTATCAGCGTGGTGACGGGTGTATCGCGGCGAATGTCCGGCATGGTCCAGGCCAGGATGAACTGGACGATCAGCAGCGCCAGAATGAGCCAATGCAGCGTCTTCGCCGTGCTGGTGTAGGCGTCGCGATTTGTCTCCGCCATGGAAATGACCTCTTCCGCTTTCTCCGGCACGGTTTTGAGCGACAGCCTGCGGCGGAACAAGGTCAGTCCAGATACAATTTCGTAAGGATTCGAGCATGGTTTCCATGCGGCGCATCATGCCTTGCTAAAAGAATGCGGCTTGCGCCAGCGCCGCCAGGACGTGAACGCCGCCGAATCCAAGCGGTATGCAGACGAGTTGGCATGGAGCATGGCGAAAGTCCTGGCCGAAAGCTCGCCGAGGGACGGGGCCGGCGGCACGGCAGGCTCCTGAAGCCGCGCGGGAGGCATGAAGGGCATCCGGCCCATGACCCAGCCATCCCATTATCAGGACGGCAAGGATCTTCGCGTATAGAGACATGTGGACGAAAGCGCTCGCTCGCGATACGCGCGGGTCGCGGCATCCGCTGTAAAGGCGCCTTGGTGAAGACACGTCAACAAAGCCGAAGGACAGTCATGGCAACGATGATCACGCCCATCGACAAGTGGGGCGGAAGCCATTTCCTCGTCGCCATGCCGGGCCCGTCCACCGGCTCGAACGCGGTCGCAATCTGCGCGGCGAGCGCCGACACGGCCAGCCAGCGCAGCAGACGGATGCCGAAATGCCAGCGTCGGCCAGGGATGTCAGTCATCGTTGAAGGCTTCCATTCATCAACGGCATGCGCGGGGATTTGATGTTTTTCTTCATCTCGAAACTGGTCGAATTCTTCCTGACTCCCTCCAACCTTATGGTACTGCTCGCACTGGTCGGTGTTTTCGCTTTGCTTGTCGGATGGTCTCGATGGGGACGGGCATGCATATTAGCGTCGGTTTTGCTGCTGGCCATCTGCGGCTGGGGCCCTCTTGGACCGGCTGCCTTGATAGTGCTCGAGGACCGCTTTCCCCAGCCGGTGATCGATAGGCCCGTCACCGGGATCATCCTTCTTGGCGGAGCTGTCGACACCCATATCAGCAGCGAGCGCGGCGTCCTGGCGATGAACGAGGCGGGAGAACGGCTGACCGCGACCGTCGATCTCAGTCGGCGCTATCCGGATGCAAGGATATTTCTCTCGGGTGGAGCCAGCCATATCATGGGCGGGAACGGCAAGCTGTCGGAATCTCAGGTCGCCCGCGAAATCCTGGTGTCGCTGGGCGTGCCGCCACAGCGCATCGAGATGGAGGAACGATCGCGAAACACGTGCGAGAACGGCACCGAAAGCAAATCCGCTCTTCAGCCGAAGCCAGGCGACCGTTGGCTGCTTGTGACGTCGGCGAGCCACATGCCTAGGGCGGTCGGATGTTTTCGTGCAGCGGGATTCGACGTGATCCCATATCCGGTCGACTACCGGACGCGCGGAACGGATGATCTCAAACGGGCGACCAAATCCATCGCCATCGGGCTCGCCACGACCGATCTCGCCGCGCACGAGTGGTTCGGGTTGGTGACCTACCGGGTTGCCGGGCTGACGATGGAGCTGTTTCCTTCGGCACGTTAGGCGCTCGCAATCCGCGCGCAGCAGCTTCTGAACTATCGCGATCTTGGAGTCGCAGGAATCATCTTTCATCTCGACATATACCCTACCCCACTACATTATCTTGGCCTTCGCTGGACGATGAGGCCGGAATGTCACACACGATAAAAGACAAGAACAAGCTGATCGGGCGCATCCGGCGGATCCGCGGTCAAGCAGAGGCCGTGGAGCGGGCGCTGGAGGCGGAAATCGGCTGCGCTGACGTGCTCATGCTCGTCGCCTCGATGCGCGGCGCCATCAATGGCCTGACGGCTGAACTGATGGAAGACCACATTCGCTACCATGTCGCCGACCCAGACCACGATCCGGATGCGGACCGCGCCAGAGGCGCGGCCGAGCTCATCGACGTCGTGCGCACTTATCTGAAGTGAGGTCGAGGATCATGGTGAACTCTGTGCTTGGCTGGCTCGGTTTCGGCGTGCACGATCATCCGCATGGCGGGCACGGCCATGGTGGGCACAATCACGGACCTCACGGCCACACCCATGGGGTGATCGACGCAACGATCGCCACCACCGATCGGGGCATCTGGGCGATCAAATGGTCCTTCGTCATCCTGGCGATCACGGCCGTTCTGCAAATGGCCGTCGTCGTGCTTTCAGGAAGCGTTGCGCTGCTTGCCGACACTATCCATAATATCGGCGACGCCACCACGGCGATCCCGCTGTGGATCGCGTTCATTCTAGCGCGCCGCAAGCCGACGAAGACCTTCACTTACGGCCTCGGGCGCGTCGAGGACCTAGCTGGCATCATCATCGTGCTGATCATCCTGTTCAGCGCCATCGTCGCCGGCTACGAGGCCATCGACCGCCTGATCAACCCACAGGCTATAAGCTATCTCGGCTGGCTGGCTGCGGCGGGTATCCTCGGCTTCCTCGGAAACGAGGCGGTCGCCGTGTTCCGCATCCGCGTCGGCCGGGAGATCAACAGCGCCGCCCTTGTCGCCGACGGCTATCATGCCCGTACCGACGGGCTGACCAGTTTGGCCGTCGTCGCCGGCGCGATCGGCGTGTGGCTTGGCTTCCCGCTTGCCGATCCGATCATTGGGCTGCTGATCACCATCGCCATTTTCGGCATCGTCTGGCAGTCGGCGCGCTCCGTCCTGACGCGGATGCTGGACGGAATCGAGCCCGGTGTCATGGACGAAATCCACCATGCCGCCGCGCATGTGCCGGGAGCGCATGTCACCGAAGCAAAGGCCCGATGGATCGGCCACAAGCTGCACGCGGACGTGACAATCGACGTCGACGGATCCTTGCCGCTGTCGGCCGCCAACAAGATAGCATTAACCCTCGAAAATGAGCTGTTCGAGCACATGCCTGCCCTTGCCGCGGCAAACATCCGGTTTGCAACAGAACATGCCGGACGTGATCATCTCCACGACCATGCGCACGATCACAACCATTAAATGTCCTGGCATTTCGTCGGAGCAAGAACCGCAGGCATCAAATCCGCTTTTCCTACGATTCCGGCAGGCCATCGGCGAAGAAGCCAACGGCACGCGGTTTGGAAAAGCGGATTTGGTCTATTTTGCCCGACTGGTTCTCGCACTACCGTCTAACGCCACGCACTCTCGTTTTTCTTCTCGTAGTCGCTGAACGCCTTCTTCAACCCACCGAGCACCTCGGCGGCGGTTTCGAACATCGCCTTCAGCTGTGGCTCGTCCACCTTTTCGATGTCCTCGCGCAGATGGTCCATTATGTCCTGCAGCCCAGCTTGCATGTTCTGGGTGTGGTGGCGGGGGTCGCGGTCCATTTCACTGGCCATGGGAATACTCCGTCGGTTGGTTTTGCGGCTTGGCCCGCCGTCATCTCGGGCGGGTTGCGAAACTAACCAACGAACCATACAATCGGTTCACGATATCGAAACTCGATTTCATCAATATTTTTGGACGGTCAAAAACATGGAGCATCAGGAACTGTTGTCGGGCTTCATACGATTGCACGTCCTGCATCATGCCGCCGAGGGCGATCTTTATGGGCAATGGATGATCGAGGAACTGGCGCACCACGGCTACCGCGTTAGTCCGGGCACACTCTATCCGATGCTCCATGCCATGGAGCGTAAGGGCTATCTTCAATCGCGCACGGAGCGCGCCGGCCGATCGCATCGGCGCGTCTACCGGGCAACGCCCTTCGGGCTCGAAGCCTTGGCGGTCGCGCAAGACAAGATCCGGGAGCTGTTTCGTGAGGTCGTATCCGAATGACGGTCGCTGAGAATGCACACCGGGGAACCGCGGGCGAAGTCTTTCGCGCTTTTTTGAAACTCGGCGTGACGTCGTTCGGCGGACCAATCGCCCATCTCGGCTATTTCCGCGACGAGCTCGTCGTCCGCCGCAAATGGATCGATGAGGAAGGCTATGCCGACCTCGTCGCGCTCTGCCAGTTCCTTCCCGGACCCGCGAGCAGCCAGGTCGGCTTCGCGCTCGGGTTGCTGCGCGGCGGTCCGCTCGGGGCGCTCGCGGCATGGTCGGCGTTCACCCTTCCGTCGGCTGCCCTGCTCGTCTTGTTCGCCCTTGGGGCGAGCGCCTTCTCCGGGCCGACGGGAGCGGGCCTTCTTCATGGCCTCAAGATCGTTGCCGTTGCCGTCGTCGCTCAGGCGGTCTGGGGCATGGCAAGGACGCTTACGCCGGACCGCGAACGTGCCAGCATCGCCCTGGCGGCGGTGCTGATCGTCATCTTCGCCGCGGGCTCGATCGGGCAGATAGCCGCGATCGTTGTCGGCGGTGTCGCAGGCTTATGGCTGTGCAAAGGCGGAGCCGTCCCTACGGGCGGGCATTTGCATTTCAGGGTGACCAAGCCCGTTGGCATTGCCGCACTTGCGCTGTTTGTCCTGCTGCTTGTGGTGCTGCCGATCCTCGCCGGCAGATCGCAGGGAATTGCACTGTTCGATTCATTCTTCCGCGCCGGCTCTCTCGTTTTCGGCGGCGGTCACGTCGTGCTGCCGTTGCTGCAGGCCGAAGTCGTTCCTTCAGGCTGGGTAAGCGACAGCGCTTTCCTGGCTGGGTACGGCGCTGCGCAGGCCGTGCTGGGGCCGCTTTTCACTTTCGCCGCGTATCTCGGAGCCGTGATGGGACCGCAACCGAACGGCTTCGCCGGCGCGGCGGTCGCGCTCGCCGCGATTTTCCTCCCCGGCTTTCTCCTTCTGATCGGCGCCTTGCCGTTCTGGGACGCGTTCCGCACCCGACCGGCCGCGCAGGCGGCCATGCGGGGCGCCGACGCGGCTGTCGTCGGCATTCTGGCAGCCGCCCTCTACAGTCCGGTGTGGACCAGCGCCGTTCTCGCGCCGCGCGACTTCGCGCTCGCCCTTGCCGGCTTCCTGCTGCTCACCGTGTGGAAGGTCCCGCCGTGGATCGTTGTTGCGTTATTGGCTGCTACCGCCACCGCGCTCGGTCTGACTTGAGGAGGATTTCATATGGTTACTGCGAGCTTCCGTTACACGGCCGATGATGTCGATGCGGCGATTGCCTTCTTAAGGGGCCGGTTCCGGTCAAGGGCGAGGCCACTTCCGGCTATGCCGACTTTTACCAGACCCGGATTTCGCCGGCTTCTCCACACAAAAGTCGATGGACGTCCGCCTTGCAGGCGGAAGGGTGCGACTAGCTCCGGCAATTCGAACGCGCCGACGAGAATGGCGGGATTTTGATGCGGACATGGGTCGTGGATGATCGGGCGGAAGGATCATGTCGTCATCTGCCTCCAAACGAGCGCTGCCGCTCGCACAACCTCGAGCGTTGCGCCGACGCCATTCTCCTCACCTTTGTCGAAATCCCCCTCGGTCTGCGCCATGCTGTTGGTGACATGCGCGAAACAGACCACCGACCGCCTGGTCGCCACGCCGAAGGCATAGAGTGCAGCGGCTTCCATCTCGACAGCCAGTGCGCCGTGAGCCCGCGCGGTCTCAATCGCGATTTCAGTCTCGCGATAGGGCGCGTCCGTCGTTCATGTCGCACCACGATGAATGACGATGTCACCGTGAGCGGCAGGCGAACGCTCCACGTCGGCAAGCAGCGATTGGTTTGGTGCTTCGGAGAAGGTGGAAGGCGGCAGATAGTGATAGCTCGTCCCTTCATCCCGAAGCGCCCGATCGATCAATATGAAGTAAGGCGTCGGGCCGTGATCGGTGATCCGCCCCGCCGAAGTCACGCTGATAAGCAGCTCGCAGCCCGATGCGAACAGCTGCTCCGCGACCAGGACGGCGAACGAAGCTCCGACTGCGCAGCCGACAATTCCAACTCGTCCAAATCCCTCAAGGTCGAACGTCAGGAGCTCTGTGTGGTAACACGCCCATCCTTCGTGGAGATGACCCCCATTGGTCTGCTTGAGATGGCGGACAATGTCCCCGTCTGGATCGAGCACGCATATGTCGGGCACCGGCATAAGCGCGAGACCCTTCTGCCGCCGAGCCTCTCGCAGCAGCGCTTCCGGTCGGAATACCGATCGCGCCCTGTGATCTTTACCGGAGAGAATCGGCCACCCGATGCTGGCCTTCGCGTCGGCGTCTTCTCCTGGCTCGTCAGATGTCTGCTTTGTCACGCAGCCGCCTCGACCGGGAGACCAGCCGCCTTCCACTCGGGAAAGCCGTCCTCGAGCCTTCGAATCTTATAGCCATTGGCGCGGAGGGTAGCGACAGCCTCGAAGGAGAGAATGCAGTAAGGACCGCGGCAATAGGCGATGATCTCCTGATCTTTCGGAAGCTCTGACAGCCTCCGCTCCAACTCGTTGAGCGGCATGTTGAGCGCACCCGGCAGATGGCCGAGCGCGAACTCGTCCTTCGGACGAACATCGAGCAGGATTACGCTGCTGTCCTGGAGCCGGCCAAGCAACTCCTCGCGGGAGACCGGCTCCAGGCGGTCGAGTTGGGCGAAGTGGTCCGCGACGATCTCCCGGACCTCTGCGCGGCTGCGCTCCGCATAGCACCGCAAGGCGGAGAGCAGCTCCAGGATAGGGCCGTCGCCGAGTCGGTAGAGGACCCGGTTACCGTCGCGGCGGGACTGGACGAAGCCGCCGCTGTGCAGATGCCGCAAGTGCTGTGAGGCATTGGCGACCGAAAGGCCAGCAAGCTGCGCGAGGCGCTCGACCGAGCGTTCGCCCTGCGAGGCATGTTCGAGCAATTCCAGCCGATGCGCGTGCCCAAGCACCCGCGCGAGATCCGCAAATTTCTCGAAAAGTTGGCTTTTCGGGCTTGTCATTGACAGAAGCGTAGCATCAGATAACTATTCAAGCAATTAGTTGAATAGTTGATGATCCGCCAAGAGCGCCGAAGAGATCCGCCGATGTTTGGCCACTCAGCATCCCGAGGTGCTTCTCCTCGCCAGCGCCAAGGCACTGTTTCAGATAGCGCCCGCCCGTTCATCACGGGCTGCGGATTTTCTGGAGATCAGAAGGACCGTGGATTCCTGCTCTCGATTCACCAGGACCGTGTCCTTGAGACACTCCTTGCCCGCACTAGCTTGAACGGAGACCTGAGCTTTGCCTCAGGCGAGCGGATGACGGAATGCTGGGGATCACCCTTGGCGCGCTGCCGCTGCCCGACCTCGGATGCCCCTGCGGCGGACGGCTGAGCGATCCCATGAGCACGCGGTTTCCAGCAACGACCATGCCCGACCGCGATTGGTGGGTAGCGCTTTGGCCCGATCCAGCAAGTGTCCTGCGGCAACTCGGCATTCAGCCCGACATGACCGTCCTCGACCTATGCTGCGGCGATGGGTACTTCACCGCGCCGTTGGCGAAACGCGTCGGCGGCAAAGTTTACGCGCTCGATCTCGACCCGGAGATGCTCAAGCAGGCCAAGGCCGAAGTCGCCCGGCAAGGCGTGTCGACACGCCAATGGATTTGCGCCGACGCACGGAAGATTTCGGAGCTTCTTCCCGAACCGGTTGATTATGCGTTGATGGCCAACACCTTCCACGGCGTGCCCGACCAAACCGGACTGGCGCGCGCGGTTCGAACCGCGCTGCGGCGGCAGGGCCTTTTCGGCATCGTGAACTGGCTTCCTCTTCAACGAGAGGAAACAACCGTGCTGGGCAAGCCACGCGGGCCGCGGACAGAGATGCGCATGTCGTCTGACGCCGTCAGGGCCGTTATCGAGCCGTCAGGATACCGAACGGTCCGGATTATCAACCTTTCTCCATATCACTACGGGGCCGTCTTCGAGGCTGTGCCCTGAATACGGCACCTACGCCATCTTGCCACCCTTCTAATCGTTCCTTCAGGTTCCAGATCGGGTGACGGCCAACCGGAGGGAAAGAGGGTCCCGTCACGTTTGTCCTTTGTAACCTCGGCGGCGCGCTGGACGTGCCTACAGACAAAACGCAGACTGCGAGCCCTCACACCACGCGCTGGCCGTGATCCGACAATCCGGCGAGTAGGTGGAGGTGGTCGAGTACCTGAAAACGCCGCCTTCGCGCGAAAGGCTGCTCCAATTGCTGGCGCAGATGGGCGTGGCTCCGCGCGGGTTCCTGCAGAGATCCTCGATGGACGGGAATGGTAGCTATTGCCAGACTCCGACAAACCTCCGGTGATCGCCTGGAAGGAAACACAATGACGTGCTTGGATAAGATTGGCTGCGACTTGGGCTTAGAACCGTTTCGACATTCTGCAAGTCGCAGCGGCTGACGGGCAATCCGGGAGCGAGTCTGTGGGTTTCTATCAAGAATACGTCTTGCCGCGTCTGGTGAACCTGGCGATGCGAAACCGCGAGCTTGTGCCATACCGAAAGCGCGCGATCGCCGCCGCGGACGGCCGTGTGCTCGAAATCGGCATCGGGTCCGGCCTGAACCTGCCTTTCTACTCACCACATGTGCGAGAGATTATCGGGCTCGAACCAGCACCCAAATTGATCGCGATGGCCAGAGAGGCGGCTATGGCGTCGTCTATACCCGTGACTTTGGTCGAGGGCTCCGCCGAAGCAATCCCGCTGGATGATGCCAGCATCGACGCCGTCGTGACCACCTGGACCTTGTGCACTATTCCCAATGCCGTCCAGGCGCTTCGCGAGGCGCGCCGCGTGCTTGCGCCAGGAGGCCGGTTGCTCTTTGTCGAGCACGGCCTTTCATCCGACGAAAGCGTGCGCAGATGGCAAGACTTTTTGACGCCGGCCTGGAAGCGCATCGGCGGCGGATGTCACTTGAACAGGCCGATTCGTTCGCTGATCGAATCGGGCGGCTTTGATGTGGCGCGGATCGAGATGGGATACGCCAAGGGGCCGAGACCCATGGCTTTTATGTACGAGGGCTGCGCGAGACCGGCGTAATGAGTCGAAGTCCGGGTAGTCGCTGCTTCCGGTGACGATAACGAACTCGCTTGGTCGTTTCATCGCTCGCTTCGAGCAAATGTGGCAGCGGCGCCAAAGCTGGCCATTTTGATGCGCGCGCCCGATCTCTGCGATTGCCGGGCGGCCGATGGAGCCACATGAAGATGGATGGGTTGGCCTGATCTGGATTCTTAGATGAAAGGGCATGTTGCGACCGCTCAATGGTTGTGCACTTGAGCCAGATGCTCGGCCGAAGGCTCTTCGAGTTCGGGCTGAAAGGTGACGTGGCCGATCCCGAAATGCTTATTCAGCTCTTCGGCGGCATGTGTAAGGATGGCGTCACCGGGATGGCCGTCCGGCGTCACCAAATGGCAGGTGAGTGCGGTCTCTGTGGTGCTCAATGACCAGACATGCAGGTCGTGAACTCCCCGAACGCCCGGCAGACTGAGCAAATATTCGCGCAACTTGGGGAGATCGATGCCGGTAGGCACCGCATTCAGAGACATGGTTATGGAGCCGACCAACAGACTCCATGTACCCCACACAATCACGGCGTTGATGATGAGACTCATCACCGGGTCGATCCAGTGCCAGCCGGTCAGCAGGATAATGCCGCCGCCAACGACCACCCCGGAAGATACCAAGGCATCCGCCGCCATGTGCATGAAGGCGCCGCGTACGTTCAGATCGCCTTTGCTTCCTGCGGAAAATAGCCAAGCACAGAATCCGTTGAGGACGATGCCGCAGGCGGCAACGATCATTACCGTCTCGCCCCCAACTGCCTCTGGCTGAGCGAACCGCTGGATCGCCTCCCAAGTGAGGCCTCCGACGGCCATTAGTAGAAACACGGCATTGAACAGAGCCGCGAGGATCGAGGTGCCGCCAAGGCCAAAGGTGAACCGGTTCGTGGGTCTGCGCTTGGCTAAAATGATAGCCGCCCAGGCAACACCCAGCCCGAGCACGTCAGAAAAATTGTGTCCCGCGTCCGCCAGTAGGGCGACCGAATGGCTAGCAAGGCCGAACACGACCTCGATCACGACGAAACCGGCGTTCAAGGCAATCCCGACAGCGAAGGCCTTGCCAAAGGTGGCCGGAGCGTGGACGTGTGGCAGGCCGTGATCATGTTCACGTCGGCCCGCATCATGGTCGTGATCCCCAGGGATTTGATGATCGTGCGCCATCGCAATGAACTTTCCTTGCTTGCGTGGGCAAGCTACGACCTCTAGTGACTAGAGGAGCAAGCGAAAAATGAGCCAACTGAAAGAAGGCGATGGGGCTGCTCAAAGCCGCTATTCGCGCCAAAGGCGGGCCCCGTTTGCAGTCCAACGACGCTATCGCCGGACTGCTGAGCCATCGTTGCGCTCTTCGGCATCGTCTGGCGGTCGGCGCGGTCGGTTTTACCCGGATGCTCGACGGGGTTGAGCCGAGCGTGACGGGCGAAATTCACCATGCCGCCGCGCATGGGCCGGGGGCGTATATCGTTGAGGCCAAGACCCGGTCGATCGGCCATACGCGCTGCACGCCGCTATTGCGTTCGACATCACGGAACCTTGTCGTTGTCGACGCCAACAAGATCGAATTCCCCCTCGAAAGCGAGTTATTCGAGCACATGTCGGCGTTGGGCACAGCTCATGTCAGATTCTCTGAACGTACTCGACGGTCATGAGCACCCGCGCAGTTAGGCTCACTAGGCTACCGGTTCAAAGATGCCCCGACGCTTGAGTTTGGCTATATGGCGGTCGGTGGCATGCATGTCCGCCAGCGCCTCGATGATGCAGCATTCGCAAACGTTTCCCTAGCGCAGGCTTTGATCATGAGTTTCAATCGGTGTTCAACGCCGTGAGCTGCGTGTCCGCTGAACACAAGCTCTCGTGATCGTTCCATCGCTGGCCAGCCTGATCGCGATTAACGCAGCAGATATTTGACGAGCGCCGCAATCACGAGGACGATCGCGACCAGGCCCAAAATCGATAGCAGCCCCATTCCCCCCATCATCCAACCCATTCCGTCCATCATCATGTGCCTCCATCGGCGCTCGGCAATCGAGGGGATTGGAAGTGCGAAGATGCAAAACATAAAATGCCGTCGCGCTGGCGCGGCTGTCGCGTTCCCACCACTCATCTTTGAGCGTGGTTAGCCGTGGCAATGCTACTTCGTACCGCCGCAACCGTCCGATAGGTCCCAGATTTCGACGATCTGCCGTCCATCAAAGCCGTGCTCGCGGATTAGGAACTTCGCCAGTCCGCCGTACATTTTCCACCGCCAGCATTGGCAGCAGCATGGTCCTTTCTCGTTGGAATTGGCCATTGCATAATCGTAGGCCTGCTGCTCGGCGCCGGCGAGTTTCAAATCGTAGTAAGGCATCATCTTTTGCGCGATGCCCGCCGGAATATCGTATGGATCGCTCGGGATCATCGCGATGTCGCGGTATTTGGTGAGGCCGTTCACCTGCTGGACATAGCGCTTCATTTCCATAGGGCTGCAACACGAACCCTTGATCCGCGATGTGCTCGGCATTGTCGCGATCGATTCCAGGAATTTGCCTGAGCAGGTGCTGTTGCCGTTTCGGCTCAGATCTTCGAAGCGGCGCACCATGCCGCGGTCTTCAGCAGCGATTGCCAAACCCGAATTCTTGAGGACACCAGCAACCGTTACCGCGCCAAAAACGCCGCCGAAAACAACGGTCCGCCGACTTGGAGGCGATATCCGAGTCATTTGCCAGCCCTTGCCTGCTCAATCAGTTTCTTCATCGTGGCAAGGTCCGTGGCTCCAGGGAATATCTGATCGCCGACCACGAAACCCGGCGTTCCGTTGATTTTGAGCGCCTGGGCCAACTCCACGTTTCGGTCTATCGCCGCCTGGATGTCCGGAAGCTGCATATCGGCCTTCAGGCGGGGTACGTCGAGGCCGATTTCTGCCGCGACCTTGAGAACGACCGCCTCGGTCACTCGGCTTTTGACGTCATAAAGGGCCTTGTGGAACTCCGCATACTTGCCCTGGCGTTCGGCGGCCAAGGCCGCCTTGGCGGCAAATACGGAATCAGGGCCGAGGATGGGGAATTCCTTGTAGACGATCCTGAGCTGCGGGTCGTCGGCCGCCGCTTGCGCCATGATCGGCGCCACCTGGCGGCAATAGGGGCAATTGTAGTCGAAGAACTCGGCCATGCTGACGTTGCCTTGCGCGTTGCCTCCGACGGGGCTTGCTGGATCGCGGAAAATATCGTCGGCCTTGGCCGCCAGTGCAGCCTTTACCTCTTTGGCCTCGGCCTCCCGCTGGCGGGCGTCCAGGCTCTGCAGGGCCTGCATAATGATTTCTGGATGGGCGAGGATGTAGTCATGGACGCGCTGATCAAACCGGTCCTGGGACATTTCGCCCCCGGCAATCGCCTGATTGTGGAGTCCTGAGCCGAGCACGAGCCAAGCCGCAGCGACAGCCACCATGAACGCACGGGCCATTTTTCCTATGGTTTTGCTCGATCGCGTTGCATCATGGATCATAGGATTTCCCTTTCCTTGTTCCTCCGGGCAGCCGGCACGTTCCCAACGGCGGTATGCATCAGAAGAAATCCTTCAATTTGACCAGCCAGCCTTCTTGCTGTTCATGGTGTGGGCGCTCGACATTGTTGGTGAGCGCATTGACGAAAGTGACGAGATTGACTGACGCGAAGTTCAGGCCGTGGAAATTCGCGCGCCATCGCCCCTCCTTGTCGATCACATGCGTGACGATGCCGTGTGCCTGGATGCCGTCTTCGGACTTGCTGAATGTGTGGCCGAACGCTTCCGCCAGCTTGCGGGTGGTGTCCTCCGGTTGATCCGGGATCGTGGTCAGGAACAGCCAGTTGACGGGGTCGAGCCCGTGCGCCGGCCCGTATTTGCGCAAGACGTCCGGCGTGTCTCTCGTCGGATCGGTGGTAATGGTCACGAAGGTAACCCGGCCTTTCATCGGCGTGTCGTTCACCATTTTCTGAATCTCGGCGATCTTTTCGGCATGGAGCGGACACACGTCGGGACACGATGTGTAAATGAAATGAACAACAACGACCTTGCCGCGCAGATCATGGAGCCGTACAACGCGCCCGTCAGCTGTTCGCAATGTGAAATCGGGCGCGGGCTTGTCGATCGTCTGGAAGTATTTCTCATCGCCTTGGAGCATGGCATCGACTTCATCGAGCGAGTGTGCCTGGGACGCGGACGCAAAAGAAGCGATCAGCGCCAGCGCGACGATCCAGAGTGTGAATGAACGCATCATATCTCCATATATCTCCATCATCCCCACGAATGTGCCGAGCTTGGGCTGACTGCACATCTGTGAACAGCCAGCCCGCAGGGATCAGCCCTTGCTTTCCGGCTTGGCCGGCGCCTGCTTCGGCTGCTCGCCAGTCATGGCGCCGCCGTTATCCTTCATGGCCTGCATCGCTTTGTTGCAGCTTTCCATCATCTGACTCATCTGATTCATCATGCTCATCATCATGTTTGCCTGATTCATCATGGCCATCATGTTCAGCATGGCGGGCATTCCACCCTGATCCATCATTCCGCCCATGCCCATCATCCCACGCTCACCCGTCATTGCGCCTTGACCGGTCATGCCGTTTTGCATCATCGGGTCGGGCTGCTTCGGCGCGTTGGGCTCCTGGGCATAGAGAGCTGGCGCCGTGGCAGGATTCATGAGCAGCGTAGCGGCCACGACGAGGGCCTTGGTGAAGTTATGCATGGTTGATGCTCCTTTTGCGGGTGGTTTCAGGGTGGCGGAGTGAAGATGCACCGGTCGCCGCCGAAACTTGCCGCGGCATATCCAGCACGCCGGCCGCAGGCGATGATGCGGGCTCGACTTCCGGAGTATTGGTGGGCGAGGAAGCGATACCCTTCCGCGACGCAGCGTCGGTGGAGCATGATCGGCCAGTCAATCGGGTCATGCAAAGGCCGAGCGCGCACATCGCGGCGCAAGGCAAAGTGGCAAGAAGCAGAGGAGCAATCCCAGCGGCGACCAGCCATGCCCAGTTGAAGGCAAGGCCGGCGACGACCACGACCCCGCCGGCGACGACCAGGCTTCGAGTGCCGTTGAGATAGGAGCGGACGACGTGAAGGACGTTGCGGACAGGCGGAGCCTTCAAGTTTGGGGACGATTCTGTGTTGGACATGTCGATTCCTTTCTCAGTTGATGCGACTGCGGAGGAACTCGACCATGTCGGGCGCATCCCATTCGGCCGGACCGACCAGCCGGCCGATTTCCCTCCCGTCGCGGTCGATCAGCAAGGTTGTCGGCAGTCCGAAGACGCCGAGTGCGAACATCGTCTTGCTCGACGCGTCGATGTTGAGGGCAAGATGCTTGACGCCGATCTCGCCAAAGAATTTCGTGACGGCTTCCGGCCCGGCTCGGTCCATCGACAGGGCTACGACCTCGAAATCTGGTCCGCCCAGTTCGGCCTGAAGGCGGTCAAGCGTCGGCATCTCTTTCCGGCAAGGCGCGCACCAGGTCGCCCAGATGTTGAGCAAGACGACCTTGCCGGAAAAATCGGCGAGCGTTCTGGGTTGCCCGCCATTGCCTTGGAACCGAATATCCGGCAACGGCTGCGGCGCCTCGTGAACAGCAAAGTTCTGTGGCGGCTCGACGGCGGCTGCGGGCTGCGCCGCCGCGAGCAATGCACCGAAGAGCGCGAGAGCGAGCATCTTCATGGCTTCTTCTCCTTCGCCTCGGCCCTCAGGCGCGCGACAAGCGGCAGGATCGTCTTGTCGAGCGCCTCTTGTGTCACCGCGCCGATGTGCTTGTAGGCGAGGCGGCCGTCGGCGCTCACCACGAAGGTCTCCGGCACGCCGTAAACGCCCCAGTCGATGGCGACGCGGCCGTTCAGGTCCGCGCCGGTGCGCGTGTAGGGATCGCCCATCGTGTCGAGCCATCGCGCGGCGTCGCCGGGCCTATCCTTGTAATTGATCCCATGCAGCGGCACCTTCTTGGCTGCCGCCAGCTGCATGAACACGGGATGTTCCTCGCGGCAGGCCACGCACCACGACGCAAACACGTTGACCAGCGCAACCTCGCCCCGAAGGTCGCTGCTCGACAGCCCCAGGGTGCGGCCTTGGACCGGCGGCAAGCTGAACTCAGGCACGGCCTTGCCGATCAGCACCGAGGGGATGTCCGATGCATTGCGGGTAAGTCCCCAGGAAAGGAAGATGGCAAGTCCGACGAAAACCGCCATAGGCAGGAAGAGCAGCAGCCGTCGTGGCACGGCATGCCGGGTAGAGGACTCCGCATCGGATCGAACGATGTCACCGCTGGTCATGACAGTCTCGGCCACTCGCGGTTCGACGACCCGTCAGCAAATATCTTCCAAGCGCGGCGACGGCGAGCAACAGAACCAGCAGGACAAGGAAGCCTGCGACGGAGATGGAGGCCATGGCAAGCCAGGCCTGGACGCCGCAGCCGGAGATGTCGCCCAAGATCATGACAGGCGCCTCACTCTGTCGCGTAGACGGTGGGCGCCTTGCCGTCCTTGGTGAAGGCGTAGATCGTCCAGGTTCCGGTCTTCTCGCCGCCCATGCCGGGGGCGCCCGTCGGCATGTCGGCCAGCGTGATGCCGGTGATGGCGGGCCGTTCCGTCAAGAGCTTCCTGACGACATCGACCGGAACCAGGCCATCGACCACGTAACCGTCGACCATCAGCGTGTGGCAGCCTTCGAGATCGGCCGGCACGCCGGCGTCGCCACTGATCTGGGAGAGATTGTTGACAGGCTTGATGTCGACCTTGAAACCGTTCTGTTCCAGATAGGCGGCGTAGGACTCGCAGCAGCTGCAGCTCGGGTTCTTGTACATGACGGCGTTGATCGTTGCGGCGAAGGCCGGCAGCGGCGTTGCGATCAGCGCGGCAAGGGCGGCGAGGCGATAAGTCAGTTTCATTGCCATTCTCCTTAGTTGGACGAAAAGGTTCAGGTCACTCGGAAGACAGTCATGAGGCCGGCCATCTGATGGTCTGCCACATGACAGTGCAGCATCCAGTCGCCGGGATTGTCGGCGACGAAGGCGCATTCGATCGTATCCTTGGGGGCGAGCAGGACCGTGTCCTGCCATTGCCGGTGCGGCACTGGCGCGCCGTTGCGGGAAAGCAGTTTCATGCTGAAGCCGTGGACGTGCATGGGGTGCCACCAGGCGGTTTCGTTGCGCATGGTGAGATGACAGGTCGCACCGCGCTTGAGCGTGAACAGCGGCGCCATTCCTGAATGGCCGTCGCCGGTCATCGACATGCCGTTGATCGCCCAGGCAGCCATGCCGTTCATGCCGGGCGTGGCCATGCCCATCATGCCGCCGACACCGGTCAGCTTGCCGCCGCCCATCATGCCGCCTTGCAGCACGATTTCCTGCCGTTCGGCCTTGGCGAGATCGGGCTCCGGGAGAGGGTTGCGTGGAAGGCCGAGAGGCGCATCGAGAGGATGGGCCCGGAGCGGTGGTCCGGCATCATAGGCGAACGTGGCCAGGGCGTAGGCGAGGCCGTCATAGAAGTCGTCGATAACGGCGTAGCGTTTGCCCGGATCGCCCTGCATGTCTAGCACGATGTCGGTGCGCATCGCCGGCGCCAGCACAAGACGGCCGCCTTCTGGCTCATGCGGATCGCAGGGCTGGCCGTCTACCGCAATGACGACAGGGCGATGGCCTTCAAAGCGCAACGCCATGATGCGGGCCAGCGAGCCATTGGCCAACCTGAGCCTGACACGCTCGCCTGCCCGCGCCGGCTGCTCCGCTGCCGGCGCGCCGTTGACTGTGACGATGTTGCCGACGCGGCCCGACATCGCTGCATCCATCATGTTGCCGAAGCCGGGAGCGATTTGCCCGTCCTTCGTCAGCCGCCAGTCCTGCAGCATCCATAGGAAGTCACGATCGACTGAGAGGGGCTCGCGTTCCTCGACGACGAGCGCCCCCGCAAGCCCGCGGCCGAGCTGCACCAGGCTGTCGGCGTGCGGATGGTACCAGAAGGTGCCGGCGTCAGGCGGCGTGAACTCATAGACGAAGCTTTCGCCCGGCTTGATCGGCGGTTGGGTGAGACCCGGCACGCCGTCCATCGTATTCGGCAGCCGAATGCCATGGCAGTGAACCGTGGTGTCCTCGTCCAGTCCGTTCTCGATGACGATGCGAGCCGGGTCGCCCTGCCGCAGACGCAGCACCGGGCCGGGGACCGTGCCGTTGTAGGTCCAGACAGCGGTCCCCGGATCGCCGTCGCCGGTCAACAGGGCATGGTTCGGCGCTGCCTTGATCCGATGCTCATCGATGCCGGACGCACGCAACGACAACGGCCGCATTGCAGCCGCCGCAGCGGCGGCTGCCGCCGCTTGCAGAAAGCGCCGGCGCGAAACTTTAAAACTGAAATCGGTATTCACTCTTCGACCTTTGGACGACCGATGGCGCTGAGCGCCGTCGATTGTCGTCATTGCCATGTGCGAATTGATCTCGGCACGCGGAACGCGCGCAAAGACGATCGAACGCAGCAGTCACCTGCTCAAGGCAGGAAACGTGCCGTCAGGCGTGATCGCTGGGTCTTGGAGGGGATGGGTCGGGAAGGGGGACATGCCCGGGAAAGAGCAGGTATAGCGATGGCGTCGGTTGCTGCGCCCGGAGAACCGTCACGGCGAAGCCTTGCGGTAGCACCGCCAGGGCCGGTCCGATACAGGTCGGCGGACAGGGCATCGGGTTGCCGGTGTCGCTCGTGCCTTTGAGACAGGCCTTGCAATCCCTATCCGCGGCGGTTGCCACATCGGACATCTTGGCCCTACCAGTGTCGGACCGCATGACCATGTCGCTGTCGGTCGCCATTGTCATCCTGGCCGACATCACGCTGGCCTGAGCGCCGGAAAGGCTGAACGCCGCAGTCAGGAAGACCGAGAGCAGCATGACAAGGACGTGTTTTGGCGACCAGTGTGCCATCATCCGAACAGGCTGGCCTCAAAAAGCGGCATTTGCAAGCCGGATTCCAATGCTGCGACACCGGCGCCTACGCACGAAAACGTGAAAGTTCACAAAAGGCGAGAACAGCGGTTGGTGATTCCAAAGTGCGGTAGATGTGAGTTTTCGACAGTTGGTTTCATAGAAGGGGGCCCATGGATTTGAGTTGGCTGCTCTACACGCTGGTCCCAGTCGTAGCCGTAGTCGCGGGCGCCACACTGGCGGCTTTTCGGCAGCCTGGGCCTGTCCTGGTGAGCGCGATCTAGCATTTTGCCGAGGCGTGATCTTCGCGGCGGCCGCCCGAGAAGTTCTGCCTGATCTCAGGCACGGCGGCTCGCTTTGGGCGGTTGCGATTGGCGGCGCCATGGGCATCGCCTTGATGCTGGCCCTCAAAAGGGTTGAGGAACGGGTGGGCGGCGCCGTTGGCCTGTTGGCATTGGCAGGCTCGATATCCTGATCGATGGACTGGTGCTCGGCATCGGTTTTGCCGCCGCTGCGAAGGTCGGCCTGCTGCTCATCATCGCTTTGACGATCGAGGTGCTCTTTCTCGGTCTCACGGTGGCGGCCAAGATCGGCGAAGCCGAACGGTCGCGCTGGCAGATCATCCTTTTGACCGGCGCCTTGTCGCTGTTGCTGCCGGTCGGCGCACTACTAGCCCTACCCGTATCGCGGCTCTCGGGAGATGTGCTGACGGATTCTTCGCGTTCGGACTGATTGCTCTGCTCTATCTTGTAACCGAGGAGCTGTTGGTCGAGGCTCACGAAATCCCCGACCAGCCCTGGGTGACGGCGATGTTTTTTGTAGGCTTTCTGCTGCTGCTCATCCTCGAGGAAGCAATCGGCTAGGCCAATCGACCGTGCGTGTGCGACCGGTCGGCAAGGGTTTCAATTACGCGGCAGTTGCAAACCTGTCCTTTGGCGCACCCGTCGATCATGCGCTGCAGCTCCGTCCTTAGCGCCTGCAAGCCGGCAATGCGCTGCTCTACCTCGGCCAGACGAGCGCGGGCGGTTTCGTCGGCTGTGACGCAGGACTGGTCCGGATTGTCCTGGAGCGACAGCAACGTGCGGATCGCATCGACCTCAAAACCCAATTCACGGGAATGGCGGATGAAGGCCAGGCGTCTCAGGTCAGCCTTTTCGTAGATCCGTCGCCGACTCTGCGTACGACCAGGCGCCGCGAGCAGGCCGATCTGCTCGTAGTAGCGGATGGTTGGAATCTTCACACCGCTTTGACGGGCCGCTTCGCCGATGGTCGCGCCTTCTGACATTTTTGGCTTGCTCCTCTAGTCGCTAGAGGATGTAGCGTTGCGACCAGGAGATGCAAGAGGTTCATCATGGCTGCGACCAGGCAACAGACGAAATACCGCGTGGAAGGCATGGATTGCGCCGGTTGCGCCAGCAAGATCGATACGGCCGTGCGGCGGATTCCTGGTGTAGATGACGTGGCGGTTTCGGTCACCGCTGGGACAATGACCGTGCATCACACTACCGAAAGCGATCTTACCGCGATCGAGAAGAAGGTCGTCGGCCTTGGCTACGCCGTTGCGCCGCTGGCTGCCAAAAGCAGCACCGCGCAGCCGATTCCGAATCAAGCGGCCGATGACGATCACGACCACGATCACCACGATGCCGACGAAGACAAACACCCTGACGACGAGAACGTCGCGGGATTGCACGGTCATGATCACGCGCCGACCTCGGGGCCGTGGTGGAACAGCGCCCAAGGTCGGTTAACCACCGCCAGCGGTCTGGCACTGGCCGCGGCTTTTGCACTTCACTACGCTTTGCCGGTCACTGGCCCCTGGCTTTTCATCGCGGCCATGCTGGTCGGCCTGGTTCCTATCGCACGCCGGGCGGTCATGGCGGCGCTCGCCGGTATTCCGTTCTCCATCGAAATGCTGATGACCGTAGCGGCGGTCGGCGCCGTCATCATCGGCGCCGGCGAGGAAGCCGCGACCGTGGTGTTCCTGTTCCTGGTCGGCGAGCTGCTGGAAGGGATCGCGGCCGGCAAAGCGCGCTCCAGCATTCAGGCGCTCACCACGCTTGTCCCCAAGACCGCGCTGGTCGAGGAAAACGGCGCGACTCGCGAGGTGCCTGCGGAAAGCCTGTCCGTGGGTACCGTCATCCTGGTGCGGCCCGGCGATCGCATTCCGGCCGACGGCGAGATCACCGAAGGCGACAGCGCCGTTGATGAATCGCCTGTGTCTGGCGAGAGCGTGCCGGTGCGCAAGGCTGTGGGAGACACCGTATTCGCCGGAACCGTCAACGGGGAAGGTGTGCTGCGCATCAAGGTGACGGCCGCGGCTGCCGACAACACGATCGCGCGCGTGGTCAAGCTGGTCGAGGAGGCGCAGGAGAGTAAGGCGCCGACCGAGCGCTTCATCGACCGTTTCTCGCGCTGGTACACGCCAGGCGTGGTTGCAATTGCCGCTCTTGTGGCGGTCATGCCGCCGCTGTTCTTCGGTGGCGATTGGAGCGAATGGATTTACAAGGGCCTGGCGCTGCTGCTCATCGGCTGCCCGTGCGCGCTCGTCATCTCGGTGCCGGCGGCAATCGCGGCGTCGCTTTCGGCCGGAGCCAGGCGTGGTCTGCTGTTGAAAGGCGGCGCCGTGCTGGAAAAGCTCGGTAAGATCACCGCCGTGGCGCTCGACAAGACCGGGACGCTGACGCTTGGCAAGCCGCAGGTCACCGACATCGTTGCGTTCGCCAAGGAAGCTCCCGAAGTGCTGCGCCTGGCCGCTGCCCTCGAAACGGGCTCAAGCCATCCACTTGCCGTCGCAATTCTGGCCAAGGCAGTCGCAGAAAACGTGAAGGTGCCTGCTGCCTCGGGTGCTCGGGCGCTGGGCGGCAAAGGCGTTACGGCAACCGTCGAGGGCGCGGAAATCTTCCTCGGCTCGCCGCAGGCCGCCAACGATAAGGTCGCGCTTTCTTCGGCGCAAAACGCCGAAATCGCTGCCTTCAACGATCAAGGCAAAACGGTTTCCATCTTGCTCGTTGGCGATCAGATCGCCGGCGCGATCGCTATGCGTGACGAACCGCGACCGGACGCGCTGGCAGGCCTCAAGGCGCTGACCGATTCCGGCATCAAGACTGTCATGCTGACTGGCGACAACAAGCGCACGGCGGCCGCGATCGGCAAGCAGCTTGGCATCGAGGTGCAGGCCGAGCTGCTGCCGGAAGACAAGCAACGCATCGTCGGCGAATTGAAGCGGCTGGGGCTCACGGTCGCCAAGGTCGGCGACGGCATCAATGACGCGCCCGCGCTCGCGGCAGCCTATGTCGGCATTGCCATGGGCGGCGGCACCGACGTGGCGCTCGAAACCGCCGACGCAGCCGTGCTTCATGCCCGGGTCGGAGACATCGCCGCCATGATCGAACTCTCGCGGCGTACGATGACAAAAATCCACCAGAACATCACCATCGCGCTCGGCCTCAAGGCGGTATTTCTGGTCACGACGATTACCGGCATCACCGGTCTGTGGCCGGCAATCCTTGCCGACACCGGTGCAACGGTCTTGGTGACACTCAACTCATTGCGGTTGCTGGCGCCGTCGCGTCAATCGCAATGAGGTCCGCCGCCGCGGCACCGGCGGTGCTCCGGGGGCACTCAGAGCGCCCCGCAGCTTTCTTTCTACGGCGGCCGGCCTTGCATGCCGATCCTTGACACTGGTGACATGCACCTCATTTTGAACCGATGTATCGATCAGGAGGATAGCCACGCATGATCAAGACGCTCTTCGTCGCGTTCATTTTCATGTTCAGCGTCCAACAGGCACTGGCCCACGTGGAGCTCGAAGTCTCCTCATCGACCTATGAATTGCGCGGCTTGACGCTGAAAGCCATCCATGAAGACATGGATATGAAGGCGCAAGAGGGAGATGAGATCGTCGAGGGCGAAACAAAGGATACCTTCGCTTTCGAGTTAAATTTCGATCAAACGGGCAATGTGTGTCGGGTGAGCACGGATAAAATTCTGCTCAAGCTGGACATTCGGCTTCCCCGTTGGGCGGATGAGGAGAATGCCAATCCGTCAGTTCGCGCCGGGTGGAACAGTTATTTCGGGAAACTGAAGGCGCATGAGGATGGCCATAAAACTATCGCCGTGGCAGCCGCTCACAAGATCAATGAACTTGTCCACAGCGCAAAGGGTGCGCGCTCCTGCGCGGCCATGGAAACGTCGCTGCGCAGCTCGGCCAAGCAAATCGTGGAGGCGGCAGAGCGCGAACAGGAGCAGTTTGACGCGTCCGAAGCACCGTTCGCATTGGATTAGGTGGGGTAGCCGACAGCCGCACTTTAAGTTGCCGACGGTCACGTGGTCGCAAGACTCATGGCGCTGGATGTAACGGATGAAAAGCCGGTCCGAGCTACCAGAAGTATTGTGTTTGCAAGTCAGGCACGCGGCCCAAATGGTGACCGTGCAGGAGGCCCAAAAGAGGAGTCTTTGACGGTCTGAAGCTATCGGAGTCGGATGTATGGGTCTTTACCAAAAGTACGTCCTGCCGCGTCTAGTGAATCTGGCGATGCGAAATCGTGAGCTTGTGCCATACCGAAAACGCGAGATCGCCTCCGCAGCCGGCCGCATGCTTGAACTCGGCATCGGATCCGGCCTGAAACTGCCTTTTTACTCCCCGCATGTACGAGAGATTATCGGGCTTGAACCGGCCCCCAAATTGATCGCGATGGCCAGAGAGGCGAAGGCGAAGTCACCTATACCTGTGACTTTGGTGGAGGGCTCAGCCGAAGCAATTCCGTTGGATGACGCCAGCATCGACACTGTCGTGACCACCTGGACCTTGTGCACGATTCCCAATGCCGTCCAGGCACTTCGCGAGGCCTGCCGTGTGCTTGCGCCACGACGCAGCTTATGCAGCCCGATTGTGATCGGCCATTGCCTCCTCATCGACGATGCGCTGGAGGACAGCCCTGTCCATTTCGGCAACGCTGGACAACCTTGCTACTTCCGAGGCGACCTTGGCCCAATGCCAGAAGCATGCACGATCGCCTTGCTTCCGGCTGCGAGCGGCGAGGCGTTGCGCGGAATAGTAAGCACGAGGCTCATCTTCCTCGATCAGCCTTCGGGCATCGGCCTGCCAACGGCGCCTGATATCGCGCCGTCGCTGAAGCAATCGGAAAATCGCACTGAACATTGAGCCCCCCGGCCGTCCGCGCTAGGATACGGCTTCATGCCGCCGGTGTGAATGTGTTTCGCGCTAGCAGCTTTCTGACATAAGCGTCCCACTTCTTCATCGCGGCGCGCTTCTCGGGCATGTAGCTCCAGCGATCGTAACTCTTGGAACTGACGTCCTGCAGCGCATGGTTCTGCAGGCGATCGCGGATTTCCTTGGAGATGCCGGCTTTGCCCGCGAGAGTTTTGAACGTCCGGCGCAGGTCGCGGTTGGTTGCGAAGGGTATGACTCCGCGGTCCCGTTGCCGCCAGACGAAACTATAAAGCGAGCCGTGGCCGACCGGGCGGGATGGATCTCGTGCCGATGGGAAATACCAGCCGTATTCGTTAGGGGTGATGGACTCGATGAGTTCTGCTGCCAACGATGGCACCGGCGCGGCGTGCGGCTGATCGTTCTTCGTCTTCGACCAGTCGATTATCTTTTCGGCCGCATCCCATTGATCAACGTGGAAGCGTGCAATCTCCTCAACGCGCTGGCCAGTGAGCATGATGAGCTGGACGGCGCGAGGATAGGAGGGATGCACCGGGACGTCGGGGCAGTCGAGCCACCAATAGAGCCGCGCGAACTCGGTCTCGTCCAGCCAGCGCGTGCCCCGCACCTTCGGCTCAGTCGGGATCGCGGATGCTGGATTGAACGGAATGCGGAACCGGCGCGGCGATGAGTTCCGATAGTCGTGTTCGGATTTCATGCCCCAGCTGTAAGCGGCGTGGACATAGCTTCTGACGTGGTCCGCCATGGCGCGGGCGCCGCGCTCATAGATCGGCCGGATGACCTCGACAATTTCCTCGGGGTCGATTTCGCGGGCCAGGCGATGGCGGCCGAACGTGTTGGCGATCTTGTTGAGGCCCTTTTCTGTCTCCTTCCAGGAGGGCTTACCCGCGGCCTTGAGCGCGGCGACATAGCCTGCGAAGAGATCAGCGACGGTGCCCGGTCGGGCATCTGTCGCGATCTTGATGCTACGGCCCTTCTGGATGATCTTGGCGAAATCGCGGTCGAAAATCTCGCGCGCACTGGCGAGAGACATTGATGGGTAGGAACCGATCTTCTTTTTGACGCGCTTTTTGTCGCGCCACTGTTGTGCCATCCAGTCGGCCGTCACGCGGGTCGGCATCGGCTTCAGGATAAGGATGAGCCGGCCAGTGCCGTGTCCGTCACCATCGACAAGTGTTTCTTGCTTGCCACTTTGTTCAATCCGCTTGATTGCGGCGCGTATTTCTCCATCGGAGATAATCGGCATGCTTGTTCTCCCGTTGGGTTGAGAGTGGGCTATGCTGACGGATGGTAAGTGGGGTTTGCACCCACCGAAAAACTAGGGTCGGCAACTGGGGTCTGCGGGGGTTTTGATCCCCCGAAAACCACCCCGAATCTGCCACACTAACCGGGGTTACGACAAGTCAAAAAATATAGATGAATCAGTGTGATAGAGCGTGATCCTGCGGGATCGAAATAGGCATTTTGGGATGATTATGGACGAGGATGATGGCGGTCGCGGAAAGCTCCAGCGCCCGCCGCACCACTTCGCGCGGATAGACCGGCGTATGGTCCACCGTACCGGTCTGCTGCACCTCGTCGGCGATCAGCGCGTTCTTCTTGTCGAGAAAGAGGATACGGAACTGCTCGATGGTCTCGAACGCCATGGAGGTCCGGCAATAATCGATCACCTGGCTCCATGAGGTCAGCACCTGCCGCCCCTTGATGCCGCTTCTCGCCATGCGCTGCGCCGCCGCGGCGATGATCTTCAATTCCAGGGCGGCCGCGTCGCCGATGCCCTTCACTTCGCGCAAGAGATGAACCGGCGCGCCCAACACCTCGGCAAGCGAACCGAAACGGGCGATCAGCGCCTTGGCGAGCGGCTTGGTGTCGCCCTGCCGGAAAGCGCGGAAAAGAATCAGTTCCAGCATCTCGTAATCGGCCAGAGCGTCCGGGCCGGCTTCGAGAAAGCGCGCCCGCAGGCGCTCGCGATGGCCGAGATAATGTGGCTTGTCACGTTCCGGCCTCTGCGTCGGCGGCAGCCGCGCCTCGCCGAAAAAGCCGCGTTCGTCCTGATCCTCGTTGGAATTCATCGCCGCGTCCGCACCCGGCCGGCCCGAACCGGCCCCTGGGCCGAGATTAGTTGCTGAGTCCCGGCCGGTCGAGGCCTGCGGGCGAAAGCGTGAAGATTTCGCACCCGTCTTTCGTCACGCCGACCGTGTGCTCGTATTGGGCCGAGAGCGACCGGTCGCGGGTCACTGCCGTCCAGCCGTCGGAAAGCACCTTCACATGCGGCCGGCCGAGATTGATCATCGGCTCGATGGTGAAGATCATGCCCTCGCGCATCTCGACGCCCTCGTTCGGGCTGCCGTAGTGCAGGATGTTCGGCGCGTCGTGGAACAGCCGGCCGACGCCGTGGCCGCAGAAATCGCGCACCACCGAGCAGCGCTCGCCCTCGGCATAGGCCTGGATGGCGGCGCCGATCGCGCCTGTGCGGGCGCCGGGCCTCACGGCCGCGACGCCGAGCATCAGGCATTCATGCGTCACTTCGAGCAGGCGCTCGGCGGCGCGCTTGATCTGGCCGACGGGGTACATGCGGCTCGAATCGCCATGCCAGCCGTCGAGGATATAGGTCACGTCGATATTGACGATGTCGCCTTCGCGCAGCGGCTTGGCGTCCGGGATGCCATGGCAGACGACATGGTTGATCGAGGTGCAGACCGATTTGGTGTAGCCGCGATAGTTGAGCGTGGCGGGAAGCGCGCCATGGTCCATGCCGTATTCGAAGACGAAGCGGTCGATCGTTTCCGTCGGCACGCCCGGCGCGACGATGCCGGCGAGCTCGTCGAGGCAGCGCGCCGTGAGGTCGCAGGCCTTGCGCATGCCTTCGAAGCCGGCCTCGTCATAGAGGCGGATCTGGCCGGTGTTTTTCAGCGGAGCCGTCGCGGCGTCGAGATAGGTGACCATGGAGACCGAGGAAAATGGAAAGGGACAGGCCTCCAGATTTGGCACTTGTCGCCGCCGGCTTCAACCCCTTGCTTTAGCCGGCGGCCAGCACGTCGCCGGCCATCTCCCGCACCGCCGGCGTCGCGCTCGCGCCATCGCGCACCGGTCCGGCCAGGGCCCGGCTGTGAAGCATTTCCCGGAACGCCTTGAATATCTTCTTCATTTGCGGCCCCTTGTAGGGGTAGAGGTCGGGCGGATCCATGTCGTGCACGATCATGGCCGTATCCGTCTCGAAGACCAGCAGCCTGCCTTCCCGCGTTTCGGCGCAGTCGACGGCGAAATAGTCGAGGCCGGCAAGCGCGGCGAGTTCGGCAAGCGCGTCGCGGTGCCGGGCGGAAAAATCGATGTCGAAAGCGGCCATAAGCGCGGCTTCCTCGGCGCGCTTGGCGGCGCTCTCGGCCATTCCCGCGTTGAGGTAGTGCAGCATCCAGTGCCGGCCAATCGCGACATGGCAAAGGAAGGGGCGGCCGCCGACCAGCGCGATGCGGAACTTGCGGAAGAGGCCGTCGGCGCCGCTATAGTCGACGAAGCGCGCGATCGAGAATTCGCCGCCTTTCTGCGTTTCCAGATAGGCACGGACGGCCGCCGGGGTGTCGAGCTTGCTCAAGCCGTGCCCTGCATGCGAGCCGATCGGCCGCGCGATGATCGGATAGCCGCCTTCGCCCAGAAGATCGAAAGGCTGCGCCTTGCCGTTCGCGAGCCGCTCCAGCGCCTCCCGACCAATGCGGACCGTCACCGGCACGTCGAGGCCGCGACCCGGCCCGAGCGTTGCCGCGAGTTTTTCCCGCGCCAGGCTGAGCACGTCCGCGGGGCGGTTGAGCACCGGCCTCGGCCATGCGGTGAGCGCAGGCTGCAGCGAGCGCAGGACCGGCGCGTTTTCGTCGGATTCGCCGATGCCCACCAGGAGAATGTCGTGCGGGGGTAGAAGGTCGGGCAAATTGCCGTCCGCCTGCAGATAGAGCGTGTCGAGCGTGACGCCGGCGCCTTCGAGCAGGAACTGCACCGGCGTGTTGGCCATGAAATCGCCGGGCACGGCCAGCATCAGGAGCCTGAGCGGGGAGGTGGCCGATCCGGTCGCGGGCTGGCAGAAGAGGCGGCCGAGGCGCAATGCGTCCTGCTGGCAGTCGAGGCCTTCCCGGCGCTTGCCGTTCAGCATCAGGATTGTGCCGAGATCGAACAGGGCCGCCGCGTCTCCGGCGTCCCGTTCGAGGCGGCCGAGCAGTTCCGTGATGACGGGACCATAATCGCCGCCGCGAAAGCCGATGGCGAAGAGGCGGGCCAGCCCGATCGTCTCTGGCGGGGTGAGATCGATTTCGCTGATTTCCATGATCTCGCTCCACGTGGACGGTCAGGCGAAAGATTCGCTGGTCGCCGCGCGATGATGATCGAGGGAGCTTGCGCAGGACTGGTTGCCCGCTTCGTGAACTCGGTCTAACAAATCGACATGCTCCGGGCGAAGCGAGGCGGAGAGCGGAACATACAAGCAGTGAATCGAGCCGGGATGGTACCGATGAACAACATGGCCGGCACGAAGACACGCCGAAACATGCGCCCGAAGCCCTGGCCCGAAGTGGCGCCCACCCTGGTCGATGTCGCCATGGGGCGGAAGAAGGCCGATCTCGTCGTGCGCAACGGGCGCTGGGTGAATGTCCATTCCGGCGAGATCATCCCGGCGACGGACCTCGCCATCGTCGAAGGCCGGTTCGCCTATTGCGGGCCGGACGGCTCGCACGCGATCGGCGAGAACACGCGCATCGTCGACGCCGGCGGCCGCTATCTCGTGCCGGGGCTCTGCGACGCGCATATGCATGTCGAATCGGGCATGGTGACGGTGACGGAGTTCTGCCGCGCCGTCATCCCGCACGGCACGACCTCGATGTTCGTCGACCCGCACGAGATCGCCAATGTCCTGGGGCTCGAAGGCGTGCGCCTGATGCATGACGAGGCGCTCGCTATGCCAACCAACGTCTATGTGCAGATGCCGTCCTGCGTGCCGTCGGCGCCGGGACTGGAGCATGGCGGGGCCGTGCTCGGCCCGAAGGAGGTCGAGGAGGCGATGGGCTGGGAAAACATCATCGGCCTCGGCGAGGTCATGAATTTCCCCGGCGTCGTGGCCAACGATCCGACCATGGTCGGCGAGATCGCGGCGACGGTGCGGGCGGGGCGCACGGTCGGCGGCCATTACGCCTCGCCGGATCTCGGCCTGCCGTTCCACGGCTATGTCGCGGGCGGTCCCGAGGACGACCACGAGGGCACGCGCGCCGAGGACGCGATCGCGCGGGTTCGGCAGGGCATGAAGGCGATGCTGCGGCTCGGCTCAGCCTGGTACGACGTCGCCGAGCAGGTCAAGGCGGTGACCGAAAAGGGCGTCGATCCGAGGAATTTCATCCTCTGCACCGACGACAGCCATTCCGGCACGCTCGTCCATGACGGCCATATGGACCGTGTGGTGCGCCACGCCATCGAGCAGGGGCTGAAGCCGGTCACGGCGATCCAGATGGCGACGCTGAACACGGCCCAGCATTTCCGGCTGGAACGCGAACTCGGCTCGATCGCGCCGGGCCGGCTGGCGGATTTCCTGATCGTCTCGGACCTGCCGAAGATGGCGGTGGACGAGGTCTATGCGCGCGGTGTGCGGTTGGCGTCGAAAGGCAAGCTGGAAGCCGATATTCCCGCCTATGCCTATCCGACCACGGCGAAGGACACGGTGCGGCTCGGCAAGAGGCTGGAGGCGGCCGATTTCGATATCGCGGCGCCGAAGGGAGCGAACGAGGTCAGGGCGAGGGTCATCGGCGTCATCGAGAACCAGGCGCCGACAAAGGCGCTCGAAGCCGACCTGCCGGTGGAGGACGGGCTCGTCGCCATGGATCGCGAAAACGATTTCTGCCAGATCGCGGTGGTCGAGCGCCATCGCGGCACCGGCGCCGTCACCAACGGCTTCGTCTCCGGCTTCGGCTATAGCGAGGACTGCGCCATGGCTTCGACCGTCGCGCATGATTCCCATCACATGATCGTCGTCGGCACCAACAAGGCGGACATGGCGATGGCGGCCAACATCCTTGCCGAAAAGGGCGGGGGCGTGGTCATGGTGTCGAAGGGGAGGAAGATCGCGCTGGTGGAGATGCCGATCGCCGGGTTGATGTCCGACGAGCGCGCCGAGATCGTCGCCGAAAAGGCCGCAAAGCTGACCGAGGCGATGCGGGCAATGGGCTGCACCTTGAACAACGCCTATATGCAGCACTCGCTTCTGGCGCTGGTGGTCATCCCGGAACTCAGGATTTCCGATGTCGGCATCATCGACGTGAGGACGTTCGAGAAGGTCGATCTTTTTGTGTGAAGGGCGGGCAAATGGCTTTGCAGCGATTGCCCCTCACCCTTGCCCTCTCCCCGCAGGCCCGGGAGAGGGGGTCGCCGGCGCTGCGGCCGTCCTGCTTCTCCCCGTTTGCGGGGAGAAGGTCCCGGCAGGGGATGAGGGGCATCGGGACGCCAATGTTTGCAGGGTGATCGCATGACATCATTTCCCCAACGCGTCGAACAGGCGGCCGAAGCCATGCGGGCGCTCTTTCCCGAGACGCCGCTGCAGGAAAGCGCCTATCTCTCGCGCAAGACCGGCGCGCATATTTTCCTGAAACGCGAGGACCTGTCGCCGGTGCGCTCCTACAAGATTCGCGGCGCCTTCAATTTCTTCCGCAAGGCGCTCGCAGCGGGCGAGGGGGCGGAAAGCTTCGTCTGCGCCTCGGCGGGCAACCACGCGCAGGGTTTTGCCTTCGTCTGCCGGCATTTCGGCAGGAAGGGCGTCGTCTTCATGCCGGTGACGACGCCGCAGCAGAAGATCGACAAGACAAGGATGTTCGGCGGCGAGTGGGTCGAGATCCGCCTGACCGGCGATTTCTTCGACGATTGCTACGCGGCGGCGCGCGCCTTTGCAGCCGGGACGGGCGGGCTGATGGTGCCGCCCTTCGATCACCGCGACATCATCGAGGGGCAGGCCACCGTCGCTTGCGAACTGACGCGGCAGATGCCGGCCGATCCCGATCTGGTGGTGCTGCCGGTCGGCGGCGGCGGTCTGGCGGCGGGCGTCACCGCCTATCTTGCCGAAACCGGCAAGACGCCGCGCTTCCTGTTCGCCGAACCGGCCGGCGCGCCGAGCCTCCATGAGAGCCTCGCCGCCGGAAGACGCGTGCGGCTCGAAAGCGTCGACAATTTCGTCGACGGCGCGGCGGTGGGTGAGATCGGCCGCGAGAATTTCCGCGTCCTGAAGCACTTCCCGGCGGACGAAGTGAAGCTCATCCCGGAAAACCGGCTCTGCGCCACGATCATCGAGATGCTGAACATCGAGGGCGTCGTGCTGGAGCCGGCCGGCGCGCTGGCGATCGATGCGCTGAAGGACCTGCCGAGGAAGGATATTCGCGGCAGGCGCATCGTGCTCGTGGTGTCGGGCGGCAATTTCGACTTCGAGCGCCTGCCGGACGTGAAGGAACGGGCGCTGCGCTTCGAGGGACTGAAGAAATATTTCGTCTTCCGCTTCCCGCAGCGGCCGGGCGCGCTGCGCGATTTCCTCGAACTTCTCGGCCCCGACGACGATATCGCCCGCTTCGAATACCTGAAGAAATCGGCGCGCAATTTCGGCTCGGTCCTGATCGGCATCGAGACCAGGGACCGGAAGAACTTCGACGTGCTGGCAAGGCGGTTCCACGAGGCCGGCTGGGCCTACCAGGACATCACCGACAACGAGACGATCGCGGGGCTGGTCATATGAGCGGAAAACGGGACGTCTTCGTCGCGCTCTATCGCGGCATCAATGTCGGCGGCAACAATCCCGTGAAGATGGAGGCGTTGCGCGCCATGCACGCCGCACTCGGGCACGAGGACGTGAAGAGCTATGTCCAGAGCGGCAACATCGTGTTCGGCGCTTCCGGAACCGACAAATCGCTGGAAGGCGCCATCGCCGCCGCATTCGAGAAGGAATTCGGCTTCCCGGCAAAGGTGATGGTGCGCGGCGCCGGCGACTGGAAGAAGATCGTCGCCGGCAACCCCTATGCCGAGCAGGCGGCCGCCGATCCGAAGAAGGTGCATGTCGAGGTCTGTCATGGCGCTCCCGACGGGAAGCGGATCGCGGCGCTTCTCGAGAAGACGGGCGGACCGGAAGCGTTCACCATCGTCGGCGAGATGCTCTACATGCACGCGCCTGAAGGTATCGGCCGCTCCAAATTCGCGGCCGGGCTGGAGCGCGCCTGCGGGGTTCCGGCGACCGGCCGCAACTGGCGCACGGTCGAGGCGCTGCAAGGGATCATGGAAGAGATGAAATCGGCGTGACGGGCGCTATGCGCACGCCAATATTTTGCACCGCACAATAATTCCGGTTGCATTTTCCTGCGAACAGGCCCATATGCGCGGCCATAGGCGCTTGGGCCGGCTTACGGCTTTCCCCTTTCCCAGGGACTGGTTGCGTCTGTTTTCTCCCTTTCCGATCGACGGCGAGTGGCGAAAGAGCCCCGCGGCATGAGGCCGGCGGGCACGACAGCGCAGCCGCGCGGACGAGAGCGTCCGCCGCCTTGTCGTTTCATCCATACGATTTGCGCGCGGGTTGCGCCCCGCAGCGCTCGATACATGCGGCGAAAACGCCGCCGAAAGAAGATTATTTTGAACGAGAACATGAATTCCAGTTCTACTCCCAACGGCTTTGCCGAACTCGGCATCGGCGGCACGCTGCTTGCCGCCGCTGTCCGCGCCGGCTTCGAACATCCGAAGCCGATCCAGACGCTCGCCATCCCGCCCTACCTGGAAGGCCGCGACGTTCTGGGCCTTGCCCAGACCGGCTCCGGCAAGACGGCGGCCTTCGCGCTGCCGATCCTGTCCAGGATCGCCGCGCTCGGCACCAAGCGCCTGCCGCGCACGGCGCGCGCGCTGATCCTGGCGCCGACGCGCGAGCTCGCGGTCCAGATCGAGGAAGTCTTCCGCGAACTGGCGAAAGGCCTGCACCTGTCGACGGCGCTGGTGCTGGGTGGCGTTTCGCGCGCCAGCCAGGTGAAGCGGCTGCATGCCGGCGTCGACGTGCTGGTGGCCACGCCCGGCCGGCTGGTCGATCTCGTGCGCGAGAAGGACGTCAGCCTCGCCGAAACGCGCTTCCTGGTGCTCGACGAGGCCGACCGGATGCTCGACATGGGCTTCCTGCCGGACGTGAAGCGCCTCGTGAAGGCGACGCATCGGGATCGCCAGACCTCGCTCTTCTCCGCCACCATGCCGGCGGAGATCGAGGCGCTGGCCGGCACCCTGCTCAAGGATCCCGTACGCGTCGAAGCGGCGCCGCAAAGCACGACCGCCAGCGAGATCGCCCAGAGCGTCGTCATGGCGCGGACGCGGCAGAAGCGCGGCATCCTTGCCGGAATGCTGGCCGGCGACGCGAATGGACCCGTGCTGGTCTTCGCCCGGACCAAGCACGGTGCCGACGTGGTGACGCGCAATCTGGAACGCGACGGCTTCGCCGCCGCCGTCATCCACGGCAACAAGTCGCAGAACGCCCGCCAGCGCGCGCTGAACGGCTTCCGCGACGGGTCGGTCCGCATCCTTGTCGCGACCGACATCGCCGCGCGCGGCATTGATGTGCCGGGCATCAGCCACGTCATCAACTACGACCTGCCGGACGAGGCGGAGAGCTATGTGCACCGCATCGGCCGGACGGGGCGCAACGGCGCCGACGGCATCGCGGTGACGCTATGCGACCCGGCGGAGGTCTCGAAGCTGAGGCAGGTGGAACGGATCATCCGCATGCGCCTGCCGGTCACGGCGTCGCATCTGGATCAGCCCGATCCCGCGCCGCAGCCGCGCGAACGGCCCGTGCGAGCCGAGAATGCGGACCAGCGCCAGCATCATCGCCCGAAAAATCCGCGGTCTGCCCCTAATGGCGTCCACGCGGCCGGCCGCAAGGGGCCGCACGGCAAGCCCGCCGGTCAGCCCCGCGAGGAAGCAGGCGGCGAGAACCGCCATGCCCTGCCCAGGCAACTGATGGACAAGCCCACGGCGAAGAAGCCGTTCCGCAACCGCAAGCGGCGTGGCAATTTCCGCCGGCAGGCGACGAAGGCGGCGTAAGAAGGGGTGAATGCGCGGTTCGGGCTCGTCCTTCGGGCCCGCGCGTCACCATGAGGGACGCCTGTCGCCCCATCCAAAAGGACGCACAAAAACAAAACGCCGCCCGTTGGGCGGCGTTTTGGCATTCGGCGGTGAGGCCGGAATTACTTGATCTTGGTTTCCTTGAACTCGACGTGCTTGCGCGCGATCGGGTCGTACTTCTTCATGACCATCTTCTCGGTCTTGGTGCGGCTGTTCTTGCTGGTCACGTAGAAATAACCCGTGTCCGCCGAAGACAGGAGCTTGATCTTGATGTTGGCAGCTTTCGCCATGTCACTGGTCCGTCGTTTGGAGGAATGCGCCGCTTCGGCAGGGTGGCCGCCCGCAGCGGAAATCAGGCCGGACACATAAAGGGTGCCGCCGGAAAGTCAAGGCCGGGCGCGACTTCCTCTGTCTCGCAAGACAGCGAAACCTACAGCACTTCCCGCTGAAAGCGGTTGTGCCGCATCCTGTAGAAGGGAACCGCGCCGCCGGGCCGGAGGCCCGGATCGGTTTCGAGCCGCTTTTCGAGCTCGCCGAGCACGGTACGCGTGATCGAGGGGATGTCGGCTTCCTTCGCTTCGGCGATCGGAAGCCAGACCAGTTCCTCCAGCTCGTCGGTCGGTCCGCCTTCGGGAAGCGCCACCGCCACGTCGCTCCGCCATGCCGCCAGGAAGCGCGTATCGAAGCGGCGCACGCGGCCGGGCGGCGTGATTGCCCGGGCAACCAGGCGCAGCCGGTCGAGCGAAGGCTGGACGCCATGTTCGACGAAGCCCTGCCAGCCCGGCGCCCTGGTCGCGAAGGCTCCGGTCGTGCCGATCAGGAGGCCGGCCTCCTCATAGGTCTCGCGGATCGCGGACATGGCGATCGCCCGGGCGCGGGCCATGGACACCGGACGGAGCGAGCCGGAAAGCTTGGCGATCTCGTCCGCATGCAATTCGCTTGCTGCGGCGACGCGGCTGTCGGCGGGGTCTGTGCGGCCGCCGGGGAAGACGAATTTTCCCGGCATGAAGGCGTGGCGGCGGTGGCGGCGGCCCATCAGGACCCTGGCGCCGCTATCGGACGTGTCGAGGAGGATCAGCGTCGCCGCGTCGCGCGGGCGCAGCGGGCCCTTGCCGAGCGCGAAATCCGTCGATTCGGCCTTGTCGACCTCGGCCCGGGTCATTCCGTCCATGCGATCCTCTCCTCCCGGGAAGGCTATAGGGCAGCCCGACGCTCGAGAAGCTCGGGATGCGATTCCACGACGTCTTCACTGCCGCCGAAGCCGTGCATGTAAAGCGCCCATTGCAGGCCGACGATCGCCCCTTTCACGGGGCGCAGGAGCGCCAGCGCGAGCAGGACGGTCAGCGGTATCCAGATCGAAAGATGCGCCCACAGCGGCAGGTCGGCCACCGCTTCCAGCGCGAGAAAGCCGCCGACCATGATATGCCCGACGATTACCACGACGATATAGGCCGGGAAATCGTCGGCCCGGTGGTGGTGGATCTCCTCGCCGCAATGCTCGCAGCGATCGACGGTCTTGACGAAGGAACGGAAAAGCCGGCCCTCGCCGCATTTCGGGCAGCGGCCTTGAAAACCGCGGCGCATGGCGTCCCACAGGGGGCGTGTCGGCCTGCCTGAATGCCGTTCGCCGCCGAAGGAATCCTGTTCCCCGCCGAACACCTGCTGTTCCATCCTCATCTCCGACCGCCGGCGCGCCGCGCCGGCCCTGCTCTCCGCTCCCGCCGCTTCGCCTTGTGGAAGGAACGGCTCGATCCCTCCAGCGGCCGGGGCTCGCTCAACATCTCGAATCGCATCGCTCCGGCGAGCGGCGCGATCTCGACCAGCCTCACCTCCACCGCGTCCGCTAGGCGGTAGCCCCTGCCGGTACGACGTCCACGAAGCATGTGGGAAGCTTCATCGAAGATATAGTAGTCGTCGCCCAGCGTTGAAATGGGGATGAACCCGTCTGCGCCAAATTGCGGCAGACGCACGAACAGGCCGGCCTTCGTCACGCCGGAAATACGGGCATCGAAGGCGTCGCCTTCGCGCTCGGAAAGATAGGCGGCGACCAGCCGGTCGACCGTGTCGCGCTCGGCCGCCATGGCGCGCCGTTCCGAGGCCGAGATGAGTTCGGAAATCTCCTTCAGCCGCGCTTCCTCGCCCGGCGTCAGGCCGTCATTGCCGAGTCCGAGCGCGCCGATCAGCGCGCGGTGCACGATCAAGTCCGCATAGCGGCGGATCGGCGAGGTAAAATGCGCGTAGCGCCGCAGATTGAGACCGAAATGGCCGATATTGTCCGGCGAATATTCAGCCTGGCTCTGCGACCGGAGGACCACTTCGTTGACCAGCGCCTCGTTATCGCCGCCGGCGACGCGTTCGAGGATGCGATTGAGCTGGCCGGGGCGGAGCTGGGCTCCCCGCGCGAGCGATATCCCGATCGATTGCAGGAACTCGCGCAGGCCTTCCTGCTTGGCGAGCGAGGGCTGATCGTGGGTGCGATAGACCAGCGACTGCCGCTTCGCTTCGAGCGTCTCGGCCGCGGCCACATTCGCCTGGATCATGAACTCCTCGATCAGCTTGTGCGCGTCAAGGCGCTCCGGCACGACGACACGGTCGACGGTGCCGTCGGGTTTGAGCAGGATCTTGCGCTCGGGCAGGTCGAGTTCCAACGGCTCGCGCGCCCGGCGTGCGCGCTGCAGCACGGCGTATGCGGCCCATAGCGGCTTCAGGATCGTCTCCAGGATCGGGCCGGTCCTGTCATCCGGCGCGCCGTCGATGGCGGCCTGTGCCTGACTGTAGGCCAGCCTGGCGTGCGAGCGCATCATGACGCGGTGGAAGGAATGCCTGATCTTGCGGCCCTCGGCGGAGAAGGTCATGCGGACCGCAAGGGCAGGGCGGTCCTCGTTCTCACGCAGCGAACAGAGATCGTTGGAGATGCGCTCGGGCAGCATCGGCACGACCCGGTCGGGGAAATAGACGGAGTTGCCGCGCTTCAGCGCCTCGCGGTCGAGCGCCGAGCCGGTCCGCACATAGGCGGCGACGTCGGCGATGGCGACGGTCGCGATGACGCCGCCCGGATTCTTCTCGTCAGGGTCGGGTTCGGCGAAGACGGCGTCGTCATGGTCCTTGGCGTCGGAAGGGTCGATGGTAACGAGCGGAATATTGCGCCAGTCCTCGCGGCCCTTCATCGTGGCCGGCTTGGCGGCCTCCGCTTCCGCCAGAACCTCCGGCGGGAAGATGTGTGGGATGCCATGGGCGTGGATGGCGATCATCGAGACCGCCTTTTCGCTCGACAGCGAGCCGAGCACGGCGATGATTTTGCCGTGTCTCAGCCCGTAGCGGCCTGCGCTCGACGGCTCGACCTCGACCAGGTCGCCGGGCTTCGCGCCGTTCAGATATTCCTTGTCGACCGCCAGTTCCGCCTGCCGGCGCTCGACCGGCTCTATGCGATAGCCGCCGTCGCCGAGGCGCCGCACCACGCCCAGAACGGCGTCGCGGCGCTTGTCGACCAGCTTCATCACCCGTGCGGTGTAGGCCGGTCCGTCCTTTCCCCGGGAAGGGAAGATGCGGGCGAGCACGCGGTCGCCGACACCGGCGACCGGCGCTTTGTCGCCACGCGGCGCGCGGACCGCGACCAGGGCGGCCGGAAGGCTGCGCTGTCCTTCGGTCTCGGCCGGACGCGCGAGCAGCGCGCCGTCCGGATCACGCTCGAAGATGTCGAGAAGCGTGATGCTCGGCAGGGATCCGGGCGTGGAAAGACGCTTGCGGCGGCTTTCGAGCAGGCCCTCGTCCTCGAGTTCCCTGAGCGTATCCTTCAGCCAGATACGGTCCTCGTTCTTCAGGCCGAAGGCCTTGGCGAGTTCGCGGCGGCCCGAGCGGTCCGGATTGTCGGCGATGAATTGCAGCAACTCTTCGCGCGAAGGACGGTGGGCGGTCCTGTCCCCGGCCGACCTCGGCGCTCCGTGCCGATCTGCCCCGTTGCCGCCGGAAATCCTGCGCGCCAATCCCGTATCAGCCCTTCTTCCGGCGTGCCGGCTTCTTTCCGCCGCCCTTGCCGGCCTTCGCCGCGATCAGGGCAAACGCCTCCTCGACCGTGACGGACATCGGCTCCTTGCCCTTCGGGAGGGTGGCGTTGACCTTGCCCCAGTTGACATAGGGGCCGTAGCGGCCGTCGCGCACGGTGATCTTGCCGCCTTCCGGATGCTCGCCGAGGTCCTTCAGCGCCGCCGGGGTCGAGCGCGCGCCCGGACCCTTCGCCTTCTTCTCGGCGAGAACCGAGACGGCGCGGTTGAGCCCGATGGAAAAAACGTCCTCGACCGACTCCAAATTGGCGTAGGTGCCGTCATGCAGCACGAACGGCCCGTAGCGCCCGATGCCGGCCGAGATCATCTTGCCGGTTTCCGGATGCTTGCCGACGTCGCGCGGCAGCGAGAGCAGCGCCAGCGCCTTCTCGTGGTCTATCGTCTCGACGGCCCAGCCCTTGGGCAGGCTCGCGCGCTTGGCTTCCTTCCCTTCGCCGCGCTGCACGTAGGGTCCGAAGCGGCCGGAGCGCAGCGTGATCTCCTCGCCTGTATAGGGATCGGTGCCGAGCGCCCGGGCCTCCTCGCCATTGAGGGCCTGTTCGCCATTGCCGTTGGCCTCGACGCCGAGCTGCCGCGTGTAGCCGCATTCGGGATAGTTCGAGCAGCCGATGAAGGCGCCGTACTTGCCGAGCTTGAGAGACAGCTTGCCATTGCCGCATTTGGGGCATGCGCGGGGATCAGAGCCGTCTTCCTTCGCTGGGAAAACCAGCGGCGCCAATTCCTCGTTCAGCGCGTCGAGCACGTCGGAAACGCGCAGTTCCTTGATGTCGTCGACGGCTCCGGAGAAATCGCGCCAGAAATCGCGCAGCACGTCCTTCCATTTGAGCTTGCCGTCGGAGATTTCGTCGAGCTGTTCCTCGAGCGAGGCGGTGAAATCATATTCGACGTAGCGCTCGAAGAAACTTTCGAGGAACGCCGTCACCAGCCGGCCCTTGGCCTCCGGGATGAGCCGCCGCTTCTCAATCGCGACATAGCCGCGGTCCTCCAGCGTTTTCAGCGTGGATGCATAGGTGGAAGGCCGGCCGATGCCGAGTTCCTCCATCTTGCGGATGAGCGAGGCCTCGGAATAGCGCGGCGGCGGCTCGGTCGTATGCTCCGTGGCGGTGACGGAACGGCGGTCGAGAGCCTCGTCGGCCCGGATCTCGGGCAGGCGGCGGTTTTCCTCGTCTTCCGAATCCTCGTCGCGCTGGTCGGTATAGGCGGCGAGGAAACCGTCGAAACGCGTCACCGAGCCGACGGCGCGCAGGCCGGCGGTCCGGCCGCCGTTCCGCGCCTCGATCTCGACGGTCGTGCGCTCGATATCCGCCGGCTGCATCTGGCTGGCGATAGCGCGCTTCCAGACGATATCGTAGAGGCGTGCCTGGTCGGCATCGAGATACTGTTTTACCGAAGCGGGCGTGCGCGAAAAATCGGTCGGGCGGATGGCCTCGTGCGCTTCCTGCGCGTTCTTGGCCTTCACCGAATAGTAACGCGGCTTCTCCGGCAGGTATTTTTCGCCGAACTCCTTGCCGATCGCGCTGCGCGCGGCGGCGATCGCCTCCGGCGCCATCTGGACGCCGTCGGTGCGCATATAGGTGATGAGGCCGGCGGTCTCGCCGCCGAGATCGACACCCTCGTAGAGCCGCTGGGCGACCTGCATGGTGCGGCTCGCCGAGAAGCCGAGGCGGGAGGAGGCCGCCTGCTGCAGGGTCGAGGTGGTGAAGGGCGGGGCCGGATTGCGCTTGGTGGGCTTTGCCTCGACGGACAACGCCCTGAAGGTTGCGCCGTCGAGCATTGCCTTGATTTCAGAGGCTTGCTCGGAAGACTTGATGTCGAGCTTCTGGAGCTTCCTGCCTTCATAGGCGGTCAGCCTGGCCTCGAACTCCTGGCTGCGCGGCGTCGCCAGGATGGCCGCGATCTGCCAGTATTCCTCGCGGACGAAGCGCTCGATCTCGGCTTCGCGGTCGCAGACGAGGCGGAGCGCCACCGACTGCACGCGGCCGGCCGAGCGGGCGCCCGGCAGCTTGCGCCACAGCACCGGCGACAGGGTGAAGCCGACGAGATAGTCGAGCGCGCGGCGCGCCAGATAGGCGTCGACCAGCGGCGCGTCGATGTCGCGCGGATGCGCCATCGCCTCGAGCACCGAATTCTTGGTGATGGCGTTGAAGACGACGCGCTTGACCGGCTTGTCCTTCAACGCGCGCTTCTGGCGCAGCACTTCCAGCACGTGCCAGGAGATGGCCTCGCCCTCGCGGTCCGGGTCGGTGGCGAGGATGAGGCCGTCGGCGGACTTCAGCGCATTGACGATATCGGAGAGCCGTTTCGAGGCCTTGCCGTCCACGGCCCAGGACATGGCGAAATCCTCGTCCGGCCGCACGGAGCCGTCCTTGGCCGGCAGGTCGCGCACATGGCCGAAGGAGGCCAGGACGTGATAATCCCGGCCAAGATATTTGTTGATCGTTTTCGCCTTCGCAGGCGATTCGACGACGACGACGTCCATGGATGGTCAGGTTTCCCGCCGCGGATAAGGGGAAATCCGTGGCGCAAGCGGTTAAGAATCCGCCCTGCACATGGCCGCGCTTTGCCGTCCGGTCAAGAGGCGATGCGCAATTCGGGCGCCGGAGGCAGCTTACTACCAACTCCCGGTTGATGAAAACAGGATTGCAATCCTGGCTATTCATGATAGGTTGTGCACACCGATATAATGCAACTAAAAGTTTATAGATGCGACGCGGGGCGTGCCGGCTGGACCGCCTGACGAGGACGCCCCGTCGCCGCCTGACCGGAAAGCAGCATGGCCTACAACAAGCGGCGGACGGAGACACTCGACTACATGCAGAGCATGCTCGGCCAGATGCGCACCATGGCCGAAGCGGAACGCTGCGACATGCTCGCCTATCTGATCGAGATGGCCTATGTCGAAGTCAGCGACATCATCCGCGGCGAGCGCCCGGCGCGGGTGCGCGATCCTTTCTACCGGGGCAATCGTGGCAACGCCGCCTGACGTTCAAAAGTTGGCTAAAGTCTTCCTTGCAACATGTGAACCGCCCTCGCGGTGAGTTGTCCCTGCATTACGGAGCGATAGTCGGAATAGGTCATCTTTCCACTGGCGTAATACCGCTCGATCCGGTCACAAACATCGCGCCGAACCGTCGCCGGATTGGCATTCAAAAGGGCCGCGACTGCTTCGGTGTCGCTCTTCTTCAGTGTAATATCCATTCGCGCAACGCACGCGGTCACGGCCTTGTCGTGTGCCACCTTGCGTAGGGCAGGGTCAGCCGCCAATCGTTTCTGACCTGCCTCGAACTGCTCTTGGCTCATCGTCGTGCAGCCAGCGATCAAAACGACGTTCAGAATGGCTGCCAGTGTAGAATATCGCATTTGGTTGTACCCCCCCTTCGAATCAATCTTGACCAGGCGAAAGCGAAACCGCACCACCGGCATGCCGCTCCAGCCGGCCGGCGAGGTCGAGTTCGAGCAGCACCATGAAGACCTGCGCCGGATGCAGTCCGGTGTAGCGGATGATCTCGTCGATGGCCGTCGGTACCGGGCTGAGAGCCTCCAGAACCCTGTCGCGGTCGTCGTCTCCCGGCGGCGGGACGGCGGAAAGGTCCGGCGGCTCGTCGAGATCGGACGGCGGAGGCGGCGCGCCGACCAGCGGCGCGATCTGTTCGAGGACATCCTTTGCCTCGGTCACCAGGATGGCGCCGTCCTTCAGAAGGCCGTTGGTTCCGGCGGCACGCGGGTCGAGCGGCGAGCCGGGCACAGCGAAGACGAGCCGCCCCATCTCGCCGGCGAGCCTGGCGCTGATCAGCGAGCCCGAGCGTTTCGCCGCTTCCACGACGACGAGACCATAGGCCAGGCCGGCGATGATGCGGTTGCGGCGCGGGAAGTCGCGCGCCCTCGGCTCCCAGCCGAACGGCATCTCGGAGATAACCGCGCCGCCGCCCGCCGCGATCTCGTTGTAGAGGTCGATGTTCTCCGGCGGATAGGGCAGGTCCAGTCCGCCCGCCAGAACGGCGATGGTGCCGGTGGCGAGGCTGCCGCGATGTGCGGCCGTATCGATGCCGCGCGCCAGGCCGGAGACGACGGCATAGCCTTCGCGGCCGAGGTCGGCGGCGAGCGCCTGCGCCATGCGTATGCCGGCGAGCGAGGCGTTGCGCGCGCCTACGATGGCGACCGGCGGCAGGGCAAAGACGGCGGCCTTGCCCTTGATCGCCACCAGCGGCGGCGGCAGTTCCATGCGCCTCAGCATCGGCGGATAATCGGCCTCGCCGATGGCGACGAAGCGCGCGCCGGCGCGGGCCGCGAGTTCCATCTCGGCTTCCGCCTCGGCGGGCGAGGGGATCCTGACCGGCCGCATGCCGCCGCCGCTCAAGGTGAGTTCCGGCAGCATGGCGATGGCGTTGTCGGCCGAGCCGAAGCGGTTGATCAGGTCGCGGAAGGTCGCGGGACCGACATTGTCGGTGCGGATGAGCCGTAGCCAGGAGAGCCGCTGCCGGTCGCTCAGCGCCGGTGCGGTGGGCCTAGTCACCCTTTGCTCCCGATCTTCGATTCCGTGCCGGCCACCAGCCGTTCGATGTTGGGACGGTGCTTGATGAAGACGATGGCGCTCATGACCGCGAAAAGCTCGGCAAGCTCCATCCGGCCGAGAAAAACGAGAGCGACCGGGACGGCGACTGCCGCGACCAGCGCCGCGAGCGAGGAGAAGCGGGTGATGAAGGCGACGAGCAGCCAGACGACGGCGAAGACCACCGCGCCTTCCCAGGCGAGCCCGAGCAGGACGCCGAGATAGGTGGCCACGCCCTTGCCGCCCTTGAAGCTCAGCCAGACCGGGAAGAGATGGCCGAGGAAGGCGCCGAGGCCCGCCAGCACGGCCGGATAAAGACCGAGATAGTGCAGGGCGAACCAGGCCGGCACCGTCCCCTTCAGCGCGTCGAGGACGAGCGTCAGCGCCGCCAGCCCCTTGTTGCCGGTACGCAGCACGTTGGTGGCGCCGATATTGCCCGAGCCGATCTTGCGCACGTCGCCGAGGCCGGCGGCCTGGGCCAGCAGGTAGCCGGACGGTATCGAGCCGAACAGATAGCCGACGACCAGCGCGCCGATCAGGTAAAGCATCTCGTCCCCTCCCGCGCCTTCGCGCTCGGCGTCAGGCGGTAAACACTGTGCGGCCTGCAACCATGGTTTGCAAGACCTTGCCCTGGAGCCGCGCTCCCTCGAAGCAGGTGTTCTTGGAGCGCGACCGTATGTCGGCCTCGCGCACGATCCACGGTTCGTCGAGGTCGACAAGGACAAGGTCGGCCGGCGCGCCGGGCCGGAGCGAGCCGCCTTCGATGCCGAACAGCCTTGCCGGCCCGGTCGACAGCGCCTCGACCACCCGGATCAGCGGTATCTCCTCGTTATGGTAGAGGCGAAGCGTCACGCCGAGGAGCGTCTCCAGCCCGATCGCGCCGGCTTCCGCATCGGCGAAGGGCAGGCGCTTGGTGTCGACGTCCTGGGGGTCGTGCGAGGAGACGATGATGTCTATGGCGCCGTTCCTGAGCGCCTCGACCATCGCCAGCCGGTCGTCCTCGGCGCGCAAGGGCGGCGACAGGCGGAAGAAGGTGCGGTATTCGCCGACATCGTTCTCGTTCAGCGCCAGGTTGCAGATCGACACCCCGGCGGAGACGTTGGCGCCGTCCGACTTGGCGCGGGCGACGGCCTCGACCGCCATCGCCGTCGACAACTTGGCGGCATGGTAGGCGCCGCCGGTCAGCCGCGCGAGCCTGAGGTCGCGTTCGAGCGGGATGGCCTCCGCTTCGCGCGGGATGCCGGGCAGGCCGAGCCAGCTTGCGTAAAGCCCTTCGTTCATGACGCCTGACGCCGCCAGATCGGCATCCTGCGTCTCGTGGACGATCGTCGCGCCGAAATCGCGCGCATAGGTGAGCGCGCGGCGCATGACGGCGCTGGACGCGATCGTGCGCCTGCCGTCGGTGAAGAAGGCGGCGCCCGCCTCGCGCAGCAGGCCGAACTCGGTCATCTCGCGGCCTTCCAGCCCGCGCGTGATCGCGGCCGACGGCAGGACGTTGACGATCGCGGTATCGCGCGCGGTGCGCAGCACGAATTCCACCAGCGCCACGTCGTCTATCACCGGGTTCGTGTCCGGCATCATGACCAGCGAGGTGACCCCGCCGGCCGCCGCCGCATGGCTGGCCGACGCGATGGTCTCGCGGTGCTCGGCGCCCGGCTCGCCGATGAAGACGCGCGCGTCGACGAGACCGGGGAAAACGGCCCTGCCGGCGCAATCGATGACGGTCGCACCTTCCGGCGCGCCCTGGTTCAACGCGCCTTTTCCGGCGGCCGCGATCTTTTTTCCCTCGACGACGACAGAGCCGCGCTCGTCCATCCCGCGCGAGGGGTCGACGATGCGGGCGTTGTGGAAGACCGTGGTGCTCACGCCGCGCGCCCTTCCGCGTTGCGGCGCGGGTCGAGCAGCGCCTCCATCACCGCCATCCTCACGGCGACCCCCATCTCGACCTGTTCCTGGATGACGCTTTGCGGCCCGTCGGCGATCTCGGACGCGATCTCGACGCCGCGGTTCATCGGGCCGGGATGCATGACGAGCGCGCCTTCGGCCGCCACCGAGAGCTTCGCCGCGTCGAGGCCGAAATAGCGGAAATATTCGCGCGTCGAGGGGACGAAGGCGCCGGCCATGCGCTCGCGCTGCAGGCGCAGCATCATCACCACGTCGACGCCTTTCAGGCCTTCCGCCATGGAATGGAACACCTTCACGCCCATCTGGCCGATGCCGGAGGGCAGCAGCGTCGAGGGCGCGACGACGCGGACGCTGGCGCCGAGCGCGTTGAGCAGGAGAATGTTGGAGCGCGCGACGCGCGAATGCAGGATATCGCCGCAGATCGCGACGGTGAGCCGGTTGAGCGGCCCCTTGGCGCGGCGGATGGTGAGCGCGTCGAGCAGGGCCTGGGTCGGATGCTCGTGCGCGCCGTCGCCGGCGTTCACCACCGAACAGCCCACCTTCTGCGCCAGAAGCGCAGCCGCGCCGGCCGACTGGTGACGGATGATGAGGATATCCGGCTGCATGGCGTTCAGCGTCATCGCCGTGTCGATCAGCGTCTCGCCTTTTTTCACCGAGGAGGATGCGACGGACATGTTCATGACATCGGCGCCGAGCCGCTTGCCCGCCAGTTCGAAGGAGGATTGCGTGCGGGTCGAGGCCTCGTAGAAGAGGTTGATCTGGGTGCGCCCCCGCAAGGTCGCCGTCTTCTTTTCCGGCTGTCGCGAGATCGCGATCGCGGCCTCGGCGCGGTCGAGCAGAAGCCCGATGTCAGCCGGCGACAGCATCTGGATGCCAAGCAGGTGGCGGTGCGGGAAAAGCGGGAGGTCCGGGCGGTCTGAAAGGACTGACATCAAAGCCGTGCTATAGGCGCGCATCTGCACAAGGGCAAGCATGGCTTGCGGCTCGTCTCCGGCTTGTCCAACGAAACCGAGCAGTCGAACTGGCCTGGTAAGCGCCACGCTCCATATTGGGCCGGTATCGCCATGTCTCTTGCGGTCGTCATGCCGCTTTGACATTAAGATTGCAGTCTCTCGCCCGCCCGCCAACGTTCAGCAGGAATCATTCATGGCTCATACGATCTCCGCCGGTCTCGACCGCATCCTCACCCTCGAACTCGTCCGCGTGGTCGAACGCGCCGCGGTCGCGGCCGCCCGGCTGAGGGGACGTGGCGACGAGAAGGCGGCTGACCAGGTGGCTGTCGACGCCATGCGCGCGGAACTCAACCGGCTGCCGATCCGCGGCACGGTGGTGATCGGCGAAGGCGAGCGCGACGAGGCGCCGATGCTCTATATCGGCGAGGAGGTGGGCTCCGGCGAGGGGCCGGAGGTCGATATCGCACTCGATCCGCTCGAAGGCACGACGATCTGCGCCAAGAATTTGCCGAACGCGCTCGCGGTCATCGCCATCGCGGAGAAGGGCACGCTGCTCTACGCGCCGGACGTCTATATGCAGAAGATCGCGATCGGACCCGGCTATCCGGCCGGATTGATCGATATCGACGCTTCGGCCAAGGACAACATCGCCAATCTCGCCAAGGCCAAGGGCGTGCCGGTCGCGGAGATCACGGCCTGCATCCTCGACCGCCCGCGCCACGCCACGCTGATCGAGGAAGTCCGCGCGACCGGCGTCGCCATCCGCCTGATCGGCGACGGCGACGTCGCCGGCGTCATCCACACCACCGATCCCGACGAGACCGGCATCGACATCTATCTCGGCACCGGCGGCGCCCCGGAGGGCGTGCTGGCGGCCTCGGCGCTGCGCTGCATCGGCGGCCAGATGCAGGGCCGCCTCCTGCTCGATACGCCCGAGAAGGTCGCCCGCGCGGCGAAGATGGGCGTCACCGACCCGAACAAGGTCTATACGATGGACGAGATGGCGCGGGGCGAGACGCTCTTCGCCGCCACCGGCGTCACCGACGGCAACATGCTCTCGGGCGTGCGCTTCGGCCGCCACGATATCCAGACGCACACCATCGTCATGCGCTCCTCCTCGCGCACCGTGCGCGAGATCAAGGCGCGGCATCAGGACATGGACAAATTCTGAGGGACGGGGCTACCCGGTTTCGCGCTCCCGGCATCTCCTTTATCGTCAGGCCGTGATGGCGGAGGAGAACCGATTCTTTCTGGACGTGCGTCGCTCGGCCAGCGGTCTGGCCTGGGTGCATCGGCTCGACCGGCGCGAGGAAAACATCGCGCTGGCGATGGCGCAGGCGCACGGCATTCCCGATCTCGTCGCGCGGGTGCTGGCGGGCAGGGGCGTCGGCATCGACGAGGCGGTGCGGTTCCTCGATCCGACGATCCGCGACCTGCTGCCGGATCCCGCGTCGCTGAGCGGCATGAAAGAGGCCGCGGAACGGCTCGTGCGCGCGATCACGCGGCGCGAGCGGGTCGCGATCTTCGGCGACTATGATGTCGACGGCGCCGCGTCCTCGGCGCTGATGAAGCGCTTCCTCGGCCATTACGGGGTCGAATCCGAAATCTATATCCCCGACCGCATCTTCGAGGGTTACGGGCCCAATCCCGAAGCGATGCGGGATCTTGTGGGGCGCGGCGCATCGCTGATCGTCACCGTGGATTGCGGCACCAACAGCGGACCCTCGATCGCCGCGGCGAACGCGGCCGGCGCCGAAGTGGTGGTGATCGACCATCACCAGGTCGGCGGGCCGCTGCCGGACGCGGTGGCGGTCGTCAACCCGAACCGCGAGGACGATCTATCGGGGCAGGGGCATCTCTGCGCCGCAGGCGTCGTGTTCCTCGTTCTCGTGCAGGCCGTGAAGCTGTTGCGCGAGACCGGCCATCCGTTCCAGCCGCCTGACCTGCTCGGGCTGCTCGATCTCGTGGCCCTGGCGACCGTCTGCGACGTGGTTCCGCTTGTCGGCATCAACCGCGCCTTCGTCGTCAAGGGACTGGCGGTGGCGCGCCGGCTCGAAAATCCCGGGCTTGCCGCGCTGGCGCGGGTCGCGCGCATCGGCGAGCCGCTCGGGCCTTTCCACTTCTCCTTCCTGATCGGCCCGCGCATCAATGCCGGCGGGCGCATCGGCGACGCCGCGCTCGGCTCGCGGCTGCTGGCGACCGACGATGCGGTGGAGGCGGCGGCGATCGCCGAAACGCTCGATCGGCTGAACCAGGAGCGCCAGGCGATGGAGAACGCCATGCTGGAGCAGGCGCGCGCCGAGGCCGACGCCGAGCTCGTGCGCGGCGCCGGGCCGGCGGTCCTCGTCACCGGCAGCGAGGAATGGCATCCGGGCGTGGTCGGGCTGCTCGCCTCGCGGCTCAAGGATCACGTGCGGCGGCCAGTCTTCGCCATCGCCTTTGGCGTCGATGGCGTCGGCACCGGCTCAGGCCGCTCGATCGCCGGCTTCGATCTCGGCCGGCTGGTGCGCGAGGCGGCGGAAAAAGGTCTCATCGTCAAGGGCGGCGGCCATGCCATGGCGGCGGGCATCACCATCGAAAGGACGCGTCTCGGGGATTTGCGTGCCTTTTTCGAGGAACGGGCAGTCGTCGAAGTGACGCGGCTCAACAGCGAGGAGACCCTGAAGATCGACGCCGCGCTCTCGGCCGAGGGCGCGACGGTGGAACTCCTCGACACGCTGGAACAGGCCGGCCCCTACGGCGCCGGCCATCCCGCGCCGGTCCTCGTCCTGCCGCGCCATCGCGTCACCGATATACGCCTGGTCGGCAACGGCCATCTGCGCGTCGGCCTTCGTTCGGAAATGGGCGGAAGCCTGCAGGCGATGGCCTTTCGTGCCGAGAACTCCGCCCTCGGGGCCTTCCTCGCCGCCAGCCAGGGGCAGACGGTGCATGTGGCGGGCATGCTGTCGTCGAATTTCTGGAACGGCCGCCGCAGCGCGCAATTCAGGATCGCGGATGCTGCGGGGGTATGATTTGCATTTGTATAGGCAAATATAGGTATTCCAGCTAAAGATGATCGTTGACGGCTTCCACTGGGATGGAGGCAACTGGCCGAAATGCGCTCAGCATGGCCTATCCATGTCGGAAATCGAGGCAGTGCTGCGATCGGTCCCAATGGTCCTGCCGGATCGGAATGCACAGCTTCCGGAAACGCGGTTCAATGCAGTTGGCATCGGTCCGGAGGGGAGACATGTCTTCGTCGTGTTCACGTTTCGCGACCGCGACGGCACGAGACTCATCCGTCCCCTCAGCGCGCGCTACATGCATCGCAAGGAGATCGACGCCTATGAACGTACCAAAGAAGGCTAAGCCTTTTCCGCGCTTCGAGAGCGATGCGGATGCTGAACGTTTCGGGGCCGAAGCCGACCTGTCCGAATACGATTTCTCGGGTTTTCGCCCCATGAATTTCGAGTTCGAGCGGAAAACCGAGCAGGTCAATTTGCGTATGTCGGCCGGCTTGCTGAAGCGGATCAAGGAGCGGGCGAAGGAACGCGGTATCCCGTATCAACGGTATATCCGCGAGGTGCTGGAAAGGTCTCTGTAGCGATCAGGCCAGCACAGTCTGGAGCCGCTCCAACTCGCCAAGGTGCGCCATCGTCGCCTCGTAGCCGAGGCGGATCGCCTCGTCCGCTCGATGGAATTCGGTCAAGCCGATATGGCCGAGCTTCGGCTGCAGCGCGATGTCGGGCGGGTCGCCGGCCATGCGCGAGCGCGAGATGCGGTCCTGGATGATGTTGAAGGCTTCCACCATCACCCCGGTGATGCCCATGCGCGTCTCGCGGGCTTTCGCCGTGCGGTCGGTGATGTGGCCTCCGGCCGGATCGGGCATGCCCGCGACAAGGCTGGCCGGCCCCGCGCTGTGCTTGATGACGGCGGCGCGGCCGTACTGGTCGTAGTGCAAATTGACCGCGACGACCAGCGGCTGTTCGTAGGCGCGGCAGATCGAGACCGGGACCGGATTGACCAGCGCGCCGTCGACGAGCAGCCTGCCATTGCAGACGACCGGCTCGAACACGCCGGGCAGCGCATAGGAAGCGCGCATGGCGGTGATGAGCGAACCGCTGGAGATCCAGATCTCGTGGCCGGTGCGGATCTCGGCGGCGACGCAGATGAAGGGCTTGGGCAGGTCCTCGAAGGTGACGCCGTCCATGTGCCGCTGCATTTCCGCGGTCAGACGCATGCCGCCGAACAGGCCGCTGCCGCCGAGGTGGATGTCGAGCAGGCCGAACATGCGCCGCTTGGTGAGGCTGCGCGCGAATTCCTCCAGCGCATCGAGCTTGCCCGCGAGGTAGCAGCCGCCGACCAGCGCGCCGATCGAGGTTCCGGCGATCATGCCGATCTCGATGCCGGCCTCGTCGAGCGCCCTCAGGACGCCGATATGGGCCCAGCCACGCGCCGCTCCGCCGCCGAGCGCCAGCGCGACGGGAGATTTGCCGGCGCGCTCGAGCACCGGCGTTTCGTCTTCCGGCAACTGTGGCTTGTTGCGCGCTTCGGCGCGTCCCCTGATGGACGCCCACTCGAGCATTACCGTCTCCGTATCCCGCGCAGATTGTGCGCCCCAGGCCGTAACAAATTCATGAATCGTGTTTTTCGCAAGTAGCAAGCATGTCGATTGAGGTCATCGGAAGGCATGGCCGGACCGGCCGACGCAACGCGGCTGGGCATTTGCTTAATCCTCAGGATACAGGCGTGGTTCCATCCCGTCCGCCCTTACGGTGCGGTAGAAGCAGGAGCGCCTGCCGGTGTGACATGTCACCCCGTCGCCGGCGACCTCGACCTTCAGCCAGAGGGCATCCTGGTCGCAGTCCACCCGCAGTTCGGCGACATGCTGGAAATTCCCCGAGGTCTCGCCCTTTTTCCAGAGCGCCCGGCGCGAGCGCGACCAGTAATGCGCGATGCCGGTTTCAAGCGTGAGCCTCAGCGCCTCCTCGTTCATGTGCGCGACCATGAGCACCGATCCGTCGCCGGCGTCGGTGACCACCGCCGTCACGAGGCCGTTCGCATCGAAGCGCGGCGCGAAGACGGTGCCTTCCTCGCGCTCGCTTTTGCTCAATTCGGTCCGGGAATTCATGAGAGGGTCGTGCCGATCCGAGTTTCGAGGCGCCGGACCGGCAAATGTCAGTCCCGCGTGCCGCGGACCATGCCGATGAAACGCAACTGCTCCTCGGGACGGTCCTTGAAGGTTCCGGTGAAGGTGGAGGTCAGCGTCGTGGCGCCGGGCTTGCGGATGCCGCGCATCGCCATGCACATGTGCTCCGCCTCGATCATGACGGCAACGCCGCGTGGGTTGAGCACGTCCTGGATGACGCCGGCGATCTGCGCCGTCATGGCCTCCTGCGTCTGCAGGCGGTGCGCGAAGATGTCGACGACGCGCGCGATCTTGGACAGGCCGACGACCTTGCCGTCTGGCAGGTAGGCAACGTGCGCCTTGCCGATGATCGGCACCATGTGGTGCTCGCAATGCGAATGGAAGGAAATATCCTTCACGAGCACGATATCGTCGTAGCCGGCGACTTCCTCGAAGGTGCGGCCGAGTTCCTCGGCAGGACATTTGTCATAGCCGTCGAACATCTCGCGGAACGCCTTCACGACGCGCTTGGGCGTATCGCGCAGGCCTTCGCGGCGGATATCGTCGCCGGTCCAGCGCAGCAGAGTCTCGACGGCCTTGAGCACTTCCGCCTCGCTCGGGCGGTCGGTCCTGGGCTTGTCCAGATAGTCCGGAACGGCTGGAAATGTCTTGATGACGGCGTCCATTAAGGCGTCTCCCGTAGTCCGCCTCCACAGGCGGACGAGTTGAACGGATCACGGCCCTTTTTGCGGGAATGTCGATGGACCCCGAAAGCGGCGTGTATCTGTCTGCCGGCACAGGCTTCTTGCCGTGCGCCATGCCCGCTTACTATATATTGTCTCGGATGACGATTGAAAGATGCGCCGGGAAAACGCTGTGTTCGCCGGACCGTGCGCGGGCGGAAAATCATGATCGACGACGTCTATAACGCGAAAATTCTGGGCTTTGCCGGCAATATACCGCGCATCGGCCGCCTGGAGCATCCGGATGCGACAGCGATGGCGCATTCGAAGCTTTGCGGCTCGACGGTGACGGTCGACCTGAAGATGGACGGCGACGTCGTCACTGATTTCGCCCACGACGTGAAAGCCTGCGCGCTGGGGCAGGCGTCGTCCTCGGTCATGGCGAGCCATGTCGTCGGCGCCCATGCGGACGAGTTGCGGGCGGTGCGCGAGGCGATGCGCAGGATGCTGAAGGAGAACGGCCCGCCGCCGGAAGGGCGCTTCGCCGACCTCAAATATCTCGAGCCCGTTCGCGACTACAAGGCGCGGCACGCGTCCACCATGCTGACCTTCGACGCGGTGGTCGACGCCATCGGTCAGATCGAGAAGAAGCGCGCCGGCGAGGCGGCCTGAGGAGGAGCGATGCGGCCGTCGGAAGCACTGGCGAAACATCGCGACGAGGTGCTCGAGATCATCTCGCGCTATCCGGTCAGCAATCCGCGCGTGTTCGGTTCGACAGCGCGGGGCGAAGACGTCGAGGGTAGCGATCTTGATCTGCTGGTCGACCCGGAATTCGACGTGACGACATTCATCCATCTGGTAGATCTCGAGCACGAGCTTCGTGACCTGCTTTCTTTCGAGGTTGATGTTTTGACGCCCGGCGCCTTTTCGAAGCAAATGGCGGACCGGGTGGCCAAAGACGTACGGCCGCTATGAGCAAGGGCGCGCACGGTAACCAAGCCGAACTTGCGCGGGACATCATCGATTGGGGTAGCCGGATTCCCGATCTGATCGGCAGTTCGGATTTCGCGGCGTTTTCAGGCGACCATAGGATATATCTCTCCGTCTGGAAAAGTGTCGAGGTGATCGGCGAGGCGGCCGGAAAGCTGCTCAAGACCGGGTTCGGAGAGAATGACCCGGTGCTTTGTCGTGAATTGCGGCGAGCCTACGATACGCGCAACAAACTCTCACACGGCTATTCGGGCGTTGACCTGACCATTCTCTGGGCAACTGCGCGCACATTCGTTCCTGACCTGGTCCAGCGCGTGGAGGCTGCCTCCAGAGCGCAAGCTGATGAACCCTAAAGCCTCCCGCAACTTTTCCGGCCCGTGGCGCAGGACCCCGGGAAGGCTGCTCGGCACGTCGCTCATCCGGCTCTACCAGCTTACGCTTTCGGGCTTCGTCGGGCATTCCTGCCGCCACCTGCCGACCTGCTCGGAATATGGCTACGAGGCGATCGCGCGGCACGGGCTGTGGGCCGGCGGCTGGCTGGCGCTGTTCCGCGTGGCGCGCTGCGGCCCTGGCGGCACGCGGGGCCTGGATCCGGTGCCTGAAGAACTCGCGCCCCGCTTTCGCTGGTATCTGCCCTGGCGCTACTGGTCCGTCGGTCGTCACGCGGCTTGAGCCGTCAACGCGTTCCGCCCGCCTGCGGGAAGTCCGCACCGGAATTCGGGCTGAAACCGGGTGCCGGGGCGAAGCTGTTGTAGAAGCGGGCCATGGCTAAGCTTGGGATAGACTATCTTCCCCGTTGATTTCGGGTTCGTTTCTGCCGCATGTTCGCTTCATTGGGCGGCCGGTTCGGCATGGGCCGTCGTTTCAGCACGGAGGGGAGACCCCGCATGGCTCATACGTTTGAAATCTGGAAAGACAAGAAGGGCGAATATCGCGTCCGCTTCAAGTACAACAGCGAAGTGATGTTCTCGACGGAGGGCTATACTTCGAAGGCGAGCGCGCAGAACGCGATCGACTCGATCAAGAAGAACGGCCCCAAGGCGCCGGTCGAGGACAATAGCTGAGGCTTCCGCCCTCGGCGGCGATCGGTCGCCTGTCCCAATCCGGAATCGATTTGAGCGGCGGCGCCCCGTAGGCTTTACGGGCGCCGCCGCTCGGCTTATGTAGCGCAATCGTCGGCGGCCATGCCTGCGCCGCCATTTTTGCTGCATCCCACCCGCGCTCGTATGCGGGACTGGATAGGAGACACGACCATGACCGACGCGGCTTCCAGCGCGCCCGTTTCCCTCAAATTCCCCGACGGCTCCTCGCGCGACTATCCCGCGACGATGACCGGCGCCGAGCTTGCCGAATCGATCTCGAGATCGCTGGCCAAGAAGGCGATCGCCTATTCCCTCGACGGCGAGGTGCGCGACCTCTCCGACCCGATCGGCTCGTGGGGCAGCGTCGAAATCCTGACCCGCGAGAGCGAAGGTGCCCTCGGACTGATCCGCCACGACGCGGCACACGTGCTCGCCGAGGCCGTGCAGGAACTCTGGCCCGGCACGCAGGTGACCATCGGTCCGGTGATCGAGAACGGCTTCTATTACGATTTCGCCTGCAACGAGCCGTTCACGCCCGAGGATTTCCCCGCCATAGAGAAGAAGATGCGGGAGATCATCGGCCGCAACAGGCCGTTCACCAAGGAGGTCTGGCCGCGCGACAAGGCGAGGGAGGTGTTCCGCGACAAGGGCGAGGCCTACAAGGTCGAGCTGGTCGACGCGATCCCCGAGGACCAGGACGTCAAGATTTACAGGCAGGGCGACTGGTTCGACCTCTGCCGGGGTCCGCACATGGCCTCGACGGGCCAGGTCGGCGACGCCTTCAAGCTGATGAAGGTGGCCGGCGCCTATTGGCGCGGCGATTCGAACAATCCGATGCTGACCCGCATCTACGGCACCGCCTGGCGCAATCGCGAGGAACTCGACCACTACCTCCATATGCTGGAGGAGGCGGAGCGTCGCGACCATCGCCGGCTTGGCCGCGAGATGGACCTCTTCCATTTCCAGGAGGAGGGCCCCGGCGTCGTCTTCTGGCATCCGAAGGGCTGGAAGATGTTCCAGAACCTCGTTTCCTACATGCGCCGTCGGCTCGCCGAACATGAATATTCGGAGGTCAACGCGCCGCAGGTGCTCGACAAGGAGCTCTGGGAGACCTCGGGCCACTGGAACTGGTATCGCGAAAGCATGTTCAAGGTGCTGGTCGCCGGCGACGAGGCCGAAAGCGAGGACCACCGTGTCTTCGCGCTGAAGCCGATGAACTGCCCGGGCCATGTGCAGATCTTCAAGCATGGGTTGAAATCCTACCGCGACCTGCCTGTACGGCTTGCGGAATTCGGCGCCGTGCATCGCTACGAGCCTTCGGGCGCGCTGCATGGGCTGATGCGGGTTCGCGGCTTCACCCAGGACGACGCCCATATCTTCTGCACCGAGGAGCAGCTCGCCGCCGAGTGCCTGAAGATCAACGATCTGATCCTCACCACCTATGCCGATTTCGGCTTCGAGGAGATCAGGGTCCGTTTCTCGACCCGCCCGGAGAAGCGTGTCGGCTCAGATGCGCTCTGGGACCACGCCGAGGACATCATGAGCGGCGTGCTGACCAAGATCCAGCAGTCGGACAACCGTATCCGCACCGAGATCAATCCCGGCGACGGCGCCTTCTACGGGCCGAAATTCGATTACGTGCTGAAGGACGCGATCGGCCGGGAGTGGCAGTGCGGCACGACGCAGGTCGATTTCAACCTGCCGGAGCGCTTCGGCGCCTTCTATATCGACAAGGATTCGGAGAAGAAGCAGCCGGTCATGGTCCACCGCGCCATCTGCGGCTCGATGGAGCGCTTCCTCGGCATCCTGATCGAGAACCATGCCGGCCACATGCCGCTCTGGTTCGCGCCGCTGCAGGTGGTGGTTGCGACGATCACCTCGGACGCCGACGACTATGCGAGACAGGTGGTGGCGCGGCTGAGAGATGCCGGGCTGCTTGCCGAGGCTGACCTGCGCAACGAGAAGATCAATTACAAGGTGCGCGAGCACTCGCTGGCCAAGGTGCCGGTGATCCTGGTCTGCGGGAAGCGCGAGGCGGAAGAGGGGACCGTCAACCTGCGCCGGCTCGGCTCGCGCGACCAGCAGTCGCTGGCGCTGGACGAGGCCGTGGCGGCGCTCGTCGACGAGGCGACCCCGCCGGACATCAGGCGGAAGCGGAAAAACTGAGCGACTGCCGGCTCCTCACCCGACCCTCTCCCCGTGACGAACGGGGAGAGAGACCGGGCCGGCACCTTATTCCTTCGGCTTCCAGGGCTCCAGCGCCTCGATCTTCATCTTGCGGCGCTCGTCGGCGGAAAGCTTGTAGTTGTTGTTGAAGGGGTTCGATTCCCACGAGCCGTATTCCGGATCGGGCAGCATGAACCAGTCATGGCCCCAGTGCGCGGCATTGTCCGTGAAGAACTTCATGCGCTCGTCATGGGTGCCTTTGTACTTGTCGGTGAAGTCGCCGAGATTGTCGCCGAACATCATGATCACCCGGTAGTCCTTGGCGACGAAGGCGAAGCGGCTTTCCTTCGGAGATTTCCAGTCCGGCTCCTGGCCCGACGCCAAGAAGGTGTCGACATTGCCGCCCATCGGGAAGCCGAGCTCCTTCATGTTTTCAATCGACGCCGGCTTTTCCTCGACCGTGCGGTTGGACACGTAGAAGACCTTCACCCCCTTGGAATCGGCGTATTGGAGGAATTCCACCGCGCCGGGAATCGCCCGGGTCACCTTGTCCTTGACATAGGCGGTCCATTCCTTGGGGCTGAAATCCGTGCCGCGTGTCACCAGCGAGGCCTCATAGGGGCTGTTGTCCAGGATGGTCTCGTCGGCATCGAGCACGATGGCCGGCGGCTTGTCGCCGAAATTCTCGCCCTGCTTGTCGGGGATCGCGGTCCATGTCTTGTCGGCGAGAGCCTTGTCGAGCTGGCCCTTGGCGAGATTGTAGATGCCGAGCGTCGTCGCCTTGTATTCGACCGAGCGCTGCATCCACAGGGTGGCGTTGAGCAGATCGTTCTGCGGGACCGCGTCCCCGGCCAGGGCGGAGCCGGCCGAAAGGCCGGTGAACACGATTGCAGCGGCGGCCGAAGCCTTCAATATGCCGCGGATCGGCATGCGCATTGTCGTCATTTCGGAACTCCCATTCGGATTGCGAACCCTCTGTCCGTACCCTCGCGGCACGGCAAAAGACGGCATTGCGCGAGCCGCCCCCTCAAGCGTCCCCTGGGGTGGTCGGGCGCCGCCGCCAGCGACTATAGACCGAACGGATGCAACGGCAATATGAATGGCGACGGGCCGCGCCGACGCTTTCTGTTGCCGCCATCGCGGAAAGCGCTCTTCGCGCTCTTCGGCGGGCGCGATCAATCGGAGATGTCGCCGATCGGGGCTTCCTGCTGGCCAGTGTCGCTGGTCAGCACCTCGACGTCTTCATTGTGGCCGGCTTCCACCGTCAGCTCGCGCTGATAGACGTGGTCGCGGTTCTTGGCCACGATGGTGTAGTCGCCCTCGGCCAGCACCATGGTCGCGAACGCGCCGACGCTCTCGCGCACCACGTCGCCCGAATCGGTCAGCACCGACCATGACGTATCGGCGATCGCCTCGCCGCCATGCTCGCGCACCAGCTTCATGGTCAGTTCCGCGGCGCGGTGCTCGATGGTCGCCTCGGTCAGCTTGCCGGCCGTCACCCTTATGTCGGAACGGATCACGGCGTTGACGGAGCCGTATTTGGAGATGACGTGGTAGGTGCCGGCGTTGAGCCGCACGACCATGTCGGGCCGCACGTCCGGGATGATGAGGGCGCGCTCGCCGTCCGGGCCCGGCTCGGCCTCGTAGATCGAGAAACGCAGCTTGTCCGGCGGGATGTGGCCGCCGCTCGGCAGGACGGCGTCGAGCTTGAGGCCGCCGGCGTCGAGGACCACCACTTCCTTCTTCGGTTCCTTGCCGACCGTGATGCGCTTGGTCGCGCCGGCGCGACCATAGGAGGCATGCACGAGGTAGCTTCCGGGCTGCAGCTGGAAGACGCTCGTACCGCCACGCGCCGAGGCGATCAGGGGCAGCTTGCCGTCCTTGCCGGCCTGCGGTCCGAAAACGCGCCATATCAGCCCGCGCGTCACCTGCGGACCCTTGTCGACCAGTTCGGCGGTGAGCGTGAGGTTGCCGAATTCCAGCGCCGGCAAGGCGGCGCCCGCCTTAGGCCCGGCCTTGAAGCCGTTGAGATCGGGCAGTTTCAGCCTCGGCTCGCGATTTCCCGCTTCCTGCGCCGCCGCCGGAAAGGCAAGCAGGAGAACCGCGAACAGGACGGCGAGTCGCGTCAGAAGGGCGCACATGGGTTGCCATGAAGCCCGATGCGGTGGCAATTTCAAGACGGTTTCTCTCCCGCCGGTCGTGCCTTGCGCCAGCCGTACATTCCCTCTGTCAAAAGAAAATCATTCATGTCGTCGCCCGTCATCGACTTCCTGCTCAAGCGCAACTCGGCACCGATCCACGAACTGAAGGAACCGGCGCCCTCGGATGCCGAGATCGAGGCGCTCATCCGCGTCGCCAGCCGCGTGCCCGACCACGGCCGCATGGAGCCCTGGCGCTTCATCCTTTATCGCGGCGAGGCGCGCGAGAGGGTAGGGCGGATGCTCGCCGACCTCGCCGAGAAGCGCGAGGGTCCCCTGAGCGACGTACGCCGAGACAAGGAGCTGACGCGCTTCTCGCGCGCCCCGCTCGTCATCGGCGTCGTCTCCACGCCGAGGGAGAATCCCAAGATACCCGATTGGGAGATGCAGCTCTCGGGTGGCGCGGCGGCGATGAACCTCGTCATAGCCGCCAACGCTATGGGCTACGGAACCAACTGGATCACCAATTGGTATGCCTATGACGAGGAGGGGCGGCGTCTGCTGGGACTGGCGCCGCACGAGCGCGTGATCGGCTTCATCCATATCGGCACGTTCGATGCCACGGCGCCCGAGCGGCCAAGGCCCGATATCTCCAAGCTCTACGCCGACTATTCCGGGCCATGGCAGGGCTAGTCCATGTTCTACGAGCCCTCGAAAGGCCACGGCCTGCCGCACGATCCCTTCAAGGCGATCGTCGCGCCGCGGCCGATCGGCTGGATCTCGACCAGGGGGCGCGACGGCTCGATCAATCTCGCACCCTACTCCTATTTCAATGCCTTCTCAGGCCGCCCGCCGCTCGTGTGGTTCTCCTCGGAGGGGGTGAAGGACAGCTTCACCTTCGCGCGGGAGAGCGGCGAATTCGTCGCCAATCTCGTCGGCAGGCATATCTTCAGGGAGATGAACGCCACCTCCGTCGATGCGCCGCGCGGGGTGAGCGAGTTCGGCTATGCCGGGCTGACGCCGGCGCCCTCGCGGCTGGTCGCGGCGCCGCGCGTCGCCGAGGCGCATGCCGCGCTGGAATGCCGGGTGACGGAGACGTTCGAGCCGAAGGGCCTCGACGGTAGGCCGGCCGGCGTCCATGTCTGCGCCGGCGAGGTGATCGGCGTCCATATAGACGAGGCGGTGCTGACGAACGGCCTGTTCGACAATGTCAAGGCCGGCAATGTTTCGCGCCTCGGCTATCTCGATTTTTCGGCGATCACCGAAACCTTCGCCATGCGCCGGCCGAAATGGAAGGCGGATTGAGGGGTTGCAGGTCGGCAAACTGAGCTAGTTAGCCGTTGTGACCGCCGCCACAATCGACTCCAGCGCTGTCCGTACCGCCATGGCTAAAACCACAATAGCCATGATCCGAGCCGTATCCTCCTGGCGGCAGTCCGTTATCGGGATGGTCCGTTCTCGGATATGGCCAGAATCGTAACCTGGATGTTCCATTCCGCTCCGGAAAGAACGAAATCCAAAAAATGAACCCCAAAATTGCAAGTCCAAAAACGAAGCCTGCAAAAATAAGAATCGCCATGTGCATTGGATGTCAGCCTTCGCGATCGTCGTGATCGAATATTTGGCCCCTCAATTGAATTCGAAATAAACATTCAAAGCGAAATTTGAATCGCGGCAATGTTTTCACGCTGGGCTCGAATCTCTTTTACTTTCCAACGTCCGCCGCCCTGGCCCGCGCCAGGATGCGCTCGGCGCGGCGCAGATGCGGCCGGTCGTACATGTGGCCGTCGATGCCGATGACGCCCGGATTGCCGGCGGCCGCGAAGGCCTCGACCACGGCGCGCGAATGCGCGACCGTTTCGGCGGAGGGCGTGAACACCTCGTTGATGACCGGCACCTGTGCCGGATGGATCGCCATCTTGGCCGTGAAGCCGTCACGCTCGGCCTCGACGCATTCGACCTTCAGCGCCTCCATGTCGCGGAAATTGACGAACACCGTGTCGATTGCCGCCGTCTGGGCCGCCGAGGCGGCGAGGATGGTCAGCGTGCGTGCCAGACGGAAGACGTCGGTATAGCGGCCGTCTCCGTCGCGTGGCGTGCGCGCGCCGATGTCCGACGACAGGTCCTCCGCTCCCCAGGTGAGGCCGGCAAGGCGGGGATGCGCCTCGCCGAAGGACGGCGCGGCGAGCAGGCCGGCGGCCGTCTCGGTGATGATGGCGACGATACGGGTCGCGCCGTCCTCGATGCCGTTTTCCGCCTCGTGGACGCGCAGCTTCGCCGAAAGCCGCTCCACGTCCTTTGCCCCGACCGCCTTGGGCAGCATGATGCCCGCGGGCCGCGCCGGCATCACCGCGGCGAGATCGTCGTCGGCAAGGCCGGTGGTGAAGTCGTTGACCCGCACATAGAGGGCCGCCGGGGCGCGCTTGCGGTTCTCGCCAATGAAGGCAGCCGTGATGCGTCGCGCTTCCGGCTTGCGGTCGGCCGCGACCGAATCCTCCAGGTCGAGAAGCAGCGTGTCGGCGCCGGCCTCGAGTCCCTTCGCGAGCTTCCTCTCGGAATCGCCGGGAACGAACAGCAGCGATCGCACGCTCAGACAGCCTTCTTCATCATCATGGCCTGGCGCAGGCAGCGCGCCACCAGCACGTCGTCCTGGTTATAGGCGCGGTGCTCGAATTCGACGATGCCGCGGTCCGGCTTCGATTTGGACGGCCGCACCGATTTCACCTCGGTCTCGATATGCACGGTGTCCCCATGGAAGAGGGGATGAGGGAACACCGTCTCGCTCATGCCGAGATTGGCGATCGTGGTGCCGAGCGTGGTGTCGTGAACCGAGATGCCGATCATCAGGCCGAGCGTGAAGAGCGAATTGACCAGCGGCTTGCCCCATTCGCTCTTCGCGGCGAAATCGAAATCGATGTGCAGCGGCTGCGGATTGAGCGTCATGACCGAGAACAGCACGTTGTCGCCCTCGGTGATGGTGCGCCTCAGGGGATGCCGGAAGATTTGTCCCGGAGTGAACTCCTCCAAATAGTGGCCCGGCATCGTTTCCTCCGTTGGTCGTGCGTTTGATAGGGCGGTTGCGGCGGACCCGCAAGCCACGCACCAGCGAACTGCCCGGTTAACCGATATGGTAAACACTTCCTAAACCATTTCTGGCCTAGCGTCGGCGGCAAGCTCGGGGTCGGCGGCATGGTGGTGGTCAGTCACTTCCTCAGATGGATCGATACGGCACGCGTGTCGCAGAGGGCGGCCGGCGCGGCCGCGCTGGCGCGAGCCTATGTCGCGTCAGAACTCGCATTCGAGGACCGCTGCGCCGCCGAGGCCGCGCTGACCTATCTTCTCGACGATCCCTCTGCGAAAGTACGCTACGCGCTTGCGGAAGCGCTTGCCATCCACCGGCTGGCGCCGCTGCAGATCATCCATGCGCTCGCCTCCGACCAGGACGAGATCGCCGACCTCGTGCTCAAGCGCTCGCCGCTTCTGACCGACGGCGACCTCATCGACCGCATCGCCATGGGCACCGAAGGCGTCCAGTGTTCGATCGCGGGGAGGGCGCTGGTCTCGAAATCGGTGGCGGCAGCTATCGCAGAGGTGGGATGTGCGGAGGCCTGCCTGGTCCTCCTCCGCAACGACGGCGCGGACATCGCCTCGCTCAGCTTCCGCCGCATGGCCGAACGTTTCGGCGCGATTGCGCGGCTGCGCGAGGCACTCCTTGCCGACCGGCGCCTGCCCGCCGATTGCCGCCACGTCCTGCTGGTCAAGCTCAGCGAGGCGCTGAAAGGCGCGCCGCTGGTCGTGGCGCTGATGGGCGGGGCGAGGGGCGAGCGCGTCATGCGCGAGGCCTGCGTGAAGGCGTCGCTGACGCTGATCGAAAAGACCCGCGCGGACGAGCACGAGGCGCTGGTCGAGCATCTGCGCCTTGCCGGCGAACTCACCACGGCCTTCATCGTGCGCATGGTGGCGCATGGCAAGATCGACTTCTTCGCCTCGGTGCTCGGCGTGCTTGCCGGCCGAGAGGCGGCGCGCGTCCGGGCACTTCTCGCCACCGGGCGCGACCTTGCGCTTGCCGCGCTGTTCCGGAGCGCCGGACTGCCCGAAAGCGCGCATGGAGTCATCCTGCGGGCGCTGAAGATATGGCGCGAGGTCGCCAATGGCAGGCGCGTCGCCGGTACGCAGGAAGTGAGCTGGCTGATGCTCAAGGAACTCGGCGCCTGTCCGGGCCAGCGCGGTCCGGCGCCGCATCAGGCGGAGCTTGCCGGCCTGATCCGCTCGATCCATCTGGAAGTGCTGCGCGAGAACGCGCGCGGCCACGCGCTGGCGATCGCTGCGGCCTAGAAACTGCCGAAACGGTTACCGAGAGCCGGCATTGTCCCGCGGCGGGAACGGCACTAGGTTCGAGCCATGCAGGAAACCAGCTACCCGGTGATAGAGGTGCCGGCGGAGATTCGCCCGCTCATCGATCGGATTCGGGCCCGCATGGCGCCCGATGCCATCTGGCTCTTCGGTAGCCGGGCGCGCGGCGACAATAGGGGCGATAGCGATTGGGACATAGTCGTGGCGCTGGACGACCGTGCTGATCCGGCTCTTCTGGATCCCATCGTGGGGTGGGAGATCCAGCGGGAACTCTCGATCCCCGCCACGATACTTCTGACGACATCAAGCGAGCTCAGGGAAAGTTGGGGTGCGCCCAATACGATCGGATACGTACTGGCGCGCGAAGGGCTGAAGCTGGATGGCTGATGCGTGGACGATTGCGAATGCGCTGCGCCTGGCGGCCGGGTGCGCGAGAGATGCATCGATCCTTCTCGATTCCCATTCACGGAACGCGGCTTATCTGGGCGAGCAGGCGCTCGAACAGATCATTCGCGCCTTCGCGACCGCGGAAGGGCTGCATATCGAGCGCCACGACGCGCATCAGCTCGATAAAACGGTCCGTCGGTTTCCCGATGCGCACCCTGAAAAGGTGGCTATATCGAAGCTTGTTTGGCTGGAAGCCTATGCGACGACGTTTCGATATACGCTGCCCTCCGGACGTATTCCCAAGGCTCCCGACGATGCAAAAGTCGCGGAGGCGATTTCCGGAATCGAGGAACTCATCCTCCGCGCGGCCAGGCATTTCGGAGTAGATTTGGAAAAGGATTCGCCGGCGGCGCGTACGGCACCGATGCGGTAGGCTTCGCGACGATCCGGGCTCCGTTCCTTATTCGTCCCGATTGACGGGCTTGCCGCGCAAGTTCAGCGCGGCGTAACCGAAAACAGCGATGATGACGATCGCGCCGCCGACAAGGCTCGCGGCAGGAGCCAGTTCGCCGAGGAAAAGCCAGGCGAAAAGAATGGCGAGCGGCACCTCCGCGCTCCCGAGCAGGCCGGATTCCGCGGCGCTGACCAGCCGGGTCCCTTCCGTCCAAAGGATCACGGCTGCGGCGAAGGAAACGCCGAAGGCGCACATCAGCACGGCGTCGCGTGCCGTGACGTCGAGGGGATTCGTGACGATCAGGCCGGCAAGGAAGAGCAGGAAAGCCGCTACCGCCCCGGTCCACACGACCGGCGCATCGGTGAACTTGCGGATCAGGACCATGTAGAGCGCGCAGCCGAAGGTCATCAGCACGGCCATGGCGTTGCCGGCGAGGCTGCCCGTGCCGATCCCGCCGATCATCATGATCGCGACGCCGGTGAGCGAGACGGCGGCGGCGAGGATCGTGCCGACGCGCGTGCGTTGGCCAAGCATGATGCGTTCGAGCCCCGCCGCCATGAAGGGGACGGTCGCGTAGATGATGGTGACGTTGGCGACGTAGGTCAGCTTGAAAGCGGTGATGAAGGCGATGCTGGACAGGGCGCTGACGAGCGCGAGCGTCCAGCCGCGCCTCCCGAGGCGAAGCTTGCCCAGCATGCCCGGGCCGCGCCCGCGCCACAGCACGTAGGCCGCGATGATCGCCGAGCCGACCAGCCCGCGCCAGCAGGCGATCGTCCACGCGCCGGCATCGATCGAACGGGTGAAGATGCCGGCAAGCGCGAAAAAGACGGCGGAGGTCGTGACCAGCACGACTCCGCTCGCGTGACCCGTTTCGATCCTTGCCGACCTGTTCGTCGTCCGGGCATCCATCTCTTCACCTATAGGCCGCTGCTGCTGCCAGCCTTTTGTCAGGAGGAGCGGGGACCGCTTCGCGTATCGCGGAAAAAGCGCGGATTGTCTTCCACGGCGGCGGCGATGACCCGCAAGGCGGCAGCGACGGCCAGGACTGGCTGGCTCGCATCGCCCCGCGCGCCGAGCGCTTCCGCTTCCGCCCGTGTGGCCGCCGCGAAGTCCCCGATCGCATGGCTGCCGGTCGGCCGCAGGATGAGAGACGCCAGCCGTTTCAGGAAGCCGGTGATGACGGGCTTCACCGCATCCGGCAGATGGGGTTCGGCGTTGCGCAGGACGAGGACCTCGAGCCCGACCGTCACCGCCGCGACGCTTGCCGAGAGCATGGCTTCGCCCCGGCTTCCGGTGCGCTGGGCGAACGGCATCAGCTGGTTGATGCGGTCGTAGGCGAGGCTCTCGAAGGCGGAGCGGCGCGGCACGCGCTCGTGCAGGCAGAGCCGCACGAGGTCTTCCTTGATCGTGGCGACGATGCGCAGGACGCTGTCGCGCGGCCGCGCCGGCAGCACCGTCCAGAAGACGCCGATCGAAAGCAGGATGCCGACCAGGATGGAAGCGGTCTGGTTCAGGAAATGGGTTGGAGCATAGACCATCTGCTGGTGCGGGCTGAGAAAGGCGAGGAAGTTTATGGCGAAGGCCGTCGCCGTGCCGGTGAAGGTCGGATTCGCCATGGCCAGCGCGGCGGGGATCAGCACCGGCACCACGAACAGCACGAACCAGAAGAAGCCCGGGAATGCCGGCAGCAGGAGCTGGCCGACGATGAAGGCGAAGGGCACGGCAAGCAGCGTTCCCTTGAAGAAGCCGAAGGAAGTGCGGATCGGCGCCGGGCGCGAGGCGAACAGGCTGGAAACCACGGCCACGATGATGGTCGCTCCCGCCGCGTCCGCCCACTGGGTGGCGATCCAGAACGCGGCGACGAGGGAAGTGGCGAGCGCGGCGCGCACGGCGTTGCGCAGGGCCGTCTGCCGGTCGCGGTGGATGACGAGTGCTGGCTGGCGCATGTCGTCGGCCTCCGGCCGGCCGGGATGGCGGACGGCGTCGAGGCCGTCGAGAACGCCGGCGAGCGCGTCGGCGAATTCGGCCGCCATGGCGAGCCTCGCTGCCGCGCCGATGCGATCGGGGACGTTTTCCGGCAGCGAAGCCTGCCGGGCATCCGCGGCGATCTTCCGCAGCCGGGCGATGATGGCGGCGACGTCGTCGAGCGCGTCGGGACGCTCCGCGACATCGTGGACGACCTCTTTCAACAGGCTGCGGGTGGGCGGCAGCGCCGGGTTCGGCGGTGCCGCGTGGAGCCGCAGCATCCGCGCCGCGGAATGCGCCGAGAGCAGGTAGCCGATCGTTCGCCTAACCGAGCGGCCATGCGCGGCGAGGCTTGGGCCCTCCAGGCGCACATAGGCGCGCATTTCGCCGAGCGCCTGGGTCTCGGCGATGATGCGGCGGTTGAGCTTCACCAGGGTCGGGCGGTCGGCTCCGCCGAAGGCGAATTCCGCATAGGCGGCAAGGTCGCGGACAAGTCCTTCCAGCCGCCCGACGATCTGGTCGCGTGCCAGCTGCGGCAGGAAAAGACGGCTGGCAAGCCCGGCGCAGACGATGCCGAGTGCGATCTCCGAGGCGCGCGCGACGGCCAGTTCATGGGCGAGGTGCGGCTGGTTGAAGGCCGGCAGGCTGATGATCGCCGCGGTGTAGCCGGCGAGCGCCGCTCCGTAGGATTCGGGGTTGCGCAACAGCGAGGCGGCGAAGGTGCAAAGCCCGATCCAGACGGCGAGAGCGGCAAGGAAAGCGGGCGCGCCGTGCCTTCCGGCCCACACCAGGAGCAGGGCGGCGAGCGCCCCGACCACGGTTCCGGCGAGACGGAAGAAGCCTTTCGCCAGCACCATGCCGGCAACGGGCTGGGCGACGATGAACACCGTCATCATCGCCCATTGCGGGTTTTCCAGTTTCAGCGCGTAGGCGATCGAAAGGGCGACGAGGCCGGCGATCGTGGCGCGGACGGCGAATATCCAGTCGGAGCGCTTGGGCGGCGGGATGCGCGCAAGCCAGGAGTGGAGCGTGTCGGGCCAGGAAGGGGCGGTCACGGTGCGGACATACCCCCACCCCTGTCCTCTCCCCACAAGGGGGAGGGGAACTTGGCGCCGCATGGCGCACGTTTCGACGATTTCGGCTCGGAAAGTAGTGCAGGCGTCTCCCTCTCCCTTGTAGGGAGAGGACAGGGATGGGGGTTGGAAGCGAACACGATCGCGGTCAGATATCCAGTTCCTCCACGAACTCCGCCCGCTCCTGGATGAAGCGGAAGCGCAGTTCCGGCTTGGTGCCCATCAGCGCGTCGACCGCCGCCTGCGTCGCGTCCTGCTCGTCGGTGACCTCGACCCGGAGCAGCGTGCGCTTCCTCGGGTCCATGGTCGTCTCCTTGAGCTGCGCGGCCATCATCTCGCCGAGGCCCTTGAAGCGGCCAATCTCGACCTTGCCGCGGCCGGTGAACTCGGTCTTCAGGAGTTCGTCCTTGTGCGCGTCGTCGCGCGCGTACATGACCTTGCCGCCCTGGCTGATCCGGTAGAGCGGCGGCACGGCGAGATAGAGATGGCCGCCGCGTATGAGGTGCGGCATCTCCTGGAAGAAGAAGGTCATAAGCAGCGAGGCGATGTGGGCGCCGTCGACATCGGCGTCGGTCATGATGATGACGCGGTCGTAGCGCAAATCCTCGTCGCGGTATTTCGAGCGCGTGCCGCAGCCGAGCGCCTGTACGAGGTCGGCGATCTGCTGGTTGGCCGTGAGCTTGTCGGCCCCGGCGCTCGCTACGTTGAGGATCTTGCCGCGCAGGGGCAGCACCGCCTGGCTGGCGCGGTCGCGCGCCTGCTTGGCCGAGCCGCCGGCCGAGTCGCCCTCGACGATGAATATCTCGGCGCCCGCGGCCGCGTTCTGCGTGCAGTCGGCGAGCTTGCCGGGGAGGCGCAGCTTGCGCACGGCCGACTTGCGCGAGACCTCCTTTTCCTGCCGGCGCCTGACGCGCTCGTCGGCGCGCGCGATCACCCATTCGAGCAGCTTGGAGGCTTCCTGCGGGTTGTCGGCCAGCCAATGGTCGAACGGATCGCGCAGGGCGGTCTCGACGATGCGCTGCGCCTCGATGGTGGCCAGCCGGTCCTTGGTCTGGCCGACGAATTCCGGCTCGCGGATGAAGACCGACAGCATGCCGGCCGCGGAGATCATCACGTCCTCGCCCGATACGGCGTGCGCGCGCTTGTTGCCGGTCAGCTCGGCGTAGGCCTTGAGGCCGCGAACAAGGGCCGAGCGCAGGCCGGCCTCGTGCGTGCCGCCTTCCGGCGTCGGGATCGTGTTGCAATAGGAATTCAGGAACGGGTCGCCGCCATACCAGGTTACGGCCCACTCGACCGAGCCGTGGCCGCCCTGCTTCTCGCTCTTTCCGGCGAAGATGTCGCGGGTCACCTGGAACTCGCCGTCGAGCGAGGCGGCGAGATAGTCCTTCAGCCCGCCGGGGAAGTGGAAGGTGGCCTTTTCCGGCGTCTTCTCCCTGTCGACGATCAGCGAAGGCGCGCAGGCCCAGCGGATCTCGACGCCGCCGAAGAGATAGGCCTTGGAGCGGGTCATGCGGTAGAGGCGCGCCGGATCGAACTTCGCGCCCTTGCCGAAGATCTGCTCGTCGGGGCGGAAGCGGATCTTCGTGCCGCGCCGGTTGTGGACCTCGCCGAGATTCTCAAGCCTGCCCGTCGGATGGCCGCGCGAGAATTCCTGGCGGTAGAGCTGGCGGCCGCGCGCGACCTCCACCTCCAGCGTTTCGGAGAGCGCGTTGACGACCGACACGCCGACGCCGTGCAGGCCGCCCGACGTCTCGTACACCTTCGAGTCGAACTTGCCGCCCGAATGCAGGGTGGTCATGATGACTTCGAGCGCCGACTTGTTCCTGAATTTCGGATGTGCGTCGACCGGGATGCCGCGTCCGTTGTCGGTCACGGCGAGGAAGCCGGCATCGTCGAGCTCCACCTCGATGAAGGTCGCGTGGCCGGCCACCGCCTCGTCCATGGAATTGTCGATCACCTCGGCGAAGAGGTGATGCATCGCCTTCTCGTCGGTGCCGCCGATATACATGCCGGGCCGCCGGCGCACCGGCTCCAGTCCCTCCAGCACCTCGATGTCGGCCGCGCTGTAGCCCTCGCTGCCGTCGCGCACGGACGCCGGTCGCGGGGCGGCCTTCACGGGTTGCGGGGCGCCGGCCGGCATATCGCCCTGCGGGCCGAATAGATCGTCGTTCGCCTTGTCCATCTCGTCTTATTCTATCCCGCCCGAATCAGGCTTCATACTGCCATGCTTTGCCGCATCGGCGACAGAGGTTCCCTGTCTGTTCGCCGGGCACAAGGTTTAAAATTGCCGTTTTCGGCGCAACGCTCCGATAACCACTCAAAGCGATTGTCCGCACCCTACACGCCTTGCCTTCCAATTCCTTTAGGATTTGCCGCCTAGCCTCCCGCAAAACAAAAGGCTTCATAAGGCGGGCCGGGGCGTGAAGAACAGAATTGTTCCCATGATCGGGATCGCGGCCGTATTCGGCGCGATCTCCATATTCGGCGCGAATTTCTGGATCAAGAGCCAGGCGAACGCCCGCGTCGAGACGGCGGTGCAGATTCCGCCCAGGCCCGAGGTTAAGTTCGCGACCATCGTCGTCGCCAAGTCGCCGCTGCGCTTCGGCATGAAGCTCGAGCGCGCCGCCCTCGCCGAGATCCCGTGGGCCGAGAACGCTCTGCCGAAAGGAGCCTTCGGCACGGTCGACGAACTCCTCCGGGACGGCGACCGCGTCGTGCTTTCTCCGATCGACGCCAACGCGCCGGTGCTGCTCGCCGAGCTTTCCGGCCCGAACGGCCGCGCCACGCTTTCCAACCTGCTCACGCCCGGCATGCGCGCCGTCACCATAAAGACCGACGAGATCGCCGGCGTCGGCGGCTTCGTCACGCCCGGCGACCGCGTCGATGTCGTGCTGACGCGCAATGCCGGCGACATCGAGGAAGTGAAGAAGAACGCCGAGGGCGCGTCCGGCGCGAATATCGCGACCGAGGTGGTGATCGAGGCGGCGAAGGTGCTTTCGGTCGGACAGGCGGCGGACGAGCGCGCCACGATGCCCAAGGTCGCCGATTCGGTGACGCTCGAGGTCACGCCGGCCGGCGCGCAGAAGATCGCGCTGGCGCGCAACATCGGCAAGCTGTCGCTGTCGCTCCGCTCGGCGCGTCAGGCCGGCACGGACGCTTCGGGGATGACGACCATCTCCGCCTTCGGCGGTTCCGTGGCCTCGAAGGTGGCCGCGGCCGGCGAGATCGTCAACGCCATTCCTCGCGGCGAGGGCGAAGAGAAGTTCACGACCGTCGTCGTGACGCGCGGCATCAAGCCGGAGACCTACAAGGTCAACCGCAGCGGCGCCAGCGCCGGCGGCGGCGACGATCCGTATGCCGGCCAGGGGGCGAAGCTGCAGCAATAGAGGGGATGCCGGCCGGGGCCGGCTTGGGGATAGGACCATGTCCAGTCGTTCGAAAACAGCCTGCGTGGCGAATCCCGCGCGTCCGTTCCTGGTCGCGTCGGCCATACTTCTCGCCGCGGCCGCCATGCTCTGCGCCATCGGCGCGACGAAGGCGCATGCCGACGGGGATGTTATCTACATCTCTTCCGACGCGCACAAGTCGATCAAGGTCGCCAAGGGCAAGCCGCAGACGATCCGCACCAGCGTTCCCTTCTCGCAGATCGTCATCGGTGACCCCGACATCGCAAACGTCAATCCGCTGACCGACCATTCCTTCTACGTGCTCGGCACCAAGCTCGGCACCACCGGCATCGCGCTTTTCGACGCCAACAAGCAGCTCGTCGGCAACATCGACGTCGAGGTGACGCTGGACACCAAGGATCTCGCCAAGGCGATCCGCACCAATGTCCCGGGCAGCGACATCACCGTCAATTCTGCCAATGGCCGCCTGGTCCTCTCCGGCACGGCGCGGGACGCCGTCGCGGCGGAAAAAGCCAAAAGCATCGCCGACCGTTTCTCCGGCGACGAGAAGGTCATCAACTCGGTCAACGTGTCCTCCTCGCAGCAGGTGCAGCTCAACGTCCGCTTCATCGAGATCAGTCGCCAGGCCGGGCGCGATCTCGGCGCCACCTACAGCGCCAACCTCGCCTACGGCTTCGGTGGCCGCAAGGTCCAGCTCGATCCGGGCCAGGAGCCTGCCGCCCAGACCGGCGAGATCATCGGCCGCCTGCTTTCCAACGGCGCCTCCATCGACGTCACGCTGAAGGCGCTGGAGAGCCGTGGCGCCGCCCGCAGCCTGGCCGAGCCGAACCTCATCGCCCGCTCGGGCGAGACGGCGAGCTTCCTGGCCGGCGGCGAGTTCCCGATCCCGGTCTCGTCCGACAACAACACCGTCACGGTCAGCTATCACAAATACGGCGTCAGCCTCGAATTCACGCCGACCGTGCTGGAGGACGGCCTCATCAGTCTGCAGATCGCGCCCGAAGTGTCGTCGATCGATCCTTCGGCGTCCTATCAGGTGAACAACATCTCGGTTCCCGGCTTCGTGGTGCGGCGCGCCAAGACCTCGGTCGACCTGAAGAGCGGCCAGAGCTTCATGATCGGCGGCCTCCTGCAGACGCAGAACAATACGACCACCCAGGCGCTGCCGGGCCTCGGCAGCCTGCCGGTGCTGGGACCGCTCTTCTCCTCCAAGGCCTACCAGCGGCGCGAGACGGACCTCATCATCATCGTGACGCCCTATCTCGTGAAGCCGATCGACCCGTCGAAGAAGGTGCTTACCCCGCTCGACGGCTCGAAGCCGGCAAGCAACGCCGACTATTTCCTGGGCAATGTCGACGAGGTGAAGCCCGGCTCCCCGAAACTCGCCGCCGCCGGCGCTCCGATAGCCAATGCCGACAGCGGCCATTTCCTCGACCTGCGCTAGGACCAAGACGATGTTCAGAACGACGATCCTTGTATCGGCCCTCGGCCTGTCGCTCGCGGCGGCGGGATGCCAATCCGAGTACGCCCGCAATGACGGGGTGACGGGGCAGGCCGGCGACGCCATCGCCGCCGACACCGTCATGCAGATGGTGGACCCGTGGCCGCGCGGCGTGGAGAACACCAACCTCGTCGTCCCCGCCGACCAGGCGCAATACCAGAACAAGGCCGCGCCGGCGGCTGCCACGGCGCCGCCGGCCGGCGGCGCCGCTTCCAGCACGGACTATTGAGCGATGGCTGCCACCAACAAGAGCAAGCGCGTCATCCTGGTCTCGCAGGACAGGACGTTCCTGCAGGACACGCGCGCGGCGTTTTCCTCCTCCGAGACGATCGAGCTGGTGACGCTGGAGAAGAGCGTCATCGAGCTGCGCGGCGAGATCGAGGCTTCGGAATGCGGGGCGGCGATCTTCGACATGGATGTGTCGAGCCTGGAGCAGATCGAATCCCTGCAGCGGGTGGTGCGCCGGCTGGAAGGCCGCGCGCCGGTTGTCGTGGTGACGCAGAAATTCGATCCCGGCGCGGTACGCATCCTCGTCCAGCTCCAGGTCGCGGATTTCCTGGTCAAGCCGATCACGACGGCCGATCTCGTGCGTTCCTGCATCCGTGCGCTGCAGGGGCCCGGGCGGCAGGAAAATGCTGAATCGCAAGTCTATACCTTCATGCCCGCCGCCGGCGGCGTCGGCGCGACGACGCTTGCGGTGCAGACCGCATTCCAGCTTCATCGCTCGGTCACCCGTGCCGCGTCGACCTGTGTCGTCGACCTCAACTTCCAGCAGGGCGCCTGCGCCGAGTACCTCGACCTCGAGCCGCGTTTCGACATCAACGAGATCGAGAACCAGCCGGAGCGGCTCGATCGCCAGCTTCTCGACGTGATGCTTTCCCGGCACGAGAGCGGGCTTTGCGTGCTCGCCGCGCCTACCGATCCGGCCGACATGCGCTCCTTCAACACCGATGTCGTGGTGCGCATGCTCGATCTCGTCTCGGCCTATTTCGACAATGTCGTCATCGACATGCCGCGCACCTGGTTCCCGTGGACGGAAACGGTGCTTCTCGGCTCGAACAAGCTCTATATCGTCTCCGAGATGACGGTGCCGTGCCTGCGTCACACGCAGCGCCTGATCAAGGCGATCCAGGACCGGACCGCCAGGGAAGTGAAGCCGAGCGTCATCGTCAACCGCTTCGAGCAGAAGAAGTCGGGCAGCGGGATCAAGCCCTCCGACGTCGAGGAACTGCTGGGCGATCATTTCGTCGGCGGCATCTCCAACAATTACCGGCTGGTGCGTGAGGCGGTAGATCGCGGCATGCCGATCCATGCGCTCGATCCGGAGGCGAACGTGCTGCAGGACCTGAAGCGGATCATCCTGCCGGAAGAAGTAGAGGTGGCGGCGAAGAAGCGCTCGCTTTTCTCCCTGCCGATCGGGCTCAAGAAGAAGGCGGGGTAGGCCATGGCAAGCCGTTTCGCCACGCTGAGGGACCGCCCGAAGGAAGCGCGTCCGGTCGAACAGCCGGCCGGCGACCGGGTCGCGGCGGTCGTCATCCCCTCGGCGCGCACGGTCATCAAGGCGGCGAGAGCGGAGCCGAGCGCCGGCCAGGCCAAGACATCCAACCGCACGCTCGACGCGCGCGACCGCATCCACCGTATGGTGCTCGAGGAAATCAACCTCGTGGTGCTTGAAAAGCTGCCCAAGGCGGAGATGCAGCGGCAGATCCACGAGTTCGTCTCGGAGAAGACGCGCAACGAAAGGCTGGCGCTGAACGTTGCCGAACTCGACGCGTTGGTGGACGACATCGTTGACGAGATGGTCGGGCTCGGGCCGCTGGAACCGCTGCTCAAGGACCCGACGATCAACGACATCCTGATCAACGGCCACGAGAACTGCTTCGTCGAGCGGCGCGGCAAGCTCGAAAAGATCCACGTCCCGTTCAAGGACGAGGCGCATCTTCTGAGGATCATCAACAAGATCGTCGCTGCCGTCGGCCGGCGCGTCGACGAATCGCAGCCGATGGTCGATGCGCGCATGCTCGACGGCTCGCGCTTCAACGCGGCGATCCGCCCGATCGGCGTCGACGGGCCGCTGGTCTCGATCCGCAAATTCTCCAAGCACAAGCTCGGCCTGCACAAGCTGATCGAGTTCGGCGCCATCACGCAGAACATGGCCGAGGTGCTCGCCGCTGCGGTCCACGCGCGCAAGACCACCATCATCTCCGGCGGCACGGGCACCGGCAAGACGACGATGCTCAACGCGCTTTCCGCCTTCATCCCCGAGGACGAGCGGCTGATCACCATCGAGGACGCGGCCGAGCTGCAATTGCAGCAGCCGCATGTCGCGCGCATGGAGACGCGGCCGGCGAACATCGAGGGACACGGCGAATTGAAGCAGCGCGACCTCGTCAAGAACGCGCTGCGCATGCGGCCCGACCGCGTCATCCTCGGCGAGTGCCGCGGCGAGGAGGCCTTCGACATGCTGCAGGCGATGAATACGGGCCATGAGGGATCGATGGCCACGATCCACGCCAACACGCCGCGCGACGCCGTTTCCCGCCTTGAGCAGATGCTCGGCATGACCGGCATGCCGATGACGGTGCAGTCGATCCGCAGCCAGATATCCAGCGCGATCGACATCATCGTGCAGCTGACCCGCCTTTCCGACGGCAAGCGCAAGGTGACCAGCGTGGCGGAAGTGACCGGCATGGAGGGCGACGTCATCCAGATGCAGGAGATATTCCGCTTCGTGCGCACCGGCATGGAGGCGGACGGCACGATCAACGGGCATTTCGAGGCGACCGGCATCCGCCCGCGCTTCCTCGAGGATCTGCGCGCCATGGGGATCGAGTTCCCCGGCAAGTATTTCGAGCCGGGCATCCCGCAGGAGTAGGGAGATGTGTTGGTCGACCTCCACTCCGTCTAGGCTCCGCCTCGAGAGGTGGTTCGCGCAGCGAACCGGAGTGGGGGTCGAATTTCCCATTCCGCGGCTGCTTTCAGCTTGGGACGCAGGCCGTCCATGAACCCCCTATACCTCATCTATGTCTGCGCGGCCGTGGCCGGGATCATGATCGCCGAGGCGGTCTATCTTCTCTACGCGGGGCGGAGCGACAAGCGGGCGGCGATCAACCGGCGCATGAAGCTCCAGGAAAAGAAGCTCAGCCAGGAGCAGGTGCTCATCCAGCTGCGCAAGGAGAGGGGGCTTGGCGGCCGCCGCTCGCTTTTTTCGCTTTCAGGCCTGCGCCGGCTGCGCACGCAGTCCGGCCTGACGAAACCGTTGCCGCATTTCCTCGGCATGACCTTCGGGGCGGCGTTCGGCATCGCGCTGCTCCTCCTCTGGTTCGGCGCATCGGTGAAGATCGCCGTGCTGGCGGTCCCGGTCCTGTGCCTCTTCCTGCCGATCATGTCATTGAGGTTCCTACGCAAGCGCCGCCACAAGCATTTCGGCATCCAGTTGCCGGAAGCGCTCGAACTGATCACGCGAAGCCTGAAGGCCGGCCATCCCGTGCCGGTAGCGATTTCCATGGTGGCGCGCGAGATGCCCGATCCGATCGGCACCGAATTCGGCGTTGTGGCCGACGAGGTGACCTACGGCTCGACGCTGGTCCATGCGCTGCATTCCATGTACGAGCGCGTCGGTCACGAGGACCTGCCCCTCTTCGTGACGGCGGTGTCGATCCAGTCGAGTTCGGGGGGCAATCTCCGCGAGATCCTGGATGGGCTGTCGGGGACGATCCGGGAGCGCGGCAAGCTGCGCCGCAAGGTGCGCGCGATCTCCACCGAGGGCCGCATCTCGGCCTATATCCTGACCGCCGTGCCGGCGCTCCTGATGGCCGCGATCTTCGTGCTGATGCCGGATTTCTACGGCAAGGTGTGGGACGTGCCGAAGACCTGGTACCTGCTCGGCGGATCGGTGTTCTGGCTGCTGATCGGCAACGCGATGATGTTCAAGATGGCGAACTTCAGGTTCTGACATGGACGCGCTCTCGACATTCGGCGGCATGCTTCCGGTGGCGTTTCTCCTGCTCGTCGCAGGGGGAACGGTACTCGTCTGGCCGTTGGTCGCCCGGCGGCAGGAACGCAGCGAGCTGAAACGCAGGCTGCGCGTGGACGGCACCGCCGAAGCCGAAGGGGAAGCGGAGGCGCGGCCGCAGAAGGGAAACGTGGTGCGCGAGAAGGCGGCGCGCACCGCACAGGAATTCTACGCCAGGACCGATCCCGAAAACGTGGCACGGCTGCGTCTCAAGCTCATCCAGGCGGGCTATATGGACCCGCGCGCCGTCGGCATGTTCTTCCTCGTGCGCTTCGCGGCGCTTGCCGTCGGCGTGGTGCTGGCGCTGGCGCTCGGCATGTGGTTCGGCTCGGACGCCTCCCGGCTCAATCGCTGGATATTCGTCGGCATGGTCGGCATCCTCGGTTATTTCCTGCCGGGGCTGGTGCTGACGCAGAAGGTGCGGAAAAAGATGCGGGAATACCGCAACGGCTTCCCCGATTTCATGGATCTCATGATCGTCTGCTCGGATGCCGGCATGAGCATGGAAGCGGGCATAGAACGCGTCTCGAAGGAACTGCAGATGACCTATCCGTCGCTGGCGGAAAATCTGCAGCTCGTTTCGCTCGAATTGCGCGCCGGACGCAGCCTCGACGACGCGCTGAAGGCGCTTTCCGACCGGCTCAGCCTCGACGAGGTGCGCTCCTTCGCCACGCTTCTTCAGCAGTCGAAGGAACTTGGCACCAGCCTTGCGGGCGCGCTCAGGGTCTTTTCCGACGAGATGCGCCACAAGCGAATGTTGCTCGCGGAGGAAAAGGCGCATGCGCTGCCGGCGAAGATGTCGGTGCCGGTGACGGTCTGCATCCTGCCGGTCGTGCTGATGATCGCGATCATCCCGGTGATCGTCCGGATGACGACGATGACGCACTGAGGCGGCCCGATCCGCGATTTCTTAACGAGCGCTTGATTTCCGGACTCAATCTGAAGGCTGTTCGGCACGGAAGCTTAATCAGCCTGTTCTAAAGTAGCCCATCGAATAAGCGCCCGGCGAACGGGCCGGCAGGGGCAGGGCAGGGGCAATGCAAACCAGAACGTTCCTCGCATGCGCGCTTCTCGGCGCGGCATTCATGGTTTCGGGGTGCACGACCAATCCGGTCGACGCGCTCTCGACGACATCGATCGCGCCGCCTTCGAAGGACATCAGCGCCGATGATCTGAGGCAGGGCAAGGCGCAGTTCCGCGACGGCAATTACGGCCTCGCCGAGAAGCATTTCCGCCAGGCGGTGGAACTGCGCTCGGACAACGCCGAGGCGTGGATGGGGCTCGCCGCCTGCTACGACGAACTCGGCCGCTTCGACTTCGCCGACCGCGCCTACGACCAGCTCCTGAAGGTCGCCGGCAGGCGCCCGCGCATCGTCAACAATATGGGCTATTCCCAGCTTCTGCGTGGCAACAAGAAGAAGGCGCGCGTGCTCCTCATGGAAGCCGAGCGCGCGCTTCCCGGCGACAAGCTGGTCGAGGCGAACATCGCCCTGTTGAACAAGGGGTGAGGGCGAGCGGTATTATCAGCCTTCGGTTGAAGGCAGCGATAGTTCAATCTTAGCTTTGCATATTGAAGGCGCGGGCGGGCGCGCCCCGGCAGATCAATCTCATCAATCGGGGCGTTCAACACCAAATCCGCAAGGGACGGATATTCCGCCGCGAGCTTGCGCTGGAGCTCTTCGGACACAACCATGACAGAAGTGCTGTCTGGCCGCTCAGTGCGTTGCGGACCGTCGGTAAGCGTGGCATCGACAAGATTCGAAATATTGGCCCTTGTCTCCGATTTCGACCGCGACTTCATCACTCGCTCCAAAGATTTTCAAATGTATGGGGTCTGTTGATCGCGGGCTCAGGGACCGAGCTATATCGCTGAATCCTGGTCCGGCAGCAATTCCATACGAAGACGGGTGCCGGTGGCCGCGGCGTAGCGGCGGAGCGTGGACAGCGAAGGTGATATGCTGCCGCTTTCGAGCCGCGCTATGGCGGACTGGGTCGTCCCGATCCTTTTTGCCAATTCGGCCTGTGAGAGCTTCGCGTCATTGCGTGCTCGGATAAGCGTCTCGATGATCGTATATTCGGCGTCCGCCTCCGCATAATGACTGCGGAATTCCGGGTCGTTCATCCAGCGCTTCTTCAGTTCGGACAATTTCGTCATTGCTTCACCATCGCCATTCGTTTGCGCGCCAACGCAAGCGCACCCGCAGGAAGCTTCTGTGACTTCTTCGTGAAGGCATGCAATACGATCACGCGCCGGCCGGCCATGGTCACATATATGCCTCTGGCAATTCCCTCTCTTGCCTTTGCGCGCAACTCCCAGAGCTTGCCTTCAATGTGTTTCACATGCGGTTCGCGCATCCGTTCCAGGCCGAGCGCCTCCACCATCTCCATCAAACGCAGGAGGCGCGCCCGCAAAGAAGCGGGCAGGCTTTCAATCTCTGTATCGACGTCGTGGCTGAGTGTCTCGACCGTCCATCGCATTTATGCGATAAATAGCGTATTAGCTATATTTATGCAACCACCGGAGTGGCCTCAACTCGCCAGCGCCTCCATCGGCGGGCAGGAGCAGACGAGATTGCGGTCGCCGGCGACGTTGTCGATGCGCGAGACGGGCGGCCAGTATTTCGCCGCCGGATCCGCCTTCGCGTCGGGAAATGCCGCGATCCGGCGCGAATAGGGATGCGCCCATTCGTCGGCGAGCGTTTCGGCAGCGGCGTGCGGCGCGTTGAGGAGCGGATTGTCGTCCTTCGGCCATTCGCCTTTGCCGACCTTCGCGGCTTCTCCGGCGATGGCGATCATAGCGTCGCAGAAGCGGTCGAGTTCGCGCTTCGGTTCGGATTCCGTCGGCTCCACCATCAGCGTGCCCGCCACCGGCCAGGACATGGTGGGAGCATGAAAGCCGTAGTCGATCAGCCGCTTGGCGACGTCTTCTACAGTGATGCCTGCGCTGTCCTTCAACACCCGCGTATCGAGGATGCATTCATGCGCGACGCGCCCGTTGCGGCCGGCAAAGAGCACCGGGTAGTGCGCCTTCAGCCGCTCCGCCACGTAGTTGGCCGACAGGATCGCCGTCTCCGTCGCCTGCCTGAGGCCCGATGCGCCCATCATGCGGATATACATCCAGGTGATCGGCAGGATCGAGGCGCTGCCATAAGGCGCCGCCGCGACCGCATGCGAGGAGCCGAGCGCCTCGTGGCCGGGCAGGAAGCGTTTCAGGTGCTTCGCCACGCCGATCGGACCGATGCCCGGCCCGCCGCCGCCATGCGGGATGCAGAAGGTCTTGTGGAGGTTCATGTGGCAGACATCGGCGCCGATGTCGCCCGGCCGCGCCAGCCCGACCAGGGCGTTGAGGTTGGCGCCGTCGAAATAGACCTGGCCGCCATGCTGATGGATGACCGAACAGATGTCGCGCGCGCCTTCCTCGAAGACGCCATGCGTCGAGGGATATGTGAACATCAACGCCGCCAGGTTTTCAGCATGCTGCGCGGCCTTGGCCTTCAGGTCGTCGAGGTCGATGTCGCCGTTCTCCGTGCAGGCGACCACGACGACCCGCATGCCCGCCATATGCGCGCTTGCCGGATTGGTGCCGTGGGCGGAGGAGGGGATCAGGCAGACATCGCGGTGCGTGTCGCCGCGCGAGAGGTGATAGCGGCGAATGGCAAGCAGCCCGGCATATTCGCCCTGGCTGCCGGCATTGGGCTGCAACGAGACGGCGGCGAAGCCGGTGATCTCGGCGAGCCACGCTTCCAACTGGCCGATCATCTCCCGATAGCCGCGCGTGTGGCCTGCCGGCGCGAAGGGATGGAGGTTCGCCACCGACGGCCAGCTTACCGGCATCATTTCGGCCGCGGCGTTGAGCTTCATGGTGCAGGAGCCGAGCGGGATCATCGCACGGTCGAGCGCCAGATCCTTGTCGGAGAGCCGACGCAGGAAGCGCATCATCTCGGTTTCGGAGCGGTTCTCATGGAAGACCGGCTGCGACAGGAAATTTTTCCCGCGCGGCTTGCCGGGGAGCGCGGTCTTCGCGCTTTCCGGCGGTGTTGCTCCGAAAAGCGTGGCAACGGCCTGAAGGTCGGCCTCGGTCGAGGTTTCGTCGAAGGCGATGCCGACGCGGTCCTTGTCGATGACGCGAAGCAGCCGGCCGCCTTTTTCGGCTTCCCTGGCGATGGTTTCGGCGCTGCCCTTCACCATGACTGTAAGCGCGTCGAAGACGGCGCTGCCTTCCACTTCGACCTTCGCGGCCTTCAACGCAACATGGAGCCGTGAGGCAAACCCGTGAACCCGGCTTGCGATCGCCTGCAGCCCTTCCGGCCCGTGCCAGATTGCGTAGGCGGCCGCCATGTTGGCGAGCAGCGCCTGTGCCGTGCAGATGTTGGAAGTCGCCTTCTCGCGGCGGATGTGCTGCTCGCGCGTCTGAAGCGCGAGGCGATAACCCGCCCGACCCCTCGAGTCGACGGACTGGCCGACCAGACGGCCGGGCATGAGGCGCGTCAGCCGGTCCGCCACCGCGCAATAGGCGGCATGCGGCCCGCCGAAGCCCATCGGCACACCGAAACGCTGCATGGAGCCCACGGCGATATCGGCGCCGAGCGCGGCTGGCGGCTCCGTCAGGGTCAGTGCCAGCGGATCGGCGACGAAGATCACCAGAGCGTCGACCTCTTTCGCTTTTTGGATGGCAGCGGAATGGTCGCGATAGACGCCGAACGTATCGGGCCATGGCACGATCAGCGCCGCCGTTTCACTATCTACCTTGCCCTCCACGATCTTCATCCCGAGCGGTTCGGCGCGCGTCTTGGCGACATCAAGCACTTGCGGATGCAGTTTTCCCGCAAGCACAACACGCGTCCGCTTCTCGCGATGATGCCGGAAAGCCATACCGACGGCCTCTGCCACGGCGGTGGCTTCATCGAGCAGTGATGCCGAGGCGATCGGCAGGCCGGTCAGCTCGGTGATCAGCGTTTGGAAATGGAACAGCATTTCGAGCCGCCCCTGGCTGATCTCGGCCTGGTAGGGCGTGTAGGCCGTGTACCAAGCCGGATTCTCGAACAGATTGCGCTGGATCACCGGCGGCACGAAACAGCCATGATAGCCTTGGCCGATGAAGCTCTTCAGCACCTTGTTCCGGCCCATCATCACCGAAAGCTCGCCGAGTGCTTCCGCCTCGCCGGCCGGTGCCGGCAGGTCGAGCGGGCGGTCGAGCCGGATCGATTTCGGCACCGCCTGCGTGATCAGCGTTTCGATGGAGGGGATGCCGAGGGCCGCCAGCATGGCGCGCTGGTCCTGCGCGCTCGGTCCGATATGGCGGGTGGCGAAAGAAGATGCGGAAGAAGTCATGCTGCGATCCTGCCTGAGATTGATGCCGGTAGTTCAGCCGATCAGTTTCTTGTAGGCGGCTTCGTCCATCAGGCCCGAAAGCTGGCCTTGATCGGAAAGCTTCATCTTCCACAGCCAGCCGTCGCCGGAAGATGCCGAGTTGACCAGAGCCGGCTCGCTCGAAAGCTTGTCGTTGACGTCGGTGATCTCGCCATCGACCGGCGCATAGACGTCGGAAGCGGCCTTCACCGATTCCACCACGACGGCGGCTTCGCCCTTGGAGACCTTGCGGCCCTTTTCCGGCAATTCGACGAAGACGATGTCGCCGAGCTGTTCCTGCGCGTAATCGGTAATGCCGATGGTCGCCACGCCGTTCTCGACGCTGATCCATTCGTGATCTTCGGTGAAATAGGTGGTCGCCATATCGGGACTATCCTTTGCGGTAGTGGTGAGGGACGAAGGGGAGGGCATGCACGGTCACGGGAAGCCTGTTGCCGCGCACGTCGGCGAAAAGGCGCGTTCCCGGTTTGGCAAGTTCAGCGGCGACGTAGCCCATCGCGACCGGAGCCTCGGCGCTCGGGCCAAAGCCGCCCGAGGTGACCCGCCCCGCGCGTTCGCCGCTTTCCGCGAAGAGTTCGACGCCGCCGCGTATCGGCTGGCGGCCATCGGGTTTCAGGCCCACGCGCTTTTCCGCAGGGCCTGCCGTGGTCTTCCTTGCCAGTATATCGGCGCCGATGAAGCGGCCCTTCTCGCGCACGGTTTTCGGGATCGCCCACATGAGCGCGGCGGAGACAGGATCGGTGGCGGGATCGATGTCCTGTCCATGCAGGCAGAGTCCGGCCTCGAGGCGCAGGCTGTCGCGGGCGGCGAGACCGACCCATTGTACCCGCTCGTCGGCGAGCAGGTTTTCGGCGAGCGCCATTCCGTCCTTCGCCGGCACGGCGATCTCGAAGCCGTCCTCGCCCGTATAGCCGGACCGCGTCAGGAACCAGCCGGGCCGCGGCTCGAAACCGTGCATGAAGCCCAGATGCGCCGCGTCGATGCCGGCGGCGGTCAGCACAGCCTCGGCATCCGGCCCCTGCAACGCCAGAAAGACGCGTTCCAACGGCTCGACCTTGCAATCTAAATCCTTCGCCACGGCCCTCAGACGCTCTTCGTCGGCTGCCGCGTTGCCGGCATTGGCGACGACCATGAAGCGATGTGCGCCCAGGCGGGTGACGATCAGATCGTCGAGGATGCCGGCATGCTCGTCGAGCAGGAGCGTATATTTCGACTGGCCGTGATCGAGCGCCGCGGCATCCAGCGGGCAGGCGCGGTCGAGAAAGGCGACGACGTCCGGACCCGCCACCTCGAAGAGCTTCATGTGCGAGATGTCGAACAGCCCGGCATGGGCGCGCGTATGAAGATGTTCCTTCATGACGCCGAGGGGATAGCTGATCGGCATCGACCAGCCGGCGAACGGGCCGAAGCGTGCGCCGGCCGCCTTGTGCATCGCTTCGAGAGGGAGGGTCTTCGTCGCCGTTTCTTCGCTGCTCATGACTTCTCCAGAAAAGCACGCAAGCGGCCGCCGAAGCGGCCATTCCGTGCCCCTCTGTCTGAAGCCTGAGAGACTCGCGCACCCGGAACCCTGTCGGTTGCGCTTACACCTTCGGCGCGGGGTCGCCCCCGACTTTCCAGAGTGTCTTTCCCGTCAACGGTTCTTTTGCCTGAGAGATTTCGGGCGATTTCCCCTTCGGCGGCCGCTCTCGCGACTCTCTCCCGCAAACGGTTGGAGCCGAAGCTCCCGACGGGCGAATGCTTACCTCACAGCAGCGAGGATGTCACTCCCCCGCCGTCAGCTCTTCCAGAAGCGATTTGTTGATCCGTCCGAGATTGCCGAGCTCCTTGCCGATCCGCCCGATCAGTTCGCCTGTTTCCTCATGCAGCGAAGTCAGCTTCTCCAACTGGCTGGCAACTTTCTCGGCGCTTGCGCGCTCCACCGGCTCGACGGGCGAAGTGCCGACGCCATGGAGCAGCCACGATATCGAGACGCCGAGCAGGCCGGACAGCATGTTCAGCCGATGCGTCGCTGGCTGCGAGCGGTCGCGCTCCCAGGCGTTCACCGTGGCCACCTTGACGCCGAGTCGCCAGGCGAGATCCTTCGTCGTCAGGGCAGCGGCTTCGCGGGCGCGCGAAAGCCGTCCGCCCATCGTGTCCATGTCCGGCGTTTGTTCATAGATGTTCATGGTGTTCGGCACCCCCTCGTTTCCGCTCATTTGATGGGATTGATCCATGTCGCTTTTTCGACATCATCCACCAATATAGCGACGAGGCGGCGAGGGGCAACCTTGCTTGCGGATTTACTGCCGGCCGGCAGTCACATACCGTCGGTATTTCTCCGGGCTTCATCCGCAGGTTCGTCATCCCTGTTTTCACGGCCCGCTTCGCTCCGGAAACCGGGATGACGGAGATCCTTTCAGATCCCCGCATACCAGTCGTAGCCATTGTCCTCCCAGTAGCCGCCGTGGCCCTGGCCGAACTGGGCGAGACTGTCGGTCAGCTCGATCGACTTGACGTATTTCGCCATCTTGTAGCCGAGCTGGCGCTCGACGCGGCAGCGAAGCGGCGCGCCGTTGGCGACGGGCAGCGGCTTGCCGTTCAGTCCATAGGCCATGATGGTCTGCGGATGGCGCGCGTCGATCATGTCGATCGATTCGTAATATTTGATGCCGCCGGAGGCACTCTCCTCGATCGTGTCCAAACATTTGAAGACGACGTAGCGCGCCTCGGGCTTCACCTTCGCCTGGTCGAGCAGACGGGAAAGCTGCACGCCGGTCCATTCGGCGATGCAGCTCCAGCCTTCCACGCAATCGTGCCGGGTGATCTGCGTGCGGCTCGGCATGTTGCGCAGTTCGTCGAGCGAGAAGGAGAGTGGCTTCTCGACCAGCCCGCCGATTTCGAATCGGTAGTCTGCGAAGTTCGAGGCGACGAGCGACCGATAGTAGGGATCGTCGGGATCCGTGCTGCCGTTCGGCCGCTGCGGCTGGCGGATTTCGCTTTTCGGATATTCCCGCGCCAGTGCCTCGCGGCCGAGGACGAGCCGCTGCGCCTTATAGGTCAGGTCGTTGGCGCTTTCGATGACGCTGCGCACGGTGCTGTCGCGGTCGCCGAGCGCGTCGAACACGTCGCAGCCGGAAAGGGCGAGGCCCGAACCCGCGATGGTTGCGGCGGTCAGGAATCGGCGGCGGGAGAGCATGAATTTGGCCATGGGTCTATTCTCCGGGCTCGGGCATCGGCGCGGGTGCCGGCGGATCGGTCCGGTACCAGCCGGTGATGATGGAACGCAGCTCGTTGAGCGGTCCTGCCGCCAGCACCATCAGGATATGGACGACGAAGAAGAGCACGATCAGCGCCATGCCGATGAAATGGATGGTGCGCGCCGTCTGCCGTCCGCCGAAGAGGTCTAGCAGGAAGGGCAGCGCCGTATCCATGCCGGGCGACATTGTCAGTCCCGTCAGGATCATCAGCGGCAGGAGGATGAAGAGCACGCCGCCATAGGAGAGCTTCTGCAGGACGTTGTAGTCGCGCGTGTGATGGAAGCGGAAACGGATATGGTCGGCGATGTCGCGCGGCAGGCGCCTCAGATCACGGCCGTGCGGCAACAGGTCCCGGCGGATATGGCCGTTGAGGATGCCGGAGACCAGCCAGACGAGCCATGTCGCGACCAGGATCCAGGCGAAGAAGAAATGGATGACCCGGCCGGTGGCGAGGTCCTGGTAGGAGGGGATCGTCGCCCAGGCCGGGAAGGCGCGGGGGCCGAGATCGTCGCCCTTGCCGGAAAGGCCGAGGACGCCGGTCGTGTCGAAGGTCTTGCCGAAGACGGTGGTGTAGCCCCTCGGCCCCTTGTCGGTATTGGCGGCGCTGAAGCTCAGGATGGCGTTGTCGAAGCCGAAGCCGGACTGCTGGCCGATATAGAGGTCGGGCCGGGCATTGAAGATCTGGAGCCCGGTCAGGAGCAGGAAGAACAGGCTGATCGCCCATAACCAGTGGGTGAGGCGGGTCCATGCCGATTGCCGATAGACGAGCGGGCGCCTGGCGGTATCCGCTTCGGGCGCGGCTGCCGCCGCCGGTGGACGGCCGGCGTCCAGACGCGGCCGCATTTCGATTTCGTCCAGCATGGTACGTCCCTCCGCCGGTGCTCCCGTTGTCGCCTGTCTTTCGACATTCCCGGAGTAATAGCGGAGCCGGCGGGACCTGTGTGTCAATCCGGCATGAAATCTTCTTGAAAAATGCGTGAAAGGTAGGGCCAGGATGAAGCCTGGCCGCTCTCGTCACACTATCCGCCGCGCGTTCCTTGAAGCGCTTGGGCACGTCGTCGGGGATGTCGCGACAATGATATCAGACCAAGGGCGACGCGAAACGGTTTCAGCGGGAAGCGTGAAGCGCCTGCCGCGCCATCCGGTCGAGCGCCTGCAGGAAGGCGGAACGGTCGCGCGGAGCGAAGGCGGCGTTATAGCCCTTCGATTCGCCGGTTTCGCGCAGATGCCGGTTGAGGTCGCGCATGGCGAGCGCCGTGCCGATCGTCTCCGCGGTGAACACCTTGCCGGTCGGCCCGACGGCGAACGCGCCCTTCTCCAGTGCGCGCGCCGCGAGCGGGATGTCGGCGGTGACGACGATGTCGTTCGGACGGGCATTGTCGGCAATCCAGTCGTCGGCGGCGTCGAAGCCGGCCGACACGACGACGTTGCGGATCATCGGGTCGCGCGATGGCCTGAGGCCCGAATTGGCCACGAAGGTAACGGCAAGGCCGTGCCGCTCCGCCACCCTGACGATCTCCTCCTTCACCGGGCAGGCGTCGGCGTCGACCAGGATCTGCGGTTTCGTCATTTGCCGATCGCCACCGCGGCATTGACCGCCGCCGCCACGATCACCGTGTTGAAGAAGAAGGAGACGATGCCGTGCAGCAGCACCGCCTTGCGCATCGCCGTCGAGGTAAGGCCGGTGTCGGCAGTCTGCGCCGTCATGCCGATCACGGTCGAGAAGTAAAGAAAATCCCATCCGCTCGGCGGCGTATCGCCGGGGAAGTCGAGCCCCTGGTGGGGTATGCGTTTGTTGCCATTTTTCTGGTCGCCCGGCCACCAATAGAGATGGGCGTAGTGCAGTGCCGCCATCAGGTGGATGGTGAACCAGCCGAGCGGGATAGCTGCGAGCGAGAAGGCAAGGCGGGAGGGCTTCGGGTCCGGACTGTCGTTGACCACCTCGAAGAGCCCGTAGACCGCGACGCAGATCACGGCGACGGTAACGACGAAGATGATCTGAACCGGCAGGTCCGTCTTGCGTGCGTTCTTCTTCAGATAATCCGCCGTCAGCAGGGGCATCTCACTCATCACCAGCACGATATAGACGATGAAGAAGACGGTGGCGCCGACGGTGGAGGCCAAGGGGGTCGTGAAAAACAACGACAGGGCGAGAGCGGCGGCGCCCACCGCCGCGGCGATATAGAAGGGGATGTGCCGGCCGAGCGGCTTTCGCAGGATCATGGATAAAACACCCTCCGCCCGGTGCGCCGGTACCGGGCGTTATTGCGCCTTCGCGGCCAGACCCGCAATCTCCGCCGGAGCCTTCTCCGGCGCAATTCCCGCAAAACGGCTTTCGTCATTTGGCGGATTGAGCCTTTGTCGCGAAGCCCATAAAACGGACCGTTGCCTGGAGGAAGCCTTACCGGATGTTCAAGAAGATATTGATCGCCAATCGCGGCGAGATCGCCTGCCGCGTCATCAAGACGGCGCGCCGAATGGGGATCGCCACCGTCGCCGTCTATTCCGATGCCGATCGCCGGGCGTTGCATGTCGAGATGGCGGACGAGGCCGTGCATATCGGGCCCGCGCCCGCGGCGGAGAGCTATCTGGTGGCCGAAAAGATCATCGAGGCCTGCAGGGCGACCGGCGCGGAGGCGGTTCATCCGGGCTACGGTTTCCTGTCGGAACGGGCGTCCTTCTGCGAGGAACTCGAGAAACAGGGCATCGTCTTCATCGGCCCGAAGCCGAAGGCGATCCGTGCCATGGGCGACAAGATCGAATCAAAGAAGTTCGCGGCCGCGGCCAAGGTCAGCACCGTTCCGGGCTATCTCGGGATCATCGAGGATGGCGACCATGCCGAGAGGATCGCCGCCGAGATCGGCTATCCGGTGATGATCAAGGCCTCGGCCGGCGGCGGCGGCAAGGGCATGCGCATCGCATGGTCGAAGGCGGAAGTGCGCGAGGGATTCGAGCGGGCCAGATCGGAAGCGAAAAGCTCGTTCGGCGACGACCGCGTCTTCATCGAGAAATTCGTCGTCGAACCGCGCCACATAGAAATCCAGGTGCTTGGCGACGCGCATGGCAACGCGATCTATCTCGGCGAGCGCGAATGCTCGATCCAGCGCCGCAACCAGAAGGTCGCGGAGGAGGCGCCGTCGCCCTTTCTCGACGAGAAGACGAGGGCGGCGATGGGCGAACAGGCCGTTGCCCTGGCGAAGGCCGTCGATTACCAGAGCGCCGGCACCGTCGAATTCATCGTCGACAAGGACCGCAATTTCTATTTCCTCGAGATGAATACACGGCTGCAGGTCGAGCATCCGGTGACCGAACTCGTCACCGGCCTCGATCTGGTGGAACTGATGATCCGGGTGGCGGCCGGCGAGAAACTGCCGCTCCGGCAGCCGGATGTCAAATTGAACGGGTGGGCGGTGGAGAGCCGGCTCTATGCCGAGGATCCCTATCGAAATTTCCTTCCGTCCATAGGCCGCCTGACCCGCTATCGGCCGCCGGCCGAAGGCCGGCACGGCGGAGCGACCGTGCGCAACGACACCGGCGTCACGGAAGGGTCGGAAATCTCCATGTATTACGACCCGATGCTCGCCAAGCTCTGCACCTGGGCGCCGACGAGGCTGGAGGCGATCGACGCCATGTCGGATGCGCTCGACGGTTTCGTCGTCGGCGGCATCGAGCACAACATCCCGTTCCTTTCGGCGCTCATGCAGCACCCGCGCTGGCGCGAGGGCCGGCTTTCGACCGGCTTCATTGCCGAGGAATATCCGGAAGGGTTCCATCCGCGCGAGCCGGACGAAGAAGAAAAAGCGATCGTCGCGGCTATCGCGGTGGCGGTCGAGCTCATCCGCCGCGACCGGCTGGACCGGCTGCCGGGCAGGCTGGCGCCGCATTCCGGCAAGCTGAAGAGCGACTGGTCAGTGCGGATCGGTGACGACTATCTGCCGGTTGAGTTGACCAGCGGAAGCATCTCCGTTCCGCTGAGGATCGAGCTTGCCGTGGCGGGCGGCAAGCCGGTCACGGTCGCTTCCGACTGGCGGCCCGGCGAGATCGTCTGGCGCGGCACGGTCAGCGAGCGGAAGGTCACTGCACAGCTATACGACATCCTGAATGGCGTCCGCGTCGCCTGGCGCGGCCTGGCGGTCACTGCGCGCGCCATGCTGCCCGCGACCGCCGAACTCGACCGGCTGATGCCGGTGAAGGCTCCGCCGGACACCTCGAAGCTGCTCCTTTGCCCCATGCCGGGGCTGGTGGTTTCCGTGGCCGTCAGCGAAGGGCAGGAGATCAAGGCCGGCGAGACGCTCGCCATCGTCGAGGCCATGAAGATGGAGAACGTGCTGCGCGCCGAGCGCGACCTCACGGTAAGCAAGATCAACGTCAGGAAGGGTGACAGCCTCGCTGTCGACGCCGTCATCATGGAGTTCGCGTAGGGCCGGCGCATCCACGCCATTTACCTCCGCATCCGTCATTTCCGCTCGACTGGCGGAACGCGATACCTAGAATAGGGAATCCGAAGTTAGATTCTCTGTGGCGGCAGCGGCTTCATGAGCAGCGAAAAGATACGCGACCCGATCCTTCGCGCGGCGGCCGGCGGATCGACCAAGGAGCGTGAGGCGGGTGGTAGGGGCGAGGGGTCGGCCAGCCGGCTCTTCATCCATCTGCGCGTGCATTCGGCCTATTCGCTGCTCGAGGGAGCGCTGCCGGCGGCGAAGATCGTGGCGCACGCGAAGGCCGATCGCATGCCGGCCATCGCCATCACCGACACCAATAATCTCTTCGGCGCGATGGAGTTTTCGCAGAAGGCGGTCAAGGAAGGCATTCAGCCGATCATCGGCTGCCAGCTCGACGTGGCGTTTCTCGACGGGGTGCCCGGCGGCGGGCCGCGCGCCGGTGGGCGGCGCAACGGACCGGAACTATCGCCGATCGTGCTGATCGCGGCAAGCGAGACAGGTTACGCCAATCTGGTGCGGCTGGTCAGCCGCGCCTATCTCGACACCTCGCCATCCGAGCCGACCCACATCCTGGCAAGCTGGCTGGACGGCCTTTCCGAGGGCGTCATCTGCCTGACCGGCGGCGAGCGCGGTCCAGTCGGAAAGGCGCTGAAGGAGGAGCATCCGGAACTCGCGGAAGGCCGGCTTCTCTTCCTGAAGGAGCGCTTCGGCGACAGGCTCTATGTGGAGCTCCAGCGGCCCGGCGGCTACGATCGCGCGGTCGAGGCGGCGTCAATCGAACTCGCCTACAGGCACGAATTGCCCCTGGTCGCCACCAACGAGGCCTTCTTCCTCAAGCGCGCCGACTACGAGGCGCATGACGCGCTTCTGGCGATCGCCGAGGGCACGGTGGTCGCAGTGGACGAGCGGCGCCGGCTGACGGAGGAGAGCCATCTCAAAAGCCAGGCGGAGATGGCCGCGCTGTTCGCCGATGTCCCGGAGGCGATCGACAACACGGTCGAGATCGCGCGCCGCTGCACCTACTATCCCCGGAATCGCGCGCCGATCCTGCCGCGCTTCACCACCACGAAGACCGATCGTCCGGAAGAAGCCGAGAAGGCGGAATCGGAGGAACTGAAAGCGCAGGCCAGACAAGGTCTCGACGCGCGGCTGGCGACGCTCGGCATGGCGCCCGGCTTCACCGAGAAGGACTATCGGGAACGGCTGGAATTCGAGCTCGGCATCATCGAGCGGATGAAATATCCGGGCTACTTCCTGATCGTCTCCGACTTCATCAAATGGGCCAAGGCGCACGGCATCCCCGTCGGGCCCGGGCGCGGCTCCGGCGCCGGATCGCTGGTCGCCTGGTCGCTGACCATCACCGACGTCGATCCGCTGCGCTTCTCGCTGCTCTTCGAGCGCTTCCTCAACCCCGAGCGCGTGTCGATGCCCGACTTCGACATCGACTTCTGCCAGGACCGCCGCGACGAGGTGATCCGCTACGTGCAGGAACGCTACGGCCGCCAGCAGGTGGCGCAGATCATCACTTTCGGAACGTTGCAGGCCCGCGCGGTACTGCGCGATGTCGGCCGCGTGCTGCAGATGCCTTACGGGCAGGTGGACCGGCTCTGCAAGATGGTGCCGGCGAATCCCGCCAATCCCGTCAAGCTGGCGGACGCCATCGCCAACGAACCGCGCTTCGCCGAGGAGGTCGAGAAGGAGCCGATCGTCCAGACGCTGCTCGATATGGCGCAGAAGCTCGAAGGGCTCTACCGCCACGCCTCGACGCACGCGGCCGGCATCGTCATCGGCGACCGGCCGCTGTCGGAACTGGTGCCGATGTACCGCGACCCGCGCTCCGACATGCCGGTGACGCAGTTCAACATGAAATATGTCGAGCAGGCGGGACTGGTGAAGTTCGACTTCCTCGGCCTGAAGACCCTGACCGTCCTCGACACGGCCGTGAAGCTGATCAAGCGGCGCGGCGTCGATATCGATCTCGCCAAGCTGCCGCTCGACGATCCGAAAACCTACGCCATGCTGTCGCGCGGCGAAGTGGTCGGCGTGTTCCAGGTGGAAAGTGCCGGCATGCGCAAGGCGCTGATCGGCATGAAGCCGGACCGTATCGAGGACCTGATCGCGCTGGTCGCGCTCTATCGGCCGGGGCCGATGGAGAACATCCCGACCTACAATGCCCGCAAGCATGGCGAGGAGGAGATCGCCTCGATCCATCCCAAGATCGACCATCTGGTGGCGGAGACGCAGGGCGTCATCGTCTATCAGGAACAGGTGATGCAGATCGCGCAGGAGCTTTCCGGTTATTCGCTCGGCGAGGCGGACCTCTTGCGCCGCGCCATGGGCAAGAAGATCCGCGCCGAGATGGACCAGCAGCGCGTGCGCTTCGTCGACGGCGCGGTGGAGCGCGGCGTCGACAAGGCGCAGGCCAACATGATCTTCGACCTCCTGGCGAAATTCGCCGATTACGGCTTCAACAAGAGCCACGCGGCCGCCTACGCCATCGTCTCCTACCAGACCGCCTATCTGAAGGCGCACTATCCGGTGGAGTTCCTCGCCGCGTCGATGACGCTCGACATGTCGAACACCGACAAGCTCGGCGATTTCAGGCAGGACGCGATCCGGCTCGGCATCGACGTGGTGCCGCCGTCGGTGATGACGTCTTTCCGCGATTTCGAGGTGGGCGAGAACCGCATCTTCTATTCGCTCGCCGCGATCAAAGGCGTCGGCGACGCCGCGGTCGAGCACATCGTGGCGGTGCGCAAGGAGGGGCCGTTTTCGAGTCTCGAGGATTTCTGCGCCCGCATCGACCCGAAGATCGTGGGAAAACGCGTCTTCGAGAGCCTGATCGCGGCCGGCGCGTTCGACTGCTTCGGCCATGACCGCGCCGCGCTGACGGCGGGCGTCGACCGGCTGATGGGCATGGCCGCGCTCGCCCAGCAGGAAGCCTCGCTCGGCCAGGGCAATATGTTCGGCGCCGCTGCCGAAGGCCCGGCGGAAAAGCTGCGCCTGCCCGCCGTCGATCCGTGGCTGCCGGCGGAAAGGCTGCATCGCGAATTCCAGGCGGTCGGCTTCTATCTGTCGGCGCACCCGCTCGACGGCTACAGGAAACTGCTCGAACGGATGCGGGTGCAGAACTGGGCGGAGTTCTCGAACGCGGTGAAGCGCGGCGCATCGGCCGGCCGGCTCGCCGGAACGGTTACCTCCAAGCAGGAACGCAAGACGCGCACCGGTAACAAGATGGGCGTCATCCAGCTTTCCGACACGACCGGCCAGTTCGAGGCGGTACTGTTCTCCGAGACGCTGGCGCAGTACCGCGACCTGCTGGAGCCCGGCCGCTCCGTCGTCATCACGGTCTCGGCCGAAGACCGGCCGGAGGGCATCAACCTGCGCATCCAGTCGGTGCAGGCGCTCGACGAGGAGGCAAGCCGCATGCGCCAGGAGATGCGCGTCTTCCTGCGCGACGCGGCGCCCGCCAACGCGCTCTCCGCCCGTCTCGACCGGGGCGGGGAGGGGCAGGTCTCGGTCGTCCTCATCAAGGAAGGCGGGGCGGCGGAAGTCGAGATCGAACTGCCCGACCGCTACCGCCTGTCGCCGCAGATCGCCGCCGCCATCCGCGCCGTTCCCGGCGTGGTGGAGGTGGAGCTGGTGTAAAAAGGGAACGCCACTCATCTGCCTGCGACGGCACGACCAATATCCGAGGACGTCATCCTCGGGCTTGTCCCGAGGATCTACTCCGGATAGCGCAATTGCGGTCGTTCCAGCGGAGCGAAAGGCCAGTTTCCCCGACGAGCCGGCAGCCAAGGCAGATCCTCGGGACAGGCCCGAGGATGACGCTGGTATGTTTCACGCAAATTTCGCCGGTTCGCCCCGCAGCGCCTCTTCCAGCATCTTCTCGTATTTGCGGCGCGGCACGTCGATCGCGCCGAAGCGTTTCAGATGCTCGGTGGTGAACTGCGTATCGAGGAGGCTGAATCCGCGCGCTCTCAACCGCTCGACGAGGGCGACGAGGCAGACCTTGGAGGCATCGCGCTCGCGCGAGAACATGCTTTCGCCGAAGAAGACGCGGCCGAGCGTCACCCCATAGAGTCCGCCTGCCAGCCGTCCCTCGTGCCATGCCTCGACCGTATGGCAATGCCCGATCTCGAAGAGGCGGGCGTAAGCCTCGCGGATCGGCCGGTTGATCCAGGTGTTCCGCCGTTCCGCCCGCCGCTCGGCGCAGCCCTCGATGACGCCGGCGAAATCACGATCGAAGGCGATCCCGAACGTGCCGCGGCGGATGGTCTTCGCCAGGCTTTTCGGCATGTGGAAGCCGTCGAGCGGGATGATGCCGCGCGTTTCCGGCCTGACCCAGAACACTTCCGTGTCGTCGGCGTTTTCCGCCATCGGGAAAACGCCCGAGGCATAGGCTCTCAGCAAGAGGTCGGTCGGTATGCCGGAGCCGGGCGCGAGGGGGCGGGTCATCGTCGGGTCCGCCGCGTCCCTGGTGCGTGCTTCGCAGTTTTCCATGCCAGCATCGCGGCAGAGCGGGCGGCGTTCTTCTTCGACCAATCCGCCGCGATAGAGACACGGTCGCGCCTCACGATGGGGAAGGCAGGCGCTCCACGCTCAAGACCGGCCATGCCGGTGGATTCGTCGTTGGAGAAGACAGATATGCGACGAGCACCGCTCGCCCTCATCCTGAGATGCGAGCCAGCACGGCGTCGATATCTACTCGCGAACATCTCCGGGCGAGCCTCGAAGGACGCACCTGGCGCTAAGTCGCCTTGGCCAAATATTTTTCCAGCCAATGGATGTCATAGTCGCCATTGGCGATGTCGGGATTGCCGATCAGGTCCTGGAAAAGCGGCAGGGTGGTCTTAATGCCGTCGACCACGAATTCGTCCAGCGCCCGGCGAAGCCGCATCAGGGCCTCGACACGGTTGCGGCCGTGGACGATGAGCTTGCCGATCAGGCTGTCATAATAGGGCGGGATCTTGTAGCCCGAATAGACGCCGGAATCGACGCGCACGCCAAGCCCGCCCGGCGTATGGAAATGGTCGATCGTGCCGGGCGAGGGGGTGAAGGTGCGCGGATCCTCGGCATTGATGCGGCATTCGATGGCGTGGCCGTTGAACTGCACGTCCTTCTGGCCGACCGAAAGCCCGCCGCCCGACGCTATCCGGATCTGCTCATTCACGAGGTCGATGCCGGTTACCGCCTCCGTGACCGGATGCTCGACCTGCAGGCGCGTGTTCATCTCGATGAAATAGAATTCGCCGTTCTCGTAGAGGAACTCGATCGTGCCGGCGCCGGAATAGCCGAGATCGGCGATCGCCTTGGCCACCGTCATGCCGATCCTGTCGCGCTCTTCGGCGTTGAGGGCGGGAGAGTTCGCCTCTTCCCAGACCTTCTGGTGGCGGCGCTGGAGCGAGCAGTCGCGTTCGCCCAGATGCACCGCCTTGCCGGCGCCGTCGCCCATCACCTGGACCTCGATGTGGCGCGGCTTTTCCAGATATTTCTCGATATAGACCGCGTCGTCGCCGAAGGCCGCCCCGGCCTCGGATCGCGCGGTCGAGAGAGCGACCGGCAGGTCTTCGGCGCTATGCGCGACCTTCATGCCGCGCCCGCCGCCGCCGGCGGCCGCCTTGATGATGACGGGATAGCCGATCTCGGCGGCGATGCGGGCAGCCTCGCGGTTGTCGGTGACGCCGCCCTCGGAGCCCGGCACGACGGGAATGCCGAGGCGCTTGGCCGTGCGCTTGGCCTCGATCTTGTCGCCCATGATGCGGATGTGCTCGGCCGAAGGGCCGATGAAGGTGATTTTGTGGGCGGCTAGGATATCGGCGAACTTGGCGTTCTCCGACAGGAATCCGTAGCCGGGATGGATGGCGTCGGCGCCGGTGATCTCGCAGGCGGCGACGATCTGGTGGATGTTGAGATAGCTTTCGCGCGACGCCGGCGGGCCGATGCAGACGCTCTCGTCGGCGAGCCTGACATGCATGGCGTCGGCGTCCGCCGTCGAATGCACCGCCACCGTCCGGATGCCGAGTTCCTTGCAGGCGCGCAGGATGCGCAGCGCGATCTCGCCGCGATTGGCTATGAGGACCTTCTGGAACACGCTCCGGCCCCGCTCAGTCGATGATCACGAGGGGTTCGCCGTACTCGACCGGCTGACCGTCCTCGACCAGGATCGCGCTGACCGTGCCCGCGCGAGGCGAGGGGATCTGGTTCATCGTCTTCATCGCCTCGATGATGAGGAGCGTCTGGCCCTCGCGCACGCTCTGGCCGACCTGGATGAAGGCGTCGGCGCCGGGCGCCGGCGAGCGGTAGCAGGTGCCGACCATGGGCGAGGGGACCGCGTTCTTGGAGGAGGCGTCGGTCGCTATCGGAGAGGACGAGACTGCGGCGACCGGCGCGGCCTGCGGAGCGGGCGCGGCATGCTGCACCGGAACGGTGAAGGATTGCGCGGCGGCCACCTGGCGGGAGACGCGAACGCGGAAATCGTCGCTTTCGATCTCGATCTCGGTCAGGTTGGTGTCGTTCAGGATACCCGCCAGGTCGCGGATGAGCTGCTGGTCGACATCGTTTTTCTTGCTAGGCATTCGATTGCGCCCCTTTTTATCTTCTTTTCAAAGCCGCGCGGCAAGCGCCCGCAATGCCAGCTCGTAGCCGAACGGACCGAAGCCGCAGATCATCCCCGTCGCGACAGGGGCGACCATGGAGACGTGCCGGAACGGCTCGCGCGCGTGGATGTTCGACAGATGCACTTCCACGACCGGCAGCGGCGCCACCGACCTAATGGCGTCGTGGATGGCGATGGAGGTGTGGCTGTAGGCACCGGGATTGATCACGACGCCGGCGGCCTTCTCGCCCGCTTCCTGGATCCAGGAGACGAGATCGCCCTCATGGTTCGACTGGCGGAAATCGACCTCGATGCCGATTGCCTTGCCGGCCGCTCTGCAATCCTCACTGATCTCGTCTAGCGTCTTGCCGCCGTAGATACCGGGCTCACGCTTGCCGAGCATGTTGAGATTGGGGCCGTTCAGTACGAAAACCGTTTTCAGATGAAAGTCCTTTCGCCGTGCGCGGAACCTCTACATCGGCTAAGTCCGCTACGCAAACGGCGCAAGTGCCTTCTTCCAGTGTCCACAGTCCGGTCGGCCTTCCCGCTCAGCACGTCGTGTGGTCGCAGGCGCGGACATTGGCGATCTTCTCGTCGAGCACCTTCTTGCCGAGCGCACCGAAGACCACTTCGTCGCCGACGACATAGGAAGGCGTGCCGGAGATCGACAGCTTGTTGGCGAGATCGTAGGTGCTCTGGATATCCTGCTGTATCGTGGGGTCCTTCATTTCCTTGCGCAGGGCGGCTTCGTCGGCGCCGAGAGACACGGCGATCTTGATCGCCTTGTCCTCGTCGGCGCGGCCCTTGCCGCCCAGGAGCTGCTGATGGAAGTCGGCGTATTTCTCCGGCATCAGCTTGTTGAAGGCCATGGAAACAACGCTCGCCTTGACCGAATCCTCGCCAAGGATGGGGAATTCCTTGAGCACGAAGCGCAGATCCTTGTTCTCCTTGACGAGCGCCTGCATGTCGGGAAGCGCACCCCTGCAGAAGTGGCAATTGTAATCGAAGAACTCGACGACGCTGACCTTGCCGCTCGGATTGCCGATGACGCCGTCATATGAGGCATCGAATATCTGCTTGGAGGTGCTTTCGATCATCTTCTGCTGGGCGACCCGCTGCGCCTCGCTCTGCTTCTTCTCGAGCGCATCCTGAACCTCGAGCATCACTTCGGGATTCTTCACAAGATAATCGTGAATGATCGCCTCGATGGCCGCCCTGTCGGCGGCGCTGCTGAACGGTGCGTTGTCCGCGATCCTGACGACCTGCGGCGCGGCGCCGGCGGTTGCCGGCGACGCCATGCCCGAGACATAGCCGGCGGCGAGGATCGCCACGGAGACGGCCGCGCCGCCGATGGCGGTGAGAATTGCGTTTTTCATGGAGTGTCCTGTTCCCTTGCCTGGGCCGGCCGTTGTCCCGGCCGGAGATTTTCACGCCTCGCCACAGGGGATATAGCGCCGGTTTTCGTCCATACGACCTTAATTGTTCGTGCCGTCCGAAGCCAATCAAGCCTTCGGGATCGGCATCGGAACAGCTGCCTTGTGGTCCTCACACCAATAGGGCATTTGTGCGGCGCGCCGCGAGTGGCGACGGAAGACAAGGAATGCCCGGCCATGGCTGCACCCGTTTCGCGGAGAAGCGCCGTCGAACCCTTCCATGCCATGGATGTGCTCGCGGAGGCGAACCGGCTGAAAGCGGCCGGCCATGACGTGATCTCCATGGCCGTCGGCCAGCCCTCCGATCCCGCGCCCGGGATCGTGCGGGAGGCGGCCCGCGCCGCGCTTGCCGACGGCCGTATCGGCTACACCGACGCGTTGGGGCTCACCGATCTGCGCGAGGCGATCGCCGCGCACTATGCCGAACATTACGGAGTCCAGGTGCCGGCAGGGCGGATCGTGGTGACCACCGGGTCGTCGGCCGCCTTCAATCTCGCCTTCCTGACCCTCTTCGATCCCGGCGACCGGGTGGCGATCACCGCGCCGGGCTATCCGGCCTACCGCAACATCATGGTCGTGCTCGGCCTGGAGGTCGTGGAAATCCCGCTCGGGCCGGAAGGTTACCTGACCGCGGCGCAGCTTTCGGAGGCGCATCGGGAACGGCCGCTCAAGGGCGTCCTCTTCGCCAGTCCGGCGAACCCGACCGGCGCGATCATTCCCGAAGCGGAGCTCCGGAACCTGCTCGATGTCGCGGATACACACGGCATCGCGGCAATCTCGGACGAGATCTATCACCGGCTGAACTATGCCGGCCCCGACGTGACGGCGCTTGCGCTCCGGCCGGACGTGACGGTGATCAATTCCTTCTCGAAATATTATTGCATGACGGGGTGGCGCATCGGCTGGATGGTGCTGCCGGAAGAACTCGTGCGTCCCGTCGAGCGCGTACAGCAGAGCCTCTACATCTCGGCGCCGGAGATCTCGCAGCGCGCGGCCATCCGGGCCTTTGACGCCGGCAGGGAACTCGACGCGGTGAAGGGGCGCTACAGGAAGAGCCGCGCCATGCTGCTGAAGCGCCTGCCTGAGCTCGGCTTGCGCATCGCGGCGCCCATGGACGGCGCCTTCTACGCCTATTGCGACGTGTCGGCGCACACCAACGACAGCATGGATTTCGCGCGGCGGATGCTGGCCGAGGCGCATGTGGCGGCAACGCCCGGCCTCGACTTCGACACGGTCGAGGGGCATCGCTTCATGCGGTTCTCCTATGCCGGCAGCGTCGCCGACATGATCGAGGCGACGAACCGCATCGAGCGCTGGCTGGCGGGCTCGCGCTGAAACTCATGACGATCGGGTTGCAATTCGCCCCCTCCCATAAAATTTCCCGGTCCGGGGAGCGGGTGCGGATTTTCGCCATTCATCGATTGTAGCGCGGGCTGCCGAAATCCCGCGACTGCCGATCCCCCATCTGCTTCAGCCGGTAGTCGAGCAGGCGCTGGAAGCGGTCCTCGAAATTGACGTTCTCGACCCGGTCGAACTGCAACTGGGCGCGGTCATGCTCCTCCAGCACCCTTGCCGTGACCTGCTTCACCTTCGCCGACATTTCCGCGCATGTCGCGGCCGATCCGAGCGCCCGGATCGACTGCTCCAGATCGCGGGCATAGTTCTTGGCGATGTCGACATGCTGGCCCTCGTGACGGCTGATGTCGGAGGCAAGCGTGTCCCAGATGATGCGAACGGCGGCCTCGGGCCTGTGCCGCGGCCGCCAGCGCGGCAGGATCTCCCTGACCTTGAGGACGGTGTGCGTTCCCGAAACCCGGCACCTGTCGCCATCCTGGCTGTAGGTCGTTCTGGTGATGAACCGCATCCGAGTCGCGCCGGGATGCTTGTGCCCGGAGCTCTCGACCCGCGGGCCGCGGCTTTCGAGCTGGGCTTCGATCCCGTCCAGCGTCGGGGCGTCGAGAGTATAGTAGCTGTAGCTCTTGACGACGCTGGCCGCCAGGCTGGGGCCGGCGGGCAGGATCAGGCACAGCGCGACCAATATCCGCTTCATCGACGAGGCCCTCCGCGACGCACCGTGCCGGCGGCGACAGGGTCCGGCAATGCAAATGTCGTTGATTTTCACGCCGGGGCGCATCAGAAAGCCACTCCAACGATGTGGAGCATCTTTCCAGCATGACCGTACGCCGGTGGCAACTGGCTCATGGCCGCAGCCTCGAATTCGGTGCGGACGCGCTCGTCATGGGCATACTGAACGTCACGCCCGATTCCTTCGCCGACGGCGGGCGCCATTTTACGCCGGAAACCGCGCTGGCGCAGGCGGCGCGCATGCGCGGGGAGGGGGCGACGATCATCGATGTCGGCGGCGAATCGACCCGCCCCGGCGCCCGGCCGATCACCGCGAAGGAAGAGCAGGAGCGCATCCTGCCCATCATCGAGGCGCTGGCAGCGGACGGCGCGACCGTCTCCGTCGATACCTACCGGGCGGAGACGGCGCGGATGGCGGTCGCCAAGGGCGCGCATATCGTCAACGACGTATGGGGCGCGCAGCGCGAGCCGGACATCGCCCGCGTCGCGGCCGATACGGGAGCCGGTTTCGTCCTCATGCACACGGGCCGCGAGCGGCAAAAGGAGCCCGACGTCATCGCCGACCAGTTCGCCTTCCTGGAAAAGTCGATCGCCATCGCGCGCGCGGCAGGCGTTCCTGAAGCGAATATCGTGCTCGACCCCGGTTTCGGCTTCGCTAAGGAGACGGCCGCCGACAATCTGGAACTGATGGCCCGCTTCGAGGAGTTGCACGCGCTCGGCTTTCCGCTTGCCGTCGGCACGTCGCGCAAGCGTTTCGTCGGCTCCGTCACCGGCCGCGCCGATTCCGACGACCGCGACGTCGGCACGGCGGCCACCAGCGTCATCCTGCGCATGAAGGGCGCCGTCCTGTTTCGCGTCCACAATGTCGCAATCAACGTGGACGCGCTCAGGATGACGGATGCTATGCTGGCGCACATGCCCTCCCAAGGATGACATCTGCCCATGCACGTGATCCGCATGAAGAATTGCGCGTTTTTCGCGCGCCATGGCGTCCTCGACGCGGAGGAGACGCTGGGCCAGCGATTCTACGTCGATGCCGAGCTGACGGTGGAGGCCGGCGGGGCGCTCGCGGAGGACCGGATCGACGCGACGGTGGATTACGGCGTCGCCTTCTCCGTCATCCAGGAGATCATCACCGGCCGCCGGCGCTACCTGATCGAGGCGCTGGCCCTGGAGGTGGCGAAGGCGCTGTGCCAGCGTTTTCCGCCTATCGTCAGCGCGGCGATTACGGTGCGAAAGCCGAACGCGCCGGTGCAGGGCGTTCTTGACTATGTCGAGGCGACGGTTGTCTGGCCGCAGTAGAAACCTTGCCTGGCTGGGACTTGGCGGCAATCTCGGCGACCCGCAAGACGCCATGGCGAAGGCGTTGCAGGCGATCGATGCCGATGCGCAGACGCGGGTGAGTGTCGTTTCCTCGGTCTACCGCACGCCGCCCTGGGGCAAGAAGGACCAGCCGGATTTCCAGAACGCCGCGGCCGGCGTCGAGACCACGCGCACGCCGAGGGAACTGCTTGACCTCTGCCTGGAGGCCGAGAGGGGACTGAAACGCGTGCGCGCCGAGCGCTGGGGGCCGAGGACCATCGATCTCGACATCCTGCTCTTCGACGACCTGACTATCGACCAGCCGGGGCTCCAGGTGCCGCATCCGCGCATGGTGGAGCGTGCCTTCGTGCTCCTGCCGCTTTCCGAGATCGCGCCCGAGCTTCAGGTGGACGGCAAGGAGATTTCGGCGCTCGCCGCATCCGTCGATGCAGGCGGCATCGAACGCATCACCACCAATGGCAATTGGTGGCGGGCGGGTTACGCCTGACACCAATCAGCGAGGGTTGGGCCGGCCGGCCAAGTCTGATATGGCCGGGCAACAATGCCTCGCTGCCGGCAACGAGGCCGGAAAAGAAGGAGTAGCGACATGTTTCCGAAGCGGCTGGTCGACGGCTATCACGCCTTTCTGGAAAACCGCTTCGTCAACGAGCACGGGCGCTACAAGTCGCTGGCCGAGAAGGGCCAGCATCCGGAGATCATGGTGGTGGGCTGCGTCGATTCGCGCGTGTCGCCGGAGGTGATCTTCGACGCATCGCCGGGCGAACTCCTCGTCGTGCGCAACGTCGCCAACATCATCCCGCCCTACGAGGAGCACGGCGGCACCCAGCACGGCACGAGCGCGGCGCTGGAGTTCGGGGTGCAGGCGCTGCATGTGAAGCACATCGTCGTCCTGGGTCACGCCCATTGCGGCGGCATCCGCGCCTTCGCCGACGAGCAGGAGCCCCTGTCGCCGGGCGATTTCATCGGCCGCTGGATGTCGCAGATCGCGCCGGCGGCGGAGAGCCTCGGGCCGAAGGAGAAGCACGGGCACGAGGAATATCTGCGCAAGCTCGAATTCGCCTCGGTCGAACTCAGCCTGAAGAATCTGATGACGTTCCCCTGCGTCCGCATCCTGGTGGAGCGCGGCAAGCTCGAACTGCATGGCGCCTTCTTCGGCGTCGCGACCGGCCATCTCCTGGTCCGCGATCCGGCGACCGGCGTCTTCGAGGCCGTCGGAGGATCGTTCCGGGAGCGCCTGTCGTCGGCCTCCTGACATACGGTCCGGAGCGAATCGGCTAGGCTCCGGCCCGCCGTCAACCGGACCGAGAGCCTTTTCATGCGCTTCCTGGCGATCTGCGGCAGCCTGCGCGCCGCCTCGACCAACCGCGTCCTTCTCGAAGCCTTCGCGCGCCATGCGCCAGAGGGCATTGTCGTCGAGTTGTTCGAAGGGATGGCGGCGCTGCCGCTTTTCAACCCAGATATCGAAGCCTGCGGCAGGCCGCCGGCGGTGGCCGGGATGGCGCGGCGCGTCGGCGGAGCCGACGGACTGATCGTCGCCTCGCCCGAATACGCGCACGGGATTCCCGGTGTGCTCAAGAACGCGCTCGACTGGCTCGTTTCCGGCTTCGAGATCCCGCACAAGCCTGTCATGCTTGTGCACGCCTCCATACGCGGCGCCTTCGTGCGCGAGCATCTTTCCGAGGTGCTGCGGACGATGTCGACGCGGCTTCATCCGGGATCGGCCTTCGAGATCCACCTGGTCGGGAAATCGCCGGCCGAGGCGCGGGAAATGCTGGACCGACCGGAGGCACGGGACCTCATCCGGCGAACGCTCGCCGATTTCGCCGCCTTCGCGAGCATCAACCCGACCTCTGGCTGAGCGGCGGAACCAACGGATTTAAGGGAACCCTTGGCCTTCCATCCTGTTTCCCAAGGAGAGGCGCAAGCAAGGGAGCCGGAAGATGAGAAAATCAGCCATCGGCGCGGTTATTGCCGGCATTTTGCTGTCAAGCCTGCCCGCTTTCGCCGCCGGTCCGGCGAACAACACCAACAAAGCCACGAAGGCGATGAGCGACAGCGTCCAGCAGACGCCGAACACAGGGGGCGTGGCTCCGGAAGACAGCGCGCCGGCACAGGGGCAAAGCAAGCTCGACATCGTGGTTGCCGGCATCCGTCGAAGCGCGGATAGCGCGAAGCGGGTGCAATCGATGACCAAGGTCGCCTTCGTCCAGATCGTCGACGTGGGAAGCGGCGAGGAAGCCGAGCGGCAGGCGGTGGACAAGGCCGCTGCGCAGAACCGCGAGGGCATCAAGAGCCTGCAGGACGCCATCCGCGCCAATACGGCGCTCGCCGCCAAGCTTGCAGAAAAATCCGTCAAGCCGGAAAGCGTGGTGGCGACCAAGCTCAACGACGACGGTTCGTTGACCGTCTATGTCGACAAGTCGGCGTCCTCCCATTGAGCGGGCAACGCCGGCGAAGAGGTCCCGCCCGTCCCTGCCGTGATTTTGCCTCAATTGAGGCCGCCCGTCTTTCAGGTTGAATCGGCGCGTGCTTACGATATCTCAAGCCGGGGAGCGGACGCGCCGTTCCCGTTTGACGTGCAGGATCGCCTGAAATGGACCAGAAAATCACCGCCGATAAATTCGAGCAGAAGCGCACCGAGGGGATCGACGATCCGATGTTCGGGAAGGGCCTCGGCTACCGGATCGGCCAGGCCATCGTCGACTGGGCGGAACGGCTGAACTTCAAATATGCGGTTCACGGCAACCCGCCCGTTTATGACAACGCCACCTTTCCATGGGCGGCCGGCATCGAGGCGGAATGGCATCTCATCCGCGCCGAGCTGGACCGTGTGCTCACCCGCAAGGACGAGTTGCCGGGTTTCCACGAGATATTGAGCGAGGTCCGCACCATCTCCACGGACCGGGACTGGAAGACCTTCGTCCTGTGCGGCTACGGGTCCGTTTCGGAAGACGGCATCCGGGCCTGTCCGGAGACATGGCGTATCCTGCAGAAGATCCCCGGTCTCAAGGCCGCGATGTTCTCGATCTTCGAGCCTGGCAAGCACCTGAAGCCGCATCGCGGGCCCTATAATGGCGTGCTGAGGCTGCATCTCGGGCTAAAGGTGCCCGAGCCGCGCGACAAGATCGCCATCCGCGTGCTCGATCGGGTATGCCACTGGGACGAGGGCAAGGTGCTGATCTTCGACGACGCCTACGAACACGAAGCGTGGAACCATTCCGGCGAGACGCGGGTGGTGCTGTTCGTCGATTTTATGAAGCCGACGCGCTTCCCCGCCAGACTCACGAACTGGCTGCTGCTCAACCTCGCGCCCTTCACGCCCTTCATCCGCGAAGGCTACCAGGCGCAGAAGAAGTGGGAAAAGCTCTTCTTCGCCGGGACGAAGGAGCACTGAGGGGAGGAGGAGGGCCGGCGCCCTCCTTCATGCTCTCATCTTCTCGCCCGTCGGGTCGAACAGCGGCTCTACATTGATGCGCGCCGGGCGGCGGTGGCCGAGAATCTCGATCTCGAACAAGCCGGCGTTTTCGTTTTCCGCCAGCGCCGCCGGCACATAGCCTTGCGCCATCGACTTCCCGACATAATGGGCATAGCCGCCGGAGGTCACCCAGCCGACGACCCGCCACTCGCCGTCTACGATGCCGCGAATGCGGGAGGAGTCGGCGGTTTGCCCCTCACCCCTACCCTCTCCCGGTGAGGACGGGGAGAGGGAGGCACCACCGTCGCGGCTAGCCTCCTTCTCCCCGTGAACACGGGGAGAAGGTCCGGCAGGGGATGAGGGGTCTTCGCCCCGCACTTCCTTCCCCGTCTCGTCAAAACGCGTCGCGCCGTAGCCGTGCGGCTTCTCGACCGTCCCGTAGTCGGTTCCGTCGACCCTGGCCCAGATCGGCTCGTCGCCCATCACGTCGGCGTCGAGCGCATCGACGACGAAGGAGACGCGCCTGAGCTTCGGCCCGGCTTCCAGCTCCTTCGCGGCGGCGTCGCGTCCGATGAAGTCGTTCTTTTCCATCTTTATGAAGCGGTCCATCCCGCCCTCGAACGGCCCATAGATCGGCCGAAGCTCGCGGAACCAGGTCGGGAAGTTCTTTTCAAGCCGCATCGAGAGCAGCGCGCGCATGCCGAAATCGGCGATGCCGAACGCCGCGCCGGCTTCCTTGATCGCGTGGTAGACAAGCCGCTCATAGGCGGGCTGCATCCAGATCTCGTAGCCGAGGTCGCCCGTATAGGTGATGCGGTTCACCATGCAGGGCGCGCCGCCGACCGCCATCTCGCGGAAATCCATGAAGCGGAAGGCCTTCGAGGACACGTCCACATCGACCAGCTTCTGCAAAAGCGCCTGCGATTTCGGGCCGGCGATGGAAAGCCCGACCAGCGTCTGGTCGAAGCGATGGATCCTGACGCTGCCATCCTCCGGCAGGTGCTTCTCGAACCAGCGCATGTGGTATTTCGCGGCGGCCGAGGAGCCCCAGACCATGAAGCGCTCGTCGCCGGTTTTCGCTATCGTGAAGTCGCCGATCAGCTTGCCGAACTCGTTCAGCATCGGCGAGAGCACGATGCGGCCCTTCTTCGGCATGCGGTTGGTCAGCACCCGGTTGAGGAAGGCCTCCGCGCCGGGGCCGCTCACCTCGTATTTGGCGAAATTGGCGATCTCGGTGACGCCGACGCGCTCGCGCACGGCGCGCACTTCCGCACCGACATGCTCGAAATCGTTGGAGCGGTGGTAGGAAACCATATCCTTCGGCTCCGTGCCCTTCGGCGCGAACCAGAGCGGCGTCTCCAGCCCCCAACTGTCGCCCATCACCGCGTTCTGGGCCAGCATCGTGTCGTAGAGCGGCGTGCTCTGCGCCGGCCGCGCCGCCGGCAGTTCCTCGTTCGGGAAGCGGATGGAGAAGCGGCGCGAATAGTTTTCCCTCACCTTGGCGTTGGTATAGCGCAGCGTCGCCCATTCGCCGAAGCGGGCGACGTCCATGCCCCACACGTCGAAGCCCGGGTCGCCGTTCACCATCCAGTTGGACAGCGCCAATCCGACGCCGCCGCCTTGGGAAAAGCCGGCCATCACCGCGCAGGCACACCAGAAATTCGTCAGCCCCTGCACGGGGCCGACCAGCGGGTTGCCGTCCGGCGCGAAAGTGAAGGGGCCGTTGATCATCTGCTTGATGCCGGCCTTCTCTATGCCGGGGAAATGGCGGAAGCCGACTTCCAGCGACGGTGCGATGCGGTCGAGGTCCGGCACCAGGAGTTCGTGGCCGAAGCTCCACGGCGTCTCCTTGGGAGACCACGGCTTGCACGCTTTCTCGTAGGTGCCGAGGAGCACGCCGTTGCGCTCCTGCCGGGTATAGATCTCGCCCTTGAAATCCATGACGCCGATCATCTCGCGTCCGGTCGTCCTGTTGAATTCCATGACCTCGGGGATATCCTCGGTCAAAAGGTAATGGTGCTCCATGGCGAGCAGCGGCAGTTCCAGCCCGACCATGCGACCGACTTCACGCGCCCACAGCCCGCCGCAATTGACCACATGCTCGGCCTTCACCGTGCCCTGTTCGGTGACGACGTTCCAGGTGCCGTCCGGTTCCTGCGTCAGTTCGACGACACGGTTACGCAGCACGATCTCGGCGCCGAGCTTGCGCGCGGCCTTGGCGTAGGCATGGGTCGTGCCGGAAGGATCGAGATGGCCTTCGACCGGGTCCCACATGGCGCCGACGAAATTCTTCTCGTCCATCAGGGGGAACATCGCCTTCACTTCGGACGGCGTGATCAGTTCCGTGTCCATGCCGAGATAGCGGCCCTTGGCGTGTGCCAGCCGGAGGAAGTCCATGCGCTCCGGGCTGTCGGCCACCATGGCGCCGCCGGTCAGGTGCAAGCCGCAGGACTGGCCGGAAAGCTCCTCCAGCTCCTTGTAGAGCTGGACGGTGTAGGCCTGCAGCTTGGCGACGTTCGGGTCGCCGTTCAGCGTGTGGAAGCCGCCTGCGGCGTGCCAGGACGATCCGGAGGTGAGCTCCGAGCGCTCGATCAGCATGATGTCGGCCCAGCCGGCCTTGGCCAGATGGTAGAGCACCGAACAGCCGACGACCCCGCCGCCGATCACAACCGCTTTTGCATGGGATTTCATGAGGATGGTTCCGTTAATGGGAATTTGGGCTAGGTGCCGAGACCCGCTGATTAAGAGTCAGCGGTTTCGTTTCAGGAGACGGCCCGGCATAGACAAAGCGAAGATCGGAAGCGTCTGTATCTTCCGCCAGCCGGCCATCCAGCGCCGCAAGTACGGTCTCACAGATCGAAATGCGATGCTTCAGAACATCGTGGTTCCAGAAGCGGAGAACCGAATAGCCGCCAGCCCGCATGAATTCGTCGCGTTTGCGGTCGTACATGCTTTCGGCGTGCTGGCTGCCATCGATTTCGATGACGAGTTTTTGTTTTCGGCAGCAGAAGTCGGCGAAGTAAGGTCCGATGGGAAACTGACGGGTGAATTTGTATCCACCCAGCTTGCTGTGCTTCAGTTCAATCCAAAGCAAAGCTTCGGCCTGATTATCTCGCTGTCTCAGGCTTCGCGCTCGTTTTGTGGTGCCGATCTTGCGCCTGCTCCGAGTTTCAATGCCGCTCTCCCCCACTCCGTCGCCGCGTTGCGGCGCCACCTCTCCCCCACTTTCGTGGGGTAGAGGAAAGGAGCCAAGCCTTGCGGCCGGCGTTTCCTCTCCCCCGTCGAACGGGGGAGAGGTGGTTTGCGAAGCAAATCGGAGTGGGGGTCGATCCTGTCCCATCAGCCTCAAAAATCCGTCGGGGCGCCGCCTTCGGCGATGCGGCGGGCGACGAAGGCGTCGAGCTCCTCGCGGATCGCCGGGTCCATCGGCGGTTCCTCGTAGCTCGCAAGCCTTTCCTTCCAGACGCGGTTCGCCTTCTCGATCGCGGTCGGCGCGCCGGCCAGCATCCAGGTCTCGTAGTTGCGCCAGTCCGAGAGGATCGGCGAATAGAAGGCGTTGCGGTAGCGGTTCTGCGTGTGCTGCGTGCCGAAGAAATGCCCGCCGGGACCCACGTCGCGGATCGCTTCCACCGCGAGCGCGTCTTCGGAGAGGTCGAGCGGGGTCAGGAACTCCGCCACCATCTGCAGGAGGTCGATGTCGAGGATCATCTTCTCGTAGGAGCAGCGCAGGCCGCCTTCCAGCCAGCCGGCGCCGTGCATCATGAAATTGCCGCCGCCCTGGATCGCGCCCCACAGCGAGAAGACGCTCTCGTATGCGGCCTGAGCGTCGACCGTGTTGGCCGCGCATGTATTGGAGGTGCGGTAGGGGATATTATAGCGTCGCGCGAGCTGTCCACCGACGAGCTGCGCCTTCATGTATTCCGGCGTGCCGAAGGCCGGAGCGCCCGATTTCATGTCCACGTTGGAGGTGAAGCCGCCATAGCCCACCGGCGCGCCCTTCCGCACCATCTGGGCGAAGGCGATCGCGGCCAGCGCCTCGGCGTTCTGCTGGACGACCGCGCCGGCCATCGTCACCGGCGCCATGGCGCCGGCGAGCGTGAACGGCGTCACGATCACGCACTGGCCGGCGCCCGACATCTGGATGATGCCTTCCATCATCGGCACGTCGAGCTTGAGCGGCGAGTTGGTGTTGATGACGGTGAAGCAGGAGGGCTCCTTCTCCAGCTGCTCGCGGCTGACGCCGCGCGCGATGCGGGCGATCTCGATGCCGTCGACATTGCGTTCCCTGCCGAGCGAATAGATGTGGAAGACCTTGTCGGTCAGCGTGGCGAGATCGCGCAGGCATTCCAGGTGCCGGATCGAAGGATGGATGTCGATCGGCTCGACCGGGTAGCCGCCCGTGCACTGGAGGATGTTGTGCATCTGGGCGAGCTTGAGGAAGTTGCGGAAATCGGCCTGGTTGCCGGGCCGGCGGCCGCTGTCCGTATCCGAACAGTTCGGCGCCGAGGCCATCTGGGCGAGGATGATGGCGTTGCCGCCGAAATCGAGGTCGTGTGCTGGGTTGCGGGCGTGAAGCGTGAAGCGCGGCGGGCAATGCGCGACCCATTCGAGGATCATGTCGGCGTCGAAGCGCACGCGCGTGCCGCCGGGGGCGACGTCCGCGCCGTTCTTCTTCATGATGGCGCGCGCTTCGTCGTGCAGCACTTCCACGCCGATTTCCTTCAGCACCCTCAGCGACGCCAGATGGATCGATTCCAGCTCGTCGTCGGAAACGAGTCGCGTCGGCTCGAAGGGAATTCGATGCTGGCGGAAGGGCGGCTGCTCGAAGGCCGAGGAACCGCCGGCGCGTTTTCCCGCGCGGCCGCCGCGGCGCGCTCGTTCGGCAACGGGCACCGGTTCGGCCGGTTGCAGACCCTCGTTCATGCACACACCTCACAGGCAAGCGATTTGGCGGCGAATATCGAGCCTGGGCAACCGCCGCGATAGCGATTGCCGCGACCATTAGCGCGAGGGATGCGACATGGTCCACGCGGCATCGCCACGTTTGGCATCGCCGGCGCACGGAAAGGGAAAGTTCTGCGTCCTTCCGTGGCGACACCTGCCTGTTTTCACGATAAGCTCGCCGGAACATGCTGACCGCCAAGAGAATTCCGATCGACGACATCTATGTCCCCACGGCGCGCCGCGGGACGCTGCACCCGGAAACGGTGCGCATTATCGCGGAGGACATACTGGAGAACGGCCTGAAGGCCCCGATCCGTATCCGCTACGACGGCAAGCGCTACATCCTCGTGGAAGGATTGCACCGGATGGAAGCGATGCGGTGGCTGGGCGACAGCGATATAGACGCCTATCTCGTGCAGGCCCAGAAGTACTGAAGCCCGGCGGCCACGCCGGTCACTTGCGGGTTGGCAGTCGCCGCATGGGGCGGCTATAAATCGGGTCCTCCCCCCACGCTGCCCGGCGTGGCCTTGATCCCCTCCAGCCTTCATGGGAAAAATCGATGCAACAACGCAAGCTCGGGGCCGAAGGGCCTCTCGTCGGCGCGATCGCCCTCGGCTGCATGAGCTTCGGCGGCTCCTACGGCGAGACGGACGAGGCGGAGAGCCACAGGACGCTGGCACGCGCGCTCGAATTCGGCGTCGACCACCTCGACACGTCCAACATCTATGGCGACGGACGCGCGGAGGAGGTGATCGGCAGCTTCATCAAGGGGCGCCCGCATCGTTTTCGCATCGCCACCAAGGGCGGCATCAAACGCGGGCCGCCGAGCGGCTTCGACAATTCGCCGGAATATCTGCGTGAATGCCTCGAGGGCTCGCTGAGGCGGCTCGGCTCGGAGCATGTCGACCTTTACTATATCCATCGCCGCGACCAGCGCATCCCGATCGAGGACGTCGTCGGCACGCTCGTCCGCTTCAAGGAGGAAGGGAAGATCGGCTCCATCGGCTTTTCGGAGATATCGCCGGCCTCGCTCGAAAGGGCATGCCAGGTGCATCCGGTGGCGGCCGTCCAGAGCGAGTACTCGCTATGGACCAGGCTGCCGGAACTCGGCCTCGTCCAGGCGACGGGCAGGCTCGGAGCGGCACTCGTGGCCTTTTCGCCGCTGGCGCGGGGCATGTTGTCCGACAGGATGCCGGACCCGGTACGGTTCGGCGACAAGGATTTCCGCCGCGCCACCCCGCGCTTCGCCGAGCCCAATTTCGGCTACAACAAGGAGAGGGTCGCCCGCTTCAATGCCTACGCGCGAGGCAAGGGGCATCCGCCCTCGGCACTGGCGCTCGCCTGGGTGCTCGCCCGCGCGCCGCATATCATCCCGATCCCCGGCACGCGCTCGCCGCAGCATCTGGAACAGGACGCGGCCGGAGCCGGGATCGTGTTGACGCCGAAGGACATGGAGGAGATCGAGGCAATCCTCCCGGTCGGCTTCGCACACGGCGCCCGCTACAGCGACCAGCAGAATATCGGGCCGGAGGGCTATTGCTGAACGGCACGACGCTTTCCACCGGTGCCAATGATTCGCCTGTTCCCTAGCTTTGAAGGAAAGGGTACGGAATCGATCGAGCAGCCGAAGGAAGAATAGCGTGACCCAGGAGGTAACCAACCAGTCGCCGCCGCTGACCGGCTCGAACGCCTGGCGCGGCGACCCGCTGCTCATCCAGCTTGCGGAGGAGTTCTCCGAGCCGGTGCGGCACGATCTCGACGCGCTCGGCCGCTTCGTGATGACGCAGGAGGCGCAGGAATTGGCGCGCCTTGCCAATGCCGAAACGCCGAAGCTCAGGACCCACGACCGCCAGGGCCGCCGCCTCGACATCGTCGAATACCATCCCGCCTACCACGCGCTCATGCGCCGCTCGATCGCAAACGGCCTGCATTGCTCGATCTGGGAGAACGGCGAGGCGGAGACCGGCCGGCGGCATCAGGTCCGCGCCGCCCGCTATTACCTCACCTCCGAGCTGGAGACGGGCCATCTCTGCCCGATCACCATGACCAGCGCCTCGCTCGCGGCGCTGATGGCGAACTCGAAGCTGTTCCGCGAATGGGCGCCGCGCGTCGCCACCCGCAAATACGATCCCGGCCAGAAGCCGCCGATCGAGAAAACCGGCCTCACGCTCGGCATGGGCATGACGGAGAAGCAGGGCGGTACGGACGTTCGCTCAAATACGACGCGCGCAGAGCGGGCGAGCGACGGGTTCTACCGGATCAACGGGCACAAATGGTTCATGTCGGCGCCGATGAGCGACGCCTTCCTGGTGCTGGCGCAGGCGGGCGAGGGGCTTTCCTGCTTCCTCGTGCCGCGCATCCTCGGCGACGGCGCGGTGAACGGCTTCCGCTTCCAGCGGCTGAAGGAGAAGCTCGGCAACCGTTCCAACGCATCCTCGGAGGTCGAATTCGTCGGCACCGTCGCCGAGATGATCGGCGAGCCCGGGCGGGGCATCTCCACGATCATGGACATGGTGACGCTGACCCGGCTCGACTGCGCGCTCGGCTCCTCGGCGATCATGCGCGCCGGGCTGACCGAGGCGGTGCACCATTCGCGCCACCGCAAGGTTTTCGGCAACACGCTGATCGACCAGCCGCTCATGCAGCGCGTGCTGGCCGACATGGCGCTCGACGTGGCGGCGGCGACCGCGCTGTCGTTCCGGCTGGCGCGGGCCTTCGACGAGGCGGCGGAGAATCGCGCCGAGGCGGCCTTCGCGCGGGCCATGACGCCTGTCATCAAATACTGGGTATGCAAGATCGCGCCCGCGCTCCTCTACGAGGCGATGGAGTGCCTCGGCGGCAACGGCTATATCGAGGAGGCGCCGCTTGCCCGCTACTATCGCGAGGCGCCGGTCAACGCCATCTGGGAAGGCTCCGGCAACGTCATGGCGCTCGACGTGCTGAGGGTGCTGCAGCGCGGGCCGGGGCTCTTCGACGAGGTGATGGAGACGATCGGCCGCGACCTCGGCATGGCGGGCGAGGGGACGGTCGGCGTGCTGCGCGCGGCGATGCAGGTGGCGCTTTCGGACGAGGGCTCGGCCCGCATCTTCAGCGAGCAGCTCGCGCTATCGGCCGCCGCCGCCGAACTGAAGCGTCTCGGCGCCGGCCGCATCGCCGACGCTTTCGTCGAGACGCGGCTCGGCGGCCAGTGGCGCGCGACATACGGCATGCTCGACGGCCGGCACGACGCGCGCATGATCCTCGACACGCTCTATCCGGAGGTGGGGTAGCGCTGGTCGCGCGTCGTTCCGGTCTTCCGACGCGCGACGAGCCTGTCCTCGGGCTTGCCGGAGGCAAGGCCCGGGGGCTTGTGACGGAAACGGGGATGACGGCCTGAAATGGCCGCGAATGATATTCCGGGAGGAGGCATCACTTCTCCCCGCTGAAACCTTCCGTTAACCTTAACAAATGGTTTCCATTGCCGCCCATGCTCCCAGGTTCCAGTTTGCATGGATGAGCGGGGAAGCGATGAACCGGATTCTCTCGATCTTTATCGCATTGCACTGGACGATGGTCTTCGCCGCGCTCGCGGCGCTCGCCGGCCTGCATGGCGGGGAGAATTTTTCGGCCGTGCTGGCCGCCGTCGGCATCGGATTCGCCGCCGTCACGCTGCCCATGCCGGTGCCCGCGGCGCTGTGTGGGCTGCTTGCCATCGGCTTCGGCATCGTCGCCGCGCTTTTTCTATGGACCTTCGTCACCGCGCTTCTCGACCGAGGGCACGGCAACGAGGTCGACGAGGTGGCGCGGCTCGCCTTCGGCAGCGCGGTCGCGGTTTTGACGGCGGTTTTCCTGGGTTGCGTTCTGATGCCGGCGGCGTCGGGACTTTACCGGTCGATGGCGCTTGAACTGGGCGCGCTTCTCGCCTCCTATCTCGCGGTCTGCGCGGAACGCCGCGCCACGGCCGCGAAGGGACGGGCGGGGGATCCGATCGACGCGGCCGCCCGCGCCATGGCGCTGCGCGCAGCCCATGAAAGCCTGGTGCACCGCCTGATGGGCCGTGGAAGAAGCGGGGAGCCACGCTGATGCGCTACCTGCTCGCCGCCTGGGCCGCGCCGCTCGCGCTCTTCTGGGGCTGGTACTTCCTGTCGCTCAACGACATGAATTTCGGCTACGTCATGCTGACGCGCCAGATGCACGACTTCGTTTTCGACATCTACGGCCAGATCCTCGGCGTCGATCCGGGGACCATTCCCGGACTGGTCGCCAAGGCCTGTCTGTTCGACACGTTCTTCATCGCCGCGCTCTACGCCTTCCGGCGGCGGCGCGGGATCCGATCATGGTTCCGGGACCGGCGCGCCCGTGCGATCGCGAACGCCCTCGTCGAACAGATCGAGCAGCAGGAAAGCGCGATCGGCCCCTATGCCCGCATCGCGCTTCCGCCCTATGCCGACGGTTCGGCGCGCCGGCCGAGCGCCTGAAGGCGATCGAGCACGCCCTGCAGGATGAAGGCGGCGGCGGCCGAGTCGATCCGCGTCTCCCTTTTCTTCCGCGACACGTCCATCTCGATCAGTGCCCGGTCCGCCGCGACCGTGGAGAGCCGCTCGTCCCAGAAGGCGAAGGGCAGGTCGGTCAGGCGCTCCATGTTGCGCACGAAGGCGCGGCTCGCCTGCGCGCGCGGACCTTCCGAACCGTCCATGTTGACGGGCAGGCCGACGACGATGCCGCCGGCGTTCTCGCCGCGCACCGCCGCCAGCAGCTTTTCCGCATCCAGGGAAAACTTTTTCCGGATGATCACCGGCCTGGGATGCGCGAAGGCCAGCGAACGGTCGGAAACCGCGAGGCCGATCGTCTTCGTGCCGAGGTCGATGCCGGCCAGCGTCCGGCCGGGGGGGAGTTCGCGCAACAGTTCGTCAACGGGCAACAGCGGCATTTCGCGGGACTTTCCTTTGACCTCGGCGCCGGCCGTTCTATTCTCTGATCAACTGAAAATCGAGCGGGAGGAATTTCCGATGAAGATCACCTGGTACGGCCACTCGGCATTCCGTGTGGAAGCGGGAAACGCCAAGATCCTGATCGACCCCTTCCTCACCGGCAACCCGTCCTGGGACAAGGGCTGGGAGGGACCGGCCGAGGGGGTGACGCATGTCCTCCTTACCCATGGCCACAACGACCATGTCGGCGACGCGCTTGCCATCCTCAAGAAGACGGGCGCCATGCTCGTCGCCAATTTCGAGATCTGCATGTATCTCGTCGGCCAGGGCGCGGACCAGGGCAGGATCAATCCCGGCAACCATGGCGGCACCGTCGATTGCGGCGGCTTCACCACCACCTTCGTCGCCGCCTGGCACTCGTCCTCCTTCGGCGGCGAGGGCGGAACGAACACCTATCTCGGCAATCCGGGCGGGCTCGTCCTGCATTTCCCGGGCGAGAAGACGCTCTACCATATGGGCGACACCGATATCTTTTCCGACATGGCGCTCATTCACGAGCTGCATGAACCGAAGATCGGCATCGTGCCGATCGGCGACCGCTTCACCATGGGCGGCGCGGTGGCGGCGCTCGCCTGCCGGCGCTTCTTCAAGTTCGAGACGGTGCTGCCTTGCCATTACGGCTCGTTCCCGATCATCGACCAGACGCCGGAGAAATTCGTGGCCGGCATGGAAGGATCCGGCGTGGAGGTTCTTACGCCGGAACCGGGCGGCATGGTCTCGCTTTAGTCCGCGGCCCTGCCTCGTTCGACGGCGGCGGTGGCGCGCGATATTGCGTGCCGCCGCCGCCGTCGCTATGACGCGCCTTGATTTCCGCCGGAGAAGAAGATGTCGGTCACCATCGATACCGTGAAGCGCGTGGCGAAGCTTGCGCGCATCGCCGTCGACGACGAGGACGCCGAGCGCATGACGGGCGAACTGAACGCCATCCTGGGCTTCGTCGAGCAACTGAACGAGGTGGATGTCGCCGGCGTCGAGCCGATGACCTCGGTCACGCCGATGGAGATGAAGAAAAGGCAGGACATCGTGACCGACGGCAACAAGGCCGGCGACATCGTCGCCAACGCACCGGCGACCGAGGAGAATTTCTTCCTCGTGCCGAAGGTGGTGGAATGACGGCTGATTTGCCCCACCCGCCGGCTTCGCCGGCACCCTCCCCGAGACGGGGAGGGAAATCGGCGCCCGGCGCCGGCATCGCCAGAGCCCGTCAGCTGCGATCCCATATGAGCGATGAGGAGATCATCCTGTGGTCAGAGCTTCGTTTGTTGCGAAAGCAAGGTCTGCATTTTCGCCGACAGGTTCCGCGCGGTCCGTACGTGCTCGATTTCGCCTGCCTCCGGGCGGGAGTTGCGGTCGAGGTTGACGGAGAGCAGCATTTCCACGGCACCCGGCCTGCAAGAGATGCGATGCGCGACCGGTATTTCGCCGTGCATGGGTTCCTTACCCTCCGTTACACGACGACTGAAGTCCGCAAGTCGCTGAATTCGGTGGTTGAGGATATCTTTCGGCGGACCGTAGAGCGTCTTTCCCTCCCATCCTAGGGGAGGGTGGCCCGTAGGGCCGGGTGGGGTAGACATCCGCCGAAGTAACAGGTTCTGGAAAAGAATGCCGATGAACGAACTGACGAAACTGACCATTGCCGAGGCCCGCGCGAAGCTGCGCGCGAGGGAGATCACCTCCGCCGAACTGACCGACGCCTACCTTTTCGCGATCGACGAGGCCAATTCCGCGCTCAACGCCTATGTCGCGGTCACGCACGACCGCGCCCGCGCCATGGCGAAGGCCTCCGACGAACGGCTGGCCAAAGGCGAGGGCGGCGCGCTCGAGGGCATCCCGCTCGGCATCAAGGATCTCTTCGCCACGCAGGGCTTCCATACCCAGGCCGGCTCGCACATCCTCGACGGGTTCAAGCCGCGCTACGAATCGACCGTGACCGCCAATCTCTGGGCCGACGGCGCCGTCATGCTCGGCAAGCTCAACATGGACGAGTTCGCCATGGGCTCGTCCAACGAGACCTCCTATTACGGCCCCGTCGTCAATCCGTGGCGCGCCAAGGGCGACAACAAGGCGCTGGTGCCCGGCGGTTCCTCCGGCGGCTCGGCGGCGGCGGTTTCCGCGTGGCTCTGTGCCGGCGCCACCGCCACGGACACGGGCGGCTCGATCCGCCAGCCGGCCGCCTTCACCGGCACGGTTGGCATCAAGCCGACCTATGGCCGCTGCTCGCGCTGGGGCATCGTCGCCTTCGCCTCCTCGCTCGACCAGGCCGGTCCGATCGCGCGCAACGTGCGCGACGCCGCGATCATGCTGAAATCCATGGCCTCGGTGGACGCGAAGGACACGACTTCCGTCGACCGGCCGGTGCCGGATTATGAAGCCGCGCTCGGCGGCTCGGTCAGGGGCATGAAGATCGGCATTCCGAAGGAATACCGCATGGACGGCATGCCGGAGGAAATCGGGACGCTGTGGCGGCAGGGCATCGCCTGGCTGAAGGATGCAGGCGCGGAGATCGTGGACATCTCGCTGCCGCACACGAAATACGCGCTGCCGGCCTATTATATCGTCGCGCCGGCGGAGGCTTCGTCCAACCTCGCGCGCTATGACGGCGTACGCTACGGGCTGCGCGTGCCGGGCAGGGATATCGTCGACATGTATGAGCGGACGCGCGCCGCCGGCTTCGGCCGCGAGGTGAAGCGGCGCGTGATGATCGGCACCTATGTGCTCTCGGCCGGCTATTACGACGCCTATTACGTGCAGGCGCAGAAGGTGCGGACGCTGATCAAGAAGGATTTCGAGGATGTCTTCGCGGAAGGCATCGAGGCGATCCTGACGCCGGCTACACCATCGGCCGCCTTCGGCATCGCCGACCAGGACATGAGCGCCGATCCCGTGAAAATGTACCTGAACGACGTCTTCACCGTTACGGTCAACATGGCCGGCCTGCCGGGCATCGCCGTTCCCGCCGGGCTCGACGGGCGCGGCCTGCCGCTCGGCCTTCAGCTCATCGGCCGGCCGTTCGAGGAAGAGACGCTGTTTCGCGCGGCGTCCGTCATCGAGAAGGCCGCTGGCCGCTTCGAGCCGCAGAAGTGGTGGTAGTTCACTCCCTTCCTCGCCCCCACGAAGTGGGGGAGAGGTGTCGCGCGAAGCGCGACGGAGAGGGGTGACGCAAACGTGACCCGCTTCGCATTCCACGGAATTGGACATCCTGTAGCCGAACGCCCATCTTAGGCGCGGCGAAGCGATTTCAGCCTGATCGGGCCGAGCGCACTGGATATTCAACCAACCTGGAGGATTTTCGATGAGCAAGGAACGTGCCGTCCTGGCGGGCGGATGCTTCTGGGGCATGCAGGATCTCATCCGCCGACTTCCGGGCGTGATCTCCACGCGCGTCGGCTATAGCGGCGGCGACGTGCCGAACGCGACCTACCGCAACCACGGCACCCATGCCGAGGCGATCGAGATCATTTTCGACCCGGAGAAGACCAGCTACCGCGATCTCCTGGAGTTCTTCTTCCAGATCCACGACCCGAGCACGAAGAACCGGCAGGGCAACGACGTGGGAATGAGCTATCGCTCGGCGATCTTCTATACGAGCGAGGAGCAGAGGAAGGTGGCCGTGGACACGATCGCCGACGTGAACGCGTCCGGCCTGTGGCCGGGCTGGGTCGTCACCGAGGTGACGCCGGCCGGCGACTTCTGGGAGGCCGAGCCGGAGCACCAGGACTATCTGGTGCACTACCCGAGCGGCTATACGTGCCATTTCCCGCGGCCGGACTGGAAGCTGCCGCGCCGCGCCGACGACGCCTGAGCGGACCGAAGCCGCAAAATGGACGAAGGCCAGATGCCCGGGCGCCTGGCCTTTCTATGGCTTTCCCATGGAATGTGACATAACGCCATGTCGTCGGCGCGATAGCGGAGGTCGGCCTCTATCCGGCGCCGCGATTGCAAAGGAAGGATAGAGTCCGGCGCATTCGGCGGAGATGTCGCGGAATATGTTTCTCTCGGTTTTCGACCTCTTCAAGATCGGCATCGGCCCGTCGAGTTCTCACACGATGGGGCCGATGACGGCGGCCGTCCGCTTCCTCGACGAGCTAGCGGGGGACGAGTGGCCGCGTCCGGCCGGAACCGTGGTCGACCGGATTTCCGTCAGCCTGCACGGCTCGCTCGCCTTCACCGGGATCGGCCATGGCACGGATCGCGCGGTGATCCTCGGCCTGACCGGCCAGACACCTGTCACCGTCGACCCGGACAAATCGGACGCGATCCTGGAGAAGATCGCCGCCGAAAAGCGGATCGAGCCGCCCGGCCATCCCGGTTACCGCTTCGATCCCGCGAAGGATCTGGAGCTCGACCGCAAGCACCCGTTGCCCGGCCACGCCAATGGCATGGTCTTTTCGGCCTATGACCGCGACGACCGGCTGCTTCTGCGCCGCATCTATTATTCGATCGGGGGCGGTTTCGTCGTCTCGGCCGAGGAACTGCAGCGCATGAAGACGCGGCCCGACAAGCCGGAGGAGAGGGGCGTTCCCTATCCCTTCGCAAACGCAAGGCAGATGCTCGAAATGGCGGCCGCGAGCGGGCTATCCATTTCCGACATGAAGCGGGCCAACGAGGAAACGCGGATGAGCGGCGCCGAACTCGACGCCGGGCTCGACCGCATCTGGAACGCGATGAGCGCCTGCATCGATCGCGGCCTGTCGCAGGACGGCATCATGCCCGGCGGACTGAAGGTTCGCCGCCGCGCCAGGAAGCTCAACGAGCGGATGGAAGAGGACTGGCGGCAGAACAAACCCAATCCCCTGATGGCCAATGACTGGCTGTCCGTCTATGCGATGGCGGTGAACGAGGAGAACGCCGCCGGCGGCCGCGTGGTGACGGCGCCGACAAACGGCGCGGCGGGCGTGGTGCCGGCGGTGATGCGCTACTGGCGCCGCTTCCATGTCGACGCCGATCCGAACGGCGTCCGCGACTTCCTGCTGACGGCATCGGCGATCGGCGGCATCATCAAGCATAACGCCTCGATCTCGGGCGCCGAGGTCGGCTGCCAGGGCGAGGTCGGCTCGGCCTCGGCGATGGCGGCCGCCGGGCTCTGCGCCGTCATGGGCGGCACGCCCGAGCAGATCGAGAACGCGGCGGAGATCGCGCTCGAGCATCATCTCGGCATGACCTGCGATCCGGTGGGCGGGCTGGTGCAGGTCCCCTGCATCGAGCGCAACGCGCTCGGAGCCGTGAAGGCGGTGACCGCGGCTTCGCTGGCCATCAAGGGCGACGGCAAGCATTTCGTGCCGCTTGACGCGGCGGTCGAGACCATGCGCCAGACCGGCCACGACATGAACGAACGCTACAAGGAGACCAGCCAGGGCGGGCTCGCCGTCAACGTCGTCGAGTGCTGAACGAACCGGCCGCCTCGCGGCGGCCGGATGAGCATCGATGCGCGGCGTGGGCCGCGTCTGCTGCGCGTCGGTTACGGGCAGAACCAGAGCGGCCCGACGACGATGCAGCCGCGGGTGCGCCAGTCATGCGGGCGATGGCGATAGCGGTGCCAGCCATGCGGCGCGCGATCGTACCGGCTCCCGGGGCGATAGTGACGGCGATCGTGATGATCGCGATCCCTGTAGGAATGGTGAGGGCGGTGATCGCGGTCGCGATCACGGTGTGGATCGGCTAGCGCCGGCGACGTGGCGAAAGTGATCGCGACAGCGGCCGCGGCAATGTATTTCAACATGCATGGATCCTTTGCGGTTACGAGACTCGTCCCAAACGTCGAGAAACTTAGGCCAGCTTTAAGTGCAGGCAAGGCGGCATGTCCCGATTCATGCTGTCCGCGCAGGCATTTGTGGAGGGCGCGCGTTCGGCGCTTGACGCGATGGCATCGCAAGCTAAACCCTTTTCCATGGCTCTCAACATCCTGAAACTCTGCGTCGGCTGCGACAGCGTCGAGGACCTCGAGGAGTGGATCGACTTCCGCCTCGAGGAAAAACGGCGCGCCGGCGAGAAGCCGGAACATTTCCACACGACCCGCATGGTGCCGAAACGGGTGGAGGAGATCATTTCCGGCGGATCGCTCTACTGGGTAATCAAAGGCAGCGTGCAATGCCGTCAGCGGATCACCGAGATCCGTCCCTTCACCGACAAGGACGGCATCGGCCGTTGCCATCTGGTGCTCGAACCCAAGGTCGTGCGGACCGAATGGCAGCCGCGCCGCGCTTTCCAGGGCTGGCGATACCTGAAAGCCTCCGAGGCGCCGGCGGACGCCCGGGAAGGGCGGGACGGCTGGTACGCCCTGCCGCAGAACCTGCGGCACGAACTGGCCGAGCTGGGGCTGCTGTAGCGGCTTTCCTTCGGTCCGGCGGCCGGAAGGCTATCGCATATCGCTCGAAGCGCCCCTCACCGGCCGGGCACGGCGAGGTCGATGCGCACCGCCGGGCGTCCGTCCGGCGCGAATACCTTGACCCGGACATGGGCCGGGGGCTGCGAGGCGCGCCACGACCGCGCGCCGTGGCTCAAGAGCAGCGCGACCAGGTCGCGGGTCTTGAAGCGGTTGCCCTGGCTGCGGAAATCGGCAAGCCGTGTCGCCGCATGCCGCAATGAACTCACGCTGAAGCCGACGCCGCGGCTTTGAGGGCGGGGACCGGCGGCACCCGTACCGACGATCCCGGCGGCTTCCTTTTCTCCCGTCACCACTCCAGTTCCCCCTCTACTCGATACAATTCAGGGCATGCGTGGCCCGACCCGGATTCGCGACGAAGCCCTACTGCTCGACCGCGTAGCAGGCGATGCTGTGCTTCTTCAGCGCGCCGCAGGCGTCCCATGCCTGCGCCTTCGAGGAGAAGCCGCCGAAACGGGCCCGGTAGTAGGTGCCGCCGCCCTTCTGATAGACCGAAGTGAAGGGCGAGGCGTCCGCCAGAACGGTCGGCGCCTTCTTCGTCGTCTTGTCGAGGATCGCGCGCGCCTGGCTTTCGCTGTCGGTGGCGGCGATCTGGATGACCCAGCCCGATCTGGTCGAAGCGGTGCTCACCGGATCGACGCCCTTGGCGGCGACTTCGGCGACCTTGACCGCTGCCGGCCGGGCGGTCGGCTCCGGCGCTTCCTCGACCAGCGCCAGCGCCTGCGGGGCAGGGACCGCCGGCGCGGCCTTTGCCGGCCGCGCGACGGGGGTCGGGGCGTCATGGCGCGGCAGCGCGACGGCGACCGCGGCCGGCGCAACCTCCTGGCGCGAGGCGATGTAGTCGCTCGGATCGCCGTGGCGCGAGGCGCGCGGCAGGTATTTGGCGATGAGACCGGCCACTTCCGCGTCGCGCGAACGGCTGGTCCGGCCGCCGATCACGACGGCGACGATGCTGCGCCCGTCGCGCTTCACCGAAGTCACGATGTTGAATCCGGAATCGTGCGTATATCCGGTCTTGATGCCGTCCAGCCCGTCGATGCGCCCGAGCAGATGGTTGTGGTTCGGGATGCGGTGGCGGTTGTAGGTGAAGGATCGGGTGGCGAAGTAGCCATAATATTGCGGGAAATGCTCGCGCAGCGCGATGCCGAGCAGCGCCATGTCGTGCGCCGTCGTCATCTGACCGCTCGCGGGAAGCCCGTTCGGGTTGCGAAACGTCGTGCGGTTCATCCCGAGGCGATGCGCGGTGGCCGTCATGATGCGGGCGAAATTGTCGGTGTCCCCGCCGAGCTTCTCGCCGAGAGCGACCGCGGCATCGTTCGCCGAGCGCGTCACCAGCGCATAGATCGCTGTGTCGACAGGGATGGAGTTGCCGGCCCTGACGCCCAGCTTCGTCGGCGGCATCGAGGCCGCATAGGGCGAGAACGTCACCGGCGTGGATTTCGATATCCGCCCGGCCTGAAGCGCCTCGAAGGTGAGGTAGAGCGTCATCATCTTGGTCAGCGAGGCGGGATAGCGCAACGCCTCGGCATCCGACTGGTAGAGCGTCCTGCCGGTCCTCGCGTCGACGACGATCGCGGAGTGCGGGGCCGCCAGCGCCGGAAGGGTCGTGACGACGAGCAGGAGGGCGAGGAGAAGGGGCCTTACGAGATACGACGCCGCTTTCGAGACGAACACGGAAGCCACAACTACTTTACTCACAGCCTTGCCCTTTGGATTGTTGCCGCATTCGGGTCTCGAGGACCCGGCGAAGTGCTGGGCGGAAATCTATCGGAGGCCGCGTTACCAATCCGTTTATGGTAACCGTAACGTTCATAAATTCCTTCTTGTTTGAAGAGCATCGGGCGAGCCGCGGGCCGGCGGTCGCCGCCGGCACGCATTGACAATTTGTGCAGTGCATTTACATTTTTGTGCATTGCCAAAGCCGCATCGCCGGTCTTGCATCATCGGAAAGGGTCGCAGCCATGGTTCACTCCTTCGAAGAGGTGGATGCCGCCGGCAAGGAATTCCTCGATTCGGGCCTGAGGAGCTTCGCCTCGCTGTCCAAGGGCATGCAGGCGATCGCGGTGGACGCGACCGAATACACCAAGAAGACTTATGAGGAGGGCAGCGCGGCCTTGCGCAGGCTCGCTGCGGCGAAAACCCCCGAAGCGGCCTTCGAAATCCAGGGCTTCTATGCCCGGAGCGCGTATGAGGGTTTCGTGGCCGAGACCGCCAGGATGATCGAGCTCTACGCCGAACTGGCGCGCGATGCCTACAAGCCCTTCGAACAGATGGCGCCGCGGGCGAAGTAGCCCGCCGGGGTTTTTTCGGTCTGGCCGGACAGGTTTCTGCCCAGCCGCGAGCGGTGGCTTGCCCGCGCGCGGCGTCAGCCCGGCGCAACATCGATAAAATACGATCCGCAGGCGTGAAGGAGCGTATTGTCAGCGCGCCAGAAGGCCTTAAAATCCTGTGGCGAACACCTACATGTCGAGTTCTCCGACCAGACTCGGCGAAAGGAAGGCAACGATTGACGATCGGCCGGGAACCAGTTCGGCGAGGCGTCGTTACGATGCAGGCAGGCGAGGACCGGGGAAACGGCACTGGCCGGGGCACGGCTGTAATCGCCAGGCCCAGGACGAAAACGAAGAAGCCGAGTCTCTATCGCGTCCTGATCCTCAACGACGACTACACGCCGATGGAATTCGTAGTGCACGTGCTGGAGCGTTTTTTCCAGAAGGACCGCGACGCCGCGACCCGCATTATGCTGCACGTTCACAATCACGGCGTCGGGGAGTGCGGGGTCTATACATTCGAGGTCGCCGAGACCAAAGTGACGCAAGTCATGGATTTTGCCCGTCAGCACCAGCATCCGCTGCAATGCGTGATGGAGAAGAAGTGAGGAATGAATGCCGGCTTTCTCCCAAGGCCTAGAACGGGCGCTGCACCAGGCGCTCACTTACGCTAACGAGCGCCATCACGAATACGCGACGCTGGAGCATCTGCTTTTGGCTCTCATCGACGATGCCGACGCCGGCGCCGTCATGCGGGCGTGCAACGTCGATCTCGACGAATTGAAGCAGGTACTCGTCACCTATATCGACACCGAACTCGACAACCTCGTCACGGGCTATGACGAGGATTCCAAGCCGACGGCCGGTTTCCAGCGCGTCATCCAGCGCGCCGTGATCCACGTCCAGTCGTCCGGCCGCGAGGAGGTGTCGGGCGCCAACGTGCTCGTCGCCATCTTCGCCGAGCGCGAGAGCCACGCCGCCTATTTCCTGCAGGAACAGCAGATGACCCGCTACGACGCGGTCAACTACATCTCGCACGGCATCGCCAAGCGGCCGGGCGCGGGCGAATCACGACCGCCGCGCGGCGCCGAGGAGGAGCAGCCGGGATCGGGCGGCGCGGAGCCGGAAGAAGGAGCCGGCAAGAAGAAGCAGCAGCAGGACGCACTGACCGCCTATTGCATCAACCTGAACGACAAGGCGCGCGCCGGCCGCATCGATCCGCTGATCGGGCGGGAGCCGGAAATCAGCCGCACCATCCAGGTGCTCTGCCGCCGCTCCAAGAACAACCCGCTCTATGTAGGCGATCCGGGCGTCGGCAAGACGGCCATCGCCGAGGGCCTCGCCAAGCGTGTCGTGGAAGGCGAGGTGCCGGACGTGCTCGCCAACGCCACCATCTTCGCGCTCGACATGGGCACGCTGCTTGCCGGCACGCGCTATCGCGGCGATTTCGAGGAGCGGCTGAAGCAGGTCGTCAAGGAGCTCGAGGAATATCCTGGCGCGATCCTGTTCATCGACGAGATCCACACGGTGATCGGCGCCGGCGCGACCTCCGGCGGGGCGATGGACGCATCGAACCTTTTGAAGCCGGCCTTGTCTTCCGGCGCGATCCGCTGCATCGGCTCGACCACCTACAAGGAGTTCCGCCAGTTCTTCGAGAAGGACCGGGCGCTGGTGCGCCGCTTCCAGAAGATCGATGTAAACGAGCCTTCGGTGGATGACGCCATCGCCATCATGAGGGGCCTCAAGCCCTATTACGAGGACTTCCACAAGGTCCGCTACACCAACGAGGCGATCAAGGCGGCGGTCGAGCTTTCGGCGCGCTACATCAACGACCGCAAGCTGCCCGACAAGGCGATCGACGTGATCGACGAGACGGGCGCCTCGCAGATGCTGCTGCCCGAATCGCGCCGGCGCAAGACGATCAGCGTCAAGGAGATCGAGGCGACCATCGCCACGATGGCGCGCATCCCGCCTAAGACGGTGACCGCCGACGACGAGAAGGTGCTCGCCACGCTCGAAGACGAGCTGAAGCGGGTGGTCTATGGGCAGGAGACGGCGATCTCGGCGCTGGCTTCGGCGATCAAGCTGGCGCGGGCGGGCCTGCGCGAGCCGGAAAAGCCGATCGGCTGCTATCTCTTCTCGGGCCCGACGGGCGTCGGCAAGACGGAGGTGGCCAAGCAACTGGCCGCGTCGCTCGGCGTGGAACTGATCCGCTTCGACATGTCGGAATACATGGAGCGGCACACGGTGAGCCGCCTGATCGGCGCGCCTCCGGGCTATGTCGGGTTCGACCAGGGCGGTCTCCTGACCGACAGCGTCGACCAGCATCCGCATTGCGTGCTCCTGCTCGACGAGGTCGAGAAGGCGCATCCGGACCTGTTCAACATCCTGCTGCAGGTGATGGACCACGGCAAGCTGACCGACCACAACGGCAAGAAGATCGACTTCCGCAACGTCATCCTCATCATGACGACGAATGCGGGCGCCGCGGACATGGCGAGGGCCGCCATCGGCTTCGGCTCCTCCAAGCGCGAAGGCGACGACATGGAGGCGATCAACCGGCTGTTCTCGCCGGAGTTCCGTAACCGGCTCGACGCGATCATCCCGTTCGGCGGGCTGCCGGTACCGGTGGTGCACCAGGTCGTTCAGAAGTTCGTCATGCAGCTCGAGGCGCAGCTTGCGGAGCGCCGGGTCACCTTCGACCTGTCGCCCGAGGCGATCGCCTGGCTGGCCGACAAGGGCTATGACGAGCGCATGGGCGCGCGGCCGCTCGGCCGCGTCATCCAGGAGCACGTCAAGAAGCCGCTGGCCGACGAGGTGCTGTTCGGCAAGCTGAAGCGCGGCGGCACGGTCAGGGTCAGCGTCGTCGACGACGCCGAGACGGGCAAGCCCAAGCTGAAGCTCGAAGCGATCGGCGACGAGGTGCCGGTCAGCCCGAAGAAGGAAGATCCCAAGAAGGCGCCGGCGCCGAGGAAGAGAACGAAGAAGGTCTCTTCCTCCCGGACGAGGAAGCCGCCAACCGCCAAGGGCTCTTCGTCGGGCCCGGACGCGTCCCGGTCGGGAGGCGGGAGCGTCACCAAGCGCAGCATCGTCCCGCAGCTGCCGCGTAAATCCTGAGGCACAAAGCTCGGATCAAGGCTTCTCTCGCTGGGAGAAGCCTTTTTCCTTTTTGGACTACACTCCTTCGAACCTCACGTGCTAACCGCCCCCGATGCTGGAGCAGACCGAAACCATTTCACGGCAGGGCGGCGCATCCTGGTTCTTTCGCGGGGTGCTTGCGACCGTTTCGGTTCCTCTGCTCATCCTGGTGAGCGCGTTCGTCGGCTTCGCCGGTCTTGCCCATGAAGCCGGACTGACGATGGCCGAGACCGTCTATATGACAGGCATTGTCTGGGCGTTGCCGGCGCAGGTCGTGCTGGTCGGCTGCGTGCTTTCCGGCAGTTCGCTGGCGGCGACCGCCTTCGCGGTCGGCCTGTCGTCGATCCGCCTGATGCCGATGGTGATGGCGCTGACGCCGGAACTGCGCGGCCGATCGACCCGCAAATGGACGCTGTTCCTGCTCTCGCATTTCGTCGCCGTGACGTCCTGGGTGCTGGCGGCGGAGCGCCTGCCCGACGTGCCGCGCGAGCGGCGCGCCGTCTTCTATGCCGGCATGGGCTCGACGCTGGTCCTGGTCAACATGGTGGTGGTGGTCATCGTCTATCTGGCGGCGCCGCACCTGCCGTCGGGGGTATCGGCAGGTCTTTTCCTGCTGACGCCGATCTATTTCATCACCTCGCTCTGGGGCTCGGCCCGCGAAAGCGCTACGCATTACGCCATGCTCCTCGGCGTCGCCTTCGGTCCGATCTTCCATGTGGTGGCACCGGGCTTCGACCTTCTCGGCGCGGGATTCGTCGGCGGTTTCGGCGGCTATGCGCTCTACCGTCTCTTCAGGCGGAAGGCGGCGGCATGAATTTTTCCTCGATCGACGCCTGGTGGTGGCCCTTCCTCTTCATCCTGATCGCCGGATGGGCGGTGACCGATTGCTGGCGTTATCTCGGCGTCGTCTTCGGCGGCCGGCTGGGGGAGGATTCCGAAGTGCTGGTCGTCGTCCGGGCGGTTGCCACGGCACTGGTCGCGGGCGTCGTCGGCAATTTGATCTTCTTCCCGACCGGCGCACTCGCCACCACGCCGGTGGCGATAAGGGTCGTCGCCGTGGCGGCCGGCTTCGCCGCCTATCTGGCGCTCGGGCGCAAGATCATCATCGGCATCGTCGCGGCGGAAGCGGTGTTCGCCATCCTGCTGCTGGCGACCGGATAATTCAGGCCGCGAGGCCTTCCGGGCCATGGCGCCTCAGCCAGAAGCCCGCTGCCTTCCAGATCAGGATCGAAAGCAGGGCGCCGGCATAGCCATCGACGGCATAGTGCCAGCCGAGCACGACCGATCCGACAAGGATCGTCGCCGCGAAAGCCCAGAGCAGGAGGCCGATGCGGCCCCATCGGCACGAACCGTAAATCGCGAAGAGCACGGCGGTCGCCACGTGCAGCGAGGGAAAGGCCGAGATGCCGATGCTGCCCGTCGACGCGCCCGTATAGCCGCTCCAGAGCATGTCTTGCGTGGAGATCGACCAGATGGGGAAGGTCTGGTTGGCCAGCCCGAGCGTATCCATGAGCGGCTTGTAGTCGTCGCCGAGGCCGAGTCGGGCGAAATAGCACGGCCCGGCGGAGGAGAAGCCCATCGCGACGAAGAAGCCGGCAAGAAGCCAGACGAGCATGAAGGAGAGGATGAACTGGTGGCGAAGAAGGCTGTCGCGCATGGCGATGGCCGAGGTGAAGAACATAGCGATCATCACCATGAACCAGAAATTATAGGCGAAGTTGAAGCCGAAGACGATCGCCGGATGATTGAGCAGGAAGCCCAGATATTCGTAGGGCGCGTGGCCGAAATGCAGCGCCTTGTCGAGATGGGAGAGCGCGAGATCCCATTTGAACGGCACCAGCACGGCGATCGCGCCCTTCAGCACCGAGAAGGCGGTGGCGAAGATGAAAAGCACCGCCAGGCCGTTGATGCTGTTGGCGATCCGCTCGCGGTCGCCGAAGAAGCGGGCGAAGGACTGGAAGAAGGCGCGGCTCGGCGCGGGATCGCGCGCGATGAAGGCGAGCCAGAGGATGCGGAAGATGGCGAAGCCGCATCCGCCGATCCAGAACGCCACGAGGAGATAGAAGCCGAACTCCTCGATGACGCCGAAATCCGGCAGGTTGCCGGTCGCAAGCCCGACGACGACGGCGAGCGCCAGCGAGGCCAGCGAGACGGCATAGAGATAGCGATGCCGCCAGAAGGAGGCCGCGATCGCGGCCGAGAGTTCGCGGCTTCGGTAAACGGCCCGCGATTGACCGATGCTGCCGTCGAGCATATCTGACCGTTGCACCCCGCTGTTCATGCCCTCAATAAGCGATCGGGATTGCCATTTTGCTAATGGCCGGCCCGCAATTCTCCCGGACCTGCGGCGGCGGGACGGCGCGAGGGAGGGACGCATCGATTAGGGCGGGCTCAGGAAACGGCGACAGGTACTTGATACACCAGAAGAAAATAGCCATCGCGCCGATGATGGACTGGACCGATCGTCATTGCCGGTTCTTTCACCGGCAACTGACGGGCAAGGCCGTCCTCTATACCGAGATGGTGGTGGCGGATGCCGTGATCCATGGCGACCGCGAGCGGCTGCTGAGCTTTTCCCCGGAGGAACAGCCGGTGGCCCTGCAGATCGGCGGCTCCGATCCGGCGAAGCTCGCCGCGGCGGCGCGGATCGGCGCGGAATTCGGCTATTCGGAGATCAACCTCAATGTCGGCTGCCCGTCCGACCGCGTGCAGTCGGGCACGTTCGGCGCGTGCCTGATGCGCACGCCGGAAATCGTCGGCGCCTCGGTCGCGGCGATGAAGGAGGCGGTCCGCGCTCAGGTCACGGTGAAATGCCGCCTCGGCGTCGATGAGCAGGACCCCGAGACGGCACTCGACGCATTGGCCGACGCGGCCTTCGCCGCCGGCTCGGACGCGCTCTGGGTGCATGCCCGCAAGGCGTGGCTGGAAGGGCTGAGCCCGAAGGAGAACCGCGAAATTCCGCCGCTCGATTACGGCCGCGTCTATCGGCTGAAGGAGCGCTGTCCCGAGCGCTTCATCGGCATCAATGGCGGCATCCGGACCGCCGAGGAAGCCGTCCATCACCTCGCACATGTCGACGGGGTCATGTTCGGGCGTGCCGCCTATCACGAACCCGGAATGCTGGCCGGCCTCGACGAAATCCTAGGGGCGCCGGCCGTGCCCGTCGACCTTCGCGATGTCATCGAGAAGATGGCGGTGTATGCGGAACGGCATATCGCGCGGGGAGGGCGGCTGGCGAATGTCACCCGCCACATGGTCGGGCTTTTCCACGGCCTGCCCGGCGCGCGGCGTTACCGGCAGGTCCTCTCGACCGAGGCGACGCGGCCCGGCGCTGGCCCGGACGTGCTGCGCAGGGCTTTCGCGGCCGTCCGCCCAGTGCGCGAGGAAGAAGCGGCCTAGCCTCAATCGTACAGGATCATGCGGTCGCCGCGCATGTCGAAGCCGGAAAGCGAATTGATGAAGTTCATGCCGAGCAGGCTCTCTCCGAGGCTGCCGGGCGCGGCGACCAGCACCGCCATGTGCCGGCGCCTGATCGCGCCGACCGAAATCTCGCCGGCGGTGGCGCTCGCCGCCTGGGCGGGGCCGTTCGCCGTCATCACCGGCAGATTATAGTCGAGCCTGGCCGTATCGATGCCGGCGCGGCTGGCGTCGAGCGCTGTCAGCACCGTGCGCGTCGCCCCGGTATCGACGATCATCGCGACGGAGGCACCGTTGACCTGCGCGCGAACGCCGAAATGGCCGTTGTCGAGCTTTTGCAGCGTCACGACGACGCGGCCCTTGCCATCCACCGACGAGAGCGGACTGCCGGGAACGAGCCCGGCGGTCACGCGATAGGCGACATCCTGCAATTCGTAGCGGTACTGATATCCCGCAACGAGCAGGAGCATCGCGACGATCCAGACGGCGAGATTGCGCATCGCATTGCCCATGGTGCGGCGGGAGACGACGACGCCCGCGGCGATCACCAGCCCCCAGAGCGCCAGATAGATTCCGCGGCCGAAGGCATCGTTGCCGATGCCGAAGGTCGATCCGCCGTCATTGTTGGCGACGAGCAGGATCAGGGCGATCCCGATGACGGCCAGCACGAACCATAACAGCCGATCGCGCATGGCGAGCCTCATCCCGCGGAGCCTCGTTCGCGCGCCATGCGGGCGCGGCGCGTTTCCCTGCGCGGACGCCGCTCCACGGTGGCAAGCCGCGCCGGGAGTTCGCCCATCACCCGCCGTCTTGCCTCGGGCGTCATGGTCAACCACGCCCCGATTTCGTCCCGCGTGCGGCCGCAGCCGAAACAATAGCCCGTCTTCATGTCGATCGAGCAAACGAGAATGCACGGGGATTCGATTGTCGTCACGGAAGCTCCTGCGCCCGGGCCCGGTTGTCTTGGCCCAGCACCCACATGATATGCCGCCGCGCACTTTGCAAGGTGCGCGGAATGCGACCGGACCCGACGCCGCAGGCATGCGCCGGTTCGGTCATTCCTCCATGCAGGCGAACGCCATCGTCGCCGGGATTGCCGCGCGGGCGTCGCCCGTCGCGCACTGCCCGGCGCGGACGAAGGCCATGCGCCTGCCGCTGGAGAGGACGTCCGCACGGCCTGGTCAACGCCGAATCCTGGGCCGGATTCGCTCATCGTTCCCCAGAAAACATGTTACGAAAACTTGCAATATTCATGGATTTTTGTTACATATAACCGTCGGCCATGCCAGCATGGAGGAGATGCGATGTACAGCCAGGGCCTGATCGGCGCGAAAACCGAAACGGACGAGGACGAAGCCTTCCTCGCAGCCTTTCAGGCGCGCATCGACGCCGACGAGAAGATCGAGCCCAACGATCCGATGCCGGAAGGCTATCGCCGCACGCTCATCCGCCAGATCGGCCAGCATGCGCATTCCGAGATCGTCGGCATGCTGCCGGAAGGCAACTGGATCACGCGCACGCCGTCGCTCCGGCGCAAGGCCGCGCTGCTCGCCAAGGTGCAGGACGAGGGCGGCCATGGCCTTTATCTCTATTCCGCCGCCGAGACGCTCGGCGTCTCTCGCGAGGAGATGACCGAGGAGCTCCTTGCCGGAAAGGCGAAATACTCCTCCATCTTCAACTACCCGACGCTGACCTGGGCCGATATCGGCGCCATTGGCTGGCTGGTCGACGGCGCGGCGATCATGAACCAGATGCCGCTCTGCCGCTGCTCCTACGGGCCCTACGCGCGCGCCATGATCCGGGTGTGCAAGGAGGAGAGTTTCCACCAGCGCCAGGGCTACGAGATCATGATGACGCTCGCGCGGGGCACGGCGGAGCAGAAGGAAATGGCGCAGGATGCGCTGAACCGTTGGTGGTGGCCGTCGCTGATGATGTTCGGCCCGCACGATAGCGACAGCCAGCACGGCGACCAGTCGACCAGATGGAAGATCAAGCGCTTCAGCAATGACGAGCTTCGCCAGCAATTCGTCGACGCGACCGTGCCGCAGGCCGATTTCATCGGCCTTCGCATGCCCGATCCCGATCTGAAATGGAACGAGGAGCGCGGCCATTACGATTTCGGCCCCATCGACTGGGACGAGTTCTGGCGCGTGGTGAAGGGTGGCGGCCCGATGAACCGCGAGCGCATCGAAGCGCGGCGCAAGGCCTGGGAAGAGGGTGCCTGGGTGCGCGAGGCGGCGCTGGCGCATGCCGAAAAGCGCCGCGCGCGCGAGGCGGCAACAAAGATGGCAGCGGAGTGATGATGGAAAACCCCTCTCCGATTTGCTTCGCAAATCACCTCTCCCCAAAGGGGCAAGGAACCGAGCCCGCCGCGTCCGCGGCGTTTCAGAGCTTGGGTTCCTCACCCCTTTGGGGAGAGGTGTCGAGGCGAAGCCGAGACGGAGAGGGGAATGTGCTTGGCCAAAGGCAGGTAATGTGATGACCACCAAAAACCAGATCCCCCTCTGGGAAGTCTTCATCCGGCCGCGCAACGGGCTGGCGCACAAGCATTGCGGCTCGGTGCACGCGGCCGACGCCGTGATGGCGCTACAGGCGGCGCGCGACGTCTATACGCGGCGCGGCGAAGGCACCTCGATCTGGGTGGTGCCGTCCGTCTCGATCACGGCCTCCGATCCCGAGCAGAAGGCCGAGAATTTCGAGCCGGCGGCCTCGAAGATCTACCGGCATCCCACCTTCTACGACATTCCCGACGAAGTGGGGCATATGTGATGGCCGCGCCCGGAATCCCGACGGCTGACAGGGAAAAACTCCTCGAATTCCTGCTGCGCCTCGCCGACGACCATCTGATCCTCGGCCACCGGCTCTCGGAATGGTGCGGCCATGCGCCGATGCTCGAAGAAGACCTCGCCATGCCGAACATGGCGCTCGACCTCATCGGGCAGGCGAGGGCGCTCTACGCCTATGCCGCGGAGGTGGAAGGCGAGGGGCGCACGGAGGACGATTTCGCCTATCTGAGGCGTGAGCGCGAATACAGGAACTGCCTGCTCGCCGAGCGGCCAAACGGCGATTTCGCCCATACCATGCTGCGGCAGCTCACTTTCGCGGCCTTCATGGAGCCGATGTGGCGCGCCATGACGGCCTCCAGCGATGCGACGCTTGCCGGCATCGCGGCCAAGGCCGTCAAGGAAGTCGCCTATCATATCCGCCATGCCGGCGAATGGGTGGTGCGCCTCGGCGACGGCACCGAGGAGAGCGCGCGGCGGATGAAGGCTGCGGCGGAGGAACTCGCGCCCTATGTTGGCGAATTGTTCGAGACGGACGAGGTGACGGAGGCGATGGCGGCGGCGGGCGTCGCGCCCGATCCGGCGTCGCTCCGGCAGGAATTCGACCGGACGATCGGCGCGGTCTTCGTCGAGGCCGGGCTGGCAATCCCCGCCGCGCCCTGGGCGCAGAGCGGCGGCCGCCATGGCCGCCATGGCGAGGCGATGGGCTATCTGCTCGCCGATCTGCAATATATGCAGCGCACCTATCCGGGAGCGGTGTGGTGAGGGCGCTCCCGGATCGCACGGCATCTTACGGAATCACCCTCGTGCGCGAGGCAATCTCGGATGAAGTTCGACCCCCACTCCGATCAGCTTCGCTGACCACCTCTCCCCCGATCGACGGGGGAGAGGAAGCGCTGGCCGCAAGGCCTGATTCCCTTCCTCTACCCCACGAAAATGGGGGAGAGGTGGCGCGCGAAGCGCGACGGAGTGGGGGTAATTCGGCCACATACGGCTACCCTGCTCTTGAGGGGGAGATGGCCGGCAGGCCAGGGGGGGGTGCGAAGGGGCTCGATGCTGCCGCGAAGGCGTGGCAGGCCGCCGCCTCCGTGCTCGATCCGGAAGTGCCGTGCGTGACCATCGCCGATCTCGGCATCCTGCGCTCGGTCGAAATCGAGAGCGGCGTCGCGGTGGCCAAGGTGACGCCGACCTATTCCGGCTGTCCCGCCGTGCTGGCGATCGAGCTTTCGGTCGAGGCGGCTTTGCGCGGGGCCGGCTTCGACGCGCGCGTGGAGCGCGTCATCTCGCCGGCCTGGACGACGGACTGGATCACGGCGGAGGGGCGGGAGAAACTGCGCGCCTTCGGCATAGCGCCACCGGAAAAGGCAGCGAATTCGGTCCGCGCGCTTTTCGGCGAGACGATAGTCCATTGCCCGAAATGCGGCTCGGAAAATACCTCACGCGTTTCCGAGTTTGGCTCGACCGCCTGCAAGGCGCTCTACCGCTGCAATTCCTGCCGCGAGCCGTTCGATTATTTCAAATGCATATAGGGTTTCGCGATGGCAGCGCGCTTCCATGAACTGACCGTCGCCGAGATCGTCCGTGACACGCCGGACGCGGTGGCGATCGGCTTTGCCGTGCCGCCGGAACTTGCCGAGGAATTCGCCTTCCGGCCCGGCCAGTACCTGACGCTTGCCGCCCGGATCGACGGCGAGGAGGCACGGCGCTCCTATTCCATCTGCTCCATGCCCGGCGATCCGCATCTGAGGGTCGGGGTGAAGCGGGTGGCCGACGGCCGCTTTTCGCGCTTCGTCAACGAGCGCCTCGCCGTCGGCCAGTCGATGCGCGTGATGACGCCGGAGGGCCGCTTCACGGCGCTCGTCGGCGGACGGCATGACTATCTGCTCGTTGCCGCGGGCTCGGGCATCACGCCGATGCTGTCGATCGCGCGCACGGTGCTCGGCCACGAGAAGGAGAGCACCATCACGCTGATCTACGGCAACCGCTCGACCGATACGATCATGTTCCTCGAGGAACTGGAGGACCTGAAGGACCGCTATCTCGGCCGCTTCACGCTGGTCCACATGCTGTCGCGCGAGGCGCAGGACGTCGATATCCTCAACGGCCGCATCGACGGGGAGCGCATCCGGCTGCTGGCCGAACGCGGTCTGATCGACCCGGCGGGCGCCGACGGCGTATTCCTGTGCGGCCCGGGCGCGATGATCGACGATGTCGCGAAAACGCTGCGCGGGATCGGCGTCGAGGAGGACCGCATCCGTTTCGAGCGCTTTACGCCCTCGGGCGACGCGCCGCGGCCAAGGCCGGTCTCGCGCCAGGTCGAGCAGGCGGTGGCGAAGGGCGTACCGGTGGAGGTCGTGCTCGACGGCGTGCGCCGTTCCTTCGTCGTCACCGAACCGCAGCAGACCGTGCTCGATGCGGCGCATGCGGCCGGCATCGAACTTCCCTATTCCTGTGCCGGCGGCATGTGCTGCACCTGCCGTTGCCGGGTGGTCGAGGGCAAGGCGGAAATGGCGGTGAATTTCTCGCTGCAGCCGTGGGAAATGGAAGCGGGCTTCACGCTCGCCTGCCAGTCGCGGCCGCTCACCGAAAAGCTGGTGCTCGATTTCGACGCGGCCTGATCTTGCTGCCGCTCGATCTTGCTGCCGCTTGACCTTCCGGTAACTGGAAGCCCTACCTTCCGCAGATCGGGCCGGCGGGGCGGACAGGAGCGAAATTCTCATGAGATCGATGATTCTTGCGGCTACGATCGCACTGCTTTCGCTGGTGACGACGGCTTTGGCCGCCGAGCAGATGCACGGGATGAAAACGGATCATTCTTCGCAGAAGATGGATGCAAGAAGGGGCGGGTCGCCAGCGGACAAAGCCTTCGAGAAGGCGATGAACGACATGCACAAGTCGATGATGATCGACTATTCGGGAAACCCCGATGTCGATTTCGTGCGCGGCATGATCCCGCATCATCAGGGCGCGATCGACATGGCGCGGATCGAATTGAAATATGGCAAGGATCCTGAACTGAGGAAGCTTGCGCAGGACATCATCGCGGCGCAGGAGAGCGAGATCGCCGGCATGAAGGCCTGGCTGAAGAAGCACGGGAAGTAGGCAGCCGTACGAAGCGGGCAGGCTCAACGCTTGTCGCGGAACAGGATCAGCAGGCGCTCGGTGCCCTTGGAATAGTTGACGCCACGGATCGTCGACACTTCGTCGACGCTCGCCTGCCCGCCGGGCAGGGCGGACATGAACTTTCCGACGTCCCGGCCGTCGACCACCGCGACGGCGCATCTGTCGGCGGCGAGCGCCTTGGCCGCGTCTTCCGGTCCGGCGAGCAGCGTGTCGGTTCCGGCGAGGAAGACCAGGCTCGGCTCGGCGTAGCCGGTGGCGATCAGGCGCGAATCCGGGCACGGCTTCATCTTCCTGAATTGCTCCGCGATCTGCGGGCTGAGCCAGACCGGTTTCAGCCCGGGAAGGACGAAGACGGTGAGCACGGCGAACAACGCCGCCGACGCGATCGCGGCGGATGCGATGCGCGGCAGTGGTTCGGCGATCGGCCGGATGCCGGAGCCCAGCCATCCGGCGAGGAGCGCCAGGACGGCCGCCAGTAGCCCCCACCAGGAGAAAGTCTTCATCAGATAAGGCGTCGCGCCGAGGGAAGCCGCGGCGAGGAGCACCGTGACGACGACAAAGCCGGCTACGGCGAGCCGCCTCAACCAGACCTGCCAGCGCCTGAACGGAATGCCGGCCGCGCCGGCATCCGTCGCCGCCCAGGCGATCAAGAGCGCCAGCGCCGGATAGGCGGGCAGCATGTAGTGCGGCAGCTTGGTCGGGATCGCCTCGACCACGATCCAGTAAGGAATGTACCAGGCGAGGCAGAAGAGAAGGCGCGGGTCTGTGCGGAACCGGTTCAGCGCCTTCAGCCCCGCCTCGATGCCGGCCACGGCGAAAGGCCAGAAGAAAAGCATGAAGATCAGCGCGTAGTAGCCGGGGGGAGCGCCATGCGATTCCTGGGCGCCGCCGACCTTCCCGAGCAGGTCCTTGCCGACCGATTCCTGCCAGAAGGCGGCGCCGCTTTTCCAGGTGATGAGCGCCAGCCAGGGTACGCAGATCAGGACGGCGAGCAGGATGCCGCGCAACGGCTTCAATTTTTTCAGCCAGGCGCGGTCCTTGTCGAAGAAGGCGACCGCCGCGACGGTCAGTGCGCTCAGGAGCGGCACGACCGGGCCCTTGATCAGGATCGCCGCCCCCTGCGCCGCCCAGAACACCCAGGGCGCCGCGCGGGCGGGCGGCGCGCCCTCGCGATCCCCGAGATAGAGGCGCGCCAGCGCTGCCTGGGCGAAGACGGCCGTCGCCAGCAGCGTCGCGTCGGTCTTGGCGATGCGGGCCTCGAAGGCGAGCATCAGGATGCCGGCCATCACGGCCCCGGCGATCATCCCCGCCGTCGCCCCGAACATCCGCGCGCCGAGCCAGCCCGCCGCGAGGACGGCAAGGGTCGCGCCAAGCACGGAAACGAGACGATAGACCCAGATCGGCGCCGCCGCCCCGTCGCCGCTCAGCAGTACGGCGGCCGATTGCAGCCAGTAGATGCCGATCGGCTTCTTGTAGCGGTTTTCGTCCTGCAGGCGGATGTCGATGTAGTTGCCGGTCTCGACCATCTGCTTGGTCGACTGGACAAAGCGCGATTCGTCACGGTCGGTCGGCGGCAGAGTCGATATGCCGGGCAGGAAGGCGAACAGGCAGAGAAGCACGAGCAGGCAATAGCGGGCCGCGCCTAACCCGCGCTCCCCGGATGCCATGGCGGTCGGCGCGGGCGCGTCCATCGCGGTTCAATCCACCTTGTTCATCGACGCCCGCTTCTCCTTGGCGATCAGCCACAGATTGCGGACATATATGAGGAGGCCGAGCCCCTGGCCGGCAATGAAGACCGGATCCTGGCGCTTGATGGCGTAGAGGAACAGGAGCGCGCCGCCGCCGAGCGAGAAGAACCAGAAGGCGATCGGCACGACCGAGCGCTTGGCGCGCTCCGATGCGATCCACTGCACGAGGAAGCGCATGGTGAAGAAGGCCTGCGCGACGAAGCCGAGAAGGACCCAGGCGTCGAACTGGTCGATGAAGACCTTGTCGAACCAGCCGACGAGATGGCTGAAAGTAGCGCTCAAGGCCGCACCTCGCTGATTTCGGGCACCACCTTGCGCCGGCGGCGCAGCCACCACACGCCGACAAGGTCGAGCACGCCGCGCAAGCCCCGGTCGAGAATGCCGTAGTTGGACTTGCCGTGACGGCGCTGGCGGTCGATCACGTCGACATGGACGACGGCAAAACCCTCCCGCAGCACCAGCGCCGGCAGGTAGCGGTGCCAACCGTCGAAATAGGGCAGCTGCCGGAAAAGCGCCGTCGGCAGCGCCTTCAAGCCACAGCCGGAATCGCGCGTGCCGTCATGCAGCATCTTCTCGCGCAAGGCGTTGGCGAAGCGGGAGGAAAGCTGCTTCAGCCTTGTGTCCGTGCGCTTCAGGCGCTGGCCGGCGACGATGCCCGTGGCGTCGCCGGCGGCAAGCAGCGCATCCACGAGCTTCGGGATATAGGCGGGATCGTTCTGGCCGTCGCCATCCATGGTCGCGACGATCCCGCCGCGCGCCGCGAAGACGCCGGAACGGACGGCGGCGGACTGGCCGGCGGAGCGGTCATGCGCGATCAGCCGGACCGGCGAGCCGGCAATCCGTATGCGTTCGGCGACCATGCGGCGCGTCCCGTCGGTCGAGCCGTCGTCGACCACAATGATCTCGAACGGCCGGCCGGCGAGCGCGCGCTCGATCTCGTCAAGCAGGAAGGCGAGGTTGGCTTCCTCGTTCCGGCAGGGGATCACGACCGATATTTTCGGATTGTCGGACAGGTTCATGGAAACCGGGGGGCGCGTTTTCGGCGCTCCTTAGCACCGAACGGAAAGCGAGGCCACACCGCGTGACGGCGAGATGCGGGCACTAAGGCAATACCGGGGCAGGTTGCGGGTGCGGAGGCCGGAGGGTTCCTTTCCCACGCCGCTCCGTCATCTCTTTTCCCGGATGTCCGTCAGCGTTCGCGTCGGCGTGATGGCCTCCGGATCGAGCCTGATCTCGACGATCGCCGGCTTGCCGGAATTGCGGGCGCGCTCGAAAGCCGGTGCGAACTCCTCCGTCTTTTCCACCGTCTCGCCATGGCCGCCATAGGCGCGGGCGAGCGCGGCGAAATCCGGGTTGCGGATATCCGTCCCGGAAACACGGCCCGGATATTCGCGCTCCTGGTGCATGCGGATCGTGCCATAGATGCCGTTGTTGACCACGATCACCACGATCGGCAAGTCGTACTGGACCGCGGTCGCGAATTCCTGCCCGTTCATCAGGAAGCAGCCGTCGCCGGCAAAGGCGATGACGAGGCGGTCGGGATAAAGCTGCTTGGCGGCGACGGCGGCGGGCGTGCCGAAGCCCATCGAACCGGAAGTGGGCGCCGCCTGGGTGCCGAAACGGCGGAAGCGGTGGAAGCGATGAATCCAGGTGGCGTAGTTGCCGGCGCCGTTGGTGATGATGGCGTCTTCCGGCAGCACGCTCTCCAGATATTTCATGATCGGCCCCATCAGCACCGCGCCGGGACCGGCCTCCGGGGGCATCGACCATTGCAGGTAGGCCTGGTGCATGGCTGCAGTGTCGTCCGCCCATGAAGGCTCGGCCTTCGGCTTCCGCTCCGCGAAGGCAGCGGCGAAGGCGATCGGCGAGGCGTTGACGGCAAGCGTCGGCCGATAGACGCGACCGAGTTCATTCGTGTCCGGATGGACATGAACGAGCTTCTGGTCGGGGTAAGGACTCTTGAGCAGCGTGTAGTCGGAGGAGGGCATTTCGCCCAGTCGCCCGCCGACAAGCAGCACCAGGTCGGCCTCCTTGATGCGGTTGGCGAGCTTCGGGTTGGGCCCGATGCCGACATCGCCGGCATAGTTCGGGTGGAGATGGTCGAACAGCATCTGGCGGCGGAAGGAGCAGCCGACCGGCAGCGCCCAATTCTCCGCGGCTTTCTGGAAATCGGCGACGGCCTTCTCGTTCCAGCGCGTGCCGCCGAGGATGGCGAAGGGCCTTTTCGCACTGCCGAGCAATTCCTCGATCGCCGCCATCTCGGCCGCGCCCGGCGCGGTCTCGACGGCCGTATAGGGCTGGGCAGCAGGCGCTTCCGTTTCCTCGGTCAACACGTCCTCCGGCAGCGCGATCACGACCGGTCCCGGCCGGCCGGAGGTCGCGGTGGCGAAGGCGCGGGTGACGAGTTCGGGGATGCGCGCCGGATCGTCGATCTCGGTCACCCATTTGGCGACGCTGCCGTAGAAGGCGCGGTAGTCGATCTCCTGGAAGGCCTCGCGGTCGCGCGCCCCGCGGGCGATCTGGCCGATGAACAGGATCATCGGAATGGAATCCTGCCGCGCGATATGGATGCCGGCTGATGCGTTGGTGGCGCCCGGCCCGCGCGTGACGAAGCAGATGCCGGGCCGGCTGGTCAGCCGGCCATAGGTGTCGGCCATCATCGCCGCGCCGCCTTCTTGGCGGCAGACGATGGTGCGAATTTTCGAATCGTGCAGCGCGTCGAGCACGGCGAGATAGCTTTCGCCCGGTACGCAATAGAGACGGTCGACGCCATTCGCCTCGAGTGCGTCGACGATGAGCTGGCCGCCTGTTTTCATGAAAGGGTTCCGTTCGAGGCGCGGGTGGGATGACTCAAGAGATACTCAAGACGGCCGTTCATTTTCCTTCGTCCTCCAACTCCGCCAACACCTCTTCCGTATGCTCGCCGAGGCGTGGCGAGGGGCGCTCGTAGGCAAGCGGCGTCCGGGACATCAGCATCGGCGCGCGAACCGAGGGCAGCACGTTGCCGTCCGCGTCGGAGAGGTCCATGCGCATGTTCCGCGCCACGATCTGCGGGTCCTCGAACATCTCGGCGATGTTGTTGATCGGGCTCGCCGGCACGGTAGCCCTTTCGAGCGCGGCGAGCAGCGGCGCCTTCTCGCGTCCGGCAAGTTCCGCAACCAGCCTTTCGCGCAGCCGCACGCGATTGGCCACGCGCGCCGGGTTGGTGGCGAAATCGGGGTCCTGCGCCAGTTCCGGAATGCCGAGCGCGCCGCAGAAGCGATGGAACTGGCCGTCATTGCCGACCGCCAGGATGACGTGCCCGTCCTTCACCGGCAGCACCTCGTAAGGCGCGATGTTCATATGGGCGTTGCCCATCTGCACCGGCACCTTGCCGGAGACGAGATAGTTCAGGTTCTGGTTGCCGAGGATCGAACACTGCGTATCGAGCAGCGCCATGTCGATATATTGGCCTTCTCCGGTCTTCTCGGCGTGGCGGAGCGCCGCCTGGATGGCGATGACGGAATAAAGCCCGGTGAAGATGTCGGAAACGGCGACGCCGACCTTCTGCGGCTCGCGGCCGGGTTCGCCGGTGATCGACATCAGCCCGCCGATGCCCTGGATGATGAAATCGTAGCCGGCGCGCGGCGCATAAGGTCCGGTCTGGCCGAAGCCGGTGATGGAGCAATAGACGAGGCGCGGGTTGAGCGTCTTCACGCTCTCGTAGTCGAGGCCGTATTTCTTCAGGCCGCCGACCTTGAAATTCTCGATCAGCACGTCGGCGGTGGCGATCAGCTTCTTCAACGTCTCCGCCCCTTCGGGCTCGGAGAAATCCAGGGCGACGGAGCGCTTGCCGCGATTGGTTGAATGGTAATAGGCGGCCGAAAGGTTCTCCCCGCCCTTGCCCTGGACGAAGGGCGGCCCCCAGCTTCGCGTGTCGTCGCCGCCCTTCGGGTTCTCGATCTTGATGACATCGGCGCCGAGGTCGGCCAGCAACTGCCCGGCCCATGGGCCGGCGAGGATGCGGGCGAGTTCGACGACGCGGATGCCGGAAAGCGGAGGAGGGGACATGAAACGGGCTCGGACCGGGGGTATTATTCAGCCTCTTCCTTGCCTGCCAAAAGAGTGAATGTAAACGGCCGGGCCCGCCAACCCCATGGGCCAGCGGTTCAGCGAAGGGCCGCCTCGTTCAGCCATTCCACGAAATCCGCCATCACGACGTCGCGGTTCACTTCGTTCAGGGATTCGTGCCGCGTATCGGGATAGATTCTTGTTGAAACATCGGAAAAACCCAGCCGGCGAAGGCGTGCGTCGAGGTCGCGGACGGCCTTGCCGCCGGCTGTGGCCGGGTCCCTTTCGCCGCCGACGAGGTGGAAGGGCAAGTCCCGCCTGACGGCCGCGAAATTGCGGTCGTCGGCGCCCGTGAAGATGAGGTCGAAGATGTCCCGCCACATCGACACCGATGCGTCCCAGCCGCAAAGCGGGTCGGCGATGTAGGCGTCCACTTCGGCCGGGTCGCGCGACAGCCAGTCGAATTCCGTGCGGCGGTTGGGTATCTGCCGGGCCCAGGCCTGGAAGGTGAGCTTTGGCAGCAGGCGGGACGGCACGTCGGAGCCGAGACGAAAGCGCTCCCAGAGAAGCAGGAGTCTTGCCAGCCGCTCCGATGGTCCGGCGGAGAAATTGGCGTTCCAGACGGCGGCGCCGGCGACGCGCCGGCCGTGGCGCTGAACGAAGTTGAGCGCGATCAGGCCACCCATAGAATGGCCGAAGACGATCACCGGCAAGCCGGGATGCTCTTTCGCGATCAATTCATGGATAGCAAGTACGTCGGCGATCACCTTTTCGGCCCCGTTCTCGCGCGCGAACATGCCGGGTGGCGCATCCGGCGCTGTCGTCCCGCCATGGCCGCGATGGTCGTGTACATAGATTTGGAAGCCGTACGCCGCCAGATGATCGGCGAAGGGCGCGTAGCGCCCGGCGTGCTCGGCGAGGCCGTGGTTGATTTGCACAATCGCGCGAGTCGGTTCGACTGCTTTCCTGACAAGAAGGTTCAGCGCCGCGCCGGTCGGCGATGCCAGAACGCGTCGTTCGTCGAACGGCATAGACGGCAGCCCTCCCGACCGCAGGGTTAGCTCCTGAACAAGCCCGCGGCAATGTCCGGCGGGTGACCCTTGAGGCGTGACAGGCGGCGAAGGAGCCAAAGACCGGCTACGATATCCACCATATCGTCGAGCAAACGCCCGGCAGGCGTGATGGGTATCCGGAAAGCTGGATCAACTCGCCGGAAAACACGGTGCGCATTCCCAGGTTCAAGCATTGGGAGATCAATCGGTGGTATAGTACAAAGAATGAGGATTTTGGTGGAATGACACCTCGCGACTATTTGCGTGGGAAGACTTGGCAAGAGCGATATCGAATCGGATTGGAAAAGCTTAAGGATTTTGGAGTCCTGAAATGATCCTTTCAAAAATGCCGTTAGATAAATTGGTTGATCGTTTCGAGAAATCATGCCTGGAGCAATACGACGCTAGTATGAATTTCAACAACTCTCGCTACAACCGCGCATTCGACGCCATGATGGCCGTTGCAAATGAATTGCGCAGCCGGCCCGGCGACCAGCGAAGATCACTTGTAAGCCTGTACGATCACCCAAATGAGCAGGTCAGGTTGAAGGCAGCCATCCATACGCTTGCGCTTTTCTCGGACGATGCACGAGAAGTGCTGCAGAAGCTGGTTGACGACAGAATTTTTCCACAGTCGGCCGATGCAAGTGGAATGCTTCGTGGCTTAGATGAGGGAACTTATGTTCCGGAGTAACTTCTCTATCCCTGCCGCCATTTACATGACGGATTGTGACGGCGTGCGCCTCACCCCAATTGAAACCGCTCGAACCGTTCCAGTTCCTCCTTGATCGCCTCTTTGTGCCGTCCGGCCTCGCCACCGCCCACCCAACTCCATTGCTGGACGAGCAGTTTTCCCGCCGCCCTGTCGGTCTTAAGGTCGAGCACGGCGACGATCTCGTCGCCGGCCAGCACCGGCAATGAAAAATAGCCGAAGACGCGCTTCTCCTTCGGTAGATAGGCCTCGAATTTGTGGTCGTAGCCGAAGAAGAGCGCCAGCCGTTTCCTTTGGATCACCAGCGGATCGAAGGGCGAGAGGATATGGATCAGCGGCCGCTCCGGCGCCGGCGTCGCGTCCAGCGCTTCCGGCGTCGCCCAGTGCTCGGCCCGGCCGGCGCCTTCGATGGCGACCGGCACGAGTTTCTTGACGCGCACGCGCCGCTCGATGATCTTCCGCACTGCCGGCTTTCGCGGCGCGTCGAGATGGCAGGCCGAATCGAGGCTTATGATACCCTGAGCGGTGAGCGCCCGGTCGAGCACATATTCGGCGAACTGGTTCTCGCTCGCCGGGCGCGGGCGCTTTTCCCAGCCGAAATGCCGCTCCATCCGGTCGTAGGTCTTCAGCATGCCCTCGCGCGCGGAGATCGCCAGCACGCCGCGGTAGAAAAGCAGTTGCAGCGCCCGCTTCGACGGCTTGCGGCTCGCCCACAGATGCTCCTTCTCCACCAGCACGTCGTCGTCGATGTCGCGGATGGTGATCGGCCCCTCCTTGCGGATCCGCCGCATCACCTTCCTGATGTCCTTGTCGGTGACGCCTGGATACCAGCGGTTCGGCCTCGCCTCGCCGCGCTTCATCATGCCGAGATAAAGCCGGATATCGCGCGTCGGCACGTAGGACAGCGCGTGCGTCCAGTATTCGAAGACGCTTTTGTCGTCGCTCTGCGCCCGCTGCAAGTCCTCGCGCAAGTACTTCGGAATGCGCGTGTAAAGGATGTGGTGGTGCGAGCGCTCGATGACGTTGATCGTATCGATCTGAACATAACCCAGATGCTCGACGGCGAGCCTTGTCGCCTCCGGCCCGGCACCGAAAGGTTCTGCCTCGTCCAGCCGCTGCGCATGCAGCCAAATATTGCGGGCGTCGGTTGTCGAAATCTCGCGGCGTTTCCTCGGCAAGGGCAAGCTCCTCTTGCCGCTATGTTGCCGGTTTGGACCGGGAGGGGAAGGGTCGGAAGGGCAGGGCTCCTGACAGGCCATGGCAGGAGGATGACCTGCGCGCGCGTCATCCCGTCTTTCTCCCCTCGCTGAGCCTGTCCTCGGGCTTGCCGAAGGCAAGACCCGGGGGCCCGGATCGAAAACCGGGATGACGCAGGGTTGGATCCTCATCCGCCTTGCCCCGCAATCCCGCATCGCCTAAATAGCGCGCAACTCTCCCTTTATTCCAGACAACGGGAAAAGCGCGCGTGGCACGCCAGTTCATCTATCACATGTCCGGCCTCTCCAAGGCCTACGGCACCAAGAAGGTGCTGGAGAACATCCACCTCTCCTTCTACCCCGACGCCAAGATCGGCATCCTCGGGCCGAACGGCGCCGGCAAGTCGACGGTGCTCAAGATCATGGCCGGCCTCGACAAGGAGTTTTCAGGCGAGGCGTGGCTCGCCGAGGGCGCGACTGTCGGCTACCTGCCGCAGGAGCCGCAGCTCGACCCGGCGCTCGACGTGTTCGGCAACGTCATGGAGGGCGTGGCCGCCAAGACGGCGATCGTCGAGCGCTACAACGAACTCATGATGAACTATTCCGACGAGACGGCGGACGAGGCGTCGAAGCTGCAGGACGAGATGGACCGCCTCAATCTGTGGGACCTCGAGCAGCAGGTCGAGATGGCGATGGACGCGCTCGGCTGCCCGCCGAAGGATGCCGACGTCGCCAAGCTTTCCGGCGGTGAGAAGCGTCGCGTCGCCCTCTGCCAGCTTCTGCTGCGCCAGCCCGATCTCCTGCTGCTCGACGAGCCGACCAACCATCTCGACGCCGAGACGACGGCATGGCTCGAAAAGCACCTGCGCGACTATCCCGGCGCCGTGATGATCATCACCCACGACCGCTATTTCCTCGACCACGTCACCGGCTGGATCCTCGAGCTCGATCGCGGGCGCGGCATACCCTACGAGGGCAATTACACGGCCTATCTCGACGCCAAGGCCAAGCGACTGAAGCAGGAGGGCCGCGAGGACGACGCCCGCCAGCGGGCCATCAGCCGCGAGCGCGAGTGGATCGCCTCCTCGCCCAAGGCGCGCCAGACCAAATCGAAGGCCCGCATCAAGGCTTTCGAGGAACTGCTCGACGCGGCCGACAAGCGCCGCCCGTCCGACACGCAGATCGTCATTCCGCATGGCGAGCGGCTCGGCAACGTCGTCATCGAGGCGGAGGACCTGTCTAAGGGGTTCGGCGACACGCTCCTGATCGAGGATCTGACGTTCAAGCTGCCGCCCGGCGGCATCGTCGGCGTCATCGGCCCGAACGGCGCCGGCAAGACGACGCTCTTCAAGATGCTGACCGGGCAGGAGAAGCCCGACGGCGGATCGGTGCGCGTCGGCGAGACCGTCAAGCTCGGCTATGTCGACCAGAGCCGCGACGCGCTCGATCCGGGCAAGACCGTATGGGAGGAAATCTCCGGCGGCGCGGAGGTCATCAGGCTCGGCAAGCACGAGGTGAACTCCAGGGCCTATTGCTCCTCCTTCAATTTCCGCGGCGGCGACCAGCAGCAGAAGGTCGGCAACCTCTCCGGCGGCCAGCGCAACCGCGTCCACCTCGCCAAGATGCTGAAGGAGGGCGGCAACGTGCTCCTCCTCGACGAGCCGACCAACGATCTCGACACCGAGACGCTCGCCGCGCTCGAGGACGCGCTGGAGAATTTCGCCGGCTGCGCCGTCATCATCAGCCACGACCGCATGTTCCTCGACCGCATGGCGACCCACATGCTCGCCTTCGAGGGCGACAGCCATGTCGAATGGTTCGAGGGCAATTTCGAGGATTACGAGGCCGACAAGGCCCGCCGCCTCGGCCCCGAGGCGCTCAACCCGCACCGGATGACGTATAAGAGGCTGACAAGGTGAGGGCGTTGCGTCCAATCTGGTGGGGGTGCGACCGTTGAGCGATCCAACCGTGGCTGAGGCTATAGAGGCGATCTATGCCTCGCTACAAGCCGACAATGCCGATCTCGACGCCCATATCGCCATGCTTAAGGCAGCACTGGCGCGCGAGGGTTTGAAGGAGGCGGTGTTCGATCCGGGAAGACTCGCGCAGGGCAACCGTTCCGGCCGGAAGCTCATGCAGGCTTATTTCCGCCAGCGCGGCGTGAAAGTGGTATTCGCGCGGTAGGAAAGGAAGCTGCTGCTGGTTGTCCGAAGCTCCAGTTCAGCACCGGATGACGTATAAAAGGCTGAGAAGGTAGGGGAAGAAGGTCGAGGTCACGATTTCCGTCGGCGCATCCCGCACGTCTTTTCGGCCGGCGGCTATTTGTGAGCCGAGTTCGTCCAGACGAATGCAAACTGACCGCCGGCCCGCCTTCGGGATGCCAGGCTGACCAGAACTTCGACGGTCTCGACGCCTTCGAGCTTTCTCACCTTTTTGACGATCTCACGCAGTTCACGCGTATCCTGGCAGCGGACGGCCGCAAGCATCAGGGACTTGCCCGTCGTCCAGTTCACCACCTCGACGCCTTCGATGGCGATGAGCTGATCCATCAGTGGCTCGACGTCAATTCCGGGAGACAATTGGATGGCCAGGCTTGCGGTGATCTGGAGGCCTATGCTTTGCGGATTCACCTCGACCCGGTAGCCGCGAATGAGCCCCGCACCCTCCATCTGCCGGACACGTTCGAGCACAAGGCCGGGCGACACGCCGATCTCGCGCGCGATGGAGCGCGCCGACTGACGGGCATCCTTGCCGAGAATATCCAATATCTGTACGTCGAGATCGTCCGGTCCTGAGCGCATGGAATGCCCTCCGCTTCTACCGTCTCAATGCCCGAGGTCGGGTCCGACCGCAATGCCCGCATGGCTTGCATATCCGCACCAGGCGCTCCACTCGCCCGGGTCAGTCCTCTCGTGACGAAGCTTTTTTCGCGGCCAGAACCCTGGTCGCTTCGGCGGCAAGCGGATGTGTCTTCCTGTAGGCCGCTTCCCAATCCAGTTCGGTTTCCGTCGCCACGATCGCCTTCTTGGTCAGAATGAGCGCCTGGCGGGATTTCGCGGCCATGGCGTCTGCAAGCCGTTCCGCCGTTTCCATCAACTGCGAGGAGGGGACGACGCGGTCCACCAGGTTGACGGCGAGCGCTTCCGCCGCCGAAAAGCGGCGGCCGGTATAGAGGGCTTCGCGGATGACACCGGGGGGCACGCCTGTCCGCCTCATGAAGACCCCGCCGCCGCCGACCGTTCCCCGATCAATCTCCGGATAGCTGAAGAAGGCATGTTCGGAGGCGATACGGTAGTCGCACAGGCTGGCTATGACCGTCCCCGCGCCGATGGCGGCACCGCCGATGGCGCAGACGACCGGGATCCGGATAGATTCGATCTTCAGCCAGGTGCGCGTCAATTCCTCGCTTCGCTCCCGCCGCGTTTCGGGCGTGAGGTCGCGGAGTTCGTTCAGGTCGGCGCCCGCGCAGAACGCCTTTTCTCCGGCCGCGGCGAGGATCATCACATGGGCCGCTTCGTCGTCGTTTATGTCTTCGATGCAGGCCAGCAGTTCCCGCCGCATATCGTCGGAAAATGCGTTGACGGGCGGATTGTCGAGAACCGCGACTACAATCCGACCCCGTCTCTCAACCTTGACGCCGCCCATCGTCTTCTCCCTTCCGGTCCGGACCCCTTTGCAGGACGTTTGTCCTATAATAGGATTTATATTTGTCATATGTCCTAATTTTAGCTTATATAATTGACAAATGATTTTATGTGACGCACTTCTATGAACGAATGAATTCATAGGGCGCGGCGTGGAGGCGTGCTGCCCTGGTTTGAACACGTTCAAGGGGAGAGCGCCCCAACGGCTGCCGTCAGGCGTGTCGGGGTGATGGCAGCGAAGGAGGATCGCTATGAATGCCCGCTGGTTCGCATTAGCCCTGTGCTTTGTCGGTACCGTCATCAATTTTGTCGATCGAACCAACTTTTCGATCGCGGTTCCCGTGATGGCCAAGGAGCTCAATCTCGGGCCGGCATCGGTGGGCCTGCTTCTCGGGTCTTTCTTTTGGCTCTATCTGATCGGCGTCATTCCCGTCGGCCACCTCCTCGATAAATGGGGGTCGCGCAAGGTCTATGCCGCCTGCATGGTCATCTGGTCGGTCGCGTCGGGCGCCACGGGTTTCGGCTGGAACATGATGTCCCTGATGGTGCCGCGCATTGTCATGGGCGGCGCGGAGGGAGCATCCTTTCCCACGAACACGAAGGTCGTCGCGCTCTGGTTTCCGATCAGGCAGCGGGGCATCGCGACCTCCATCTGGCACAGCGCCGTCACCATCGGATCGGCGATCGCCTATCCTTTCGTCGTCTTCCTGATGGTCAGGTTCGGCTGGCGCTACTCTTTCGTCATAACCGGCGTGATCGGCGTCGTCTTCGGCATACTGTGGTATCTGGTCTATCGGGATCCCTCCGCGCCGCTCAGCGAGGCGGAACGGGCAGCCGTTGCGGCCCCGCGGGTCGCCGAGCGGCCGAAGGCAAAAAAGATCGATTGGCGCCTTGCCCTGCACCGCAACATATGGGGACTGGCGGTGGGTTTCTTCTGTGCCAACCTGGTCAATTTCTTCTTCCTGTCCTGGTTTCCTTCCTACCTGATGTCGGCCAGGCATTTTTCGCTCCACCAGATCGGCACCTGGGGCGCCTTGCCTTCGATATCTGCCGTGGCGGGCGTGCTGCTCGGCGGATTGACCACCGATATGCTCTATCGGCGCGGCTGGTCGCTCACGGCGGCCCGCAAGACCTGCCTCGTCGGCGGTCTCGTGGTTTCCTCGCTCATCATCGTCGCGGTGTTCGCCTCATCCCCGTGGGTGGCATTGGCGATATTCTGCTTCGCCTATGCCGGCATCACCTTCACCAGCGCCACTATCCAGGCTTTGCCGGGTGATCTCGCGCCTTCGAAGGACCGGGTAGGCTTCGTGGCGGGCGTGCAACTGATCGGCGGCATCATTGCGCCTCTGATCGGCGGTCCGCTGATCGGCCTGTCCGTGGAACTGGCCGGCGGCTCATACATCGCGCCGGTGGTTATCATCGGGGTCTTCGCCCTCCTGGGTGCGCTTGTCTACCTATTCCTGATCGGCACGATCAGGCCCACCGTCGAGGCCGGGTCGGACGACGGCGCGCCGGCGTTGCCCGGAGATGCGAACCTCGGCGCATCCCGTTCGTAAGCATGAGAGGCAGAGCCTTGGAAAACGCGCAATGCACGGCGTCCCAGGAAAACAAGGCCGTACGTTCCGGACCGCTGTCAGGGATCCGGGTGCTCGATCTGACCCGGGTGTTCGCCGGTCCGTTCTGTACGAAGATCCTTGGTGACCTCGGAGCGGAGATACTCAAGGTGGAGGCGCTCGGGACGGGAGACCGGACGCGCGCGCTTCCGCCGATCGTCGAGGGAGAAAGCCACTATTTCCATGCGATCAATCACAACAAGAAAAGCATCGCGATCGATACGCGGACGCCCGAGGGTCATGACGTTGCGCTCGACCTGGCACGCCATGCCGACATCATCATAGAGAACTTCCGACCGGACGTGATGGACCGGCTCGGCCTTTCGACGGAAATCCTGCGCGCGGCCAATCCCAAGCTCATCGTGTGTTCAATCAGTGGCTACGGCAAAGGCAACACGATGAGCAACAAGCCCTCCTTCGACGTCGTAGCACAGGCGATGAGTGGCGTGATGTCCCTGACGGGCGAGCCCGACGGGCCGCCTACCAAGATCGGCGTACCGCTCGGCGATATCGCCGGGGGCGTCTGGGCGGCCATCAGCGTGCTGTCCGCTCTTCAGCACCGCAATGCCACCGGAGAGGCTCTGGAAATCGACCTCAGCCTATTCGACGGTTTGATCGGCATATTGGGGTGTCTGGGCGAAATATATTTGATGACCGGTAAAAGTCCGGCCCGCTATGGCGGCGGACATTACAGCGTGGTCCCCTACGGCCTCTACCCCTGCAAGGACGGCCATATCGTGATCGCCCCTCACGTCGGCGATTTCTGGGAGAAGCTGTGCATGGCGATCGGCCGTCCGGATCTTGCGGAGGATTCCCGGTTCCGTACCGTTGCGGACCGGAGTGCCCATCGCGATATCCTGCAGCCGCTGGTCGGAGAGATACTGAAAACCCGTACGGCAACCGAATGGCATGAAATCCTCGATGCCGCGGACGTGCCCAATTCCATGGTCAACTCGGTCGGCGAGGCGCTGAACGAGCCGGTGGTTGGCGAGCGGAAGATGATCCGGAGCTATGAGCATCCGACAGGAGGAACGATCCGCGTGATCGACTCGCCTGTCCGTTTTGTCGGCCGCTTCGAAGATGAGCCGATGGCGCATGCGCCTTTGCTGGGCGAGCATACGAGATCGATCCTCGCCGACCTGCTGGGATACAGCAAAGAGCGGATTTCCACGCTTGTCGAGCGCAAAGTCATCGGCTGACGCAGGATCATGCCGCAAGCGGACCGGACCGTCTGGACGAGCAGCCGAAAAGCGATGTCCCGATCTGGATGATGGCGTTCCGCCCGGTAGGGTGGCATAGGGATCGGCGTTTCTGCTCCTGTCCTGACGAGGTATCCCATGAACCAGTCCTCCCTCCGCCCCGACTGGTCGGCCGCGCAATATCTCAAATTCGAGGACGAGCGCACCCGGCCGGCACGGGATCTGCTGGCACAGATCCCGCTCGAAAATCCAAAACGCGTCGTCGATATCGGCTGCGGGCCGGGGAACTCGACCGAGCTCCTCGCTGCGCGCTGGCCGAAGGCTCAGGTGACGGGCATCGACACATCGCCGGACATGCTGGAAAAGGCGCGGACGCGGCTGCCCGGCATCCGTTTCGAGCAGTCCGACGCCGCCGGCTGGACGCCGGCGGCGCCGGTCGACGTGATCTTCGCCAACGCCGTCTTCCAGTGGCTGCCGGAACACCCCGCGGTGCTCCACCGGCTTACGGAACATCTCGCGCCCGGCGGCGTGCTCGCCGTCCAGATGCCGGACAATCTGACCGAGGCCTCACACCGGACGATGCGCGAGACGGCGGCGGCGATGCCGTTCAGGTCGAAGCTCGAAGGCGCGGCGCGGGCGCCGCTGCCGCCCGTCGGCTTCTACTACGATCTCCTGATCGAACGCTTGAGCCGGCTCGACATCTGGCACACGGCCTACAACCATCCGCTCGCCGGGGCGGAGGCGATCGTCGAATGGGTGAAGTCGACCGGGCTGAAGCCCTTCCTCGATCCGCTCGATCCAGGCGAGCGCGAGACTTTTCTGGCCGACTACCTGGCGCGTATCCGCGCGGCCTATCCGCCGTGCAAGGACGGCAAGGTGCTGCTGCGCTTTCCGCGGCTGTTCATCGTGGCGGTTCGGTAGGCGCCCGCGATTGCGCCACACGGAAACCACAATGCGGGGGAAATGCCTCCGCTTTCTTTACACGGATGCTTAATCGGCCCTAAACCCCTTCGGCCCATCATCTCCGGCCATTCCGCGTGCCCGTGGGTACGCGTCCCGCCGCCCAGGTACGGAATTGGAACAAGCATGAACCGCGTCGCGATCACCGGCATCGGAGTGAAGATACCCGAGGCCGAGATTACCAATGAGGAGCTTGTCCAAAGCTTCAACGAGTGGGTCGCCCGGGAAAACAGGAAAAGGGCGAAATGCGGCAAGGAACCTCTGCCCGAATCGAGCGTCGCCTTCATCGAGCACGCCTCGGGTGTCAAATCGCGCCATGTCATTTCCGCGGACGGCATCCTCGATCCCGAGCGGATGACGCCCCGCATCCCGCGCCGCGACAATGAAGAGCTCTCGGTGATGGCCGAATTCGGCGTCGCCTCGGCGCGCCAGGCGATCAAGGACGCCGGCATCGATCCGGCCCAGATCGATATGGTCATCTGCGCGGCCTCGCACCAGCAGCGCAATTATCCGGCGATGTCGATCGAGATGCAGAAGGAACTCGGCACCTCTGGCGCGGCCTTCGACATGAGCCTCGGCTGCTCGTCGGCCGCGGCCGGCCTGCATGTGGCCGCCAATCTGGTCAGGAGCGGCGCGCAGAAGCGCGTGCTCGTCGTCACGCCCGAGATCATCTCCGGCCACCTCAATTTCCGCGACCGGCAGACGCACTTCATCTTCGGAGACGCCTCGACCTCCATGATCGTCGAACCGCTCGGCGAAAGCGAGATGCGGCCGGGCCGGCTGGAGGTGCTGGATACGCGCACCTGGACGCAGTTCTCCAACGCGATCCGCTCCAATTTCGGCTTCCTCAACCGGGCCTCGCAGGAGGACACTTCGATCGTGGAGATGGCCGACAACATGATCGTCCAGCTCGGCAACAAGGTCTTCAAGGAAGTCACGGTGGCGGGGCATCGCTTCATCGTGCAGTTCCTGGCCGAGCACGGTCTCGACCCGCACGGCATCCGCCGCTTCTGGCTGCATCAGGCGAACGCGCGCATGAACGCCATGATCCTCAGGATGGCGCTCGGCCACGACGCCGACCAGGACCGCGCGCCGCTGGTGCTCGACCGGCTCGGCAACACGGCCGCTGCCGGCGCCATCGTGGCGCTGAAGGAAAACCACGCCGACCTGAAGCCCGGCGACTACGGGCTGCTGTGCGCCTTCGGCGCCGGCTATTCGATCGGCGGCGCGCTGATGCGGATGATGTGATGCGCGCCGCGCCGGAGACCATCGCGCTTTTTTCCGACGAGATCGAGATCGTGCCCGGCCGGAAGTTGGAGGCCGAGGTCGCCGGCCTCTATGTCGCGCCGTCCGGCCGCTTCCAGACGCAGGCCGTCGGCGAGCTCGGGCTCACCTTCACGGGCATCGACGGCGATTTCCACCGCGGCCACACGCGCCGCTCGGGCGGGCGCGAGCCCTGGTATCCGCGCGGCACGGAGATGCGCAACGAAAGGCAGATCTCCATCGTGGCGCCGGACGAGCTCGTTCTGATCGCCGAGGCGATGCGGCTTGCCAGGATCGATCCGGAATGGATCGGCGCCAACATCCTGCTCGCCGGCGTGCCGCGCCTTTCCATGCTGCCGAGGGGCACGAAGCTCTTCTTCGCCGGCGGCGTGACGCTCAAGATCGACGGCCAGAACGGCCCGTGCAAGGCGTCCGGCCGCTCGATCGCGGAGAACGCCGGCATGCAAGACAAGGCCGCCGGGGCGCTGCTCTTCCCGCAGGTGGCGAAGCGCCTGCGCGGACTGGTGGCCTGGGTCGAGAAACCGGGCCGGATCGCAAGCGGCGAGGCGGTTGCGGTCAGGCTGCCGGAGCAATGGATCTATCGCTGAGGCGATAGCCGGTCGGATTTTTTCCCAAGCCGCTACTCTTCCTCGTCGTTCGGATCGAGGAGCCGTGTCGCCCGCCAGTTCGTGAGGACGGCGTTGATCTCGTCCACCACGAAGAAGCGGGCGGAGTCCCGGTCATAGCCTTCGGCGAGCAGGCGGTCATAGGCGGTATGCTCGTGGCGGATATGGGCGATCGTGGCGAGCCACACGGCGATCGTCGGCGGCAATGTCCTGAATTTCGCCGAAAGCGCGGCCTCCCGGATCGGCTCGGTGTCGGCATAGGGCGCCATCGGCAGCAGCGCCGACAGCGCCTTGCCGACAGCGCGCTGGCGCGACGTGCCCCTCATTCGTCCTTCGCTACAGTCGCCTCCGGCACCGAATCGGTGGAGGCGTAGTAGGGCTTGATGTCGATGACCGGCGTGCCGTCCAGCACGTCGATCGCGTCGAGGGTGAGCCGGCCATCGACGATATCGAGGCCTGTGAGACGTGCGACATGCAGCCCGACCGGGTTCGGCCGCGCAGGGGAGCGGAGCGCGAAAACGCCTTTTGGACGAGGTGCATGGCGGGGTTTCTGGACGATCAGATTCCGCGCCGAGCGATCGAGCCAGGTGAGGATCGCGACGTGGCTGACGCGCTCGAGGCCGGCGAGGCCCGGCCGGTAGCCGGGCGCGACCTCGATCGTCGCCTCGATCCCGCGTTCGCGCGCGCTCGCCATGTTCCGGGGGCATTCCTCGCGGGATTTCCAGGGCGAGCGGACATGGCCGATGAAAACCACATGACCATCGGCCGGCATATCTGCCGGGTTGCTGACCATCTCCACTTCGCCTTCACGCTTTTCGGTCATTTCGTCCACATTGCCCTTGCGACGTTTTCCGGCCAGTTCGCGACATCGCTTCTTGCCAAGGTCACGCTCTTCATATAAACATATCTTTATGTCTTTGTGGAGCAGCCCATGTTGACGCGCACGCCCGTCGGTCTGGACGCCATGGTTGATACCTTGAAGGCGGCAGCCGAATCCAGCCGGCTTCGCATCCTTCTGATGCTGTCGCGGGGCGATCTCACCGTCAGCGACCTGACTGAGGTGCTGAACCAGTCGCAGCCGCGCGTCTCGCGTCACCTGAAGCTGCTGCTCGATGCAGGCCTCATCAGCCGGTACCAGGAAGGCTCCTGGGCCTATTTCCGGCTCTCTGACGACGAATATGCCCGCGAGACCGTCCACGGGATGGTCGCGCGCATCGATCTCGCCGACGCGACCGTCGAGCGGGATCTCGAGCGCCTCGGCGAGGTGAAGCGGCGGCGGCAGGAGCGGGCCCTCGGCTATTTCAGCGCCAATGCGGCAAGCTGGGACCGCATCCGTTCCCTGCACGTGCCGGACGACGCGGTGGAAGCGGCTCTCCGCAAGATCGTCGGCAAGCGGCCGTTCCAGTCCATGCTCGACCTCGGCACCGGCACGGGCCGGCTGCTGGAACTCTTCTCGCCGCTCTATGTCCGCGGAATAGGCATCGACCTGTCGCGCGAGATGCTGGCTGTGGCGCGTGCCAATCTCGACCGCGCCGGCGTGCACAACGCACAGGTCCGGCAAGGCGACATCTACGCGCCGCCGGTCGAGCGCGAATCCTTCGATCTCGTGACGATCCACCAGGTGCTGCATTATCTGGAAGACCCGGCGGCGGCGATCCGCGAGGCGGCGCGTCTGCTGCGGCCCGGCGGCAGGCTGGTGATCGTCGATTTCGCTCCGCATGCGCTCGAATTCCTGCGCGAGGAACACGCGCATCTGCGCCTCGGCTTCTCCGACCGGCAGGTCGCCGACTGGCTGGAGGAGGCCGGGCTCGAGCTCAAGGATACGGTCGATTTCGCGCCGCGCGGGGAGGGGCCGCGGCTGACGGTGAAGCTGTGGCTTGCCCAGGACCGGCGGATGCTGATGGCCGGCAAGGGGGGCGACGTTCAAGCCCGGGAAGGGATCGCCTGATGTCGCAGTTCCGTTTCTCCCGCCTGCCCGATATCGGCGGGAGGGTCCGCGTCTCCTTCGAGTTCTTTCCGCCGAAGTCGGACGAGATGGAAGCCAGGTTGTGGGAAACCGTCACCCGGCTGCAGCCGCTTTCGCCGAACTTCATTTCCGTGACCTACGGGGCCGGCGGTTCGACGCGCGAACGCACGGCGCGGACGGTCGCACGCATCCTCGGCGAGACGAGCCTCGCGCCGGCCGCGCATCTCACCTGCATCGACGCGACGCGCGGCGAAGTGGACGAGGTCATCCGCGAGTTCGCCGCCATGGGGGTGAAGCGCTTCGTGGCCCTGCGCGGCGATCCGGCGGCAGGCGTCGGCGCCATCTACCGGCCGCATCCCGGCGGCTATTCCAATGCCGCCGAACTGGTGGCCGCGCTCGGCCGCGCCGGCGATTTCGACATCTCGGTCTCGGCCTATCCCGAGAAGCATCCGGAGAGTTCCGATTTCGCCACCGATATCGACATGCTGAAGCGCAAGGTCGACAATGGCGCGACGCGTGCGATCACGCAGTTCTTCTTCGACAACGATCTCTATGAGCGCTACGTCGAGCGCGTGCGCCGCGCGGGCATCTACATCCCCATCGTGCCGGGCATCCTGCCGATCCACAATTTCAGGCAGGTGACGAACTTCGCCGCGCGCTGCGGCGCGCACATGCCGGCGTGGCTTGCCGAGCGCTTCGCCGGGCTGGACGGCGACCCGCAGACCCATGCGCTCATCGCCGCTGCCGTCGCCGCCGAACAGGTTCTCGACCTGGTCGAGCGCGGCGTCGGGGACTTTCACTTCTATACGCTGAACCGGGCCGACCTCGCCTTCGCCATCTGCCACATGATCGGCATCCGCATGCCGATGCAGGAACAGTCGGCGCAGGAGGCCGCCGCGTAGCATTGACGGCTGGGCCGGTCCGGCCGTCGGGACGCCCGGCGTTATGGGCGATTCCGCTCTTCCCTTGGGGAACCATGCGCGGCGCTCCGCATTCTGCATCCAAGGGCAGATACCGGACGCGCGAAATGAAATACATTCTGGCTTCGCTGGGCGGCTTCCTTCTTACTCTCGGCGTATTCGCCTGCGGCGGGCTCGCCGCGGTCGTCTTTATAACGGCCAATCCCCACCCGGGACGGCAACTCGACACCGACACCAGCGCGCTGTGGACGAACAAGGCTATCCGCGTGAGCGCCGGATCCCAGGACCTGCAGCGCCTCCCTGCCAAGGCCGCGCCCCAGAAAGCCGTTCAGGAGGAGCAGGCGCGGAATACGCTGTCGGAACCGCATCAGCCGGGCGGGCCGACAAACACGGACTCCACGGTCACCGCTTCGACTTCGCCAGAGGCAACGGCGCAAGATTCGCCCCTGTGGGTACCGCAACCGGCTGCCGGGACGAGCGCCGCGCATGTCGAATGGTGCTCGGAGCACTACCGTTCCTACGACCCGGCCGACGACAGCTACAATTCGTACAGCGGTGTGCGCCGCCCCTGCGTTTCCCCCGATTCGGAAGGCGCGTCCGCAGCCAATCCGACCATGGCTTCCGCCGAAACCGAGCCCGGGAATGCTTCCGCGGGAGGCGCTCTCGGGGTCGCCACCGCCTCGGCCGAGGAAGCGCCGGGCGGCTATGCCAGCCCGGACCACGTGCAGTCGTGCTTCGACCGATATCGCTCCTACCGGCCGGAAGACAATTCGTACCAGCCCTATGGTGGCGGCCCGCGGCAGCAGTGCGAATGAGATTCGGCATCTAGAGCAGCGGGCGTTCTGACGAACGCGTCGTCCGCTGTTCCAGCGTGGTTTCCTTAGCCGCATTTGTGCGACGCCAGCCGATTCCGTCTGGCTGCAAAATGCTCTAGCCTGCCGCCGTCCAGGACTATACGCGGTGGCGTCCGCGATGGCTTTTCCTGAAACAGAAAGGCCGGGCTTGGGGACCCGGCCTTTCCGAAAAGTCGATGAACAGCCCTCGGCTGGCCGGGAGAGTTAGCGCCTCAAGGAAGCACTCCCATAATCAGTGCCGCGATGAATGCAAATGCAGCACAAATCATCAAAGCGTTGATCGGCCGTGTCAGTCCCATGGCATAGCCTCCTCTTCGACTATGGTAGAGTCTAGATGCAAATCGGCCACGGACAAGGGAATTTTTTGCTGCGCTGCGGCGGAATTGTGAAATCGTTGCCTTAATTGACGGCCTTGCGCCTTGATTTCGCTTTGAAAAGTGGCGTTTCTGCCACGCTTCAAAAAATTTCCTGACGGCGTTCTTTTCAGCGCTCGCGCGGACAGGAGGCCTCGCGTGCCCTTGCCAGACCGAGGATTCGGCCGTCGATGGTCAGCAGGCCGAGTCCGATCAGGCCGATTCCCGCCAGTTCGTAGCCGTCGAGGGTCTCGCCGAGGAAGAGGGCGCCCAGCAGGATCGCCCCGACAGGCACGACCAGGGTCACCAGCGAGGCGTTGGTCGCCCCGGCCGAATTGATCAGGTTGAAATAGAGGATGTAGGCCAAGGCGGTCGAGAGAAGCCCGAGCGCGACCACGCACATCCAGCTTGTCGGGCTGGCCGTCGTGACGGCCGAGGCTCCGATGCCGACCAGCACGGCCATGACGACCGTGGAGGCAGTGAATTGCCCGGCGGCGACGACGTCGGAGGGGAGATCGCGGAAGCGTCGCGCGAGGACTGCCGCGAGGCCGTAGGAAAAGGCCGCGCCGAGAACACAGAACTGCGCCCAGGCCGGCGCGCCCAAACCGGCGAAGAGGCCCGGCCCCACCATGACCGCCGTTCCGGCGATGCCGAGCCCGATTCCCGCCAGTTTGGCGGGCGTGATCTTCTCGTCGGAAGTGAAGACGTTGGCCGCGATGATGGCCCAGAAGGGCGTCGTGGCGTTGAGTATGCCGGCAAGGCCGGCGCCGATCGCCGTTTGCCCGAGGAAGATCAGCGAGAAGGGGACGATGTTGTTCAGCAGCGCCAGAAGCATGAAGGGGCCGGCGCGCGACAGGGCCGGGCGGAACGAGACGCCGCGCAGGAACAGCCAGAGATGGAGCGCCACGGCGGCGATCACCACGCGATAGAAGACGAGCGTCAGGGGTTCTATCTCCCGGATAGTGATGCGGGCGAAGAAGAACGATGCGCCCCACAGGGCTCCGAGCAGGAGAAGCTGCGCCCAGTCGGAGGCGCCCATCGTCAGGGATGCGTTTGCCTTCTTGTTCATGGCGCATGTGCTAACCGAACCGGCCCCGCCATGCCATCCGTTTCCTGACCGCTCCGGAAATGCCGCTTCGAGGCCGGGCGCCAGCATGGATAGCCATGTCCGAGCCGGGTTTTTCCCCGATGCCATCGCTGCTACGTTCCCGGCGCACAGGGAGCCTTCATGCAGCGATTCGAGACCGCCCGGGATGCCGCGCTGACCCTCCGTCCGGATCGGCCGGTCTATTGCTTCCGGCCGGACGTGCTGAAGGCCGACGCACGGCGCTTCGCCGGCCTGTTCCCCGGCAAGACCGCCTATGCCGTCAAGACCAATGGCGAGGCGATGGTGCTCAAGGCCGTTTCGGAAGCCGGCATATCGGCTTTCGACGTGGCCTCGCCGGCCGAGTTCGCCGCTGTCCGCACCGTCGCGCCGGATGCCGAGATGCTCTACATGCACCCGGTCAAGGCGCAGTCGGATATCCGGCTGGCGCTGGAAGCGTTCGGCATCCGCGTGATCGCGCTCGATCACGAGGACGAGATCGCCAAGCTGACGCGCGTGGTGAAGGCGCTCGATATCGATCCGGGGTCGGTCACCGTCTTCGTGCGCCTGCAGACCAAGGGCCATGCCGCCTACGAGCTTTCGAAGAAGTTCGGCGCCGCTCCGGCGCACGCGGTCGAACTGCTGCAGCGCCTGCATCGGGGCGGCTACCGGGTCGGCATCTGTTTCCACGTGGGAAGCCAGATCGAAGACGCCGACACCTACGAACGGGCGCTCGCCTCGGCCGACTGGGTGCGCAATCGCGCCGGCGTTCCGCTCGCCGCGCTCGACGTGGGCGGCGGCTTCCCGGCCGAATACGGGCACGATCCCAACCGCAAGGCGCCGCGGATGCCGTCGCTCGACGAAATCATGGCGCGGCTCGGAAACGATATCGTCGAGTACGGCTTCGGCGACGTGCCGCTGGTCGCCGAGCCGGGCAGGGTGATCGTGGCGCGCGCCTTTTCGCTGATCGTCCGGGTGCTCTTGAGGAAGGGCAGGCGGCTCTACATCAATGACGGCATCTGGTCCTCGCTGTCGGACAGCTGGACCGGCAAGATCACGCTTCCGGCGCGCTTCATTCCCGATCCGGCGATCCGCACGCGCAACGGCGATGCCGGCCGGACGGCGGCGTTCCGGGTGTGCGGCGGCACCTGCGATTCGGTCGATATATTGTCGCGGCCGTTCTGGCTGCCGGAGACGGTCGATACCGGCGACTGGATCGAGATCGGCCATATCGGCGCCTATTCGATGGCGCTGCGGACCCATTTCAACGGCTTCTATCCCGATACCTTCGTCGAGGTGGCCACGCCCTTCGAGGAGGGCGGCGCGCCCGACAGCTTCGCCAGCCTCGAGACCATGGCCTGACGAAAGGACGTCCATTGCCGCACGCCGCCCAGCATGCGTTCCCGCTGACCGAAATCGCCTTCGTGGTCGTGGTCGCCGTTCTGTTCGGCCTCGGCCTGATGCGGCTCAAGCAGCCGCCGCTGGTCGGCTTCATCCTGGCCGGCGTGCTGATGGGGCCGACGGGCTTCGGCCTGATCTCCACCAACGACAATGTCACCGCCCTTGCCGAGATGGGCGTGCTGATGCTGCTTTTCTTCATCGGCACGGAGCTTTCGCTGAAGGCCTTCGTGTTCAGCCTGAAACCCGCGATCATCGTCACGATCGGACAGCTCGCGGCGGCGCTGGCGATCGGCGGCCTCGTGGCGTGGGCGTCGGGCGCCGGCTGGGCGGAAGGCATCGTGCTCGGCTTCATCATCGGGCTTTCGAGCACGGTCGTCGCCATGAAGATGCTCGACGACATGGGCGAATTGCGAGGCGATGCCGGCCGTATCGCCGTCGCGGTGCTGATCGCGCAGGATCTCGCCGTCGTGCCGATGCTGATCTTCGTTTCCTCGCTCGGCGGGGCGGAGTTCAGCGTAGTTCTCACGATCGTCAGGATCGCGCTGGCCGTCGGCATCCTCGCGGTTCTCCTGTGGTGGCTCGGGCGGCGCGGCAAGATCCGCGTGCCCTTCGCCGAGGAGATCGGCGACAAGGTGGAGATACTGGCGCTCGGCTCGCTCGCCGTCTGTTTCGGCGCGGCGGCGCTTTCGGGCGTTGCAGGGCTGTCGCCGGCCTACGGCGCCTTCGTCGGCGGCCTGATCGTCGGAAACTCGACGCTGCGCTCGCGCGTGATCCCGGTGATCGAGCCGATCGAGAGCGTGCTTCTGGTGGTGTTCTTCCTGTCGATCGGGCTGTTGATCGACCTTTCCTTCATCTGGAACAACCTGCTGCTGGTCGTCGTCGCCTCGCTGGTCGTGATCGCCATGAAGACGGTGCTCAACGTCTTCCTGCTGAGGGCCACCGGCCATGACCCCGAGACGGCGCTGATCGGCGGCCTTTCCATGGCGCAGATCGGGGAGTTCTCCTTCGTGTTGGCCGCGGCGGGCTATACCGCCGGCGGGCTCGGCTACGACAGCTACCGGCTGGCGATCGCGGTCACCGCGGTGACGCTTCTTCTGTCGCCGGCCTGGATGGGCGTCATGCATCGTGTCGAAAACGTCGCCAGCGCCGGCTACCAATCCTATCGTGCGGCCTTGTCGCAGGCCTATGCCGGCGAACTGGAGGATTTCAGCGAGGGCCTGACCTGGCTCAGGGCAAGGCTGCGCGCCCTCGATGCGGCCTGGAGAAACAGCGCCGCGGCCAGGATGCTCTCAGGCCGCCGGGACGCGCGCTCCGCAGCGCCCGAGGCCTCGTCGCGAGGAGGCGATGCGCGCGATGACCAGGACAGGGCGGACGGGCCGACCGGCAGCTGAAGCGCGGGTCTTCAAATGTGCGTGTGGGTTGAAATTTTCGGGAACCCATCCCGATCACGGATTGTTTCTTCTGTGTAACGCTCCCGGGCGGGCACCAGGCCAACTCGTGGAAAGTGATAAGACGATGGCCAAACACGATACGTCTGTCCAATCATATCTCTGGCCAAACTGGCTGACCCTCATTCTCGCCGTCTGGCTGTTCATCTCGCCCTGGATCCTGCGCTTCAGCGGCACACCGAACCCCGCATGGGACGCCTGGATCGTAGGCGTGGTCGTGGCGGTGGTGTCGATCGTCGCGCTGGCGCAAATGGCGGAGTGGGAGGACTGGGTGAACCTGATCCTCGGCATCTGGCTCTTCCTCTCGCCCTGGATCCTGGGCTTCACCGGGATGGTCAACGCCGCATGGTGCGCCTGGATCGTCGGCGCCCTGTTCTTCCTGATCGGCATCTGGGGCGTGGTCGCCGCGAGGCAGATGATCACGGGTCATCCGCAGTTGCATTGACCCGACGCGGGGCCGGGCGCGGGCCCGGCCCCGTTCACATCATGTCGAGCAGCTTGCGCGTCGGCCAGCCGTCGACCGGAAGGCCAAGCTGCTTCTGCATCGCCCGCACCGCCTCGCGCGTGCCCGATCCCAGGACGCCGTCGACCTTGCCGACATCGTGGCCCTTGGCGTCCAGCTTAAGCTGCAGGTCGCGCATTTCCGCCGGCGACAGGCCAGGGTCCGGATTGCGCCTGTCATAGGCCGGCGCGCCGGCGAAGCGGGTCGCCAGATGCGCCGCCGTCAGCGTGTAGACGAAGGACTGGTTCCATTTCAGGTAAACGTCATAATTGTCGAAGACGAGAAAGGCCGGCCCTTTCCGGCCCATCGGCAGGACAAGGCTCGCCGGGCTCTTTGTCTCATCGAGCGCGCCGCCGTTGCGATCGGTGACGCCCCAGGAGGCCCATTGGCTGATCGGCAGGCGATTTTCCCGCCCGGTCTGCTCCCACGGCAGATTGTCCGGCACGCGCACTTCTTCCATCCATGGCTCGCCCGCCTTCCAGCCGAGCGATTGCAGGAAATGGGCGGTGGTCATGATGACATCCGGCGCGCTGCCGCGCAGGTCGACGCGGCCGTCGCCGTCGCCGTCGACACCCTGCGCGAGATAGTCCTTGGGCAGCATCTGGGTCTGGCCGATTTCGCCCGCCCAGGCGCCGCGTACGTCGGCTGGAACCGTGCCGTTGTCGATCAGCTTCAGGAGCGCGATCAATTGCGGGCGGAAAAGGTCAGGGCGGCGGCAATCATGCGCCAGCGTCGCGAGTGCGTCGAGCGTCGAGAAATTGCCCTGCACGGCGCCGAAATCGGTCTCCAGTCCCCAGAACGCGGCGATCACCGGGCCGGGCACGCCATATTGTTGCTCGGCCCGCTGGAAGACCGACGCGTATTTCTTGAGGTTGATCTCGCCGTGCTTGAGGCGGTAGGCCGATTCCATGCGGGTCGAGAATTCGATGAAGGTCTGCGTGAAGACGCCCTGGGCGTGGTCGCGCCGCACCACCTCCGGATTGAACGTCGCCTGTTCGAGCGCCTGGATGCCCCGTTGTCCGACCCCTGCCGACGCGGCATCCTTTTCCACCGCCGCCTTCCAGGCGCCGAAGTCGCCCCCGCACTGTGCTTGAGCGTGGGCCGTCGCGGGAATCAGCGCGAGCGCCAGGAAAAGCGGGTGAAATCTCACGTCATGAACTCCTTTCATGCTGCCGATAGAGTCAGGTCGTATTCGCGTTCAGCCATTTGCGCCAGTCGTCCGTGCCGCCGTTGAAGGTGTTGAGGTCGGCGTCGCCCTCTATGCCCGGAACGATGCCGGTGCCGGTATATTGCCAGAAGACCCAGGGCAGGCCGCGATACCTGTCGTCGGGATGCGCGGCGACCGAGCGCAGCCAGAAGGGATAGGCCCTGAATCGTGCGAGGTCATTGTCCTCGAAGAAATCGACGGTGGTGTAGATGATCGGCTTCTTCCCGTAATGCTCCGCCACCGCGTCGAGAAAGACCTTCATCTCGGCGCGGACGGTCTCCGGATCGGGGTGCAGCCGGCAGGTGGGGGAAGCGGGGTTCCATTCCACGTCGAGAACGGGCGGCAGGGAGGATCGTTCCTTCGGGACATGGTTGATGAACCAGGCGGCCTGCTCGATCGCCGGGCGGCAGAAATAGAAGAAATGGTAGGCGCCATGCGGAATGCCGGCGCGGCTTGCGCCGGACCAGTTCGCCTCGAAACGCCCGTCGTAGCGGTCGCCGCCTTCGGTCGCCTTGATGAAGGCGAAGGCCAGGCCTTCCTTGCGCAGCTTCGACCAGTTGACGGCGTTCTGGTACTTCGCCACATCGGTTCCGTGGACCGGATAGCTCCAGGGCGTGCGCGACTTCCAGTGATGCGGGTCACGGTCGCCGAAACGCGGCCCCGGGCCGGCGATGTCGCCGAGATCATAGGAAATGGACGTACAGGCGCCGAGCACCAGCATCAACAGGACTACCGATATACGGCGCATCGCTTCTCCAGCCGCTTCGGAGGATCGTCGGCGTCGGCATAGCGCGGCGCCGGTAAGCGATCCGATAATGGCGTCGGGTTGCAGATGAAACCGGTTGATTTATGCCCTTGACCGCCTGACATTCGAAAGACACGAACCCGGCCGTGAAAGTCAATGGCCGGGCGAACGGCAAAGGCGCGCAGGGCAGGGCGGTTTGCGGACGCTGGCAAAAATCCTGAAATGGTTCGTCGGGCTGCTCGCGCTGGCCGTCGTCGTGGCTGCCGCTTGGCTGGCCGCCTTTCCGCCCGACCTGCTGCGCGTCGGCGCGGGCTACGCGGCGAAAATCGTCTGCTCCAACGTGTTCATCGCCGGCCGCGACCCGCAAAGCGTGCTTGCCATCGACGTCCAGGCGCCCGGCAACCCGCTGCTCAAATTCTACCATGTCGATGTCGACCGGAAGGCCGGGTTGGTGAAGGCCGCCTTCCTCGGCGCCTTCGCCGCCAACGAGGCCGTCGCCCGGCCGGGCCTCGGCTGCTCGCTGGTCCCGGATGGCAACGTCGCGGCGGTGAAGAGATTCGCTCTCCCGGAGCCGGCACAAGCGAAGGTGTCCGCCGATCTCTGGCCGGAAGGCGAGCGCGTCCAGCCTTCGCAGGATCCCGCCATTTCGAAACTGCTGGACGACCCGCACCTCGCGGGTCCGGGCATTCGCGCCATCGTCGTCGTGAAGGACGGCCGCATCATGGGCGAGCGCTACGGCAAGGGCTTTGCCGCCGATACGCCGCTCATCGGCTGGTCGATGACCAAGACGGTCAATGTGGCGATCCTCGGCACGGTCGTCGGCGCCGGCAAGCTGTCGATCGGGCAGAAGGACCTTTTTCCGGAATGGAGCGGCGACGAGCGCAGGAACATCTCGATCGCCGACCTGATGGCGATGGAGAGCGGGCTCGCCTTCAACGAGGACTACGGCACCGTCTCGGACGTGACGCGCATGCTCTATCTGGAGCCGGACATGGCGAGGTTCGCGGCATCGAAGCCGCTCGTCGCGCCGATCGGGAAGAAGTTCAGCTATTCGACGGGCACCAGCATCATGCTGGCGCGGCTGTGGCAGAACGCGGTTGGCGACGAGGCCGCCTCGCTTGCCTACCCCCGGCAAGTGCTGTTCGATCCGCTCGGCATGAAGAGCGCGGTAATGGAGGCCGACGAAAGCGGCACGCTGGCGGGCGCATCCTATCTCTACGCGACGGCGCATGACTGGGCGCGCTTCGGCCAGTTTCTGCTGCAGGACGGCGTCTGGAACGGCAGGCGCATCCTGCCGGAGGGATTCGTGGCGATGATGTACGCGCCGGCGGCGGCTTCGGGTGGAGTCTATGGCAAGGGCGAGGTGTGGCTGGAGGGGCCGGGCGACAAGAAGGGCGGCGGCGTCGCGGCGGGCGTGCCCGAGAGTACCTACTGGCTGCAGGGCCATGACGGCCAGACCGTCGCTATCGTCCCCTCGAAGCGCATGGTGGTTGTTCGCATGGGGCTGACGCCGTCTTGGCTGCACTACCGGCCGCAGAAGCTGGTCGCGGCGCTGGCGAAGGCGACGGAGTAGGCTTTCGGTCCGGCCGGAATATTCGCGGCACCGAGCTTAGCCGGGCTCCAACAGCGCCTTCAACAGCGGTCCATCTCCACCCCATACCGGATCGGTCGAGGGATTCTCCACGGAAGCGATCTCCTTCAGCATCGCCTCGTCGTAGCCCTCGTCGGTGCGGATGACGGTATAGTTCTCCTGCCCGGGCGGGTAGGCGCCGCAGATCTGGAAGCCGCCCCGCGCCTCGATCTGGCGGTGGCCGAAGCCGGGCGGCAGGATCATGACGTCTCCGGCCTCGACATCGATCTCCTTGCCCTGCGGACCGCCGAGCATGAGCGTTGCCGAGCCTCGCGCGACCGCCAGCACCTCGAATGCGTCGGGATGGAAATGGTGGAAATCGAAGACCCGCCACGTCCACGCGCCGCCCCAGCCGTTCTCCCGCAACAGCGCCTTGACGGCTGCGTCGTCCTGGCCGCCGCCGAGCGCATCGCGCGCCATGACGGCAGGGTACCTGTCGTTGTTCGGTACCTGGTCGCCGCGCGGCATATGCAGCACCCTGATATCGACCATGCCAGCGGGCTTCGGTGTCAAATTCGCGTATGCCACGATCGTTCCTGATCCCGGAACTTATCGATGCGCCTCCATATAGGCGCGCAGGACTGCGTTCATATGGCTTTGATAGCCCTTTCCACGAGCCTTGAACCACTCGACCATATCCGTATCGAAGCGAATGGTCATTTGCTGTTTGGATGGTTTCGGCAGGACAAGGCGCGCCTTGTCCCAGAATGCCTTATCGAGCTCCGGAATATCGCTGTAGTCGATATCCTCATCCCTCCGAGCCGCGAGTTCCTTGAGCCGCCTGTCGGATATATTCATCATACAGCCTCCTTTCGCGTCGGTTGGCCAGTCGTGCGGAAATCAAACGTATGACGCCTTCACGATCGGTATGAACGACCGTCACGACGACGATATCGCCGATGGCCCCGATCGATACCTCTCGCTGCTCGCCATAGTCGGTTCGGTCGTCCGTTCGGGAGACGACCGGCCCTTCAAAGATCAGACAGGCTTCCTCGAAACTGATGCCGTGCTTGGCGAGATTGAGCGCATTCTTCCGCTCATCCCATTCGAACCGCATAAGGTAATGTAACTACAATCGTTGTTACATGCAAGGCTATGAAGCGACGCCAAACCCACCCGAGGTCGGCGTGGTGACGATGACCGCCTCGCCGGCTTCCAGAACGGTCTGGTCGCAGGCTTTCAGCGTCTCGACGGCGCCGTCGAGACGGCGCACCTCCGTCCTGCCGGGCTCGCCGTCTCCGCCGCCCTCGATGCCTTCGGGCGGCCGGTTGCGGTGGGAGGAGAGGATGGCGCATTCCATCTTCTCGAGGAAGCGGATGGTGCGGCGCGTGCCGTCGCCGGCGTGCCACCTGCCCTTGCCGCCGGAGCCTTCGCGGATGTGGAAATCCTCCAGCAGCACCGGGAAGCGCAGTTCGAGGATCTCCGGGTCGGTCAGGCGCGAGTTGGTCATGTGGGTGTGGACGCCCGACGTGCCGTCGAAGCCGCGGCCGTCATTCATGCGGCCGGCGGGCGAGCCCGAGCAGATGGTCTCGTAATACTGATATTTTTCGTTGCCGTAGGTGAGGTTGTTCATCGTGCCTTGCGCGTTCGCCAGCGCGCCCATGGCGCCGAAGATCGCGTTGGTGACGTGCTGCGAGGTCTCGACATTGCCGGCGACGACCGCCGCCGGATAAGCGGGTCGCAGCATGCAGCCCTCGGGGATGACGATGTTGATCGGCCTCAGACAGCCGGCATTCATCGGGATATTGCCCTCGACCATGACGCGGAAGGCGTAAAGCACCGCTGCCCGTGCCACTGGTTCCGGCGCATTGAAATTGTTCTTCATCACCGGCGAGGTGCCGGTGAAATCGACGGTCGCCTCGCGCTTGTCGCGGTCGACCGTGATCTTCACCCGGATCACCTGGCCGGTGTCGGTGTAATATTCATATTCCGAGCTGTCCGGCAGACGCTCCAGCACGCGGCGCACGCTTTCGGCGGCGTTGTCCTGCACGTGGCCCATATAGGCCTCGACCACATCGAGGCCGAAATGCGCGACCATCTTGCGCAGTTCGGCGACGCCCTTCTCGTTGGCGGCGATCTGCGCCTTCAGGTCGGCGATGTTCTGGGCCGGATTGCGGGCCGGGTAGGGGTGGTTCGTGAGAAGGTCATGCAGCGCCTTCTCGCGGAAGCGGTCGCGCTCGACGAGGCGGAAATTGTCGATCAGCACGCCTTCCTCGTCCACCGTGGTGGCAAGCGGCGTCATCGAGCCCGGCGCCGTGCCGCCGATATCGGCGTGGTGCCCGCGCGAGGCGACCCAGAAGAGGATGCGGGGCGCTGAAGCCCCGATCTCCCCCCTTGAGGGGGAGATGCCCGGCAGGGCAGAGGGGGGTGTCTTGGCGTCGGTCTCACCCCCCTCTGTCGGCTTCGCCGACATCTCCCCCTCAAGGGGGGAGATTGGGCGTACCTCCTCGAATACCGGCGTCACGACCGTGATGTCCGGCAGATGCGTGCCGCCATTGTAGGGGGCGTTGAGCGCGAAGACGTCTCCCGGGTGGATGTCGCCTTCGTTCAGCTTGATGATGGCCTCGACGGAACGGTCCATCGAGCCGAGATGCACCGGCATATGCGGGGCGTTGGCAACGAGCGCGCCCGTCCGGTCGAAGACCGCGCAGGAGAAGTCGAGCCGCTCCTTGATGTTCACCGAATAGGCGGTGTTCTGCAGCGTCACGCCCATCTGTTCGGCGATCGACATAAAGAGGTTGTTGAAGACCTCCAGCATCACCGGGTCGGCTTCCGTGCCGAGCGCGGCCTGCCGGCGCTTCTTCTCGACCCGGCGAAGCAGGATGTGGTTCCTGGCCGTGATCTCGGCCTGCCAGCCCGGCTCGACGACGATGGTCTGGTTGGATTCGATGATCAGCGCCGGGCCCTGTACGCGGTTGCCGGTTGCCAGATCGGCGCGGCGGAAGATGCCGGCCTCGCGGTGCTCGCCTTCGCTGAAGATCGCGCGTTTCTCGACCGGCTTCGGTTCCGCACCGCCGGCCGGCTGTTCGCTCTCGTCGCGGCCGTGCTCGCGTCGGTCGGTCCCTTCGACGCCGACTGCCTCGACCACCATAGGCTTGTCGTCGTAGATGAAGCCGAACTGCGCCTTGTGCGCCGCCTCGAAGGCCTTCTTCGCCTCCGCGATCGAGCCGTGGTCGAAACCGACCGGCAGCGAGGTGTCCGTGCCGTCATAGCGGATGTGCAGCACGGCATGTTCCGCCACGTCCGCCTTCCCGATGCCCTGGCCTTCAAGCTCGGCGAGCACCTGGCCGCCGAGTTCGGCGATCATCTCCCTTATGGCCGGAAGCGAGGCCTCGGCGAGCGGCTTCAGGAGCGCCTGCTGGCGCGAGGCCGACACCGCCGCGAGCCCGATGCCGTAGGCGGAAAGCAGGCCGGAGAAGGGGTGGATCAGCACCGTCTCCATGCCGAGCGCGTCGGCCACCAGGCAGGCATGCTGGCCACCGGCGCCGCCGAAGCAGTTGAGCAGGTAGCCCGTCACGTTGTAGCCGCGCTGCACCGAAATCTTCTTGACGGCATTCGCCATGTTCTCGACGGCGATGGTGATGAAGCCCTCGGCCACGGCTTCCGGCGAACGCCCGTCGCCGATCTCGTCGGCAAGGGCGCGGAATTTTTCCTCCACCACCTTCCTGTCGAGCGGCTGGTCCTGGTTGGGGCCGAAGATCGAGGGGAAGAAATCGGGCTGCAGCTTGCCGAGCATGACGTTCGCATCGGTGACGGCGAGCGGACCGCTGCGCCGGTAGCAGGCGGGACCCGGATTGGCGCCGGCGGAATCCGGGCCGGCCTGGAAGCGCCCGTCCTCGTAGTGCAGGATCGAGCCGCCGCCGGCGGCGACGGTATGAATGCGCATCATCGGGGCGCGGACGCGCACGCCGGCGACCTCCGTGTCGAAGGCGCGTTCGTATTCGCCGTCATAGTGGGCGACGTCGGTCGAGGTGCCGCCCATGTCGAAGCCGATGACCTGCTCGAAGCCGGCGAGCTTCGCCGTCTCGACCATGCCGACCACGCCGCCCGCCGGGCCGGAGAGCAGCGCGTCCTTGCCCTGGAACATGTCGGCGGCGGTGAGCCCGCCTGACGACATCATGAACATGAGGCGTGGAGTGTGCCGCCGGCTGGTCTCCCCCCTTGTGGGGGAGATGCCCGGCAGGGCAGAGGGGGGCAATGTAGAGCCTTGATCTTCGTAGGTAGCGGTACCGTATCGCGGAGATTCCGGAGGGACACCGCCCCCCTCTGTCGCCTTTGGCGACATCTCTCCCACAAGGGGGGAGATCGGCATGGCGCCCAGTTCCTCCGCCACCCTTTGCACATACCGCGACAGGATCGGCGAGAGATAGGCATCGACCACGGTGGTGTCGCCGCGACCGACCAGCTTGATCAGCGGCGAGGTCTTGTGGCTGACGGAAATCTGCGAAAAGCCGATCTCCTTGCAAAGCCGCTCGGCCTCGGCCTCGTGGTCGGCGAACTTCCATGCATGCATGAAGACGACCGCAACGGCATCGATGCCGTCCCGCTTCGCCTGCTCGATCGCAGGGCGGGCGGCGTCGAGGTCGAGCGCTTTCTCCACCGTGCCGTCCGCGCGCACGCGTTCGTCGATCTCGATGACGCGTTCGTAGAGCTGCTCGGGAAGGACGATCTCCTTGGCGAAAATATCGGGCCGCGCCTGGTAGGCGATCCTGAGAGCATCGCGGAAGCCGCGCGTTATCAGAAGCGCGACGCGGTCGCCCTTGCGCTCGAGGAGCGCGTTTGTGGCGACGGTCGTGCCCATCTTCACGTCGCGGATGCGCTCCGAGGGGATCGGCTCGCCGGCGGCGACCCCGAGCAGGTCGCGAATGCCCTGGATGGCGGCGTCGCGGTAGGCCTCGGGATTTTCCGACAGGAGCTTGCGCGGATGCAGCGCTCCGTCCGGATCGCGGCCGATCACGTCGGTGAACGTGCCGCCCCGGTCGATCCAGAAATCCCAGCGTCCGCCCATGGAACCGCTCCGTTTCGTTCGATCCGGCTGCGTTTAAGGCGGAAATCGGCCACGGGCAATGTCCGAATCGATATCCGTCCACGCGGGCGGCGAAGCTGTAACATGCGTTAACCCAATGTGACGAAACGAAGTTTAGCCGCTGTCATTAACCCAACGACCGCTCGGGGGAGACCGGGCGAGCATCGAAAGGAGAAGGACAATGAAAAAGATCATTCTCGCGTCCGTTTCGGCGATCGCTTTGCTGGGCCTCGCGGCATGCAACGACAACGGTGGAACGGATAACCAGACCACGCAGAGCACTACGCCGCCTGCGACCACCGCGCCGACCACGCCGCCGGCGAACAACGCAACTCCGGCTCCGTCCGGTTCGGGCTCGAGCACGACCGCTCCGTCCGGCGACACGTCGAAGCCCGCGCAGTAGGGGTTTCGAATACCAGTTCAAAGGGAAAGGCCGGTTCGCCGGCCTTTTTCTTTTTCTTGCCCGGCCGACTGGCGGAGGACGGCAGAGGTCGGCCTGAACTCAATCGTCAGTGCAGCCCGGGCGACCGCATCACGACGTCGCCAAATAGGCCGATCGATCGCCGCCTCATCCGGGAAATGCCTGGATATCGCCGGGTTGCCCCGTTTCGTCCTAAAACGTGTCGCGAACTTCGGGATCGCTCCACAGTCCGGGATTCGATTTTACGCCGGTCTTTGTCCGGAAACCGGTTCCCACTTCCGGGGGACATGTTTTAAAAGACGCCGATGTCGATTTGGACAAGAATAGGCGATATCGTTTCGCGCGTTTCGGGGACCACGCTCTCCAACGCGCTGGAGGTCGTGCGCACCGTCTTCGCCGGCGATCCGGAACTCAGGCGCCGCGTCGCCTTTTCCGTCGCCATGATCGCGCTGTCGGCAAAGATGGCGAAGGCGGACGGCATCGTCACGCAGGACGAGATCCGCGCCTTTCAGCAGATTTTCCTTGTGCCGCAGAAGGAGGCGCGCAACGTCGCCCGCCTGTACGACATCGCCAAGCAGGATATCGCGGGTTACGAGATCTATGCGGAGCGGCTGGCGGCGATGTGCGGGTCCGGTCATCCGAACTGCGCGATGCTGGAGGACATCCTCGACGGGCTTTTCCACATCGCCAAGGCGGACGGGGTGGTGCACGAGCGGGAAGTGGTCTTCCTGAGGCGCATCTCGGAGATATTCAACATCAGCCCGGCGCATTTCGAAAGCATCCTGGCGCGTCATGCCGACATGGGCGCGGCCGATCCCTACAAGGTGCTTGGGGTCGGGCGCGACGCGAGCTTCGAGGAGATCCGCAGCCATTACCGGCACCTCGTCCGCGAGAACCATCCCGACCGGGCGATCGCCCGGGGGCTGCCGGAGGAGTTCGTCGCGATCGCCTCGACGCGGGTGGCCGCCCTCAACGCCGCCTATGAGGCGATCGAGAAGGGGCGGCGGCGCCGATGAGCGGTTTCGCGCCGGACCAGGCAGGCGCGGAGGTACGCGTCTCGCCGAATTTCGGCCCGCGCCGGGACGGCAAGCGCGCCGATGCCATCATCCTCCACTACACCGGCATGGAAACCGGCGAGGCGGCGGAGGCATGGCTCAGCAATCCCGCAAGCGAGGTCTCCGCGCACTATCTCGTCCATGAGGATGGTCGCATCGTACAGATGGTGCGCGAGGCAGACCGGGCCTGGCATGCCGGCGCCGGTTCCTGGCACGGTGAAACCGACATGAATTCGCGGTCCGTCGGCATCGAGATCGTCAATCCCGGCCATTTTCTCGGTTATCCGGAGTTTCCAGACCGGCAGATCGAGGCGGTCATCGAACTTTGCCGGGGCATCTCGCTGCGCCACGGCGTCGCGCCGGAACGGGTACTCGCACATTCCGACATCGCGCCGGCGCGCAAGGTCGATCCCGGCGAAAAATTTCCCTGGGACCGGCTCGCGGCGGCGGGCATCGGCCATTTCGTCGGGCCCGCCCCGCTACGCGAGGGGGAAGCCCTGGCGCGAGGCAGCCAGGGCGAAGGGGTCGAAAAGCTGCAGTCGATGCTGGAATTTTACGGGTATGGCGTCGATATCAGCGGGATATTCGACGAGGCGACATGGCAGGTGGTGACGGCGTTCCAGCGCCATTTCCGGCCGGCCTGGGTGGACGGCGTCGTCGACCCTTCGACGGTGGAAACCTTGCAGGCGTTGCTCGCCAAGCTCGTGAACAAGCCCGCCTAAGTACCGTTAGGTAAGCTGTTTTTTGTTACCGGCCGTCACTCAATGTGACCCGGCGGGCCATTTTTGCCGCCCATTCGCCCGGCAAATCGCGGTCTTCCGACCTTCGACCCGCCGTTCCGCGCGCCGAAACAACAACAACATGCGCCGGACTTCCACATACCGGCCACAGAAGACCAGGGCTCAATGAAAAAACTGAGATTGGTTGCGGTGGCGCTTGCCGCCGGGATGACGACTTTTGCCGCCCACGCCCATGACGCTCCCAGAGACGGCGGCAAGATCATGGCGGAGGCGCTTGCCGCCGCGAAGCACAAGGCGCCGACCGAAAAACGCAAGGTCGAAACGTCGAAAAGGAGCATCAAGAAGGTGGCATCCAGGGGCACGCGCCATGGAAGGCGCGTCGTCCACAACACCGGGCGGCTGCCGGGCGTCGATCGGACGCTCACCGCATCGATCGACAAGAAGGAAGCGGCCTCCACCCATGCGGAACGCAGCGCGCCGAGAGGCGAGTCCACGATTCTCTATGGCGACATCATCGATCGTTACGCCAGGGAATACGGCGTCGCTCCGTCGCTCGCGCGGGCGGTGATCCGGGTGGAAAGCGGCTACGACGCCCACAAGACCGGCTCGGCCGGCGAAGTCGGCCTCATGCAGATCAAGCCGTCCACGGCGCGCATGCTCGGCTATTCCGGCGGCGTGAAGCAGCTCTATGATCCGGAAACCAATATCAAATGGGGCATGAAATATCTCGGCATGGCCAAGGAGGCCGGCAACGGCACGACCTGCGGGACGCTCCTCAAATACAATGCCGGACACGCCGCCACGCATATGAATCCCATATCGGCCGCCTATTGCGGCCGCGTGAAAGCGGAACTCGCCGACGCGGCGACGTGATCTCCGGGCGGGACCGGCGGGGCGAGAGCCCCGTCCATGCCCGGGATTGAATTTTCCTTGGCGAACGTCTTTATACGGCGTGCCAGTCGGCCGGGCGGCCGCCCCGCTTATATATTGGCGGGGAGGAAAGTCCGGGCTCCACGGAAACACGGTGCCGGTTAATCGCCGGCGGGGGAAACCCCAGGGAAAGTGCCACAGAAAGCAAACCGCCCCGCCTATATATCGGCCCCCTTGCGGCGGCCTGGCCGCGATAGACGGGCCGATATGTTGGCGGGGCAAGGGTGAAAGGGTGGGGTAAGAGCCCACCGCGTTCCTGGCAACAGGAACGGCACGGCAAACCCCACCGGGAGCAAGACCGAATAGGGATGGCGGGAAGGGCAACCTTCAGGGCTGTTTCCGGCCCGGCCATCCGGGTTGGTTGCATGAGGCGGATGGCGACATCCGTCCCAGATGAATGGCCGCCACGTTCCGCCGCCGCGAGGTGGCGGGGCCATACAGAACCCGGCTTACAGGCCGGCTGGCGTTCTTTACCGTCGCTTCGGCGTCGCTGGCGGACGTCGCATGCGCTTGCGAGCGGTAGGATTTGATCCTACCTTGAGCTAGCAGTGCAATTCGGAACGACAGGAGGCACCCATGTCGACGGTCGCCAAGAGAAGCATCACGCTCTCGCCGGAACTCGCCGCCGAGGTAGACGAAGCGGTCGCCGCCGGCGAATACGCCTCGGCGAGCGAGGTCGTCCGCGACGCGTTGCGTCAATGGAAGGAGCGTCGCGATCTCTTCGGCTATACGCTCGAGGAACTGCGCGCACTGGTGCAGGAAGGCGTCGACAGCGGGCCGGCCCAGCCGGGGCCGCCGATCATGGATCGCCTGCGCGCCAAATATCAGGCTATGTCGGATCGCTCAGCTGCCAGCCGATGATCTACTATCTTCTTCCCCGCGCCGAGGAGGACATCGAACAGATCGGCGACTATCTGGCGGAGCGTAGTCCCCCTGCCGCGGCCCGTCTGGTCGAAGCTTTCCATGAAAAATGGCTGCGGCTAACGCACTTTCCTCATCTCGGCATAGAAAGAGAGGACATCATGCCGGGCATACAGCATGTCGTTGTTGCGGACTATGTTGCGCTCTACCGGGTGACAGAGGAAGGCATCGAGATCGTCCGCGTCTTTCATGGCCATAGGCACATAACAGCCGGGCATTTGTGATGCCAGAGGAGCTTATCCGTCCAGCGCCTCGTTCAGCGCCTTCCACAACTCTTCCGCCGGCTCGCATCCGACGGACAGCCTGACGAAGCCGGAACCGACCGCATCGCCCCAGCGCGCGCGACGCTCCGCCGAACTGTGCACGCCGCCGAAGGAGGTGGCCGGCTGCAGGAATTCGCAGCCATCGATGAAACGCTCGGCGGCGGCTTCCGATTCCAGCGTCAGCCCGATCATGAAGCCGAAGCGCTCCATCTGCGCCCGCGCCAGATTGTGCGAGGGATCACCGTCGAGGCCGGGATAGCGGAGCGCCTTCACGGCCGGATGCGCGGCAAGGCGCGGCGCCAGAAGCTCCGCCGTCGAGCACATACGGTCGAAGCGGATTTCGAGCGTCTCCAGCCCGCGATGGACCAGCCATGCCTCGAAGGGACCGGGAATGGCGCCGGAAAGCTTCCGCCATTCAGCAACCGCTTTCGTGATCGTCGCATCGCGGCTGGCGACATGGCCGAAAAGCGCGTCGGAATGGCCGTTCGGCGCCTTGGTGTCGGCCGCCACGACCACATCCGCGCCAAGGTCGAGCGGCCGCTGGCCGAGCGGCGTCATCGTGGTGTTGTCGGCGACGACGACTGCCCCGGCGGCATGGGCGGCGGAAGCCACGGCGGCGATGTCGCAGATGTCGAGGCCGGGATTGGACGGCGTCTCGACGAAGACGAGCCGGTATCCGTCGAAAGCGCCTTCACCGAAGGAAGCGGTCGGCCGGAGATCGTGATCGACGCCGAGCGGCTTCAGGAAGCGTTCGGCAAGAACGCGCGTCGTGTAATAGCCGTCGGCGGGCAGAAGGACGCGGTCGCCGGATCTGAGCAGCGAGAAGAAGACCGCCGAGATCGCTCCCATGCCGGAAGGAAAGGCAAGTGCCTCGGCCTCCTCGATGTGGCCGAGCAGGGTCTCGACGGCCTGCCAGGTGGGGTTGTCGAAGCGGCCGTACTGGCGAAAACCCGCCGGGTCGCCCGGCAGGTGATACATCGAAGTCATGACCAGCGGCAGCGCGACCGGATCGCCCTTCGCAAGCTCTCCGTGCCGCCGCAGATGGATGGCTTCCGCAGCCAGCCGGCTCGAGGTCTTTTCCATGGACCGACTCTCCCGCTTCGTCCTTCCGGCACCTATGGCGGCGGGCGGCGAGGCTGGCAAGTCGGGAAGAGGGAGGATGCCCGCCGGGCAAACCGGCAGGCAGGACAGGCTCGAGCCGTTCTAGCGGCAGACCTTCTTGACGGTGACGACCTTGTGGTGATGGCGCCAGACGGTCGTGCGCACCGTGCGGCAATGCGGATGCGGATGCTTGACGATGACCTTCGTGACCGTCGCGGCCGAGGCCGCGCCCGGCGCGAACGCGCCGGCGAGCGAGAGGGCAAAGGCACCGATAAGCAGCTTCTTCATGGGAATCTCTCCTGAATGATGGTCCGCCGGCGGGAATTGCCGGCGCGTCGACGGAGCATGCGCAAAAAACGCCTGCCCGGCGCCGTTAATTCGCGACCGGGCTTTTTGTTCCATATTCAGCAGCTTGCAGGCAACAAAATTCCGGGAGCGCGGCGAGCCGCGAATAAACGGATCATTAGGCTTAATGACCGATAAATCCCTGAACCGGTCGAAGTCCGGCGCGCCGACGCGTCCGGACCGCCTCGACTGCCGCTGTTCCCGTTGACGCCCATTTTGTCCCATGTTATCCCATTCGACCAGTCAATCGATCGTTTCAGCACAGGGCAGGGGACGCAAAGGCCAGGCAGGCCGCGCGGCCGCCGGGCTTCGTTCGCCTGCCGGAAACGCGGAACCGCGAATGGGAGAACCGGCGTGCGGCCTGGGCGGGGTGGGATCAGCGGACAAAGCGGGCGCGACCGATGATGGACCGCTTCCTGTCCAGCGCGATCAATCGCATCGACGCCAAGGGGCGGGTTTCTGTGCCGGCCCATTTCCGCATGGTGCTGCAGAAGCGCGGCTATCAGGAACTCTACGCGCTGCGGACGCTCGACACGCCGTCGATGGATGTCGGCGGCCCGGATCTTCTCGACCGTTTCGAGGCGAAGATCGCGGCGGAGGATCCGCTTGCCGGCACGGCGGACGATATCTCCTTCTTTTGCCATGGCGACGGAATGTTCCTGAAGCTGGATCCCGACGGGCGCATCATGGTGACGGACTTCATCCGCGAGCATACCGGCATCGGAGCGGAGGCGGCCTTCCTCGGTCGCGGCAATTTCTTCCAGATATGGGAACCGGAAAGACTGCGGGCGCATGGCGCGGAGGTCCGTTCCCGGCTTCTTCGGCTTCGGAAATCGGCCGCCAGGGCATGGCAGGCTGGAGAATCGGAATGACGGCGGGCCCCGGCGGCTCGAACGACGCCGGTGGCGGACCGGCCCGCCACATTCCGGTTCTCCTTTCCGAAGTCCTGGAGGCGCTCCAGCCGGCTGCCGGCAAGACCATCATCGACGGGACCTTCGGCGCCGGCGGTTATACCAGCGCGCTCCTCGAAAGAGGCGCCAGCGTCGTCGCCATCGACCGCGATCCGGACGCGGTCGCCGCGGGGCGCCCGCTCGAAACGGCTTCCGGCGGGAGGCTGCGCCTGGTCGAGGGGGCCTTCTCGCAACTCGATCGGCTTTCGGGCGGACCTGTCGACGGCGTCGTGCTCGACATCGGCGTGTCCTCCATGCAGGTCGACCAGGCCGAACGCGGCTTCTCCTTCCGGCAGGAGGGGCCGCTCGACATGCGCATGGCGCAGGCCGGCCCGAGCGCGGCCGACGTGGTCAACTCGTTCAAGGCGGGCGATCTCGCCCGCATATTCGGCATCCTGGGCGAGGAGCGACATGCAGGGCGCATCGCCCGGATGATCGGAAGGCGGCGCGCCGAAAAGCCCTTCGCCACTACGAGCGACCTCGCCCGCGCGATCGAGAACCTCGTCGGCAACAACCCCAAGGAAAGAATCCATCCGGCGACGCGGGTCTTCCAGGCGCTGCGGATCTTCGTCAACGACGAACTCGGCGAACTGGCGGCGGCGCTCTTCGCCGCGGAACGCATCCTCAAGCCGGGCGGCCGGCTGGCCGTGGTGTCCTTCCATTCGCTCGAGGATCGCATCGTCAAGCGCTTCCTCGCGGACCGCTCGACGGCTGCCTCCGTATCGCGACATCTGCCGGAGCAGGTCGCGCTGCCGCCGACCTTCGAGAGGCCTGCGCGAGTCGTCGTGCCCTCCGAGGAAGAGACCGCGCTGAACGCCCGCGCGCGCTCGGCCAAGTTGCGCGCGGCGGTGCGCACCGCCGAGCCGGCGCGTACCACGGATCTGTCGATTTTCACATTGCCGAGACTGCCGGAAATCCGGCCCGCGGCGGAGAGGTAGTTCCCGTGTTCCGCACCACCGACACCGTTCTGATAGCCGTCATGGTCGCCGCGGCCGCCTACACCTACCAGGTCAAGCGCGGGGCGGAAGACCAGCTCGACGCGATCAACCACATGAAGACCCAGATCCGGCTGGAAGGGGAGACGATCGATCTCCTGAAGGCCGACTGGAGCCTGCTGTCGCGGCCCGGCCGCCTGCAGAAGCTGGTCGACGTCTATTCCGACCAGTTGCAGCTGAAGCCCGTGGAGGCGAACCAGATCGTCACGCTCGACGATTTGCCGATGCGGCCGCCGAGTCCGCCCGGCGACGGCACGACGGTGGCGCGGAACGGAACGGACAAGATCGTGACCGGCGGGGTGAAGCCATGATGGGCTGGCTGAGGCGGTGGCGCAAGGCGGAGACCGGCGGAGCGGACGCTCCCATCGTCATGGACGGCATGCGCAAGTCGGGCGGCGGGCGCACGAAAAACCGCATCGTCATGACGATGTCGATCTTTTTCGGCGTCTATGCCGTGATGGCGGGCCGGCTCGTCTATTACGGCACGCATCAGCCCGAGGACAACGGTCCGCCCGCAGGACGTCCCACGGCAGCGCGGCCGGACATCGTCGACCGCAACGGCGAGGTGCTCGCGACCGACATCAAGACGGCGTCGCTCTATGCCGAGCCGCGCCGCATCGTCGACATCGACGAGGCGATCGACAAGCTGGCGACGGTTCTGCCTGATATCGACTACGAGCAGACCTACAACCGGCTGAACAGCAAGGCCGGCTTCGTCTGGCTGAGGCGGCAGCTCACGCCGAAACAGGAGGCGGATATCCTCGCGCTCGGCATTCCGGGCATCGGGTTTCGCAGCGAAAAGCGCCGTTTCTATCCGGCCGGCTCCACGGTCGCCCATATCGTCGGCCTCGTGAACGTCGACAACAAGGGCATTGCCGGGATGGAGAAATGGGTCGACGACCAGGGGCTCGCCGTGCTGCAGCAGACCGGCCTCGCGACGGCCAGGGACCTCAAGCCCGTCAGGCTTTCCATCGACCTGCGTATCCAGCATATCGTCCATGACGAGATCGTCCAGGCGATGCAACGCTATCGCGCCATCGCGGCCGGCGGCGTGGTGCTCAACGCGAAGACCGGCGAAATACTCGGCATGGCCTCGGTGCCCGATTTCGATCCCAACAATCCCTACAACGCCAATGAGAAGGACCGGCTTAACCGCATGTCTGGCGGCGTCTACGAGATGGGGTCGACCTTCAAGACGTTCACCACCGCCATGGCACTCGATTCCGGGCGCGTGAAGATCACCGACCATTTCGACGCTTCGCATCCGATCCACTATGGCGGGTTCACCATCCACGACTACCACGCCAAGGGCCGATCACTGAGCGTCCCGGAGATCTTCATCTACTCGTCCAACATCGGCACGGCGAAGGAAGCCGAGAAGATCAGCATCCCCGAGCACCAGGCCTTCCTCACCAGGCTCGGGCTGCTTACCAAGATGCCGCTCGAACTGCCTGAAGTGGCGACGCCCATGCAGCCGGCCGTGTGGAAGCCGCTCAACCAGATGACCATCGCCTTCGGCCACGGCGTGGCGACGACGCCGCTGCAGACGGCGGTTGCCGGCGCCGCGGTCATGGACGGAGGCATCTACATCCCGCCGACGCTCTTGCCGCGCACGGAGGAACAGGCGCGACCGCTCGAGCGCCGGGTGCTAAGAGCTCAGACAAGCGCCGAGATGCGCTACCTGTTGCGGCTCAACGTGGAAAAAGGCTCGGGCCGGCAGGCGGCCGTGCCCGGTTTCTTCGTCGGCGGCAAGACCGGCACCGCCGACAAGGTGGTCAACGGCCGCTACGCGCATGACAAGAACTTCGACGCCTTCCTGGCCGGCTTCCCGATCGACGACCCGCAATACATCGTGCTGGTCATCCTCGACGAGCCTAAGCCCTATGGCGGCTGGCCGGCGACGGCCGGCGCGAACTGCGCTCCGACCGCCGGCGCCATCATCCGCCGCTCCGCTCCGCTGCTCGGCGTGGAGCCCGAATTCGGCCACGATAGTCAGGCCTTGCTCGTTTCTTATCACTGATTCCGGCTTGCCAAGGGGATGGCCCGGAATGATTGGAGTATGATGAAACTGAGGGACCTTGCCGGGATATTGCCCGCCGACAGCGGCGCGCCCGGCGACCTGCCGATCGGTGGGCTCGGATCCGACTCGCGCGGCATTGCCGCAGGCGATCTCTTTTTCGCGCTCGCCGGCAGCAAGGCGGACGGCGCGGCCTATGCCGCCGATGCCGTCCGGCGCGGCGCAGTTGCAGTGGTCGCTGGCCGGGATGCCCGGGTCGGGAACCTGCCGGTGCCGGTCATCGCGGTCGACGATCCGAGGCTGGCGCTCGCGCTTTCGGCCGCCCGCTTCTTCGGCGTGCAGCCGCGGACGATGGTGGCCGTCACCGGCACCAGCGGCAAGACTTCCGTCGCCTCCTTCACGCGGCAGATCTGGGAGCGGGACGGCAAGCCCGCCGCCAGCATCGGCACGACCGGCGTGGCCGCGCCCGGCCGCGAGGAATACGGCTCGCTCACCACTCCCGATCCCGTGGCCCTGCACCGGCTTCTGAAGGAACTCGCCGAGGCGGGCGTCACCCACGCCGCGATGGAGGCGTCGAGCCATGGGCTCGACCAGCGGCGGCTCGACGGCGTCCGGCTCGCCGCCGGCGCCTTCACCAATCTCGGCCGCGACCACATGGACTACCATCCGACGGTCGAGGACTACCACAAGGTGAAGATGCGGCTTTTCGAGGCGCTGCTGCCGAAAGGCGCGCCTGCGATCGTCTTCGCCGACGACCAGTGGTCCGAGGCGACGGAAAACGCCGCCCGGAAAGCCGGGCTCGACGTCAGGACGGTCGGACGCAAGGGCCGGTTCCTGACCCTCAAGCGCGTCGAGCATGAGCGCTACCGGCAGCGTGCGGAGATCGAGGCGGCGGGCGCCATCCACGAGATCGACCTGCCGCTTGCCGGCGATTTCCAGATCGCCAACGCGCTGGTCGCGGCGGGCCTCGCGATCGCGACGGGCACGACCACCGAAGCCGCGCTCGGCGCGCTCGAGCATCTGAAGGGCGCCTCAGGCCGGCTGGAACTCGTCGGCACGTCCGGCGCCGGCGCGCCGGTCTATGTCGACTACGCGCACAAGCCCGACGCGCTGGAAAAGGTGCTGACCGCGGTGAGGCCCTTCACCACCGGGCGCGTCGTCGTCGTCTTCGGCTGCGGCGGCGACCGCGACCGCGGCAAGCGCCCGATCATGGGCGAGATCGCCTCCCGCCTCGCCGACGTCGTCATCGTGACCGACGACAATCCGCGCTCCGAGGAGCCGGCCGCGATCCGCGCGGCGATCCTCGCCGCCGCGCCCGGCGCCATCGAGATCGGCGACCGCCATGAGGCGATCCGCGCGGCCGTCGGCATGCTCGACGCCGGCGATACGCTGATCGTCGCGGGAAAGGGGCATGAGGAAGGCCAGACCATCGCCGGCCGCACCCTGCATTTCTCGGATCACGAAGAGGTCCGGTCGGCCTTGAGGGGCGTGGCCGCATGAGCGATCTCTGGAACTCCGAGGCCATGGTCGAGGCGATGGGCGGCCGCCCGCTCGGCCGCCTGCCGGACGGCGTCGGCGGCATTTCGATCGATACGCGCACGCTCTCCCGCGGCGACGCCTTCTTCGCGATCAAGGGCGAGCGGCTCGACGGCCACGATTTCGCCACCGCCGCGCATGTGGCCGGCGCCGGGCTGCTCGTGGTCTCGGAAGCCAAACTGCCGGCGCTCGGCCGCTTGAGCGTGCCCATGATCGTCGTGCCGGATGTGCTCGCGGCGCTCGAAAAACTCGGCCAGGCGGCGCGCGCCCGCAGCCGGGCCAAAATCATCGCGGTGACCGGCTCGGCCGGCAAGACGACGACCAAGGAAGCGCTGCGCCACGTCCTTTCGGGCGTGGGCAGGGTGCATGCCTCCGACAAATCCTTCAACAACCACTGGGGCGTGCCGCTGACGCTCGCGCGCATGCCGGCCGACTGCGACTATGCCGTCTTCGAGATCGGCATGAACCATCCGGGCGAGATCCGGCCGCTCGTCAAGCTGGTCCGCCCCCATATCGCGATCGTGACGCTGATCGCGGCGGCCCATCTCGGCTACTTCAAGGACCTCGCCGGGATCGCCCGCGCCAAGGCGGAGATATTCGAGGGCGTCGTGCCGGGCGGCGCCGCGCTCATCAATCGTGACGACGCCCATTTCGCGCTTCTGCAGAAGCTTGCAAGGGCGGCTGGCGTGAAGAAGATCAGGGGCTTCGGCGAGGACCCCCGTTCGGACTATCGGCTCGAAAGCTGCGAGCTCGGGGCAACCGCCTCACGCATCAGCGCCAACATCGCGGGGCGCGAGATCGAGGCGGAGATCGGCGTTCCGGGCCGGCACATGGTGCAGAACATGCTCGCGGTGCTGGGCGCGGCGCATCTGGCGGGCGCGGACCTCGACAAGGTCGCCGCAGCGCTTGGGGGCCTGTCGGCGGAGCGCGGGCGCGGCCTGCGCCTGCGTCTCACGCATCCGAAGGGCGAATTCGCGCTGATCGACGAGAGCTACAACGCCAATCCGGCCTCGATGCAGGCGGCGATCAAGCTGCTCGACGCGGCCGACGTAGAAAACGGCGGCCGACGGATCGCGGTGCTGGGCGACATGCTGGAGCTCGGCCAGCACTCGCAGGAACTGCATTCGGCGCTGGCGGACGTGATCGCCGATACGCGCACCGACATCGTGCTGCTCGCCGGCAAGGAGATGAAGGCGCTGGCCGAAAAGCTGCCGCAAGGCATGCGCAAGCAACATCGTGACAATGTGGAGGAAATCATTCCTCTCCTCCTCAAGACGGTCCGGCCGGGCGACGCCGTGATGGTCAAATCGTCGAACGGGTTGGGGTTTTCGCGGCTGGTCGACGCGCTTGTCCGGCACTATCCGGCGGCAAGCCACAAATGAGGGCGCCGCTGGCGGCCATTGGGGGATTGGGGTTCGATGCTCACCTTGCTCGTTGATCTGGCCGACAGGGTCTCGGTCTTCAATGTCTTCCGCTACATCACCTTCCGGACCGGCGGGGCGCTGATCACCGCCGCCCTCATCGTCTTCATGTTCGGTCCGGCGATCATCAATTCCCTGCGCGTTCGGCAGGGCAGGGGCCAGCCGATCCGGGCGGACGGTCCGCAGACGCATTTCAAGAAGGCCGGCACACCGACCATGGGCGGCCTGATGATCCTCTCGGGCATCATCGGCTCGTCGCTCCTCTGGGCGAACGTCACCAGCGTCTATGTCTGGACGGTGCTGCTGGTGACGGTCGGGTTCGGCGCGATCGGCCTCTACGACGACTACCTGAAGGTGACCAAGCAGTCGCATCTCGGCTTTTCGGGACGCGCGCGGCTCGCGATCGAGTTCCTGATCGCCTGCATCGCGGCCTGGTTCATCATGCGCGAGGGACAGCCGCCCTTTTCCTCGTCGCTTACCTTTCCCTTCTTCAAGGAATGGATCATCAATCTCGGCTGGTTCTTCATTCCCTTCGGCGCCTTCGTGATGGTGGCGGGCGGCAACGCCGTCAACCTCACCGACGGCCTCGACGGGCTGGCGATCGTTCCGGTGATGATCGCGGCTGCGTCCTTCGGCGTCATCGCCTATCTTTCGGGCAACGCCGTCTTCGCCGAATATCTGCAGATCCATTTCGTGCCCGGCACGGGCGAACTCGCCGTCATCCTCGGTTCCGTGATCGGCGCGGGGCTCGGCTTCCTCTGGTTCAACGCGCCGCCGGCGGCGATCTTCATGGGCGATACCGGTTCTCTTGCCCTCGGGGGCCTGATCGGCACCGTGGCGGTCGCCGTCAAGCACGAGATCGTGCTCGCCATCATCGGCGGCCTGTTCGTCGCAGAGGCGCTGTCGGTCATCATCCAGGTCGGCTATTTCAAGATGACCGGCCGCCGCGTGTTCCTGATGGCGCCCATCCACCATCATTTCGAGAAACTCGGCTGGACCGAGAGCCAGGTGGTCATCCGCTTCTGGATCATCGCGGTGATGCTGGCTCTGATCGGCCTTTCGACCCTGAAGCTGAGGTAGCGCATGATCCCCGCCACCTCCTTCAAGGGGAAGAATGTTGCCCTCTTCGGCCTGGGCGGCTCGGGGATCGCGACGGCGCATGCGCTCGTCGAGGGAGGCGCGAGGGTCACGGCCTGGGACGACAATCCGGAAAGCGTCGGCTCTGCGGAGGCCGCCGGCATCCCGGTCGGCGATCTGAGAAAGGCCGACTGGAGCGGCTTTTCTTCCTTCGTACTCTCGCCCGGCGTTCCATTGACCCATCCGAAGCCGCACTGGAGCGTGGAACTGGCGCGCGGCGCCGGTGTCGAGACCATCGGCGACATCGAGCTCTTCGCCCGCGAGCGGCGCGCGCGCGCGCCCGACGCGCCCTTCGTCGCCATCACCGGCACCAACGGCAAATCGACGACGACGGCGCTCACCACGCATATCGTCGCCGCATCCGGGCGCGACGCGCAGATGGGCGGCAATATCGGCCGCGCCGTCATGACGCTCGATCCGCCGGCGCGGGACCGCATCTACGTCGTCGAATGCTCCTCCTACCAGATCGATCTGGCACCTTCGATCAATCCGACCGCCGGCGTGCTTCTCAACATCACGCCCGATCATCTCGATCGCCACGGGACCATCCAGCACTACGCCGACGTGAAGGAACGGCTGGTCGCGGGCAGCGAGACGGCCATCGTCGGCGTCGACGACATCTATTGCGAGCAGATCGCCGACCGGCTGGAACATGCCGGGCGGGACGTGGTCCGCATATCGAAGCGGCTGGCGCTCGCCGACGGCATGTTCGCGGAGGGCTCGACCATCGTGAAGGCCTGGAGCGGGCGCATGCAGCCGGTGGTGTCGCTGGAGGGCATAGGCTCGCTGCGCGGCCAGCACAACGCGCAGAACGCGATCGCGGCGACCGCCGCCTGCCTCGACATCGGCCTGACGCTGGACGAGATCCAGGCGGGGCTCAGGAGCTTCCCCGGCCTCGCCCACCGCATGGAGCAGGTCGGCCGGCGCGGCAACGTGCTGTTCGTCAACGATTCCAAGGCGACGAACGCCGATGCCTCGGCGCCGGCGCTTTCGAGTTTCCAGCGCATCTACTGGATCGCCGGCGGATTGCCCAAGCAGGGCGGCATCGCATCGCTCAAGAGCTTCTTCCCGCGTATCGCCAAGGCCTATCTGATCGGCGAGGCGGCGCCGGCCTTCTCGGCGACGCTCGGCGATGCCGCGCCCTACGAGATTTCCGGCACGCTGGCGGCAGCCGTGGAGCATGCCGCGCGCGACGCGGCGGACGACGCCTCCGCCGAGGTGGTGGTGCTGTTGTCGCCGGCATGCGCCAGTTTCGACCAGTTCAGGAATTTCGAGGTGCGCGGGGAGGCGTTCCGGTCGGCGGTCGCCTCGCTCGGCAATGTTGAGATGATCGGAGGGATGCTCTGATGGTTAGCCGTCTGGATCGCGGGCCGGTGGGCAATTGGTGGTGGACGATCGACCGCTGGTATCTCGCCGCCTTTCTTTCGCTGATGCTTCTCGGCATCGTGCTGTCCTTCGCCGCGAGCCCGGCGGTGGCGATGCGGATCGGGCTCGATCCCTATCATTTCGTCATCCGCCAGATCGTCTTCATGGCGCCCGCGCTGGTCGCCATGATCGGCGTGTCGTTCCTCGACGAGCGGCAGATAAGGCGGCTGGCGATCGTCACGCTGGCCGTGTCGCTGGTGCTGATGATCGTGGCGCTCTATTTCGGCGTCGAGGTCAAGGGCGCGAGGCGCTGGATCGACCTGGCCGGCATCTCCATCCAGCCGTCCGAGTTCATGAAGCCGGCCTTCGTCATCGTCTGCGCATGGCTCTTCGCCGAGCGCGCGCGCCAGCCCGACATTCCCGGCAATTTCCTCGCCATGCTGCTGCTCGGGCTTACGGTGGCGCTGCTCGTCGCCCAGCCGGACCTCGGCCAGACCATGCTTCTCGTCGGCACCTGGGGCGTCATGTTCTTCATGGCCGGCCTGTCGTGGGTCTGGATCGTCGCGCTCGGCGCGTCGGCCATCGGCGGCCTTGGCGCCGCCTACGAAGTCTTTCCGCACGTGGCCAAGCGCATCGACAAGTTCATGACCGGCGAGGGCGACACGTTCCAGGTCGACACCGCGCGCGAGGCGCTGATGCGCGGCGGCTGGTTCGGCCAGGGCCCGGGCGAGGGCGTCATCAAGCGTATCCTGCCCGACAGCCATACCGATTTCGTCTTCGCGGTCGCCGGCGAGGAGTTCGGCCTCATCCTCTGCTTCATCATCCTGCTGCTCTTTGCCTTCGTCGTGCTGCGGGGCCTCCGGGATTCGCTGAACGAGCAGGACAATTTCAACCGCTACGCCATCGCCGGCCTGGTCACCCAATTCGGCCTGCAGTCGATCATCAACATGGGCGTCAACCTTCAACTGCTGCCCGCGAAGGGGATGACCCTGCCGTTCATCTCCTATGGCGGCTCCTCGCTGATCGCCATGGCCGTCGCCATGGGCATGGTGCTGGCGCTGACGCGCAGGCGGCCGGCGAAGCGGAGCCACATCATCTTTTCCCCGCGCGCGGCGGGGCCGCTGCCGGCGGAATAAAGACTTCGAATGGGTGAGCGGACGATCATCCTTTCGGCCGGGGGCACCGGCGGCCATCTGTTCCCGGCAGAGGCGCTCGCGCATGAGATGACGCGGCGCGGCTGGTCGGTCCATCTGGCGACCGACCGGCGCGCAGAGCGCTACGCTGCCGGTTTTCCGGCCGCGGCGGTCCATACGATCCCTTCCGCCACGTTCGGCTCGCGCAACCCGTTCGCCATGGCGATGACCGGCTGGACGCTGTGGCGGGGATTCGTGGGTGCCTCGGCGCTTCTGCAACGGCTGAAGCCGGCGATCGTCGTCGGCTTCGGCGGGTATCCGACGCTGCCGCCGCTCTTCGCGGCGACGAGGCGCAACATCCCGACGCTGATCCATGAGCAGAACGCCGTGATGGGCCGCGCCAACCGGGCGCTCGCCGCCCGCGTCACGGCGATCGCCGGCGGCTTCATGGCGGAAGGCGAGGGCAGCGCGGCCGGCAAGATGGTCGTCACCGGCAATCCCGTGCGGCCGTCCGTCATCGAGGCCGCGAAATCGGCCTATCCCGCGCTCGACGGGACAAGACCGTTCCGGCTTCTCGTCTTCGGCGGCAGCCAGGGCGCGCAGTTCTTCTCCGAAGCGGTGCCGTTCGCGATAGGGGCCCTCCCGGAGGAGGCGCGCCGGCGGATCGCCGTCACCCAGCAGGCGCGGCCCGAGGACGAGAAGGCCGTCCGCGCGGCCTATGCAGGGATGGGCGTCGCGGCCGAGATCTCCCCGTTTTTCGGCGATCTCGCGGCGCGCATGGCGGCGGCGCACCTGGTCATCTCGCGCTCCGGCGCCTCCACCGTCTCCGAGATCGCGGTGATCGGCCGGCCGGCGTTGCTTGTCCCCTATCCGCACGCGCTCGACCATGACCAGGCGGCGAACGCGGCGGCGCTGGCGAAAGCCGGTGGGGCGGAGGTGCACCGGCAGGACAGCCTTTCGCCCGAGCGGCTTTCGGGGTTGATCGGCTCCCTGATGGAGGACAAGGCGCGGCTTCTCTCCATGGCCGCGGCCGCGCGTTCCGCCGGCAGGCCGGATGCCGCGGAGTTGCTCGCCGACCTGACAGAGGCTATTGCCGGAGGCATTGCGGTCGCCGATTTCAGGAAGGGGAAGCGCGCATGAAGATGCCGGAGACGATCGGCCTGGTGCATTTCATCGGCATCGGCGGCATCGGCATGAGCGGCATCGCGGAGGTGCTCGTCAATCTCGGCTATCGCGTGCAGGGCTCCGACCAGGCCGACGGCGCCAATGTCCAGCGCCTGCGCGCGAAAGGCATCAATTGCTTCGTCGGGCACAAGGCGGAAAATCTCGGCGATGCCGAGGTCGTGGTGGTCTCCACCGCCATCAAGAAGAACAATCCCGAGCTCGTCGCGGCGCGCGAGAAGCTGCTGCCGATCGTGCGGCGGGCGGAGATGCTCGCCGAACTGATGCGCTTCCGCCAGGCGATCGCCATCGGCGGGACGCATGGCAAGACCACGACCACTTCCATGGTGGCGACCTTGCTCGAAGCCGGCGGGCTCGACCCCACCGTCATCAATGGCGGCATCATCAACGCCTACGGCACCAATGCCCGCATGGGCGAGGGCGAGTGGATGGTGGTCGAGGCCGACGAGAGCGACGGTACCTTTTTGAAGCTGCCGGCCGATATCGCGGTCGTCACCAATATCGACCCGGAGCACCTCGACCACTACGGCTCCTTCGATCACGTGCGCGAGGCGTTCCGCCATTTCGTCGAGAACGTCCCGTTCTACGGCTTCGGCGTCATGTGCATCGACCATCCGGAAGTGCAGGCGCTGGTCTCCCGCATCGAGGACCGCCGCGTCATCACCTATGGCGAGAATCCGCAGGCCGACGTCCGCTTCGCGAACCGCCGGCTCGAAGGCACGACGCAGCATTTCGACGTGACCATCCGCGGCCGCAAGAGCGGCGCGGCCGTGACCATCGACCGGCTGGCGCTGCCGATGCCTGGCCGCCACAACGTCTCCAACGCCACGGCGGCGATCGCCGTCGCGCACGAACTCGGCCTCACGCCGGAGCAGATCCGCAAGGGGCTTTCCGGCTTCGGCGGCGTGAAGCGGCGCTTCACCCCGACCGGGGCGTGGAACGGCGTCAGCGTCTTCGACGATTACGGCCATCATCCGGTCGAGATAAAGGCGGTGCTGCGCGCGGCGCGCGACGCCTGCAAGGGCCGCATCGTCGCCATCGCCCAGCCGCACCGCTATACGCGGCTGCGCGACCTCTTCGACGATTTCTCTTCCTGCTTCAACGAAGCCGACACGGCGCTGGTCGCACCGGTCTATCCGGCCGGCGAGGAGCCGATCGAAGGGATCACGGCGGAGGCGCTGGTGGCGCGGATGCGTGCCGGCGGTCACCGCGACGCCCGTTTCATCGAGGGGCCGCAGGCGATCGCGCCGATCATCCGCGACATCGCGAAGCCCGGTGATTTCGTCGTCTTCCTCGGCGCCGGCAACATCACGCAATGGGCCTATGCGCTGCCCGGCGAGTTGAACGGGTATAACGATCCCGGCATCGCCCGATGACCGCCGGCGAAGCGCTCCTCGCGAAGCTCGGCGACCGGCTGTCGGGGCTGCGCGGGCGTCTGACGCCCGACGCCGGCATGGAGAAAATCACCTGGTTCCGCGCCGGCGGCCCGGCCGACGTGCTTTTCCAGCCGGCCGACGAGGAGGACCTCGCCGCCTTCCTGAAGGCCGTTCCGGCCGAGATCCCGGTCACCGTCGTGGGGATCGGCTCGAACCTCCTGGTGCGCGAGGGTGGCATACGCGGCTTCGTGGTCCGGCTGTCGGCCAAAGGCTTCGGCGAGGCGGAGGCGATCTCGCCGACGACGATCCGCGCCGGCGCGGCCACGCCCGACAAGCGCGTGGCGGCCGTGGCGCTGGAAGCCGGCATCGGTGGCTTCCATTTCTACCACGGCATTCCGGGCGGCATCGGCGGGGCGCTCAGGATGAATGCCGGCGCCAATGGCGTGGAGACACGCGAGCGGGTCGTCGAGGTGAGGGCGCTCGACCGCAAGGGCGAACCGCACGTCCTCACCAACGCCGATATGGGCTATGCCTACCGGCATTCCTCGGCGCCGCGCGACCTCATCTTCACCTCCGCCGTCCTGGAGGGATTTCCCGAGGATCGCGCCGTCATCAGGGCGGCGATGGACGAAGTGCAGCATCATCGCGAGACCGTGCAACCGATCCGCGAGAAGACCGGTGGCTCGACCTTCAAGAATCCCTCCGGCACGTCGGCCTGGAGGGAGATCGACAAGGCAGGCTGCCGCGGCCTGATGATCGGCGGCGCGCAGATGTCGCCGATGCACTGCAACTTCATGATCAATACCGGCAATGCCACCGGCTACGACCTGGAATATCTGGGCGAGACGGTGCGGGCGCGGGTGCTCGAGCATTCCGGCATCCGGCTGGAATGGGAGATCAAGCGTATCGGCGAGTTCAAGCCGGGCAGGTCGATCGACGAATTCCTCGGACGGATGCTGTAGTTCGATACCGCGGTTCTTGCGGCAGCGGTGCTAAATCGCCTCGTTCGGCAAATTTTTCCATAAAAGTGAATCCGTCTGAATCATCGCCCCTTGCCACGGAATCAACTCTCTGATTCTTTGGGTTAGAGCGTTTCCTGATTTGAGTCGTTCAACGCGTGGCCGCGTTTTCCGTCTGGGGGCAAGCCGCCGGAAGACTCGGATTCAATTCGGTGGCGGCGGCGTGCGGATCGCGACTTTTTGCGGAAGGTCGGGAGGTTTTTCGCGCGGGTCGCACAAGAAGCAAGCCTGGCGGGGCTGAGGGGAAGACAAAGGCATGTCGAGGAAGCACGTCGCCGTCCTGATGGGGGGATTTTCCTCCGAGCGGCCCGTGAGTCTTTCTTCCGGGAATTCCTGCGCCGACGCGCTGGAAAAGGTGGGCTACAAGGTCACCCGCGTCGATGTCGGCCGCGACGTCGCCGAGGTGCTCTCCCGGCTGAAGCCGGACGTGGCCTTCAACGCATTGCACGGGCCCTACGGCGAGGACGGCACCATCCAGGGCGTGCTGGAATATCTCGAGATCCCCTACACGCATTCGGGCGTGCTCGCCTCGGCGCTCGCCATGCACAAGGAGCAGGCGAAGCGGGTCGCGCGGGCGGTCGGCATTCCCGTGGCGGAATCGAAGATGGTGAACCGCTTCGGGATCGGCAACGAGCACCCGATGAAGCCGCCCTATGTGGCGAAACCCGTCAACGAGGGATCGAGCTTCGGCGTGGTCATCGTCAAGGAAGACCAGCCGCACCCTCCCCAGATACTGGGGTCGTCGGAATGGCGGTATGGCGAGACCGTCATGATCGAGCGCTTCGTCCATGGGCGCGAGCTGACCTGCGCCGTCATGGGCAACGTGGCGCTCGGGGTGACGGAGATCATCCCGGTCGGCCATTCCTTCTACGATTATGATTCGAAATACGTCGCGGGCGGATCAAAACACGAATGCCCGGCAAAAATTTCACCGAATATTTACCAAAAGATACAGACACTGTCGCTCAAGGCACATCAAGCAATCGGGTGCAGGGGCGTTTCCCGCTCCGATTTCCGGTACGACGACCGCCACTCCGAAAATGGCGAGCTCGTCTGGCTGGAAATCAACACCCAGCCGGGCATGACGCCGACATCACTGGTGCCGGAGATCGCCGCTCAGGCAGGACACGATTTCGGCGAACTGTTGAGTTGGATGGTGGAGGACGCTTCGTGTCTGCGTTGAGGTCGGTAACGGACGGTCGGGCCGGCGGGATCGCCGCCGTGCATGTCCTGCCGCGCTGGCTGCGTGGACCGGCGCGGTGGCTCGACCGGCTGTTCCGCGGCGATATCGTCTTTCCCCGCTTTTCCGCGACGGTGGCCTCGGCCTGCCTGTTTGCCTTCACCGGCGCCTACGGTGCCTATCTCGGCGGACAGTGGCCCGGCATCGTGCAGGCGATCACCTCGCGCACCGGCTTCGCCATCGACAACGTCCACGTCACTGGCAACCGCCAGACCTCCGAGATCGACGTGCTTGGCGCGCTCGGCCTCGACGGCTGGACCTCGCAGATCGGCTTCAGCGCGTCCGCCGCGCGTCAGAAGATCCTGGCGCTGCCCTGGGTCCAGGAAGCGTCCGTCCACAAGATCTATCCGGGCACGGTCGAGATCGCCATCACGGAAAAGACGCCCTACGCCATCTGGCAGCACGGCGACGAGCTGACGCTCGTCCAGAAGGATGGCGGGGTCATCGCTCCCTTCGTCGGCGGCAAGTTCGCTTCGCTGCCGCTGGTGGTCGGCGCCGGCGCCGCCTCCGGTGCGGCGGCGATCGTCGCCAAGGTCGACAAATTCCCCAATCTTGCCGGCCGCGTGAAGGGCTATGTCCGCGTCGGCGGGCGCCGCTGGGACATCACCTTCGACAACGGCGTGACGGTGAAGCTGCCGGAGATGGGCGAGGACCAGGCGATCGCCGACCTCTCGCGCATGGACCGGGAGCGCAGCCTTTTGGAGCGCGACATCGTCTCCGTCGACATGCGGCTTGAAGACCGCCTCTTCGTGCAGCTCAGCCCGGAGGCGGCGGCGGCGCGCGAGGCGGCGATCAAGGAACGGACCAAGCAGGCCAAGAAGTCGGGGCGCGACATATGAACTGGCTCGTCGGACAGAACGATCAGGCGCGTTCGGGCATCGTCACGGTGCTCGATATCGGCTCAAGCAAGATATGCTGCATCGTTGCCAAGCTGAAACCGTGCGAGGAGAGCCAGAGGCTGCCCGGCCGCACGCACCGGATGCGCGTCATCGGCATCGGCCACCAGAAATCGCGCGGGGTCAAGTCGGGTGTCGTGGTCGATCTCGACCGCGCGGAACAGGCGATCCGGCTGGCGGTGGACGCGGCGGAACGGATGGCGGGCCTTACCGTCGAGTCGCTCATCGTCAACCTCTCCGCCGGGAGGCTGAAGAGCGACAGCTTCTCCGCCAGGATCAATCTCGGCGGGCATGAGGTCAACCAGGGCGACATCAAGCGGGTGCTGGCGGCCGGCGCGCGGCAGGCGCTCGTCGGCGACCGCCAGGTGGTGCATTCGCTGCCGGTCGCCTTCTCGCTCGACGACGAGCGCGGCGTTCGCGATCCGCGCGGCATGATCGGCGGAGTGCTCGGCGTCGACATGCATGTGCTGTCGGGCGTCGCGGCGCCGCTGCGCAACATCGAGCTCGCGGTGAACCGCTGCCACCTCTCGGTCGAGCGCATGGTCGCGACGCCCTATGCCAGCGGCCTTTCGGCGCTGGTCGACGACGAGACCGAAATGGGCGCCGCCTGCATCGACATGGGCGGCGGCACGACGACGCTCGCCGTCTTTTCCGAAGGCAAGTTCGTCCATGCGGACGCCATCGCCATCGGCGGCAACCATGTGACCCTCGATCTCGCCAAGGGGCTTTCCACCAGGCTCGACGACGCCGAACGCCTCAAGGTCATGCACGGCTCGGCACTACCGGCCAGCAATGACGACCGCGACATCATCACCGTGCAGCCGATAGCCGGCGAGGAAGCGGAGGGAGCGGTCAGCGTCCCGCGCGCGGCGATGACGCGGATCATCCGGGCGCGTATCGACGAGACGCTGGAGATGATCCGCGATCGGCTGAACCGTTCGGGCTACGGCGGCAATGTCGGCAAGCGCGTCGTCCTGACGGGCGGCGCCAGCCAGCTCGTCGGCCTGCCGGAGGCGGCGCGGCGCATCCTTGGACGCAGCGTCCGCATCGGCCGGCCACTCGGCGTGGCGGGCCTGCCTGAGGCGGCCAAGGGGCCCGCCTTCGCGGCGGCCGTGGGGCTGATGATCTACCCGCAGGTCGCGGGTTTCGAGAGCCGCATCCCGACGGGAGCGTTCAGTCAGCGCATGACCGGCACGGGCGGCAGGCTTTCGCGGATGGGCCAGTGGCTGAGGGATAGTTTCTAGTAAACGGGGATAGCCCCAAAGGCGGCCGCAGCGGCGATGCGGCGGACAAAGGGAAAAGGACGAGGACAATGACGATCAATCTGCAGAAGCCGGACATCACCGAGCTCAAGCCAAAGATCACCGTGTTCGGTGTCGGCGGCGGCGGCGGCAACGCCGTCAACAACATGATCACGGCGGGGCTTCGCGGAGTGGAGTTCGTCGTGGCCAACACCGACGCGCAGGCGTTGACGATGACCAAGGCCGAGCGGCTGATCCAGCTCGGCGCGCACGTCACCGAGGGCCTCGGCGCCGGCTCGCAGCCGGAAGTCGGCCGCGCCGCGGCGGAAGAGTGCATCGACGAGATCGTCGACCATCTCTCCAACACGCATATGTGCTTCGTCACCGCCGGCATGGGCGGCGGCACCGGCACGGGCGCCGCCCCGGTCGTGGCCCGCGCGGCCCGCGAGAAGGGCATCCTGACCGTCGGCGTCGTCACCAAGCCGTTCCATTTCGAGGGACAGCGCCGCATGAAGACGGCCGACCTCGGCATCGAAGAACTGCAGAAGTCCGTCGATACGCTCATCGTCATTCCCAACCAGAACCTTTTCCGCATCGCCAATGACAAGACCACCTTCGCCGACGCCTTCGCGATGGCCGACCAGGTGCTCTATTCCGGTGTCGCCTGCATCACCGACCTGATGGTCAAGGAAGGCCTGATCAACCTCGACTTCGCCGACGTGCGCTCTGTCATGCGCGAGATGGGCAAGGCGATGATGGGCACGGGCGAGGCGTCCGGCGAGGGCCGCGCGATGGCGGCGGCCGAGGCCGCGATCGCCAACCCGCTGCTCGACGAATCCTCGATGAAGGGCGCCAAGGGCCTGCTCATCTCGATCACCGGCGGCCGCGACCTCACGCTCTTCGAGGTGGACGAGGCGGCGACCCGCATCCGCGAGGAGGTCGACCAGGACGCCAACATCATCCTCGGCGCGACGTTCGACGAGGAACTGGAAGGCGTGATCCGCGTGTCGGTGGTGGCGACGGGCATCGACAAGCTGGCGAGTGACATCGCGGCCGCCCCGACCACGGTGATCCGGCAGGCGCCGAAACCGGCGCAGCCGGCCGTCATCGGGGAAGGGCGGATCGCGAGCCAGCACGCGCCGGAACCGCAGCGGGCGCCGGAACCCATCCGCGCCGACGATCCGGTGGCCGAGGCCATCAGGCTCGCGGACGCGGAGGCGAGGCAGCAGGTGCGTGTCCAGCACCACGCCGAGGAGGACTTCCGGCCGCAGAGCCGCATCTTCCCGACGCAGGTCGCCGAGCAGCGCCCGATGCAGGCGGCCCCGATGCAGCCGCAGCCGGCCCCAAGGGCCGAGTCGCAGCTCGTCACCGCAGCCGTCCCGCGCATGCCTCGGGTCGAGGATTTTCCGCCGGCCGTGAAGGCCGAGTTCGAAGCCCGGCAGGCGCCCGTGGCGGACCAGGACGAGCGCGGGCCGATGGGACTGCTCAAGCGGCTGACCCACGGCCTGTCGCGGCGCGAGGAAGAGCCCGCCCGGCTGCAGCCGGCACAGCCGCGCGAGCCGAGACTGCGCCAGCAGGCGCCGGAGACGCGGCGTCTCGCCAGCCAGGACCCGGCCGTCTATGCGCCGCGCCGCGGCCAGCTCGATGAGCACGGCAGGCTCGTGCCGCAGGGCCACGCGACTCACGAGGACGATCAGCTGGAGATTCCGGCCTTTCTCCGCCGGCAAGCCAACTGACCTTCCTTACAGGTCATGACAATTCGTGACGGGCGGGAGTCTCGACTTCCGCCCGTTTGTATGAAAGATTAAAGAAATCATATGGTTGCTGGATTATCCTCTTCTTTACGGAAGGCGTAACACGGAGTAAGAAACCGTGATTTGGAGGATGCTCCATGCGACTTTATCTTCCGCCTCGGTCGGGCTCGGCTTGCAGAATCTTGGGGTTTTCCGTCCGGCGAAAGCAGTGGTCCGCATGCCCGCGGGCGTTACGATAAGCTTGGCAGGCTTGGCTGGCACGGACAATGGGGATCGAGTTGCACGAATATCAGACGACACTCAGGTCGCGCGCGCATCTCTCCGGGATCGGGGTCCATAGCGGCAAGCCGGTTTCCATCCATTTCAGCCCCGCCGATGCCGATACGGGCATTATTTTCCACTGCACAGACGCCGAAGGCAATCACAAGGAAATCAGGGCGCTGGTCTCGGAGGTCGGCGGAACCGAACTCCGCACGGTGCTGGGAGACCCCGCAGGCGTCCACGTCGCCACGGTCGAGCATGTGATGGCGACCCTGTTCGGGCTCGGCATCGACAATCTCCTCGTCGAGATCGACGGCGTCGAGGCGCCGATCCTCGACGGCAGCGCCGCGCTTCTGGTCGAGGCGTTCGATCAGGCCGGGATAGAACGGCAGGCGACGAAGCGGCGCTACATCCGGATCGTCAAGCCGGTGCGCATCGAGAACGGGACGTCGTGGGCGGAGTTCAGGCCCTATGACGGAACCCGTTTCGAGATCGACATCGATTTCGAGAGCGCGGCGATCGGCCGGCAGGATTTCGGCCTGGATGTCAATCCGGAGCGGTTCCGCCGCGAAGTCTCGCGGGCGCGCACCTTCGGCTTCATGAAGGATGTCGAGCGGCTGTGGGCGGCCGGTTACGCGCTCGGTGCATCGCTGGAGAATTCCGTAGTGATCGGCGACGACGGCCGCGTGATCAACATGGAAGGCCTGCGCTATCCGGATGAATTCGTCCGCCACAAGATGCTCGACGCGATGGGCGATCTGGCGCTTGCCGGTGCGCGTTTCATCGGCTGCTTCCGTTCCTACCGCGGTGGCCACAAGCTGAATGCGGCGGCGCTCAGGCGCCTGCTGTCGGATCGTTCGGCGTTCGAGATCGTCGAGACGGCGCGGCGCGAGCGCGGACGCTCGTCGGAGATGGTCGCGGTCAACGCTCCGGTTTTCGCGCCCTGGACACTCTGAACGGCGCATCCGGCCTTTCCGGATTTCGCGCATCCAGGGTGTGCGCCGATCGGTTGTCCGCCACAAAAATGCGCGAATGCGCGGGGATAGCGTTGCCGGGGACCGGCCGTTATGGTTTATGGCGGCGCTCGACGACGTAAAACTCCGCCGAAGGATTCTGGAACGACTATGGTGTTGATCACAGGTGCCGCTCCAACCGGCCGGGTACGCTCCGTCTTGCTCGCGATGTCGCTCCTGGCCGTGCCGATCGCCCTTGCCGGCTGCCAGAACGACAAGGACAAGCTGGCCCTCGCCAGCTACGTCGCCCCGACCGACCCGGCCGACCAGCTCTACAACGAAGGGCTGGCGAACCTGAACGCGGGGCGGCTGAAAGAGGCCGCCGCCAAGTTCGACGCCGTCGACAAGGAGCACCCCTATTCGGAGTATTCGCGCAAGTCCGAGGTCATGGGCGCCTTCACGAAATACCGTATGGGCGAGTATGACGACGCCATCAGCATGGCGCAGCGCTACATGGAGCTCTATCCCTCGACGGACGATGCGGCCTACGCGCAATACATCATCGGCCTCAGCTACTTCCGCCAGATCCGCGACGTGACGCAGGACCAGCAGCAGGCGCGCCAGACGATCGAGGCGATGAACGCGGTCGTCCAGAACTATCCCACTTCCCCTTATGTCGAGGACGCCAAGACCAAGATACGCTTCGCCCGCGACCAACTCGCCGGCAAGGAGATGCAGGTCGGGCGCTACTATCTCGAGCGCCGCGAATATCTGGCGGCAATCAAGCGCTTCAGGGATGTCGTCGAGAACTATTCCAACACCAACCAGATCGAAGAGGCGTTGGCCAGGCTGACCGAGGCCTACTACGCCATGGGCATCGCGCCTGAGGCGCAGACGGCGGCGGCCGTGCTCGGCCGGAACTATCCTCACAGCAAGTGGTACAAGGATTCCTACGCGCTCCTGCAGTCGGGCGGCCTGTCGCCGTCCGAGAACAAGAGCTCCTGGATATCCAAGGCCTTCAGCGTCGTCACCGGGGGGTAGCGCCCCGTCCCCATGCTCTCCAGACTGTCGATTCGCGATATCGTCCTGATCGAGCGGCTCGACGTCGATTTCGCCGCCGGTCTTTCCGTGCTGACGGGCGAGACGGGAGCCGGCAAGTCCATCCTGCTCGATTCGCTTTCGCTGGCGCTCGGCGCGCGCGGCGACGCTTCGCTCGTCCGCCACGGCGCGGCGCAGGGACAGGTGACGGCGGTCTTCGATGTCCCGCGCGTCCATCCGGCCCGGCAGATCCTGCGCGACAACGCCATCGAGGACGACGGCGACATCATCCTGAGGCGTGTGCAGACCGCCGACGGACGCACCCGCGTCTTCGTCAACGACCAGCCGGCAAGCGTCGGCCTGATGCGCGATATCGGCCATGCGCTGGTGGAGATCCACGGCCAGCACGACGAGCGCGCGCTGGTCGACCCCGACGCGCATCGCGACCTGCTCGACGCTTTCGGGCTCCATTCTTCGGACACGTCGGCGGTGAAGGATGCCTGGCGGCGCTGGCGCGAGGCGGAGCAGGCGCTGTCGCGCCACCGCGCGAAAGTGGAGGCGGCGGCGCGCGAGGCCGATTTCCTGCGCGCCTCGGTCGAGGAACTTGCCGCGCTCGATCCGCAGCCCGGCGAGGAGAGCGAACTCGCCGGGAAGCGGGCGGCGATGATGCGGGCCGAAAAGACGGTGGCCGACATCCAGGACGCCCAGGAAGTGCTGTCCGGCGCGAACTCGCCGACGCCGCAGCTTTCCAGCCTGCTCAGACGGCTGCAGCGCAAGGCGGACCAGAATCCAGGTCTTCTTGACGAAATCGTCTCCACGCTCGACCAGGCCCTGATCTCGCTCGACGCGGCGCAGTCGGCGGTCGATCAGGCCATGCGCGCCGCCGAGTTCGATCCGAACGCGCTGGAGCGGGCGGAGGAGCGGCTGTTCGCCCTCCGCGCCGTCGCCCGCAAGCACAATTTGGCGGTCGACGATCTGGCGAAGCTGCGCGACGCCATGTTCGCCGACCTCGCCGACCTCGATGCCGGCGTGGAGAAGCTCAAGGCGCTGGAAAAGGAGAACGTGGTCAGCCGCGATCTCTATGACGAAGCCGCCGCGCAGCTTTCCGAGCGCCGCGGTGCCTCGGCCGAGGCTCTGGCCCGCGCCGTGATGGCGGAACTGCCGGCGCTGAAGCTGGAGCGGGCCGAATTCATCGTCGAGATCGACAGCAACCGGGAGAATCGGGCGGAGACGGGCATCGACCGCGTCGAATTCTGGGTGCGCACCAATCCGGGCACGCGTCCCGGCCCGATGATGAAGGTCGCTTCGGGCGGCGAGCTTTCGCGTTTCCTGCTGGCGCTGAAAGTGGCGCTGGCCGACCGCGGCTCCGCTCCGACGCTCGTCTTCGACGAGATCGACACGGCCGTCGGCGGAGCGGTTGCCGACGCCATCGGCCAGAGGCTCGCGAGACTCGCCACCCGCGTCCAGGTGCTGTCGGTGACGCACGCGCCGCAGGTCGCGGCACGGGCCGGCTCGCACTACCTCATCACCAAGTCCGGGGACGCGGACCGCGTCGCCACCGGCGTCTCGGCGCTCGAGGACGGCGCCCGGAAGGAAGAGATCGCGCGCATGCTGGCCGGCGCCACCGTTACCGACGAGGCGCGCGCCGCGGCCGGGCGGTTGCTGAGCGAGAACGCGGCGGCGATTTAGCTGATAGTACCCGCATCCCGACCGGCGCGAAGAGGGGAAGGCGCCGGATCGTTAAAATGCTGACCTTCCGGCGCACGGCTTTGAAACGCGCCCGCGTTATCTTACCGGACGGGTGAGAACGGGTTCGGGGGTTGCGGTGCGCATTGTCGGATTGGCGGATTGGGGTTCTTCGGGGCCGGCGCCGAGCGCAGGTTCCGTGGCGGCTGCCGACGGTTCGTCGGCCGGACGAACGGCTCGTGAGGCCGATATCGCGAACGCCCGCTCGACGGCGCTCTCAGCCCTCCACAACGACCGTTTCCGCTCCATGCTGGCGCAGATCGGCGATCCGGCTTTCGGCGATGCGCTCATGCGCATGCGGCCCGCCGGAGACGGGGGCCAGGCGGCACTCGGCGCCGTGCAGGCGCGCTACGCCGAAAACAGCGAATAGGCGAGTTCCGTATTTTCTCCTGCGGCCGTCATCGGGCTGGAAATCGAGGCCGGAGAGAGGGGCGATGAAGCGACTATTTTTCAGCGACAGGCACGGCGTCTCTTTTCGCAGAGCGGTCCGCCGGCAATTTATGGCGTTCATCCTGCCGCATCGCCTCGATGGCGCATGCCGCGCTTCCAGTCTCTGGAGGCAAGTGCAGTTGCATGCCTTGCCCGGTCTCGCGGCTGCTGCGGCAAGTTTCATGTTCCTTACGGCGTCTCCCGGTGCTTACGCCGATCAGCCGGATGTCTTGCCAGAAACGCTGTCTCGCATCACGCGGGAACAGGTCTACAATCTGCCATGCACTGAGCCGGACTGGAGACTGGAACCTCGCAGGCGAAGTCTCATCGAACCGGGGCATATAGTCCATGTGCGTCTTGGAGCGCACAGGCTGGACATCCCCTGGGCCTATTTGCATCCACGGCCGCCCTCAACCCATCTGAACTGCAACATTGCCCGCAAATCGATCGGCATCCAGTTCTGGATACCGAGCCTGGATGCACCTGAACGGGATTTGTGGTTCAGGGGTGAATGGCGCCCAAGCGAAACCAAGCGGCCAACTCCACGTCCGAACGAATCCGTCGTCAAGGTCACATTCGCCTACTTCCAGGACACGGCGGCGGCCATGCATGAGGTTCATGCTGAGCAAAGCATAGACAATCTGCTGCGCCTATACGCCGGAGCATACGAGACATATGAAGATCTGGGCATGAGCAGGCTAAGGCCGAGCGGAGACCGTGCCGTGCCTGACATCTGGTTTTCAGAAAAAGAAGGAAAAACGACGCTCTACACTTGCGGCGGAGCAATAAGCAAAAATCATGCTACGGAGCCAAATCCCAGGTGCATAGGATACACGACATTCAACGACATTCATCTATATGTGACATTTTTACTTGTTCGGGAAGCTATCGCCGAACACGATATTGTTGAAGATGGAATCGTCGACCTATTCAGAAGATGGTCTTTAGAGAAATTGTAATTCCCCGGCCTTGACAACGATCGCTTCCGCTCCATGCTGGCACAGATCGGCGATCCGGCTTTCGGCGATGCGCTCATGCGCATGCGGCCCGCCGGAGACGGGGGCCAGGCGGCACTCGGCACCGTACAGGCGCGCTACGCCGAAAACAGCGAATAGGCGAGTTCCGTATTTTCTCCTGCGGTCGTCATCGGGCTGGCAGCGGCGGGCAAATCGTTGTCGGGGGCCGTCAGCAGTTTCGCCGGCGCGGTTTACTTCTCCCGGCTTTATGGCAAAGAGTCGCGCTGACTGCGCCCCCTTTGCAAACGAGTACGCCGCCATGGTCGCGAACAAGCCCGAGACCGACAAGCCCGTCGATGCGCTGACGCAGGACGAAGCCGAGTCCGAACTGGCGCGGCTGGCCGAGGCGATCGCGGCCGCCGACATCGCCTACCACCAGAACGACGCGCCGGAGATCACCGACGCCGAATACGATGCGCTGCGCATCCGCAACGCCGAGATCGAGATGCGTTTTCCCGACCTAGTGCGGGCCGACAGCCCGACCGGATCGGTCGGCGCGCCGCCTGCCGAGGGTTTCGCCAAGGTGCGCCACGCGGTGCCGATGCTGAGCCTCGCCAAGGCCTACACCGACCAGGACGTGGTAGATTTCATCGAGCGCGGCCGCCGCTTCTTCGAGCGCGACAAGGACCTGGACATCGCCTTCACGGCCGAACCCAAGATCGACGGCCTGTCGGCCTCGCTCCGCTACGAGAACGGCGTGTTCGTGCAGGGTGCCACGCGCGGCAACGGCACGGTCGGCGAGGACATCACCGCCAATCTGAAGACCATCGCCGATATCCCGCACCGGCTGAAAGGCTCCGGCTGGCCGGAGGTGATCGAGATACGCGGCGAGGTCTATATGACCTATGCCGAGTTCGAGGCGCTGAAGGCGCGCTCCGCCGCCACCGGCGGCCAGGACTACGTCAACCCGCGCAATACGGCGGCCGGCTCGCTGCGCCAGAAGGACCCCGCGGTTACCGCCAGCCGCAACCTGAAATTCTTCGCCTATGCATGGGGCTACACGACCGCCGACCCGGCGCCGACGCAGTTCGAATCGGTGCGGAAATTCGCCGAATGGGGTTTTGAGATCACCCCGCTGATGGTGCGGGCGAAATCGGTCGAGGAACTCATCGCCCAATACCACGTGATCGAGGAGAAGCGCTCCTCGCTCGGCTACGACATCGACGGCGTCGTCTACAAGGTCGACCAGCTCGAGCTCCAGCGCCGCTGGGGTTTCGTCACCGGCGAGCCGCGCTGGGCGATCGCCCACAAATTCCCGGCGGAGCGGGCGACGACGACGGTACGCAAGATCGATATCCAGGTCGGACGCACCGGCACGCTGGCGCCGGTGGCGCGGCTCGCGCCCGTCACCGTCGGCGGCGTGGTGGTGGAGAACGTCACGCTGCACAACGAGGACTATATCAAGGGCCTCGATTCCAACGGCCTGCCGATCCGGGAGGGCCGCGACATCCGCATCGGCGATACGGTCGTCATCCAGCGTGCGGGCGACGTCATCCCGCAGATCGTGGACGTCGCGATCGACAAGCGGCCGGCGGACGCCGGGCCCTACGATTTTCCACACACCTGCCCGGTCTGTGGCTCACCGGCCACGCGCGAGGTCAACGAGAACACCGGCAAGGAGGATTCCCGCCGGCGCTGCACGGGCGAGCTGATCTGCCCCGCGCAGGCGGTGGAGCGGCTGCGCCATTTCGTGTCGCGCGGCGCCATGGATATCGAGGGGCTGGGGGCCGAAAACATCGACCTGTTCTTCCAGGCCGGCCTGATCGAGACGGCCGCCGACATCTTCCGTCTGAAGGACAGGCGCGCCGCCGCGCAACGGGCGCTCGCCGAGCGGCGCGAGGAGCAGGCACGGCAGCGCGAGGCGGCTTCGGGCAAGGAGCGGAAGAACGCCCGCGGCGCCGACCAGCGCAATTTCGAGGGCCTGGAGAAGCTTTTCGCGGCCATCGACGCGCGCCGCGAGCCGGAACTGGACAGGTTCATCTTCGCGCTCGGCATAAGACATGTCGGCGACACCACGGCGGCCCTGCTGGCGCGGACCTTCTCGACGATCGAGGAGTTCATCCGCGTCGGCAAGGAAACGGCGGCGGCGGAAGACCCGCACACCGTCTTTCCCTCGATCAACGGCATCGGCGACACGGTGATCGGCGCGCTGGTCGATTTCTTCGGCAATGAGCGCAACGACAAGGTGCTGGCGGACCTGCTCGAGCACGTGCATCCCAAGCCCTATGTCGTCACCATTTCCGCCGACAGCGCGGTGGCCGGGAAGACCATCGTGTTCACCGGCTCGCTCGAGAAGATGACGCGTTCCGAGGCAAAGGCGATGGCGGAGCGGCTGGGCGCGAAGGTGGCGGGATCGGTCTCCGCCAAGACCGATCTCGTCGTGGCCGGACCGGGGGCGGGCTCCAAGCTCAAGACCGCGACCGAACTCGGCATCGAGGTGGTCGACGAGGATGCCTGGCTGGAACGCGTCCGGGGGGCCGTCTGATGGCCGAGTTCAGGGGCTTCGGGAAGAAAGCGATCCCCTTCCTCAAGGCGCTCGATTTCCACCAGAGCCGCGAATGGTTCCAGGAGAACCGCGCGCTTTACGAAAGCGAACTGCGCGTCCCGCTCGGCGATCTGGTCGAGGTGCTGACCGAAAGGCTTGGCGCGCTTGGGCTCAAGGGAGACCGCAGGAAATCGCTCTTCCGCATCAATCGCGACGTCCGTTTCTCCAAGGACAAGCGGCCCTACAACCAGCATCTCTCGGCGATCCTGTCGCCGGACGGCACCAAGATGGAGCAGGGGGTGCTGTTCGTCTATTTCGGCATCGACCGTTGTTTCGCCGGGGTGGCGTGGTGGCAGCCCGAGCCCGGATTGCTGGCGGCGATGCGCCAGACCATCGCGGAGAAACCTGCCGAATTCCGTGCCATGGTCGCGGCGCTCGGGAAGAACGGCCTTGCGCTCGATGCGGAGGGCGCCCTGAAGCGCATGCCGCGCGGCTTCGAGCGGATCGAGGATCCGGAACTCGCGGCGGCAATCCGCAACCGCCATTTCGTCGTGCGCCATCCGGTCGATCCGGCGGCCATTCATGGTCCCGGACTCGCCGACGAGATCGTCGATTTCACCCTGCGCGCCAAACCGCTGCTCGACTGGGGAAGGAAGATCGAGGGAAGGGAAGCGAAAGGTAAGGTGTAACGCCCCTACCGGCGCATTTCCTCAATTTCCCTTCATCCTTCCATCAGCACAATTGACGTGACAGGCCCACGTTCCGCCCATAGGTTGCCCGCGCTTTCCGGAGACGATGATGGCTGAACAGAGCGCGAGAAGCGATTTCTGGCGCGGCGTGCGCGCCGGCATGCCGGTGATCGTGGCGGTGCTGCCGTTCGGGCTCCTGTTCGGCGCGCTCGCGGTCGACAACGGGCTTTCCGTGCCGCAGGTCGCGCTCATGAGCCTCACCATCTTCGGCGGCGCCAGCCAGATGGTCGGCATCGAGCTTTTCGGCCAGAAGATCGCGCCGGCCCTCATCGTCTTTTCCATCTTCGCCGTGAACTTCCGCCACGTGCTCTATTCGGCGGCCATGGGACGCCATATCCAGCACTGGAGCCTGTGGCAGAAGGCGGCTGGCTTCTTCCTGCTGACCGATCCGCAATACGCGGAAGCGGAGCGCGCCGTCGAGCAAACGGGAAGGCTCGGCTTCGCCTGGTATATGGGCCTCGGGCTTGCGCTCTATTCCGCCTGGGTGGCCAATTCCGTGATCGGCGCGGTCTTCGGGCGGCTCATCCACAATCCCGAAGCGCTCGGCGTCGATTTCCTGCTGCCGATCTATTTCCTTGGGCTCGTCATGGGCTTCCGCAAGCGCCCGAACTGGCTGCCCGTGGTCGCCGTCAGCGCGGTCGCCTCGGTGCTCGCCTACCGCTTCGTCGGCTCGCCCTGGCATGTATCGCTCGGGGCGCTGGCCGGGATCATCCTGGCGGCGATCCTTCCGCCGAGCGCCATCACGGAAGGAGACCTTGCCGAAACAGCCGAACGGAGCGAACCGTGAGCACGACCGCCTGGGTCATCCTCGCCGGCGCCGTGCTGACCTATCTGACCCGGATCGGAGGCCATCTGGCGCTTTCGCGCTTCAAGCGCGTTCCACCTCGGCTCGAGGCGGCGCTCGATGCCGTGCCGGCCGCCGTACTGACGACGCTGGTCGCGCCCGACGTGCTGTTCGCCGCCGGCCCCGCGGAATGGAGCGCGATCGTCGTCGCCGGGCTGGTCGCGCTGAAGCGCGGGCTGCTCGCCATGTTCATTTCCGGCGCGGTGGTGCTGATCGTGCTCAGGCAGTTCGTGGGCTGAACGCCGCTCAGCCGATGGGCGCCGTCGCCGCCTCCAGCCATTTCCGCGTCTCGCCGTCGACGAGCGGACCGACTTCCCGAAGCACGCGGGCGTGATAGGCATTGAGCCAATCGAGATCGTCCCGCGCCAGCAGTTCCGGCTCGACCAGCCGCCGGTCGAAAGGCGCGAGCGTCAGCGTCTCGAAGCCGTACACGGCGATGTCGCCTCCCTCTGGCACTTCGGCCTCGGTGACGAGGACCAGGTTCTCCATGCGGATGCCGTAGGCGCCTTCCTTGTAGCAGCCCGGCTCGTTCGACAGGATCATGCCGGCGAGCAGTTTCTCCGTGCCCGTCTTGGAGATGCGCTGCGGGCCCTCGTGCACCGAAAGATAGGAGCCGACGCCGTGGCCGGTGCCGTGCTGGTAGTCGAGGCCGGCCTTCCACAGCGCCTGGCGCGCGACCGCGTCGATGTCGGCGCCGCGCGTGCCGGGCGGGAAGCGCAGCATCGAAATCCCAATCATGCCCTTCAGCACCAGCGTGGCGCGCCGGCGCATCTCCGCCGTCGGCGCGCCGATGGCGACGGTGCGGGTGATGTCGGTGGTGCCGTCCTGATATTGCGCACCGGAATCGACCAGATAAAGCTCGCCTGCTCCCAGTTTGCGCGTCGTCTTGGTCGTCACGCGGTAGTGGATGATGGCACCGTTGGGGCCGGCCCCGGAAATGGTGTCGAAGGAGATGTCGCGGAGCGGCATCTGCAACTCCTCTCCGGTCGCCTGGCGGAAACCCTCGAGGCTCCGCGCCGCCCTGATCTCGTCGATCGTGCCGGGCTGCTGCCGGTCGAGCCAGGCGAGGAATTTGCTGACCGCGGCGCCATCGCGACGATGCGCGGCACGGGCGCCGGCGATTTCGGCGGGGTTCTTGACGGCGCGGGGCAGGCGCGCCGGATCGGCGAGAGGCAGGAACCTGCCGCCGTTCTCCTCAACCAGCAGGCGCAGCTTTTCGGCGGCGAGCGACGGGTCGAGCCCGATTGAGGCGCCGGATTTCGCCAGCCCGACGATCGCACCTTCCAGCTCATCCGGCGCGAAAAGGTCCGCAAGCTGCGTCAGATAGGCTTTCACCGTGATGGAGAACTTGCGCTCGTCCATGAAAAGCCGGTGCCGGCCGTCGGCGGCGAGGACGGCGAAGCCGAGGGCCAGCGGCGTGTGGGGGACGTCGTGGCCGCGGATATTGAAAGCCCATGCTACCGATGAGGGGTCGGTCAGAACCGCATGAGTGGCCCCGGCCCTGGCGATCGCCTCCGCCATGTCGGCAAGCTTGTCCTTCGCCAGCCTGCCGGCATATTCCTCGGGCTGGATCTCCACCGGTTCGAGCGGTGGGGCGGGCCGGTCGGACCAGAGGACATCGATCGGATTCGGGCCGGCCGCCACCAGTTCGCCGCTACGTTCGGCGACCGCCGCGCGCAGCTTCTTCGCCTCCGAGATGGTGTGCAGCCAGGGGTCGAACCCGATGCGGCCGCCCTTTGCGAGGTTCGCCGCCAGCCATTTTTCCGGCGGATTGTCGATCAGGCTCTCTATCGCGAAGGTCGAAGGATCGGTCTGGTGCCGCGCCTGCAGCGTATAGCGCCCGTCCACGAAGACATAGGCCTTGTCCCTCAGAACCAGCGCGATTCCCGCCGAACCGGTAAAACCCGTCAGCCATTGCAGTCTTTCGGAGCAGGCGGCGACGTATTCGCCCTGATGCTCGTCCGCGCGCGGCACGAGGAAGCCGGTCAGCCTTTCTTTTTCCAGCCACTGGCGTAGCCGCGCGACGCGCTCCGGGCCCTGTGAAGGATCGGATTTTACATCGAAGGACTGGAACATCGGGAACTCTTCGGGCGGTTTGTGCGTCGCGGACCGTAGGCGCGCCGGCCACAGGTTGCAACTCGCGCGACCTGCTTGGGAAGACGGTTCGCCGAAACCGCTTTTCGCGTCAGCGGCGCTTCAGATGAAGCGTCGTCCAGCCTTCGCGGTGCAGGGTGGAGACGTGCCGGAAGCGCTGATTGGCGTAGGCTGCCAGCACCGCCCGGCGCTGGCGGTCGAGGATGCCCGACAGGATCAGCGATCCGCCCGGAGCGAGGTGCCGCGCCATGTCGGGCGCCAGCCGCATCAGCGGCCGTGCCAGGATGTTGGCGACGATCAGGTCGAACGGCCCTTTTCGCGCGAAGACCGGGTCCTGGAAGCCCGTCGCCGTGCCGGTTTCAACCAGCGCCTGCATGCCGTTCAGCCGCACGTTCCCCGCCGCCACGCGGGTCGCGACCGGGTCGATATCGGTGGCAAGAACGGGGATATGCGCCAGTTTTGCAAGGCCGATCGCGAGCACCGCCGAGCCCGTGCCGAGGTCGAGCGCGTTTCGCGGCCGCTCGCGCCCGGCAACCCGCGCGATCATCTCGAGGCATCCCGCCGTGGTTCCGTGGTGACCGGTGCCGAAGGCCTGCCCGGCCTCGATCTCGATGGCGATATCGCCGGCGCGCCGCCTGTCGCGGTCGTGCCGGCCATGCACGAAGAAGCGAGCCGCGCGCACCGGCTTCAGGCCTTCCAGCGAATGCGCGACCCAGTCTATGTCGGGGAGGACTTCCGACTGGATGCCGGCGGCGGTGCCTCCGAGCAACGCGCCCATGCGTTCCTCGACCGCCGAAGCCGCATCGCGATCGACGTATAGGGTTATCTCGTGCAGATCGGCGGCTTCGTCGAGCTCCAGCATGCCGAGGGGATAGCCATCGTCCTCGAACGCGGCTTCAAGGGCCGCGTAGGCCCGGCGCGCCTCCGGTCCCTGCGCGGCGAAGGACAGCCTGACCTGGCTCACGCGCCGGCCTCGAGCCTTTTCAGCTTCGCCAGCGCCGCATTCTCGTTCTCGCCATAGGCGATGGTGCCGGCGAAATCACCGCTTCGATTCAGCAGGATAAGGGAAGCCGTGTGATCCATCGTGTAGTCGCCATTGTCGGTCGGCACCTTGCGGAAATAGATGTTGAACCCCTTGGCCATGGCCCAGACCTTCTCCGGCGGGCCGGAAATGCCGGTGATGCGATCGGAAAAGTTGCCGAGATAGCGGTCCATGACCTCCGGCGTGTCGCGTTCGGGGTCGATGGAGATGAAATAGGCCTTCATGTCCTTGGCGTCGGAACCGAGCTTCTTCAGCCAGCCGTCGAGTTCGAAGAGCGTGGTTGGACAGACTTCCGGACAATGCGTATAGCCGAAATAGAGGATCGTGGGCTGCCCCTTGAACGCCGCCCGCGTGATCGGCTGCCCATGCTCATCGACTAGCGTGAACGGCGCGCCGTACGCCTCGCCGGAATATTGCTGGCGGTACCAGTCGAAGGTCAGCCAGCCGACGCTCGCCGCCATCAGGACGAGAATGCCGACGAGGATCGCGCGCATCATTGCAGAAAGGCTCCGGTCGAGATCGATTTATGCGTCAGAAACACCAGGACAGGCCGGAGGCCGCCATGGCGAGGAATATCTGCGTGCCGTGCCTGAGCCACAGGGCGAAGGCGATGCCCGTCACCGCCGCGAAGGCCGCGAACGCCAAAAGCATGCCGGCGAAGCGAGGGGACGACAGGGCCAGGTGGTTCTTCATTGCCGATATATAGTCCCGCCGGGCCCGTTCCGGAAAGATGCCTCGACGCCGCAAGGGCAGGGGCGTTCGCGCAGCCGGTTTCGCCGGCCGGCTCCTTGCAACGGCCATGCTCTGTTCCCAATTGTCCTCGGCGCCGAATGGCGATCGCAAAGGGCTTTTGAGGAGCAGAAATGAAAAGATTCCTATTCATGGCCGTGGCGTTGTCTTTTCTGGGCGGCGTCCCCGCATCTGCCCAGGAGGTCGGCAAGGTCGGCGTCGACTGGATCGGCAACGACATCATCGTCGAGGCCGTCAAGGACCCGAAGGTCGACGGCGTGGTCTGCCACGTCGCCTATTTCGACCGCAGCATCATCGACCGGCTGCACAAGGGCAACTGGTTCGAGGACCCCTCCAATTCGGCGATTTCCTGCAGCCAGTCCGGACCGATCACCATCGGCGACATCGACATGGGCAAGGGCGGCGAGGAAGTATTCAAGCAGGGGCTGAGCCTGATCTGGAAAAAGCAGGTGGTGAACCGCATCTACGACAAGGCCAACAATACGCTGGTCTATCTCTCGCATTCCAGGCAGGTGCAGAACGGCTCGGCGAAGATGGCGATCTCGACCATTCCGCTCTACGGCCAGCAAGTGACATGGTCGAAGGACAAGAAGGAATAGCGCCGGCTCGGCGCGCCCTTGCCGGCCGCCGCCGCCCGGCGTAAAGGCCGCCGATGGCCGACGCCGACGACCTCCGCTTCCAGCCTTCCGGGCCACGCGTCCATTCGACGGCCGAGCTCAAGGGTTGCAAGCTCGGCCGCTACGTCGCGGTGGGCGAGCGCACCGTGTTGCGCGAGGTGGCTGTCGGCGACTTCAGCTATTTCGAGCGCCATGCCGAGGCGATCTACACCGATATCGGCAAATTCTGCTCGATCGCGGCGAATACGCGGATCAACGCGCTCGAACATCCGCTGGAACGGCCGACGACCCACAAGGCGAGCTATCGGCCGAACGAATATTTCCGCTATCTCGGCGTCGATCAGGAATTCCGCGAGCGGCGCCGGCAGAAGCGCGTCACGATCGGCCACGATGTCTGGATCGGCCACGGCGCGGTGATCCTGCCCGGCGTCCGGATCGGCAACGGCGCGGTGATCGGCGCCAACGCCGTGGTCACACGCGACGTGCCGGCATACACGATCGCGGCCGGCGTTCCGGCGAGGGCGATGCGCCCGCGCTTTCCGGAAGAGGTCGCCGCGCGGCTCGAACGGATGGCCTGGTGGGACTGGCCCTTCGACCGGCTGTTCGAAGCTATTCCGGACATGCAGAAGCTGGAAATAGAACAATTTATCGAAAAGTGGAGCGGTTAGGGTTAAGGAAAAGAAAACGGTTGTACTTTGTGATTTATTGAAACCAGTGGTTGCTATCTCGGTCCCTTGATGCTTGTCTTCCGCCTGGAGGTACTGCCTGGAGCGGAAGAAACACTGTGAGCACAAGGGAGACCATGATGAAGAAGCTCATCATTGCATTCGCCGCCGCCGCTGTTTCTTTCCCGGCCGTTTCCGCGCAAGCGGGCGGTTGGGGCGGCTCCAGCCACGGCAACGGCTATTCGAACGGGCTGGTGAATATTTCGCCGGCCGTCGGTCTCGGAGACGTCAACCTGCTGAACGGCGTCTCGATCCTCAACGGATCGGGCATCCTGAGCGACAACCGGCTCTCCGGAATCCTGTCGGGGAACGGCATCCTGTCCGGCAACGGCATCCTGAACGGGATCGGCGTCGGCATCCTCAGCGGCAATTCCAGCGGCGGCCGTGACCGCGGCCATCGCTGCCACCGCTGCTGAGAAGGCCGGGCGGGCAGGGAGGCGTCTGACCACTTCCTGCCCGCGCCAGCCATCGCTCCGGGGCAGGGGGAAATCGTTTCCCCCTGCTTCTCCACGCTAGAGCCCGGTTTGCATGCCGACATAGGTGTCGAGCACGGTCTTCCTTGCGTTGAACACCGTATAGCGGGTGCGGCGGAGATCGACCCGCGCCACCAGGGCGATGTGTTTCGACGGATCATAGCCGATTTCGAAATAGACGCCTTTCGAGCGCTCCGCATTGCCGAGCAGGAGATTCTCCTTGTTCTCGCGGAAGAAACCGGTGCCGAGCGCAAGTTCCGGCGTGCACTGATATCTGGCTTCCAGTTCGATGCGCCGCACATAGGATGCGAGCACGTCGTCGGTATCGATGGTCTCGTAGCGGCCGTCCAGTGAGCCGCGCAGCGTCAGCCCGGCCTTGAGGTCCTTGGTGAGTTGCACGCGGTAGATCGGGCGGATGCGGCTATAGCCGCCATGCGCTTCGTCCAGCAGGGCGGCGCCGAGCGAGAGGTCGAGCCTGGTCCCGTCCTTCGACACGAGTTGCGCAAGGCCACGCAGGGTGAATTCGGAGAAGGAGCGGCCGACCGGCGGCTCGCCGAGGCGCTGGACCTCGGTCGTTTCGGCGCTGGCGCTCAATCCGAATTGCTGCCGCCCGAGCTTCTTCTCCAAGCCGCCGGAGAATTGCAGCCGGTTGCGGTCGGGCTCGATCCGCGCTGCTTCGATCAGGTCCTGCTGGAAACGCGCCTTGCCGTAGCGCTCGACCGTGTCGCTCAGCGTCAGGATGAAGCCGGCGCCGGAGCCGAGATCGGCGCCGAATTGCAGGGCGCCGGAGAAGAGATCGCTGTCCGTGCGCGTGCCGATGGCGAGGTCGGCGATGCGGAAATCATCGCCGATGCTGGCCGTGCGCCAGGCGAATGTGCCGCGCAGCTCGTAGCGGCCGCCGAACTTGCGATAGGCTTCCGCGAGCAGCAGCAGGCTGCGATCGTCCTCGATGGAGATCCGGTCGTAGCGGCTCGCCCGGCCTTCGGCCGCGAACCGCAGATAGCCGCCGTCGATGTCGAGGACGCGCGTGATCGATCCGCGCAACTCCGTATAGAAGTCGGAAAATTCCAGATCGCTGTCGAGCGCGTTGGTGGTGAAGTGCTCGTCGAGCGAGAGGCTGGCGCCGTTGGCGGGCTTGCCCGAGGCCGCTTCCGTCAGCGCCGAATTGGCGGCGGCACGAATGGAACCCGGATCAGCCAACGCCGGATCGGCAAGGAGGAGGGCCGCGACGATACCGAGAGACCAGGACCGCACAAGCGCTTCTCCGGGGCCGGCCGACCCCTCCCGCCAAGGGGGTGGAATGACGGGAGGGGGGGAGGTAATCCGCCTGAAGCGGAAGCCACAGGCACCATTGCCTGCGCCCACGAAGCTAACGGACCATGGTCTAGGTTCGGTGGAGGAGGGATGCAACTTTGGAGAGCGCGAGGTTGTGCCGGTGTTTCCTCGTACGGTGCCTGGATCACGGTGCCGCATTTGAGACGTGTGCAGCGATCTCCCGTCAAGGCGTCCTGATATCAGGCCTCGACCGGATTGAAGTCGACGTCGTGAAGATATTCGGCCCTGATGTCGACGGCGTGTTGCCGCTCAGTCCTGCGCGACGGCGCCGATAGCGACGCTGTCCGTGCGCTTCAAATTGACGCCGATCACCGGGACGAGGTCGTTTTCCACCCTGACCGAGATGGTGACCATCATCGTGTTCGGATCGGGCAATTTGGCCGCCATCGTGCCTTTCAGCGCGTTGCGATTGAGCGCGAAGACGACGGTGCGGCCGCTGACATTGCCGGCCACGATGTCGAGACCCTTGCCCCGGGCGCCGTCGAGAAAGGTGCCGTGATAGCCGCTGTGGCCGACTTCCTCGACCGTCGCGGACATCTTCTGCGTGAAAAGCCCGACGCGGCATATCCCGTCCAGCGTCATGCCGGCGCGGTGTTCCGGCGTCTTGCCGGTCAGGTTGCAGGTGAACTTGGTGCCCTTGTACTTGCCGGCGACGACTTCGCCCGGCCCGGCCCAGTGTCCTTCGACCGATTCGAAGAACCTCTGGTCCCTTTCGGAGGCGATCCCGGCGACGCTCAGCGCTAGCGTGATCACGACCGCCAGGGCGGCAGCAGTGACGGCGGAAAGGAAGCCACGCTTCATTCTTCTGGGCACCTGGATACGGAACGCTGTAAGGGCGGAACCATGAAGAGGATTGGTTAAGGCTTCGTCTCTTTCCGTGTCCTGCCCGACGAAGCGTCTTCTAAGTCGCGAGAATGCGCGAGCACGGCGGCTACTTCAAGCCCGTTTTTCCGTATCTTCGGCCACTTCGGCCTTTTTTGCCGTGAATCGGGTGAGTTCGGAGAGGAAATTGCCGATTCGCGGGCGCCTGACCGCCCCGTAGGGGAGCGGCCTGACCGTCTCCATGGCCGCGATGCCGATGCGGACCGTCATCATGCCGTTGACGACGCCTTCGCCGAGCTTGGCGGAGAGCCGCGCCGCCAGTCCGTGGCCGACGATCTGCTGAACGAGGCTGTCGCCGACGGCGATCGAGCCGGTCACGGCGAGATGGGCGAGCACGTCGCGCGCGAGTCGGAAGAAGCCGAGCGTGCCCGGCCGCCCGCCATAGAGTTCGGAAAGCCGGCGGATCAGCCGGCCGGCCTCGAAGAGGACATAGGCGAGGTCGACCACCGCGCGGGGCGAGACGGCGGTGACCACCGAGACGCGCTTGGCGGCATCGAGCACCAGCGTGCGGGCGCGTGCATCGAGCGGCGCCATCAGCTCGGTCTCGGCCAGCCGGACAAGATCGGCGCCGTCGATGATGTCGTCCCGCGTGTCGGCGAGGATGCGGCGGCCGGCCGCCGTTTCCGGCTTGCCGGAAACGAAGCCGACGAGTTCGTCGACCAGCGCGCGGGCCGCCCGCATATCGTTGCGGGCGAGGATATCCGCGCCGCGCCGGCGAAGCTTCTCGACCGAAGCCAGCCGCCGCAGCGCGAGAAGCTCGCGCAGGACGATGGTCAGGAGCGACAGAAGCGCGATGACGGCGAGCGCAAAGGCTACCCAGCCGAGCCAGTCGGAGCGGCTGAAGAGGTCGCGGATCAGCCGGTCCGTCCACAATCCGATGCCGAGCGAGACGAGCAGCCCCAGCGCTCCGAAGAAGATGGCGCCGAGACGCGAGCGCCGGCGCGGCGGCAGGGCCGGCGGCGGATCGCCGGCGTTCGTTTGCTCCAGCGCGAAGAAATCCTCTTCTGCAGGCGTGATCACCGGCAGGGATGGTGTCTTCACCGCGCGCGGCCGTCGATGCTCGGCCGCCGGCTCCCCGGCGGTACGATCCTCGCGTTCCGGTGCCGCGGCCGGTTCGGGCGGCAGGCGGAAGGCGGCCGGCTTTCGGTTGCTGTTCATGCGAGACGGTCTCCGATCAGGAACTGCAGCGCGCGGTCGAGACGGATATGGGGCAGGGAAAGCGTCACGCCCTCGGCGGTCTTCTCCAGCTTCGGCGGGCGGAAGCGAACGAAGCGGATCGGCGGTTCTTCCGGCTGCCTGTTCTTCCCGGCGACGGGCGGCGCCTTGAAGGCAAGTTCGGGATCGGCCGGCAAATCGCCGGGGAAGATCGCGGTTTCGGTTTCGCCGTCGAAGGTCTCGCCGCCGATCGTCTCGCCGGCGAGCGGCGTGCCGATGATGACGGGCAGCGTCTCGCGCCCCTCCTTCACCGTGCCCTCGCGGGTGGCGCGCACCGCCGCCATCGCCAGCACATCGACGGTCGCGCCGGAAAGGCTGGCGCGGCTTGCGGCCCGATCCGCCAGCCGCCGCACGATCGCCTGCAGGCGGTCATGGCTTTCGTGATGGAGGTGGTCCGCCTTGGTCGCGGCGACCAGGATGCGGTCGATCCGGCGCGAGAAAAGGTCGGTGAAGATGCTGCCGCGCCCCGGCCGGAAACAGGCGAGGATCTCCGCCAGCGCACGCTCGAGGTCGGCCATGGCGCCGGGACCGGCGTTCAGCGCCTGCAAGGCGTCGATCAGCACGATCTGGCGGTCGAGCCGGGCGATATGCTCGCGGAAGAACGGCTTCACCACATGCGTTTTGTAGGCCTCGTAGCGCCGCTCCATGGTGGCTGCGAGCGAGCCCGAGGGAAAACGTCCTTCGCCGAGGCCGGGCAGCGGCGCGAAGGTCAGCGCCGGCGAGCCTTCCAGGTCGCCGGGCATGAGAAAACGGCCCGGCGGCAGCGTGGAAAGCGCCCGGTGGTCGGCCTTGCAGGCTCGCAAATAGGCGGTGAAGCTCTCCGCCAGGCGGCGCGCGGCCATCTCGTCGAAAGGCGCCGCCGGATCGACCTTTGCGGCTTCCTGCCGCCATTCCCCGGAAATATCGGCGCGCACCGGCAGCTCGGCGAGTTCGAAGGCGTCGGCCGAGAAGGCGCGGAAATCCTTGCCGAGCAGCGGCAGGTCGAGAAGCCATTCGCCGGGATAGTCGACGATGTCGACGGAGAGCTTTCCCGAGGAGAACAGCCGCCCCCAGCCGGAGGCGGATTCGTACTGGATGGTGAGGCGGAGTTCGGAGATGGCTCGGGTCGAATCCGGCCATATGCGCTCGCTGACGAGGGCTGCGACATGGTCCTCGTACTGGAAGCGCGGCACGGCGTCGTCGGGCTGATGTTCGAGAAAGGCGCGGGCGATGCGGCCGGATTTCTGGGCCTCGAAGAGCGGCAGCCGGCCGCCATGGACGAGATTGTGCACGAAAGCGGAGATGAAGACCGTCTTGCCGGCGCGGGAAAGGCCCGTCACGCCGAGCCTCATCGAGGGCGCGACGAGCCCGGCAGCGCGGTCGGTCAGCGTATCGAGCGCGATGAGCGCCTCGTCGGCGAAGGAAGTCAGCGAGGCCACGGCCCAATCCCGTCCGTCAAATCCCGACCGATATAGGGAATCGAGCGCGGATTTGAAATGGCGGGCCGGATCGGCGGGGAATGGCGACGGACGGACCGGCTCAGCCGCGGGCAATCAATTCATCGAAGCCTGCCCTGCCACGCCGGCTGAATTCCACGATCCTCGTATCCGGCTTGCGCTTGGCCCAGCCCAGTTCCTCGAAGCGTTCGAGCAACGCCCGGCCCAGGCCGCCGGCGAGGTGCGAGCGCCGCTCGCTCCAGTCGAGGCACTGCCGGCACAAGGGCGCCCGCTTGGCCTCCAGCCTGGCGAGGTCGATCCCGTAGCACCGCACGAAATGCGCGCCGGCAGGGGTAAGGCTGACATCCTCGCCCCTCAGCCTCAGGAAGCCCCTTGCGACCATGCTGTCGAAGAGACGTGTGCCCATGTCGCCGGCCAGGTGATTGTAGCAGACGCGGGCTTCCCGCAACGCGACATCCGCCGGGCCGGGGCGTGTGCGCAGGTGCCCGGCATTCGCGGCAAGCCCCATCAGCGCTTCCAGCGCATGGGCCACCTCGTCGCTCGCAAGCGAGAAATATTTATGACGGCCCTGCTTGCGCTGGCGCAGCAACCCGCCTTGCTCCAGCTTGCCGAGATGGGAACTGGCGGTCTGCAGGGTGACGCCGGCCTCCTGCGCGAGTTCGCTGGCCGTCAGGGCCTTGCCCACCAAAAGGGCAGTCAGCATGTTCGCCCGCGCCGGATCCCCGATCAGGCTGGCGATGCGGGCGATATCGGGTCCTTCTCTCATAGTTCGATGTTAATCGAAGCATTCACTCCGCGCAATCGGCTAAGCCGTCCACGACAACAAAGGAGTGTTCCATGCTGACCTGCGTGATCCGCTACCAGATCGATCCCACGAAGAAGGATGCCTTCATCCGCTACGCCCGGGCCTGGGGGGAGGCGATCCCGCGTTGCGGCGCCGACCTGATCGGCTATTTCGCGCCGCATGAAGGCTCGACCACGCTGGCCTACGGCATCTACAACGTGGCGAGCCTCGCGGAATACGAGGCCTATCGCGCCCGGCTCGCGGCCGATCCCCTCGGCCAGGAAAACTACAAATTCGCACAGGCCGAGAAATTCCTGCTGCGCGAGGACAGGACCTTCCTGAAGCTGGTTTCCGCGCCGCACGGCGAACCGAAATGACCGTATCGGCCTGGTGAGGCCGGTTTCACAGCATCGCGGGCGTCAGGAACGTCGTCAGCGTGCCTCTTCCGGGCGCGGCCCCGGCAAGCGGCCCCGAGAACTGAATGACGGCCAGCGCCGCGGTGGGAAAGCCGGAAGCGAGGGCGGCGAGCTCGGCGCGGTCGCCGTCCGCCGCGCAGGCGATCGCGACGTCCTCGATCATCGGATTGTGGCCGACGACGAGAAGCGAGGGCGTGTCGTCCGCCGTCTTGCGGACGATCGAGAGATAGCCCGCGGCGTCGCAACTGTAGAGGCTGTCGGTCAAGACCGGCGGGGCGGGCAGGCGGCCGATCGTGCCGGCCACGCATTCCCACGTCTCGCGCGCCCGCCGCGCGGTCGAGCACAGGACGAGGTCGGGGACGAAGCCGGAGATGCGCATCGCCATGCCGATCGCGGCCGCATCCTGCCTGCCGCCTTCCGTCAGCGGCCGGTCGAAGTCGCGGACACCGGGATCGGCCCATCCCGCCTTGGCGTGCCGAAGCAGGTAGAGCCGGCTCATCTGGACGTTCCCTGGTTCGGACGAAAGGGTTAGCGACGGGGCCGCCGCATCGCAATCCGCCATAAGATGTATGGCCGCGGCTCGCCGGGACAGGCAGCCGCGCACCGCCCAAATTCGGCCACGTGACGCATCCATGAGGCGGCCGAAAGCGTTTTAAGCAAGCGCGAACAAATGGATGAGAGCGCTGGTCTTTTCGTCTTGTGCGGGTAGGGACCGCCGAATATATAGGCGCCGGGTTGTTGCAGTGGGGTGAGTCGAATGAACGAACTCGTGGACACCAAATACGTACCCTCCGAAGACGAGCCGTTCATGAACGAGCGGCAGAAATCCTACTTCCGGGCCAAGCTCGTTCTCTGGAAAAACGATATCCTCCGCGAAGCCCGCGAAACCCTTGAAATCCTGCAGCAGGAAAACGCCAACCACCCCGATCTCGCCGACCGCGCCTCCTCCGAAACAGACAGAGCCATCGAACTTCGCGCCCGCGACCGCCAGCGCAAGCTGATCGCCAAGATCGACGCCGCGCTGCAGCGCATCGAGGACGGCACCTACGGCTATTGCGAGGAGACGGGCGAGCCGATCTCGCTCAAGCGTCTCGACGCCCGGCCGATCGCCACGCTCTCCATCGAGGCGCAGGAACGCCACGAACGGCGCGAGAAGATATACCGCGACGACTGATCGCCCGCCGCATCGGCGGCCAGCCACCTAGATCCGGATAAATTCGCGGACAGCTCCGCGGGCTTGTGGGGCGGAGCTAGTTCCGTGCCGGCGCCGAGAGTTCGCCGAGCAGCCGCTTCATTTCGTCTTCCAGGCTCGATTCGTCCGGCTGCGGCTTCTGTTCGCCGACCAGCGGCGCCTTGAGCTCCTCCCTCAGCGCCCGGTCGATGTCGGCCTGCGGCTCCGGACGCATCGTCACCGTCTCCGGCCGCGCCGCGGCAACGGCCGGTTCGAGGCGGACGGCTTGCCCGGCCGGCCTTTCCGGTTCGGGCGCGCGGACTTCCGGAGCGCTCGGCTCCGGCGCCAGCGGGCGGGCTGCGGTCGGCTGGGGCGCCGGGGCAATGCGCGCCTTGTCGAGGAAATGGACGCTGCCGGACCGGACGGGCGCGGATTCGTCCGCGGCAAAGGCGGGCGTTTCGACGCGCGGCTCCCTCTCGGCCGGAAAAGCGGGTTCCTGTCTCGCGGGTTTCGCCGCCTGCGGTTCGGGCGGCCGCTGGGCGGGCGTCTCGACGAGGGGTTCGGGGATGAGGACCGGCTCCGTGCCCTGGCGGCTCTTCGCGTTTGGCCGCTCCGACGCCGGAGACGCCGCCTGGGGCGCCGGACGCATCGAGGGGCCAGCGGCCGGTTCGACGCCGGTCATCGGCGGAGGCGTATGGAGCGCCTCGGCGGGCAGGATATTCTGCTCGACGACGACATCCGTCGGGCCGCCGATGAGGATGAGGTGCTCGACATTGTCGCGCCGCACCAGGACGAGGCGGCGCTGGTTGTCGATCGCGGCCGCGTCCATGACGGCGAGCCGCGCCCGGCGGTTGCGTCCGCCAGCGACGAAGGTGCCGGACGACACGCCCCGCGCCACGCGGATGAGGAACAGAACGATCACCAGCAGGATCAGCGCGCCGACGGTCCACATGACCGCAGAGGCATATTGCGGCCCCGCGATATTATCCAACCACTTCAAAAGGGCCTCCATCGACCAGCTTTTTCGGACGCGAGAGTAGGCCCTGGATCGCCGCTCCCGCAAGCATCGTGGCCCTCTTGCAGGAGGGCCACACCGCGATTGACTCAGGATTATGTGTTTTTCGTGCCGATTTCGCGGGCGGCCCTTTTCGGTATAGGGAGAATGTGATTCATACGGGCGGGGGCGTGCGCCGCCCGTGTAGCGGCCGCAGGCGACGACAGGCAGGGGATCAAATGGCAAGGGAAAGCCGCGCGGAGTTCTATCCCGAACCGGTGGTCGACCAGAGCATGGGTCCCGGCGCCATCACCCGGCTGGTCATCTTCATCGGCGTCCTCACCGGCGCGGCGGTCCTGTTCGTGCTCTTTCGCAACCGCTTCGGCGATCCCTTTCTGCTCGGCATGCTCGGCGTCATGGCGATGATCGGCATCGGCTATCTCTTCGCCACGGCGATCGGCTTCGTCCAGATCGCGCCGCGCTCGACGGCCGACGAACTGTCCAAGGCCTTTCTCGGCTCGATGGATGCGGGCGTCGTGGTCACCGACACCAAGGGCCGCATCGTCTATGCGAACAGGGCCTATGCGGAACTAACCGGCGGAGCCTCGCCCGCCGACATCCGCACGGTCGAGAACCTCCTGTCCGACAATCCGGAGGCGGCGCCGGTGGTGAGCCGGCTCGCCGCCAATCTCGCCGATGGACGCGCCGGCGACGGGGAATTCCGCCTGACGCAGGCCATCCGCCCCGGCTCGGAACCCGGCGCGCGGTGGTACCGGGTGGAAGCGCGCACCTTCAAGGCGCCCGGCCGCCGCCAGCCGCTCTCCGCCTGGCAGCTTGCCGACATCTCGCGCGAACGCACCGAGCAGGAGCGCTTCTTCCTCGACCTGCAGAAGGCCATCGACCATCTCGACCACGCGCCGGCCGGCTTCTTCTCGGCCGATCCGGACGGCCGCGTCACCTATATCAACGCCACGCTGGCGGAGTGGCTGGGCATCGACCTCGCGAGCTTCACGCCGGGCGCGACGAGCCTCGCAGAGATGGTCGCCGGCGACGGCATGGCGCTGATCCGCGCCGTGAAGGCGGATCCCGGCTCCACCCGCAACGCCGTCATCGATCTCGACCTCTCCACCATCAGCGGGGCCATCCTGCCGGTCCGCTTCATGCATCGCGTGACCACGAGCCGCGACGGGACGCCCGGCGCCAGCCGCACGATCGTGCTCAACCGCACGCAGGGCGAAGATTCCTCCGCCGATCTCAGGGCTTCGGAGATACGTTTCACGCGCTTCTTCAATTCGACGCCGATGGCGATCGCCGGCGTCGACGCCGAGGGCCGCATCCTGCGTACCAATGCGCCCTTCCTGTCGCTTTTCGCGAGCGTGGTCGATCGCGATTCGGTGGATCGGCATCTCAAGCTCGACACGGTGATCCACGAGCGCGACCGCGAGCGGTTTGCCGCCGCGCTCGACCAGGCGCGCCAGCGGCAGGCGGACATCCCGCCCATCGACACGGTCCTGCCGAACAACGAGGAGCGCAACATGCGCTTCTACGTCAACGCCGTCGCCGAGGGGACGGCGGCAGAAGGGGCGGAGGAAGCCGCGATCGTCTATGCGGTCGAGACGACCGAGCAGAAGGCGCTGGAAGCGCAGATGGCGCAGAGCCAGAAGATGCAGGCGGTCGGCCAGCTCGCCGGCGGCATCGCGCACGATTTCAACAACGTGCTGACCGCCATCATCATGTCGTCGGACCTGCTCCTCACCAACCACCGCCCGTCGGACCCGTCCTTCCCCGACATCATGAACATCAAGCAGAACGCCAACCGGGCCGCTTCGCTGGTGCGGCAGCTCCTGGCGTTCTCGCGCCGCCAGACCCTGCGCCCGGAAGTCCTCAACCTGACCGACGTCCTCGCCGACGTGCGCATGCTTCTGGCGCGGCTGACCGGCAGCGAGGTGCATCTGAAGATCGACCACGGCCGCGACCTTTGGCCGGTGAAGGCGGATATCGGCCAGTTCGAGCAGGTGATCGTCAATCTCGCCGTCAACGCCCGCGATGCCATGCCGGGGGGCGGCGACCTGACCATCCGCACGCGGAACGTCCATGCGGCCGAATGCGAGGCCTACGACAAGCGGGAGATGACACCGGCCGACTATGTGCTGGTCGAGATCGAGGACAGCGGTACCGGCATCGAACCCGAGGTGATGAAGAAGATATTCGAGCCGTTCTTCACCACCAAGGAGGTCGGGAAGGGCACCGGGCTCGGGCTTTCCATGGTCTATGGGATCGTCAAGCAGACCGGCGGCTTCATCTTCTGCGATTCCGAGGTCGGCAAGGGGACGATTTTCCGCATCTTCCTGCCGCGGCACGTGCCCCAGCCAGCGAGCGCCGCCGCCGCCGGGACGGCAGCCGACCAGGGAACGCCGCCGGCCAAGACGGCGGAAAGCTCGCGCGACCTTTCCGGGTCCGCCACCGTCCTTCTGGTGGAGGACGAGGATGCCGTGCGCATGGGCGGGATGCGGGCGCTGAAGTCGCGCGGCTATACCGTGCACGAGGCCTCCTCGGGCGCCGAGGCGCTGGAAGTCTACAAATCGCTCGACGGCAAGGTCGATATCGTCGTGTCGGACGTGGTCATGCCCGAAATGGACGGCCCGACCCTGCTCGGCGAGCTGAGGAAGCTCGACCCCGGCGTCAAATTCATCTTCGTCTCCGGCTACGCGGAGGATGCGTTCGCCAGGAATTTGCCGGCGGACGCCCAATTCGGCTTCCTGCCCAAGCCCTTCTCGCTCAAGCAGCTTGCGACCGTCGTAAAGGAGATGCTGGACGCCTGAGGAAGCCATGAGGCCGGGCTGCAAAGGGAATCTGGCTGCGCCCAGGCGACCTCGTCTCTCGGTGACGCCGCCTCCCTGCTGCCATCAGCCGTCAGCAGGACTTCTCACGGCACTTGCATTATTTGCTGCAGCGCACAATATCACAGGCGCAAGAGTCGTCAGCTCCGGGAGGAACACCTGAGAGGGAACGACAGATGGAACGCAGTCCCCTGAAAAACCAGCCCTGGCGCGGTGTCGTCAGGCAGCTTCGGCCTTCGGACCTGCCGAGGTTCCGCGAGCACCTTCTGCGGCTCGACGCCGAAAGCCGGCACGACCGCTTCAACGGCGTCACCAACGATGCCTACCTTTCGGCCTATGCCGAGCGCTGTTTCCACGACGGCACGACCGTGATCGGCTATGTCGAGGACGACAAGGTGCTCGGCGCGGCCGAACTGCACGAACGCCCCGATCTGCCCGAACCAACCGGCGAGATCGCCTTTAGCGTGGAGCGCGAAATCCAGCACCGCGGGATCGGCAGCGCGCTGTTCGAGCGGCTGATCATGAATGCGCGGGGGCTCGGCTACGAGAAACTGCGCGTCACGACGCATCCGGGCAACCTCGCCATGAAGGCGCTCGCCCGCAAGTTCGACGCGCATCTGAGCTTCGAGAATCTGGAAACGGTCGGAGAGATCGACCTCGGCAAACCGGCCGTGCCCGAGCTCCGTCCCCGCAGGAGCGGCCCGGTTCGCGCCTCCCACTGGTAGCCGGCAGCCGCCCAAACGGCAACATTCCCTCGATGGCCGGCTCCGGGCGTAGTCGGCCGCAAGTCACGAGAGACTCGCGGCCAAGGTCGTCCGAACTGTCCGCTTCCTCGCATTGCAGCATCGCCGACACACTTCATTTTCCCGGCGGGTTGTGGCACGAGGCATCGCGTACGGAGCGGCGATCATGGCAGGAACGGACCCAGAGCAATCAACTTCGAGCGATGGTCCGGCGATCATCCTCGTCGAGCCGCAGCTCGGCGAGAATATCGGCATGGTGGCGCGGGCCATGGCGAATTTCGGGCTCTCCCGACTGCGCCTCGTCAATCCGCGCGACGGGTGGCCGAGCGAGAAGGCGAGGGCGGCGGCAAGCCGCGCCGACCATGTCATCGACGGCGTCGCCGTGTTCGACGATCTCGCCTCCGCCATCGGCGACCTGAACTTCGTCTTCGCCACGACGGCGCGCCAGCGCGACAATTTCAAGCCCGTGCGCGGCCCGGTCGAGGCGGGCAGGGCGCTACGCGGCCGTTCCGTGGCGGGCGAGAAGACCGGCATCCTTTTCGGGCGCGAGCGTTTCGGCCTGTTCAACGAGGAGATCGGGCTCGCCGACGAGATCGTCACCTTCCCGGTCAATCCCGCCTTCGCTTCGCTCAACATCGCCCAGGCCGTGCTGCTGATGGCCTATGAATGGATGAAATCCGGACTGGAGAGCGAGACGGCGACGCCGTTTTCCGGCCCGGAGATGGTGCCGGCGCCGAAGGAGCAGCTGGTCGGGCTGTTCGCCCATCTGGAGGAGGCGCTGGAGGCGCGCGGCTATTTCCGGCCGGCCCCGAAGAAGCCGAAGATGGTCGACAACCTTCGCGCCGTGCTGACGCGCCCCGGCTTCACCGAGGCCGAGATCAAGGTGCTGCGCGGCGTCGTCGCTTCGCTTGACTATTTCTCGCCCAAGGAGCCGCGCGGCGCCGGCTATCCCGAGCGCAAGGCGAAGGCCGATCGCGCCCACCGCCCCCATGGCGGGGCGCGTCCCCGGAACGAGGAGGGCGACAGCGATGGCTGACGCGCCGGTTCTCTTCTTCGATTCCGGCATTGGCGGGCTGACCGTCCTGCGCGAGGCGCGGGTGCTGATGCCCGGCCGCCGCTTCGTCTATGTCGCCGACGACGCCGCCTTTCCCTACGGCAACTGGGAGGAGGCGGAACTGAGGAGCCATATCGTCGGGGTGTTCGAGCAACTGCTCGAACGCCACCAGCCGGCGATCTCGGTGATCGCCTGCAACACGGCCTCGACGCTCGCCATCGCCGCGTTGAGGGAGCATTTCCCCGGCCGGTCCTTCGTCGGCACCGTGCCGGCGATCAAGCCGGCGGCGGAGCGCACGCGCTCCGGGCTCGTTTCGGTGCTGGCCACGCCCGGCACGGTCAAGCGGCAATATACGCGCGACCTGATCCGCGAATGGGCGGCGAAGTGCCATGTGCGGCTGGTCGGCAGCGTCAATCTGGCGACTCTCGCCGAGACCTATATGCGCGACGGCTTCGTCGACGAGGAAGCGGTGCGGGCGGAGATCGCGCCCTGCTTCATGGAGCAGGACGGCCGCCGCACCGATATCGTCGTGCTCGCCTGCACGCATTATCCGTTTCTCGCCAACCGGATGCGCAAGACGGCGCCCTGGCCCGTCGACTGGATCGACCCGGCGGAGGCGATCGCCAGGCGCGCGCTGTCCCTCTTGCCGAGGCAGGACGGCACGGAGCCGTTTTCCGGCGCGGGCGATATCGCGATCTTCACTTCCGGCAATCCCAATCCGGCGACGTGCCGGCTGATGCACGGGTTTGGCCTAAAAGTGGAGAACCGGGCGCGGCCATAGGCGCCGCGGGGAACCGCCGGACCGAAAGGGCGTTGCACCTGCTCAACAGAACGCAGGAGTGAATCCCATGCCAGCCAAATCGAAAGCCCAGCAGATGGCCGCCGGCGCGGCTCTTTCGGCCAAGCGCGGCGATACCAAGAAGAGCGAGCTCAAGGGCGCATCGAAGAGCATGTACGAATCGATGAGCGAAAAGCAGCTCGAGGAATTCGCCGAGACCAAGCGCAAGGGCAAGCCGGAGCACGTGTCGAAGAAGAGCTGAGGGCCGGCTTGATGAAGTGCGTCCTTCGAGACTCCGCTCCGCGGAGCACCTCAGGATGAGGGAGGCCGGCGCCCCGGCTCTCGCGCCGGGTTTTGACGGATTGCCGGGCTTTAATAGCCCGTATGAGTGCTTTGGACCGGATGAGTGCTTTGGATCGGGATGACGAGCACCAGCCTCTCTAATCCTGTGCCAGCCGCCCTCATCCTGCACCAGCCTCCCTAATCCCGCACCGGCCTCCCTCATCCTGAGGTGCGAGCGGAGCGAGCCTCGAAGGACGCACCCCTGACGCCAATCAGCGCAAGAAACGGAATGCCATTGCGGTCGTGTTCCTCATAGCTTCACGGGAGAGACCTGGTGGAGCTGAACATGCCGAAACCCGATGCAGGAAAGCTGGTGTCGAGCCTCGACTGGCAGGGCATCGCGCGTGAACTGGACGAGGTAGGCGTTGCGACCACCGGCCGGCTCCTGAACGCCGATCAATGCGCGGCGCTCCGCGCGCTTTATCCGGACGACGGCCGTTTCCGCAGCCATGTCGTCATGAAGCGGCACGGATTCGGCGAAGGCGAGTACAAATATTACGCTCACCCGCTGCCGGAGATCGTCGCGGCGCTGCGCGAGGCGTTCTACCCGCACCTCGCGCCGGTCGCCAATGAGTGGAACATGCGTATGGGCATCGAGCGGCGCTTTCCCGGCACGTTGCAGGCCTTTCTTGACCAGTGCCATGCCGGCGGCCAGACGCGGCCGACGCCTCTGCTGCTCAAATACCGGCCGGGCGACTACAACTGCCTGCACCAGGACCTCTACGGCGAGCATGTGTTCCCGATCCAGCTCGTCATCCTGCTCAGCGAACCGGGCGCCGATTTCACCGGCGGCGAGTTCGTGATGACCGAGCAGCGGCCGCGCATGCAGTCGCGCGCCGAGGTAGTGCCGCTTTCGCTCGGGCACGGCGCGCTCTTCACCGTCAACGACCGGCCAAAAGCCGGCTCGCGCGGCGATTATCGGGTGAAGATGCGACACGGGGTGAGCCGGGTCCGGAGCGGCGAGCGCTATACGACGGGGATCATCTTCCACGACGCGAGTTGAGGGACCCGTTAAAAGAGCCAAATCTGAGCTTGCTCTGTTTCACCCCACCCCCGGCCTTCGGCCGGACCCTCCCCTCAAAGGGGAGGGAAAAGCGCCGGACGCGCCGTTTTCCTCCCCCGTCGAGGGGGAGGTGGCCCGAAGGGCCGGAGGGGGTGATCTGGCCCTCTGAGTGGTCGATCACAAAGTCCTTTTTTACCCCTCCGCCAGCTCTTGAGCCTTCTGCGAGGCCTCCACCACCGCTAGCGCCGTCATGTTGACGACGCCGCGCGAGGTGACGGACGGCGTCAATATATGCGCCGGCCTTGCCGGGCCGAGCAGGATAGGCCCGACATGCAGCGCATCCAGCATCGCCTTCACCGTGTTGAGCGTGATGTTGGCGGCGTCGAGGTTCGGGAAGACCAGCAGATTCGCTTCGCCCCTCAAGGTCGAGTGCGGGAAGACGCGCTGGCGCTGGCTCTCGTCGAGCGCGGCGTCGCCATGCATTTCGCCGTCGGTTTCGAGGTCCGGCGCGATGCGTTTGAGGAGGGCCGCCGCCTCGCGCATCTTGAGCGCCGAGGGCGAATCCTTGGAGCCGAAATTGGAATGCGAAAGAAGCGCCGCCTTCGGCTCCAGCCCGAAGCGGCGGATCTCCTCCGCCGCCAGAACCGTGACCTCGGCGATCTCCTCCGCGCTCGGGTCGAGATTGACATAGGTATCGGTGAAGAAGGTGATGCCGCGCTGCGAGATCAGCATCGAAAGGGCGGAGAGGTTGCAGGTTCCGGTCTTGCGCCCGATGATGAGGTCGACATTGCGCAGATGCCGCTCGTAGCGGCCTTCCAGCCCGCAGATCATCGCGTCCGCCTCGTCGCGCATCATGGCGAGCGCGGCGATCACGGTGGTGTTGGTGCGCACCATGGTGCGCGCCGCTTCCTGCGTGACGCCGCGGCGGCCGGCGAGTTTCACCAGCAGGTCGACATAGTCGCGGTAGCGCGGATCGTCCTCCGGGTTGATCAGTTCGAAATCGGCGCCGGGCCTTATCTTCAGCCCGTAGCGTTTCAGCCTTGTCTCGATCACATGCGGGCGGCCGATCAGGATCGGCGTCGCGGTGCCTTCCTCCAGCACCACCTGCGCGGCGCGCAGCACGCGCTCGTCCTCGCCGTCGGCGTAGATGACCCGCTTGGCGCCGGCCGCCTTGGCGGCCGAGAAGACGGGCTTCATGATCAGGCCGGAGCGGAATACGAAGCGGTTCAGCCGGTCGATATAGGCGTCCATTTCGGCGATCGGCCGGGTGGCCACGCCGCTTTCGGCGGCGGCCCTGGCGACGGCCGGCGCTATCCGCAGGATCAGGCGCGGATCGAAGGGCGAGGGGATCAGGTAGTCCGGCCCGAAGGTCGGCGTCTCGCCCGAATAGGCGCGCGCGGCGACATCCGACGGCTCCTCGCGCGCCAGGCCCGCGATGGCCTGCACCGCCGCCATCTTCATCGCCTCGTTGATGGCCGTCGCGCCGCAGTCGAGCGCGCCGCGGAAGATGTAGGGGAAACACAGGACGTTGTTGACCTGGTTGGGAAAATCGGAGCGCCCCGTGCAGATCATGGCGTCCGGCCGTGCCTTGCGCGCGGCCTCCGGCATGATCTCGGGCACCGGGTTGGCGAGCGCCAGGATCAGCGGCCGCTCGGCCATTTCGGCCAGAAGTTCAGGCTTCAGCACGCCGGCGGCGGAGAGGCCCATGAAGACATCCGCGCCGCCGATCACGTCGGCGAGCGTGCGGGCGTTCGTGTCCTTGACGTAGGGATCCTTCCAGCGGTCCATCTCCTCAACGCGGCCCTTGTAGGCGACGCCGTGGCGGTCCGTGACCCAGATGTTGTCGTGCTTCGCGCCGAGCGAAACGAGCAGGTTGAGGCAGGCCAGCGCCGCCGCGCCGGCGCCGGAGGTCACGATCTTGACCTCGTCCAGCTTCTTGCCGGCAAGTTCCAGGCCGTTCAGCACCGCCGCGGCGACGATGATCGCCGTGCCGTGCTGGTCGTCGTGGAAGACCGGAATGGCCATCCTCGCCTTCAGCCGCTCCTCGACCTCGAAACATTCGGGCGCCTTGATGTCCTCGAGGTTGATGCCGCCGAAGGTGGGTTCGAGCGCCGCCACCGTCTCGACCATGCGCTCGATTTCCGGCGCGTTGATCTCGACGTCGAACACGTCGATGCCGGCGAATTTCTTGAAGAGGACGGCCTTGCCCTCCATCACCGGTTTCGACGCCAGCGGCCCGATATTGCCGAGGCCGAGCACGGCGGAGCCGTTGGAGACGACCCCGACGAGGTTGGCGCGGCCCGTATAGTCGGCGGCGAGCGCCGGTTCGTCGCGGATCGCGAGGCACGGCGCGGCGACGCCCGGCGAATAGGCGAGCGCCAGGTCGCGCTGGTTGCCGAGCGGCTTGGTCGCCTGGATCTCCAGCTTGCCGGGGCGAGGGTGCTTGTGGAAGAAAAGCGCCGCCTCGTCGAGATCGGAGCGGACAGGCTGCGCCTCGTTCTTCTCGTTCATCCTTCCAGCACCCCCACTTGCACGGCCTGCTTGCTACCGCGCCACGACCTTCTGCGTCTGCTCGCCGAGGCCGGCGATGCCGAGGCGGATGGTGTCGCCGTTCTTCAGGAAGACCGGCGGCTTCATGCCGAGCCCGACGCCGGGCGGCGTGCCGGTGGTGATGACGTCGCCCGGATCGAGCACCATGAACTGCGACAGGTAGGAGACGACATGCGCCACGCCGAAGATCATCGTCTGCGTGTTGCCGGTCTGCATGCGCTTGCCGTTCACGTCGAGGAACATGTCGAGCTTCTGCGGATCCTTGACTTCGTCGGCCGTGGCGATCCACGGACCGAGGGGGCCGAAGGTCGGGCCGCTCTTGCCCTTCATCCACTGGCCGCCGCGCTCGGCCTGGTATTCGCGCTCGGAGACGTCGTTGCAGAGCGCGTAGCCGAAGACGTGGCCGAGCGCGTCCTTCTCCTCGACATAGTCGCAGCGCTTGCCGATGATGATGGCGAGTTCGACTTCCCAGTCGAGCTTCTTCGACCCCCTGGGCATCAGCACGTCGTCGTTCGGACCGGACAGGCAGTTCGGCGCCTTGGAGAAGATGATCGGCTCCTTGGGGATCGCCGCGCCGGTTTCGGCAGCGTGGTCGGCGTAATTCAGGCCGATGGCGAGGAAGTGCCCCGTCCGGGCGAGCGGCGCTCCGAGGCGGGCGTTCTTCGGCGCCGCCGGCAACGCGGAAAGGTCCGCCTTCTTCAGCGTGCGCAAGAGCGAGGGGGAGATCGTCTCGGGCGTGTAGTCCGGCACCAGCGAAGACACGTCGCGGACGACACCGCCCTTGTCGATGACGCCCGGCTTTTCCTTGCCCTTCCGGCCAAATCGTACCAGTTTCAAAGAATTATTCCTCTCTTTTGATGTTTTGAACGAGTAAATCGCGGCGCATCAGAAAGCACTGTTGAAGAAGCCGCCGTCGAGAACCAGGTTCTGGCCGACGATGTAGCCGGCCTGCGCCGAGCAGAGGAAGGCGCAGGCCTTGCCGAACTCCTCAGCCGTGCCGAGCCGACCCGCCGGCACCGTGCCGGCGATGCGCTTCATCTGCTCCTCCTGTGAGATTCCGGCCTTTTCCGCGCTGAATTTGAGGGTGGAACGGATGCGGTCGGTATCGAACCTGCCGGGCAGGATGTTGTTGATCGTCACGTTCCTCGACGCGACGGTTCGCGCCACGCCGGCGAGGAACGCCGTCAGGCCCGCGCGGGCGCCGGACGACACGTCCAGGCCCGGAATCGGCTGATAGACCGACAGCGAGGTGATGTTGACGATCCGGCCGAAGCCGCGCTCGGCCATGCCGTCGATGACGGCGCGGATCAGCTCGATCGGCGTGATCATGTTCTGCTCGACCCCGGCGAGGATCGCGGCGCGGTCGATCTGGCCGAAGGGCTTGGGCGGCGGGCCGCCATTGTTGTTGACCAGGATGTCGGGCGCGGGGCAGGCGGAAAGCAGCGCTTTCTGGCCCTCCGCGCTGGAAACGTCGGCGGCGATCTCGGTGACCTCGACGCCGAAGCGCTGGCGGATCTCTGCGGCCGTGGCGGCAAGCGCCTTCGCGTCGCGGCCGTTGACGACGACGTCGCAGCCCGCCTCCGCCAGCGACATGGCGCAGCCGCGTCCGAGGCCGCGGCTCGACGCGCAGACGATCGCCTTGCGGCCCCTGATGCCAAGATCCACCGGTTCTCCTCCTATGCCCTTGCGGCAGGCTATCCCGATCTCCCGCCGCATGACAATCGCCATAAGCCCTGAAACCCCTTTGCGCCAGAGCGCTGCAGGACCAGCGGATGGGCCAGCCTGGCCCTCCCGCAGCCGAGGATTGCCGTTTTGAAGCCCGAATGGCCGTGCTATGGCGTCGAAACGTTCGCGGCTGTTGCGGCCGCGCACTCAGGCTACCCATGTCGCTGCAAACCCCGGCATACGATCAGAACCTGCCGCCGCTGTCGCCTGAGCAGCGGGTGAAGCCGCGGCATTTCGAGCTGCGCATGTCGCTGCTCATCGCCGCCGTCTTCACGCCGAACGGTTTCTACCTGCCCTATTTCCCGCTCTGGCTGAGGGAATCCGGCTTCGGACCGGAGCAGATCGCCGTGCTGATCGCCGCGCCGATGTTCGTCCGCGTCGTGGCCGGGCCGACCGTTTCGGCGCTGGCCGACCGCGCGCCGGACCGGGTGCCGGTGCTCATGCTTCTCGCGCTGCTCGCCACGGGTTCTGCCTGCGGCTATTTCCTGCCGCCGATCTATCCGCTCGTGCTCGGCATCTCGCTCGTCTTCTCGCTGTTCTGGGGGCCGCACAGCCCGCTTACCGATTCGCTTACGCTTTCGGGCGTGCGCCGCTACGGCTCGGAATATCCGAAGATGCGGGTGTGGGGCTCGGTGTCCTTCCTGAGCGCCAACATAGTGGGCGGCTGGGTCGTCAACCGCTCCGGCGTCGAGGCGTTTCCTTGGCTGCTCGTCGCCGCGCTCTTCAGCATCTTCATCATGTGCATCGTCGCGCCGCGGCTCGGGCCGCCGAGACGCCCGGCGCTCGACCCCGTCGAGGTGCTGCCGCGCGCGGCGCCGGTGTTCCGCAACCCGTATTTCGTGCTGTTCCTGCTTTCCTCGGCGCTGACGCAGGCGAGCCACGCGCAGCTCTATACGTTCGCATCCATCTACTGGGAAAAGGCCGGCATCGGCGGAACCGCGATCGGCTTCCTGTGGGCCTTTTCCGTGATGGCCGAGGTCGCCATGTTCGCCGTCTTCCGCCGGGTCTTCGGCCGCGTTTCCTCGCCCGTCGTGCTCGCCATGGGCGCCATCATGGCGATGGTGCGGTGGGGGCTCTTTCCGCTCGTCGATCCTCTCGGGCTCGGGCTCGGCGGCTTCTTCTTCGTCCAGGGCCTGCACGCCTTCTCCTTCTCGGCGGTGTTCCTGGCGACGCAGAGGATGCTGGCCGAGACCGTGCCCGAGCCGAGGATCGGCGCGGCCCAGGGCGCCGCCTATTTCGCCAACAACACGCTGCTCGCCCTGCTGACGCTGGCGGCCGGGCCGCTCTACCGCGCCTTCGGGCCTGGCAGCTTCGCCACCATGGCCGGCATATCGGCCGCCGGCTTCATCCTCGCGGTCGCCTGCATCAAGCTAGCCCCAGAGCGCCGGCTCCGGCGGCAGGATGACGGAGCCGTCATGGACAAGGCCGGGTGAACGGTCGGCGGCGAGCAGCAGCGGCCCGTCGAGGTCGACGAAGTCCGCGCCCTGAGCCAGCACGAGGGCAGGGGCCACGCCGAGCGAGGTGCCGACCATGGAACCGATCATGACGCCGAAGCCCAGGCTCCGCGCCCGCCGCCGCAATTCGAGCGCGGTGGTGAGGCCGCCGGCCTTGTCGAGCTTGATGTTGACCGCGTCGTAGAGGCCTTTCAGCTTCGGCAGGTCCCCGGCGAGGTGGACGCTCTCGTCGGCACAGACCGGGACCGGATGCGGGATTTTACGCAGGATGGCGTCCTTGCCGGCCGGCAGCGGCTGCTCGATCAGCACGGCGCCGCACTGCGCGGCGGCGGCGAGGTTCGCCTCGATGTCGGCCTCCAACCAGCCCTCGTTGGCATCGACGATCAGGCGCGAATCCGGCGCTGCCCCGGCAACCGCCCGGAGCCGTTCGGTCACGTCGCCCGCCCCGAGCTTGACCTTCAGCAGCGGCCGGTCGGCGCGGGTGCGGGCCTCTTCCGCCATCTCCTCCGGCGAGCCGAGCGAGATGGTCACCGCGGTCGTCAGCGGACCCATGGCGGGTTCGCCGGCGGTCAGGTGCGCAGGCCGGCCGGAGAGCTTGGCCTCGAGGTCCCATAGCGCGCAATCGACGGCATTGCGCGCCGCCCCGGCCGGCATGGCGCCGAGCAGCGCCTGCCGGTCGATACCGTTCGCGATCCTGTCGCGGACCGCCTCGATCACCGAGCGGACCGACGCCATCGTCTCGCCGTAGCGGGCATAGGGCACGCATTCGCCGCGGCCCGCATGGCCGCCCTCGCGAATCGTGCAGACGATCACCTCCGCTTCGGTCTTGCTGCCGCGCGAGATGGTGAAAGCTCGGGCCAGCGGAAAACGCTCGGACCGGATGTCGAGTGAACGCATGGGGCGCCTCGCCGCGAATCGGAAGCCAGCCATCGCACGAATGATGCCGGCGGGAAAGCGGAAGGCCGCTTCCATCGCCGTGGAGAGTGCCGGGCAGCGCGCTATATAGTGGCGCTCCGCACACACATCGTCGGGCTTCGGCGGGCGGCGCGCCACTCGCTCTGCGGAGATCATTTCATTTGGCCTAGGCTTGTTCTAAGACCGGTTGCATGTTCGGGTCGGCATCAAAGAAAACGAGAGCGGCCGCCGATGGAGGCGGCGAAAGCCATCCGCAGGTCGCAATGACCGATGAGGACGGCGTCCGCAAGGTGGCGCTTTCCGGCGTGTGGACCACGCGCACCGTGGCCGAGCTCGACGCCGAGCTGCGCGGACTGGAGGACGAGAAGGACGGCCGCGCCATCAGGCTCGACCTTTCCGGCGTCGAGAAGATGGATACCGCCGGCGCCTGGATCGTCGAGCGGTTCCTCGCCGCCTGCGCGGCGCGCGGACTGGAAATCAAGCTTGTCGGACCTTCGGAAGCGGTATCGACCCTGCTGTCGGCCGTGCACGAGGCGGCCAACGAGAACGAGGCGCCCCCTCCGGCGGCGAGCGGCTTCACCCTGCTCGGGATGTTCGAGGCGATCGGGCGGGCGATGTATTCCGGCCGCGACGATTTCCTGATGGGCATGAACATCCTCGGCGCGACGATCCGCGGTTCGCAGATGAAGCTTGGACGCGGCCACGGCGTGAACATTGCCGCCATCGTCCACCAGATCGATCGCATGGGCGTCGGCGCCATCCCCGTCGTCGTGCTGATGTCCTCCATCGTCGGCGCCATCGTCGCCCAACAGGGCGCCTTCCAGCTACGCTATTTCGGCGCCGAGATATTTACCGTCGATCTGGTCGGCATTCTCGTGCTGCGCGAGATGGGCGTGCTTCTGACGGCGATCATGATCGCCGGCCGCTCCGGCAGCGCCATCACCGCCGAGATCGGCTCGATGAAGATGCGCGAGGAGGTCGACGCGCTGACGGTGATCGGCCTCAATCCCGTCGGCGTGCTCGTCTTCCCACGCCTTGTGGCGCTGGTCATCGCCCTGCCGTGCCTCACCATAGCCGCCAATTTCGCGGCCATCGGCGGAGCCATGGCGACGGCCTGGCTCTATTCGGGTATCCCGCCGGCGGCGTTCCTCGACCGGATGCGCGACGCGATCGACGTCAACATGATATGGGCCGGCCTGATCAAGGCGCCCTTCATGGCGCTGATCATCGGCATCATCGCCTCGGTCGAAGGCATGAAGGTCGGCGGCAGCGCCGAATCGCTCGGCGAGCGCGTGACGGCGTCGGTGGTGAAGTCCATCTTCGTGGTTATCGTGGCGGACGGCCTCTTCGCCATATTCTACGCCGCGATCAATTTCTGAGCGGATGGCCTGATGGAGGAAAAAGAGAAACCGGGAAGCGAGGCGGCCGAAAAAGGCGGCAAGGAGCCCGAGGTCGTGCTCGAGGCGCGGGGCATCGATGTATCCTTCGGCAAGACGCAGGTCCTGAAGGATTTGTCGCTCGACGTCTATCGCGGCGAGATACTGGGCTTCGTCGGCGCTTCCGGCACGGGCAAGTCGGTGCTTCTGAGGACCATCCTCGGCCTCAACAAGAAGCAGGCCGGCACCATCCGCGTGTTTGGCGTCGATCTCGACAAGGCGAGCGACGCGGAGCGCATGCTGATCGACATGCGGCTCGGCGTCCTTTTCCAGCACGGGGCGCTGTTTTCGGCGCTCACCGTCAAGGAGAACATCCAGATCCCGATGCGCGAATATCTCGACATGCCGCAGAAGCTGATGGACGAGCTGGCGCGACTGAAGGTCGAACTCGTCGGCCTGGCGCCGGACGCGGCCGACAAATATCCGTCCGAGCTTTCCGGCGGCATGATCAAGCGGGCGGCGCTGGCGCGCGCCCTTTCGCTCGACCCGGACCTCGTCTTCCTCGACGAGCCGACTTCCGGCCTCGACCCGATCGGCGCGGCGGAGTTCGACGAACTGGTCGCGAAGCTCCGCGACACGATGGGCCTGACCGTCTATATGGTCACGCACGATCTCGACAGCCTCTTCTCGGCCTGCGACCGCATCGCGGTGCTCGGCAACAAGAAGGTGCTGATCGAAGGCACGATCGAGGACATGCTCGCCAGCGAAGAGCCGTGGGTGAAATCCTATTTTCGCGGCAAGCGGGCGCGCCAGCTCGATCTCAAGGCGAGGCCGAAGCCCGGACAACCCACCTCGCAGCAAGCGGAAAACAGGGTCTGACGCATGGAAACACGCGCCAACTACATCGCCGTCGGGATATTCACGGTGCTTGCCATCCTGGCCGCGTTCGGCTTCGTCTATTGGACGGCCCGGATCGGCTCGGCGGGGGAGACGGCGCTGCTTCGCTTTCGCATCGCTGGTTCCGCCGCGGGCCTGAGCCGCGGCAGCGCCGTGCTCTTCAACGGCGTCAAGGTGGGCGACGTCAAGCGCGTCTATATCGACCCGACCAATTCCAAGTTCTCGGTCGCGGATGCGGAGGTCAATCGCGATACGCCGGTGACGACCGCGTCGGAGGCCAATGTCGGCATCGCCGGGCTGACGGGACAGGCGAACATCGAGATTTCCGGCGTCGGAAAGGGCGAATCCGAAGCGTCGGCCCAGAACCTTTTCGAGAAGGCCGAAAAGGAAGGCGGCGTGGCCGAGATCAAGACCAATCCGTCCGCCGTCACCAACCTTCTGGAAACCGCCCAGGATATCTTCAAGCGGACGGATTCCGTTCTCTCCGGGCTCCAGGGCTTCGTCCAGGATTCGCGCCAGCCGCTGACCGAGACGATCAAGAACGTCGAGGTCTTCTCCGAGGCGCTGAAGAAGAACGCCAGCGGCGTCGACAGTTTCCTGGCCAGCGCGGGAAAGCTCTCCGATACGCTGCAGGGCGTTTCCGGGAAGCTGGGCGGAACGCTCGATTCGGCCAAGCGCATCCTCGATTCGGTCGACCAGGAGAAGGTCGCCCGCGTCATCGCGAACATCGATACGTTCACCGGCCGGCTGAAATCGGCGTCGAGCCAGCTCGACCAGATCATGGCCAATGTCGATTCGACCGTGAAATCGGTGCATGAACTGTCGGACAGCGCCAAGGGCACGGTCGCCAAGGCGGACAAGCTGATCGACGCCGTCGACCCCGAAAGCGTCAAGACGGCGGTCGCCAATATCGAGCAGGCGAGCCGCACCGCCAATGCCGCGGTCTCCGACGTCGCCAAGGTCACGACGAAGATCGGCGAGCACGCCGACGACGTCGACCAGATCGTCGATAACGCCAAGCAACTGACGCAGAGGCTGAACGATGCGTCGGTCCGCGTGAACGGCGTTCTCGCCAAGGTCGACAAGCTGCTCGGCTCCGGCGACGCCAACGGGCTGATGCGGCAGGCGAGCGACACGCTGAAATCCTTCAAGCAGGTCGCCGACACGCTGAACGCCCAGCTCGGCCCGATCACGACGGGCATCGCCCACTTCTCCGGCCAGGGCCTGCGTAATGTCGACGACCTCGTGCAGGAGAGCCGCCGGGCGGTGACGCGCATCGAAGAGGCGGTGGACAGTTTGGCCCGCAACCCGCAGCGGATCCTTACAGGCGGGGATAGCGGTACGGTTCCGCGCTACGACGGGAGGGCCCGACATTGACTTTGGCGAGGGGAATTTCCAAGACGGACAGTGACGGCAAGAGGGGCCATTCCGCCGGGGCGGGTGGCGGAAACCGGGTGAGAGCGAAGCATTTTTGGGCGGCTGCCGCGCTGGTCCTTTTCCTTCCCGGCTGCGCGCTCCTGGGCGGCGGTTCGAAGCCGCTCGACACCTACGATCTCTCCGCACCGCAACCGACGGCGGGCAAGCATGCGCGCCGCCTGCAGGTCCTCATCGCCAATCCGACCGCGATCAAGGCCATCGACAGCCAGAACATCGTCATCGAGCCCAAGCCCGGCCGGATCGAATATCTCAAGGGCGCGCAATGGGCGGACCGCCTGCCGGAGGTGGTGCAGGCGAGGCTGGCGGAGACCTTCCAGAAGTCCGGGCGCTTCGGCGGCGTCGGCCAGCCGGGCGAGGGGCTTGCGATCGACTACCAGATCGTCACCGACATCCGCTCCTTCGACATAAGGGTGGACGGCGGCGCGCGTGCCGACGTCGAGCTCTACATACGGGTGCTCAACGACCGCAACGGGGTGGTGCGCGCCGAAAAGCTCTTCGAGGCCACGGCGCCGGTCTCGGGCACGGGCAACGACGCCTACATCAAGGCGCTCGACCGTGCCTTCGGCCAGGTCGCGAGCGAAATCCTCGACTGGTCCTCTTCCGTCATGTGAGCGGGCGCCGGCGGCGGGGCGTGGATCACGCTGCCGATCCGGGCACGGCTGCCTTCGGCCGGCCGAGCGCGGCGCGGATTTCGGGCGCCACCTTCGTGCCGAACAGCTCGATCGCCCGCATGATCCTGTCGTGCGGCATGACGCCGAGGCTCATCTGCAGCAGGAAGCGGTCGTTGCGGAAATATTCGTGCTCCGCCAGGATCTTGTCGGCGACCCGCGCGGGATCGCCGAGCACCATCGAGCCTTCCGGCCTCAGCATCTCGTTGAAATGGGCGCGCGAGGTCGGCGGCCAGCCGCGCTCGCGGCCGATCCGGCTCATCACCTCGGCATAGGCCGGGAAGAACTCGTCGGCCGCGGCCCTGTCCGTCGCGGCGACATAGCCGTGCGAATTGATGGCGACCTTGAGCATTGCCGGGTCGTGTCCGGCGCGGCGGCCGGCTTCGCGGTAGAGCTCGACCAGCGGCGCGAACCGGCGCGGCTCTCCGCCGATGATGGCGACCGCCAGCGGCAGGCCCAGAGTGCCGGCGCGCACCACGGATTGCGGGGTGCCGCCTACCGCGATCCACACCGGCAAGGCATGCTGCACCGGGCGGGGATAGACGCCGCGTCCGTGGATCGGCGGGCGCAGCCGCCCCGACCAGGTGACGCGTTCGCTTTCGCGCAGCTTCAGGAGCAGGTCGAGCTTTTCGGCGAAGAGGTCGTCGTAGTCCTGGAGGTCGTAGCCGAAGAGCGGGAAGGATTCGATGAAGGAGCCGCGTCCGGCCATGATCTCGGCGCGGCCGCCCGAAAGCAGGTCGACGGTGGCGAAAGCCTGGAACACGCGGACGGGATCGTCGGAGCTCAGGACGCTGACGGCACTGGTGAGGCGGATATTCCTGGTGCGCATGGCGGCCGCGCCCAGCACCACCGCCGGCGCCGAGACGGCATAATCGGCGCGGTGATGCTCGCCCACGCCGAAAACATCCAGCCCGACCTGATCGGCGAGTTCGATCTCCTCAATCAGGTTCCTCAGCCGCTCCGCCGGGGCGACGTTCCGCCCCGTTTCCGGGTCGGTGCCGACATCGGCGAAGGTATAGAGGCCAAGCTCCATGGCGTTTCCTCGTCTACAGCACCCTCGACATAGGCAAATTGGCGCGCCCGCGCCAGTGCGCCCAGGCCGGTGGCGCATAACGGCCGACGAGATCATGGACGACGAAAAAGGCCGGCGAAAGCCGGCCCCATGGGATGAAGGTGGTCGATGCGGTCATTTCATCTTTTCGACCATCGTGCCCATCTTGTTCTTGTCGGTCATGATCTTGACGTGGTCACCCTTCATCACATGATCGAGCTTCACGTCCTTGTTGGTCATCACCGACATGCCGTCGGTGAGCGTGATCATGTGCTTGCCCATGTTCACTGTCTTGACGGTTCCTTCCATCTCGCCGGCGGTGGCGGCACCGGCGAAGGCGAGGGTTGCAAGGGCAGCAAGGATGGCGGTCTTTTTCATAATGGTGTCCTCCAGTTGATGGCATCGGCGGACAAATCGTCCGGCCGAAGAGACCGTATGGAGAAGCCCGATCACCGGCCACACACATCCCTTCCAGCGATCCCGGTACTGGCCTCGCGGAAAGTTCATTGCCGCGCGATCATGGAAGGCCGACCGGTGCCTGGAGCCGGCAAAAGTTCGTTAAGGATTGATGCATCAGACTTTAACCAATTGTGAATATTAAATTTTTGTCAGATTGCAACCTTCCGCCTTTTGGCCGCTTTTTGGGAGGATTGCTGCAAGGGACGACGAGCAGCCGCCTGGCGTCCGGCACGGAAGCCAGCGGACGTAACTTCAGGAGAGAAGAAATGTCGGTCTTGAACGCAAAGGAACAAACCCGGCGCTTTTCCGGAAAGTGGCGTGGCCTCGGCCTGGCCGGCCTCGCCGCGCTGACCATCGCCGGCACCAGCATGATCGCCACGGCGCCGGCCCAGGCGCGCTACTGGCACCATTATGGCGATGGCGGGGCCGTAGCCGCCGGCGTCATCGGCGGCCTGGCGCTCGGAACCATCGTGGGCAGCTCGATCGCTTCGCAGCCCACGGTCGTCTATGAGGATGAAGGACCGGTGGAATATGAGCGTGTCTACACGCCTCGCCCGGACCTGCCGTCCTGCTCCAACTTCCGCCGGGTGGACTGGCGCGCCCGCGTCTGGATCGACGATTACGGCCGCGCGCATCCCTGCTACTGAGGCGGGTGAAAGGCAGATGTAGCGCCCGGCGCTACTCGTCCTCCACGACCCTCAGCCTCAACTGACCCGTCTTCGAACTGGCCGTGCTCCCCGCGCGGCCGGTTTCGTTTGCAGCGGCTTCCGGCAGGGAAGCGTCCTCCCGTTCCGCGCCGAACTCCAGCATTTCTATTTTCTGGCCGCGCTTCGTCACCTTCTCCGTCGAGGTAAGGATCTGCTCGATATCCTTCTGCGTCAGCGCGAAATGACCCTGCAGCTTGCGCACGCGATCGTCGAGCCGGTTCACGTCCTCCATCATGCGGACCACCTCGTCCTGGATCAGGTGAGCCTGCTCGCGCATGCGCGCATCCTTCAGCACCGACTGGATGACCTGGATCGACAGCATCAGGAGCGATGGCGAAACGATCACCACGCGTGAACGGTGGGCGCGCTGCACGAGCCCCTCGAAATTCTCGTGGATCTCGGCGAAGACCGATTCGGAGGGCACGAACATGAAGGCGGTGTCCTGCGTCTCCCCGTTGATGAAATATTTCTCGGCGATATCGCGGATGTGGACCTCGACGTCGCGGCGGAAGGCCTGCGCGGCGGCGCGCTGGGCATCGGCCCCGCCTTCGCCGTCCGCGGCGGCGCGGATGGCGTTCCAGGCTTCCAGCGGGAATTTCGCGTCGATGACGAGCGACGGCGCCTCGTTCGGCATCCTGACCAGACAGTCGGGGCGGCTGCCGTTCGAAAGCGTCGCCTGGAATTCATAGGCGCCCCTCGGCAGCCCGTCGGCAACGATCGCCTCCATGCGGCTCTGGCCGAAGGCGCCTCGCGTCTGCTTGTTGGAGAGGATCGCCTGCAACTGCACGACCTGACCGGCGAGCGACTGGATGTTGGTCTGCGCCGTGTCGATGACGGCCAGCCGCTCCTGGAGCTTCGCCAGGTTCTCATGCGTCGATTTCGTCTGCTCGGTCATCGACTGGCCGAGGCGGGCGGTCATGCCGTCGAGCCGGTCTCCGATCGCCCTGGTGAGTTCCGCCTGCCGCGCGCCGAAGACTTCCGCCACGGCGCCGAGGCGCCCCTGCATTTCCGACTGCGCCTTCAGGATGCCCTCCATGCGCGCTTCGACTTCGCGGGCGCGTTCGGCGGCCTCTTCCGCCGCCTGCGCCCGCGCCTTTGCCGAACGCCGCAAAGCGACGGCCAACGTCACCAGCGCCCCGAACAGCAGGACGGCCGCCGTCGCGGTCGCCTGGCCGACGCTGATGGTGGTGGCGCCGAGCCGCACCGCGGGCTGGTCGAAAAGAGGCGAAAAATCGGTCATCCTTGCATCATAGGCGATTCGCGGTGACGCGATAGATCAAAACGGGAACATTTTTCCCTTGCCGCGCGTGCGACCGTTGACGCATTCCCGGCGACCGATTACCTGAAAGCCATGACCATCCGGCCCATCATCCTTCTTCCCGATCCCGTCCTGCGCCAGGTTTCGAAGCCTATCGAGCGTGTCGACGAGGGCGTGCGCAAATTTGCCGGCGATCTCTTCGAGACCATGTACGATGCGCCGGGCATCGGCCTTGCGGCCATCCAGGTCGGCGCGCCGCGCCGGATGCTGGTCATCGACCTCGCCAAGGAAGGTGAGCCGAAAGCACCGCAGGTCTTCATCAATCCCGAGATCGTCTCGTGCGCCGACGAGGCTTCCGTCTACGAGGAAGGGTGTCTCTCGATCCCGGACTATTACGCCGAGGTCGAGCGCCCGAAGGACGTCACGGTGAGCTATCTCGACCTGGAGGGCAAGCTTCAGGAGATCAAGGCCGGGGGCCTGCTCGCGACCTGCCTGCAGCACGAGATCGACCATCTGAACGGGGTGCTCTTCATCGACCATATCTCGCGCCTCAAGCGCGACATGGTGGTGCGCAAGTTCAGGAAGATGGCGCGCGACAAGGCCCCGGCGGGAATGGTGGGATAAGCGCCCCGGCTTGAATGCAAGCCTCTCCGCGCTTATGATATCATTGATATCAAGTGATGGAGGCCGCCATGGGTGATATGCTGATCCGGGGCATTCCCGAAGGGCTGAAGAATGAGATCGCCGAAGCGGCGAGGGGGCGAGGGCAGAGCTTGTCGGCGAAGGCGGTCGACCTGTTGCGCAAGGGGTTGATCGTGGAGCGCGAGGATCGGCCTCAACGATCGGCTTGGGATGTCCTGCGTCCGATCCTTTATGACGGCAACGACAAGGAAGCCGAAGAATACGCCAAGATCATGGATGAGGTCGAGGCGGAGCGTAAGCGGGACTTCGGGCGTCCGGTCGATTTCGGTCGCGACGACGAACAGGAATGATCGTCCTGGACACGAACATCGTATCGGAGCTGGAAAAGCCGAAGGCCGACGTGTTCGTGCATCATTGGTTGGCTTTCACCGGGATAGAGAACACCTATCTGTGTGGTCCCGTCATGATGGAAAAGGCGTATGGCGCCGAGAAATACCGTCTGAAATCCGGATCGGAACGGTACGTGGCATCCTTGGCGAGACTGCGGGGCGAATATGCCAATCGGATGCTGTTGCTGGACAATGCGGCGAGCGAGCTTGCCGGGCGTTTGCGCGCCGTTCGTGAGAGCAGGGGAAGGCCGCTCAGTATCGGCGACGCCATGATCGCGGCCATCTGCATCGTCCATGGCGCGACGCTCGCCACGCGCAACGTTCGCGACTTCGACGGACTTGACCTGAAGCTGGTAAACCCGTTTGAAAAGGCCGCTTGAGCGGCCCGACAAGCCGCTCGGTCGCGCTTTTGTCATCAGCCGGACGGATACATGCTGCTTCGCATCGTCTTCATGGGAACGCCGGATTTCGCCGTGCCGACGCTCCGCGCCGTGGCCGGCGCCGGGCACGAGATCGCCGCCGTCTATACCCAGCCGCCGCGTCCGGGCGGACGGCGGGGCCTGCAGCCCGTTCCCTCGCCGGTCGGGCGCGCGGCGCGGGAAATCGGGGTGGACGTGCGCACGCCGGTTACGCTCAGGAACGAGGCGGAGCAGGGCGCGTTCCGCGCGCTTGGCGCCGACGCGGCCGTCGTCGTCGCCTACGGACTCATCCTGCCGAAGCCTATCCTGGAGGGCACGCGGTTCGGCTGCTTCAACGGCCATGCCTCGCTCCTGCCGCGCTGGCGCGGCGCCGCGCCCATCCAGCGCGCCGTCATGGCCGGCGACGCGGAGACCGGCATGATGGTGATGAAGATGGACGAGGGTCTCGATACCGGCCCGGTGGCATTGACGGAAAGGGTGGCGATCCACGCCGACATGACGGCAGGCGAACTGCACGACAGGCTGATGAATGTCGGCGCCGGCCTGATGGTGCGCGCGCTGCTTGCGCTGGAGGAGGGCGGCCTCGATCTTTCTCCGCAGCCCACGGAAGGCGTCACCTATGCGAAGAAGATCGACAAGGCCGAAACACGCATCGACTGGACGCGCCCCGCGGCCGAGGTGCACAACCGTATCCGCGGCCTGTCTCCCTTTCCCGGCGCATGGTGCGAAATGCCTCTCGGGGGCAGGGGCGAGCGGGTCAAGCTCTTGCGCTCGACGCTCGGCGCGGGCACCGGAAAGCCGGGTACGGTGCTGGACGGTTCGCTCACCGTTGCGTGCGGGGAAGGCGCGGTGCGTCTCGAGGAACTGCAGCGCGCCGGCGGCAGGCCGCTTCGGGCCGCGGATTTCCTGCATGGCACGAAATTGGAAAAAGGAATGACGATCTCATGAGCATGCTATCGATCCGCGCGGCCACCCCGCGCGACCGCGAAGCGATCCGCAGCGTCGAGGAACACGCCTTCGGCCAGCCTGCCGAGGCGGGGCTGGTGGATGCGCTCGTCGCGGATGGTGATATGGTCGTGGAACTGGTCGCGGAAGACGAAGGCCAGATCGTGGGCCATATCCTCTTCTCACGCGTCCTGGTGAAGGATGGCGGGCGGGAATTCGCGGCCGTGGCGCTGGCGCCGCTCGCCGTCGAACCATCCTTCCATCGCTCAGGGATCGGCGGAGCGCTCGTCCGCGAGGCCCATGTCAGGCTGAAGGAAGCGGGCGAAACGCTTTCCATCGTGCTCGGCGATCCCGCCTATTATGGCCGTTTCGGTTATGCCAACGGGCGCGCGGCCGGCTTCGACAGCGACTATCAATGCGACGCGCTGCAGGCGCTCGCCTGGGGCGAGGCTCCGCGGAAGGGCCGTCTCGTCTATCCGGCGGCCTTTGCGACCGCGCTTGCGGCCTGAACGGGCGTGCCGCGCTATCGCCTCGACATCGAATATGACGGCAGCCCCTATGCCGGCTGGCAGCGGCAGAGCGGCCAGCATTCGGTGCAGGCGGCGCTGGAGCAGGCGATAAAGGCGTTTTCGGGCGAAGAGGCGACATTGCGCGGCGCCGGCCGCACCGATGCCGGCGTGCATGCGCTCGGCCAGGTGGCGCATCTCGACCTTGCCGGGGAATGGCCCGCCGATACGGTTCGCGACGCCGTCAATGCACATCTGACCGGTGCCGGCGAGACCGTCGCGGTGCTCGCCGCCGCCCTCGTCGGAGACGATTTCGATGCCCGCTTCTCGGCGCAGCGGCGGCATTATCTCTACCGCATCGTCAACCGCCGCGCGCCGCTCGCGCTCGATCGGCAGCGAGCCTGGCGGGTGCCGAAGCGGCTCGACGCGGAGGCCATGCACGAAGCCGCGCAGGCGCTTGTCGGAAAACACGATTTCACGACGTTCCGTTCGGTCCAATGCCAGGCGAAAAGCCCGGTGAAGACGCTCGATCGCCTGGATGTCGCGCGCGCGGGCGACGCGATCGAGGTTCGCGCCACCGCGCGTTCCTTCCTGCACAACCAGGTGCGCTCGATGGTCGGCACGCTGAAGCGCGTGGGCGAGGGGGCCTGGAGCGCCGCCGACGTCAAACAGGCGCTCGAAGCCCGCGACCGTTCCGCCTGCGGTCCCGTCGCGCCGCCGGACGGGCTCTATCTCGTCAAGGTCGATTACTGAGGCGGGTTCTAGGCGGTTCCCGCCTTGACGCCCGCAGTCGAACAGGCGGCGGACGAGCCGCCGCCTATCCCTGTCAGTTCAGCCGGCCGGCGGCATGCGCCAGCATGGTATAGACCTTGCCCGTGTCCGAGGTGAGGTAGGTCTGCGTCATGATGTTGTCGCGGTCGCCGCGGCCGACGTCGTCGAGCAGCTTCTCGAAATCGTCGCAGTAGCGGTCGACGGCGGCGCGGAACTCGCTGTCCGACTGATATTTGCGGCGGATCTCGTCGAAGGTCTGCTGGCCCTTCAGCGTATAGAGCCGGCGGGTGAAGACGTTGCGTTCGCCGCGACGGTAGCGGTCCCACAGTTCCACCGAAGCCTCGTGGTCGATGGCGCGGGCGATGTCGACGGAAAGCGAGTTGAGCGACTCCACCACATGCAGCGGCGAACGGACAGGGCCTGTTCCGCGAGGCGCGGCCTCCGCCGGCTGGGCCGCCGAAGCCTGCTCGTCGCGTGAAGCGCCGCGCAGCAGGTCGCGCACCCAGCCGCCCGGAGCCGGCTCGGCGGTTTCGCGCTGCGCCGCCCGGCGATCCTCCTGAGGCGCGGCGCGCGGGGCTGGCTCGGCGGCCGGAGCGGGACGTTCCCGCACGAAGGCGGGCGTCGCGCCGCTGGAGCCGCGCGGAGCCTCAAAGGAGGGCTGCGCCGGGGCAGGCCGTGCGGCCTGACGGGGCGCCGGCCGCTCGGAAACGTCGAAGGTGCGGCCGGATTTCGCCACGATATCCGACAGTTCCTTGAGCGCGTTGATCTGCTCGGATACGGCACGGCGCATGGCCGTGGTCGATTCCTTGGTTTCCTGCGGCAGGTCGAGCACGCCCTTCTTCAGTTCCGACCGCGTCTCTTCCAGTTCGGCGCGGATCGTGCTGGCGGTGCGCCGGATCTCGACCGTGGCGTCGGCGAAGCGCTGGGCCGCCGAATCCACCACCTCGGAGATCGCATGGCGGATCTGTTCGGTCGATTCGCGCGTGCGCCCCTGGGCCTTGTCGAGCGCCCGGCCGACGAGGTCCTCGAAGGAGCGCATGACGCGTTCGATGTCCTCCGACTTCTTGACCAGCCCGACCGCCAGTTCCTCGAGCGCCGTCTGCCGGTCGTCGAGCGTGGAGGCGAGATTGGTCTGCGCCGAGCCGAGCAGGTCCGACGCGCTCGCCAGCATCTTGCCATGCTCGTCGAAGCGGGTCGCGATGGCGGCGATCTCCTTCAGCGTCACCGAGGAAAGCTCGTTGAGCCTGCCGGTGTTGGCGTCGATGAGGCGTGCGGAGCTGGAGAAGGTCTGCGCCGCCCTCTCGGTCGTCGCGGCGAAGCTCTGCGTCGATCCAGAAAGCTTCTCGTCGATGACGGCGAGGTTCGCCGAGGCATTCTCGATGAGTTCGGCGAGCCGGGCGTTGGAGCCGGCCAGCCGGCCGATCAGGTCGCTGACGGTCTCCGACAGGCTGTCGCGCGAGCCTTCCACGGCGGCGAGCGTATCGGCGGTGCGGCTGGCGAGCGCGTTGACCAGCGCCGCGTTTTCCGCCCTGAGGCGCTCGGTGGCGCGCTGCGTGGCGTCCTCCAGGCTCTTCTGCAACTCGCCGCCGCTCGCGGCGAAGCTGTCGATCAGCGGCTTCGCCGTATCCTCCAGGATGCGGGCGATGTCGCTGGAGCGCGTGGCGAGCATCGAGTTCAACTCGCGCGTATGCCCCTCGATCGTCTTGGCGGCGTCGTTGGTCCGCTGGCCGATATGTTCGTTGACGGCCGAGAAGGTCTCGGCAATCGCGTTGGCGCGCGAGATGAGCTGCCGCTCCGCCTGCGCGACCTTCTCCTGCAGCTTCTCGCCGATCGTGTCGGCGCCGGAGGCGATCCGCGCCTCCGCGTCGCTGATCTGGCCGCGGAGGCGGCCGGCAAGCTGCTCGGCGCTGGCCGACAGCACGCGATCGATGTCGTTCAGAGCCGCCTCGATCGCGCCTGCGCGGGCGTGGAGCTCGGCCGAGGTCTGGTGCGTGCGCTGCATGATGCGCTGGTCGGCTTCCTCGAACGTCCCGGTGATGCCGGCGACATGGGCGAGCAGGGCGGTCGCCGTTTCCTCGGCGCGGGCCACTAGCTTCCTGTCGGCGCCGTCGAAGGCGCTGGCGATCTCGGCTGTCCGGCGCATGAGCGCGGCGGCCGTCTCCTCGGCGCGGGCCACCAGCTTCTGGTCGACGCCGTCGAAGGTGTTGGCGACTTCGGCCGTCCGCTGGACGAGGTTGGCGGCCGTCTCCTCGGCCTTTTCGGCGAGGCGCTGCGTGATCTCCTCGACGCGCTCCGCCAGGCGACGGTCGGTCCGGTCGAATGCCTGCAGGATCTCGTCCGACCTGGCGCGCAGCGCCTCGGCCGCCTCGCCCATGCGGGCGGCGAGCCGCTGGTCCGCTTCCTCGAAGCTCGATCCGATCGCGGAGGCACGCGCGGCAAGCGCGTTCGCGGTCTCCTCGGCCCGGCCGACCAGACGCTGGTCCGCCTCATCGAAGACGCGGCTGATGTCGGCGGCGCGCAGGGCGAGCGCCGCGGAGGTCTTCTCCGCACGCTCCGCGATCTGGCGGTCGGTGTCGGTGAATGCCTTGCCGGCTTCCGCGTTGAGCAGGTTCGTGACTTCCAGCACCTTGTCGCGCAACGAGCCGGCCACCACGATGGCGGTGTCCTCCAGCACGTTGCGGACGTTGTCCACGCCCGTTTCGAGCGCGCTGCGCATGCTCGCGGTGCGTTCCTCGATGACGCCCGTCTGCCGACGGAACGCATCCTCTATCCTGTCGATGTCGAGGGAAAGCGCCGAGGTGATCTCGTCGCGCGAGGCGGCGATGCGCTCGACATGCTGCGCCAGCACCGCGTTCGCCTCGTTCCGCGTGTCGGCGAGCTTCTGCAGGTCGCGTTCCAGCGCCGAGGAAAGGAGGTCGCGGCCTTCCGCCAGCTTGCCGATGTGCTCGCGCACGGTGCGGTCGATCGTGGCCCGCGTCTGCTCCAGCTTTTCGAGGTCGCCGTCCACCGCGCCGGACAGCGAATTGCGGCTGTCGGCGAGCTTGTGCACATGGTCCTCGATCGCCGTCTCGATCTCGCCGCGCATCGCGGCGAGCTTCTGCAGCTCTTCCTGCAGCATCTCGCGGACATGTGAGCGGCCGTCGGCGATCTGGCCGAGATGGCTGACGACGGCGGCGTCGATGTCGCCGCGCGTCTCCGCCAGCCGGCCGAGATCCTCGTCGAGCGCGCGCCGTAGGATGTTGCGGCCCTCGACGAGCTTGCCGACATGGCTGGAAACGGCCTGGTCGATCTCGTCGCGCGATTCCACGAGCTTGCGCAGATCCTCCTGCAGCGCCGCGGAAAGCCGCTCGCGGCCTTCTCCGAAACTGGCGATCTGGCGTTCGACGGCCTGGTCTATGCCGGCCCGCATCTCGCCGATCTTCGCAAGGTCCGCGGCGATGACTTCCGCCATGCCCTCGCGGCCCTTGGCCAGCGTGTCGGCATGGCCGGAAATGATCCCCTCGATGGCGGCACGCTGCTCCTCGAGCCTGGCGAGGTCGGCGGCAAGCGCGCTAGACATGGACTCGCGGCTGGAGACGAGGCGCTCGCCGAATTCGTTGGCGCGCGCTTCGAGCATGGACGACGTCGAGGTGACGAGCTGGGAAAGCTCGCTGCCGATCGCGAGGCGTCCTTCCTCGATGACGGAGGCGATCTCCTGCTTGCCGCCGGTGAAAGCGGTGGCGATCTCGCGCGCCCGCTCGACCAGCGAATCGTTGATCTGCCGCGCCCGCGCCTCGAGCGCGGCGTTCAGCCTCTGGGTACCGGCGTCGAGCGCCTCGGCGCGCGTCTCGAATTCGCTGATCAGCGACTGGCCGCGCTCAGCGAGCGTGCGCTCGATCGCCGCCAGGCGGGCGTCGAACTCGCCGGTCAGGCTGTCGGTCGCGCCGCCAAGCAGCGAGACCATGCCGTTGGTGCGGTCTTCGAGGATGCTGGAAAGCGAACGCGCCGCCTCTTCGGCGCCCTGGCGGAGCGATGCCACGCGCGTGTCGAGCAGGCTGGCGAAGGCCTCGCCGGAAGTGCTCATCTGGTCGGCGAGCGCGTCCATGCGCTCGACGATCCCTTCATGGATCGTCGCGTTGGAATCGTTGATGCGGTCGATCAGCCGGTTGCCGGCATCCGAGACGGCGGCGGTCAGGCGCGACGACGCGCCGAGGATGTTGTCGTGGATGCCCTGGCCCGCGGCGCTCAGTTCGGTGTGCAACTGCTCATGGGCGCCCACGATGGAGGCGCGAACGCGCTCGGCGTGGCTGACGACGGCGTCGCGCTCGTTGCCCAGGCCATCCACCAGCGCGCGGATGCGTGCTTCATTGTCCGAATAGGCCCGTTCGAGTTCGTTGACCTCGGTGTGGACAAGCGTCTCCAGTTCCACGGCACGGGCAAGCGTGCGCTCTATGCCTTCGCCCATCGCCTGAACCTCGCGGCGAACGGCCTGGCCGACCGTCATCACGCGGTCCTGGGCAAGGTGTTCCGGCTCGGCGAGGCGGAAGGCCACCTCCGTCATCGAGCGCGCCATCATGCGCATTTCCTGGGCACGGCGGACCATCACGGCGAACGCCCAGAACAGGATGATCGGAACGATGATGCCGATGCCGACCGCGACGGCATAGGGCGCGTCGAGAAGCTGCGGGATCGAGCGGATCTGCCAGATCTTCGGCGCGTAGAGCAGGTGGCCGAGCATCAGCCCGCCGGCAACCCATACGACCGAGAGCAGCGCGACGAGCCAATAGATGGTGCTCGGCGCCGGCCGGTTCATCTGCGAGAGGACGGCGCGATAATCCTTCTGGCGGTCGTCGTTGGCCGGCTGGCGGAGCGGCAGCGGCTGCTGCGCCGCGGCGGGAGCAGGCTTCGACGGCCGAAGCTCTGCCGCCACTTTCGCCGTCGGCTCGGCCTTCGGCGAAGCCTTGGCGGGCTCTTGCGGAGCGGCGCCCGCGGCCGGCTGAGCGGGTTTCGCCGCCGGCTGGACGGATTTAGCAGCCGGAGCCGGTTGTTTCGGCGCGGCGACCTCCTGCTTCTGCGGAGCGGCATCGGCGGCCGGCTTGTGTGCCTTCTGTTCGTTCTGCGCCTTCTGCTCGCGCGCCAGTTCGTCCGCCGCGCGCGAGATCTGCGCCTCCAGTTCCGCCATGGACGCGGCTATGTCCAGATCCCCTTCGGAGCCGCTGGGGCCAAGATCGATATTGAGCGCTTCTTCCAGTTCGCGAGCGACGTCGCTGTCGATGTTTTGAAGGGATGAGGTTTTACGCGCCATGCCGCCAGAATCCTGTTTTTTATAACGCGAGCCGCCCCAAAGGACCCCTCGTTACCCGCGTATGAGGCTTATTTTAGACGTAGATAGGCCAGTCTCAGATCCACGATGCCCTTGTCGTATCGTAGTGACACACCGATTTAAAGGAAACCCGCATTCCCGGCGATGGGTAAAAGTTTAAACATAGGGTTAATAGGGGCATGATCCCCTGAAAATTGCATCATGCGCGAAAACCCGGCGTTAACGCGATGTCCACGCAAACTGCCTAGCGTCCGGTCGGGAACATGGCCGGAGGGCGATCTATGAAAGCGAATGAGGCGGATGCGCTCGGCTTCGAGATGCCGGGCGGCGAACGATGCGGCGCGGCGCGGGCGCGGCCCATCGATCTTGCCCATCTCGAGCGCCAGACCCTGGGCGACCGCACGGTCGAGGCGGAAGTGCTTTCGCTCTTCCTGCACCAGGCGGCGACGGTGCACGAAAAGATATGCGGCGCCGAGCTCGAGGAGCGGCGGAAGCTGGCGCATGGGCTGAAGGGATCGGCGCTCGGGATCGGAGCTTTCGGAGTGGCCGAAGCCGCCTCCTCGGTCGAGGCGGACGCCGGGTCCAGGCCGTGTCTCAATACGCTGTCGCGCCGCATCGAAGAAGTGCGTGAATTCATCGCCGCCATCAGCCGCTGACGCTCGCTTTCCGCCGTCGACTGCGATTTCATGTCGCTTCCGGACAGTTGACTTGCCGGCGGGAGTGGTTATCTCGGCGCTGACCCTGTTTTATCGAACATTTCCGCCATTGCGGCCGCCCGCCGCCGAGATCATTCCCCGGACCGCCCGATGACCAAGATCACCTACATCGCATTCGACGGCACGCCGTTCGAGGTCGACGCCGAAAACGGCTCGACGGTGATGGAGAACGCCATCAAGAAAGGGGTGCCCGGCATCGAGGCCGAATGCGGCGGCGCCTGCGCCTGCGCCACCTGCCACGTCTATGTCGACGAGGAATGGACCGGCGTGGTGGGCGAGCCCGAGCCGATGGAAGAGGACATGCTCGACTTCGCCTTCGATGTGCGTCCGAATTCGCGCCTGTCCTGCCAGATCAAGGTGCGCGACGAACTGGACGGCCTGGTCGTCCGCGTGCCGGAGCGACAGGGATAGGCGCCCGGACGGATTCCCCTTATCGCATGACGATTCCGGAACAGCGCCGGGAATCATGCGGGCGCACATCCGAAACGGGCGATTTTTGGCAGGCCTACCGGCCGGGATGACAAGATGAGCAGCATCACCAAGACCGACATTCTCATTATCGGCGCCGGCCCGGTCGGGCTGTTCGCCGTCTTCGAACTCGGCCTGCTCGACCTCAAATGCCACCTGATCGACATCCTCGACCGGCCTGGCGGCCAGTGCGCCGAGCTCTATCCGGAAAAGCCGATCTACGATATCCCGGCCTGGCCCTCGATCTCGGCGCAGGGCCTTGTCGACAAGCTTATGCAGCAGATCGAGCCCTTCGGCCCGGCCTTCACCTTCAACCGCATGGTCTCGGGCGTCGAGAAGCTCGGTGACGGGTCGTTCCGCGTGACCACGGACGAGAGCGAGGTCTTCGAGGCCAAGGCGATCGTCATCGCGGCCGGCGGCGGCTCCTTCCAGCCGAAGCGGCCGCCCATTCCGGGCATCGAGGAGTATGAAGGCAAGAGCGTCTTCTATTCCGTGCGCCGAATGGAGGATTTCCGCGGCCACGACCTACTGATCGTTGGCGGCGGCGATTCCGCGCTCGACTGGACGCTGAACCTCCAGCCGCTGGCGCGCCGGCTGACCCTGGTCCACCGCCGGGCCGAATTCCGCGCCTCGCCCGACAGCGTCAACCGCATGTTCGCGCTGCACGAGAAGGAACAGATCGGTTTCCAGATGGGCCAGGTTACCGGGCTGAAGGGCGAGAACGGCGAGTTGCGGGCGGCGATGGTCAAAGGGCCGCATGGCGATGTGGAAATCCCCTGCACGCGGATGCTGCCCTTCTTCGGGCTCACCATGAAGCTCGGCCCGATCGCCGATTGGGGGTTGAACCGCCATGAGAACCTGCTTCCGGTCGATACGGAAAAATTCCAGACTTCCGAGCCCGGCATCTTCGCGGTCGGCGACATCAACTGGTATCCGGGCAAGCTGAAGCTCATCCTTTCCGGTTTCCACGAAGTGGCGCTGATGGCGCAGGCGGCGAAGCGCTATATCAGCCCCGGCGAGCGCATCGTCTTCCAGTACACGACCTCGTCGACCAGCCTGCAGAAGAAGCTCGGCGTGGCGGGGTGAGGGCGCCGCCTTCCTCGCTCCATGGGGAGAGGAAGGGGTGCCGTTGCTTTGCCGGCCGTTCATGGCATTCTACGGAATCGACGGCGGCTGCGCCGCGAGGCGGAACGGTTCGGGGGTGAGCGCGCGTGGATCGCATCTGGCTCAAATCATATCCCGCGGGGGTACCCGCCGATGTCGACGCCGACCAATACGGATCGGTTGTCGCGCTGCTTGAAGAAAGCTTCGCAAAGTACCGGGACGACAGGGCCTACGTCCTCATGGACAAGGCACTCACCTATGGCGATATCGACCGGCTCTCGACCGCGCTGGCCGCCTATCTGCAAGGGCTCGGGCTGGAGCGCAACGACCGCGTCGCCATCCAGATGCCGAACCTCCTGCAATATCCGGTCGCGGTGGCGGCGATCCTCAGGGCCGGCTTCATCGTGGTCAATGTCAACCCGCTGTATACCGCGCGGGAGCTCTCGCACCAGCTTAAGGATTCGGGCGCCAAGGCGATCATCATACTGGAGAATTTCGCGCATACGCTGCAGAAAGTCATCGCCGAAACGCCGGTCAGGCATGTGATCCTCGCCAGCGTCGGCGAGCTCCTGGGCTTTCCGAAAGGCGCGATCGTCGATTTCGTCCTGCGGCGTGTGAAGAAGGCCGTGCCAGCCTTTTCGCTGCCGGGCGCGGTGCGCTTCAGCGCGGCCGTCGCCAAGGGGCGGGGGCAGGCGTTGAAGAAGCCGGACATCCGGCCGGAGGACATCGCCGTGCTGCAATATACGGGCGGCACGACGGGCATTTCCAAAGGGGCGGTGCTGCTCCACCACACGATCATCGCCAACCTCCTGGCATCCGAAGCCTGGATGATGCCGGCGCTGGAACGGCGGCCGATCTCCGGGCAGCTCACCTTCATCTGCGCGCTGCCGCTCTATCACGTCTTCGCCTTCATCAGTTGCGCGCTGCTGGCGATGCGCGCCGGTGGCCTCAACGTTCTGATCCCCAACCCACGCGATATACCGGCGACCGTGAAGGAGATGGCGAAATACCGGTTCCATGCCATCCCCGGCGTCAACACGCTCTTCAACGCGCTCGCCGACAATGCCGATTTCAAGAAGCTCGATTTCTCGCAGCTTCGCATCGCCAATGGCGGCGGCATGGCGGTGCAGGAGGCGGTGGCGAAGAAATGGCTCGCCGTCACCGGCTGCCCGATCGTCGAGGGCTATGGGCTGTCGGAGACTTCTTCCGGCGTCACCTGCAACCCGACCGATTCCGCCGCCTATACGGGCACGATCGGCCTGCCGCTGCCGAACGTCGATATCCGCATCATCGACGATGCCGGGAACGAAGTGCCGCTCGGCCAGCCCGGCGAGATCGCCATCAGGGGGCCGCAGGTGATGGCCGGATACTGGCAGCGGCCCGACGAGACCGCCAAGGTCATGACCGCTGACGGCTACTTCAAGTCGGGCGACATCGGCGTGATGGACGAGCGCGGCTATATCCGCCTGATCGACCGCAAGAAGGACATGGTCGTCGTCTCCGGCTTCAACGTCTATCCGAACGAGATCGAAGGCGTGGTCGCCGCGCATCCGGGCGTGAGCGAAGCGGCGGTGATCGGCGTGCCGGACGGCCATTCCGGCGAGGCGGTGATGCTTTTCGTCGTGCGCCGGGACCCGAAGCTCACCGCCGAGGAGCTGATGAAATATTGCCGGGAAAATTTGACCGGCTACAAGCGGCCGAAACATATCGAATTCCGCGACAGCCTGCCCCATACGAATGTCGGCAAGGTGCTGCGCAAGGATCTGCGCGAGGAGGCGCTGAAGGCGAGGGGAGATCCGGCATGAACGGCGATGGCGAGATGCGATTCATGCCCGGCCGCCGCTTCCCGGACATGGCGGCGCTGGTCGGAACCGATCTCGGCGTGTCGGGCTGGATCGAGGTCGACCAGACCATGATCGACCTCTTCGCCGAATGCACCGGCGACCGCCAGTGGATCCATGTCGATGCCGAGCGGGCGCGGCGCGAGAGCCCTTTCGGCGCGCCGGTGGCGCATGGCTACCTGACGCTGTCGCTGATCCCGGTGATGGCCTACGAGATCGGCGCGGCGCCGGAGGGCGTCGCGGCGTCGATCAATTACGGGCTCGACAAGGTGCGCTTCCTGACACCGGTCAAGGTCGGCTCGCGGGTCAGGCTGCATTCGCACCTCATCTCCTTCGAGCAGCGGTCGCCCGGCCAGTACCTGATGAAGCAGCGCCAGACCGTCGATATCGAGGGCAGCGACCAGCCGGCCCTGGTCGCCGAGACGCTGTCGCTGCTGGTCGCGGGGTGATCGCATGATGCTCCGGGAAGGAATTTTCGGCCTGTAAGGGAGGGCTGGCTATGCCCGATCAGATTCGCTTTGAGGATGGAGCCGCCTATGAGCGGATGATGGGCGCCTGGAGCCAGCTGGTCGGCACGGCCTTCCTCGACTGGCTCGCGCCGCCGCCCGGCTGGCGCTGGGCCGACGTCGGTTGCGGCAACGGCGCCTTCACCGAGCTTCTCGTGGAGCGCTGCGCCCCTGCCGGTATCCAGGCCATCGACCCGTCGGAGGGACAATTGTCGTACGCCCGGGGGCGGATCGCACCGGGAAAGGCCGAGTTCCACAAGGGCGACGCCATGGAACTGCCCTTCGAGGACGACAGCTTCGACGCCGCAATCATGGCGCTCGTCTTGTTCTTCGTGCCCGAACCGGCGCGCGGCGTTGCCGAGATGGTGCGCGTCGTCCGGCCCGGCGGTTCCGTTTCGGCCTATCTGTGGGACATGCTCGGCGGAGGCTTTCCGATGGAACCGATACAGGCCGAGCTGCGCGCCGCCGGTCTCGATCCGGTCCGGCCGCCGAGTGTCGGCGTCTCGCAGATGGATGCGCTCCGGCAGGCATGGATCGACGCCGGCCTGGACGACGTGGAGACCACGGAAATCACGGTGAGCCGCACGTTCGACGATTTCGACCAGTTCTGGTCGATCACCACCAGCATCGGGACGAGCAGGTCGCTGCTCTCGTCCCTATCTGCCGATGAGGTGGAACGTCTGAGGGAGCGCGTGCGCGCACGCCTGCCGGCGGATGCGGCTGGCCGGATAAGCTATGAGGCGCGCGCCAACGCGATAAAGGGCCGCGTTCCCGTTGCGGGCTGAGATCCCGGCATTTTTCGAGGTTCGACGGATGGGTTGCGGCGCTCAGGCCAGCCAGTCCGCCAGCCTCGCTTTCCTGATATCCCGAAGCAGGCGGACGAACCCTTCAGCCTGGAATTTCGCCGTGGCGCGGCCTTTCTCGGCGGTCGCGGCCGCCGCGTTCCCGACCACGCCATACGGGTTGAGGTCGCCCGCCACCCAGGCGAAGGCGTGCCTGCCGGTCTGGCGAAGCAGCTCGAACGACTTTTCGGCGTCGGCCACGCGGGAAGGGAAATTCTCCGCTTTCCCCATATCGACCAGTTCCGGCCGGAAATGGAGCATCAGCGATGTCTCGACGCCGCCGCCATGGATGCCGTAGCGGTCTTCCTCCGGCGAAAACAGGCCTTCCGGCCGGCCGAAGCGTTCCCAGCTCGTCTTCACCGCCATCATGGCGTGGCAGACGCGCAATTCGCGGGTGACGATTCCCATCACCTCCTCGTTGCCGCCATGCGAGTTGACGAAGACGATCTTGCGGATGCCCGCGCGGGCTATCGATGCGCCGAGTTCCGTCCAGGCCTCGATCAGCACCGACGGCGAAAGCGTCAGCGTGCCGGGCTCGCGGATGTGCTCGTTCGACTTGCCGACCGCCTGCACCGGCAGGATGCGGATGTCGAGATCGGCGGGCAGGAGCGCGATCGCCTCCGCCAGCATGCCCTCCATGATCGCCGTGTCCGTCGAGACCGGCAGATGCGGGCCGTGCTGCTCGATCGCGGCGACCGGCACCACGGCGATTACCGCCTCGGGATCGATGTCCCTGAATTCCGGGGCCCGGAAATCCCCCCACCAGACCCGGCGCTTGTCGTCCGCCATGCCGCCGGCCTACATCGTCGCGCCGATCTGCCAGGGCACGAATTCGTTGTCGCCGTAGCCGAGCTCTTCCGACCTGGTGCGCTTGCCCGACGCGACGGCGAGGATCTCGCCGAAGATCTCCTGGCCCTTTTCCTCCAGCGTTACGCCGTCGAGGATGTCGCCGCAATTGATGTCCATGTCGTCCTTCATGCGCTCGTACATCGGCGTGTTGGTGGCGAGCTTGATCGACGGCGTCGGCTTGTTGCCGTAGGCCGATCCGCGGCCGGTGGTGAAGCAGAGGATATTGGCCCCGCCCGCCACCTGTCCGGTCGCGGAGACCGGGTCGTAGCCGGGCGTATCCATGAAGACAAAGCCCTTCTCGTTGACCTGGTCGGCGTAGTGATAGACGGCATTGAGCGTCGTCGAGCCGCCCTTGGCCGCCGCGCCGAGCGATTTTTCGAGGATCGTGGTCAGCCCGCCGAGCTTGTTGCCGGGGGAGGGGTTGTTGTTCATCTCCATCTGGTTGCGGGCGGTGTAGTCCTCCCACCAGCGGATGATCTCGACCAGCTTCTCGCCGACCTCGCGGTTCCTGGCACGGCGGGTCAGGAGATGCTCGGCGCCGTAGATTTCCGGGGTCTCCGAGAGGATGGCCGTGCCGCCGTTCCGGACCAGCATATCGGCGGCCATGCCGAGCGCCGGATTGGCGGTGATGCCCGAATAGCCGTCCGAGCCGCCGCATTGCAGCGCCAGCGTCAGGAGCGAGGCGGGGAGGGGCTCGCGATGGACGGCGTTGACGGTCGGCAGCATCTCCTTCACGAACTCGACGCCCCGATCGACCGTTTTCCTCGTGCCGCCGACCTCCTGGATGGTCATGGTGCGGAAGGTGTCGCTCTCGGTCACGCCATAGGCTTCCTTGAAGCGCGGGATCTGGAAGCCCTCGCAGCCGAGGCCGACCATGACCACGCCGCCCATGTTGGGGTTGGTGGCGTAGCCCCATGTCGTCTTCTTCAGCGTGTCGAAGATGACGCCGCGATAGTCGATGACGCAGCCGTTCGCCTGCTTCAGCGCCACGATGCCGTCGATGTTGGGGTAATCGTCGAGGATTCCCGAACGCTCGATCTCCTTCGCGATGAAGCCCGCCACGGTGGTCGAGCAGTTCACGCTGGTCAGGATGCCGATATAGTTGCGGGTGCCGGCGCGGCCGTTGCCGCGCAGATAGCCCCGGAACGTCGCCTGCTCGGAGACCGGCAGGATTTTCTCTTCGCGCGCCTCCTCGGCGAAGCGGTAGTCGCGCTCGAAATCATGCATGTAGACGTTGTGCTCGTGCACCCAGTCGCCGGGTTCGATCGCCGATTTGGCGAAACCGATGATCTGGCCGAATTTGCGGATCGGCTGGCCCTCGGCGATGCGCACGATCGCGAGTTTGTGGCCGAAGGGGATGCGCGCCTTCGCTACCACGCCGCCGCCGACATCGGTTCCCGGCTCGATGCGGCTCGCCGCGACGATCACATTGTCGTCCTTTGAGAGGCGGAGTGTCTTGGGAAGCTCTGCGGCGACGGTCATTCTCTCGGGTCCGGTCCTTGATATTCGCGACACGCGCGGAATGTAACTCGGTGCGGTTACAAAGTAGCCATTCCGGTTACATTTAGATAGTTTCACTCCGAAAATGTAGCCTGTTTCGGCACGTCGCGCCGGGCCGGCGCGAGGGAAGGAGCCCCGGATACGCATGAAGACCAGGACATTCACCACGCCCTCAGGCAACAAGATAGAATTCACCGAACTCGGCTTCGGCTCCGCCTCGACCGGCAATCTTTACCGCGCCTATACGGAAGACGAGGCGCAGGCGACGCTGAACGCCGCCTGGGATGCTGGCATCCGCTATTTCGACACCGCGCCCTTTTACGGCCTCGGCCTCGCCGAGACGCGCATCAACCATTTCCTGCGCGGCAAGAAGCGCGATTCCTACGTGCTCTCGACCAAGGTCGGCCGCCGGCTCGGCCTCTGCAAGCCTGAAGAGCGCGCGGGGATCGGGAAATTCTTCGATACGCCGACGCGCCGCGAGATCTTCGACTACAGCTATGACGGCATCATGCGCTCGGTCGAGGATTCGCTGGAGCGGCTCGGCATCGACCGCATCGACATCCTCTACGGGCACGATCTCGACGTCTTTACCCATGGCAGCCAGGAGGCGGCGAACCAGCGCCAGGCCGAATTCATGGCCGGCGGCTACAAGGCGCTCCTGAAGCTGCGCGGGGAAGGCTCGGTCAAGGCGATCGGCGCTGGCATCAACGAGTGGCAGGCCTGCCAGAAGCTGGCGGAGCAGGGCGATTTCGACATTTTCCTGCTTGCCGGCCGCTATACGCTTCTCGAACAGGAATCGCTCGAGACCTGCCTGCCGCTGCTCCAGAAGCGCGGCATCGGCGTGGTCATCGGCGGCGCCTACAATTCCGGCATCCTGGCGACCGGGCCGAAGCCCGGCGCCTTCTTCAACTACGATCCCGCCCCGCCCGAGATCCTCGACCGCGTCGCGAAGATCGAGGCAATCTGCAAGAAGCACGGCGTCAAGCTGGTGCAGGCGGCGCTGCGCTTCCCGCTCGTCCATCCGGTCGTCGCCTGCGTCATCCCCGGCGCGGCGCGGGCCGGGGAGATCGCGCTCAACATGGATACGCTCGCCGCGACCATACCGGCCGCGCTCTGGGCCGACCTGAAGGCGGCCGGCCTGATGCGCGCCGATGCGCCGGTGCCGGCGTAGTTAGCCACTATGCGTATGGAGAAGTCGGTGCGCCTGGAGATGGACCGCACGCGCCGATGTTGCCCCTCATCCCCCTGCCGGGACCTTCTCCCCGCAAGCGGGGAGAAGGGGATGGCCGCAGCGCTGACGCTCCCTCGCCCCGCTTGCAGGGAGAGGGTAAGGGTGAGGGGCAATGGCACCGAAATCTGATTTTAATCACGCGAGGTGGCCGGTTTAGTGCTGATCGACGCCCACCAGCATTTCTGGAACACGGCGCGCGGCGACTATGGCTGGATGGCCTCGTTGCCGCCGGACGCGCCGATCCTGCGCACCATCCTGCCGGGCGAGCTCGAGCCGCACCTGAAGCGCTGGGGCATAGAGCGTACCGTGCTGGTGCAGGCGGCGCCGAGCGTGGAGGAGACCGAATACATGCTCGGCCTGGCCGACGCGACGCCCTTCGTGGGCAAGGTGGTCGGCTGGATCGATTTCGAGAAGTCGGAGGACCGCCGGCATCTGGAGCGGCTGGCCAAGCATCCGAAATTCGCGGGCGTGCGGCCGATGATCCAGGACATCGCCGACCCAGACTGGATGCACCGCCCGGATGTGCAATGGGGCTATCGGGCGCTGATCGACCTCGACCTCAGCTTCGACGCGCTCGGCTACCCGGTCCATCTCGATAATTTTCTCCGACTCTTCGACCACTATCCGACGATGCGCACGGTCGTGGACCATTGCATGAAGCCGGTGATCCGGGAGGGCCGCTTCGACGACTGGGCGGCCGGCGTGGAGAGGATCGCGCGGCAGACGCCGGTATTCTGCAAGCTCTCCGGCCTCGCCACGGAGGCGGCCCCCAGCTGGACGGTCGAGACCCTGCGGCCCTATGCCGGGCACGTGCTCTCGGTGTTCGGCCCCGAACGCGTCATGTGGGGTTCCGACTGGCCGGTGCTGGAGATGGCGGGCAGTTACGATAGCTGGCGCAAAGCGGCCGAGGCCATCGTCGCTACGGGACCGGCCTTCGACCGCGTCTTCGGCGGGACGGCGGCCGAATTCTACCGCATCGCCTGACGCAGCGGCTTCTCAGCCCAGGCCGGGTTTCTTCGCCTTGCCTTTCGGCGCGCCCTCGCACTGGCGGCGCTCGATGGAATGGTTCATGGCGTCGATACGGCCAAGCGCCTTGCGCGTGTCCAATTCCTTGCGGCTGCGGAAATCCGGGGCGACGAACATGCCGAGCGGCTCGTGCTTCAGATAGGGGCGCTCGCCGAGCTTCTGGCCCTCGGGCAGCGCATCCGGCGAGCCGTATTGCGCGACCAGCGCATTGCGCTGGGAGACGAGCTGCTTGCAGGGCGTGTTGTCGAACTGGGTCGAATTGACGACTTCGGCGTTGGTGTTGCCGGCCATGTCGACACATGCGCCGAGCGGGACGATGAGAGCGGCGAGAAAAGCGAGCGCGGCGATCCTTCCCGCATCTGGCATCGGAAACTTTGTTGCCCGCATCGAACGGCTCCTGCGCGAATCCGCGGCGCAGCGCGCCGAGACGCAGATGCGTACAATGGCCGGCTGCCCAAAGCAAACCGGATGGGATCGCTTCCGCGATCGCCCCACACCCTTACCCTCTACAAGAGGGATAAGGGGCGGCGCCACCGAGGTCAGGCGGCGCCCGCGCGTTCCCGCATCGCCTCCGCCGCGATCTCGAAGGAGCGGACGCGCGCGTGATGATCGAATATCTGGCCGGTGATCATGAGCTCGTCGGCCCCGGTCGCCCGGGCGAAGGCCTCCATGCCGCGCCTGACCGTTTCCGGCGAGCCGAGGACGGTGCAGGAAAGCGCCCGGTCGAGCATCGCCTTCGCCATCGGCTCGAGCGATTCATAGTAGCCTGCGACCGGCGGCGGGAGCTGGCCGGGCCGGCCGCTGCGCAAATTGACGAAGGCTTGCTGCTGCGAGCTGAAGAGCAGGCGCGCCTCTTCGTCCGTTTCGGCAGCGAAGACGTTGAGGCCGAGCATCACATGCGGCCGCTGGAGCTGTTCGGACGGCTGGAAGCGCTCGCGATAGATGGCGACGGCGTTCTCCAGCTCCGCCGGCGCGAAATGCGAGGCGAAGGCGTAGGGCAGGCCGAGCATCGCCGCGAGCTGCGCGCCGAAGAGGCTGGAGCCGAGGATCCAGATCGGGACGTCGAGGCCGGCGCCCGGCACGGCCCGGACACGCTGCCCTTCCTCGACGGGCCGGAAATAGCCCATCAGTTCGACCACGTCCTGCGGGAAGGCGTTCGCGTCGGTTTCGAGGTTGCGGCGAAGCGCCCGCGCCGTCAGCGGGTCGGTGCCCGGCGCGCGGCCGAGCCCGAGGTCGATGCGGCCCGGAAACAGCGAGGCCAGGGTCCCGAAGGCCTCCGCCACCATCAGCGGCGAATGGTTGGGCAGCATGATGCCGCCGGCGCCGACGCGGATGGTCGACGTGCCCGCGGCCACATGTCCGATGACGACCGCGGTCGCGGCGCTGGCGATGCCGGGCATGTTGTGGTGTTCGGCGAGCCAGTAGCGGCGATAGCCCAGCCGCTCGGCGTGCCTCGCGAGATCGAGCGTGTTCTTCAGCGATCGGGCGGCATCGGAGCCTTGCTGAACGGGCGACAGGTCAAGCACGGAAATCGGTATCATCGCGCGAATATAGGAGGCGTCTTCGCTACTGCAATCGCCACCCGGCCGGCCTGCTTCGGTCCAGGTCGCCGGGTTCCCTTGGTAGAGGCCATAAATAAATCCAGATATTCAGTATGTTGGACGCGGAATACGCGATTTTCCGTGGAAAAGACTATTCCGCCCCGTGTCGCGCGCTGATACAACCGATGCGGGCATTGTGGGGTATCCTGGATGGCGATCGATTGGGCCGAAGCGCTGGAGAAACAGGCGGCGCTGGCCAGGGAAATGTCGAAAAACGTCCTGATGGCGCTGGCGAAAGGCGATCTGACATTCGTCCAGGTTGCGGAGATCGATGCATCCGTCCGGCGTTGTGCCGCGAATTTCGACCGCATCGCCACGACGCTCCATCTCCGCGGCCTCGACGGTCCGGGAAGCCGGAAAACCGAGGCCATCGGAGGCATCTGGGCCAATCTTTGCCGCGTCACTGGAGACCGGCTGCACCTGGCGCAGGCGGCGAACGAGCCGGGTGCCGGCCCTTTGCGGCTGGACGAGCAGGCCTGAGCGCAAGACCTGTTGCCGAGGCGCATGCGCGGCCCAAAGGCAAGCCGGCCGAAACCAGATTCCGGGCTTGTCCTCGCCACGTCATGCTTCTTCCTTTTTCGGGACGCGAAAAGCCCGATGAGCAGGATCGTCCTGCAATCTGCCGCTTGACAGTTCCGCCCAGGAATGGAATTAATATTCCATCTAATCACGATAATGGTATAAAAGTTCCATTATTGCGGGGTTGGAGGAGCGCCGCTTGCCGCGCCCGGTGCCGGGCGTAAGATGCGGCGCCGGAATGAACCTGAAGGGAGGAGTACCGACATGAAATCGTCCTTGCTGCGCGGCGTGCTGGCCGCCGCCGCGGTTGTAGCCGTCGTGGCGACGTCCGCTACATCCGCGCTTGCCGCCAATGAACGCTTCGTCTTCGTCAGCCACGCGCCGGATTCGGATTCGTGGTGGAACGTCATCAAGAACGCCCTCAAGAATGCCGAGCACGACGAGGGCGTGAAGGTCGAATACCGCAATCCGCCGACCGGCGACATCGCCGACATGGCGCGGATCATCCAGCAGGCGACGGCTTCCAACCCGAACGGCATCGTCACCACGATCGCCGATTTCGACGTGCTGCAATCGGCTATCCAGGGCGCCGTCGCCAAGGGCATCCCGGTGATCACCGTCAACTCCGGCACGGCCGAGCAGTCGAAGAAGCTCGGCGCGCTGATGCATATCGGCCAGCCGGAATACGACGCGGGCAAGGGTGCCGGCGAGCGCGCCAAGGCGGCCGGCGTCACCCATTTCCTGTGCATCAACCACTACATCACCAATGCCGCGTCGGTGGAGCGCTGCCAGGGTTATGCCGACGGGCTCGGCGTGAAGCTCGGCGACCAGATGCTCGATTCCGGGCTCGATCCGACGGAAGTGTACAACAAGGTCAAGGCCTTCCTCGCCGCGCATCCCGACACGAACGGCATCCTCGCGCTTGGCCCGAACGCAGCCGATCCGCTGATCAAGTATCTGCGCGATACGGGGTCGGCCTCGAAGTTCAAGAGCATCATCTCGTTCGACCTCGACGGCGACATCTCCAAGGCCATCAAGGAGGGCATCATGAGTGCCGCGATCGACCAGCAGCCCTACTTGCAGGGCTACCTGCCGATCGTCTTCCTGACCCAATATGTCCGCTACGGCGTCATTCCGTCGAACAACGTCAATACCGGTCCGGGCTTCGTGACGAAGGACAATATCGCACTGGTCGAGAAGCTGGCCGGCGAATATCGCTGAGCCATAGGGAGGGCGGTGCGGAAGCACCGCCCTCTTCCTTCCGCTAACGGGGACCCCGCGGCGTGGCCGGGGAGAGCGCGAGGCAGAAGATGGTCGAGCAGTCGAATTCCGGAAGGATGGAAACGCCGATCGTGGACGTGATCGACGAACGGCTTTCCCGGCAGTCCAGGCTTCGCCGCATGCTGTCGCGGCCCGATCTCGGGGCGTTCGCCGGCGCCGTCCTGGTATTCGTCTTCTTCGCGTTCGCGGCCGGCGATACGGGCATGTTCGCCGCCGACGGCGTGATGAACTGGCTGACGGTCACCGCGCAGCTCATGATCATCGGCACCGGCGCGGCGCTCCTGATGATCGGGGGTGAGTTCGACCTGTCCGTCGGCTCGATGATCGGCTTCGCCGGCATGGTGATCGCCATACCGACGATCTATTTCCATGTGCCGGTCGGGGTGAGCGTGATCCTCGCCTTCGTGATGGCGATGGCGATCGGGGCGCTCAACGGCTACATCATCGTCCGCACGCGGCTTCCCTCGTTCATCGTCACGCTCGCCTCGCTCTATATGCTGCGCGGCCTGACCATCGCGCTCTCCATCGTCTTCACCAACCGCACCATCGTCAGCGGTCTGAAGCAATATTCCGACAACAGTTTCGTGGCCGCGCTGTTCTCGGCCAAGCTGTTCCCCGGTTTCTTCCGCTGGCTGGCGGAGAACGGCATCATCAACAAGCTGCCGAACGGGGCGCCGGCCGTCTCGGGCCTGCCGATGCTGCTGGTCTGGGCGGTCGTGATCGCCGTGATCGGCCATGTGGTGCTGACGAAGACGCGCGTCGGCAACTGGATCTTCGCTTCGGGAGGCGACGCCAACGCGGCCCGCAATGTCGGCGTGCCCGTCAGCGCCATCAAGATTTCGCTGTTCATGGTCACCGCCTTCTGCGCCACCGTCTTCGCCGCCTGCCAGGTCTTCGAATTCGGTTCGGCCGCCTCGGATCGCGGCCTTTTGAAGGAGTTCGAGGCGATCATCGCGGCCGTCATCGGCGGATGCCTCCTGACCGGCGGCTACGGCTCGGTGGTGGGCGCATGTCTCGGCGCACTGATCTTCGGCGTCGTGCAGATGGGCATCCTGTTCACCGGCGCGCCGAGCGACTGGTTCCAGGTGTTCCTCGGCGCCATGCTTTTGATCGCGGTCCTGTTCAACAGCTCGATCCGCCGGCGCGTGACGGGAGAGCGCTGATGAGCAAGGCTTCGCAAACGGCCGTCGCCGAAAAGGATCGGCCCGAAGGCTGGGGCCGGCCGCTGATCGAGGTGCACGACCTCGTCAAGCATTTCGGCCCGGTCGTCGCACTCGCCGGCGTTTCGCTCACGGTGAAGGCAGGGGAAGTGCATTGCCTTCTCGGCGACAACGGCGCCGGCAAGTCGACGCTGATCAAGACGCTGTCGGGCGTGTACAAGCCGACAGGCGGCGACTTCGTGGTGGACGGCAAGCCCGTCGCCTTCTCCAGCCCGCGCGACGCGCTCGACGCGGGCATCGCCACGGTCTTCCAGGATCTGGCGATGATTCCGCTGCTCTCCATCACCCGCAACTTCTTCATGGGCCGCGAGCCGGTTAAGAGGCTCGGGCCGCTCTCCTTCATGGATATGGATTTCGCCAACAAGGTAGCACGCGAGGAGATGCGCCGGATCGGCATCGACGTGCGCGATCCCGAACAGGCGGTCGGCACGCTTTCGGGCGGCGAGCGGCAATGCGTGGCGATCGCGCGCGCCGTCTATTTCGGCGCCAAGGTGCTCATCCTCGACGAGCCGACTTCGGCGCTCGGCGTGGCGCAGACCTCGATGGTGCTGAAATTCATCCGGCAGGTGCGGGCGAAAGGATTGGGCGTCATCTTCATCACGCACAATGTCCGCCATGCCTATGCGGTCGGCGACAAGTTCACCGTGCTCAATCGCGGCCGTACGCTCGGCACGTATACCAAGACGGATATCAGCCTTGACGAACTGCAGACGAAAATGGCTGGTGACAAGGAACTGCAGGACCTTTCCGAGGAACTCGGCGGAACGGTATAGGCATGATAAGTCGTCGTCCCCGGGCTTGTCCCGAGGATCTGCCGTGACCCTCGTTGTCTGCAACAGATCGGGCCTTCTGTTACACCGGAACGCAAGGGCGGCACGACCGAAGCAGATCCTCGGGACAAGCCCGGGGATGACGGCCGCCGAGGTATACGGGCTATCCGGCGCACGGTGCTGCAAAGGCTGGAATTGCGAGAAAGAAAGACAGGATATTCCATGACAGTGAGATTCGGGCTGCTGGGCGCGGGGCGCATCGGCAAGGTCCACGCAAAAGCGGTCGCCGGCAATCCGGCGGCGAAATTGGTGGCGGTCGCGGATGCGGTCGAGAAGGCCGCGAAAGATCTCGCCTCGGCCTACGGTGCACAGGTGTGCACGATCGATGAGATCGAGAAGGCGGACGGCATCGACGCGGTGATCATCTGCACCCCGACGGACACCCATGCCGACCTGACCGAGCGCTTCGCCCGCGCCGGCAAGGCCATCTTCTGCGAGAAGCCGATCGACCTCGATCTCGGCCGGGTCAAGACATGCCTGGCGATCGTGAAGCAGGAAAAGGCGACGCTGATGGTCGGCTTCAACCGCCGCTTCGATCCGCATTTCGCAGCCGTGCGCAAGGCGATCGACGACGGCGCCGTCGGCAATGTCGAGATGGTCCAGATCGTCTCGCGCGATCCCGGCCCGCCGCCGGCGGAATACATCACGCGCTCCGGCGGCATCTTCAAGGACATGACCATCCACGATTTCGACATGGCGCGCTTCCTGCTCGGCGAGGAGGCGGCGACCGTGACGGCGCAGGCGTCCGTCCTGGTCGACAAGAAGATCGGCAAGCTCGGCGACTACGATTCCGCCAGCGTCATGATCTCGACCGCCAGCGGCAGGCACTGCACGATCTCCAATTCGCGCCGCGCCACCTATGGCTACGACCAGCGCATCGAGGTGCACGGCTCGAAGGGCATGGTGGCGGCGGAGAACCAGCGGGCCGTGTCGATCGAGGTCGCCAACGGCAGCGGCTATACCCGCCCGCCGCTGCTCGACTTCTTCATGACGCGCTACACGGAAGCCTACGCCAACGAGATCGCGACCTTCGTCGAGGCGGTCGAGAAGGGCCGCAAGCCGGCGCCGACCGGGGAGGACGGGCTGATCGCGCTCGCCATGGCCGAGGCCGCCCTGCGCTCGGTGAAGGAAGGCCGCACCGTCAAGATGTCGGAGTTCGAGCGTTGAGCGCCGCGGATTTCGGAAACCGCAACGCGGAGGCCCGCGCGCTCGTCACCGGAGGCGGGCAGGGGATCGGCTTCGCCGTCGCCCGGCGGCTTGTCGACGAGGGCTGCCGCAAGCTGGTTCTCGTCGGCCGCTCGGAAGAGAAGGGCCGCAAGGCCGTAGCCGAATTGTCGGCCTCCGGCGCGGATGTGCGTTTCGTCTCCGCCGATCTTGGAAAGGTCGAGGACTGCCGGCGCGTGATCGACGCCTCTTTCTCGGCATTCGGCACGATCAACGCGCTCGTCAACGCGGCCGGTTCGTCGGAACGCGGCTCGCTCATCGACACGACGCCGGAGGTCTTCGACCGGCTTTTCGCCATCAACGTGCGCGGGCCGTTCTTCCTTATGCAGGGGGTAGTGAAGGCGCTGGTCGATGCCGGCGTGACGGGCTCTATCGTCAACGTGCTTTCGATGTCCGGCCATGGCGGCCAGCCCTTCCTCGCGCCCTACTCGTCTTCCAAGGGAGCGCTGGCGACACTGACGAAAAACGTCGCCTACGGCTTCCGCTCGAAGCGCATCCGCTGCAACGCCGTGCTTCCGGGCTGGATGGATACGCCGGGCGAGGACGAGGTGCAGAAGAAATGGCACGCCGCGCCCAATGACTGGCTGGCGCAGGCGGAGGCGGCGTCACCCATGGGGCAACTGGTCAAGCCGGACCAACTGGCCGACCTCGTCTGCTATCTCCTGAGCCCGCATTCCGGCGTCATCACCGGCTCGCTGATCGACTACGACCAGAACGTGGTGGGCACGTCGGACTAGGGCGAACGGGCGCGTCCGGGATTTCGAGCGGACGGTCAAGCCTGCGTCAGGATCGTCAGTTTCAGGTCGGGGCGGCCGACCAGCGCGAAGGTGACCTGTTCGTAGCGCAGGAAACCGTCCGTTGGATGGTGGAAGGTCCGCTCGCCGCCTTCCCGCCCCAGCACCGCGTGCTCTCGCCAATAGCGGCTGAAAGGCCCGCTCTCCCGCTCGAGTTCCGCGACGAGATCGCGGATCTCCGGATCGCCGAGGTGCGAACTGACGTCGGCGCGAAACTCGGCGACGACGCGGCGGGCCCTCGTCCTGTAGTCGCTGATGAAGGAACGGGCGGCGGGCTCCAGGAAGATGAAGCGCAGCAGATTGCGCTCGGCCGAACCGTCCAGCCACCCCGCGAAGAGGTGCCGGGCCGCCGCGTTCCATCGCAGCGCGTTCCAGGCGCGATCGAGGATGTAGGCCGGCGCCGAGATGAAATCGACGGCGGAAAGGGCGGCCGCCTGCGCCGTCCCGTTCCCGGGGCTCGCCTCGTCGGGATCGCGCCGGGCCGCGAGCGCGAAGAGATAGGCGCGCTCGGCTCGGCCGAGCCGCAGGGCGGCGGCGAGCCGTGAAAGCGCCTGCGGCGAGAGCGAGATATCGCGGCCCTGTTCCAGCCATGTGTACCAGGTGACGCTCAGCCCGGCGAGTTGCGCGGCCTCCTCGCGCCTGAGACCGGGCGTCCGCCGCCGAAGCCCGGTCGGCAAGCCGACGTCCCGGGGCGTCAGGCGTTCGCGCATGGAGCGCACGAAATCGCCGAGTTCGTGCCGCTGTCCGGCTTGCTCCGCGGTCATCATGGTGGAAAATATACCCGTATAAAGAAGGACCTGAAACCGGTATCGGCTGCAGCCTATCCGATGCATCCCGATCGATGAAGGAGCAAGAGCGATGTCGGAGACCAGTCACGAAACCCTGGTCGGGAGCCAGTTCGGCTCCCGCGCAGAGGCCTATCTGAAAAGCGCGGTGCATTCCAAGAGCGAGGATCTCGAGGCCCTCGTCGGGTTGATGGCGGGCCGGAGCGAGGCGCGCGTGCTCGATCTCGGCTGCGGCGGCGGACACGTGACTTTCAACGTAGCGCCGCTGGTGCGGGAAATCGTCGCCTACGATTTGTCGCGCGAAATGCTCGGCGTGGTGGAGAAGGCGGCACGGGAGCGCCATTTGTCCAATGTCGTTACGCGCCAGGGCGCCGTCGAGAAGCTGCCCTTCGAGGACAAAAGTTTCGACGCGGTGCTGAGCCGGTTCAGCGCCCATCATTGGACCGATCTCGACGCCGGACTTTCCGAAGCCGCCCGCGTGGTGAAGCCGGGCGGCATGGTTGCCATCGCCGATACCGTGACGCCGGGCGTGCCGCTCCTCGACACTTATTTCCAGGCGATCGAATTGCTGCGCGACTGCTCGCATGTCCGCAATTATTCGCGTTCGGAATGGGAGGCGGCCATCGCGCGGGCGGGCCTCGTGCCGCAGTCGGTCCGTGCCTTCCGGCTGCGTCTTGAATTCCGTTCCTGGGTGGAACGCATGAACACGCCCGATGTCCAGGTCCGCGCGATCCGGGCCCTCCAGACGAGCGTCTCGGCCGCCGCCACGTTCTATTTCGAGACCGAGCCGGACGGCAGCCACAAGATCGACGTGGCGCTTTTCACGGCATCGAAGCGGCCTCGCTAGGAGCTCGCCTTACACTACCACTTCCCAGCGTCCGCGCTGGAAGGAGCGGGCCATGGCGTGTACGGCCCGCTCGATTTCCAGCCCGTCCTCGAAGCCGATGCCGAGCGTGTTTTCCCCCAGGATGCGGCCGACAAGCTGCCGGCATTCGATGATCTTCAGCTCGTTGAAGCCGAGCCCGTGGCCGGGGGCGGGGATGAAGCGGTCATAGGGAGGATGCAGCGGGGCGGCGAGGATCGTCCGGAAGCCCTGCTCGCTTTCCCGGCCGGCCGCCTGGTAGAGCTGCAGCTCGTTCATTCGCTCCTGGTCATAGAGGATCGAGCCCCTGGAGCCGAAGATCTGCAGCGCGATGCGGCCCTTGCGGCCCCAGGCCGCGCGGTTGACCATCAGCACGCCGGAGATGCCGTCCCTCAGATGGAAGAGAACGCTCGCCGCGTCGTAATTCTCCACGGCGCGGCGCGTGCCGTCCGGGATCGGCCGGTCGGCATAGGGCTTGTCCATGTCGCAGAGCACGCGCGTCATGTTGCCGAACAGCGTCTGCAGGATGGAGAGCGGGTGGACGGCGAAATCGTCGAGCGCGCCGTAGCCGTTGGCCGCCTCGTTGCGGGCCGCGAAGGGCGTGTCCGCGTCGGCCATGAAATCCTCGTCCATCTCGACGCGGACGTGGTTGACCGCGCCGATCGCGCCTTCCGAGAGGAGCTTGCGGATGTGGCGGACCATCGGGTTCTGGATGTAGTTGTAGCCGAGCATCGCCACGCGGCCCGAGCCTTCCGCCGCCTTGGCCATCGCCTCGGCCTCGGCCAGGCTCGGCGCCATCGGCTTCTCGCACCAGACGTGCTTGCCGGCTTCGAGCGCCGCGATGGCCATCGGCGCGTGGAACTTGTTCGGCGTGGTGATCGAGACGACGTCTATCTCCGGATCGTCGATCAGGTCGCGCCAGTCGCCGGTCGCCTTCTCGAAGCCGAATTCCGCGGCGCGCTTCTCGGCCAGCGGCAGGTTCGCTTCGGCGAGGTGGACCAGGCGGGGGCGCGGGACGTCGCCGAAGACCGGGGCGACGGCGTTCCAGGCGAGCGCGTGGCATTTGCCCATGTAGCCGGTGCCCACGAGACCCACTCCGATGCGATCCATGCCGATTTCCCCTCAATGGATGGACGTGCACAAAGCGGCGCGCCGAAAATCATGGCGCTTCGCGCAAGCACCTGAATTCATGTCCGTTTCATGGATCGCGCCCGAGCGCGAAGCGTGTTTCTATCCACGATTCGAGCCGCCACACCACCCGTTCGGGGGCCATAAATAAACTAGATCGTCGATTGATGGAATGTTTATTCCATTTGATGTAGCCTCGCGCGATCGAAAGGGAAGACACAGGATGAACGAGGCTGAAACGCTGGCCGCGCCGCGCGATTTCGAATCGCTGCGCGCGATGATCATCACGCGCCGGCAATCCCTGCCGAAGCGCCTCGCGCAGGTCGCGGCCCACACGCTGGACAATCCCGACGAGATCGCCTTCGGCACGGCGGCGAGCATCGCGGCGGCGGCGGATGTCCAGCCCTCGACGCTGGTGCGCTTCGCCCAGCATTTCGGCTTCGAGGGCTTTTCGGACCTGCAGCGGATCTTCCGCGACCGCCTGAAGGAACGCACCAATTCCTATGAGGAGCGCCTCGCCGCGCTGCGCGCCGGGGCAGGGACGGGCTCGCACGAGAGCGCCGTCCTCGACGGCTTCCTCGACGCGGCACGCCGCTCGCTCGACAAACTTTCCCATGCCGTCGAGGCGCCGAAGCTGGAACGCGCCGTCGCGATCCTCGCCGATGCGCGCACGATCCACCTGATCGCGCGGCGCCGCTCCTACCCGATCTCCACCTATATGGCCTACGCCTTCGGCAAGCTCGGCATCCGCTGCACGTTGGTCGGTTCGCCGGTCGGCATCGACGCCGAGACGCTGGCGCTGGCCGGCAACGGGGACGCGGCGATCGCCGTCAGCTTTTCCCCCTATGCGTCGGAGACGGCCGAATACGCGCGAAATCTCGCGGCGCGGGGCGTCCCGGTCGTGGCGATCACCGACAGCGCGTTCTCGCCGCTCGCCGAACACGCCACGGAATGGTTCGAGGTGGCGGAGGCCGATTTCGCCGGCTTCCGCTCGCTTTCGGCGACCATGGCGCTGGCCATGGCTCTGACCGTCAGCGTCGCCGAGCGGCGCGCCGACCTCGATCCGAAGGGGAAAGAATAAATATTCCATATTGACTTGTGAATGGAATTTCCGTTTCATATTGACGCGGGCGCGGAACCGTTGCACACGTTTGCAAAGCGAGCCACCCCGGAGGAAACATGGCAATGGCTGAAACCCCGGACGGGCAGGGGAAGCTCGATGTCATCACGATCGGCCGGGTTTCGGTCGATCTCTACGGCCAGCAGATCGGCTCCCGCCTCGAGGACGTCGCGAGTTTCGCCAAATCGGTCGGCGGCTGCCCCGCCAACATCGCGATCGGCACGGCGCGACTCGGCCTGAAGTCGGCGCTGGTCACGCGCGTCGGGGACGAGCAGTTCGGCCGCTTCATCCGCGAGCAGATGGCGAGGGAAGGCGTGGAAACCGCCGGCATCGTCGACGATCCGGCAAGGCTGACCGCGCTCGCCATCCTTTCCGTCGAAAACGACAGGTCCTTTCCGCTGCTCTTCTATCGCGAGAATTGCGCGGACATGGCGCTCTCGGAGGACGATATCGACGAGAAGCTTTTTTCGCGGGCGCGCGCCGTCGTCGTCACGGGCACGCATTTCTCGCGCCCGAACACGGACGCCGCGCAGAAGAAGGCGATCCGCCTCATGCGCGGGCAGGGCGGCAGGGTCGCCTTCGACATCGATTACCGCCCCAATCTCTGGGGGCTTGCGGGCCACGCCGCGGGCGACCAGCGCTATGTGAAATCCGAGCGGGTCTCCGAGCATCTGAAAACGATATTGCCGGATTGCGACCTCATCGTCGGTACGGAGGAGGAGGTGCTGATCGCTTCCGGCGAGGATGACCTCCTGAGGGCGCTGAAGACGATCCGTGCGCTCTCAAACGCCGTCATCGTGCTGAAGCGCGGTCCGATGGGCTGCATCGTCTATGAGGGCGCGATTTCCGACGATCTCGAGGCGGGCATCGTCGGGCAGGGTTTTCCCATCGAGGTCTATAACGTGCTCGGCGCGGGCGATGCCTTCATGTCCGGCTTCCTGCGCGGCTGGCTCGGCGGCGAAAGCTTCGGGACGGCCGCGACCTGGGCCAATGCCTGCGGCGCGTTCGCGGTATCGCGGCTGCTCTGCTCGCCGGAGATCCCGACCTTCGAGGAACTGCAATATTTCCTCAAGAACGGATCGAAGGAGCATGCGCTGCGCAAGGACGAGGCGATCAACCATGTCCACTGGGCGACGACGCGGCGCGGCGACATACCGCTCCTGATGGGGCTGGCCTGCGACCACCGCTCGCAATTCGAGGAATTGGCGGGGCGGCTCGGCGCCGATCCCGCACGGATCCCGGCCTTCAAGGTGCTGGCCGTTAAGGCGGCGGCCAGAGTGGCGCAGGGTCGGCGCGGCTATGGCATGCTGATCGACGAGAAATACGGCCGCGAGGCCTTCTTCGAGGCGGCGAAGCACGGTTTCGACTGGATCGGCAGGCCGGTCGAGCGGCCGGGCTCGCGGCCGCTCCGGTTCGAGTTCGGGCAGGACATCGGCTCGCAGCTTGTCGACTGGCCGGTGACGCATACGGCAAAATGCCTGTGCTTCTATCATCCCGACGATCCGCCCGCCTTGAAGGAGGAGCAGCAGCAGAAGCTGCTCGCGCTCTTCCAGGCCTCGCGCAAGATCGGCCGCGAATTGCTGATCGAGATCATCGCCGGCAAGAACGGACCGCTCGGCGACGACACGGTGGCAAGGGCGCTCGACGAACTCTATGCTCTCGGCATCAAGCCGGACTGGTGGAAGCTCGAGCCGCAGGCGTCGAAGGCGGCCTGGAAACGGATCGAGGCCACGATTGCGCGCCACGACCCGTGGTGCCGCGGAATCGTGCTGCTCGGGCTCGATGCGCCGGCGGCCGAGCTCGAAGCGGCCTTCTCGGCGACCGCCGATACGGCTATCGTCAAGGGGTTCGCGGTCGGTCGCACCATCTTCGCCCATGCGGCGGAGGAATGGCTGGCCGGCAGGATGGACGACGAGGCCGCGATCGCCGAGATGGCCGAACGCTTCGGCCGGCTGACGGAGGCCTGGCTGGCCACACGGAAGCGCGCGGCGGCTTAGCGGAGGAAACTATCGATGACCAAGAAAATCCGCCTGACCATGGCGCAGGCGCTCACCCGTTTCCTGACGCGCCAGATGACGGAGATCGACGGCGAGAAGGTGCCGCTCTTCGGTGGCGTCTGGGCGATCTTCGGCCACGGCAACGTCGCCGGCATGGGCGAGGCGCTCTACCAGGTGCGCCGCGACCTGCCGACCTATCGCTCGCATAACGAGCAGGCGATGGTCCACGCGGCCGTCGGCTTCGCCAAGGCGAATTTCCGCCGCCGCATGATGGCCGCGACGACCTCCATCGGCCCCGGCGCGACCAATATGGTGACGGGAGCGGCGCTCGCGCATGTCAACCGCCTGCCAGTGCTGCTCCTGCCGGGCGACGTCTTCGCCAGCCGCGTTCCGGACCCGGTGTTGCAGCAGGTCGAGGATTTCGGCGACGGCACCGTCTCGGCGAATGACTGTTTCCGCCCGGTCTCGCGCTATTTCGACCGCATCACGCGGCCGGAGCAGATCGTGCCGGCGCTGACGCGCGCCATGGCCGTGCTGACCGACCCGGCCGAATGCGGGCCGGTGACGCTTTCGCTCTGCCAGGACGTGCAGGCGGAGGCATTCGATTATCCGGAAAGCTTCTTCGAGGAGCGGCTGTGGCTGCCGCGCCGGCAGCGGCCGGACGAGAACGAGTTGCAGGCGGCCGTGGAGGCGTTGCGCGGAGCGAAGGCGCCGCTCATCGTCTCGGGCGGCGGCACGCTCTATTCGGGCGCATCCGCCGCGCTCGAAGTGCTGGCCGGCAAGTCCGGCATCCCCGTGACCGAGACGCAGGGCGGCAAGTCGAGCCTGCCCGACGGCAACCCGCTCAACATGGGCGCGATCGGCGTCACCGGCACGTCGGCGGCCAACGCTCTGGCGGAGAAAGCCGACGTGGTGCTGGCGGTCGGCACGCGCTTCCAGGATTTCACGACGGGGTCCTGGGCGCTTTTCCGCAATCCGGACAAGACCATCATCGGGCTCAACGTGCAGCCCTTCGACGCGTTCAAGCACCGCGCGCTGCCGCTCGTCGCCGACGCGCGTGTCGGGCTGACCGAGCTTGCCGAGCATCTCGGCGGCTGGGCCGCGCCCAAGCCCTGGACCGAGAAGGCGAGGAAAGGCAAGGCCGAGTGGCGCAAGGCGGCCGACGCCGTCACCGCCTCGACCAATGCGGCGCTGCCTTCCGACGCGCAGGTGATCGGCGCGGTCCAGCGCGCCATGGGCGACGGCGTCGTGCTGGTCCATGCGGCCGGCGGCCTGCCGGGCGAGCTGCACAAGCTCTGGCAGGCGGACTGGCCGGGCTCCTATCACGGCGAATATGGCTATTCCTGCATGGGCTACGAGATCGCCGGCGCGCTCGGCGCCAAGATGGCGCGGCCGGACGAGGAGGTCGTCGTCATGCTCGGCGACGGCTCCTATTTGATGATGAATTCGGAGATCGCCACATCGGTCATGCTCGGGCTTAAGCTGACCATCGTGCTGCTCGACAATCGCGGCTTCGGCTGCATCAACCGGCTGCAGATGGCGACCGGCGGGGCCAACTTCAACAATCTGTTGAAGGACGCCCGCCATGATACCCTGCCGGATATCGATTTCGCCGCCCATGCGCGCAGCCTGGGGGCGGTGGGCGAGCACGTCTCCTCGACGGGCGACCTCGAGGCGGCTCTGAGGCGCTCGCGCGACAACGACCGCACGACGGTGATCGTCATCGATACCGATCCGCTGGTCTCGACCGAGGCGGGCGGGCACTGGTGGGACGTGGCCGTGCCCGAGGTCAGTATGCGCAAGGAGGTCAACGCCGCGCGCAAGGCCTATGAAGAGAAACGGCAGGCGCAAAGCGTCGGGGATTGAATATTCCTCCTCATCCGGCCCTTTGGGCCACCTTCTCCCCGTCGGGGAGAAGAGGAAGAAGCGGCGCGGCCGGCGTTCCTCTCCCCGGTGGGGAGAGGATGGTTCGCGAAGCGAACCGGGTGAGGGGGAGAGCGACTTGTCACGCGCAATTGCCCCTGCAAGAGGGGATGCGAAACCTGGAGAACGACATCTTGAAAGCCAAACTGGGCATGTCCCCCATCGCGTGGTGGAACGACGACCTCGTGGAACTCTCCGACGACGTTTCGCTGGAGGAGTGCCTGCGACAGTCGCGTTCGGCCGGCTTCACCGGCATGGAGAAGGGACGGCGCTTCCCGGACGACCCGGACGTGATGCTGCCGATCCTGAAGAAGGCCGACGTGACGCTCTGCGGCGGCTGGTTCTCCGGCACGCTGACGATCGAGGACCTGTCGGCGAACAAGGACCGCATCCGGCCGATGATCGAGCTTTTCAAGGCCGTCGGCGCGCCCTGTATCGTCTATGGCGAGGTCGGCCGCTCCATCCAGGGCGACCGCTCGAAGCCGCTGGCGCAGAAGGCCGTGCTGTCGGATGACGAGATGAAAGCCTATGCGCGCCGGATGACCGAGTTCGGCGAATGGTGCGCGGGCGAGGGGATGCCGCTTGCCTACCATCATCACATGGCGGCCGTGGTGCAGTTCGAGCACGAACTCGACGCCTTCATGAAGCATTCCGGCGAAGGCATTCCGCTTCTGCTCGACGCCGGGCATCTGGCCTTTGCCGGCGGCGACGTGCTGCGCGCCATCGACAACCACCACAGGCGCATCAGCCATGTCCACGTGAAGGACGTGCGCATGGGCGTGATCAGGGGACTGGACTGGAAGAAGCAGTCCTTCCTCGACGCGGTGGCGCTCGGCGCCTTCACCGTGCCGGGAGACGGCTCGCTCGATTTCGGCGCCATCGTGCAGAAATTCGCCGATTACGGCTATGAGGGCTGGTTCGTGGTCGAGGCCGAGCAGGACCCGAAGAAGAACCCGCCCCTGAAGATGGCCGAGATCGGCCACAAGGAACTGATGCGGGTCATGACCGCCGCGGGCTATACGGTCGAGACGCAGGGATTTCCGAACTAGAGGAGCATGCTGACCTGTCGGCCGCATTCACCCCACCCCCGGCCTGTCGGCCGGACCCTCCCCTCGAGGGGAGGGAAAGCGCCGCCGCTTTCCTCCCCCTATGAGGGGGAGGTGCCGCCGAAGGCGGCGGAGGGGTGAATCCAAACCGAGGTGGTTTGTAGTGCAAAGTGAAGAAGTCATACTGAATTGCTGAAATCGGACGCCGACCATCCCTTCTTCCGGCCGCTGTGGCGGCGGATCGCCATCTTCGTGGTGTGCGTCGCGTGGGCGGGGCTCGAATTCTACGGCGGGTCGCGGGACTGGGGCGTCATCGCGTTGGCGTTCGCGGGCTACGCCGCCTACGTCTATCTCTTCCGCTACAACCCGCCGGACGAGAACAAGGACCCGTCCATCGGGAAGGAATGAGCGAGGAAAACATGCCGAATTTGCTGGTGAAGCCGAACGGGAAGCAGGGCCGCGTCACCCATGTCACGCCGGAAAGCGCCGGCTGGACCTATGTCGGGTTCGATCTCTTCCGTCTCAAGCCGGGCGAGAAAGCGGAGGCCGACACCGGTGGGCGCGAAGCCTGCCTGGTTCTCATCGCCGGCAAGGGCAGGGCGGAGGCCGACGGGAAGGATTTCGGCGAGATCGGCGAGCGCGCGTCGCCCTTCGAGGGCAAGCCGTGGTCGGTCTATATTCCGGCGGGCTCGCGCTGGAAGGTGACCGCCACGACCGGCCTCGAACTCGCCGTCTGCACGGCGCCCGGCAAGGCGAAGAGCTATCCCGCGCGCGTCATCGCGCCGGACGATCTCGGCCAGGAAACGCGCGGCAAGGGCACCAACACGCGCTATGTCACCAACATCCTGCCGGAGACGGACAAGGGCGCGGATTCGCTGCTGGTGGTCGAGGTCATCACGCCGGGCGGCCACACCTCCTCCTATCCGCCGCACAAGCACGACGCGGACAATCTGCCGGCGGAATCGCAGCTCGAGGAGACCTACTACCACCGCATCAACCCGCCGCAGGGCTTTGCCTTCCAGCGGGTCTATACGGATGCCGACCGGAATGGCGACCGGTCATTGGACGAGACGATGACGGTGGAGGATGGCGACGTCACCCTCGTCCCGCGCGGCTATCACCCCTGCGCGGCCTGCCACGGCTACGACCTCTATTACCTCAACGTGATGGCGGGGCCTCGCCGGACGTGGAAGTTCCACAACGCCAAGGAGCATGAGTGGCTGCTGAAGGCCTAAGGATGGGTGGGCTTCATCCCTGCGGTGCGAGCCTCGAAGGACGCACCTGCAAGTTGCCCGCGCACGATGACGACACTCCCTATACCAGCACCGGCTGCCTGACCCGGTCCTTGCCGCCGAAGACGCGCAGATAGCGCTCGACTTCCTTCGGGTCGCCGGTCGCCTTTTCCGGGTTGTCGGAGAGCTTCACCGCCGGGTGGCCGTTCGCCTCGCTGACCTTGCAGACCAGCGAGATGGCGCGGAGCTGGTCGTTGCGTTCCGGCGCGCAGTCGACGAAGTCGTTGGTGAGGTTGGTGCCCCAGCCGAAGCTCAGCCGCGCCTTGCCGCGGAAATGCAGATAGGCCTTCTCGATCGTATCGACGTCGAGCGCGTCGGAGAAGATCAGGAGCTTCTTCCTCGGGTCCTTGCTCTTCGCCTTCCACCACTCGATGATCTTCTCGCCGCCCTCGATCGCCGGCGCGCTGTCGGGGCGGAAACCGGTCCAGTCGGCGACCCAGTCGGGCGCGTCCTTGAGGAAGGCGGACGTGCCGAACGAGTCCGGCAGCACGATCAAAAGATTGCCGCCATAGTAGCGCTGCCAGTCGGCCAGCACCTTGTAGGGCGCGGCGCGCAGCTCCTCGTCGTTGCGCGCCAGCGCCGCCAGCACCATCGGCAGCTCGTGCGCGTTGGTGCCGAGCGCCTCTAGGTCGGTATCCATGGCGAGCAGCACGTTCGACGTGCCGGTGAAGGAAAGGCCGATGCCTTCCTTCAGCGCCTCCACGCACCAGCGCTGCCAGAGGAAGGAGTGGCGGCGGCGGGTGCCGAAATCGGAGATCTGCAGGTCGGGATATTTGCGCAGCCGCTCCACCTTGGCCCAGGTCTTGGCCTTGGCGCGGGCGTAGAGCACGTCGAGCGCGAAGGGCCCGAGCGAGCGCATCGCGGCGCGCGAGCGCAGTTCGTTGATGATGGCGAGCGCCGGAATCTCCCACATGGTGGTCTCGCTCCACGGACCATGGAAGTGGAGCACGTACTGGCCGTCATGACGGGTGAGCTCGTATTCGGGCAGGCGGAAGCCGGCGAGCCATGACAGGAAATCGGGCTCGAATATCTGCTTGCGGCCGTAGAAGGTGTTGCCGGCCAGCCAGATCATCTCCTTCTTGGAGAAGCGGATGGTGCGGGCGTGATCGAGCTGCTCGCGCAGCTCCCGCTCGTCGATCTCGTCGGCGAGACGGACCGAAGTGGTGCGGTTGATGAGCGTGAAGGTCGCCTGGACGGTCGGATAGAGACCCCAGATCATCTGCAGCATCAACAGCTTGTAGAAGTCCGTGTCGAGCAGGCTACGGATGATCGGATCGAGCTTCCAGGTGTGGTTGTACACCCGGCGGGCGATATCGGTTCTGGGCATTTTCCGTCCATCCCTAAACGGTAGAGCCGCGAAAAGTCGGAGGCCGGATCGCGGACCGTCACCATCCTGCCCGGCTCCTCCTCGCCATAGGTGGCGGATGAGGACCTGCTGTCAATGTCCGTCAGCAGCCCGTTTCTTGGCACAACGGTGGCGGCTTGTTCGGTTTCCGGCCAAGGAATAAGCAGGAAGCGGACAACTGACCAGGATAGTCATGGCCGCCATTCCCCCGATCCGGACAAAATTTTTCTATGGCTGGATCGTCGTCGCGGTCGCCTTCGTCTCCATGGGCATCGCCGTCAACACGCGGACGGCATTCTCGCTCCTCTATCCGCCGATCCTCGACGAATTCGGCTGGGAGCGCGGCGCGACCGCCGGCGCCTTCTCGCTCGGCTTCCTGGCGTCCACGGCGGCGGTGCCGGTGGTCGGCATGATGATCGACCGCTACGGCCCGCGGCTGGTCCTGCCGCTCGCCGCTTTCGTCATGGCGGCGGGATTGATCGGCGTCACCTTCGTGACCACGCCGCTGCAGTTCTCGCTGACGCTCGGCCTCCTGACGGTCGGCGGGTCCATGCCGCTTACCTATATCGGCCATTCCATGTTCCTGCCGAACTGGTTCGTCCGCCGGCGCGGGCTCGCCATCGGCCTCGCCTTCTCGGGCGTCGGCGTCGGCTCGATCCTCATGCTGCCGCTGCTGCAGGCGGTGATCGAGGCGGGCGGCTGGCGCGCGGCCTGCCGGATCATGGCGGTGCTTTGTGCAGCGCTGATCCCCCTCAATTTCCTGCTCCAGCGGAAGAGCCCGGAAGGGCTCGGCCTGCTGCCGGACGGGGAGGGCCGGGGACCGGCGCGGGCGCCCATGCCCTCGACGGTGGTCGACGAGGCTTGGGTGGAGCGCGACTGGACGCTGGGGCACGCGATGCGCACGCCGCGCTTCTGGTGGATCTCGGCCGGCTTCTTCTGTGCGCTATACGCCTGGTACACGGTGCAGGTGCACCAGACGCGCTATCTCGCCGATGTCGGCTTCGGCGCGGGGGAGGCCGCCTTCGCGCTCGGGCTGGTCGGCCTTTGCGGCGTGGCCGGCCAGATATGGATCGGGCATTTCTCCGACCGGATCGGCCGCGAATGGGCCTGGACCATCGGCATGTCGGGCTTCATCGTCACGGCGCTGGCGCTGCTGGCCCTGGACCACAACAAGTCCCGGCTCCTGATGTACCTGATGGTCGCCTCGCAGGGGCTGATGGGCTACGGGGTCGCCTCGGTGTTCGGCGCCATGCCGGCGGAAATCTTCGCCGGGCGCCGGTTCGCGACCATTTTCGGGATGCTGAGCGTGTTCGGCAATATCGGCGCCGGCGTGGGGCCGTGGCTGACGGGCGACCTCTACGACCGGACGGGCAGCTACCGGAGCGCGTTCATCCTCCTGATCGTGCTGTCCGCCGTTTCGATCGCGTGCATCTGGATGGCGGCGCCGCGCAAGGTGCGCCTTGTGGCGGGGCAGGCCGCCCGGCGCGCGGCGACCGCACCGGGCGGTGCCTAGGCCTAGGCTCTACGGCCGGTTCAGTTCCAGACGATCTCCGGCGTCTCGCGGAAGGCGAAGCGCTCCAGATGGCTGGCAATCACGTGCTGTACGCGCGAGAGGCCGACGGTGCTGCCTGCGGTCGCGGTGAGGCTCAGCATGTTGCCGGCGGCGGCAAGGGAGCAACTGCCGAAGTCGAAGACGATCGTGCCGCGCTCGGGCGTGAAGCTGACCGCCACCTTGTGGCCGAAATGCTTGCAGAGCTGCTGGAGATAGCCGCTAGCCTTCTCGCTGAAGACGATGGCGGAGGAGGTGAGGAGCGGGGTCCGCGTGTCGGTTGTCATGCGGTCTGTGCCTTTCATAGCAGGACATGAACTCGATTGTCGGGACATCCCGACCCCGGCCTTCGGCAGGGGGCGGGACCGGTTTTGTCGAAAGCCGCCGGGATCAGAGCGTGTGGGGCGGATCGCGCCGCGTCAGTTCGGCAAGCTCCTCGGCGGCGCGGGTGAGGATCGCGAGCGCCTTCTTCTGCGTCTCGGCGGGGGCGTCGACGATGTCGGCAAGCGCGGCGCGCACGCGCCGGCGAATCGCATGGAACTCGTGCCGCATGGCGTGGCGCTCTTCGCGGCGCCCGCGTCCGACCGGCGCATCGTCCGCCCAGTTGAACCACTCGCGCGCCTTGGCCATCTTCTCGCCGAAGCGTTCGATCTGTTCGAGGACGCCGTCGACGACGTCGCGGTTTTCCTCGAGATGCTGGCGGCCGGCGTCGGTGATGGCGAAGACCTTCTTGTTACCCTCGGTGGTCGAGGCGGCGTAGCCGGCCTCCTCCAGGAAGGTCAGCGTCGGGTAGACGACGCCGGGGCTCGGGCTGTAGATGCCGCTCGAAAGCTCCTCCAGCGCCTTGATGATGTCGTAGCCGTGGCGCGGCGCCTTTTCGATCAGCGACAGCGCGATGAGGCGCAGATCGCCGTCGGCCAGCATCTTGCCGGCGCGGAACATGTTGCCGCCGCCTCCGCCGAAGCCCTTGCCGAACGGACCGAAGCCCTGATGCCCGCCGAACCTGCGGGACATGAAGCGCATGAGGCCGTCGTCGCAACCTCCGCGATGGTGATGATGATGCATGGTTTGTGCTTCCGTTATTTCTTACGATATATCGCAAGATAAATCGGCTGGGCCGTCGCGTCAAGATATATCGCGAGATATGTCGGAATTTGGTCCGACCTGCCTTTGAGGAGGCATTAACCGGCTGCGCCCTATGCTCCGCCACCCGAAAGTCGGCTCCAGGGGTCGCGGTAGCGAGTGGGATAGGATCGGTGCGCGATTTTGCTTCGTTTCTGGATGAATCGCCGGAACCGTCCGCCAAGCCGGCGCCGGAACCGGAAGCTTTTGACGAAGGAGGCGCGGCGCCGTCCATACCCTTCGGCTTCGTCGCCGGCTCGGCGGTGGGCTCCGTCGGTGGCGGCGCGCCGGAGTTCCTGGCGACCTATCTTGGGCTCAATGACGATCGCGGGGCGACGGAAGCGCTGCCGGAAACCGCTCCCGAGGCCATCGCGCGCGAACTCGCGCTGCACCGCGTCGCGGACATGAAATCGCTGGACCGGCTGCGACGGGAATTCGCGTTCGGCAACCATCCCGACCGCGTTCGGCCCGAATGGCGCGACCGCGCCATAGCGCGGATGCAGACCGCCAACCGGCTGATCGACGAAGCCAAGCAGCGGCTGGCCGGTCGACGCGGCTAAGCTACGACCCTATTGAGGCCGACGTCATCCTCGGGACAAGCCCGAGGATATGCCTTGAGCGACGCAATTGCGGGTGCTCCAAGCGAGGCGGAAAGCAGATATCCAGGGCGACAACCGGCGGCTACGGCAGATCCTCGGGACAAGCCCGAGGATAACGCTGACATCAGCCGCGCCGACCGCCCAGACGTCGGCGCCTGTCAGAAGAAGCTCTTGTCAGAAGAAGCTCTTGCGCTGCCACCAGCCGGTCTTGCGCGGCCGCGTCTCGTCGTTGCCCGACGATATCACGACCGGCTCTGCCGGCTCTGCTGGTTCCGCCGGCTCGGCCGGCTTTTCCTCCGCCGGTTCCGCGTCCCTGGCGACCTCGCTTTCCGCATTCGCCGGGGCGCTCGCCGCCACGTGGGCCTCGCCATTGGCGGCCTGTTCGCTCACGGCGGCTTCGGCCTTGCGCGAGCGGCGACGAGCGGGCTTCTTCGGCGTCGCGGTTTCCACCGGCGCAGCCTCTTCCGCCGCTATCTCGATCTCGGCGACGGCGGGCTCGCTCACTACCTCGCTGTCCGTAGAGGCGGCCGTGATTTCCGCAACCGGCGCTTCCTCATGCCCGGAAGCCGCCTCATGAGTGTCTTCGCCCTCATCGTGCTCGGCGTGATCGCGCCGGTTGCGCTTGCCGCCGCGGCGGCCGCGCCGACGCTTCCTTTGCTCGCCGGAGGCCTCTTCGCCGCCGGCTTCCAAAGCCTGCGCTTCACCCTCGGCGCTCTCTTCCTCCTCGCCGTCGTCTGACGCCTCGGCTTCGCCGGCCTCGAATGCCGGCCGCTCGCTGCCATGGCCACGTTCGTCGCCGTGCTCGCGGCCGCCGCGCCGGCGCCGACGGCGCCGCCGCTTGCGCTGGCCATCGCCTTCCTCGTCGGCGCGGGCATGCGGTTCCGGCCGTTCCTCCTCGGCCGCGACGATCTCGTCTTCGTCCGCCTCCATCGCCTCGAAGGCCGGCGTGTCCGCAACTGCGTTTTCTATCACCGGGCGAGGCTCGGCGGGCGCGCCGCGCGTGATGGCGTAGTGCTGGACGCCGACCTCGTCGTCCGCCTCGATGGTGATCGAAAGGCCGAAGCGCTGCTCGAGTTCGGTCAGGTTCGAGCGCTTGTGGTTGAGCACGTAGAGCGCCGTCTGGGAGGGCGTGCGCACCGTGATGTGGTGGCGCGAATCCTTCAGCAGGTGTTCCTCGATGCCTCGCATCACATGCAGCGCCGTCGAGGAATCGGAGCGCACATGGCCGGTGCCGCCGCAATGCGGGCAGGGCTTCATGGTCGATTCCAGGACGCTGGCGCGGATGCGCTGGCGCGACATCTCCATAAGCCCGAAATGCGAGATGCGGCCGACCTGGATGCGGGCCCGGTCGTTCTTCAGGCAATCCTTGAGCTTCTTCTCCACCGCGCGGTTGTTGCGGTTCTCCTCCATGTCGATGAAGTCGATGACGATGAGACCGGCGAGATCGCGCAGCCTCAACTGCCGGGCCACTTCATCCGCCGCTTCAAGATTGGTCTGCAACGCCGTGTCTTCGATCGAGTGTTCCCGGGTGGAGCGGCCGGAATTCACGTCGATGGCGACAAGCGCCTCGGTCTGGTTGATGATGATGTAGCCGCCCGACTTCAGCGTCACCTGCGGCTGCAGCATCCTGTCGAGCTGCGCCTCGATCCCGTTGCGGGCGAAGATCGGCGTCGGATCGCGGTAGGGCTGGACCACCTTCGCATGGCTCGGCATGAGCATGCGCATGAAGTCCTTGGCCTCGCGGTAGCCGTCCTCGCCGGCGACCAGGATCTCGTCGATGTCCTTGTTGTAGAGGTCGCGCACCGAGCGCTTGATGAGCGAGCCTTCCTCATAGACGAGCGCCGGCGCGGTCGACTGCAGCGTCAGCGTGCGGACGTTTTCCCACAGCCGCATCAGATATTCGTAGTCGCGCTTGATCTCGGCCTTGGTGCGGTTTTCGCCCGCCGTGCGCAGGATGACGCCCATGCCCTGCGGCACGTCGAGGTCCTTGACGACGTCCTTCAGCCGCTTGCGGTCCTGCGCGTTGGTGATCTTGCGGCTGATGCCGCCGCCGCGCGCCGTGTTCGGCATCAGCACGGAGTAGCGGCCGGCAAGCGAGAGATAGGTGGTGAGCGCCGCGCCCTTGTTGCCGCGCTCCTCCTTGACGACCTGGACGAGCAGGATCTGCCGCCGCTTGATGACTTCCTGTATCTTGTAGGTGCGGCGCATCGGGCGGCGCCGGTGCTGGGCCTCGTCCAGCGCATCCTCTGCGCCGACCGATTCGACCTCGCTCTCGTCGGAGCCGGACGCCTCGCCGTGCTCGTCGGCGGCGCCGTGTTCTTCCTCGTCGGCTTCATGGCCGTTCGGCTCGATCTCCTCGGAGATGGTTTCGGCCGCCACGCTCTCGGCCATGACCGGGCTGCCGCCCTCGCCATGTTCCCCGCCGGACGCTTCGGCGGTCCCGGCGTCGCTTCCGCCGAGGGAGGCATCCTCGCCGCCATCTGCCTCTTCGGCGCGTTCTTCCGATTCAGGAGCTTCGGTCGCGTCGGCCGCTTCCGCCTTCTGTTCCGGGCGGCCGCGGCCGCGGCCCTTGCCCCCGCGCCGACGACGCCGGCCGCCGCGTTCCTCGTTCTCTTCCTCGGCGTCCTCGGCTTCCGCCGCCTCGGCCTCGGCCTTCAGGAGCGCCTGCCGGTCGGCGACCGGAATCTGGTAATAATCGGGATGGATTTCGTTGAAGGCCAGGAAACCGTGGCGGTTGCCGCCATATTCGACGAAGGCCGCCTGCAGCGAGGGTTCGACGCGCGTCACACGCGCCAGGTAGATGTTTCCTCTGAGCTGCTTCTTGTCCTGTGATTCGAAATCGAACTCTTCGATACGGTTACCGCGGGTGACGACGACTCGCGTTTCCTCCGGGTGGGAGGCGTCTATGAGCATCTTGTTGGGCATATTCGAAAATCTCCCCGACAGCTCCCGTCCTCGGCGTGGGCGGATAGGCGCCACGCGTCGGGATGCGGCAGGTGTCGGATAATTGCGGGTGCGCCGGGGGACCTTTAGGCATGGCGGAAGGGATGACCGGCGCCACAGCGGCGCGGGTTCCACCCGATCTGACCATATCCATGCCTGGGTTCATCACATTTCCCGGCGGGACCGCATCTTTGATATTTGGATCCGGATATCCGGACCCGCTCTTTCGCTTCTACAAAGCCGGCGCGGGATTCCGATCCCGACCGTTTTCCTCACACTGGAGCTTCCGTCAATCGGAATGCCCCGAGAGAATTCGCAGAGCCGCATGTGTCCCCGGAAGAACGCAATTTCAAGCCGCCTCTTTCCGCCTCTTGCCTAAGCATGGCGGTCAGGTCCGGTCCGGGCATTGCAGCGACCCTTTGTCGCTTTTATGATTTGGCGCGGTTCATGGCAACCCTGTTTCGACGCCGGCTTACCGACCGGGCGGCGCGAGCGTGGTCAGCAAGGTTTGGTTAACCAGGCGCGGTTACCTGTCGTTAATCGATGCGCCCGGTTGCCATCGGCCGGCGCGGCCTGCCGGAAAGGATGATGATGCGACGGCCCACAGCGGACTTCCGGCGTCTTCTCGCGGTCCGCATCCTGCTGCTCGCCGTGGCGTTCGGCCTGTCGGGCCTTGCGCTTTCGGTTGCCGCGCCGCCGGCCCGTGCCGACATCATCGAGGCGCACGACCTGGTGATGGCGGGCGACGCGCTGCGCACGCGCATCGTCATGCAGCTCGACGGCGAGGCCTCGCTTCACTGGTTTCTCCTGCGCGCGCCGCACCGGCTGGTGGTGGACCTGCCGAGGACGGGCTTCGCCATCGTGCCGGACGAGCTCAAGCCGCGGGGGCTGGTGACGAATGTGCGCTACGGCAAGATAAGCGAAGACCATTCGCGCATGATCTTCGCCGTCAACGGGCCGTTCACGGTCGACGGGATTTCCGTCGTGAAGAACGAATCCTCGCCCGGCTACCGGTTCGTCGCCGACGTCGTGGCGGCGCCGGAAGCGGCTTTCGAGGCGGCGCTGGCGAAGCAGGCCGGCACCGCGCCGCATGCCGCCGCAGCCGCGGACGAGCCGGTCAAGACCGGGCCCGAGGCTCCCGGCAAGCCTTTCACGATCGTCATCGATCCGGGCCATGGCGGCATCGACGGGGGCGCGGAAGGGGTGAGCGGCGTGGTCGAGAAGAACATCACGCTCGCCTTCGGCCTCCAGCTCAGGGACGCCCTGGAAAAGGTCGGAAAATACAAGGTCTTCATGACGCGCGACGACGACCGCTTCCTGCCGCTCGACGAAAGGGTGCGGATCGCCCGCCAGGACGACGCGGACCTGTTCATCTCCATCCACGCGGACACCATCTCGATCAAGGGCATACGCGGGGCGACGGTCTATACCGTTTCCGACAAGGCGTCGGATGCCGCCGCCGCCGCCGTCGCCACCCGCGAAAACCTTTCCGACGATCTCGCCGGGGTCACGATCCCGGACGCCAACCAGCAGGTCGCCGACATCCTGGTCGACCTGATCCGCCGCGAGACGCATTCATTTTCCATCCGTTTCGCCCGCACGCTGGTCGACCAGCTGTCGAACTCGATCGAGCTGATCAACAATCCGCACCGTTTCGCCGGTTTCCGCGTCCTCAGGGCGCCCGACGTGCCTTCCGTCCTGGTCGAACTCGGCTACCTGTCCAACCCCAAGGACGAGGCCGAATTGCGCGACCCCAAATGGCGGACCAAGACGATAGACAGCATGGTGAGGGCGATCGAACTGTTCTCTGTGGCCAGGATGAGGGCCGGGGGATGACCGCTTCCCGCGCGCCGCGGCCGGCGCATCATGCGTTGCAGAGAGACAACAGTTCGCGGCTTTGTGGTATCCATATTCGCCGCCGAGCCGTCGTTGCCCCATTTTGCCCACAACGGCGAAGCAAGGATCGCCGGATAAGAGTAAGGTGGCGCGGGCACGAGTCACGCCGGATGGTTTGCGCGTCCGGGCACGTCCGATGCGCGCTGGAGCAGGCATGATACGACTTCTGGGCTATTTTTTCGGCGTCGGGGTGATGCTGGCGCTGCTGGCGGCTGCCGGCGTGGCGATCTATGTCGGCAATCTGACCAAGGATCTGCCGGATTACGAGGTGCTGGCGAAATACGAGCCGCCGGTGACGACGCGTTTCCACGCGGCGGACGGCTCGCTGATGGCCGAATATGCGGACGAGAGGCGGCTCTACCTGCCGATCCAGGCGATCCCGGACCGGGTCAAGGCGGCCTTCATCTCGGCCGAGGACAAGAATTTCTATACGCATCCCGGCATCGACGTGCAGGGCATCATCCGCGCCGTGCTCACCGACATCCGCAATCTCGGCACCGGAAAGCGGCCGGTCGGAGCCTCCACCATCACGCAGCAGGTCGCGAAGAACTTCCTTCTTTCCTCGGACCAGACGATCGCGCGCAAGATCAAGGAGATGATCCTGGCCTTCCGCATCGAGCGCGCCTATTCCAAGGACCGCATCCTGGAGCTCTACCTCAACGAGATATTCCTCGGGATGGGCTCCTATGGCGTCGCCAGCGCGGCCCTTACCTATTACGACAAGTCGGTGAACGAACTGACGGTTGCGGAAGCCGCCTATCTCGCCGCGCTGCCCAAGGGCCCGTCCAACTACCAGCCCTTCCGCCACGCGGACCGCGCCATAGAGCGGCGCAATTTCGTCATCGACCGCATGGTCGAGAACGGCTACGTCAGCAAGGAAGAGGGCGAGAAGGCCAAGGCCGAGCCGCTCGGCGTCAAGTTGCGCCGCAGCGGCACCTATCTCTTCGCCGCCGAATATTTCACCGAGGAAGTGCGCCGCGAAATCCTTGCCCGCTACGGCAAGGAGGCGCTCTACGAGGGCGGCCTGTCGGTCCGCACCTCGCTCGATCCGAAGATGCAGCGTCTCGCGCGCAAGGCGCTTCAGCACGGGCTGATCAAATACGACACGCTGCGCGGCTATCGCGGCCCGGTGGACAAGATCGACCCCTCCGGCGACTGGGGGCCGGCGCTCGGCAAGGTCAACGCGCTGAGCGACGTGCCCGAATGGCACCTCGCCGTCGTCCTTGGCGCCACGGACGAGGGCGTCACCGTCGGCATCCAGCCGGGTCGCCTGCAGTCCGGCGCGCTCGCGCCGGAGCGCGAGAAGGGCTTCATCGCCACCGGCGACATGAGGTGGGCGATGCGCCACTTCAAGGACGGCAAGCTGCTCAGGGCGAAATCGCCCGCCGAGGTGCTGTCGCTCGGCGATGTCGTCTATGTCGAAAAGAAGCAGGTCGCCGAGCAGGGCAACGATCCGGAGAGCGCCGGCGAGGCCACCGAAGGATCGGGCGGCTGGCTGCTGCGCCAGGTGCCGCAGATCGAGGGCGGCATGGTGGCGATGGACGCGCATACCGGCCGCGTGCTCGCCATGGTGGGCGGCTTCTCCTATGCCGAATCGGAGTTCAACCGCGCCACCCAGGCGATGCGGCAGCCCGGTTCCTCCTTCAAGCCGATCGTCTATTCCGCCGCGCTTGACAACGGTTATACGCCGGCCTCCGTGGTGCTCGACGCCCCGATCACGATCAAGGTCGGGAACACGATCTGGCAGCCGCACAATTACGGCGGCAAATGGGCCGGGCCCTCGACGCTTCGGCTCGGCATCGAGAAGTCGCGCAACCTGATGACGATACGTCTCGCCCAGGATCTCGGCATGAACATCGTCTCGGAATATGCGGAGCGCTTCGGCGTCTACGACCATCTCGCGCCCTACCTGCCGATGGCGATCGGCTCCGGCGAGACGACCGTGATGCGCATGGTGGCTGCCTATGCGGTGATGGCCAATGGCGGCAAGCAGATCAAGCCGTCGCTCATCGACCGCATCCAGGACCGCTACGGCAAGACCATCTTCAAGCAGGACCAGCGCACCTGCGAAGGCTGCAACGCGCAGGACTGGGAGAACCAGCCCGAGCCCACGATCGTCGACAACCGCGAGCAGGTCCTCGATCCGATGACCGCCTACCAGATCACCTCGATGATGGAAGGCGTGGTGCAGCACGGCACCGGCTACATCATCCATGATCTCGGCTATCCGATCGCGGGCAAGACCGGCACGACCAATGAGGAGAAGGACGCCTGGTTCGTTGGCTACACGCCGGACCTCGTCGTAGGCCTCTACATGGGCTACGACACGCCGAAGCCGATGGGCCATGGCTCGACCGGCGGCGGGCTGGCGGCGCCTGTGTTCAAGGAATTCATGAAGGACGACCTTGCCGGCACCCGCCCGGTGGACTTCCGCGTGCCGCCCGGCATGAAGCTGATCGCGATCGACCGCAAGACGGGCATGCGTGCCGAGGGCGGCGGACCGGACGTCATCATGGAGGCCTTCAAGCCCGGCACCGGCCCGGCGGACACCTATTCCGTCATCGGCATGGGCGACGAGGTCGACATCAATGCGCCGCGGTCGCTCTCGCCAGAGGCGAACCAGGCAGTCACGACCGGCAGCGGCGGGCTTTACTGACCGCCGCTCCCCGCGTCCTTTACAGCCGGACCGCCGGTCCCTATGTTCCGCGCCGATTCAACACCTTGATGGAACGGGAAGAGCGAGCCTATGCGCGCCGAAACGGAAAGCCTCGTCGACGAGATCAAGCAGGCGATCGCCCTGCTGAGGAGGCATCTTTGACTGGGATCAGGCTCTAAAACGGCTCGACTACCTCAACAGCCGCGCCGAGGACGGCGCGCTCTGGAACGACCCGCAGGAAGCGCAGAAGCTGATGCGGGAGCGCCAGTCGCTGGATGACGGCATCAAGTCGGTGCGCGGGCTGACGCAGGCGCTGGAAGACAATGTCGGGCTGATCGAACTCGGAGAGGAAGAGGGCGACCAGGGCGTCGTGGCGGAGGCCGAGGCGGCGATCCGCGCGCTCTCCGGCGAGGTCAAGGCGCGCCAGATCGAGACGATGCTCTCGGGCGAGGCGGACGCCAACGACACCTATCTCGAAGTCCATGCCGGGGCAGGGGGCACGGAGAGCCAGGACTGGGCCTCGATGCTTCTGCGCATGTACACGCGGTGGGCCGAGCGCCGCGGCTTCAAGGTCGAGGTGCTTGAAATGCATGACGGCGAGGAAGCCGGCATCAAGTCGGCGACCATCCTCGTCAAGGGCCACAACGCCTATGGCTGGCTGAAGACGGAATCCGGCGTCCACCGGCTGGTGCGCATCTCGCCCTACGATTCGAACGCCCGGCGGCACACGTCCTTCGCCAGCGTCTGGGTCTATCCGGTGGTCGACGACACGATCGAGATCGACATTCCGGAATCGGACGTCCGCATCGACACCTATCGTTCCTCCGGCGCCGGCGGCCAGCACGTCAACACGACCGATTCGGCGGTGCGCATCACGCATATCCCGACGGGCATCGCGGTCGCCTGCCAGGCCGAGCGCTCGCAGCACAAGAACCGGGCCACCGCCTGGGAGATGCTGCGCTCGCGGCTCTACGAGGAGGAACTGAAGCGGCGCGAGGAAGCGGCCAACGCCACCGAGGCTTCCAAGACCGACATCGGCTGGGGCCACCAGATCCGTTCCTATGTGCTGCAGCCCTACCAGCTCGTGAAGGATCTGCGCACCGGGACCGAGAGCACCAGCCCGTCGGACGTGCTCGACGGCGATCTCGACGGCTTCATGAAGGCATCGCTGGCGCAGCGCATCGAGGGCGGCGCGGGGCAGGCGGTCGAGGATATCGAGTAGGAATTCTTCTTTATCTCCCCCGCGTGGGGCAGGAAAAGCTTCTTCAGGACCGCTTCTTCGGCGCGCCGTACATCCATTTGACGATGAGCATCGCCGGCAGGACCCAAAGCAGCCCGGAGAACAGGAAATAGGCGAAATGGACGAGGCCGCTCGCCTGCGACAGCCTCGCCTCGGCGACCACCATCGCGGCTACCGCATAGACGATGACGAGCAGGACGATCAGGATCGAGCCGATCAGTCTCTTGATGCGTGGGGGCATGGACACTCCTTCGGCGGTCTCATAGGCTCCGGCGGGCAGCGGCGCAACGGACCAGCAGCGTCCGCGCGACGGCATGTCGCGTCCGCCATGCTCCGCTTTGGGCGCGCACGGTGCTATGCCACCGGCAATCCTGGCGTCCCCCGGGGCAGCAAAGCATGACCGCAGCAACGATTGACATGATGGACCGCTCCACGCGCGGCGCAGTCGGCAAGGCCGCGCGCAACCGCGCCCTGGTGCGCACCTGGCTCTATGTGGTCGCGGTCGTGCTCTTCGGGCTGTTTCTCGTCGGCGGCGCGACGCGGCTGACGAATTCCGGCCTTTCCATCACGGAGTGGCAGCCGATCCACGGCGTCATACCGCCGCTCAATGCGGCGGAATGGCAGGAGGAATTCGCCAAGTACAAGCAGATACCAGAATACAAGGTGCTGAACCGCGACATGGACCTCGCCGGCTTCAAGCGCATCTTCTGGTGGGAGTGGACGCACCGGCTGATCGCGCGCAGCGTCGGCTTCATCTTCGCCATCCCGCTGATCGTGCTGTGGGCGGCCGGCTGCATCGAGCGGCGGCTGAAGCCCAGGCTCGTCGGCATACTGGCGCTCGGCGGCCTGCAGGGCGCGATCGGCTGGTGGATGGTGATGTCCGGGCTGGCCCACCGCACCGATGTCAGCCAGTACCGGCTGGCGATCCACCTGACCACGGCCTGCCTGATCTTCATCGCGACGCTTGCCGTGGCGCGCGGGCTCGCGCCGCATAGCGAAAGGCCTGCGACACGCTCCGTCCAGGTGTTCGCCGGCTGGATGGTGGCGCTGGTGCTTTTCCAGATCTATCTCGGCGCGCTGGTCGCCGGGACGAATGCCGGCTTTTCCTACAACACCTGGCCGCTGATGGACGGCAGGATCGTGCCCGACGGGCTGTTCGTCATCGAGCCGGCCTGGCGCAATTTCTTCGAGAATCCGAAGACGGTGCAGTTCATCCACCGTTGCGGGGCCTATACGGTCTGGATCGTGGCGCTGGCGCAGATGATCTTCGCCTTCCGCCATGCGCCCGGAACGACCCATGCCCGGCGCGCGATCGTCTTCTTCCTGCTGGTGACGCTGCAGGCGACGATCGGCATCGCGACGCTCCTCATGCAGGTACCGATCGACCTTGGACTTACGCATCAGGCGATGGCGCTGGTCGTGCTCGCCTTCGCCACCGCGCACTGGCGCGGCACCAAGGGCGCCTATCCCCTGGAAAGCCCTGCCGCCGCTTCGGCCTGAAGCCGTCAGTCCGCTATGCCGAGCTTTTCCTTCACCAGCGCGTTGACGGCCTGAGGGTTGGCCTTGCCGCCGGTCGCCTTCATGACCTGGCCGACGAACCACCCGGCCATGGTCGGCTTGGCCCTGGCCTGCTCGGCCTTGTCCGGGTTGGCCGCGATCACCTCGTCCACCGCCTTCTCGATGGCGCCGGTGTCGGTGACCTGCTTCATGCCGCGCTTCTCGACGATCGCCTTCGGATCGCCGCCCTCGTTCCAGACGATCTCGAACAAATCCTTGGCGATCTTGCCGGAGATCGTGCCCTCCTTGATGAGGTCGAGGATGCCGCCGAGCTGATCGGGCGAAACCGGCGTCTCCTCGATGGCGTTGCCGGTCTTGTTCAACTGGCCGAGCAGGTCGTTGATGACCCAGTTGGCGGCGGCCTTGCCGTCGCGCCCGGAAGCGACCTTCTCGAAGTAGTCGGCGACCGCCTTCTCGGAGACCAGGACCGACGCGTCGTAGGCGGAAAGGCCGAGGCTCGCGACCAGCCGGGCCTTCTTGTCGTCCGGCAATTCCGGCAGGCCGACGGCCAGCGCGTCCACGTAGGCCTGGTCGAATTCGAGCGGCAGGAGGTCCGGGTCGGGGAAATAGCGGTAATCGTGCGCCTCTTCCTTGGTGCGCATCGAGCGCGTCTCGCCCTTGTTCGGGTCGAAGAGCCGTGTCTCCTGGTCGATGGCGCCGCCGTCCTCGAGAATACCGATCTGCCGACGCGCCTCGTAGTCGATCGCCTGGCCGGCGAAGCGGATGGAGTTGACGTTCTTGATCTCGCAGCGCGTGCCGAACGGCTCGCCCGGCCGCCTCACCGAGACGTTGACGTCGGCGCGCATGGAACCTTCGTCCATGTTGCCGTCGCATGTGCCGAGATAGCGCAGGATGGAACGCAGCTTGGTGAGATAGGCCCGGGCCTCGTCCGAGGAACGGAGGTCGGGCTTCGAGACGATCTCCATCAGCGCCACGCCGGAGCGGTTCAGGTCGACATAGGACATGGTCGCGTGCTGGTCGTGCAGCGACTTGCCGGCATCCTGCTCCAGATGCAGCCGCTCGATGCCGATCTCGATGTCCTCGAAATTGCCCTGCCGGTCCGGCCCGACGGAGACGGTGATGATGCCTTCGCCGACGATCGGCTGCTTGTACTGCGAAATCTGGTAGCCCTGGGGCAGGTCCGGGTAAAAGTAGTTCTTGCGGTCGAATACCGATTTCAGGTTGATCTGCGCCTTCAGCCCGAGCCCGGTGCGGATCGCCTGCTTCACGCATTCCTCGTTGATGACCGGCAGCATGCCGGGCATGGCGGCGTCGACGAGGCTGACATTGGCGTTGGGCTCGGCGCCGAAGGCGGTCGAGGCGCCCGAGAACAGCTTGGCGTTCGAGGTCACCTGCGCATGCACCTCCATGCCGATGATCACCTCCCAGTCGCCGGTGGCGCCGGGGATCAGGCGTTTCGGGTCGGGCGTGCGGGTATCGACGAGGGTCATGGCAAGTCCGGATAGAACCATAATGTGTCGCGCGTCTGGCTAGAGCAAAGCCGCCCGGCAGGCAATAGCGGAGGCCTTGCGCCAAGGGCCGTGAGCGGGGTCACGCGCCTCTGCTGTCGGGAACCCGTCCGTCCCGTACGCGCTCCCGCCATCGGGGAAGCGCGACGGCGATCATCTCGCCGGGGCGTATGCGGGCCTGGCCGCGTTCGTCGCCGGACGTTGCGGCGACCTTGTCGCGGCGGAGGCAGGTGCTCCGGAGCCGGCACGGTGGCTGAAGGCGAGCGCCCGCTGGTGGCGCCGCTCCAACCCGATCGCCCCCCAGATCAGTCCGATCAGCATATAGAGGTGCCGCCAGTGATCGATGTCGATGATCGTGCCGAGGCCGATATGGCTGACGAAGACGACATAGGCGCAGAGCAGGTAGGGCTGCCAGGGCCGGTTGCGGAGCAGAATGCGGAAGCCGGCCGCGAGCGTCCACAGCACCAGCGCGGTGAAGGCGACGAAGCCCAGCCAGGAATAGTCGAGCAGCGCCTTCAGCCAGATATCGTGCGTGTCCTCGCCGAAGATGCGGCCGAAGTTCAGCGCGCCGATCCCGAGCGGATGCTGGAGCGCCATGGCCACGCCATAGCCATAGCGGGCGAAGCGGCCGAAATGGGCGCTGTCATAATCCTGTTCGAGCTGCGCGCGCGAGCGGAAGAACTCCTCCATGCCCGGTATCTGCAGGATCGCGATGACCGAAAACCCCACGATCGCGACCGCGACGATCGCCATCACGGTGAGCTTGAGCCGGAAGCGGCCGCTGTTGCTCTGCAGGTAGAGCGCCGCCGTGAGGAGCGCGAAGGAGGCGACGAGCACCCCCCAGGCGCCGCGCGAGAAGGACAGGAAGATGCCGATGACCAGGATGAGAAGCGGAAGCGTCAGGAGCGCCAGGTTGCGCGGCGGCCCGGCGAGGATGCGGTGCAGCAGATAGACGGCTGGCAGCGCCAGGAACGGCCCGAAGACGTTGGGGTCCTGGAAAGCGCCCATGGCGCGGCTATAGCGCGTGAATATCCCGGCGCCGGGGAAGGCATCGAAATAGCCGAGGATTCCGAGGAGCGCCGTCACCACGGCGCCGGTCACCCAGGCGGCGAAAATGAGCGGATAGAGGTCGGGCCGGGATTCGGTCACCGAGGCGTAGAAGATCGCGGTGAAGGACAGGAAGAAGGAGACGGCGAGATAGAACGGCGTCTGGTAGAGTTCGGCCATCTGCGTCATGGCGACCAGTCCGCCGATGTCGAAGAGGATGAGGAGCGCCACGAGCGGCGCGATGCCGCGCGAGATGCGCAGGCCGAACAGCGCCCACACCGCCATCAGCCCGGACATATAGAGATCGTAAGGCGCCGGCTCGTCGATGACGAAGCCGGACAGGAAAACGCCGAAGAAAACCGCGCCGGAAACGATCATCGCGATCAGCTTGGCGTTCACCGCATAGTGCGGAACCTCGTGCGTTACCGCGCTCAATACGCGTTTTCCGTGTTGAGCAGGCGGATCGGCGTCAGGAGCAGGATCTTGAGGTCGAACCAGAGCGACCAGTTCTCGATATAGGCGAGGTCGTATTCGGTGCGCATCCTGATCTTCTCGTCGCTGTCGATCTCGCCGCGCCAGCCGTTGATCTGGGCCCAGCCGGTGACGCCCGGCTTGACGCGGTGGCGCGCGAAATAGCCGTCGACGACCTCGTGATAGAGCTTGTTGTGGGATTGCGCCGAGACCGCGTGCGGGCGCGGGCCGACCAGCGACAGGCTGCCGAAGAGCGAATTGAAGAATTGCGGCAGCTCGTCGATCGAGGTCTTGCGGATGAAGCGGCCGACGCGGGTCACGCGCGGATCGTTCTTGACCACGGCGTTGCGCGCCGTGGGGTCGCACTGGTCGATATACATCGAGCGGAACTTGTAGACCTCGATGACTTCGTTGTTGAAGCCGTGGCGCTTCTGGCGGAAGATCACCGGGCCCTTGCTCTCGAGCCGGATGGCGATCGCCGCGGCGATCATGACCGGCGAGAAAAGCGCGATGCCGACCAGGCTAAAGACGATGTCGAAGGCGCGCTTGGCCACCGAATCCCAGTCGTTGATCGGCTTGTCGAAGATGTCGAGCATCGGCACCGAGCCGATGAACGAATAGGCGCGGGGGCGGAAGCGCAGCCGGTTCGAGTGGGCCGAGAGGCGGATATCCACCGGCAGCACCCACAGCTTCTTCAGCATCGAAAGCACCCGTGTCTCCGCCGTCATCGGCAGCGACACGATCAGCATGTCGATGCGGGCGATGCGGGCGAATTCGATGAGTTCCAGGACGTTGCCGAGCTTGGGATAGCCGGCGACGAGCGGCGGCGAGCGGCGCTCGTCGCGATCGTCGAAGATGCCGCAGATGCGGATGTCGTTGAAAGGCTGCTGCTCGACCGAGCGGATCAGCCCTTCCGCATCGGCGCCGCCGCCGACGATGACGGCGCGCCGCTCCATCGTCCCGTTCCTTGCCCAGCGCCGCATCAGCCGCGAAATCACCACACGAAGCGCCAGCAAAACGAGGAAACCGAGCCCGAACCACAAGCCGAACCAGGCGCGGGAGAATTCCTGCGAGACCTTCAGAAGGAAACCGGCGAGCGCGAGAAGGGCGAAGACCCCGGCCAATACGAAAAGCAGCTTTGCGGCGTAGGCCAGGGGACGGCGCAATGCCGGCATCTGGTAGGCGTCGGCGAATTCGAGAAGAACCACCGCCAGGGCGGAGCCGGCGACAACGACGCCGGGATATTGGAGCGAGGGCCACAGCCAGCCGAAATGCAGAAGATAGGCCGCCGCGCCGGCGAGCATCACCAGCGCGAATTCGATTAGCCGCAGCACGCCGCTGACCATGACCGGGGACATGGTGTCGCGCCGGTACTGGCTTGCCACCTGCCGGGCAACGGTATTGAGGTCGCTTGCGTGCCCCATATAGCCGCTGCCGTCGTCGAAGGCGCGGATGGCGCCTGCCGAGAAGCGGCTCGACGAATCGATTTCGTTCATTGTTGTTCGCCCACCTGTCTCCATGGGCGATAACAGAAAGCGGCTAATAAACCTTTGAAATAATTGGTCGACTTTTCATCAAAGGCAAGGCGATACGCTACGCGTCGACGCCCAGCGCGGCGAAATAGGCCCGCTCGATTTCGCGCGCCATGACATCCTCGCCGAAGCGCGTGCGAAGGCTTGATTCCGTCGGCATCGCGGTGCGGAAGCGCACGGGATCGCAGACCGCGGAAGCCATGCGTCCGGCGAGTTCCTCCGCGTCCGGCCTGACCAGCGCGCAGGAACCGGCGCCGAAGATCTCCGGAATGCCGCCGACGGCGGTCGCTATCATCGGCATCCCGGCCGCGAGCGCCTCCAGCACGATATAGGGCATCGCCTCGGCGCGCGAGGGGACGACGATCGTGCGGGCGAGCGGGAAAGCGTTGCGCGCCGGCATCGGGTCGAGGAAGCGCACGCGATCCGAGAGGTCGAGCCTCGCGGCCTGCTTGATGTATTTGTCGCGGTCGTGGCCGGCGCCGACCATCGCCGCCGTGAGCGCGCGGCCGAGCCGAGCCTCGGCCTTCGCCAGCCCGTCGATGAAGATGTCGGGTCCCTTGAGGTCCCGCATCATGCCGATGAAGAGGAAATCGGCCGCGTCGGCGGTGGGCGGGGTCGGCTCGAATTCGTCGGGCCGCAGGCCGTTATAGACGAGGCTCGAAGCCGCCTTCGGCTCGCCGATCTCGGTGAGGAAGGTCCGCCGCTCGTAGTCGGAGACGAAGAATATATGGTCGGTGAGCCGGTCCATGACCCGCTCGAGCGTGAAGAAGAATTTGCCTGCCGCCGTCCGGCCGTCATAATGCAGGCTGCCGCCGTGGGGCGAATAGAACCGGCCGGGCCGTTGCCCGGACAGATGCTGGAGCGTGCCGAACAGTCGCGAATAGGCGCCGCCCTTGGCGCCATGCCCGTGCAGGATATCGGGGCGCAGCCGGTTGATGAGGCCGTAGGTCCTGAAAGCGGCGACGATGTCGCCGGGGCCGAGATGACGCTGCATCGGCGTGCGATGCACGCCTAGCGAAAGCTTGTCGCGCAGGGCGTCGAAGAGCCGGTCCTCGTAGTCGCCGCCCGTCGTCGAATCGCAGACGATGCCGACCTCGTGGCCGGACGCGACCTGCGCGTCCGTCAGGTCGCGGACGTGCCGGAAGATGCCGCCGACCGGCGAGCGGAAGCAATGAACGATGCGCAGCTTGCGGGCCAACGCCTACTCCGGGCGGCCCTCGAGGGTTCTACCGCCGCCGTTGCTAGAAAAGCCGCTCCCGCACGTAGACCGTGTCCCCCGGAAGCAGCGGATCGGATATCACTACACGACCGGTCATTACCTTACCGTTGACGGTCCGGGTGACATCGACATCGCCCTGGTAGGCCCGGGGCGAGAAACCGCCTGCGGCGGCAATCGCCTTCTGGGCAGTCATGCCGGGAACGTAGGAATATTGTCCGGCGGCCCCGACCTCGCCCATGACGAAGACCGGGCGGTAGCGATCCACCTCGACCGTGACGTCGGGATCGCGGATATAGCCCTGGCGCAGCTTGGCGGCGATGGCGGCTTCCATCTGCTTGACGGTATGGCCGCGCGCCGGGATCGAGCCCACCAGCGGGAAGGAAATATAGCCGGCCTGGTCCACATTATAGGTGTTGTTCAGCCCGTCCTGCCCGAACACGGTGACGCGGATGCGGTCGCCTGCATCGAGCAGATAGGGCTGTTCGAGCGCGGCATGCATGGCCGTCGGCGCGGGCTGGTAGCTGGAGCACGCCGCCAGCAGGAGCGGGAGGAGGGCGGCGCAAAGAAGGGGAAAGAAGCGCGTCATGGCCGGGCATGCACCTGTGATGGGGCCGGCTCGAAGCCGGCGCTGCCCGATCTTATCGTCCCGTTAAGGTTAACGACGCGTAAAGCCGTGCGGCGCGCGACAGCGGCCGATACAGAGGCCGCAGCGGCTTAACCTTTCATTCATCAAGGAAAACACTTCCTTACCCACGTCTTAACGCGGCGGTTACCATAATCGGTCTAGCGTTCGACTCTCTGCTGGAGTCGTTTCATGTCGGGTATCCAATCCGTCGCCAACGATGTCGATGTCGATCTGGGCGCTCTGTTCGCGAGCCTGGCCCGGCGGTGGCTCCGCATCCTTGTCGTGGCCATCGTCGTAACGGGGCTGGCCTTCGCCTTCGCGTGGCTCGCCACCCCGCTATACAAGGGCGAGACGCGCATCCTGATCGAAACGCAGGAATCCGTCTTCACGCGCCCCGACGCCGGCCAGAATTCCGATTCCACCACGCTCGACGAGGAGGGCGTCACCAGCCAGGTGCAGGTCGTCTCCTCGACGGAGGTATTGAAGAAGGTCGCCAAGCAGATCGACCTCGCCTCCCGCAAGGAATTCAACAATGGCGGTCATCTCGGACCGGTCGGCCGCGCGCTGGTGCTGGCCGGCCTGAAGAGCGACCCGAACGAAATCCCGGCCGAGGAACGCGTCCTCAAGGCGATGCGCGAAAAGCTCGACGTCTACCGGGTCGAGAAGTCCCGCGTCATCGTGATCGGGTTCTCCTCGGCGGACCCGAAGCTCGCGGCGGCGGTGCCGAACGCGATCGCCGAGACCTATATCGCCGTGCAGAAGGACGCCAAGCTCGAATCGAACAGCGACGCGACGAGCTGGCTCGCGCCCGAAATCAAGGACCTCACCAAGCGAGTCAAGGACGCCGAGGCGAAGGTGGCCGAATACCGCGCGCATTCGGACCTGTTCCTCGGCGACAACAATTCGGTTCTGATCACGCAGCAGCTTTCGCAGATGGCGACGGAACTGTCGCGCGTCCGTGCCGACCGTGCGGCCGCCGAGGCCAAGGCGCTCAGCGTCAAGGCGGCGCTGGCAAGCGGCGGCTCGCTCGACGCTCTGCCGGACGTTCTGTCCTCCGACCTGATCCAGCGGCTGCGCGAGCAGCAGGTGCAGCTCAAGGCCAGCATCGCGCAGCTCTCGACGACGCTGCTCCCCAACCATCCGCGCCTGAAGGCACTCAATTCGCAGCTCGCCGACCTCAATCGCCAGATACGGGCGGAGGCCGACAAGGTGCTGGCGGCCCTCAATACGCAGGCGGAGACGGCGAAACTGCGCGAGCAGCAGCTCCAGGCGGACCTGAACAAGACCAAGGCGGAATCCTCGCGCGCCGGCCAGGAGGAAGTCGAATTGCGCGCCCTGCAGCGCGAGGCCACGGCGCAGCGCGACCTCCTGGAATCCTACCTGACCCGCTACCGCGAGGCATCGTCGCGGCGCGACCGCAACTACCTGCCGGTCGACGCCCGCATCTTCTCGCGCGCCAGCGTGCCGGCCGTGCCCTATTTCCCGAAGCGCGTTCCGATCGTGATCGCCGCTTTCGTGGCCTCGCTGCTCATCATGGCGGTGATCACGCTTCTGCAGGAGCTGTTCTCCGGCCGGGCCATGCGCGCGGCGCGCGGCGCGGAATTCGGACCCGTGACCGAGATCGAGATGCCGCAGGCGGCGCGCCGGCGCGATCCGGGTTTTGCCGCCGAAGGAGCCGGGGCCGCCGCCGATCTTGGCGGGGTCTCCGTCGAGCGCGCCGCGCAGAAGCTCATCGTGGGCGGAACGTCGCGCGCCATCTTCGTATCGCCGGAGGGGGACGAGGCCGCGGCCGCGTCGGTCCTGGTGGCGCGCGAGGTGGCCGATACGGGGCTGCGCGTGCTGCTGCTCGACCTGACGGCTTCAGGCGCCGCCTCCATGCCGATGCTGGAGAGCAATTCCTATCCGGGCGTGACCAACCTGCTCGCATCGGAGGCGCAATTCACCGACGTCATCCATGCCGACCTCTATTCGGACTGCCATGTCATGCCCTCCGGCACGGCCGATCCGGAGCGGGCGATGCGCGCGGTCGACCGGCTGCCGATCATCCTGAATTCGCTGACGACGGCCTATGATGTCGTGGTGGTCGAGTGCGGCCCCGCCGACGCCGAAAGCATCCGGCGCCTCGTATCGGACAGCTCGGAGGTGCTGGTCAGCGCCATCGAGCCGGGCGACGAGCATGTCGCCGAGGCGGCGGCGGCGCTGGAGGCCGGCGGTTACGGCAAACTCACCCTCGTCACGCCTTCCGGCCATATGCCGACGCATCCGCCGGTGCCGGGCCGCAGCGCGGCTTGAGGAGCCCATTCAGTCCTGATCGGATTTGCCGGCGGGTTCCGGTTTGGCGGCGTTGCGGGCGCGGACCATCCGGGCCAGCCGCCAGACGGCAGGGTTGTTCTTGACGAAATTCTTCGCCCGGGCCTTCGTCCGCCTTATCGCCGCGGCGGCATGCCCCTTCGCGGTCAGCGGAACGAGCACGTCGAACTGCCTGGTCTCGATCTCGCACCAGGCGCGCTTGTAGGTTTCGTCGCCGACGCTGAAGTCGAATATCCGGACGGCGGAAGCGCACGCCTGCTCGATGTCGTGGAAAAACAGGAATTCCCCCGGGCTTGCGACGTATAGTTCGTCTTCGGCGAAAGAGGTGAAGTCGCAGATGATACGCCCGGCGGTGCGGCTGTAGCCGGCAACCGCGCGCAGCTTGCCGCCGACCTCGAGGCCGCTGAGGAAAAAGCGGGGTTCCGGCTCCTTCAACGCGGCGGTGAAGAGATCGCCGAAGAAGGTCTTGATCTCGGCCGGTCCGAAGACGTCGGCGATCCCCATCTTGCGGAAGCGTTCCTCTTTCATCGCATAGAGGGCCGAAAGCAGCCGCGTCACTTCCTCGGGCGTCTCGGCACGAAGACAACGGTAGCCGCCGGCCGCCTCGAACTTGCGCAGTTGCGACCGGTATTTCTTGCGCTTCCGCTTGCCGCTCATCCGATCGACAAGCGCCTCGAAGCCGCCGGCGAGATCGGCGGCGAGCGCGACGTTCGGGCTGTCGGCATGGGGGAGGGCGGCCAGCGGATTGTCGGCGCCGTCGAGGCGCAGCGACAGCCTTTCGAGCACGATCAGGTCTATGTCGGGGCGCGCCGCCGCGACAGCGCGGAAGGCGGAGCGCAATCGACCGGCGGCATCCGGCGCCTGGTCGAACGCCGGCGAGGCGGCGAAGAAATTGCCGTTGGCATGGCTGCCGCCCGGCGCACGGGCGATGCGGAACGGGCCTTCCCGCACGATCTCGAGCGGTACCGCGAGGACGAGGTCCTCGCCTTTGTGCGCCATGGCGAGGATGCAGTCGGGGTTGACGTCGCGCGACCAGGCGGCCAGCCACTCCGGGCGCTGGGCCGGTCCGGCCGGCGCGGAAGCGACGAGCCGCGCATAGGTTTCCATGAGGCCGGCAGACAGGGGCCCGGCCGAGAAGGCCAATCCGCCCGCATGGCCGACATTCCCGGCCGACGGCGCCCCATGCGCGGTCCGGCTAGGGAAAAAGCGCTCCGTCATGTCAACCATACCTCAATCCTTGGTGCGCTAACATGCGGCTGACGAGCGGACAGGAGCGGTCCCCGGGCAGCACAATCCCTCTCCTAGCCGCAAAAGGTGAAGGAATGATCGACAGAAACGAGGCCTTGCGGAAGCTTGCCATGAACGTGGCTCGCTACAGCGGCGTCGCGCCGCTGGCCAAGCCGCTCATGGGCGGGGTCGGTGCGATCCTGATGCTTCACCACGTGTCGGTCGACGCGCCGAAGCCGCTCGGCATGAATGCGCATCTGACCATCACCCCCTATTTCCTGGACGAGGTCATCACGCTGATGAAGCGAATGGGCTACGAATTCGTCGGCATGGACGAGGCGGTCGAGCGGATCGCAGAGCCGGTTTCGGGGTCGCGTTTCGCCGCGATAACCGCCGACGACGCCTATCGCGACAACCTCGCCGAAGCGCTGCCGGTGCTGGAGACGCACGATGCGCCCATCACGGTCTATGCGGCGCCCGGCCTCGTCGACGGCTCGGTCGATGTCTGGTGGGAACTGCTGGAAGACGTCGTGACGAAGGCCGACCAGGTGCACATGCGGCTGAACGGTGAGACGATCGTGTTCGACTGCGCTACCCCGGCGGCCAGGCGCGACAGCTTCGTTCGGATCCTGCGGCATCTGTCGGAGGATTTTCCCGAGGAGGAGCAGCGGGACGCGGTGCGGGAAATGGCGCGGCAGGCCGGGCTCGATCCCTGCTTCGCGGGCCGAAGCAACGTCATGGACTGGGACCAGCTGCGCCGCATGGCGCGCCACCGGCTGGTGACGATCGGTGCGCACACGGTCCATCACTACAATCTGAAGCGCCTCGGCGAGGATCGGGCGCTGGCCGAGATGTCGGATGCCGCCACCCGGATCGCCGACGAAACCGGCAAGAGGCCGCGCCACATGGCCTTTCCCTACGGCTTTCCCTCCGCCGTCGGCCAAAGAGAGGTTGACCTGGCCGAAAAGGCGGGTTTCGCCTCGGCGGTCACGACCCGGCACGGGCTGATCCGTGCCGAACATGCCCGGCATCTGTGCGCGCTGCCGCGCATCTCGCTCAACGGCCGCTACCAGGACATCGGTTACGTACGGACGATGCTGTCGGGCGTGACCACGCCGCTGGCCAATGCCGGAAGGCGGCTCGTCACCGTGTGACGGGATAAGGACAGCTATGCCTTAAGCCGCTCCGCGACCTCGGCGGCGAAATAGGTGAGGATGCCGTCGCAGCCGGCCCGTTTGAAGGCGAGCAGGCTTTCCATCATGACGCGCTCGCCGTCGATCCAGCCGTTCTGTCCGGCGGCCTTGATCATCGAATATTCGCCCGACACCTGATAGGCGAAGGTCGGCATGGCGAATTCGTCCTTCAGCCGGCGCACGATGTCGAGATAGGGAAGGCCGGGCTTCACCATCAGCATGTCGGCGCCTTCGGCGAGGTCCTGCTCCGCCTCGCGCACCGCCTCGTCGGAATTCGCCGGGTCGATGTAGTAGGTGTTCTTGTCGCCCTTGAGCACGCCCTTGGTGCCGATCGCCTCGCGATACGGGCCATAGAAGGCCGACGAGAACTTGGTGGCATAGGCCATGATCGCCACGTCCTGGAAGCCGTTCGCGTCGAGCGCGTCGCGTATGGCGCCGATCCGGCCGTCCATCATGTCCGACGGCGCGACGATGTCGGCGCCGGCCGCCGCCTGCAGCACGGCCGCCGCCGTCACCTGCGCCACGCTCTCGTCGTTGATGATGACGCCGTTCCTCAGGATCCCGTCATGGCCGTGGCTGGTGAAGGGATCGAGCGCCGCGTCGGTGATGATCCCGATCTCCGGAACTGCTTCCTTGATCGCGCGCGTGGCGCGGTTGATCAGATTGTCCGGGTCGAGGATGGCCGAGCCCGTCTCGTCGCGCAGCCCCATTTCGACGTTCGGGAAGGTGGCGATCGCCGGGATGCCGAGCTTCGCCGCCCGCTCTGCCTCGCGGACCGCGTTGTCGACGCTCAGCCGGAAGACGCCCGGCATCGCCCCGATCGGCTCGCGGCGATCGTCGCCCTCGACCAGGAAGATCGGCCAGATCAGGTCGTCCGCCGTCAGCCGGTTCTCCCGCACCAGCCGGCGCGACCAGTCGGCCTTGCGCATGCGGCGCAGGCGCCTTCCTTCGGTGATCTCGTCTACGCTTCTCGCGCCCGCCGGCAATCCGCGGCTGAATTTGTTCATCGCAATGCTCCCTGGACGGCTTCTACCATTTTCGGCCGGCAGCACCAATGCGACGGTTTGCGGCGGCGGCCACCAAGCCCGCGAGGGCGCTACCTTGCCGGCGGATCGCCGTTGCCGGACAGGATCTGCGCCACGCCGCGCATGGCGCTCTGGAACGCCTTGTCGAAATTGACGCCGTGGACCTGCCAGATCGCCGTGCCGCGTCCGTCGAAGAAGCGCCATTCGGCGACCCAGCCCATCTCCCTGTCGCTCCATACGATCGAGCCGGCGAGCGCGCGGCTGCCCCCGATCTCGCCGGCGAATGCATCGAATACCGGCAGCCCGGTCCGGGGTAGGGAGCCGGCGTCGAGCCCGATCCGCCGCAAATCCTCTCTTTTCGGGAACAGGATCGGGATCGCCAATGCCTCCGCCGCTTCGGCAAAAGCCTCGCGCATGATGGCACTGTCCCGGTCGTCGGCGGCGAGCACGAAGGCCGACGGCCCGTTCCGCACCGAAACGAAAAGCGCGATCGACGGCCTCGGCGCGGTCCACGGTTTTTCGCCGAGCGAGGCGAGCATCGCGTCGAGCTTCCCCTGCTCGAAATCACAGGTCAGGTCGAAGGGGCGGTCGTGCGTCCCTTGCTCGTCATGGATTGGAATGCCCGACATGCGGTCGTGATAGTGGAAAGCCGTGATCAGGTTGGAAGCCTTCGCCAGGAGCGGCGCGAGACGCGGATCGGCGAGGACGCGCTGGTCGCCCGAGACCTTCAGCAGCACCGAGCGCAGGCAATCCTCGAAGCCCTTGAGCCGGGTCTCCTCGCGCGTTCCGGTGACGATGGCCGTGGCCCGATAAAGCTCTGCGATATCGGCCCCGGCCGCCCGGCCGGGCGACCAGAAGGCGATGAAGGCAAGCAGCAGGCCGAACAGTCGCATCATGCGCGTACCCGGGCTTAGGAAGACCAATGCAAAGCGCAGTTACGCATCCTTGGCAAGGCCGCCCCGGCATTGACGATATGGCATACCGTGCGTAGCACTCCGGTAACGGCAATCGAGGGAATCGTTGGCGATGGATTTTGATGGCGGCGACGACATCCGTTTCGAGCGGATCGGCAAGGCCGGCGTCGTCACGCTGACGCGGCCGAAGGCCCTCAACGCCGTCAACCACCGCATGGTCAGGGCGCTCTCCGCCGCCCTCGCAGCCTGGGAGAAGGACAGCGCCGTCGAGCTCGTCGTCATCAAGGGCGAGGGACGCGCCTTCTCGGCGGGAGGCGATATCCTCGAGGTTTACGAAGCGGGCAGGGCAGGGCGGCCGAAATATGATTTCTTCGCCGACGAATACCGCCTGAACGCGCATATCGAGCGCTTTCCAAAGCCCTATGTCGCGTTGATCGACGGCATCGTGATGGGCGGCGGCGTCGGCGTCTCCGTCCACGGCTCGCATCGCGTCATGACCGAGAACGCGGTCTTCGCCATGCCGGAGGTCGGCATCGGCTTCTTCCCGGACGTCGGCGGCAGCCACGTGCTGCCCGATCTCGGCGGCCGTTTCGGCTTCTATCTCGGCCTCACCGGAAACCGCATCCGCTATGGCGACGCGCTCTGGTCGGGCCTTGCCACCCACACGGTTGCGTCCGAATATCTCGACGGCCTCCTGGACCGTCTCTGCGACACCGGCGATCCGGGCTCCGCATTGCGGGAGGTCTTCCGCGCCGCGCCGCGAGAGACGCCGACGGACGCGATCCAAGCGATCGCACGGCATTTCTCGAAACCCGGCTTGAAGGAAATACTTGCGAGCCTTGAAGAGGAAGCAACCGACGACCCGTTCGCGGCCGAGACCCTCGCCACGATGGCGAAGCGCTCGCCGACCAGCCTCGCCGTCACTTTCCGGCAGATCGCCGCCGGCCACACGCTTTCCATGGACGAGTGCATGCGCATGGAGTTCCGTATCCTGAACCGGATGCTCGAGGGCCACGATTTCTACGAGGGCATCCGCGCCGTCCTCGTCGACAAGGGCTCGACGCCCGAATGGCGTCCGGCCACTCTAGACGCGGTCCGGCCGGAGGATATCGACGCCTATTTCGCGCCACTCGGCGACAGGGAACTCAAGCTGTGACGCTGGAGCCGCAGGAAAACCGCTTCACCGGCCCGTCCATGACGGAGATCGGATTCGAGTGGTTCCAGCGGTTCGTGGCTCTCTACTGCCTGCTCTTCGGCATCTATTACTGGGTGCGGCTGGTGGGCATCTATCCGGGACCGCTCTGGCGGTTCGATCTCATGCCGGTCGATTGGCAGATCGCAGCCTCGACGCTCGCCGTCCTCTTTCCGTTCGCCGCGATCGGACTGTGGATGCTGTCGTCCTGGGGACCTGTCATCTGGTTCATATGCGCGGCGGCCGAGACGGTCATGTATGGCGGGATGCCGGAGCGCTTCGGCCGCCTCGATCCCGTGCTCGTCGTGCATTTCGCCGTGGCGCTCGCCTATATCGCCTTCCGACTGGCGCTCTTCCTTCAAAGACGGCGCGCGACGTTAACCGCGCATTAGTCCTCTTTCAAGACGATCTCCTGTAAGCACCTGTTAAGCTTGGCGTTTAAGTCGAATTTTAGATGTATTCGATAGGGTGCGGCCAAGGTGAGAAAAAAGAAAAATCACCGGGCGTCAACAGAGAGGCTAAGTACTATGATCAACTCGCGTCAGGCGGCGAAGCCCGCCATGGAGAATGACGATCGGCGTCAGGCGATCCGCTCCCTTTATCTTGAATCCCTTCAGCTCGTCGAGCGGCTGCACCGTCGGTTGCTGGACGTGGTCAAGGACGAATTCGACCGCAACGGCCGTTCGGACATCAACGCCATCCAGGCGCTCCTGCTCTTCAACATCGGCAATTCTGAGCTGACCGCCGGCGAACTGCGCTCGCGCGGCTACTATCTCGGCTCGAACGTGTCGTACAATCTGAAGAAGCTGGTCGACCTCGGCTTCATCAACCACCAGCGCTCGCGCATCGACCGCCGTTCGGTCCGCGTCAGCCTGACGCCGAAGGGGCAGGAGGTCGCCGAGGTCGTCGGCGCGCTCTACGAGCGCCACGTCGGCTCGATCGAGCAGGTCGGCGGCATCAATTCGGAAGAGTTCAAGCAGATGAACCGCGTCCTCCAGCGCCTCGACCGCTTCTGGAACGACACCATCGCCTATCGGATGTAGGCCGGGGGCCCCGACATCCTCGCTGTTGCACTTCCGCAACGCCATCCGTCAAACCGATCGCGGCCGGCCGCCTAAAGGCGCCGGCTGCTTCCGTTTCGATCACAAGCGCTTTAGCAGCCCAGCCTTGGCCCCATTGCCGCCATATTGCGGTGAGAGCGGAAAATCAGGTGCCTGGACGTCCTCCGACCGCTCGGCCCGCCGGGAACCGGAAAGCCGGAAGCGCGTTCAGAGGAGCACCTGGGCGGTCGGTTTGTTAACGTTACCACCCTATGTCTGTGCGTCGGTCCTGCGGGTCGTGTTTCCATGCCGCGATTGCGGCATCCGCCGGCCCAAGCGCCAGTTCGGAATGGAATTCAGGTCGGGAAAAGCCATGATTACCAATCGCCGTCATTTTCTCGCGGGTGCCGGAGCGCTGGTCGCGGGCGCGTGGTCGAGCGCCGCCTTCGCTCAGAACGCGATCGACGAGGTCCTGGGCGCCGCCCGGCGCGGAACCTGGGCGACGCCATTCGACGCCCGCGGTGCCGAGAGCGAGAACAGCGTCGCGACCAACCTGCCGATCTTCAGCCCACAGACGATCGGCTTCGTCCAGATGGCGATCCAGCAATACCAGCAGATCGTTGCGAGCGGCGGCTGGCCGCAGGTTCCGGCGGACAAGAAGCTTCAGCTCGGCGTTTCCGATCCGGCCGTGGTGATGCTGCGCAAGCGGCTCATGGTCTCCGGCGACCTGCCGCAGCAGGCTGGTATTTCTCCGGCTTTCGACAGCTATGTCGATGCCGCCGCCAAGCGCTTCCAGCTTCGTCACGGCCTGCCGGGCGACGGCGTGCTCGGCAAGTACAGTTTCGCGGCGATGAATGTTGGCGCGGACGTGCGTCTCGGGCAACTGCAGACGAACCTGGTGCGGCTGCAGTCGGCGGGCGATCTCGGGCCGCGCTATGTCGTGGTCAACATTCCGGCCGCGCAGATCGAGGCGGTGGAAAACGGCAAGGTGGTTTCGCGCCATACGGCGATCGTCGGCAAGATCGACCGCCAGACCCCGCTGGTCAATTCCAAGATCAACGAGATCATCATCAATCCGTACTGGAACGCGCCGGTCTCGATCGTGCGCCGGGACATCATCCCGATCATGCGCAAGGACCCGACCTATCTGACCGACAACAACATCCATCTCCTCGCGCCTGACGGCAAGGAGGTCGATCCGATGTCCGTCGACTGGTCGACCGACGAGGCGACGAAATACCGTTTCCGCCAGGATCCCGGCAAGATCAACGCGATGGCCTCGGTGAAGATCAACTTCCCGAGCCCGGACGGCGTCTACATGCACGACACGCCGGAGCAGAGCCTGTTCAGCCAGCTCATGCGTTTCGATTCGTCCGGCTGCGTGCGCGTGCAGAATGTGCGCGACCTGGTGACCTGGCTCCTGCAGGGAACCGACGGATGGGATCGCCAGCGGCTGGAAGACACGATCAAGACCGGCGTCAACACGCCCGTAGAGCTGGCCAATCCGACGCCGGTGCACTTCGTCTACATCACCGCCTGGTCGACAGGCCCGGGCGTCGTGCAGTTCCGCGACGATGTCTATGGCCGCGACGGCGCCCAGGAACTGAAGATGTCGAGCGCCATCTGAGCCGAAGCCGTCCCTTTCAGGTGAAAGGGACAAGCATCGGGACGCGGCTGCTGTACTCGTCATATGCAGCCGCGCCGAGTTCTTCACGCAGGAACCGCTCCTCCAGCCGCGCCTTCATATAGAAGGAGGCACCTATCAGGACCGCGCCGGCGATGCCGACCAGGGTGCCCTTGGCGACCGTGGTGGCGACGATGGCGAGCAACAGCCCGCTATAGATCGGATGCCGGACCAGCGCGTAGGGTCCGCTATCGACGATGTGGTGGCCTTCCTTGCGGGTTATGATGCCCGACCACAGGCGCCCGAGATGGATCCGCGCCCACCAGCAGAAGGCGAAACCGACGGCGATGAGCGCGACGCAGATCCACACAAGCGTCAGCGGCGGCCACCAGAGGCGCATCCAGCCGACATAGCCGTGCGCCGGGATGAAAAAGAGGATCGCCCCCACCGCCAGGATCGAACGATAGGGCCATTCCTGGCCGAAACCGGCCGTCTTTTCGGTCCGGCCGGCCCAGACGGCGGCCAGAAGCCAGGAGAGCGCGAAGGCGGCCCAGAGCCCGACGATGATGGTCCCGATCCGCATATCCCTTACCTTTCGAGGCACTTGGCGTCGCCGGAGGCCGGCCCGCCGCCCGGCCTTGTCGTTCCAAGGCCATTCGCCGTCGCCGCCATCCGGGCGCGCTCCGCAGGAAAGTGGCAGTGAAATTTGAAGTGTGCTAGTGCGCCCGCTTCGACCCCCAACGCAAGGTTCCCGCTCCATGGCTACCGCGACCGCCGTCTCAAGCCAGATCGATGGCTTTTTCACGACACCGCTCGAAGAACGCGATCCCGAGATTTTCGGCGCCATCCGCGACGAGCTCGGCCGCCAGCGCCACGAAATCGAGCTGATCGCCTCGGAAAACATCGTCAGCCGCGCCGTGCTCGAGGCGCAAGGCTCGATCATGACCAACAAATATGCCGAGGGGTATCCGGGCAAGCGCTATTACGGCGGCTGCCAGTTCGTCGACGTCGCCGAGGAACTCGCCATCGAGAGGGCGAAGAAGCTGTTCTCCTGCACTTTCGCCAATGTCCAGCCGAACTCCGGCAGCCAGATGAACCAGGCCGTGTTCCTGGCGCTGCTGAAGCCGGGCGACACCTTCATGGGGCTCGACCTCAATTCCGGCGGCCATCTGACCCATGGCTCGCCCGTCAACATGTCGGGCAAATGGTTCAACGTCGTGTCCTACGGCGTCCGCAGGGACGACCATCTGCTCGACATGGACACGGTCGAGAAGCTGGCGCGCGAGACGAGGCCGAAGCTGATCCTTGCAGGAGGCACGGCCTATTCGCGCATCTGGAACTGGGCGCGCTTCCGCGAGATCGCCGACGAGGTCGGGGCGTATCTGATGGTCGACATGGCGCATATCGCCGGCCTGGTCGCCGGCGGGGCGCATCCCTCGCCGCTGCCGCACGCCCATGTGGTGACGACCACGACCCACAAATCCCTTCGCGGACCCCGCGGCGGCATGATCCTGATGAATAACGAGGACATCGCCAAGAAGATCAATTCGGCCGTGTTCCCCGGCCTCCAGGGCGGACCGCTGATGCATGTCATCGCCGCCAAGGCGGTGGCGCTCGGCGAGGCGCTGCGGCCGGAGTTCCGCATCTACGCGCACGAGGTCGTCGCCAACGCCAAGGCGTTGGCCTCCTCGCTGCAGGAGACCGGCCTCGACATCGTCTCGGGCGGCACGGACAACCATCTGATGCTGGTCGACCTTCGTCCGAAGAACGCGACCGGCAAGCGCGCCGAGGCGGCGCTCGGCCGCGCCAACATCACCTGCAACAAGAACGGCATTCCCTTCGACCCCGAAAAGCCGTTCGTGACCTCCGGCATCCGGCTCGGCACGCCCGCCGGCACCACGCGCGGCTTCGGCCAGGCCGAGTTCCGCGAGATCGGCAAGCTGATCGCGGAAGTGCTCGATGGGCTGAAGGTCGCCAATTCGGACGAGGGCAACGCAGCGGTCGAGGCGGCCGTGCAGAAGAAAGTGCTGGCCCTGACGGGCCGGTTCCCGCTCTATCCGTATCTTGGGTGAGGGCGGCACGTCTTGATTCCGGCCAGCCTCGGTAATACCTTCGGGAAAACAATCCTTACCGAGGCTGTCATGAGCACGAAAGTGACCACGAAGGGCCAGGTGACGATCCCCAAGGCCGTGCGCGACCTTCTGGATCTGAAGCCGGGCAGCGAAGTGCGGTTTCGCTACAACGACAACCGCGACATCGTTCTCGAACGCGCGGACGGCGAACGGCCGCCGAGCAAGTTTCGAAAACTGCTAGGTCATGCGGGACCGGGACCTACCACGGATGAGATCATGAAGATGTGGCGCGGCGACGACGATTGATCCTGGTCGATACCAATATCCTGCTCGATGTGGCGACCAGGGATTCCCATTGGGCGGAATGGTCGCTTCAAGCTATCGAACAAGAGGCGGTCAAGGGGCCGCTCTATATAAACGCCATCGTCTACGCGGAGCTGTCGACCCGTTACGCCAGTGTCGAGGCGGTCGACAGCTTCATCGAGAATACAGGCGCCAGCATAATCGAGATACCTCGGACCGCCGCCTTTCTGGCCGCCAAGGCTTACAGCCGATATCGTAAAGCAGGCGGCACCCGGACCGGGGTTCTGTCGGACTTCTTCATCGGCGCCCATGCCGTTGCATTGGATATTCCCGTGCTGACCCGCGACGTGGGACGCTATCGCGCTTATTTCCCGAACCTGCGCCTCGTCGCGCCGCAACTGAATTGAGCTAGTCCATGCGCTGTCCCTATTGCCAGTCCGAAGACACCCAGGTGAAGGATTCCCGTCCCGCGGAGGACGGTTCCGCCATCCGCCGCCGGCGCGTCTGCCCCGATTGCGGCGGGCGCTTCACCACCTTCGAGCGCGTCCAGCTTCGCGACCTCGTCGTCGTGAAGAAGTCAGGCCGCAAGGTGCCGTTCGACCGTGACAAGCTGGCGCGTTCCTTCGATATCGCCCTCAGGAAACGCAACGTCGATCCCGAGCGCGTCGAGCGCGCCGTGACCGGCATCGTGCGCCAGCTCGAAAGCTCGGGCGAGACGGAAATCCCGGCCGGCGACATCGGCAATCTCGTCATGGAGGCGTTGAAGTCGCTGGACGATGTCGCCTATGTGCGTTTCGCCTCGGTCTATCGCAATTTCCGCGAGGCCAAGGATTTCCACGAACTGCTCGGCGAACTGAAGGCCGACGAAAGCGCCGGTTGAGCGATGGCCGCGGACGGCCGCCTGCCTCCCGACTGCGAGACCGACCGCCGCTTCATGGCGGCGGCGATCCGTCTGGCGCGCCGGCATCTCGGCCTGACCGGAACCAACCCCTCCGTCGGCACGCTGATCGTGCGGGACGACGGCGACGGGCCGGTCATCGTCGGCAGCGGTGTAACGGCGGTTGGGGGCCGGCCCCATGCCGAGCCGCAGGCACTTGCCGAGGCAGGCGATCTGGCGCGCGGCGCCACGGCCTATGTGACGCTGGAGCCCTGCGCCCATCACGGTCGCACGCCGCCTTGCGCGGAGGCCCTTGTCGCCGCCGGCGTGGCGCGCGTGGTCGGTGGGGCGAGCGATCCGGATGAGCGCGTATCGGGAAAGGGCTACGCGATCCTGCGCCGTGCGGGCATCGAGGTGACGGAAGGCGTCATGGCTGAAGAGGCGGCTGACCTGATGGCTGGCTACCTTACGCGCGCTTCCCGCAAGCGGCCGGAGGTAACCGTGAAGCTTGCGGTATCGCGTGACGGGCGGATCGGCCTGCCCGGCAAGGGGCAGGTCGCGATCACCGGCGAGATATCGCGCCGCCAGGTGCATGTGATGCGCGCCGAGGCCGACGCGATCCTGGTCGGCATCGGAACCGTGCTTGCCGACGATCCGGAACTGACCTGCCGCCTGCCAGGGCTCGAAGCGCGCTCGCCCATCCGCATCGTCCTCGATGCAGCCGCTCGACTGCCGACCGGGGCGAAGATGGTGAAGGATGCGCGCGAGGCGCCGGTCTGGGTCGCGGCGGCGGCCGAGGGTTGCGACAGGTCCCGCAGGGCCGCGCTGGAAGCAGAGGGCGTCGAGTTCCTTGCCGCGGAGATCGCCGATGGCGGTTTCGCCCTGCCGGAACTGCTGGAGGATATTGCCGCGCGGGGCGTCTCTGCTCTCATGGTCGAAGGCGGCGCCGAGACGGTCTGCCACTTCCTCGACGAAGGGCTCGTGGATCGCATCACCGTTTTCACCGGCCCCGTCGAGATCGGCCGGGAGGGCATTCCGTCCCCGATCGCCCCGGAGCGGGCGCCTGAAGGCTTTCATCTTGTTCGCGAAGCACGCTATGGCGAGGACAGCTACAGCGAATGGGTGAGAAAATCCTGATGTTCACCGGCATCGTTACCGACATCGGCACCGTTTCGGCCGTCACGCCGAGGAAGAAGGGCGCCCATATCCGGATCGAAACGAACTACGACCCCGAGACGATCGCCATCGGCGCGTCGGTCGCCTGCGCCGGCGTCTGTCTCACCGTCGTCTCCTTGCCGGAACAGGGCTCGAACCAGCGCTGGTTCGAGGTGGAGGCATGGGAAGAGGCGCTGCGGCTTACCACGGCCGCCGACTGGAAGGCCGGCACCCGCATCAACCTCGAAAGGGCGCTGAAGATCGGCGACGAGCTCGGCGGCCATATCGTTTCCGGCCATGTAGACGGCATGGCGGCCATCCTGACGCGCGAGGACGAGGGCGAAGCGGTCAGGTTCACTTTGGAGGCGCCGGCGGAACTGGCGCGATTCATCGCGCCGAAGGGCTCCGTCGCACTCGACGGCGCCTCGCTCACCGTCAACCATGTGGACGGCAACCGCTTCGACGTGCTCCTCATCCACCATTCGCTCGCCGTGACGACATGGGGCGAGCGACAGGCGGGCGACCGCGTCAACCTCGAAGTGGATACCATGGCGCGCTATGCCGCACGGCTGGTGGAGGCAAGCGGCTGAACCCGAGATCCAGGGTTCGACTATTTGTCGCGCTCCGCCTCCGGCGCACCCGCGAGGCCCGCTGACATATCCGTCACTTCTCCACGAATGATTTGAGCCGGCCGAGCGCATCGTCCCACTGGCGCGAGACTTCGTCCAGATAGGCGCGGATTTCCTCGATCGCTTCCGGCCGGAAACTGTACCGGCTCTCCCGCCCCATGCGGCTGCTTGCCACGAGGCCGGCTTCTTCCAGTACGTTCAGATGTTTGGTTACCGCCTGGCGGGTGATCGCCGCGTCGGCCGACAGGCTGGCGATGGAGCGGGGACGTCCGTCGCTCAGACGATGGATGAGGGAAAGCCGGGTCCGGTCGCCGAGCGCCGCGAAGATGGCGGCCGGCGCATGGGTCGTTGCACCTGCCCGGGAAGCGTCAACGTTCGACATGGGCTTTGATATTTTTCATCTGCTCGGCCCAGCCGCCGTCGTTCATGCGCATGGCTTCCGGCATTCGATGCTTCGGCAATCTATCGAAGCCGGATTCGGTCACCGTCAGCCTCGTGCTCTTGCCGGCAGCCTCGAGCCGGAATTCGACCAGCGTCGGCGTCTCCTTCGAGTAGTCGGCCTTGGGGTCGACGGCATAGGGATGCCAGGTAAAGGAGAAATAGCGCGGCTCTTCCATCTTCACGATCGTCGCTTCCCAGGCGAGATGCTCATAGCCCGGATACGTGATATGGCCGCGCGAGACCTGGCCCGGCGCGAAAGGGCCTTCCAGCTTCACGCGGAACCATTCGCCGAATTCCCTGTAGTCGGTCAGCGCTCGCCACACCCGCTCGATCGGGGCGTCGATCTCGACATGCTTCTCGATGCGATCGGTCATGATGCAACCTCCTGGTTGCCTTTTATATGGCATGCCGGTTGGAAAAGCGCAACAGGATGGTTGCATAAAATCGAAGAAGCGGCAGGCGCCTGCCAGCGCCTGCCGCTTTCAATCTCTTCGAGATGCCGTGTTCACTTCCGGAAAGCCGCTTCTCCCGCATCCGACACTTCCACCCATTTTTCGTCCGGCGCGGCGCCGGGAATGTAACTGTCGTTCCAGTTCCACCATTTGTAAGGCCGGGTCTGTGGGTAGCCTTTCGGCGAATCTTCCCAGATTTCCTGACGGCCAAGCGCCGTCATGTCGAGATAGCTCCAGACGGTGCCCATCGCCTCGTCGCCGCGCCAGTTGATGAAATAGGTGCGGTAGATCCTGTCGCCGTCGCGGATGAAGGCGTTGTGGCCGTGCCACTCGTCCACTCCGAAATCGGCGTCGAAACTGTCGGTGATGGTGTACCAGGGGATGTTTTCCCAACCCATACGTGCCTTGAGGCGCTTTATGTCGGTCTGCGGGGCGCGCGAGGCGTAGGCCAGCGTCGTGTCGCGGGCGTTCAGATGGACGAGGTTCGATACCTGGTCGGCCCCCAGCGAGCAGCCGATGCAGGCATGCTCCGGCCAGCCATGCACGCCGGGCTCGAAGAAGGCGCGGTAGACGATGAGCTGCCGCCGGCCCTCGAACAGGTCGAGCAGGCTCGCCTTGCCCTTCGGCCCGTCGAATTCGTATGTATTCTCGACCGCCATCCACGGCATCCGCCGCCGCTCGGCCGCCAATGCGTCGTGGGCCCGCAATTGGGCCTTCTCCTTGACCAGAAGCTTTTCGCGCGCCGCTTCCCACTCCTTCGGCGACACGACCGGCGGCCTGTCCGGGGCAGGGCGTTCCTCATTCCGACGATTTTGGGCTGATGGTGTCATGGCTTCGAAACTCCTGTCTTGCGACGGTCGCGCCCCGTGCTTGAGGCGTAATCCGTTCGTTTGCCGTCACTCGCGTTGGTCACGTAACGAACGTAGCGGGGGCGGCGGAACGGCGAGAGTTACAAGTGTGACGCGATTCCACCGGGCCGCAGGCAGTTGGACGCTTGCGCCGATGAGCGGTTCGGCCTAAGTCACCCGCTCTTCCGGAGACGTTCATGGCCGATCAGGAAAAGCTCCACCTTCTCATCGTCGAGGCGCGCTTCTACGACGACCTCGCGGATGCGCTACTTGGCGGCGCCAAGGCCGCGCTCGATCGCGCAGGCGCCACCTACGACGTCGTGACCGTTCCGGGTGCGCTGGAGATCCCGGCGGCCGTCGCCTTTGCGCTCGACGCCGCGGAAGATGGCGGCAGGGAATATGACGGCTTCGTCGCGCTCGGCTGCGTTATCCGCGGCGAAACCCATCATTTCGATATCGTCGCCAACGAATCGGCCCGCGCGCTGATGGATCTTTCGGTCGAGGAGGGGCTTGCGATCGGCAACGGCATCCTCACCGTCGAAAACGACGAGCAGGCCTGGGTCCGCGCGCGCGCCAACGAAGGCGACAAGGGCGGTTTCGCCGCACGGGCCGCGCTTACCATGATCGAGCTTCGACGCAAGCTCGGAGCCTGACGCCGATGCCGTCTCCCAGCAAGGCCGGCGAGCCGGCGATGCGCCAGGCCAACAAGCGCGGCACGGCGCGGCTGGCGGCGGTGCAGGCGCTCTACCAGATGGATATCGTCGGAACCGGGCTCCTGGAGATCGCGGCGGAGTACGAGGCCTATCGCCTCGGCAAGGAAGTCGATGGCTCCGTCTATCGCGAAGCGGACGCGCAATGGTTCCGCGCCATATTGTCCGGCGTCGTCGAGCATCAGAAGGAGATCGACCCCGTCATCGGCCAGTCGCTCACCGAGGACTGGCCGCTCTCCCGACTCGATTCGACGCTCCGGGCCATCCTGCGCGCCGGCGTCTATGAACTGATGAAGCGGCCTGACGTGCCGGTCGCCGTCATCGTTTCGGAATATGTCGATATCGCCAAGGCCTTCTACGAGGAGGACGAACCCAAGCTCGTCAACGCCGTGCTCGACCGCGTGGCGCGGCGCGTGCGCGGAGAGGGCAGGGGCAGGAGCGCCGGATGAACGCGACGGCCGCCTCGTCGCCCCGGCGCATCGCCCTCCTGCTGGCGGCGTTGCAGGCGATCGTCGGCTCCTGCCCGCCGATCGCGATCTCGATGGGCGGCCTCGCCGGGCTCTACCTGCTTGGAGCGGACAAGTCGCTGGCGACGGCGCCGGTGACCGGCTTCAACGTCGGCGTGGCGCTCGGCGCGCTGCCTGCGGCGGCGATCGCGCGAGCGCTCGGCCGGCGCAACGGGTTCTGGGTCGGCACGCTGTTCAGCGCGCTCGGCGGAGGCGTTGCGGCCGTCTCCCTCTTCCATCAGAATTTCTGGCTCTTCGTGATAGGCCTTCTGGTCATCGGCGCCGGCAATTCCTTCGTCCAGCAATACCGCTTCGCCGCGGCCGACAACGCACCGGCGTCATTCAAGGCGCGCGCCATCTCCTGGGTGATGGCGGGTGGCATGTTCGCGGCGATCATCGGGCCGCAGACCGTCATCTACACGCGCGAGCTTCTTGCGCCGGTCCCGTTCGCCGGCTCCTTCGTCGCCCTCATCGGCCTCGCCGCGATCGGCGCGGTGATCCTTTTCTTCCTCGACCTGCCGAAGGATACGCCCGCCGCCAGCTTCGCCGAGCATGAGGCGGCGCGGCCGCTGGCGACGATCCTGGCACAGCCGCGCCTTATCATCGCCTTCCTTTGCGCCGTTTCCAGCTACGGGCTGATGAGTTTCGTCATGACCGGCGCGCCGCTGGCCATGGTCGGCTGCGGCCTCGGCACGGACGACGCGGTCCATGGCATCCAGTGGCATGTGATGGCGATGTTCGGCCCGAGCTTCTTCACCGGTCGTCTCATCACCCGCTTCGGCAAGGAAAAGATCGTCGCGACGGGCCTGGTGCTGCTGGTCGGCTGCGCGCTGACCGCCCTGTCCGGGATCGACCTCTGGCGCTTCTGGACGGCGCTCGTCCTGCTCGGCGTGGGCTGGAATTTCGGTTTCATCGGGGCGACCGCGATCCTCACCGAAAGCTACCGGCCCTCGGAAAAGAACAAGGTGCAGGGGCTGCACGACTTCCTGCTCTTCGGCACCGTCGCCTTCGCCTCGCTGATGTCCGGGCAGGTTTACAACGCCTATGGCTGGGACATGCTGAACTGGATCGTGTTCCCGGTGGTGGCGATCTGCCTCGGCTCCCTCGGCGTCCTGGCGATCGGCCGCTCGCGGACAAGACTGGCCGCTGGAGAATAGCCGTCCCCCGTTCGCCTTTGTGATAAGGCGAAAGCCGGGCAAAAGCCGAACAAATCCTTGACGTTCCGTGGCTGGTTACGCATAAGCCGCCGCGAGGGGGAGGATTCCGTCCAGACGGCGCCCATCCCGATTCTTTCGGTTCCAGGAGGGATTTCCAGGGAACCATATCAAGGGAAATGACCATGCTTTATGTCGTCATCGCCTGCGGCCTGCTCTCGATCGTGTACGCCATCTGGGCGACGCAATCGGTGCTGGCGGCGGACCAGGGCAACGCCCGCATGCAGGAAATCGCCGGCGCGATCCGCGAAGGCGCGCAGGCCTATCTCTCGCGCCAGTACACCACCATCGCCATCGTCGGCGTGATCGTCTTCATCCTCGCCTGGTGGCTGCTGTCGATCAGCGCGGCGATCGGCTTCCTGATCGGCGCGGTGCTTTCCGGCGCCGCGGGCTTCATCGGCATGAACGTTTCCGTCCGCGCCAATGTGCGAACGGCGCAGGCCGCCTCCAGCAGCCTCGCCGCCGGGCTCGAGATCGCCTTCAAGTCCGGCGCCATCACCGGCATGCTGGTGGCGGGCCTCGCGCTCCTCGGCGTGTCCGTCTATTATCTCATCCTTACCCAGTTCATGGGTCTTGATCCGGCGAGCCGCCATGTCGTCGACTCGCTCGTCGCGCTCGGTTTCGGCGCCTCGCTGATCTCCATCTTCGCCCGTCTCGGCGGCGGCATCTTCACCAAGGGCGCCGATGTCGGCGGCGACCTCGTCGGCAAGGTCGAGGCCGGCATCCCCGAGGACGATCCGCGCAACCCGGCCACCATCGCGGACAATGTCGGCGACAATGTCGGCGACTGCGCCGGCATGGCCGCCGACCTCTTCGAGACCTACGCGGTGACCGTCGTCGCCACCATGGTGCTGGCGGCCATCTTCTTCGGCGGAACCGCCGTGCTGCCGAACGTGATGCTCTATCCGCTGCTGATCTGCGGCGCCTGCATCGTCACCTCGATCATCGGCATCTTCTTCGTCAGGCTGGGCGCCAACGGTTCGATCATGGGCGCGCTCTACAAGGGCCTGATCGCGACGGGCATCCTGTCGATCGTCGGGCTCGCCATCGCCAACTCGCTCACCATCGGCTGGGGCGAGGTCGGCTCGGTGAAATCGCTGAGCGGCGGCGCCGATACGGTCATCAACGGTACCGACCTGTTCGTGTGCGGCCTGGTCGGCCTGATCGTGACCGGCCTGATCGTCGTCATCACCGAATACTATACCGGCACCAACAAGCGCCCGGTGAACTCCATCGCCCAGGCGTCGGTGACCGGTCACGGCACCAACGTCATCCAGGGCCTTGCGGTGTCGCTGGAAGCCACCGCGCTGCCGGCGATCGTCATCATCGGCGGCATCATCGCCACCTACCAGCTTGCCGGCCTCTTCGGCATCGCGATCGCGGTCACGACCATGCTCGGCCTTGCCGGCATGATCGTGGCGCTCGACGCCTTCGGCCCGGTGACCGACAATGCCGGCGGCATCGCCGAGATGTCGGGCCTGCCTGCGGAAGTGCGCCACTCGACGGATGCGCTCGACGCTGTCGGCAACACCACCAAGGCGGTGACCAAGGGCTACGCGATCGGTTCGGCGGGCCTCGGCGCGCTGGTGCTGTTCGCGGCCTATTCGAACGACCTCCGCTATTTCGCGGGCAACGGCGACAAGTTCCCGTATTTCCAGGGCATCGGCACGATCTCGTTCGACCTGTCGAACCCCTATGTCGTGGCGGGCCTGATCTTCGGCGGCCTCATCCCGTACCTCTTCGGCGGCATCGCCATGACGGCGGTCGGCCGTGCGGCCGGCTCGATCGTCCAGGAAGTGCGCAAGCAGTTCCGCGAAAATCCGGGCATCATGCAGGGCACGTCCAAGCCCAACTACGCCCGCGCGGTCGACCTCCTTACCAAGGCGGCGATCAAGGAGATGATCATCCCGTCGCTCCTGCCGGTTCTGGCGCCGCTCGTCGTCTATTTCGGCGTGCTCCTGATCTCCGGTTCGCGCGCCTCGGCCTTCGCCGCGCTCGGTGCGTCGCTCCTCGGCGTCATCGTCAACGGTCTCTTCGTGGCCATCTCGATGACCTCCGGCGGCGGCGCCTGGGACAACGCCAAGAAGAGCTTCGAGGACGGCTTCACCGACAAGGACGGCGTGAAGCATTTGAAGGGCTCCGAGGCACACAAGGCGTCGGTTACCGGCGACACGGTCGGCGATCCCTACAAGGACACCGCCGGTCCGGCCGTGAACCCGGCCATCAAGATCACCAACATCGTGGCGCTGTTGCTGCTCGCGGTGCTGGCGCACTGATTTTCCGGCCGGCCGTCCGCGAGGACGGCGGGGAACCAGAAGAGGGCCCTGCGGTGAAAGCCGCGGGGCCTTTTGCAAGGAGGAACCGGCCATGAAGGTCAAGCGCATCGTCGCCAATATCGAGGCGGGAAATCCGGCGGATGCGGAGCGCTTCTATCGCGACGTGCTCGGCCTCGAAATCCTGATGGACCATGGCTGGATCCTCACCTACGGGTCGCATGACGCGATGAGCAGTGTCCAGGTGAGCTTCGCCTCGGAAGGCGGTTCCGGGACGCCGGTGCCGGACCTGTCGATCGAGGTCGATGATGTCGATGCGGCACTTGAAGGCGTGCGCGAGGCCGGTTTCGCCATTGAATACGGACCGGCGGAGGAGCCCTGGGGCGTCAGGCGCTTCTATGTCCGCGATCCGTTCGGCCGGCTCGTCAATATCCTGTCCCACCGATAGCGCCTGCATTGCCAAGCGCTCCGGCCTCGGCTAACCCGCGCGCATGACCGTCACCGTCCGCTTCGCACCGTCTCCGACGGGCTATATCCATATCGGCAATGCGCGCACGGCGCTGTTCAACTGGCTGTTCGCCCAAAAGCACGGCGGCCGCTTCGTCCAGCGCTTCGACGACACGGACATCGTCCGCTCGAAGCAGGAATATGTCGACGGCATCCTCGCCGACCTCGAATGGCTCGGCATCCGCCCCGACCGGGTCGAGTACCAGTCCAGGCGATTTGCCGCCTATGATGCGGCCATCGGGAAGCTGAAAGCCGAAGGCCTGCTCTATCCCTGCTACGAAACGCCGGAGGAACTGGAGCTCCGCCGCAAGATCAGGCTCTCCCGGCGCCTGCCGCCTGTCTATGGCCGCGAGGCGTTGAAGCTGACGGAAGGCGAGAAACTGGCGCTCGAGGCGGAGGGCCGCGCGCCGCATTGGCGCTTCCTGCTGCCCAACTTCGCGAAATCGCCCTTCGAGACGGAACGGACGGAAATCCACTGGGACGATGTCGTGCGCGGCCGCGAGACGGTCGACCTCGCATCGCTCTCCGATCCGGTGCTCGTGCGCGCCGACGGGACCTATCTCTATACCCCGACCTCGGTCGTCGACGATATCGACATGGGGATCACGCATGTCATCCGCGGCGACGATCACGTCACCAACACGGGCGTCCAGATCGCGCTTTTCCGCGCCTTCGGAGCCGAGCCGCCCGCCTTCGGCCACCACAACCTGCTGACGACGGTATCGGGCGAGGGGCTCTCCAAGCGTTCGGGAGCGCTGTCGATCCGGGGCCTGCGCGAAGCCGGGCTGGAGCCTATGGCGGTCGCCTCGCTTGCCGTGCTCATCGGCACGTCGGAGAGCGTTTCCGCGATGCGTTCGATGGCGGAACTCGCGGCGCATTTCGATCCGGCCGCAACGTCACGCTCGGCCTCGAAATTCGATCCCGAGGAACTGAAGGTCCTGAATCGCGCGCTTCTCCACGGCATGGAATTCAGGGAGGCGGCGCCGCGCCTCGTCGCGCTCGGTATCGACGGTCCGCAGGCCGAGCCGTTCTGGCTGGCGGTGCGCGGCAATCTCGATATTTTCGCCGAAGCGGCGAAATGGTGGCGGATCGTGCGGGACGGTCCCACGGAGAAGCCGGGACTGCCGGCGGAAGACATCGAGTTCGTTCGTGCCGCCTTCGATTGGCTGCCGCCCGAGCCGTGGGATCATTCGACGTTCAAATTGTGGTCGGACCGCGTGAAGGAAGAGACCGGCCGCAAGGGCAGGGCACTGTTCGCGCCGCTGAGGCTGGCGCTCACGGGGCTTTCTTCGGGCCCGGAGCTCGCAGATTTATTGCCTTTGATGGGTCGGGAAGGAACGTTGGCCCGACGACCCTGACCTTGCGGTTCTCGTCGGCTTCGGGCGTGGGCCCGGCGGCGGCGGCCTCGGCCGCGGGATTGGCGGCCTTCGGCTTGCCGCCGGCTGCGCCGTCCGGACGTGGCAATGACTGGGCGGCGGGGGCCGTCTCCGGGGTGGCATCGTCCGAGGGCGTCGCTGCGATGATCGACGAGCGGGCGGCCTGCGCGCATGTACAGCCCGGAATGCCGGGCGCGTTGGCCTTGCGGTAGAGGAACGCCGTCGGCAGGTCCTTGTACGGGACGCCGGCCAGCGAGACCATGTCCGCCGATTCCTGGTCCGGCACGTGGTAGTAGAGCTCCACCTTCGTACCCGGGCATTGGGCCTGGCAGGACTGCTCGTCGCGCGCGAAATTGGCGGGCGAGGTGGCGAACGAAATCGGAAAATAATAGCCGTCGCAGGTCCGCACGCACATCGTCCGATAGGTCCCCGACGGGTCGGCGTAGCCGTTGTCGGGCGTGGACGCGGGAAGGTCTCCTTCCAGTGGCGGCCCCGAACGGTGGATGACGATACCCTGGTTGATGGGGCTGAAAGAGCCCCTCCCGCCGCTGTCGCTGTCGGCATCTAGAGGTTCCGGCAGCCGGCGTGCCGCCGTCTGCTCGTCGCGGCAACCATTGGCGTCGATGGCCGCAAGGATTTCGCGCCGGCCCGGGCCGTCGGCGCGCGCCGCCAGCGTATCCTTGCGCTCCTCGAGCTTCGTCATGTTGCGTTCCATCCGGTCGATCGTCCGGCTGATCGGATCGCAGCGGCCGGAGGGATCGTCGCGAAGGTTGCCGAACAGGTCGGAGCAGCCGCTGCCCCGGGCGATGCGGCGCGCGCGGGAGAGCTCCGCCGTCTGGTCCTCGATCGCCTGGTTGTAGCGATCGAGCATGGCTGCGTCCGGGCGCGCCGAAGCCGATGCAAGCTCGGCTTCGAGGTGCCGGCAATATTGCGCGTCGGCGCCCGCGGACCCCGGCGCGACGCCGAAAGACAGGCAGAGCGCCATGAGCGCCGCCGATGCCGCTTTGCCGAATCTGTTGGCCCTTGCCGCCATAGCCTCCCGCCTGCCGACGCGGTCACACCGACCAAAACCTAACATGAAGAGGGTAAATTGTCCTTTGGGACAATCGGAAATGGTGAAGTTCGTTCGCCCGGCGGCGGGCTGCAGTCGGAGCCGCCCACCGGAGGACAGGAATCTTGAGCCGTCTGGAACCTTTCCTACGGCGTGCGGTTCTGTGGCGTGTTCATCCGGCGTGCAAGTTTCGCATGCCGACACCGGCGCGGACGGGCAGTGGCCGCGGTGATGCCGGAGAGAACTTAGACGCCGTCATGATCGCGCCCACCATTGTCGAACTTCAGGAGGTAAGTCATGTCCTACTTGAATGTCAGTCCCATGATAAGCGCGCTGCGGACCAGCCCGGAACAGTTTGCCGTCAACCGTGGCACGCTCCAGCATATTCCCAGCCATCACAGCTTTCTTTTCGATTCGCAGGGGCGGATGACGATCGCCGCGAGCTGCGGCTGCTCGACGCTCGCGGTCGAACGGGAACAGGAAATCGAGCTGGTCAAAGCCTTCCGGCAATGGAACGAGGAATACTGGCGGCCGCGGCAGATCAATGAGGAATTCACTTCGCATTTCGCCCCACCGCCGCTGGCCATCAGGGTCCTGCTACGGCTGACGGACCGTTTCCGCCTGGCCTTGCTCCGCATGGGCCAGAAGAAACATCATCATGAAGAGGCGATGATTCCCGCCGAGTGAGCCGACAGCACAAGCCTCCGTGGGCCGGCGGACCGCGCGGAGACGTTGACAGGAGCAGGATTTGCGACTAACGAACGGCGCGATCACCGGGCAGGAATGTCCGGTGATTGCTTTTTCGTGCGGTGGTGGCGATCGCTCGCCGTAACGCCGTGCGGAAGTGACGTGTCCCGTGGGCCTTTCCGCAAAGCGTGCGTGGGAGGCCCTGTCAGGCTCCGGAAATGGGAGCCAGAGGAGGGCGCGTTTCCTTCATCTGGAACATGAGGTTCCAGGTGGCAACCTTTTGAAGGGAAATGCGATGAGCAAGCGCGAATCCGCGAAATATAAGATCGACCGCCGCCTCGGCGAAAATATCTGGGGCCGTCCCAAATCCCCGGTGAACCGCCGCGAATACGGACCCGGCCAGCATGGCCAGCGCCGCAAGGGCAAGCTGTCCGATTTCGGCCTGCAGCTGCGTGCCAAGCAGAAGCTGAAGGGCCACTATGGCGACGTTTCGGAACGTCAGTTCCGTAAGGTTTACGAGGAGGCGAACCGCCGCAAGGGCGACACCTCCGAGAATTTGATCGGCCTGCTGGAATCGCGCCTCGACGCCATCGTCTACCGCGCCAAGTTCGTGCCGACGATTTTCGCCGCGCGCCAGTTCGTCAACCACGGCCATGTCAACGTCAACGGCAAGCGGGTCAATATCGGCTCGTACCGCTGCAAGCCGGGCGACGTGATCGAGGTGCGCGAGAAGTCGAAGCAGCTCGTCACCGTGCTGGAGGCCGTACAGCTTCCGGAGCGCGACGTGCCCGACTATATCGACGCCGATCATACGAAGATGACCGCGACCTATGCGCGCGTGCCGGGCCTGGCCGACGTGCCGTTCGCCGTCCAGATGGAACCGAACCTGGTCGTCGAGTTCTACTCGCGCTGATCGTTCGCAGACCCAACGGCAAAGGCCGGACCCGCGTCGCGCGCGGATCCGGCCTTTTTCTTTATCGGGGCGTATAGGGCGCGAGCTCGGGAAACTTCTCGTCGAAGCGTTTCACCCAGCGCCTCAGCTTCGTATGACCGCGTTCCCACTTGCCGGGAAAGCGGAGTTCCAGGTAGCCGAGACAGGCCCTGAGCGCGATCTGGCCGGTGGTGATCTTCTTCGGCAGCTTGGGCGGCGAAGCCTCCAGGGAATCAAGCGCGCGGGTCACCTTCTTCCACTGCTTGTCCAGCCAGGGCTGGTGCACGATCTCCTCCGGCCGGAAGCGCCGCTCATAGACATGGGCGAGCAGGCAGTCGCAGATGCCGTCGGCTAGCGCCTCCAGCCTTTCCGCTTCCAGCCGCTTGGCCGGGTTGCGCGGGAAGAGCGCGTTTTTCGAGATCCGGTTCAGATATTGCGTGATGGCGCGGCTGTCGAAGAGGCTTTCGCCCTCGTCCGTAAGGAGAACGGGGATCTTGCCGAGCGGATTGTTCTTCAGGAGCAGTTCGGGCTCGTCGCCGGTGTTCGTGGGGATTGCTTCCAGCGCGATGCCGGCATAGGCCGCCGACATGCGCACCTTGGCGCTGTAGGGGGACGCGGTGGCGAACAAGAGTTTGGGCATTTTCCTCTCCGGGACAAAAAAATCACCGGCAAGCTAGAGCCTTTCATGGCTAGATGGAAGCGTTCTGCCGGAGGGAATTCGGGCCTTGGCCTGCCCTCGGGCCGGCCAGAGGCCGGACCCGGGGTCGAGGCCTTCGGCGCGGTCGTACCGGTGGTACGGCCAAGGTCCGAAGGCCGAAGGATTTGGCCCGAATTCACCCGGCCCGAAGGGTTTCCCGCTGGCGGGCGCCCGCTTCGTCGGGCGGACTTGGCCGTACCACCGGTACGCCCGCGCCGCCCTCCTGGCGGATCGCCTCGCCATCGGAGAAACAGAACTGCTTCCAGCTAACCATGAAAGGCTCTGAACCTCCGTCCCGGTCTCGCAACGCGTATGGCTTGGGCCACAGTCCCTATCTTGGGGGCATCTCCACGCTCGATGCGTGGCAGCTTGCGCGCTCGAGTTCCTCGCAGGGCCGGAACCGCATGTCCTTCGTCAGGCAGATGCGCACCTCGCGCAGATATTTGCGGTCGCAATCGACGCTGATCCCGTCGGACGGCATTCCCGGATTGGCCGCGATGAACGCCGCCTCCACGTCGGAAGGCTTGACGCTGCCGCCGTCCGAGGGAAAGTCGGAGGGCACCTTGACGCTTCCATAGGCTTTGCGCAGGGCGGCGAAATAGTCGTCCTGCGAAAGTCCGGTGCACATGCCGTGGGTGCGCCATTCATGGATGATGAGGCCGTAGCCCGGCATCAGGTCGGACATCGCCCTCAGACGCTCGCGCGGCACGCGGCGCTCGGCGTCGCTCTTGCAGTCCTTCGGATAGCCGTGCTCGTATTGCGGCCACAGCCCGTGCACGATGAAACCGTAGGCCGGGTGCTTGCCGCACTGGTATTTGTTGGCCTTCTTCCCCTCGGCGTCACAGTAGCTCGGCGACCAGGAAAGCGACAGGACGTAGAAATCGAAGGGCCTGGCTCCGGATGCCGCCGCCTGCGAGTCGGAGCCGGCGGCATATCCGGCCCCCGTCCCGGCCACGAGGCACAGGAGCAGTGCCGAGAGCACCGCAAAAAGCCGGCCCGTCATCCCCTCGGCAGACATTGGTCTACCGCGCCGCTCAGCGCAGCACACGGCAGCGGCCGTTATAGACCTTCCAGCGGTCGAAATTGACTATGCAGAACTCGACATTGTGGCCGAGGCCGGCGAAGCCCGCGCGGTCCTCGATCAGATACCACATTGCGTGCCGCTGCCCGTCCGAGGTGTAGGCGGTGGCCTCGCAATAGGTCCGGGTGAACTCACTGTCGGACATTGCCGGTTCGTATCGTTTCTGACGGATATCCCGGAAATCGACGAGACCGACATTGGGCAGGCCGGGCACATGCGTCACCTGATAACGGAACTTGCCGGTAATGCGCGACAGCACCCAGTTCTGGGCGCAGACCTCAGGTGCCTGCTCGCGGTAGGAGGGCGCTGTTGCGATGATGTCGGCTGCTCCTGCCGGCGCATAGGTGCCGGCGAGGCAGAAAACCGAGGCAAGGGCGGCAACCATGCGCCGGGCGATGATCTTCATGACGGTCTGTCCTGATTGTCGCGATTACGTGATTCTAGCTGCTAAATAGAGTGCTGTCTGCCGAAATCAGGGTCAAGCGGCTTCGCCCGCCAGGTGGTCGAGCGACCATGCCGCGTTCCTGTCCTCGCCAAGCCGCCGGGTGAGGAGCGGCAGGATCTCCGTCAATTCCTCGCCGAGGACAAAGGGCGGATTGACGATCGCCATGCCGCAGCCGTCCAGCCTGGGCTCGGCGGAAGGGGCGCGGATCGTCATCGACACGTCGAGGATCTTGGGTATGCCGGTGTCCGCCAGCGCCTGGCGGAAACGGCCGACGGCCGCGCGGTCCTTGACCGGATACCAGAAGGCATAGACGCCGCCGGGCCAGCGCCGACAAGCCGTATTCAGCCCGGCGACCATGCGGTCGAACTCGCCTTCCTCCTCGAAGGGCGGATCGATCAGCACGAGCCCGCGCTTCTCCTTCGGCGGCACGTGCGCGCCGAGAGAGAGCCAGCCGTCGAGTTCGATGACGCGGACCTGATGATCGCCTGCGAAAAGCTCCTTGAGGGTCTTTGCGTCCCGGGGGTGCAGTTCGATTGCCGTCAGCCGGTCCTGTCGGCGCAGAAGATGCCGCACCAGCCATGGAGAGCCGGGATAGCGGCGAATGCCGCCATCCGGGTTGAGCGCGCGCACCATGTCCAGATAGTCCCGGAGCAGCCCGGCCGGACCATCCGCCACGGCTGCATCGAGGAGCCGGCCGATGCCGCTCCGCCATTCGCCGGTCTTCTGCGCTTCCTCGCTGGCGAGATCGTAGAGGCCGGCGCCGGCATGCGTGTCGATGACGCGGAAGGCGGCGTCCTTGCGTTTCAGATAGGCGACGAGCCTGGCCAGGATCACGTGCTTGAAGACGTCGGCGAAATTTCCGGCGTGATAGATGTGGCGATAGTTCATGCCGTGGCTCTACAACGGGTGGATGGAATCCGGTAGACAGGAAGCATGACACGCCAGTGTCCCGCATCCGAAATCCGTCTCATTCTTCGGGATGCGCCGTACGGATTTCGGATTCGGTCAGGACACTGGCAAGTTAGTAGTTCCAGTGTGGTTTTCGGATTTTGAAATTCGTAACGAGACCTTGATCCATGAATGAAGCGAATTTCAACTCCACCACACTGGCCCGGATCGATATCGGCCATTCCGCCTGCCCGCATGACTGCCCCTCGACCTGCGCGCTCGAGGTGGAGCTTCTCGGCGGCAACCGGATCGGCCGCATCCACGGCGCGAAGTCGAACAGCTATACGGCCGGCGTCGTCTGCGCCAAGGTCGCCCGCTACGCCGACCGCCTGCATCATCCCGACCGGCTTATGAAGCCGCTCGTCCGCGCCGGCGCAAAAGGCGAGGGCGGGTGGAAAGAGGCGAGCTGGGAAGCGGCGCTCGACCTCGTCGCCGAAAAGTTCGTCGCGGCGGAGGAAAGATACGACTCCGAGACGGTGTGGCCCTATTTCTACGCCGGCACGATGGGGCTGGTGCAGCGCGACGGCATCGAGCGGCTGCGCCACGCCAAGAAATATTCCGGCTTCTTCGGCTCGATCTGCACCAACCTCGCCTGGACGGGCTGGATGATGGGTGCGGGCAAGCTCGCCGGGCCCGACCCGCGCGAAATGGGGAGGTCGGATTGCGTGGTGATCTGGGGCACCAATGCCGTCGTCACGCAGGTCAATGTGATGACCCACGCGGTCCGCGCGCGCAAGGAGCGCGGGGCGAAGATCGTCGTCGTCGACATCTACGAGAACGCGACGATGAAGCAGGCCGACATCGGCCTTGTCGTGAAGCCGGGCACCGACGCGGCGCTCGCCTGCGCGGTGATGCACGTGCTCTTTCGCGACGGAATGGCCGATTGGGCGTATCTCGAAAAATACACCGACGATCCGAAGGGGCTGGAGGCGCATCTCAAGTCTCGTACGCCGGAATGGGCCTCCGCCATCACCGGGCTGCCGGCGGCGGAAATCGAGGCTTTCGCGCGCCTCGTCGGCACGACGAAGAAGACGTATTTCAGGCTCGGCTACGGTTTTTCGCGCCAACGCAACGGCTCCGTCGCCATGCACGCGGCTTCCTGCATCGCCGCGGTGACGGGCGCGTGGCAGTATGAGGGCGGCGGCGCCTTTCACTCCAATTCCGGCATATTGAAGCTGAACACCGATCTGCTCGAGGGCACGCGTCTGCGCGACCCGAAGATCCGCTATCTCGACCATTCGCGCATCGGCCCGGTACTCGTCGGCCGGCCCGACGCGCTCCATGGCGGGCCGCCGGTGACGGCGATGCTGATCCAGAACACCAACCCGGCCAATGTCGCGCCCGAGCAGCGGCTGGTGAAACAAGGCTTCCTGCGCGACGACCTCTTCACCTGCGTGCACGAGCAGTTCATGACCGATACGGCGAAGCTCGCCGACGTCGTGCTGCCGGCGACGATGTTCCTGGAGCATGACGACATCTATAAGGGCGGCGGCAACCAGCACATCACGCTCGGACCCAAGCTGGTCGAGCCGCCAAAAGGGCCGCGCACCAACCACTTCGTCATCGAGGAACTGGCGAAGCGGCTCGGCGTGTCGCACCTGCCGGGCTTCGGCATGACCGAGCGCGAGCATATCGACGTGATGCTCGGGAAGAAGGGGCTCGGCACGTTCGACACGTTCCGCGAGGAAAAGTGGAGCGATCAGCAACCGCCCTTCGAGGAGGCTCATTATCTGAACGGCTTCGGCCATGCGGACAAGAAGTTCCATTTCAAGCCGAACTGGACCGGGCAGGCCGCGCCGAACCGGCCGCCGCGCTCCATGGGCGTGTTCGGCCCCTATGAGCGGCTGCCGGAATTCCCCGACCATGTCGACCTGATCGAGGTGGCCGATGAGGCCCATCCGTTCCGGCTCGCCACCTCGCCGGCGCGCAATTTCCTCAATTCGAGCTTCACCGAGACGCCCGTGTCGAAGGCGAAGGAAGGCCGGCCTCAGCTCCTGATCCACCCCGAGGACGCCTTGGCGCTCGGCTTGGAGGAGGGCGGCCGCGTCGAGATCGGCAATACGCGCGGCGAGGTGGTGCTGCACGCCAAGCTCTTCGACGGCATCCGGCGCGGCGTGGTGATCGCCGAGGGCATCTGGCCGAACAGCGCGCATGAGCGCGGCGAGGGGATCAACGTGCTCACCGGCTCCGACGCGCCCGCGCCCTATGGCGGCGCGCCGGTCCACGACAATCATGTCTGGGTGCGGGCTGCCTGAAACTGCCCGTCAGAACAGCGTCGTCAGATCCCGGGCACCGTGAACTACACGAACGATTTCGACCGTTCGCGCCTCGATACGGTAAAGAATGAGATAGTTGCCGACATTCAGCGACCGGGCGGCTTCAGCAATATCGGGACGTGAAGGCCCTAATTCGGAAAATTCCGAAAGTTGCCCGGTTCGTTGCTGGACGGAATCGATCAACCGGTCGGCGGCGGCTGGGTTTTCCAGCGCGATGTTCAGCCAGATATCATCCAGATCGGCTTCGGCGGCCGGGCTGAAGACCACCGCAACCGGCATGGTTCAGCCCTGCTTCAGTTGCGCAAGCCTCTCACGTCCGCGCCGCTTGATTTCTTCAAGATCGAGCTCGCGAGACGGGCCGCTCTCGACGCCATCCCGCCAGGCCTTCCGCAGCCGCTCGATTTCAGCTTCGCGCAATGGCTTGCGCAGGTTCCATTCCCGCAGCGCCTCGCGGACGATCTCGCTGGCCGAGGCATATTCGCCGCTCGCGACCGCGCCCTTGAGCATGGCCACCATTTCCGGCGAAAGCGCTATGCTGACCTTTTGGACCGCAGCCATCATAAATCTCTTTCGCCAAGAAGGTAGTAAGATTTGCTACCGGTCGCAAGAGACCAGGTTCTGGGGACAGTTGAGTACCCGGTTATGTGGAGCACTGATCGGCAGCCTTCGTTCGCGTCATTCCGGGTTCCGCTGCGCGGCCCCGGAACGACGGCCCGTCCACACACCCTACGGCGTAAACCTTGCCAGATATTCCAGGTCGACCGTATCGGACTCGGTCGATGGCGGGGCAGGCGAAATCAGCATGTCGCCCGTATCTCCTGCGTTCCGCCCATGATGCGCTACCTTGCCGTCCCTCAGGGAGACGCGGCCGGAGGCCACGAGCGAAAGCGCCAGCGGATAAAGCCGGTGCTCGGCTTTCAGGACCCGCGCGGCCAGCCGCGCCTCGTCGTCTTCAGCCAGGACTGGAACGGCGGCCTGCGCGACGATCGGCCCCGCGTCGACCTCGGCCGTTACGAAATGCACCGTGCAGCCGTGAATGCGGACGCCGGCTGCAAGCGCCGCCCGGTGCGTGTCCAGGCCCCTGAAGGCGGGCAGCAGCGCCGGGTGGATGTTGATCATCCGGCCGCTCCATTTCTCGACGAAGCCGGCGGTCAGACGGCGCATGTAGCCGGCGAGACAGACGAGTTCCGCCCCGCATTCCTGAAGCGCCTCGTCGATCGCCGCGTCGTGCTCCTCGCGGCTGGCATGGTCCTTCCGGGCGATCGTCCGGGTCGGAATGCCGTTCTGCGCGGCCATCTTCAGGCCGTTCGCTTCCGGATCGTTCGATATGACGAGGGCGATCTCGGCCGGAAAGGACGGCTCCGCCGCGGCCGCGATCAGCGCCGCCATGTTGGAACCGCGGCCGGAAATCAGGATGCCCGTGCGTTTTCTTTCCATTTTCACCAGCCGATCGTTCCCCGGAAAGCGACGCCGGCATCGCGCCGCGCGATAACGCGGCCGATCGGCATCACCGTCTCGCCGGCCTGCTTCAGCACGGCCGCGACCTGTGCCGCCTGGCCGGCGGCCACTACGGCGACCATGCCGACGCCGCAATTGAACGTGCGCAGCATTTCCCCGTCCGCGACGCCGCCCGCTTCGGCAAGCCACGAGAACACCGGCGGCACGTCGATGGCGTCGAGATCGATCTCGGCGGCATAGTCGTGCGGCAGGACGCGCGGAACGTTGTCGGGGAAGCCGCCGCCGGTGACGTGGGCCAGCGCCTTGATGCCGTGCGTGCCGCCTATCGCCTGCAGCACCGGTTTCACGTAGATCCGGGTCGGCTCCAGCAGGGCCTCCGCCAGCGTCTTTTCCGCGGCGAACGGCGCTTTTCGGTCCCATTTCAGGCCGGATTTCTCGACGATGCGCCGCACCAGCGAGAAACCGTTGGAATGAATGCCGGAGGAGGCGAGGCCGAGCAGTACGTCCCCTTCGACGATGTCGTCGGTGGGAAGAAGCTGCCCGCGTTCGACCGCACCGACGGCGAAACCGGCGAGATCGTAGTCCTTCTCGGCATACATGCCGGGCATCTCGGCGGTCTCGCCGCCGACGAGCGCGCAGCCGGCCTGCCGGCAGCCTTCGACGATGCCCGAGACGATCGCCGCGCCCTGCTCGGGATCGAGCTTGCCGGTCGCGAAATAGTCGAGGAAGAACAGCGGCTCGGCACCCTGGACGACGAGATCGTTGACGCACATGGCGACGAGGTCGATGCCGATCGTGTCGTGCCGCCCCGCCTCGATCGCCACACGGAGCTTGGTGCCGACACCGTCATTGGCGGCGACCAGCAGTGGGTCCTTGAAGCCGGCGGCCTTGAGATCGAAAATCCCGCCGAACCCCCCGATCTCGGCATCGGCGCCCGTCCGGCGGGTGGAGCGGACGAGCGGCTTGATGCGCTCGACCAGGGCGTTGCCGGCATCGATGTCGACGCCCGCATCGGCATAGGTCAGGCCGTTCTTCTTTCCGTTCATCGCGGAATCCGCTGCCCTGTCTCTCATACCCGGTCGGGGCACATTGCACGAAGCCCCCGCCTTCGCAACCGGCCAATCCTATCGCGATATCGGGGCGGGCGAAATCGGTGGACAACCGCCAAAGACGCGCTGGTACCTTGAAGCCCGGCCATCCAGCCGCCATGTAACGGCCCGACCCGGATTGGCGACGCCGGTCCAGCCGCGGCTTCGCGCGCCGATACTCGACAGGCCTGAAGTGACGATACCCAACCTCATCACGGTAATGCGTTTCTTTCTGGTGCCGTTCGTCGTGCTCGCTCTCCTGAGCGGGCGCGTGCAATGGGCGTTTGCCGCGTTTCTCGTCGCCGGGATATCCGACGGCGTCGACGGCTTCATCGCCCGCAATTTCGACCAGCGCTCCAAGCTTGGCGCCTATCTCGATCCGATCGCGGACAAGCTGCTCCTGGTCACCGTCTTCGTCGTTCTCGGCTATATGGGCGAGCTGCCGCTCTGGCTCGTCATCGCCGCCGTCTCGCGCGATGCGCTGATCATCGGCGCGGTGCTGCTTTCCACCATCATGGGCAATCCGGTGGAGGTGAAGCCGCTCTTCGTCTCGAAGGCGAACACGGCGATCCAGATCGTGCTCGCCGGCTGGGTGCTCGCCGAACTCGCCTTCGGCATGGCGTTCGGACCGATCCGCCAATGGCTGATCATCGCCTCGGGTATCTTGACCGTGGCTTCCGCCGCGGCCTATCTCGTCTCCTGGCTCAAGCACATGGCTGGATATGCCGAAAGCGAAACCCCGCAGGGCTGACGAAGCCGCGACGCCGATCAACTGGCGTCAGCAGGCATTCTTTTGGGTCGGCGCGGTCGTCGTCCTCGGCCTGTTCCTGTTCATATTCAGCGAGATACTGCTGCCTTTCATCGCCGGCATGGCGGTCGCCTATTTTCTCGATCCGGTGGCCGACAGGCTGCAGAAACTGGGCTTCTCCCGCCTGTGGGCGACGGTCGTCATCCTGCTGGCCTTCGTGATCGTACTCGTGCTGGCGCTGATGATCATCGTGCCCGTGCTCACCAACCAGTTCGCCGATCTGATGAAGAACATGCCGGACTATATCGGCCGGCTGCAGGGGCTGGTCACGAATTTCGACCCGGCGTGGATCGAGAAGACGCTCGGGGTGAGCGCCGCCCAGCTCAAGGACGGGCTGAACTCGCTGATGACCGAGGCGATCGGCTTCATCACCACGCTCTTCAAGTCGCTGTGGAGTTCCGGCCTCGCCATCGTCAACATCGTCAGCCTGTTCGTCGTCGCGCCGGTGGTCGCCTTCTACATGCTGCTCGACTGGGACCGCATGGTCGCGACCGTCGACAGCTGGGTGCCGCGCGAGCATGTCGAAACGGTCCGCGCCCTCGCCAGGGAGATCGACAGCTCGATCGCCGGCTTCGTGCGGGGGCAGGGCACGCTCTGCCTCATCCTCGGCGTGTACTATGCGTTTGGGCTGACCGTCATCGGCCTGAATTTCGGGCTGCTGATCGGGCTTCTCGCCGGCGTCATCAGCTTCATCCCCTATGTCGGATCCCTGACGGGGCTGATCCTGGCGCTGGGCGTTGCCTTCGTGCAGTTCTGGCCGGACTGGATGTGGATCGCCGCCGTCGCCTGCGTTTTCTTCGTCGGCCAGTTCATCGAGGGCAACATCCTGCAGCCCAAGCTCGTCGGCTCGAGCGTCGGCGTGCATCCCGTCTGGCTGATGTTTGCGCTGCTCGCTTTCGGCGCGCTGTTCGGCTTCGTCGGCCTTCTCGTCGCCGTGCCTTGCGCGGCCGCGATCGCGGTGATCATGCGCTTCGCGCTGGCACGCTACAAGGCCTCGCCGCTCTATCTCGGTGAAGAGCCGGCGCCGGCGCAGAGGACGCGCCGCCGCCGGACGCCGTCGGGGAGCTGAGCCGTGCCGGGACCGGACCGCCCCCGGCAGATTCCACTGGCGCTCGCGCATGAGCCGGCGCTCGGCCGCGACGATCTCGTCGTGACGCAAGCCAACGCCGCAGCGGTTTCGGTCATCGACCGCTGGCCAGACTGGCCGTCCGCCGCAATCGTGCTTGCCGGGCCGGCGGGTTCCGGGAAATCGCACCTGGCGGCCATCTGGCGGGAATGGTCGGAAGCAAGAAGCCTGCGGCCCGACGAACTCGGCCGGGCGGCGGATGCGCCCGTTGCCGGCCCGCTCCTCATCGACGGGATCGGCGAGGCTCCCTTCGACGAAGCCGCGCTCTTCCACCTGATCAATGCGGTGCGCGAAAGCGGCACGCATCTGCTTCTCACCTCGAGACGCTTTCCCCTGGCCTGGGGCGTGCGCCTGCCGGATCTGGTTTCGCGGCTGAAGGCCGTGACGACGGTCGAGGTGCACGAGCCCGACGACGCCTTGCTCGAAGGCGTGATCGCCAAGCTTTTTGCCGATCGCCAGGTGGAAGTGGAGCCGCACGTCGTCAGCTACCTGGCGCGGCGGATCGAACGTTCGGTCGCCAGGGCGATCGATATCGTCGACCGGCTGGACCGCGCCGCGCTGGAAGAAAAGTCGCGGATCACGCGGACGCTCGCCGGACGGATCGTCAGCGCCCTGGACGAGGGCCAGGGCGCGTTGCCGTTCTCCTGACCTTTTCGCGCTTTATCGCCAGTAGCGATGCGAGCCGCTCGAGGACTGCCCGACGGCGAAGCCGATCATGAAGCCCACGAATCCGATAGCGAGCGCCGCGGTCGAGATGGTAACGGGATTTTCCTGAGCTACCTCCGACACGGTCTGGGCCTGCGTGCGCAATGCCGAAGCGGCGTTGGACGCCTTGGAAGAAGCGCTGTCGTACCATCCCTTCGCGGTTTCCGCGGCCTGGGCTGCCTGCTCCGACAGCTTTTCGTTGATCTTCTCGATCTGCCGCTTGAGTTCGGCGACCTGCTTTTCCATCGCCTCGTTCATCTCTTCGGTCGTCTTCTGGTCCGCCATGGCTTTCTCCCGTTCTGTGACGTCCGATAGCAACGGCCTTCCGTGAGCTTGGTTCCGGTCCTCCATTTCCCATTTGTCAGTTGCCGGCGGCCATCCTAACAATAGCCGGCAGTCGGAGCGTGGGGCCGCCATATGCGCGAGGTCCTCTGGACCATCATTCTCTTTGCCTTCCTGGTCGCGGGAGCCAGCGGCGGCTTTTTCCTTCGATCCCGAATACCCGAGCCGCATCGCAACCAGCCGACGATCGAATTCCTGCGGATCGTGACGGCCCTGCTCGTCACTTTCGCCGCCCTTGTCATGAGCCTGCTGCTGGCGTCCGTCCGCAATTCCTACGATTCGGCCTTTCACGACCGCAGCCACTACGCGGCGAGCCTGGCGGAACTCGATTCCTGCATGCGCGACTATGGCGCGGAACTGGCCGGCGCCCGCACGAAGCTGCACGGGTACACGGCCGCCGTGATCGCCAGCACCTGGCCGAGCGAGCCCGCGCCCAAGGGCGTCGACTATCCGGACGCGAGCGCGATGCCCCGCTTCGGCGAGGCGCCGACGCTTGCGGGCATCATGAACGGGATCGGGCTTGCGATCGACCGCGTCGAACCGCAGGACGCCATGCACAAGGCGCTCGCCGCGCGCTGCATGGCCGATTTCGGCGAAGTCGCCCGCGCACGCTGGGCGGTCATCGAGGACGTTCACGGATCGCTTTCGGCGCCGTTCGCCGGCGTGCTCATGTTCTGGCTTATGCTGGTTTTCCTGAGTTTCGGGCTGCAGGCGCCGCGCAACTTGCTTGCGGGCGTCGTAATCGGCATCGCCATCGTCTCGGTGACGAGCGTGATGTTCGTCATCCTCGATCTAGACCTGCCTTATGGCGGGCTGTTCGGCATACCGAGCACGTCCATGCGGCTGGCGCTGGCCGATATGCTGAGATAGCCGGAATGGGATTTTCCGGATTGCGGCGTTCCGCGCCGAAGCAGCGTTCCATATTCACGTGCCTTGCTTCCGGCCGCAGGTGACTCTAGAGAGGCATTGCTCGGAGCGTAGCGCAGTCTGGTAGCGCATCTGGTTTGGGACCAGAGGGTCGCAGGTTCGAATCCTGCCGCTCCGACCATTGAAATGAACGAGGGAAAGATGGCCGCGCGCATTTACAGCCCCGCCAGGACCGCCATGCAGTCGGGAAAGGCCAAGACCGGCTACTGGGTGCTCGAATTCGAGCCCGAGAAGCCGCGCAAGATCGACCCGCTGATGGGCTACACCACCTCCGGCGACATGAAGAGCCAGATCCGGCTCAGATTCGCCACGCGCGAGGAGGCCGTCACCTATGCGGAACGGAAGGGCATCGCCTACCGCGTGGAATTGCCGAACGAGGCCAAGCGGCGGCAGATTTCCTATTCCGACAATTTCCGCTATGACCGAAAGACGCCGTGGACCCATTGATCGGCGTCGTCGCAGTCGACATATCAGGCGTCGGACATCCGGTCCCGTAGCTCAGCTGGATAGAGCACCGGCCTTCTAAGCCGGGTGTCGCAGGTTCGAGCCCTGCCGGGATCGCCATTTATATACCTTTGTCGGGTGGCGACATATTCCACGTCATACCGGGATGCGGGCGGCACTCGGGCCGGAAGGGCGGGGCGACCGGGAGCGGAACTACTTCAGGGACGTGGTCCTGGGTCCGGTAAAATGGCACGTCTCGTTCTCTCCGAGCACGTAGTCTCCGCTTCCGTCATCTCCTCTTACCCACAACCAGAGCCGCCTTGGAAACTCGGGGTAGTAATACACCTCTGCAAATTGAACTTTTGCTATGTGCTTGGTAGTCCCTCCAAGACTTCCGCATTCTATGTCGCCGGCGGCGTAGGAAGCGATGAGGATCGGCTTTTTGACGCGCTGATTCAGCAGCGTGCCGCCCTGGGCGAACGCTGGCGACGACGCGAAAAAAATCAATGCGATTGTTATCAGCGCGCGATTCATCATTGCCTAACCTCCACTCCGTTCGCTCCGGCCTCTCACTATTATCCTAGGCGGCCAAATAGCCGCGCGCCGCTCTTCGCGACGGTTACGGACAGAATTTCCAGTTCTCATAAATGGAGTTCAGACAACGGAAGGACATACTCTCTTCCGTATGGAGTTTCACATGGCTGGCTGAGGCCCTTCGGCGTGTACTCCACCTGCGCGCTGGCGGCGACCTTCTGCCGGCGGAATATGAAGAGGCTGCCAGCGCCATCCCTATTGCGGAGCGGTTGTTGCCGCGGCAACACAGTCCGACAATATTGCGGGAAATGGATCGCGCCGCATTGTAGCCTGTCGCCGCCCTGCTATCTTGCGGTTGGGAAAAACGGGGTGCTTCCATGAAGTATTCGAAGTCTTTTCTGCTTTCCGCAGCATTACTCGGCGCAAGTATTTCGCCGGTTCTGGCGGGCGGTTCGGCGCCAGCCGCAGCCTATAATTGGTCCGGAGCCTATATTGGTCTCGATGCCGGAGGGAGCTTCGGAAACTATACCCAGTTCGATGACAATGGAAGGGGCGTAAAGATCGATGTGAGCCGTTTCACCGGCGGCGTCTATACGGGTTACAATTGGCAGATCAGCAATTTCGTTGCCGGTCTCGAGGCCGACATATCCAACGGCCCCAAGGGAATCACGCGGCAGGGCACCGGCGGCCCTTATTGGCATTGCGGTACAGGTGATTGCGATGCGGATATCACCTATTACGGAACGGTCCGCGCCCGCTTTGGCTACGCCATTAATCGAACCCTGATCTACGGGACCGGCGGATTTGCCTATGGCCGGTCGTCCGGCGGCATCTTCGATTCCGACCAGCAGGGACACGGCATGAATACCGGCTGGACGCTTGGCGGCGGCGCCGAATACGCCTTTACCCAGCATATCGTAGCCCGCGCCGAGTACCTCCATGTCGATCTCGGCGACATCAAGTTCGGCGAAGGGTACGGCGGTTCTCGTTTTCGCGGCCATGGTTCCTTCGATACGGTCCGGGTGGGCATCGCCTATAAATTCTAGGCGTCTTTCGTCTCCTCGCCCGGATCCGAGCCGGAATCTGACGGTTCACGGCGTCTAGCTCACGCCCTTCGGCACGTTCTCGGGCGGTACGTCGGCGACAACCTTTTGCCGATGGAAGATGAAGAGGCCGGCGAGCACCACGATCGCGGAACCGATCCAGATGCGGCTTTCCGGAATGTCGCCGAAGACGAGGTAGCCGAGCAGCGCCCCCCAGATCAGCATCGTGTATTGCAGCGGCGCCAGGGTCGAGGCCGGCGCCAGCTTCAGCGAGCGCGTGATCAGGAGATGCGCCGAGCAGGAGACGATGCCGAGAAGAAGAAGTTCGAGCAGTTCCGCCACGGACGGCGTCCTCCACGCGCCGATGGTGAGGATCGCGCCGAGGACGACGCCTCCGATGGTCTGCCACGTCACCAGCGTGGCGTCGCTCGTCCCGCGCAGGAAGCGGCTCAGGATGAGCGAAATGGCAAAAGCGAGGCTGCCGACGATCGCGTAGGCCGCCGACAGGGAAAAGGCGGACGATGACGGCTTCAGCATGATGAGCACGCCGCAGAATCCGATTCCGATCGCCATCCATCGCCTCCAGCCGACCTGTTCGCGCAGGAAGAAGTGCGACAACGCCGCGACATAGATCGGCGCGGCCATGTAGAAGCTCATGACGTCGGCGAGCGGGAGATGGACCACGGCGGCGTAGAAGCAGGCCGTATCGACCGTCGTCAGCACCGCCCGGAGGAAGACCAGGCCCGGTCTCGCGATCCGGAAGACGGTTCCCTTCTGCTGGGAGAGCAGCATGGGGGCGAGGACGAGGAAGAAGCCGATCGAGCGGATCAGGACGACCTGCCCGACCGAGAAGGAAGCGACGAGCCATTTGCCGAGCGCGTCGTTCAGCGCGAACATGAAGTCGCCGAAGAGCATGAGGAGAATGCCGAGGACGATGAGGCCCTCGGCGCCGCCGGGGCGCGGAATCAAGACACTTGCCTTCTGCAACCGTGCCACTTTTGCTTCCCGAGACGAGCGGCCCCCACGGCTTTCCGCCCGGCTGCATTCGAGCCCGATGAACCTTTTCCGCTTCAACGGGGAAAACCGGGCGCCGAGGAGGACCACGGCCGCCGGAATCGTTGGGCCTGGGCCTCATGCGACGGCTTCCGGGCCGCCGCCCATTCGCGCGCCGGTTAACCACGCGCGCGGATCCGGGCCGGGTCGGCCGGCATTTTAGCGATCCTGGAAATAACCCGTTAAGCGCCAGCCCCGATGCTTCCGCCCGTAAGGCGATAGGGGTGTCCCATGACCAAGGATATCGGATTCAACTACGATCGGCCTACCCGGACGGAAATGAAGCGCGGCAGCAGGCTCATGAGCTATGCCTTCGACGTGCTTTTCCCGTTCATCCTGATCTGCCTGGCCTTCAGCGTGAGCCGCCATTTCTTCCTGGGTTGACGGGAAGCCCGGTTGAAGCAACGAACCGCCACCGGCGCTTGTCGCGGCCACATGCCACGCAAAGGTGACTGGAGCCTCGGGGCGTCGCTCTGTATAGCCATGGCCGTTGGTGGAGCGGCACGGCGGACAGATCGATGGCGGTGGATATCGGCTATGTGAGCGCGGTCGGCGCAGGCGCGCTGTCCTTCCTGTCGCCCTGCGTGCTGCCGCTCGTGCCGCCCTATCTCTGCTACATGGCGGGCGTGACGGTCGAGGATTTCCGCGGCGAGGGCAAGGAGGCGAAGAGCACGCGCGCGGTCCGCACGCCCCTGGTCGCGGCGTCGGTCGCCTTCGTGCTCGGTTTCTCCACGGTCTTCGTCGCGCTTGGCGCCGGCGCTTCGAGCATCGGCGCCGTATTGAGGCATTGGCAGCAGCCGCTGGCGATCGTCGCCGGGCTGCTCATCATCCTGATGGGGCTGAACTTCCTCGGGATCGTCCGGATCCCGCTTCTTTCGCGCGAGGCGCGGTTCCAGACAAGGGGCCGTCCGGCCAACGCCGCCGCCGCTTACCTGATGGGGCTCGCCTTCGCCTTCGGCTGGACCCCCTGCATCGGCCCGGTGCTCGGACCGATCCTGACCCTTGCCGGCGGCCGCGAGACCGTTTCGCAAGGGGCGCTCCTGCTTGCGGCCTATTCGCTCGGCCTCGGCATTCCGTTCCTTTTGGCGGCGTTCTTTTCGGGCGCCTTCATGCGCTTCCTCGGCCGTTTCCGCATGCATCTCGGCCGCGTCGAAAAGGTGATAGGGGGTCTGCTCGTCATCGCTGGTGTCGCTTTCCTCACCGGCGGCGTCCAGTTCGTCTCCTACTGGCTGCTCGAGGCGTTCCCGGTCCTGGGCCGGCTCGGCTAGTCGACCGCTTTGTACGGCGTCGAAGCGGTGTTAAGAGGAGCGTCCGCAAATATGGCTTTCACGCGAGCTTCCATTCCATGAACGAACGAACCTGCCTGTCGGTCATCCTCGCGGCCGGCGAGGGCACGCGCATGAAGAGCGCGCTGCCCAAGACGCTGCATCCCGTCGCCGGGCTGCCGATGGTCGCCCATGTCGTGCGCGCCGCCGTCGCGGCGGGCGCGGGCGATGTCGCGCTGGTCGTCGGCAACGGCGCGGACGCGGTAGGCGCCGCCGCCGCGGCCTATGCGCCCGGCGCGAGATCCTTCATCCAGGCCGAACGGCGCGGCACGGCGCATGCCGCGCTTGCCGCTCGCGAAGCCATCGCCGGGGACTATGACGATGTCGTCTTCCTGTGCGGCGATGCCCCGCTGATAGAGCCGGATGCGATTGCCGGGCTGCGCCGGGAACTCGCGGCCGGCGCCGAGGTCGTCGTGCTCGGCTTCCGTCCGCCCGACCCGACCGGTTACGGCAGGCTGATCGAACGGGACGGCAGGCTCGTCGCCATCCGCGAGGAGAAGGACTGCACGGAGGAGGAGCGCAGGATCGGCTTCTGCAATTCGGGCGTCATCGCGGCTTCCGGTGCTTCCGCGCTGTCGCTTCTCGACGCCGTGGAGAACCGGAACGCCAAGGGCGAGTTCTACCTGACCGACATCGTGGAGATCGCGCATCGGCGCGGGCTTTCCACGAAGGCGGTCGAAGGCGCCTACGAAAACGCGCTCGGCATCAACAACCGCGTGGAGCTGGCCGCCGCCGAGGCGATGTGGCAGGCGAGGAAGCGCCGCGAGATGATGCTTTCCGGCGTGACGCTGATCGCGCCGGAAACCGTCTTCTTCTCCTGGGACACGGCAATTGCGCCGGACACGGTGGTGGAGCCGAACGTCTGGTTCGGACCTGGCGTGACGGTCGCGGAAGCCGTGCGCATCCATTCCTTCTCGCATTTCGAGAAGGCGGTGATCGGGGCTGGCAGCGAGGTCGGTCCGTTCGCGCGGCTGAGGCCCGGCGCCGAGCTGCGCAAGGGCGTCAAGGTCGGCAATTTCTGCGAGGTCAAGAAATCGGTCGTCGAGGACGGCGCCAAGATCAACCATCTGACCTATGTCGGCGACGCCACCGTCGGAGCCAAGGCCAATCTCGGCGCCGGCACCATCACCTGCAACTACGACGGCTTCAGCAAGTTCCACACCGAGATCGGGGCAGGGGCCTTCATTGGCTCAAATTCGGCGCTGGTCGCTCCGGTGACGATCGGCGCCGATGCCTATGTCGCGTCGGGCAGCGTCATCACGGATGACGTTCCCGATGGGGCGCTCGCCTTCGGCCGCGCCCGCCAGTCGACCAAGGAGGGGCGTGGCCGGGAGCTTCGCGCGAGGCTTGCCGCGGCGAAGAAAAAATGATCGCTGCAAAACGATCGACGCGGTAACCGGCCTTCAATCGACGCGTGATATGTGCCGTGCCGAGATCGGCCTCCTGGGCCGATGCCGAAACGCATCGAAACCATATTTGAATTTCGTTCGTGCGGCCGACGCCCTAAGCGCGTAAAAAAGCGGCAGCAAGGCAGGGGATTCTCATCGATGTGCGGGATTGTCGGTATCGTCGGGCAGACGCCGGTGGCGCCGCTCATCGTCGACGCGCTGAAGAGGCTGGAATATCGCGGCTACGATTCGGCCGGCGTCGCCACGGTGGAGAAGGGCGAACTCTCCCGCCGCCGGGCCGAAGGCAAGCTCGTCAACCTGGAGCGCCGGCTCGAGGCCGAGCCGCTCTCGGGCACGATCGGCATCGGCCATACGCGCTGGGCGACCCACGGCGTCCCCAACGAGACCAACGCGCATCCGCACTTCGCCGACGAGGTGGCGATCGTCCACAACGGCATCATCGAGAATTTCGCCGAATTGCGCGACGAACTGAAGCGCGACGGCTATGTCTTCCAGTCCCAGACCGACACCGAGGTCGTGGCGCACCTGATCGCGCGCGAGCTGCGCGGCGGCGCGCAGCCGACCGAGGCGGCCCACAATGCGCTGAAGCGCCTGCAGGGTGCGTTCGCCCTGGCGATCATGTTCAAGGGCGATGACGACCTGATCATCGGCGCCCGCAACGGCCCGCCGCTCGCGGTGGGCCATGGCCAGGGGGAGATGTATCTCGGCTCGGACGCCATCGCGCTCGCGCCCTTCACCAATTCCATCACCTATCTGGAGGACGGCGACTGGGCCGTCGTGCGGCGCAACAAGGTGCAGATCTTCGATATAGACGGCAATCCGGTCAAGCGGCAGCGCCAGCGCTCGGTCGGCACCTCCTATCTGGTGGACAAGGGCAACCACCGGCATTTCATGGAAAAGGAAATCCATGAGCAGCCGGAGGTGATCTCGCACACGCTGGCGCACTATCTCGACTTCACCAGCGGCAAGACGCGCGAGATGGACCTGCCGTTCGACTTTGCGAAACTCGACCGCATCGCGATCTCGGCCTGCGGCACGGCCTATCTGGCCGGGCTGATCGGCAAATACTGGTTCGAGCGCTATGCCAGGCTGCCGGTCGACATCGATATCGCTTCCGAATTCCGCTATCGCGAGATGCCGCTCGGCAAGAAGAGCGCCGCGCTCTTCGTCTCGCAGTCGGGCGAGACGGCGGATACGCTGGCCTCGCTCCGCTATTGCCGGAGCGAAGGCGTTCCGATTGGCGCCATCGTCAATGTCCGCGAATCCACCATCGCGCGGGAATCCCATGTCACCTTCCCGACGCTTGCCGGTCCGGAGATCGGCGTCGCCTCGACCAAGGCCTTCACCTGCCAGCTATCGGTGCTCGCCTCGCTCGCCGTACGTGCCGCCGCCGAGCGCGGCACGATCGACGAGGGAGAGGAGAAGCGCCTCGTCCGCCAGCTTTCCGAGGCGCCGCGCTTCGCCAGCCAGGTCTTGAAGCTCGAGGAGCAGATCGAGAAGGTGGCGCGCGAACTCGCCAAGGTGAACCACGTGCTCTATCTCGGCCGCGACACCAGCTACCCGCTGGCCCTGGAAGGCGCGCTGAAGCTCAAGGAAATCTCCTACATCCATGCCGAAGGCTACGCGGCAGGCGAACTGAAGCACGGACCGATCGCGCTGATCGACGAGAACATGCCGGTCATCGTCATCGCGCCGCACGACCGCATCTTCGAGAAGACCGTCTCCAACATGCAGGAGGTCGCGGCACGCGGCGGCCGGATCATCCTGATCACCGACGAGGCGGGCGCGGCGCGCGCCGGCATCGAGACCTTCGAGACGATCGTCCTGCCCGACACGCCGGAATTCATCGCGCCGATCGTCTATGCGCTGCCGGTGCAGCTCCTTGCCTATTACACGGCGGTGCAGATGGGCACGGACGTCGACCAGCCGCGCAATCTGGCGAAGTCGGTCACGGTCGAATAGCGTTTCCGGCTTCCGGTTCCTAAATAATAGCGCCTAACATTCCCAAGCCCTCCGGTCTGGCTTATGACTGTGGCGGGGGAGGTGGATTGCGAGCTTGCAGGGTGGCCGGGCCGATGACACGTCTCAGGAACTATTTCCTCACTGGATTCATCGTCTGCGCGCCGCTGGCGATCACCATTTATATCGTTTGGTCGCTGATCGGCTGGGTCGATTCGTGGGTCAGGCCCTACATCCCGCACCGCTATGATCCGGACGCCTATCTGCCGTTCCATATTCCGGGCTACGGGCTGGTGGTCGCTGTCGTCGGCATCACGCTCATCGGATTCCTGACCGCGAATATCGTCGGGCGCAGCATCGTCTCCTTCGGCGAGCGCCTGCTCAACCGGATGCCGCTGGTGCGCGGCGTCTACAAGGCGCTGAAGCAGATTTTCGAAACGGTGCTGTCGAACAAGAGCGAAATGTTCCGCACGGTCGGCATGGTGGAATATCCGCGCAAGGGCGTGTGGTCGATCGTCTTCGTGGCGGGCGAGAAAGAGACCGAGATCAATGCCAGGCTGGACAAGGAGGGCGATCCGCTGCTCGCCGTCTTCATGCCCTGTACGCCGAACCCCACGACCGGCTTCCTGATGTATGTGCCGAAATCGGAGGTCGTCATCCTCGACATGACGATCGAGGACGGCGCCAAGCTGATCGTCTCCGCCGGGCTGGTGGCGCCGGAATACAAGGCGAAGGTGATCAGCGTGAACGGCGAGACGATCGACGGGACGATTGCCAATCCGACGCTTGCGGAGGTCGCCCAAGGGGCCAATCAGCCGGCCCTCAGGAGCCGCACCGGGTCGTCGCGCCCGAACAGATAGGATCGTCTATGATCTTGTGAACTTTGCCACCGAGTTCCTGGCAATGCATCCTTGCTTCTGCCGGTCCTTGGAAAGCGCCAGGATCTCAGCCGTCAATACCTTGAAATCCTCGTCAGACGTATCTTTGAGATTCGTCGCCATCTGTTTGGCAAGAGCTGTCTTTTGCTTCTTCTGGGCAGCGGGATCGTTGCGGGTCGCTCTCAGCTCGCTGATATGGCCAAGCATGACGGATACCGTTTTCGTGTATCTCCCGAAATTAGGGGTTTCAGCGGGGATATCCGAACCGCAGGCGGTGATCGATTGCGCTACATAGGGAAGGAACGTGCCCGGATTTGCATTCTGGACTCGAGCAAAGTCGGCAAAAGCCTCCTCGTTGGAGTCGGATTTCATATAGGCGGTAAGTATTGTCGTTGCAGCAGAACCAACTATCCCAACGACGAACAAGAGTATTAATGTTCTCATAATTCCCTCCAGTGTATGCTTCAAATAGAAGAAAGATGATAAAATTCATTTGATTTGAAACGTTAAAATTGAAAAATCTGCTGTATTCATGTGTCGGAGGGTTGCTATCCGGCCCTCAAGAGCCGCACGGCGTCGTCGCGCCCGAACAGGTAAAGCAGGATGCGTATCGCTTCGCCCCTCGGCGAGGTGAGTTCCGGATCGCGCGAGAGAAGCAGCCTCGCGTCGTCGCGCGCCGTCTCCAGCATATCGGCATGCTCCTCGATGCGGGCGACGAGGAAGCCCGGCGCGCCGGATTGCCGCGTCCCGAGCAGTTCGCCTTCGCCGCGCAGCTTCAGATCCTCTTCCGCGATGCGGAAGCCGTCTTCCGTCTCGCGCATGACTTCCAGCCGGCGGCGGGCGACCTCGCCCGGCGGAGCCTTGTAGAGCAGAACGCAGGTCGAGGCGCGTTCGCCGCGCCCGACGCGGCCGCGCAACTGGTGCAGTTGCGCCAGCCCGAAGCGTTCGGCGTGCTCGATCACGATGATGGTGGCGTCCGGCACGTCGATGCCGACCTCGATCACGGTCGTGCCGACGAGAATGCGCGTTTCGCCGTTCTTGAAGGCGAGCATCGCCGCGTCCTTGTCGCGGCCGGCCATGCGGCCGTGGATCAGGCCGACGGCGTCGCCGAACTCCTTGCGGAGCGCGGCGGCGCGATCCTCGGCCGACATCAGCTTGATCTCCTCCGATTCCTCGACGAGCGGGCAGATCCAGTAGATTTTCTGGCCCTCTTCGATAGCGGTCCGGATGCGGCCGACGAGTTCGGGCAGCCGCTCGAAGGGCAATGTGACGGTGGTGATCGGCCGCCTTCCCGCCGGTTTCTCGGTCAGGCGCGAAACATCCATGTCGCCGAAAGCGGTCAGCACCAGCGTGCGCGGAATGGGGGTCGCGGTCATGACCAGCATGTCCGGCGCGTCGCCCTTGGCGGTCATGGCGAGGCGCTGGTGCACGCCGAAGCGGTGCTGCTCGTCGACGATGGCGAGCACGAGGTCGTGGAAGGTCACGTGCTCCTGGAACAGCGCATGCGTGCCGACGACGAAATGGATCGGCCCGTCCGCCAGCCCGGCGAGGATCTCGGTCCGCTCGCGGCCCTTCTCGCGACCGGTGAGGATTGCGGTCTTCAGCCCGGCCTGTTCGGCAAGCGGCGCGATGGTCGCCAGATGCTGGCGGGCGAGGATTTCCGTCGGCGCCATCAGCGCGGCCTGTCCGCCGGCTTCCGCCGCGCGCGCCATGGCGAGCAGCGCGACGACCGTCTTGCCCGATCCGACATCGCCCTGCAGCAGCCGCAGCATGCGTTCGGGCCTCGCCAGATCGGCATGGATCTCGGACAGCGCCTGTTCCTGCGATGCCGTCAGCGAATAGGGGAGCGCCGCGCGTATTTTCGCCTCCAGCCTGCCGTCTCCCTGGAGCGCGCGGCCCGACAGCCGCCGCGTCCGCGCCCGCACCAGCGCAAGCGCGACCTGCCCGGCCAGGAACTCGTCATAGGCGAGCCGCCGCCACGCCGCGTTCTTCGGGGAGGCGTCGATCGGGTCCATCGGGTTATGGATACGCTTCAGCGCGAGGTCGAAGGCGGGGAATGTCTGGCGCCGGAGGATTTCGCCCTCCTGCCATTCGGGCAGCACCGGCAGGCGCCCCAGCGCCTGACCGATCGCCCGCCGCAGGGTCTTCGGCGACAGGCCGGCTGTGAGCGGATAGACTGGCTCGACCAGCGGCAGGCTATCCGTTTCTTCGGCCGACGTGATATGGTCCGGATGGACCATCGAGGGGCGGCCGTTGAACCATTCCATCCGGCCGGAAACGACGATGTCGGCTCCGACCGGCATGATCTTCTCGAGCCAGGCCGCGTTGGCGTGGAAGAAGGTCAGGGCGATCTCGCCCGTTTCGTCGAACGCATAGACGCGGTAAGGCACGGAGCGATTGCCGCGCGGCGCCGGCTGGTGGCGGGCGACCGTCACCTCCAGCGTCACGATCTGGCCTTCCGCGGCGTGGGCAATGCCCGGCCGGCTGCGCCGGTCGATCACCGAATGGGGCAGGACGAAGAGAAGGTCGCCGACCCTTGCCTCGCGCGCGCCGAGGTCGGCCGGCACGACGTTCTCCAGCATCGCCACGACCTTGGGCCCCACGCCTTCGAGCGAGGTGGCCGGCGCGAACAGCGGATCGAGGAGGGCAGGGCGCATCGCCGGGATGTTAGTTGGTCCCGAACGCGGCGCAAGGCTGACAGGCTCCGCTTTCCACGCTATATCCGCCGCCATCTGCGAGGACAGCGGCATGACGGGAACCAGACGATCGAGCGCGGGGCTGGACGCGCGCCGCAGGAAGGCGCTGTTCCGCTCCTGGCATCGCGGCATGCGCGAGGTGGACTTGATCCTCGGAACCTTCGCCGATGCCGAAATCGCATCCTTGACCGGGAAGGAAATGGACCAATATGAAAGGCTTCTCGACGTTCCCGACGCCGATCTCCTGCGATGGGTCACCGGCGAGCGTCCCATTCCCGAAACCTTCCAGACTACCGTCATGAAGCGGATATTGGCGAGCCGGCGATCGGTATCCGCTTGAGACGACAGACATCGAAATGAAGCTCATCGACGCAATCGGATTGAAGAATCGCGGCGCTGCCTCCGTGATCGTGGACGGCGTAGCCGACGGCTACGAGGCCTTCGCCCTTGCCGAAGCCGCGGCCGAGGCGGCGCCGGACGGCCCGCTGGTCTTCGTCGCCCGCGACGGCCAGCGGCTGCCTTCGCTGGTGGATGCGCTGGCCTTCGCCGCGCCCGAGCTTCCCGTGCTCGAACTGCCGGCGTGGGACTGCCTGCCTTACGACCGCGTTTCGCCCGGCGCCGGTGTTTCCGCGCAGCGGCTGGAGGCGATGAGCGCCATGGCGGCGCTCAGGACCAGCCCGCATCGCGGCTTGATCCTGACCACCGCCAACGCGCTCCTGCAGCGCATGCCGCCGATGGAAGCGATCGCGGCGCAGGGTTTCTCCGCCCGCCCCGGCAACCGGGTCGACATGAACGCGCTGGTCGGGCGGCTGGAGCGCAACGGCTTCGAGCGCGTCGCAACGGTGCGCGAGGTCGGCGAATACGCAGTGCGCGGCGGCATCCTCGATCTCTTCGCGCCGGGAAGCACTGAGGCGCTGAGGCTCGATTTCTTCGGCGACACGCTGGAATCCATCCGCGCCTTCGATGTCGCCTCGCAGCGCACCACCGGCCAGCGCGACCGCATCGCGCTCGAAAGCATGAGCGAGATAACGCTGACGGAAGAGAGCATCAGCCGTTTCCGCCGCCACTATTTGGAGACTTTCGGCGCGCCCTCGCGCGACGACGCGCTCTATGCCGCGATCAGCGAGGGCCGCCGCTTTGCCGGCATGGAGCACTGGCTTCCCTTCTTCTATGACCGGCTGGAGACGCTGTTCGACTATCTGCCCGACGCGCCCTTCGTCTTCGACCATCTGGCGCACGAGGCGCTCGCCGAGCGGCATGCGCTGATCCTGGACCACTATCAGGCGCGGCGGGAACAGTCCGGCGCCTCGACCTTGGCCGATGCCGTGCCGTACAAGCCGGTCGCGCCCGACACATTGTTCCTGTCGCCGGACGCCGTCACCGGAGCGTTGCAAGGGCGCCTGTCGGTGGAGTTCAGCCCTTTCGACGCGCCGGAAGCCTCGGACCGCAAGGTGTTCCATGCCGGATCCCGGGCCGGGCGGTCCTTCGCCGAGGAGCGTGCCGATCCTTCGGTCAACGTCTTCGAGCGCGCCGTCGATCATATCGGCAATCTGCGGACCGCCGGGAAGAAGGTCGTCATCGCGGGGTGGAGCGAGGGCTCCCTCGACCGGCTTTCGCAGATCCTCGCCGAACACCATCTCGGCAATGTCGCGCCGGTCCAGACCCTTGCCGCGCTGGACAAGCTGCCGTCCGAGCAGGCGGGCCTCGCGGTGTTGCCGCTGGAATCTGGCTTCGAGACGGACCGGCTCGCGGTGATTGCCGAGCAGGACATCCTCGGCGACCGCCTGATCCGCCGCTCCAAGCGGCGCAAGCGCGGCGCCGATTTCATCGCCGAGGTCGGAGCGCTCGCCGTCGGCGACATCGTCGTGCATGCCGATCATGGCATCGGCCGCTTCGCCGGCCTGCGCACGATCGAGGCGGCCGGCGCGCCGCACGATTGCCTGGAAATCCTCTATGCCGGCGACGACCGGCTTTTCCTGCCGGTCGAGAACATCGAGCTCCTGTCACGCTTCGGCTCGGAGTCGGAAGGCGTCGTGCTCGACAAGCTGGGCGGCGTCGCCTGGCAGTCGCGCAAGGCGCGGCTGAAGCGCCGGCTTCTCGAGATCGCCGGGCAACTGATCCGCGTCGCGGCGGAACGCCAGATGCGGTCGGCGCCGAAGATGCTGCCGCCGCACGGCCTTTACGGGGAGTTCGCGGCGCGCTTCCCCTATGACGAGACCGAGGACCAGCAGACGGCGATCGAGGCGGTCGAGGACGATCTCGGCGCCGGCAGGCCGATGGACCGGCTCATCTGCGGCGATGTCGGCTTCGGCAAGACGGAAGTGGCGCTGCGCGCCGCTTTCCTCGCCGCCATGGACGGCTTCCAGGTCGCGGTCGTGGTGCCGACGACGCTGCTCGCCCGGCAGCATTTCAAGACCTTTTCGCAGCGTTTCGCCGGCCTGCCGGTCAGGGTGCGGCAGGCGTCGCGGCTGGTCGGCTCGAAGGAGCTCGCCGAGACCAAGAAGGGCATCGCCGACGGCACGATCGATATCGTCGTCGGCACCCACGCCCTTCTCGGCAAATCGATCTCTTTCAAGAATCTCGGCCTGCTCATCATCGACGAGGAGCAGCATTTCGGCGTCAAGCACAAGGAGCGGCTGAAGGAGCTGAAGAGCGAGGTGCATGTGCTGACGCTCTCCGCCACGCCTATCCCGCGCACCCTGCAGCTGGCGCTGACGGGCGTGCGCGAACTGTCGCTCATCACCACCCCACCCGTCGACCGCATGGCGGTGCGCACCTTCATATCGCCCTTCGACCCCTTGGTGATCCGCGAGACGCTGCTGCGCGAGCGCTACCGCGGCGGCCACAGCTTCTACGTCGTGCCGCGCATTTCGGACCTGGCGGAGGTGCATGATTTCCTCGCGCATTCCGTGCCCGAGCTGAAGGTCGCCGTGGCGCACGGGCAGCTTCCGGCGGGCGAGCTCGACGACATCATGAACGCCTTCTACGACGGCCAGTACGACGTGCTCCTGTCGACGACCATCGTGGAATCCGGCCTCGATATCCCGACCGCCAACACGCTGATCGTGCACCGCGCCGACATGTTCGGCCTGGCGCAGCTCTACCAGCTTCGCGGCCGGGTAGGGCGCTCCAAACTGCGTGCCTATGCGCTGTTCACCCTGCCGACCCGGCGCAAGCTGACGGCGACGGCGGAGCGCCGGCTGAAGGTGCTGCAGTCGCTCGACACGCTCGGCGCCGGTTTCCAGCTTGCCAGCCACGACCTCGACATCCGCGGCGCCGGCAATCTTCTCGGCGAGGAGCAATCCGGCCACATCAAGGAGGTTGGTTTCGAGCTCTACCAGCAGATGCTGGAGGAGGCGGTGGCGGAGATACGCGGCGCGGCGGAACCGACGGGAACCGGCTGGTCGCCGCAGATCACCATCGGGACGGCGGTGATGATCCCGGAAAGCTACGTGCCGGACCTGCAGCTCCGCATGGCGCTCTACCGGCGGCTGGCGGAGATCGAAAACGCCGAGGACATCGATGCCTTCGGCGCGGAGCTGATCGACCGCTTCGGCCCGCTGCCGCAGGAGGTCGAGCATCTCCTGAAGATCGTCTATATCAAGATCCTCTGCCACCGCGCCAACATCGAGAAGCTCGATGCCGGCCCGAAGGGCGTGGTCATCCACTTCCGCAACAAGGAGTTCTCCGATCCCGCGGCCCTGGTGCGCTTCATCGGCGAGCAGGGCTCGCTGGCGAAGATCAGGCCGGACCAGAGCGTCGTCTTCGTGCGCGACTGGCCGACGGCGGAAAAGCGCCTGTCGGGTTCGGCGGTGGTGGTGACGCAATTGGCGCGGCTGGCCGAGAAGGTGGCGGCATAGCGCGGCCGCATGCTTCAGTTCTGCATCCTGAGCAGGACGGCGCCGAACAGCGTCACGAAGACCGAGAATACCTTCACCAGATTGACGCGTTCCTTCAGGAACAGCGTGCCGAGGATCAGGGCGAAGACGAGGCTGGTTTCGCGCAGCGCCGAGACGAGCGCGATCGGGGCCTGGGTGAAGGCCCAGGTGATCAGCGCGTAGGCGGTAAAGGAGAGCGGGCCGCCGATCCACAGGGAGCGCCGGCATTTGGTCAGCGCCGTGGCGACGATGTCGCGCCGGAAAAGCGACATGCCGATGCACATCATGGCGCCGTTGAGCGGCGCGGTTGCGCTGTAGAAGGCCAGGCTATCTCCGGCCACGCGCGCGCCTATGCCGTCGTTCAGCGAATAGGCGGCGATGAAGATACCCGTCACCAGCGCCAGCGAGCACGACACCAGATTGAACCGCCCGTCGGTTTTCGCGGTCAGCACGAGGCTGATGAGACCGAGGCCTATGATGATAACGGCCGTCGTTTCGAGCGGAGTCAATGTTTCCCCGAGGACGAGGCCCGCCGAGGCCGCCGTGATCAGCGGCGCGACGCCACGCGCGATGGGGTACACCTGACTGAGGTCGCCCACGCGGTAGGCGCTCGTGAGAAAGAGGAAGTAGCCGAGGTGCAGAACCGCCGAACTGGCGACCAGCGGCCACGCCTCGCGTGCGGGCAAGCCGGTATGGACCAGGCATACCAGGCCGATTACGGCGCTGCTGATCGCGACCGCGAGCGCGCCGGCCGTCTTGTCCGGCTGGGATTTCAGGAGCGCGTTCCAGCCGGCATGCAGCAGCGCGGCGATGAGGATGATGGTCAGGACAGACGTGGACATGCCGGATTCGCTGTGAATATTCGCCGGCTTACATAAGGCAAAGATGCCGCCTTGAATACGGCCACGGCGCGCGAATCCAAGGGCCTGATGCGCTGGGATCCGCCAGCGGGAACGAAAAGAACCGCGGCAGTGTTGCCGCGGTTCCCCAATGAAAGTCCGATATCCTCAGACCGAATAGTACATGTCGAACTCGATCGGATGCGGCGTCATCTCGAAGCGCAGCACCTCGGCCATCTTCAGCTCGATGAAGCTGTCGATCTGGTCGTCGTCGAAGACGCCGCCGGCCTTCAGGAAGCCGCGGTCCTTGTCGAGGCTCATCAGGGCCTCGCGCAGCGAGCCGCAAACGGTCGGGATCTTCTTCAGCTCCTTCGGCGGCAGGTCGTAGAGGTCCTTGTCCATCGGCTGGCCGGGATGGATCTTGTTCTTGATGCCGTCGAGGCCGGCCATCAGCAGCGCGGCGAAGCCGAGATAAGGGTTCGCGCCCGGATCGGGGAAGCGGATCTCGACGCGCTTCGACTTCGGCGAAGAACCGAAGGGAATGCGGCATGAGGCCGAGCGGTTGCGCGCCGAATAGGCGAGCAGGACCGGCGCCTCGAAGCCCGGAACCAGCCGCTTGTAGGAGTTCGTCAGCGGGTTGGTGAAGGCGTTGATCGCCTTGGCGTGCTTGATGATGCCGCCGATATAATAGAGGCAGGTTTCCGACAGGCCGGCATATTCATTGCCGGCGAAGGTCGGCTTGCCGTCCTTCCAGATCGACTGGTGCACGTGCATGCCGGAGCCGTTGTCGCCGTAGATGGGCTTCGGCATGAAGGTCGCGGTCTTGCCGTAGGCGTTGGCGACCTGGTGCACGACATATTTGTAGATCTGCGTCTTGTCGGCGTTGCGCACCAGCGTGTCGAACTTCATGCCGAGCTCATGCTGCGCGGCGGCGACCTCGTGATGGTGCTTTTCGGTGCGTACGCCCATCTCCGCCATGACGGCAAGCATCTCGGAGCGCATGTCCTGGCAGGCATCGATCGGCGGGACCGGGAAATAGCCGCCCTTGACGCGGGGCCGATGGCCGAGATTGCCGGTCTCGTAGTCGGTGTCGTCGTTGGACGGCAACTCGCTGGAGTCGAGCTTGAAGCCGGTGTTGTAGGGATCGGCCTTGTATTTGACGTCGTCGAAGATGAAGAACTCGGCCTCGGGGCCGACATAGATCGTGTCGCCGATGCCTTCGGCCTTCATGTAGGCCTCCGCCTTCTTGGCGGTGCCGCGCGGGTCGCGGTTGTAGGATTCGCCCGAGACCGGATCGAGGATGTCGCAGATGACGACCATGGTCGACTGCGCGAAGAAGGGGTCCATGTGGACCGTCTCGGTATCCGGCATCAGGACCATGTCGGACTCGTTGATCGCCTTCCAGCCGGCGATCGAGGAGCCGTCGAACATGACGCCGTCGGAGAACATGTCCTCGTCGACCTCTGCGATGTCCATGGTCAGGTGCTGCAGCTTGCCCCTCGGATCGGTAAAGCGCAGATCAACGAATTTCACCTCGTTGTCCTTGATCTGCTTCATGATGTCGTTTGCAGTCGTCATAATATGTTTTCCCTGTGACAGTTTGATTCGTTCGGACGCCGCCGGTCAGACGGCGTCGATTCCGGTCTCGCCCGTGCGGATGCGGATGACTTCCTCGACATTCGACACGAAGATCTTGCCGTCGCCGATGCGGCCGGTCTGGGCCGCCTTGCGTATGGCCTCGATCGCCGCTTCCACCATGTCGTCGCCGAGGACCACCTCGACCTTCACCTTCGGCAGGAAGTCGACCACGTATTCGGCGCCGCGGTAGAGTTCCGTGTGCCCTTTCTGGCGGCCGAAGCCCTTGGCCTCGGTCACCGTGATCCCCTGGAGCCCGACCTCCTGGAGCGCTTCCTTCACTTCGTCGAGTTTGAAGGGTTTGATGATCGCCTCGATCTTCTTCATGTCCGGTCTGCTCTCCAATGGTTGGGACGGGTTATGTTCCCGGCTCCGGCCAAGGCCGTAGCATGAAGCATGCCAAGCCGGGGCGGGGCGGCGCTGTCACAGGTCGATGCCGCAATAGGCGGCAAGAGGTGCCTTTCGCGGCGTCCGAGCGACGGCCCGAAGGCCCTTGTAGCGGTGAGCCGTCGGCGCTCCTGCTCGAAAAGAATGCATATTGCCTATCCGTTGGGCAGTCCAGCCTGGCTTCGAGGTCCTGCGCCTTCGCACCTCTTTATCCTGCAAGCCTCGCCGCATCCGAAAGCGGTCGTTGCGGCGGGCAGGGAATGAGCCCTATGTTCGCCTCGTACAGGATGGAGGACCGATGCCGTATGAACTGCTGACCCCCGGCGAGATGGCCGAAGCCGATCGCCTGACGATCGAGGCGGGGCTGTTCGCCGGCATCGAACTGATGCGGCGGGCGGGCGCGGCCGTGGCCGAGGTCGTGCTGGAGCGCTTTCCCGGAGCCGCGTCGGCACATGTGCTGTGCGGACCCGGCAACAATGGCGGCGACGGCTATGTCGCGGCGCGGCTGCTCGCCGAAGCCGGCATGGCGGTCACGGTCTGGAGCATGGCTCTGCCCGGGGCCGGAACGGACGCGGCGATTGCCGCCCGGGAATGCGCCATCGAGTCGGAGCCCCTGGCAGGCTTTCGCGCCGATGCCGGCGACGTGGTGGTCGACGCACTGTTCGGCGCGGGCCTCTCCAAGCCGCTGGAAGGAGACGCGGCACGGGCGGTCGATGAAATCGAGCGATCCGGCGCGGCCGTCGTCGCCATCGATCTTCCTTCCGGCATTTCCGGCGCGAGCGGTGAGGTGCTGGGCGTCGCGCCGCATGCCGATGTCACCGTGACCTTCTTCCGGCTGAAGCCGGGGCATCTGCTCTATCCCGGCCGCGAATATTGCGGCGATACGATCGTGGCCGATATCGGCATCCGCGAGGACGTGCTGGAGCGCATTGATCCACACTGCTTCGAGAATATGCCCGCCCTTTGGCGGAGCGCCCTGCCGGTGCCGGCTGTCGACACGCATAAATACAAGCGCGGCCATGCCTGCGTCTTTTCCGGGGGGGCCTCGGCGACCGGGGCGGCGCGGCTGGCCGCGATGGCCGCGGCGAGGGTCGGGGCAGGGGCGGTCACCGTGCTCTCGCCGGCCGCGGCGATGCTGGTCAATGCATCGCATCTGACGGCGATCATGCTCGCCAAGGTGGACGACGTCGCCGACCTCGACGCCTTCGTCGAACGGCGCAAGCCGAACGCTTTCGTTCTCGGTCCGGGCTTCGGCGTCGGCGAAAGGACGCGCGAACTGGCGCTCGCGGTGCTGGAAAAGGGCGATTGCGACGGGCTGGTGCTCGACGCCGACGGCATCACCTCGTTCCGCGACGCGCCGGCCTCTCTCTTCATCGCGGCCGGTTCGGGGCACGCGCCTCCGCTCGTGCTGACGCCGCATGAGGGCGAATTCGCCAGGCTTTTTCCCGGGCTCGCCGGGGACGCCGCCCTTTCCAAGCTAGACAAGGCGCGCCGGGCGGCGGCGCGCGCCCACGCCGTCGTCGTCTACAAGGGGCCGGACACGGTGATCGCAGCGCCGGACGGGTGCGCCGCGATCAATTGCAACGGCACGCCCTTCCTCGCGACGGCGGGGTCGGGCGACGTGCTCGCCGGCATGACCGCCGGGCTCCTGGCGCAGGGCATGCCGGCCTTCGAGGCGGCGTGTGCGGCGGTGTGGATGCATGGCGAGGCCGGCAGCCGCTTCGGGGTGGGGCTCATCGCGGAGGATCTGCCGGGGCTTTTGCCGGCAGTGCTGGCGGAGATCTTATGAGGGGTCGACGGTTGTGCCACTTGCCGAAATTACCCCCTCACCGGTTTGCTTCGCAAACCACCTCTCCCCCACTCTGTGGGGGCGAGGAGGGGTGCCGGGCCTTGCGGCGTGCTTTTCCTCTCCCCCGGGCAGGGGGGAGAGGTGGTTTGCGGAGCAAACCGGTGAGGGGGTGCCTTGATTACGCCCGCACCCGCTCCGCCTTCGGATCGTACATCGGCTTCAGCGAGGCCTCGGCCGGGAAGCGCTCGCCGGCGATCTCGATCTCGTAGCGCGAGGCGAGCACATCCGCCGCGCTCTCGCCCGCGCACGGCACGTAGCCGAGGCCGATCGCGCCGCCGAGATGATGGCCGTAATTGCCCGACGTGATCGTGCCGACGATTTTTCCGTCGCGCAGGATCGCCTCGTTATGAAAAAGAAGCGGCTCGGGGTCGGTCAGCCGGAACTGCACGAGCCGGCGTGACAGGCCGGCATCCTTCTTGCGCAGCACGGCGTCGCGGCCGATGAAATCGCCCTTGTCCGGCTTCACCGCGAAGCCGAGGCCCGCTTCCAGCACATGGTCCTCGTCGGTGATGTCGTGGCCGAAATGGCGGAACGCCTTCTCGATACGGCAGGAATCGAGCGCATGCAGGCCGCAGAGCTTCAAGCCGGTTTCCGCGCCGGCCTCGACGATGGTCTCGAAGACATGCGCGGCCTGTTCGGTGGGCACGTAGAGTTCCCAGCCGAGTTCGCCGACATAGGTGACGCGGTGGGCGCGAGCGAGCCCCATGCCGATCTCGATCTCCCCCGCCGTGCCGAAGGGATGCGCCTCGTTGGAGAAGTCGTTGGGGCTGATCCTGCCGATGAGGTTCCGCGATCCCGGCCCCATCAGGCAGAGCACCGCTTCGGCGGCGCTGACATCGGTGACGACGGCGAATTCGTCGCGAAGGTGCTTTCTCAGCCACGCAAGGTCACGCTGCAGCGTCGCGCCCGGCACGACGAGGAGGAAGGCTGTTTCCGACAGCCGCGTGACGGTCAGGTCGCTCTCGATGCCGCCGCGCTCGTTCAGCATCTGCGTATAGACGATGCGGCCGGCGGGCACGTCGAGGTCGTTGCCGCAGAGGCGCTGCAGGAAGGCGAGCGCATCGCGGCCCTCGACGCGGATCTTGCCGAAGGAGGTCATGTCGAAGAGGCCGACGCCGTTCCTGACGGCCAGATTCTCCTCGCGGTTGTTTTCGAACCAGTTCTGGCGCTTCCACGAGTAGCGGTATTCGCGTTCCTGTCCTTCGCGCGCGAACCAGTTGGCGCGCTCCCAGCCGGCAACCTCGCCGAAGACCGCGCCGCGTGCCTTCAGATGCTCGTGCAGGGGAGAGCGACGAATGTTCCGCGCGGACGCCATGTGCCGGTAGGGAAAATGGTCGGCATAGAGCAGGCCGAGCGTCTCGGAAACGCGCTCCCTGAGATAGCGACGGTTCCTCTGGAAGGGTTCGACGCGGCGGATATCGACTTCCCAGAGGTCGAAGGGCGGCTCGCCGTCGTTGATCCACTCGGCCAGCGCCATGCCGGCGCCGCCGGAGGAAACGATGCCGATCGAATTGTAGCCCGCGGCTACCCAGTAGCCGGAAAGCTCCGGCGCCTCGCCGAGATAGTAGCGGTCGTCGGGGGTAAAACTCTCCGGGCCGCAGAAGAAGGTATGGATTCCGGCGGTGCCCAGCATCGGCATGCGGTTGACGCCCATCTCCAGGATCGGCTCGAAATGGGCGAAATCCTCCGGCAACTGATCGAAGCAGAAATTTTCGGGAATGCCGTCCATGCCCCACGGCTTTGCCTTGGGCTCGAAGGCGCCGAGCATCATCTTGCCGGCGTCTTCCTTGTAGTAGGCGCATTCGTCGGGCACGCGCAGCACCGGCAGGCGGCCAAGTCCCTCGATCGGCTCGGTGACGAGATAAAAATGCTCGCAGGCGTGGAGCGGGATCGCCACGCCCGATTTCGCGCCGAACTCGCGCGCCCACATGCCGGCGCAGTTGACGACGATGTCGGTCGCGATCTCGCCGCGCTCGCCGTCCTTTTCCCATGAGACGCCGGCGACACGGCCGTTCTTCACCAGGACGTCGCTGACCTTGACGCCTTCGACGATCCTCGCGCCGCGCTGCCTTGCGCCCTTGGCGAGAGCCATGGCGATGTTGGCGGGGTCGCACTGGCCGTCGAGCGGCAGATGCACCGCGCCGACCACGCCGTCGATGTTGAGGTGCGGGTACATCTCCTTGACGTCGGCAGGCGAGATCTCGCGCACGTCGACATCGAAGGCGCGGGCGACGGTCGCCTGCCGGTAAAGCTCGTGCTTGCGCTCCTCGGTCAGCGCCACGCTGATCGAGCCGACCTGGCGCATGCCGGTGGCAATGCCGGTCTCGGCCTCGAGCCTGACGTAGAGGTCGGCCGAATATTTGGCGAGCCGCGTCATGTTCTTGGAGCCGCGCAACTGGCCGACCAGCCCCGCCGCGTGCCATGTCGTGCCGCAGGTGAGCTGCTTGCGCTCCAGAAGCACCACGTCGGTCCAGCCGAGCTTCGTCAGGTGATAGGCGACCGAGCAGCCGGAAACGCCGCCGCCGATGATGACCGCGCGGGCGCGGGTTGGAAGATCGCTCACGAGGCGGCCCTTGCCTTGTTCTCGCCGGGATAGGCGGAAATGAAGCGGCGCAGCCGCGTCGCCGCCTCCTTCAGGAGCGCGTCGGGCTGGCAGAGGCTGATGCGGATATGGCCCGCCGCCGCCTCGCCGAAGCTCGAGCCGGGCATGACCGCGACCTTCTCGGCTTCCAGCAGGCGCCAGGCGAAGCGCTCGCAATCGGGCTCGACGGTGCGGATGTCGAGCATGGCGTACATGCCGCCTTCCGAGCCGCGCACCGTGACCGCGTTGAAGCCGCGCATCTCTGCCAGGAATATCTCGCGGCGCGCGGCGTAGCGGGCGGCGATCTCGTCCACGCCGTAGCGGTTCTCCAGCGCCTCGATCGCGGCGCGGCTGACGAAATCGTTCAGCCCGTAGGTGGAGACGAGGTTGAGATTGACGGCGAGCCGGATCAGGTCGGCCGGGCCGGTCAGCCAGCCGATGCGCCAGCCGGTCATGCCGTGGCTCTTCGACAGCGAATTGATGACCAGCGTGCGCTCCTTCATGCCGGGCAGCGCGCGCGGCGAAAGATGTCGGCGCGAGCCACCGGTAAGCGTCCAGTAGACCTCGTCGGAATAGAGCCAGAGGTCATGCGCGCAGCAGATTTCGGCGATCCCCTCCAGCGTCTCGCGTGTATAGACGGCGCCGGTCGGGTTGTTCGGCGTATTGACGAGGATGGCGCGCGTCTCCGGCCGGACGGCCGCCTCGACGGCCTTCGCATCGGGCTGGAAGCCGTCCTCGGCGCGCGCTTCGACTACCGTGAAATCCGCGCCGGCGGCGCGGAACGTGCCGGGATAGGTCGCATAATAGGGCGCCACGACCACGGCATGGTCGCCGGGATCGAGCGTGGCCTGCACGGCGGCGTAGAGCGCGGACTGGCCGCCGGGGGTGGCCAGCACCTCGTCGGCCGTCGTCGCCACGCCGGTCGCTTCCGTGGCGACCTTCGCCATGGCCTCGCGCAGGCGCGGCAGGCCCGGCAACTGGGTATAGTGGTGGTGGCCCGAGCGGACGGCGGTGACGCAGGCCTCGACCGTTTCCGACGGCGTGTCGAAATCGTGGTCGCCGACCGAGAGCATGAGGATATCCTCGCCCTTCTGGCGACGGGAAAGCGCGGCGAAATGCACCTCCCAGCCATCCTTGCCGGAAGGGCTGATGCCGGAAATGCGGGATGAAGGATGGGGCATTCTAGCCTCGTTGTTCTTTCTTGAGCCCCCCTCTCCGCCGCGCTTCGCGCGCCACCTCTCCCCCTGAAGGGGGTGAGGAAAAGAGGTGGCGAGTCCGGCTCCCTTCCTCGCCCCTGCTTGCGGGGGAGAGGTGGACCGGCGAAGCCGGGACGGAGAGGGGGAAATTCATTTGATCAACTTCTCAATCTCTCGTTCTCCGGATCCCAGACGGCCTGGCCGGCCTGCACGGTGGCGGTGAAGCGCTCGCCGAATATCTCGACTTCCACCCGCGTGCCCGGCTCCGCCAGGTCGGAGCGCAGCATGCCGAGCGCGAGCGCCTTGTCCACCCTGTGGCCCCAGCCTCCTGACAGCGTCTCGCCAGCAACCTTTCCGTCGTGCCAGAGCGTCGACATATAGGGCGCGTCGCATGCGCCTGGATTGTCGATGGCCAGCGTCACGAAGCGCTTCGTGACGCCCCTTTGCCTTTCCTTCAGGAGCGCCGCCTTGCCCTTGAAATCGGGCTTGTCCCATTTGACGAAACGGTCGAGCCCTTCCTGCAGGATGGTGTAATCGGTGGAAAGGTCCTGCTTCCAGGCGCGGTAGCCTTTCTCCAGCCTGAGCGAATCGAGCGCGAACATGCCGAAGGGTTTCAGGCCGTGATCTTGGCCGGCTTTCCATATCGCGTCGAAGATGACGGGCGTGTCGGCCGCATGCGTATGGATTTCCCAGCCGAGCTCGCCAGCGAAGGAAACGCGCACGAGTTGAAGCCAGCGATCCGCGATCTTGCAGGATTGATGCGACAGCCATGGCAGCGACAGGTCGCCGTCGCAGAGGCCGGAAAGGATCGCCCGCGACTTCGGCCCGCTCAGGATCTGGCAGGAAAAGGCTTCCGTCATGTTCTTGAGCGACAGTTCCGAGCTCTCCGGCAGGTGCTTCCGGAGCCATTCAAAATCGTGAAGCTCGGCGGCGGCGGCCGTGATGAGGAAGAAAAGGTCCTCTTCCAGCGCCATGATCGACATTTCGGTGACGATGCGGCCGTCATCGTCGGCGAAATAGCCGAGGCCTATGCGGCCCGGCTTCGGCACCACGCCGGTGATCATGGTGGAAAGCCACTCCCGCGCGCCGGCTCCCTGCAGGCGGAAGCGCGAGAAGCCGGGCAGGTCGAGGATGCCGGCGGCGTCGCGCACGGCGAGGCATTCCTCGCGGATGCGTTTCTGCCACGGGCCGTCGCGGCGGAAGGTCTGCGTCGCGGCTTCGGAAACGTCGTCGCCGGGATGCGCGTACCAGTTGGCGCGCTCCCAGCCATTATAGGCGCCGAATTGCGCGCCGAGCGCCTTCACGCGCTCGTGGACCGGCGATAGCTTCCTTCCCCGCCCGGCGGGCCAGCTATGGCGCGGAAAATGGATGGCGTATTCGTGGCCGTAGACCTCCACGCCCTTGGCGACGGCGTAGTCCGGCGCGGAGGCGAAGGCGGTGAAGCGGCGCGGGTCGCAGGACCACATGTCCCATTCGGTCCGGCCCTCGGTGACCCATTCGGCCAGCACCTTGCCGGCGCCGCCGGCCTGCGCGATGCCGAAGGTGAAGACGCAGGCCTCGAAGGCGTTCGGCACGCCGGGCATGGGGCCGATCAGCGGATTGCCGTCCGGCGCGTAGGGGATGGGGCCGTTGATGACCTTGGAGACGCCCGCCGTGCCGAGGATCGGCACGCGTTCGGCGGCGTCGTTCAGGTACCATTCCAGCCGGTCGAGATCGTCTGGGAAGAGCTGGAAGGAAAAATCGTCGGGCATCTTGTCGTCGGGCGACGCCCAGTGGGCCCGGCAATTCTTCTCATAGGGTCCGAGATTCATGCCGTATTTCTCCTGGCGCAGATACCAGGACGTGTCGACGTCGCGCAAAAGCGGCAGCTTGTGGCCGACCTCTTCCGACCACGCCTTCAGCTCGGGGATTTCCTCGAACAGGATATACTGGTGGCTCATCACCATGATCGGCACGTCGCGCCCGAACATCCGGCCGACTTCTCCGGCGCGGTAGCCGGCGGCGTTGACGACGTATTCACAGCGGATTTCGCCTTCCGGCGTCGAGACTATCCATTCGCCGCGATCGCGCCGCACGCCGGTGACGGGGCAGAAGCGGACGATCGTCGCGCCCCTGTCGCGCGCACCCTTGGCCAGCGCCTGCGTCAGCTGCGCCGGGTCGATGTCGCCGTCGCTCGGGTCGTAGAGCGCGCCGCGCAATCCCTGTGTCTCGATGAAGGGATAGCGGCTCCTGATATCGTTTTCGCCGACGATCTCGATCTCCATGCCCTGGGTGCGGCCCATGCCCTTGACGCGCTGGAATTCGCGCATGCGCTCCTGGGTATGTGCGAGCCGCAGCGAGCCGGTGACGTGGTAGTTCATCGGATAGCCGGTCTCCGCGGCGAGGCCCCGGTAAAGCTCGGTTGAATAGCGCTGCATGTTCATGACCGACCACGAGGCCGAAAAGGTCGGCACGTTGCCGGCGGCATGCCATGTCGAGCCGGAGGTGAGCTCGTTCCTTTCGAGGAGGACGCAATCGGTCCAGCCGGCTTTCGCCAGATGGTAGAGCGAGGAGACGCCGACTGCGCCGCCGCCGATGATCACCACGCGCGCGGCGGATGGAACCTTCGCCATCATTTCTCCTCCATTCACCATCAAATCGGCGCGGCTCGAAGTTTCGAATACGCCTTCCCAAGCCCCGCATTTCAAGCGATCTTTAGCCTTGGCAGAGGCGAATCGCCGGCTCTGGCATTGCTTCGCAGGCGCGAAGGCGGCAAAAATCGAGGGGAATCGGGCTGCGGATATCACCAAGGGACAGGAAATGCTGGCGCCGGACAACAAGAACCTGACGGCGGACGAAGAGGCGGCGATCGTCGACGAGGCGATCACGTCGCGGCGGTCGGTCCGGGCCTTCCTGCCGGACCCGGTGGATGAGAAGATCATCCGCGAAATCCTGGAAGTCGCTTCGCGGGCACCGTCTGGCACCAACATGCAGCCCTGGAAGGGCTATGTCGCGACAGGAGAGACCAAGCAGCGGATCACCGACGCCGTCATGAATTCCGGCATCCGCGCGGAAAAGGCGAAGTGGGACGAATATAAATACTATCCCGACAAGTTCTTCGAACCTTACTACGCCAGGCGGCGCGCGGTCGGCTACGCGCTCTACGGCGCGCTTGGCATCGGCAAGCGCGATGTCGACCAGATGCGCGCCCAGCACGACCGCAATTTCGTTTTCTTCGATGCGCCGGTCGGCATGATCTTCACCATCGACCGGCGGCTGAACCAGGGTTCGTGGATCGACCACGGCATGCTGCTCCAGTCGATCATGATCGCCGCGCGGGGAAGGGGATTGCATACCTGTCCGCAGGCGGCGTTCGCGCCTTACCACAACCAGATACGGCCGGTTCTTGGCATACCGGACGAGGAGATCGTGGTGTGCGGCATGGCGCTCGGCTACGAGGATACGTCAAAGCCCGAGAATACGCTCCGGACCGAGCGCGAGCCGGTCGACGGGTGGGTTAAATTCTTCAAGTAGACCTGTGTCCGTCGAGGCCCGCCCTTCGGGTTTCGCGCCCGGGATGAGGGAGGCCGGTGCAAGGCCGGAACCGGCGCGGCCTAGCGCGAGCTTTCAGCGCCCAAGGCCGTTGAAAACGGCCCTCACCATGAGGTGCGAGGGAAGCGAGCCGCGAAGGACGCACCCCTAACATCGCATCACTCCAGCGCCGCCGGCACCGCATTGCCGCTGACATGGGCGCCATCGGTGGATTTCAGCGTCGAATAGGCGATGATGGCGGAGAGCGTGATCAACCCTTCCAGGAGAAAGACGATCCTGAAGTCGGAGACGCTCGCATGGCCGCGGGGGCCGCTCAGGAAGGCGAGCAGCGCCGAGGCCACCCCGACGCCGATCGTCACCGAGGTCTGCCAGGCGACGAAATAGAAGGCGCTGAAACGGCCGAGCTGTTCCGACGGGATATCCGAATAGGAGAGGTTGCCGGTCGAACCCCACTGGGTCGAGCGGAAGGCCCCGAAGATGAAGATGTAGGCCGCGAGCAGCCAATAGGGTGTGTCGGGCCGCATAAGGGCATATCCGGCGACCAGCGCGGCCATGATCGGCGTGTTCATGAGCAGGGCGCGGCGGAATCCGAAAGTCCGCAGGATAAGCGGCAGGAAAACCCTGAGCGAGATCGAGCCGAGGGCAACCAGGAAGGTGAGCGAACCGGACTGCACCGCGCTCATCCCGAACCCGACCTGGAACAGGAGAGGCAGCAGGAACATGACCGAGGACAGGCCGATCGTGTCGAGCCCGCCGCCGGTGATCATGGCGATGCGGAAGGTGGAGATCTTCAGGAGGCGCAGGTCGAGCAGCGGATAGCTGGCGCGCATGCAATAAAGCGCGGCCGTCGTGAGCAGGACGGCCGAGCCGGCCAGTTCCGCCAGCACCGTCCAGCCGGACGCGCCCGTTAGCGAGTCCATCCCGAGCACGAGAAGCGTCATGCCGCCGCCGATCAGGAGGAAACCGGGAAGGTCGAAAGGCATGCCGGTTCCGCGCGGGGGGTTGGGGAAGAACTTCGCGGCGGAAAGCCCGGCGATCAGTGCGATCGGCACGTTGATGAAAAATATCCAGCGCCAGGAAAGATAGGTCGTCAGCGCCCCGCCGAGCAACGGCCCCACCATGGGGCCGGTCTGGCTGGCGAGCGTCATGTAGGTGTTGATCTTCAGCGTCTTGTTGCGTGGGAAGCTTTGCAGGATGACGACCTGGCCGAGCGTCCCCATCAGCCCTCCGCCGAGTCCCTGGGCGGCGCGCGCGAGCACGAGGCTCCAGAAGTTTCCGGCGATGCCGCAAAGCGCGGAGGCGCCGGCGAAGAGGATGAGCGCGCAGCAATAGCCGCGCCGCGGGCCGATGCGTTCGGCAAGCCATCCGCTCGCCGGCATGGCGACGATCAGGCTCATCACATAGGCGGTGATGACAAGACCGAGATGGCTGGGCGATTCGCCGAGGCTTTCGCCGATGCCCGGAAGCGCGGTCACAACGACGTTCTGGTCGAGACCGGTCATGAAGTTTCCGCAGGCGACCGTCGCCGGCACGAGCAGCGAGACCGAAACGATCTCGGCGGGCTCGATCCTGCCCGAAACCTCCGCGCTCATTGTCCTGATCCGTATCGCCACCCGGCGCCCCGAGCCGGAGCGTCAGGCGTGACGAATGCGCCCGTGGCCGCGCCTCTTCAAGCGACAGATGCGGCGTGCGATGAGGCCACCGGCGCCTGCCTGATGCGGCAATTGCCGCAGCTATCTGGAGAAGGGCGTTGTCGCTGCCGTGACCACGTCCGGAAGTCCGGCATGTCGTCGTGTTACCGAGTTTGAGCGGCGGGCTGCCCTTCGGTGAGGAACAAAAGGCGATCATGGAAGTTTGATGTTGCGAAGGGTCCCACAGGAGCATCCGAACATGAAAATCCAGAACAAAGCCGTCGTGGCCGGCCTCGTCACCTTGCTGAGCCTCGGTGTTGCGTCCGGCACCGCCTGGGCGCAGGCCCAGGACACGACGAAGATGGACGACAGCGGCGCGGCGCAACACAAGAAGAAGCAGCCCGGCATGAAGTCCGAGGGCAATGCCCGGATGAAGGAAGGCGGGAATGCCGGAATGAAAGCCGAGGGCGGCGCCGGCATGAAGGCCGAGGGCAATGGCAAGATGAAAGCCGAGGGCAACGCCAAAATGAAGGGTGAGCCCGGCATGAAGTCCGATCACAGCGGCAAGATGGGCGCCGCGGATTCAGACTCCATGATGAAGGGCAGGCATGGCGACCATATGAAGGGCGACCATATGAAGGGCGATCACATGAAGGGTGATCACATGAAAGGCGAAGCCCGGAATGGCGGGATGAGCCATGACAGAGGCGTGTCGGTGAGGGTGACCGACCAGGAGCGCACCCAGTTCCGGGCCGTCTTCCGGGAACATCATGTCCGGCCCGTCGAGCATGTCAATTTCGAAGTCGATATCGGCCGTCGCATCCCGCACACGGTTCATCTGTACCGTCTGCCGCCGCGGATCGTGGAGATCGTTCCGGCATATGAGGACTATGAATATTTCGCGCTGGCCGACGGCCGCATCGCCATCGTCGACCCGTATACCTGGGAGATCGTCTACATCCTATCGTGACGCTGCGTGCGGAGCGTCAGGTCCGGCCTCCGGCACGGATCATTCAATGGAGGTTCCATGAACTCCGCCGACCTCCGGCGGAGTTCGCCTGAGCGGCGGCGGAGGGCGCCGCCGAATGCTCAGCGCACCTCGTAGCCGGCTTCCTCGGCGCCGTGGCCGAGCATGGTCCAGAACGAGCGGGCGAAGGAACGGAAGACGTAGAGGTCGAAGGCGTTCTCGCCGGTTCGCTGGATTTGCGCGAAGATGTCATGATGGACGGTCGCCAGACCGGACCCCACCGGAAAGGCCGGCAGGGCGAAGTCGATGGCGAAGAATTTCGACAGCAGCCATTCCGCCTTCGGCCCCGCGACGCGGATCGCGGTGCGGCCATGCGACAGGTCGGTCACCGTGCCGGTATCGGCCGCGACTGCCGCGCTCAATCTTTCGGCAAGGCCCTCCGCCTGATCGGCCAGGAGAAAACGGCCCGGCGCGATGCCGAACGCGCCCCTGCCATCGGCATAGGCTCCCGCGCCCGCGCCGTCGGGAAGCGAAAGCCCGGTCGCCTTGCGGATTGCGGCCATCAGTTTCTTTTCCGCGCCGTGCCATGCGGCGGCCTCGACGATCGAGCCCGGCCGGGTCTCCGAAAGCACCACGCCGACGCCGTCGACGAAATTGCCGTGAGAGCCCGGTTTCCAGACGGGAGCCAGCGGGGAAAGCGGCTCAACCATGCATGCGGCTCCCTTCGGGGTCGTAGAAATGATGGCTGGCGATCTCGACGGGGCCGAAGCGCTTGCGCACCGGGTCGCAATAATATGCCCGCTGGCCGATGCGCTCCTTGCCGCCCCTGACCATCGCCAGCCCGATATATTTGCCCAGCGCGGGCGAATAGCAGACGGCGGTGATATGGCCGATATCCTCGCCTGGCTCATCGAGCGAGCCGCCGGTCACGACGTGCGCGCCGCCGTTCAGCGCCCGGCCGTCGAGCGAGACGACGCCGGCAAGCTTCAGCCGGTTCGGCGACAGCAGCCCCTCGCGGTCCATGAGAGCGGAGCCGGCGAAGGGCTTTTTCTTCGAAAGCATCCAGTCGAGATAGAGGTCGCGGGCGGTGGTGCGGCCGTCGATCTCGGTTCCGGTGACGTGGCCTTTCTCGATGCGCAGCGTGCCGAGCGCCTCCATGCCGTAGGGCACGATGCCGAAGGGCTCGCCCGCTTCCATCAGCGCTTCCCAGACATGCAGGCCGTAGCCGGCGCCGCAATAGACTTCGTAGGCCATCTCGCCGGAGAAGGAGAGGCGGCAGATCATGACCGGCACGCCGTCGATCTCGCCGTGGACGATGCCCATGAAGGGGAGCGCCTCGTTGTCGACCTTCGTGCCGGTGACGCAGGCGGCGAGCACGTCGCGGGATTTCGGCCCCGCGATCGCCGCGCCTGCCCACTGGTCGGTGACGGAGGTGAGATGGACCCGCAGTTCCGGCCAGACGATGTCGAGATAATATTCGAGCTGCTGCATGACCTTGCCGGCATTGGCCGTGGTCGTGGTCATCAGGAATTCCTGCTCGCCGAGCCGCCATGTCGTGCCGTCGTCATAGGCGATGCCGTCCTCGCGCAGCATGAGCCCGTAGCGCGCCTTGCCGACGGCGAGCGTGGAGAACATGTTCGTATAGACGCGGTCGAGGAATTCGGCGGCGTCCGGCCCCTGCACGGCGATCTTGCCGAGCGTGGAAACGTCGACCATGCCGACGCCCTCACGCACGGCCTTCGCCTCGCGCACATAGGCCTGTTCCACCGTCTCGCCCGGGTGGCCGTAGATCTGAGGCCGGAACCACAGGCCGGCGGCATACATGCGCGCGCCTTGCTCGACATGCCAGTCATGCATCGGGGTCAGCCGGTCGGGCCTCAACTCGCCGTAGCGCTCGCCGGCGAGCGCGCCGAGCGAGACCGCCGAAAAGGGCGGGCGGAAGCGGGTCGTGCCGACCTCGGGAATGGAGAGGCCGCGCGCCTCCGCCATGATGGCGAGGCCCGGCACGTTGGAGGTCTTGCCCTGGTCGGTCGCCATGCCGAGCGTCGTGTAGCGCTTGAGATGCTCGACCGAGAGGAAGCCTTCCCGGCGGGCAAGCCGCACGTCCTCCGCCGTTACGTCGTGCTGGAAGTCCACGAAGGCCTTCCCGTCGGCGCGCACCTCTCGATAGGGCGCGGGGTTCGGGTCGAGCGCCGGAGCGAAGACCTTCACGGCCTTCGCGCGCGAAGCCTTTTCGCCGGCCGCCTTTTCGCCGGCCTTGCGGCCCTCGGCGATCGCCGTTTCCGTATCGGCCGCGCCGGCGAAGGCGCCGGCGCCGATCCAGTTCTGTGTCGGCGACGGCGGCAGGAAGGCTTGCCTTTCGGCATCCCATACCGGTTTTCCGCCGGCCTGGCTGGCCAGATGCACGACCGGCGACCATCCGCCGGACATGGCGAGGCAGTCGGCGGCGATGATGCGCGGCTCGCCGGACAACGTGCCGGCGTTGTCGAAGCGCCGCACCTTGATGTTGGACAGCCCCTTGCCACCCTCGGTCCCGACGACCGCGTAGCCGAGCAGCAACTCGGCGCCGGCCTGCGCGGCAAGCTCGCGCGCGGCGACTGATACATCCGGGCGGATGTCGACGATCGCGGCGACCGATGCGCCCGCCTGTTTCAGCGCAGCGGCGGCGCGATAGGCGCTGTCGTTGTTGGTGAAGACGGCGATGTTCTCGCCGGGCAGCACGCCGAACTCGTTGGCGTAGCGCTCCGCCGCCGAAGCGAGCATCACGCCCGGGCGGTCGTTGCCCCGGAAGACCAGCGGCCGCTCGAAGGCGCCGGTGGCGAGGACGACGCTGCCGGCACGGATGATCCAGTGACGATGGCGCGGCTCGCCCCTGGCCGGCGTGAGCTTATGGTCGGCAACCCGCTCGAGCGCGGCGAGCGTGTTGTTGTCGTAATAGCCCCATACCGTGGTGCGCGGCAGGATGCGCACATTGGGCGTCGCCGCCAGTTCGTCGGCCAACGCCTGCGCCCATTCGGCGGCGGGTTTGCCGTCGATCGTTTCGCCGGACCACTGCGTCGATCCACCCATCTGTGCGTCGAGGTCGGCGAGGACGACGCGGCCGCCACCGGCAGCCGCCGCCTTCGCGGCCGACAGGCCGGCCGGGCCGGCGCCGACGACGAGAACGTCGCAGAAGGCGTTCATCTTTCCGTAGCGGGCATTGTCGGCGGCATGGCCGGCGCTGCCGAGGCCGGCGGCGCGGCGGATGAAATGCTCGCAGAACATCCAGAAGCGCGTGCCCTTCAGCGGACCGACGACCGGTCCCATGAATGTCTTGTAGTAGAAGCCGGCGGAGATCAGCTTGCCGCCGAGCTGGTTGACCGCGCCGATATCGAAGCCGAGGCTCGGGAAGCGGTTCTGGCTGACCGCTGAGAGGCCATCATAGATCTCGACCATGGTCGCCGGGATGTTCGGCTCGCGGACGTCGCCGGCGAGGATGGTGACCAGCGCGTTCGGCTCGTCGATCCCGGCGGTCAGCACGCCGCGCGGCCGGTGGTATTTGAAGGACCGGCCGAAGAGCGTCACGCCGTTCGCGAGGAGCGCGGAGGCGAGCGTGTCTCCGGCATGTCCCGTATAGGCCTGGCCGTCGAAGGTGAAGCGGATAGTGCGGGCGCGGTCGATGCGGCCGCCCGACGCGGCGCGGCGCGGGCTCATGCCTTCTCTCCGCTCTTGTGGCGGGCCGCCGATTTGCGTTCCTCGTGCTCGCGGGCGAAACCGACCGAACCGACGGCGTGGGTCATCGTGTTGCGCACGACCACGATATGGCTGCGGCAGCCGCCGGAATGCTGCCAGTATTCCTTATGGTCGCCGACCGGATTCGCGCGCTGATAGACGTAGTCGTACCAGGCCTCGTGGTCGGTCGAGGCCGGATCGGGGCGGACGCGGTTGGCGTCGCCCTGATAGGTGAATTCGGCGAGGTCGCGCGGTCCGCAATAAGGGCAGGTGATCAGCATGTCTCAGTGCAGCCGGGGCGTCGAGCCCTGGCCCTTCTCGTCGATGAGGATGCCGCGCTTGAAGCGATCGAGCGTGTAGGCGGCGTTGATCGCGTGCGGCTGGTCGCGGGCGATGGTGTAGGCGAAGGCCCAGCCCGAGGCCGGCGTCGCCTTGAAGCCGCCGTAGCACCAGCCGCAATTGAGATACATGCCGGGAAGGGGACCGGTCGTGATGATCGGCGAGCCGTCCATGGACATGTCCATGATGCCGCCCCACGAACGCAGCAGCCTGACGCGGGCGAGGCCGGGGAACATGGCGACCATTTCGCTCATCACGTCCTCGACGATCGGCAGGTTTCCGCGCTGCGCATAGGTGTTGTAGCCGTCGATGTCGCCGCCGAAGACCAGTCCGCCCTTGTCGGACTGGGACATGTAGAGATGGCCGGAGCCGAAGGTGACGACCGTATCGACGAAGGGTTTCAGCGATTCCGACACGAAGGCCTGGAGCACGTGGCTCTCGATCGGCAGCTTGTCGATCCCGGCGAGCTTCATCACGTGGCCGGTCATGCCGGCGACGGCCACCGCCGTCTTGCGGGCGCGGATCTCGCCGCGCGTCGTCCTGACGCCGGTGATCCTGTCGCCGTCGCGCAGGAAGCCCGTCACCTCGCAATTCTCGATGATGTCGACGCCGCGCCGGTCGGCGCCGCGCGCGAAACCCCAGGCGACGGCGTCGTGGCGGGCGGTGCCGGCGCGCGGCTGCAAGAGCCCACCGACGATCGGGAACCGTGCCGAGGCGGAAACGTCGAGGCCGGGGACCTTGCGCGCCACCTCCTCGCGCGACAGCAGTTCCGCGTCGGCGCCGTTCAGCCGCATGGCGTTGCCGCGGCGGGCGTAGTCGTCCATCTGCGAGGGCGTATGAGCGAGGTTGAGTACGCCGCGTTGCGAGAACATGACGTTGTAATTCAGTTCGTGGGAGAGGTTTTCCCACAACTTCATCGAATGCTCGTAGAACCGCACGCTTTCCGGCAGAAGGTAGTTGGAGCGGACGATGGTCGTGTTGCGGCCGATATTGCCCTGGCCGAGCCAGCCGCGCTCGATGACCGCGACATTGCTGATGCCATGCTCGGCGGCGAGGTAGTATGCGGTGGAGAGACCGTGGCCGCCGCCGCCGACGATGATCACGTCATAGGCCGGCTTCGGGTCGGGCTTGCGCCAAGCCGGCTTCCAGTCCCTGTTGCCCGAGAAGGCATTTCGCAAAAGCGATAGCGCCGAATATTCCGCCATATTGTCCTGCCGAAGCGCCCCAAGCGGTGCGAACCTATAGAGACGTGGATAAGGCCAAGGCGAGGAAAGCGCCATGGCTTTTCGGCCAGCCGACCTCGGATTCTTCGGATCGAGTCCCGGCCTGGCTTGCCGTCGCGAGGCGCGCAGCTATAAATCTGTCCGCCGGGCGTCGAGGGTCGCTCGAACCAGGGAGGCGGTGGCGACACCGTTCGACGATGAAACGCATTTTCGGCTGCGCCTTGTTTCTTCTTCTCGCCGCCGGTCCGGCCGTGGCGGCCGACATCGTCAATGGCGATGCCGACCGGCAGACCATCACGATCATGGAGGGGGGCGGAACTTCGCAGCGGACGCTCGATCCGGGCGAGCATGCCGATGTCTGTCCGGACGGGTGCATCGTCTCCTTTCCGAACGGCAGCGAGATGGCGCTGAGCGGCGTGGAAAGCGTCGAAATAAGGAACGGTGGCGGTCACCTCGACTGAGAGGGTCGGCGGTGTCGCCATCCAAGGCGGAAGAAGAGGAGTTCGGGGGAAGAATGAGCGGATACATTCTGGCGATCGACCAGGGCACGACTTCGAGTAGGGCCATCATTTTCGATGGTGCGATGAAGATCGTGACGCAGGGCCAGCAGGAATTCCCGCAGATCTATCCCGCCTCGGGCTGGGTCGAGCACGACCCGGAAGACATCTGGAATTCGGTGGTGGCGACGGTCAGGACGGCGCTTAGGAAGGCGAAGCTGAAGGCGGCGGATATCGCCGCGGTCGGCATCACCAACCAGCGCGAGACGGCGGTCATCTGGGACCGTGCCACCGGAAAGGCGATCCACAACGCCATCGTGTGGCAGGACCGGCGCACCGCGCCGCTCTGCCAGAAACTCAGGAAGAAAGGCCTGGAGCCGAAATTCTCACGCAAGACCGGGCTGCTGCTCGATCCCTATTTTTCCGGTACGAAGTTCGCCTGGCTGCTCGATCATGTGAAAGGCGCGCGCCGGCGCGCGGCGAAGGGCGAGCTTGCCGCCGGCACGATCGACACGTTCCTGATCTGGCGCCTGACCGGCGGCAGGAAGCATCTGACCGACGCGACCAATGCCTCGCGGACGCTGCTCTACGACATCGGCAGAAACGAATGGGACGACGAGCTGCTGAAAATCCTCGACGTGCCGCCGAACATCTTGCCGCAGGTCAAGGATTGCGCCGACGATTTCGGCGTCACGGACAAGAAGCTCTTCGGCGGCGAAATCCCCATCCTTGGGGTCGCCGGCGACCAGCAGGCGGCCACGATCGGCCAGGCCTGCTTCAAGCCCGGCATGATGAAATCGACCTATGGGACGGGCTGCTTCGCGCTGCTCAATACGGGCGGGGAGATGGTGCGGTCGAAGAACCGGCTGCTCACGACCATCGCCTACCGGCTGCAAGGCAAGACCATCTATGCGCTCGAAGGGTCCATCTTCGTCGCCGGCGCGGCGGTGCAGTGGCTGCGCGACGGGCTCGGGATCATCGGCCACGCCAGGGAGAGCGGCGAGCTTGCGGCAAAAGCCGACCCGGCGCAGGCGCTCTATCTCGTGCCGGCCTTCGTCGGCCTCGGCGCGCCGCACTGGGACGCGGACGCCCGCGGGGCGCTTTTCGGCCTGACGCGGAATTCAGGGCCGGCGGAACTGGCGCGCGCGACGCTCGAATCCGTCGCCTTCCAGACCCGCGACCTGCTCGACGCCATGCGCAAGGACTGGAAGGGCGCGGCGAAGACGGTTCTGAGGGTCGACGGCGGCATGGTCGCCTCGGATTGGACCATGCAGCGCCTGGCCGACATCCTCGATGCGCCGGTGGACCGCCCGGAGATCCTGGAAACGACGGCGCTCGGCGCGGCATGGCTCGCCGGTTCGCGGGCCGGCGTGTGGCCGAAGGCGGCCGACTTCGCCAAGTCCTGGGCTCTGGAGCGGCGTTTCCAACCGCAGATGGACGGCCGGACACGCGCGGCGAGGCTCAAGGGCTGGAAGGACGCCGTGCGCCGGACGAAAACGACGGGCTGAACATCACCGCCAATGAAAAAAAGCCCCGGCGCTGTGCCGGGGCTTTTTCATTTTTTCAGGCCTGGACGGCTGCCTCAATAGGGCGAGACGCACTGGCGGCGGGGCCCGCTATAGGGCTGGTAGGTGTTGTCCGAAGCCCTGTAGGAGCGATAGTGATCATAGCACCACTGAACGTGGGCGCTGCCGCCCCGCGGCGCATTGGCAATTGCGTTGCCTATGATGGCAGCGCCCAGGAAAGCCGTCGCCGGGAACCACCAGCCATTATACTGGCGATAGCCGTGGCGCCAATGACGGTAGCCGCGATGGCCGTTGTACCAGCCATAGCCGCCATGGTTATAGAAGCCGCGATTGGGGTGGCCATTCCAATGGCGCGGGCCGTTCCAGTGGTGACGGCGCCAATCGCGCGAGACGGCAAAGCCCCTATGGTTGGGGCTGCTGCCGCCCGGGCCGAGGCCCGTGGTGTCCTGCCCCATTCCCTGGGCTCCGGCCGGCGCTATCATCGACAGGGCGAGCGCGCCCGCGCACAGGGCTGAAAATAGTTTCCGCATATCCTTGCTCCTAAACTGTTTCGGCGTCCCTTTCATGCCAAACGGACTTATGTGTTGAATAGTTCCCTCGCAAGGTATCCATTGGCCGAATGCTTGCCATGTACCGGCGCTTGAATTTGTCTGCTACCGGGCGAGGCCCGCGAGGAAAAACAGATGGATAGACAGGCTCCGCTTTCGCTTCATGTGCCGGAACCGGAGGTCCGGCCGGGCGGGACGCCGGACTTCTCCGACGTGAAGATCGCCGCGGCGGGTTCGGTTCGACGGCCCGAAACGGACGCGAAACCGGAAGATATCCGCGACCTCGCCTATTCAATTATCCGTGTGCTGAACCGCAAGGGCGAAGCCGTAGGGCCTTGGGCGGGGCTTCTTTCCGACGACGATCTGAAGGAAGGGCTGCGGCACATGATGACGCTCAGGGCCTTCGACGCGCGCATGCTGACGGCGCAGAGGCAGGGCAAGACCTCGTTCTATATGCAGCATATGGGAGAGGAGGCGGTAAGCTGCGCCTTCCGGCGCGCTCTCCGGCCCGGCGACATGAATTTCCCGACCTATCGGCAGGCCGGGCTCCTGATCGCCGGCGACTACCCGATCGCCGAGATGATGAACCAGATATTCTCCAACGAGCGCGATCCGCTGAAGGGCAGGCAACTGCCGATCATGTATTCGTCGAAGGATCACGGCTTCTTCTCGATATCGGGGAACCTCGGCACGCAGTTCGTGCAGGCGGTAGGGTGGGCGATGGCGTCGGCCATCAAAAAGGACACGAAGATCGCGGCGGGCTGGATCGGCGACGGCTCGACGGCGGAAAGCGATTTCCACGCCGCGCTGGTCTTCGCCTCGACCTACCGGGCGCCAGTCATCCTCAATATCGTCAACAACCAGTGGGCGATCTCGACCTTCCAGGGCATCGCGCGCGGCGGTTCGGGCACGTTCGCCGCGCGGGGTCTCGGTTTCGGCCTGCCTTCGCTCCGGGTCGACGGCAACGACTATCTGGCGGTCCATGCGGTCGCCTCCTGGGCGGCGGAGCGGGCGCGCCGCAATCTAGGCCCCACGCTCGTCGAATACGTGACGTATCGCGTCGGCGCGCACTCGACCTCCGACGACCCGTCCGCCTATCGGCCGAAGGAGGAATCCGCCGCCTGGCCGCTCGGCGACCCGGTGCTGAGGCTGAAGAACCACCTGATCGTGCGCGGCGCCTGGTCGGAGGAACGCCACAAGCAGGCCGAGGCGGAGGTGATGGATACGGTCATCGCCGCGCAGAAGGAAGCGGAGAGCCACGGCACGCTGCATTCGGGCGGGCGGCCTTCGGCGCGAGACATGTTCGAAGGCGTCTATGCGGAGATGCCGCCGCATCTGAGGCGTCAGCGCCAGGAGGCGGGAGTTTGACGATGCGGCCATGTAGTACCCCGACGGGATACGCCGGAGGCGCCTGCTGATGTCGCGCCGGACGATGATCGAGGCGATCCGCGACGCGATGGACGTCGAGATGGGGCGGGACGACAACGTCGTCGTGTTCGGCGAGGATGTCGGTTATTTCGGCGGGGTGTTCCGCTGCACGGCGGGGCTGCAGGCAAAATACGGCCGCGACCGCTGCTTCGACACGCCGATCAGCGAACTCGGCATCGTGGGCACGGCGATCGGCATGGCGGCGTATGGATTGCGGCCTTGCGTCGAGGTCCAGTTCGCCGACTATGTCTATCCGGCCTACGACCAGATCGTGTCGGAGGCGGCGCGGCTGCGCTACCGCTCGGCGGGCGAATTCACCTGCCCGATCGTCATCCGCATGCCGACCGGCGGCGGCATCTTCGGCGGCCAGACGCACAGCCAGAGCCCGGAGGCGCTGTTCACGCATGTGTCGGGGCTGAAGGTGGTGGTGCCGTCCAACCCGTATGACGCCAAGGGGCTGCTGATCGCGGCGATAGAGGATCCGGACCCGGTGATCTTCCTGGAGCCGAAGCGCCTCTATAACGGCCCCTTCGACGGCCATCACGAGCGGCCGGTGACGCCGTGGTCGAAGCACAGGCTCGGCGAAGTGCCGGACGGGCACTATGCGATCCCGCTTGGCCAGGCGGCGGTCCGACGGGAAGGTAGCGCGGTGACCGTGCTCGCCTACGGCACGATGACGCATGTGGCGGAGGCGGCCGCCGAGGATACCGGCATCGACGCGGAGGTGATCGACCTGAGGACGCTGCTGCCGCTCGATCTCGATACGGTGAGGAAGTCGGTGGAGAAGACCGGGCGCTGCGTGGTCGTGCACGAGGCGACGCTGACCTCGGGCTTCGGGGCGGAGCTTGCCGCGCTCGTGCAGGAGCACTGCTTCTTCCATCTCGAGGCGCCGGTGAGGCGTATCGCCGGCTGGGACACGCCCTATCCGCACGCCCAGGAATGGGACTACTTCCCCGGACCGGAGCGCGTCGGCCGGGCGCTCCGCGAGACGGTGGAGGTCTGATCCCATGGGTAAGGAAAGGGCGGAGCGGACGATCAAGCTTCCGGATGTGGGCGAGGGCGTCGCCGAGGCGGAACTCGTCGAATGGCACGTCAGGGTCGGCGACCTCGTGCGCGAGGACCAGGTGCTCGCCGCCGTCATGACCGACAAGGCGACGGTGGAGATTCCTGCTCCCTCCGATGGCGAGATCGTTTGGCTCGGCGCGGAGATCGGCGACACGGTGGCGGTCGGCTCGCCGCTGGTGCGGATGCAGGTGGCGGGCGAGGGCGGGGACGAGCCGGAAGCCAAGGCGGCTGAGACGGGGCAAGAAGACGATCTCACCCCGGAGGGCCTGGAGCAGTCGCGCAAGAATCCCGCTCATCCGGCTCGGACTTCGTCCTCGCCACCTTCTCCCCGGCGGGGAGAAGAGGAACCGGCCGCGCCGCGGCGCCCCCTCTCCCCTGGGGGAGAGAACGCGAGCGGCAGCGAGCGGGTGAGGGGACGGAATGTGACGTCTCGACCGGGTGCCACGCCGCGCCACGAGGGCCAGAAGCCGATCGCCTCGCCGGCGGTCCGGCTTCGTGCCAGGGAGGCGGGCATCGACCTGAGGCAGGTTCCCGGCACCGGACCCGCCGGCCGCATCACCCACGAGGACATCGAAGCCTTCTTCGCGCATGGGCCGGGGCAGGCGCGGGGCAGGGGCCTTTCTCCCGACAGCAGCGTGGAAGACGTCAGGATCGTAGGGCTGCGCCGGCGGATCGCCGAGAAGATGGCGCTCGCCAAATCGCGCATCCCGCACATCACCTATGTCGAGGAGATCGACGTCACAGCGCTCGAGGAACTGCGCGCGGCGATGAACAAGGAAAAGCGCGCCGAGCAGGCGCGGCTGACCATCCTGCCCTTCCTGATGCGCGCCATGGTGAAGGCGGTTCGCGAGCAGCCGGGCATCAACGCCGTCTTCGACGACGAGGCTGGCATCGTGCATCGCCATGGCGGCGTCCATATCGGCATCGCCACGCAGACGCCGGGAGGCCTGATGGTGCCGGTGGTGCGGCATGCCGAGGCGCGCGACATCTGGGATTGCGCGGCGGAGGTGGTGCGGCTGTCGGAGGCGGCGCGGGCCGGCACGGCGAGCCGCGAGGAACTGACCGGTTCGACCATCACCATCACCTCGCTCGGCGCCATCGGCGGCGTGGTGACGACGCCGGTCATCAACCATCCGGAAGTGGCGATCGTCGGCGTCAACAAGATCATGGTGCGGCCGGTGTGGGACGGCGCTTCCTTCATTCCCCGCAAGATGATGAACCTCTCTTCCAGCTTCGACCATCGCGTCGTCGATGGCTGGGACGCGGCTCTCTTCGTGCAGCGGCTGAAGACGCTGCTGGAGACGCCGGCGCTGATCTTCGTGGAGGGGTGAAGATGAAGGCTCTCAACACCCCCTCTCCGTCTCGGCTTCGCCTCGACACCTCCCCCCTTGAAGGGGTGGAGGACGGGTGGGAGCCATTCATGCCGGGCCCCTTTCCTCGCCCCCTGCAGGGGGAGAGGTGGTCTGCGAAGCAGACCGGAGAGGGGGCAGCTATGCGGAGCGCGAGCCGATGAAGGAAATCTCCTGCAGGCTACTCGTCATCGGCGCCGGGCCGGGCGGCTATGTGTGCGCCATCCGCGCCGGCCAGCTCGGCGTCGACACGGTGATCGTGGAAAAGGCGAAGCCGGGCGGCACCTGCCTCAATATCGGCTGCATCCCTTCCAAGGCGCTGATCCATGCGGCGGAGGAATATGCAAGGCTCGGCTCCATGGCCGCCGGCCCAAGCCCGCTCGGCATCACCGCCCAGAAGCCGGCGCTCGATCTCTCGAAGACCGTCGCCTGGAAGGACCATATCGTCGGGCGGCTGACCGGCGGCGTCGCCGGTCTCCTGAAGAAGGCGAAGGTGAAGAGCCTGGAGGGGCGGGCAACGTTCCGCGACGGCAAGACGGTGGACGTGGAGACGGAGACAGGCACGCAGACCATACGCGCCGAGACGATCGTGATCGCCACGGGCTCGGTACCGGTCGGGCTTGCCTCGCTCCCCTTCGGCGGAAAGGTGATCTCCTCGACCGAGGCGCTGTCGCTGAAGGCGGTGCCGGAAAGGCTGGCCGTGGTCGGTGGCGGCTATATCGGGCTGGAGCTCGGCACCGCCTTCGCCAAGATGGGTTCGAAGGTCACAATGGTGGAGGCGCTCGACCGCATCCTGCCGCAATACGATTCCGAGCTGACGCGGCCGGTGGCCAAGAGGCTCGGTGAACTCGGCGTCGAGGTGCTGACCGGCGCAAAGGCCAAGGGGCTCGCCGGCAAGGCCGGCGCGCTGCTGGTGGAGGTCGCCGGCAAGGAAAGGAAGATCGGCGCCGATCTTGTGCTGGTGACGGTCGGCCGCCGCCCGCTGACCGAGGGTTGGGGCATGGACGAACTGGTGCTCGACCTCGAAGGCCGGGCGATCCGCATCGACGATCAATGCCGCACCTCCATGCGCGGCATCTTCGCCATAGGCGACGTGACCGGCGAGCCGATGCTGGCGCACCGCGCCATGGCGCAAGGGGAGATGGTGGCGGAGATTGTCGCCGGCCGCAAGCGGAGCTGGGACAAGCGCGCCGTCCCCGCCATCTGCTTCACCGATCCGGAAGTGGTCAGCGTCGGCCTGTCGCCGGACCAGGCGGCCGCCGGCGGGCGCGAAGTGAAGGTCGGCGCCTTCCCGTTCCGCGCCAACGGACGCGCCATGACGCTGCTCGGCGAGGAAGGCTTCGTCCGCGTCTTGGCGCGCGCCGACAACCATCTCGTGCTCGGCATCCAGGCCGTGGGGCAGGGCGTCTCCGAACTGGCCGCCGCCTTCTCGCTCGCCATCGAGATGGGCGCCCGCCTCGAAGACATCGCCGGCACCATCCATGCCCATCCGACCCTCGGCGAAGCCTTCCCCGAAGCCGCCATGAAAGCCCTCGGAAACGCAATCCATATCTGACGGAGCAGTCTCGATGCCTTCCGATCTCTTCAGCCTGAAAGGCCGGCTGGCGCTGGTCACGGGCTCCAGCCGGGGGATCGGCTTCGCGCTGGCCGAAGGCCTTGCCGCGCATGGCGCGGCGGTGGTGCTCAACGGCCGCTCCGCCGGAACGATGGAGGAGGCCGTCGCGGCGCTGGCGGCCAGAGGCCGCGAGACCCGGGGCGCCGCCTTCGATGTCACCGACCGGGCCGCCGTCTCCGATGCCGTCGGCAGGATCGAGCGCGACATCGGGCCGATCGACATCCTCGTCAACAATGCCGGGATGCAGTTCCGCGCGCCGCTCGAGGATTTCCCCGAGGACAAGTGGCAGGAGATGCTCCAGACGAACATATCGAGCGTCTTCTTCGTCGGGCAGGCGGTGGCGAAGAGAATGATCCCGCGCGGGCGCGGCAAGATCATCAACATCGCCTCGGTGCAGAGCGAACTCGCCCGGCCGGCGATCGCGCCCTATACGGCGACGAAGGGCGCGGTGCGCAACCTAACGCGCGGCATGTGCGCGGACTGGGCGCGGCACGGACTGCAGGTGAACGCCATCGCGCCCGGCTATTTCAGGACGCCGCTCAACCGGGCGCTGGTGGAGGACCCGGAATTCTCGGCCTGGCTGGAGAAGCGTACGCCGGCCGGCCGCTGGGGCAATGTCGAGGAACTGGTCGGAGCGGCGGTGTTCCTCGCCTCCGATGCGTCGAGCTTCGTCAACGGCCACGTGCTCTATGTCGACGGCGGCATCACCGCCTCGCTTTGAGGGGACGGCACCAGCAAGGACACTGGGATGACGTGCCGGGGAGGCGGGTTTGGCCGCCGTCTTTTCCGGTTGACCGCCCCCGCCCCCGTCCTTATGTTCCGCGCACTTTCCGGGGCGCCCGATCGCGCCGTTCGGGAGCGCGTAGCTCAGCCGGTAGAGCAACTGACTTTTAATCAGTAGGTCTCGGGTTCGAACCCCGACGCGCTCACCAATAAAATCAATGATTTAGACGAAATCTGTGCTTTGAAAAATCCCCGATGGGACGCATTCTCGGACACGCCAAACGGTCGGAGGGGGACCGGGGGATTTCCGCGATCCGCCTTCATTCAACGGAGTCTCGAAAGTTTTTCCCAAACATCGGGGACCCTATCGGATCGCCGGAGGGCTCAATCGCCCGATAATGCGTGCCGGGCCGCCCCGACCCATGTCCACTCAGGGACGTGCAATGCACCGATGGGTGCGGGCGGACCCCGAATGGTTCGATCCCGTCCTGAGGCTTCGGTCGCTTCCGCCCTTCACCTCCTTGATCTGCCCCTTCGGACAGCTGCCGTCATCAACCAGTACGGTCTGGCCCGCCGGCAGTTGGCCCTTGCCCGGGTCATGGCGCAAGATCTGAACCTTGGCAGAAGCCGGCGCTACGGAAAGCAGCCCGACCACCGCAAATGCGGCGAGGTGTTTCACGTTCATTCCTCCACCTTCCCTGTCCCGATCGCCAGACTACCATCCGGGCAGGTTGGGCAACAATAGCGAGTGGGCATCATTCCCCGTCCGCCCAAGTCACCCTACCATCTTCACGCTGGCCAAGCGGCGCACCTTCATGCGCTTCCTTTCCATCCCGGTCGGCGTCACATAAGCCGCCTCTGATCTGTCCTTGCGACACTTCCGGCACCGCATGGCCGCAGGCATCGATATCCATCGGGTGCTTCGCCGCAGTTGCCCACCCACCTGCGAAAGCTCACACGGCCGACCGGTCAGAACTGGGATATGATCAGCTCGGTCAACTTGTTCGGATCGGGGTTCTTTCCCACCCGGATCAATCGCGTGTGGGCTGACGAGAAAGCTTTCTGCAGCACCTCGTAGGTGTGCTCCTGGACCTCGGCGGGGCGCCTCATGAACGTTGCGCCACCCGCTTCGGCTTCCCGGCAGATCGCGCCGTACGGCTCGATCTCGGCCATCACGATTGCCGACATGCGTCGGGCGACTTCCCTGGCGTCGATGTCGTGCAAAGACGGCTGATCGGCGTCCGTGCGCTCAAGGTAGATGAGGTCCGTCAGTTTCGCGCTGTTCCCGAGATATGCCTCGCCAAAGAGCGCCTTGGGTGAAATGCGGCGGCGCACGCCTTTTGCGCCACGCCGGCGCAGCATGTACATCCAGGAGAGTTGGTCGAGCAAGGTTCGGTCTTTGTGAACACGTTCGCGGATCGCCGGCTGGCCCTCGATGTTGTAGCCATAGACCTGCAGCCGTTTGGGAGCGCGAGTGACTTTACCCGTGTCGTCGATGACGCCGAGATCGTCGCTGAGAAATTTCCATCCGTTCTCGATCACGAGCTTGAGAAGGCTCGTGGTCTTCCCTACGCCGCCCCAGCCGACGACCGCCATCCCGCGGTTCTCGAACGTCATCGAACTCGCATGCATGAAGCTCTGTCCGAGCTCGAGCTGGGCGAGCTGGGTCGTCCAGTCGAAGATATCGTACATGAAATTCTTCGCGACCGACTGATGCTGGTCGAGATAGTTCCAGTCCCTGAACCTTGCCGCCGACCCCCGAAGTCCTTTCGTCGTTTTCTCGTCGGCGGTTGGCGCGCTGAGCGTCACGTCTATCACGTCATCGCGCACAGCCGGCTCGTAGACGTAGCCGCCGCGCTGCACCCTGATCTGGTCCGAGCCGATCAGCACGGACCCGTTCCTCCGGAATGAAGCGGCGGGCAATTCCGAAACGAAACGGAATAGGACGTCGGGGGCGGTTCCCTTGGTCGGCAGGCCTTCGCGCAATTCGCTCTCGATCTCGTTCGCGATTGGACCGGTGCCGTCAAATCCGATCGTCAGACGCCCCATCTTTCTCGCCAGCATGGAATTCCTCGATTGCCATTGGATCCGAATTTCCAGCAGCGCTAGATGCTTCGCTGGACGAAATAATGGCGTCGGCGGTAAAGTGTTCCGTCGCATCCCCGTTCATCGGGGCCACCCTGGCATTCCGGCCGGCGACGGAGGGAATGTCCACGGCGACCGGATCGGCGGTGAGATTCGCAAGCCGAAGGAGGCAAGGCGTCAGGCGAAATACTGGCCGCCGTTGATGTTGACGATCTCGCCGGTGATCCAGCCCGAGCCTTCCGAGCAGAGCCACAAGGCGGCGGATGCGACGTCCGGCGGATAGCCTGCGCGGCCCATCGGAATGCCGGCAATCGTCGCGTTCTGGGCTTCCTTCGGCGTGAAGGTCTCGTGAAAGGGCGTATCGAGGATGAGGCCGGGGGCGACCGCGTTGACCGTGATGCCGCGCGGGGCCAGTTCCTTCGCCAGGCCGCGGGTGAAGCCGAACATCGCCGCCTTGGAGGCGGCGTAGGCCGTGCTGCCGTTGCCGCCGCCATTGTGGCCGGCAAGCGACGCGACGTTGATGATGCGTCCATTGTCGCGCAGATGCGCGGCCGCCGCCCGGCAGCAATAGAACATGCTGTCGAGATTGACGGCCATGACGTTGCGCCAATGCTCGTCGCTCATGCCCGCGACAAGTTGCCGGGCAAGCAGGCCGCCGGAATTATTGACGAGAATGTCGAGGCCTCCAAGCTCGCCGGCGATGCGGTCGACCGCCGCCGTCACGTCGGCGCTCTTCGTCGCGTCGAGCCTGAAGCCGAGGCAGCGCCGGCCGAGCTTTTCGATCCCGGCGACTACCGCCTTTCCCTCTTCTTCGTGCGAATACCAGCTGATGGCGACATCGGCACCGGCGCGTGCCAGTTCCAGGGCGATCTCGCGTCCGATGCCGATCGCGCCGCCGGTCACGAAGGCGATTTTTCCGGAAAGGCTGGCCGACATGAGAGACACCTCCGCAGGACGGTGAAAATTGAAGGAGGCAGCCTTCTTGGACCAGGGTCGGTTGGGGATCAACACGCGGAGCTGCGTCGGTAACGAAATCGCCCCTGGATGCATCGAAAATGCCCGACGATGTAGGTCGGCCGATTCCTACACCGACCAAGGAGCACCGCAGATCAATCAGGCACGCCCTGACGGATCGACGGCGCGATCGCGGATGTTGGTGCCCTCGGCGACCGCCGCGCGGTCACCGACGGCGTATGGGCAGGCGCCTCAATGCGGCGTGGCCGTCCAGGCCGGCAGCGGCTCCAGGCTCCTGTTGAACTGCCGCCACCATGCGCTCTCGTCCATGCCGGATCCGGCGCGCAGCAGCGCGGTGGCCTGCGTGAAGGCCTGCCGGGCAATCTCGTTGAAGGTGAGGTCCGGGTCGTACGGCACCGACACGACGAGTTCCTGGCCCGTCTGGCGGCCCTCGTCCTCGACCTGGAAATAGAGCCAGACGATGAATTGGGCGCCTTTTTCGGTGCCTTCGGTGTTGCTGATCTTGATTGAATCGATGCCGGCCGCGGTGATCTTCATTGACGCCTCCAGACAGGAACGGGCCTTTCCAAAGCCGATGCCAAAATAGCGCGGCCAGGAGAATGTTCCGGCGCTCGTTCCGGCATGGTGAACGGTTTGCAAACGAGCGGCTTCATGCCGCCGCGCGCTTTTCGTCCCTGTCCGTTCGGGGAAGTCGCCTCAGGCGACGTAACGCGCGGGATCGGCGGAGAAGCGGTCGATCAGCTTTGCGAGGTCCGTTTCGTTGACCATCCGGATCGCCTCGCGCGGCTTGACCCATTTGCGCTTGCGCTGGCCCTTTTCCCGCCACTTGGAGGCGATTTCCGTTACTTCGAGCGGGAACACGTTCACCTCGCAGCGCGATTCCGCGCCCGAGGAATGGACCTTGTTGTAGAAATAGCTGCCGGCCGAAGAGTGGGCGATGCCACCGGAGATGCCGGCTTCCTCGAACGCCTCGCGGGCGGCGGCGTCATAAAGTGCTTCGCCTTCCTCCGGCCATCCCTTCGGCAGCACCCAGCGCCCGGTGTCGCGACTGGTGATCAGCATGACCTCGACGCCTTCCTCCGTCCTGCGCCAGGGCAGGGCCGCGACCTGCAGCCGGCAGCGCGGTCCGCCGAAGAGGCGGCGCACGCTTTGCGGCAGCAGACTATTGGCGAAGGGTCCCGTCAGCATCGGAAGCGGCATATGTCCAGAAGAATCACCTATCGCACATGGTAACCGCAAATCCGTGCATCAAGTGTAAAAATGCCGGGATCGGCGCAAAAAGCTGCACAGCTATGCATTAGCCGGCAAATGTCGCGCATTCCGGTGAAAGGTCAAGTCCCGCAAGGAGATGACCTATCGCATTCCTTCGAAAAAGGGCCGGGCGGGCGGCGTCAGCCGCGATGGTCGTCGGCGATCGGCTTCTGGTAGGAGAAGCCCATGTCCCAGGGGAAGTAGATCCAGGTGTCCTGCGAGACTTCGGTGACGTAGGTGTCGACCAGCGGGCGGCCCTTCGGCTTGGCATAGACGGTGGCGAAATGCGCCTTCGGCATCATCGCCCGCACGATCGCCGCCGTCTTGCCGGTATCTGTGAGGTCGTCGACGATCAGGATGCCCTGGCCGTCCTCCTCCAGAAGGGCAGGGGAAATCTCCTTGAGGATCGCGAGTTCGCCCTGCGCGGTGTATTCGTGGTAGGAGGCGACGCATACCGTCTCGATCATGCGCACGCCGAGTTCGCGCGAGATGATGGCGGCCGGCACCAGCCCGCCGCGCGTGATGCAGACGATCGCGCGCCACTTTCCGTTGACCCCGGCGAGCCGCCAGGCAAGCGCCCGCGCATCCCGGTGGAACTGGTCCCAGGAAACGGGGAAGGCTTTTTCGGGAAGGGAGGACATCGCTTTGCACTCCGGCTGCGCTTCGGAATGCGCCCTGCGATAGCCGGATTTCGCGATGATTGGCAAGGGCAGGGAACGCAAAATCGGATGTGCCCCCCGAAGGCGGTCTCACGCCTACAGGCAGGCCTTTTGGGCGCGGGGCGAATGGACGTGCTCCGGCCGGACGCCCAGTCCGACCCAGGACGCGAAGCGCCTCTGCAGCCAGGGCAGGGCGGAAATGACGCGGATGAAGAGCGGCGGCTGCGGGTCGCGCCGGCCGCTCTTGAGCAGGGGCGTGAGGATGAGCCGATGCGCCTGGACCTGCGCGAACTGCACCACCCTGGTCGGCCAGAGCCGGCGCTCGCGCACCCGCTCCAGATCCGCGTCGGTCAGCGTGCCGGCCGCCAGCGGTCCCGACAGGAGGTTCGCGCAGGCGACGGCGTCCTGGATGGCGAGATTGATGCCGACGCCGCCGACCGGCGACATCGCATGCGCGCTGTCCCCGATCATGACCAGACCCGGCCGCGACCATTTTTCCAGCCGGTCGACGGTGACGGTCAGGAGTTTGACGTCGTCCCAGCTCGCGATCTGGTCGATATGGGGAGCGAGCCAGGGAACGGCGTCGATCACCGACCTGCGGAAGGCGTCGAGACCGGCGGCGCGTATCTTCGGTGCCCCGTCCTTGGCGATGACGTAGGTGCATTGCCAATAGTCTCCGCGGTCGATGGTGACGACAATGCGGCCGGCGGCCGCGTTGAACAGCACGTCCTCGCCCTGCTCGGGATCGCGGTCGACGCGGAACCAGAACACGTCGATCGGCGCGCCGATATCGAGCACCTTCAGGCCGCTCCTGTCGCGCACGGTGGAATGGCGGCCGTCTGCGCCGATGGTGAGTTTCGCCCGGATTTCGATGTCGCCCTTCGGTCCGGCGGCGCGCACGCCGGCGATCCGGCCGTCCTCCTCGATGAGATCGGTCGCCTCGGTATTCATCCTGAGTGAGAACGAGGGCAGTTTTTTTGCCGCGTCCGCCAGGAAGTCGAGGAAATCCCACTGCGGCATGAGCGCGATGAACGGGTAGTGCGCCTTGATCCCGGTGAAGTCGGCGATGCGCAGGTGCTTTTCGCCGAAATTGCCGCCGAGGCGTTCGGCCTTCTGGTGCGGCCGCTTCAGAAAGGCCTCGGCGAGGCCGAGCTCGTGCATGATCTCCAGGGTGGATGGATGGACTGTGTCGCCGCGGAAATCGCGGAGAAAATCGCCGTGCTTCTCCAGGACCACCGTCTTCACCCCGGCGCGGGCAAAAAGATAGCCGGCCATCATGCCGGCCGGGCCGCCGCCGACGACGCAGCACTCCGTCTCGATCGCCGCCATCAGGCTGCCTTGCCGATACCCGCCACCATGGCGGCCACCTCGGCCTCGGCCGCGGCGAGCGCCTCCGCCGAGCGCGAGCGGATGACGAGGTCGGTGGAAAACTTGCCGTCGAACGATTTCGGATAGGAGCCGATGATGGTGTCGGGATGCGCCTTCTGGATGGCGGCGAGCGCTTCGGCAACCGCGCCTTCGCCGTGGGGACAGTGCACCGTCGTGGAGAGCAGTTTCTGCCCCGTCCTGAGCGTCGGCACGACATTGTCCAGCATGGCCTGGAAGATCGAGGGGACGCCGGCCATCACATAGACGTTCTCGACCTGGAAGCCCGGCGCGGTGGAGATCGGGTTCCTGATATGCTTCGCGCCGACCGGCATGCGCGCCATGCGCTTGCGCGCGGCCGTCATTTCGAGGCCGCGCTTCGAATAGGCCTCCTGCATCATGGCGAGCGCGGCCGCGTCGTAGTCGCAGGGCACGCCGAAGGCCTTTGCGATGGAGTCGGCCGTGATGTCGTCATGGGTGGGTCCGATGCCGCCGGTGGTGAAGACATAGGCGTAGCGGGACCGGAGCGCATTGACGGCCGCGACGATCTCGTCCTCCTCGTCGGGCACGATCCTGACTTCCTTGAGGTCGATGCCGATCGCCGTCATGATATCCGCGAGGTGGCCGACATTCTTGTCCTTGGTCCGGCCCGAGAGGATCTCGTCGCCGATCACGACCATCGCGGCAGTCACGGTTTCAGGCATGGACGCGCTCCTTGAAAAAGGAGGGAAGTGGTAGCGCCGACGGACGGGTATCGCAATGGTGCCGGGCCGGTGCCGAAAAACCGCGATTGCGGTTCCCCGCGACATATGGATTGTCATCGGGCGAAGAAATGCTGCAATCTAGCGGACGAGCCCGTCGATCCAGAAAGAGCGGGCCTTTGGAGGAGTACATTATGGAAATGCCGCCGCCTTTCATCGATTCCCCCGCTGCCTGGATCGGCGAGGACATGGCCAGGCACAAGGAGCGCTGGCTGGTCGAGCTTTCGAAGGAGGATATCGCCGAACTGGAAGCGGCGGGCCGGGCTTACCTCGCGCGGACGAACGATATCGGCGCGCTGAAAAAGAAGGATTTCCCGCTGCCGCGCCTCGCCGGTCATCTCGCGGCGCTGCGCGAGAAACTGGTCAACGGCATCGGCTTCGAGGTCCTGCGCGGCCTGCCGGTGGAGAACTACTCGCGCGAACTGGCGGCGACCATCTTCTGCGGGGTGGGCGCTCATCTCGGCAGCGCGCGCTCGCAGAACGCGCAGGGCCATATCCTGGGCCATGTCCGTGACACCGGCGCCAACGCGAAGGACACCAACACCCGCATCTACCAGACCGCCGAGCGGCAGACCTTCCATACCGATTCCTCGGATGTGGTCGGCCTGCTCTGCCTGCGCGACGCAAAGGAAGGCGGGGAATCGCTGCTGGTCAGTACCGTAACCATCTATAACGAGATGCAGAAGCGCCGGCCGGACCTCGTGCCGCTGCTCTTCGATCCCATCGCCACCGACCGGCGCGGCGAGATTCCGGAAGGCCAGAAGCCTTATTTCGAGATACCCGTGCTCAACTGGCACCGCGGTCACCTGACCGGGATGTACCAGCGGCAGTATATCGACAGCGCCCAGCGCTTCCCGGACGCCCTGCGGCTGACCGACCGGCATGTCGAGGCCCTCGACCTTTTCGACAGCCTCGCCAACGATCAGAGGCTGCATCTTTCGATGCGGCTCCATTCGGGCGACCTGCAGTTCGTCTATAACCACTCCATGCTGCACGACCGCATGGGCTTCCTCGACTGGCCGGAACCGGAAAAGCGCCGGCACATGCTGCGGCTATGGCTCTCGGTCCCCGGCGACCGGCCGTTGCCGGAATGTTTCAGGCAGCGTTACGGTTCGATCGAGATCGGGGATCGCGGCGGCATCATCACCAAGGACACGCGGCTCAACGCGCCGCTGGGATAGGAATCTTCCGTGGCGGCCAGACCGTCGCAAAGGGAATTCGGGGCAAGTTCGTCATATGTGAATGGCGAGGCGTGCCCCGCCTTCCCGGCGCGCCGCACATTCCGTTTGCACAAAAAAAATGCAAGGCGCGAAGCCTTGCAAGATAAACGCGTCCGATCCTCATTCCGGTTTCCCGGCGGCTGCGCATGACCGCGCCAGGATCGCATCCTCCCAAGACTTTGACCGCGTAGGAGAGCGGATTTTGTCTCCGCTCCCTCGTTTATCCAGAAATCTTAGACCAATCGCGAACGGATTGTCACGGAAAATTTTGCCCTGAAAAGCGCTTTGATGTGCTGCACTGCACAACGAAGCGGCATGTCATGCGCGTCGGGCGGGCATGGGCCCAGTCAAGAAATCGCCGCACCTGCCTTGGGTTTCCAAGCGGCCTTGAAATGGCTATGAAGCGCGTGAAATTCCCGCTCCTACGCCGCCGATTCCACCGGCCCGCATTTTCACGGACCCATCCATGCGATTGTCGCACTATTTCCTGCCCATCCTCAAAGAGAACCCGCGCGAGGCGGAGATCGTCTCGCATCGCCTGATGCTGCGTGCGGGCATGATCCGCCAGCAGGCGGCGGGCAGTTTCTCCTGGCTGCCGCTCGGCAAGCGCGTGCTGGACAAGGTCACCCGGATCATCCGCGAGGAGCAGAACCGCGCCGGCGCGCTGGAAATCATCATGCCGACCATCCAGTCGGCGGACCTCTGGCGCGAGAGCGGCCGCTACGACGATTACGGCAAGGAGATGCTGCGCATCAAGGACCGGCACGAGCGCGACATGCTCTACGGGCCGACCAACGAGGAGATGGTGACGGAGATCTTCCGCGCCTATGTGCGCTCCTACAAGGACCTGCCGCTCAATCTCTACCACATCCAGTGGAAATTCCGCGACGAGGTGAGGCCGCGTTTCGGCGTGATGCGTTCGCGCGAATTCCTGATGAAGGACGCCTATTCCTTCGACCTCGACTATGAGGGCGCGCGGGCCGCCTACAACCGCATGTTCGTCTCCTATCTCAGGACCTTCACGCGGATGGGCCTGCAGGCGATCCCGATGCGCGCCGACACCGGCCCGATCGGCGGCGACCTGTCGCACGAATTCATCATCCTTGCGGACACCGGGGAGAGTGCGGTGTTCTGCGACCGCGAATTCCTGTCGCTGCCCGTGCCGGGAGCCGACACGGACTTCTCCAACGACAAGGAGATCGCCGGCATCGTCCAGGAATGGACGCGGCCCTATGCGGCGACCGACGAGATGCACGACGAGGCGGCCTGGGCGGAGGTACCGGAAGGCGAACGCCTTTCCGCGCGCGGCATCGAGGTCGGGCACATCTTCCATTTCGGCGAGAAATACTCGAAGCCGATGGGCGCGAAGGTGACCGGGCCGGACGGCAAGGAGCATTTCGTCTCGGGCGGCTCCTACGGCATCGGCCCGAGCCGGCTGGTCGCGGCCATCATCGAGGCGAGCCATGACGAGAACGGCATCGTCTGGCCGTATAACGTGGCGCCGTTCCATGTCGTCGTCATCAACATGAAGCCGGGGGACGCGGCCTGCGACGCGCTCTCGGAAAAGCTGCAGGCGGCCTACGAGAAGGCGGGGCGAGAGGTGCTCTACGACGACACCGACCAGCGGGCCGGCGCGAAATTCGCCACGGCCGACCTGATCGGCATCCCCTGGCAGGTGATCGTGGGGCCGCGCGGCGCGGCCGAGGGAACCGTGGAGGTGAAGGAGCGGGCCACCGGCGGACGCGACGTCAAGAAGGTCGACGAACTCCTGTCGATGCTGGAGAAAGACGCGTGACGCAAGCGGCGGCCGGCGTGGCGACGAGCAAGGGGCAGGCGAAGCCGAACGGCGTCCCGACCGCCGGCGCCGGGCCGTTCTCGCTGTTCGAGCGCATGGTCGCCTGGCGCTACCTGCGCGCCCGCCGCAAGGAGACGGTGATCTCGGTCATCGCCTCTATCTCCTTCCTCGGCATCATGCTCGGCGTTGCCACGCTGATCATCGTGATGGCGGTGATGAACGGGTTTCGCGAGGAACTCCTGACGCGCATCCTCGGCATCAACGGCCACCTGATCCTGCAGCCGATCGACCGTCCGCTCGACGATTACGACCAGGTCGCGAAGCGGATCGACGGCGTGCCCGGCGTCAAGATGGCGATCCCGCTGGTGGAAGGGCAGGTGCTCGCTTCCGGCAAGGTGGGAGCCGGCACGGGCGCGCTGGTGCGCGGCATTCGCGAGGCCGACCTGGAGAAGATCGACCTCGTCGCCAAGCAGCTCAAGGGCGGTACGCTCAAGGGCTTCGACAATAGCGGGGGCGTCGCGATCGGGACGCGCATGGCGGAGAATCTCGGCCTCTCGCTCGGCGACACGATCACGCTGATCTCGCCCGACGGCGACGTGACGCCCTTCGGCACGACGCCGCGCGTGAAGGCCTATCCGATCACCGCGATCTTCGAGATCGGCATGTCGGAATACGATTCCACGATCATCTTCATGCCGTTCAAGGAAGCGCAGGCCTATTTCAACTTCGACGACAAGGCGCAGACGATCGAGATCTATCTCGACAATCCCGACGACGTGGACGCCATGCGGCCGAAGATCGAGAAGGCGGCGCAGCGGGAAGCCTACCTGGTCGACTGGCGGACGCGCAACCAGACCTTCTTCTCCGCGCTGGAAGTCGAGCGCAACGTCATGTTCATGATCCTGACCCTGATCGTGCTGGTGGCGGCTCTCAACATCATCTCCGGCCTCATCATGCTGGTGAAGGACAAGGGCAGCGACATCGCCATCCTTCGCACCATGGGAGCGACCAGCGGCTCCATCATGCGCATCTTCCTGATGGCGGGCTCGGCGATCGGCATCGCCGGCACTTTCGCCGGGGTGGTGCTTGGCGTCATCGTCTGCCTCAACGTGGAGCGCATCCGCGAATTCTTCTCCTGGATCCTCGGTACGACCCTCTTCAACCCGGAACTCTATTTCCTCAGCCAGTTGCCGGCCCACATGGATGCGGGCGAGACCATTTCGGTGGTCATCATGGCGCTGGTGCTCTCCTTCCTGGCGACGCTCTTCCCGGCATGGCGGGCCGCCCGGCTCGATCCGGTCGAAGCGCTGAGGTACGAATGATGGCGGGAGAGCCCATTCTCGAACTGAAGGCCGTCGAGCGGTATTACGTTCAGGGGTCGAAGCGGCTAACGATCCTGAACGGCGCCGAATTTTCGCTGAAGCGCGGCGAGATGGTCGCGCTCGTGGCGCCGTCCGGCACCGGCAAGTCGACGATGCTGCATGCCGCCGGCCTGCTCGAACGGCCGAACGGCGGCGATGTCTTCGTCAACAACCGCGCCTGCGGCCGGCTCTCCGACGACGCCCGCACCGCGATCCGCCGCAACGAGATCGGCTTCGTCTATCAGTTCCATCACCTGCTGCCGGAATTCTCGGCGATCGAGAACATCATGATGCCGCAGATCATCCGCGGCCTGTCCCGCACCGAGGCGCGCGAGCGGGCGGCGCAGCTCCTCGACTACATGAAAATCGGCAAGCGCGCCGAACACCGTCCGGCCGAGCTTTCGGGCGGGGAGCAGCAGCGCGTGGCGATCGCGCGCGCGGTGGCCAACGCGCCGCTCATCCTGCTCGCCGACGAGCCGACGGGGAACCTCGACCCGGGGACGGCGACCTATGTCTATGAGGCGCTGGAGGCGCTGGTTCGCCAGTCGGGCCTGTCGGCGCTGTTCGCCACGCACAACCACGAACTGGCGCGGCGCATGGACCGGCAGGTCACGCTGGCCGACGGCAAGGTCGTGCCGCTCGGCTGACCCGCGCCCTTTTCCTCACATCCCCGGAACGTCCGACCTCCGCTGGCCCATAAGCGGCATGGGTACTGTTGACTCTCGAACAGAAATAGAACATAATAAGAACATAAAGGGATAGGAGATAAACATGCCGGGTATCGTTCAGGACGTCTTTTCGCTGGTCGCCATCAGCCTTTTCATCGTTTCGGCGGCGATGTGGATCGGGGCGCTTTGAGGCAGTAGTTGAGGCCGCGCGGCGGCCGACATCATCCCCGGGCGTGTCCCGGGGATTTACGACTGTCTCGCAGGCGAGCGCTTGCCAGGGTCGGGACGAGCCCGACCATGGCGGATGGGGTTAGCGGTCGTCGCGGATGACGACCGTGCCGAGCAGCAGATCGTGAAGCGTGCGCTTGTGGTCGGCGAAAAGGCTGACGAGCAGGATGAGCGGCGTCAGCACCGCGTTCGCAGCCCAGAAGAAGACCGAGTGCACGACGGCCAGCATCCCGTCGACGGGACGACCGTCGAGGCGCTCCAGCCTAACCGACATGGCGCGCATGCCGAGCGTCGCCTGCCGCCTGCCGCCGAGCGTGCTCCAGACATAGAGGATCGCGACGATCGGAAAGAGGATGGCGAAGAGCGTCCAGCCAAGGCCGAAAGTGAGCAGGCCGAGGAAGAGCACGATGATCGCCGCCGGTATCAGGAGCAGCAGCACGATCATGTAGTCGATCAGGAAGGCGAATATCCGGCGGGTGCGGACGCCGTCGTAAAGGCGCGCATTGTCGAAGGGGTCGTGCGCGACCTCCCTGCCGAGGATTTCGCCGTCGATGGTGCGGGTCGCGTTCATGTCGATCCTTCCTGGCGCGGACGGTGAATGACGCCGCCGGCTTGAGATGGTGAGCGGCGGCCGGATTTCAAGAACGACGCCGATCGCCCTCGGAACAAAGCCCGCTATCCCGCGAAAGCGATTGCGGTATGGCAGAGCGCGGCGATCGCCGCGGTGGCCGGCAGCGTGACGATCCAGGCGATGACGATGTTGCCTGCAATCCCCCAGCGGACGGCGGAAACGCGCCTCGCAGCGCCGACGCCGATGATCGCGCCGGTGATGGTATGCGTCGTCGAGACGGGAATGCCGAGCCAGGTGGCGAGGAACAGGGTAATGGCTCCGCCGGCCTCGGCGCAGAAGCCCTGCATCGGGTTCAGCCGCGTGATCTTCGATCCCATCGTGTGCACGATGCGCCAGCCGCCGAAGAGCGTGCCGAGCGCCATCGCCGACTGGCAGGACAGCACGACCCAGAGCGGCACGTGGAATTCGTGGCCGAGATGGCCCTGCGAGAAGAGCAGGACGGCGATGATGCCCATCGTCTTCTGCGCGTCGTTGCCGCCATGGCCGAGCGAATAGAGCGAGGCGGAGATGAACTGCAGGTGGCGGAAGGCGTTGTCGACCGCGAAAGGCGTCTGCCGGACGGATATCCAGGAGACCGCGAGGATAAGCATCAGCGCCAGGAAGAAGCCGAGCGCCGGCGAAAGGACGATGGCCGCGGTCGTTTTCACGAGGCCCGACCAGACGATCGCGCCGACGCCCGCCTTGGCGACGCCGGCGCCGACGAGTCCGCCCACCAGCGCATGCGAACTGCTCGAGGGAATGCCGAATATCCAGGTCAGGATGTTCCAGACGATGGCGCCCATCAACGCGGCGAAGATCACCGACGGATCGACGATGCCGGCATCGACGATGCCGGTGCCGAGCGTCTGCGCGACATGGAGGCCGAAGACCAGGAAGGCGATGAAATTGAAGAACGCCGCCCAGAACACGGCATATTGCGGCCTCAGCACGCGGGTCGAGACGATGGTGGCGATGGAGTTCGCCGCGTCGTGCAGCCCGTTCAGAAAGTCGAAGAACAGCGCGACGGCGATGAGGCTGACGAGAGCGGGAAGGGCAAGCGAGGTTTCCACCGCGCTAGCGTCCCGGTTCGGAAATTCGTTTCATCTTGACATCACCCGCCGTGCGAGTCCGAACCGAAAGGACACTGGCAACCCAACGACCCATCCATCGGCCTCAGACGTTCTCGATCACGATGCCGCTGATCTCGTTGGCGACGTCCTCGAAGCGGTCGACCACCTTCTCGAGCTGGCCGTAGATCTCGCTTCCGATCAGGTAGGCCATGGGGTTCGTCTGGCCGTGACGCTGGAAGAGGTCGCGCAGGCCCGCATCGTGCAGTTCGTCGGAGCGTTCCTCGACCTTCGTAACTTCCTCGGTGATCGCTGCGAGACGGGCCGCATGGGTGCCGATGCCGTTGAGGAGCGGGATGGCCTCGGCGGTCAGCCGCGCGGCCTCGACGATGACGCCGCCCATCTCCTGCATCAGCGGGTCGAAGCTCTTCTGCTGGAAGAGCGTGACCGTCTTCACCGTCTTGCGCATCATGTCGATGGCGTCGTCCATGGACTGGATGAGGTCCTTTATGTCGCCGCGGTCGAAAGGCGTGATGAAGCTCTTGCGGACCGCCTGCAGCACCTCGCGCGTGATGGCGTCCGCCTGCTGCTCGAGGTCGATGATCTCGCTGCATTGCCGCTCGACATTGTCGCCGCCGGCCAGCAGCTTCTGCAATGCCTCGGCGCCGCTCACCACCGTGCGCGAGTGCTGGGCGAACAGGTCGAAGAAGCGGTCCTCCCGCGGCATCAGTCTGCGAAACCAGCCCAGCATCGCTTCTCCTTTCCCGGCGAACGCGATTCGTCCTCCTGGCCGATGTAGCCCAAGGACGCACGATCACCCAGCGAATAGGTCGCGTTGTCCGCAATTAGACTAAACGGTAGTAGGACGATAGGGCGGTGACGGACCGGTAACAGCCGGAAATCGTCGGCCGCTCGACAGACGGAACCAAATCAGGCTGGACGGCAGACGAAATGACGGCACCGACGGAACTGCGCGTATCGAAAGACCGCCGGATGCTCACGGTCAGCTTCCGGGACGGAGAGCGCTACGAACTGAGCGCCGAGATGCTGCGCGTGCTTTCACCCTCGGCGGAGGTCCAGGGGCATTCACCCGAGCAGCGGGTGACCGTGCCGGGCAAGCGCGACGTGGCGATCGGCCGGATCGAGCCGGTCGGAAACTACGCGGTGCGGATCGTCTTCGACGACCGGCACGACACTGGCATCTTCACCTGGACCTATCTCAGGGAGCTCGGCGAACAGCGCGAGGAGCGCTGGCAATCCTATCTCGACGAGCTGGCGGAGAAGGGGCTGAGCCGATAGTCTGCCGGCGTCGCCACCGTTCGACGGACCGCGCTACAGCAACTGGCCGATGATGCGACCGGCCTTCAGGAACGCGACGGGATTGACCGCCTTGCCATTGTGGCGGACCTCGTAGTGCAGATGCGGGCCGGTCGAGCGTCCAGTGGTGCCGGTCCTGCCGAGCGTCTGGCCGAGTTTCACCTTTTCGCCGACCTTCACGTCGATCTCGCTCAAATGCGCGTACCGGGTCGAATAGCCGCCGCCATGGTCGACTTCGACCATATTGCCGTAACCGCCGGCCCATCCGGCGCGGGTCACCACGCCCGCGGCCGTGGCGGGAACATCGCTGCCCACCGGGTCGCGGAAGTCGATGCCGGGATGCAGCGCCGATACGCCGAGGATCGGGTCGCGCCGCACGCCAAAGCCGCTGGTGACCACCGCGCCCGGCGCAGGATTGGCGATCGGCACCTTGCGGGTCTCGGCCTTCAGGAGATCGAGCCGGTCGAGCGCGTCGTCCAGTTCCTTGACCTTGGTGTCGAATTTGGAAGGGTCGTTCACCGCGATCAGCGGGCCGCCCACATCCTCCTTGCCGTAGTCGTCGGCGATTTTCAGGCCGGCGGATTGCAAGGCCTCCTTGACGGCATCGCCCGTCTGCCACGCTCTCTGCGACAGGGTCTGGACACGTCGCATCTGTTCGGTCTCGATCGAGCGCAGCGAGGAATTGATTGCCGCGAACAGGCGGTCCGCACGGTCGGCCGCCGATGCGTCGCCGGCAAAAGCAAGCCGCGTCTTCCACAGAGCCGCGGGCCCGATATCGGCCGTGCGGAGGCCCTGGGTTTTGGCTGACGGCGGGAGGGCAGGGGGCGCATCATTTTCCGCGCGCGCGTGTTCGTCCGGCTTCGGCGAAGGCAGCGGCGCAGAATCCGACGCCTTCTCCAGCTTCTCCGCCCGCCTGAGGATAGGGCCGAGGCGCCCGTGCTGGCGCGTGAGCTGGGACTGCCGGGCCAGCAATTCGCTGACTTTCTCCTCCACCGCGCGCTGATCCAGAAGCTGCCGGCTGGTGATGCGGTCGAGCTGGGAGCGCAGCGCCGAGATGCGGTCCTCATAGGCCTGCTGCATGCGCGCCTGGTGCGCGACCGAGGCGCCGATCAGATTGTCGCGCAGGACGAGATAGGAGGTGGCCAGGAGGTAGCCGATGGCGATCACCGCGCAGACCGACCCGGCGACGGCCGCCACCCACGGGCGGATCGTGAAATGCCGGATGGTATCGCCGCGCGCGATGATAACGGTGTGCGGCTCCTTCCGTTTTCCGAATACGGTCGATTGAGGCGGATTTGCCACGGATCCCATGCCGTCCCGAATATGAACGGCTCGGATTACACATCGTTAGGGTTAACAAAGCTTTGCCCGCAACCGGAAATCCACTCCCGGTTGCGGGCAAAAGGAAGAAATCCGCTTCAGCAACTCACCGGCGACGGGGTCTCTCCGCGCCCGGGATCAAAGCATTGCCGGCGTCAACGCCTAATAGAGAGCCTCAATGCCAGAAAAGAAGAATAAGAATGATAAGAGGAATCGGCACCCCGAGCAGCCACAGAAGAATACCTCGGCCCATTTCTTGTCCTCCAGATTGGATCGTCGATGAGAAACGTCATCGGCTTCGATTTGTTCCGGAGGCGGCGCCGAGGAGGGCGCCGCTCGCACATCGAGGTCAGGCGGCCAGCGCCTCCTCGTATTCGGCGGAGAGCGCCAGCCACCTGTCCTCCTGAACGGAAAGCTTGCCGGCGAGTTCGCCGCGCTCCTTCGTCAGGTCGGCGGCCTTGCCCGGCTCCTTCTCATAGAGCGCGGGGTCGGCGAGGCGCGATTCGATCGCGCCGATGCGCTGGCGAAGGCGCTCGATCAGCGCTTCCGTGGTCTTGATCTCCTTGGCCAGCGGTTCCAGCGCAGCCCGGCGCTGCGCCGCCTCGCGGCGGCGGTCCGCCTTGCTCGCCTTGTCCGCCTCGCGACGGTCCCGGCGGTCGGACGCGCCGCCGGTGACCAGTTGACGGTAGTCGCCCAGGTCGCCGTCATAGGGTTTCACCGTGCCGTCCCTGACCAGCCAGAGCCGGTCGACGGTCGCCTCTATCAGATGGCGGTCGTGCGAGATCAGGATCACGGCGCCGGAAAAATCGTTGAGCGCCTGAATGAGCGATTCCCTCGAATCGATGTCCAGATGGTTGGTCGGCTCGTCGAGGATGAAGAGGTTCGGCCCCTCGAAGGAGGCGAGCCCCATCAGGAGCCTGGCCTTCTCGCCGCCCGAAAGATCCTTCGCGGCGGTGTTCATCTTTTCGGTCGCAAGGCCCATCCGCGCCACGCGCGAACGCACCTTCGATTCCGGCGCGTCGGGCATCAGCCGCCGCACATGCTCGAAGGCGTTCTCGTCGGGCCGCAGATCGTCCATCTGGTGCTGCGCGAACATCGATACCCTGAGCTGCGGCGCGACCGTCATCGTGCCGGCCTCCAGCTTCAGCCGCCCGGCCAGAAGCTTGGCGAAGGTCGACTTGCCGTTGCCGTTGGCGCCGAGCAGCGCGATGCGGTCGTCGGCGTCGATCCGCAGCGACAGGTGCCGGAGCACCGGCTTGCCGGGCTGGTAGCCGACGGAGCCGCCTTCGACGGCGATGATCGGCGAGGCGGCCGCCTTGACCGGCTCCGGGAAGCTGAAGGGCCGCACCGTCTCATCGACCAGCGTGGCGATCGGCTTCATCCTTTCCAGCGCCTTGAGGCGGGACTGCGCCTGCCTGGCCTTCGTCGCCTTGGCGCGGAAGCGCGCGACGAATTCCTCCATGTGCTTGCGCGCCGCATCCTGTTTGGCGCGGTTCTTCTCCAGAAGCGCCGCCTTTTCCGCGCGCTGCCGCTCGAACTGGTCGTAGCCGCCGCGCCAGAGCGTCAGCTTCTGCTGCTCGAGATGCACGATCGAGGTGACGGCGCGGTTGAGCAGGTCACGATCGTGCGAGATGAGGAGAACGGTGTGCGGGTATTTCGACAGATAGCTTTCCAGCCACAGCGTGCCTTCGAGGTCGAGATAGTTGGTGGGCTCGTCGAGGAGCAAGAGGTCGGGCTGGGCGAAGAGCACCGACGCCAGCGCGACACGCATGCGCCATCCGCCCGAGAAGGAGGAGGCCGGCCGCTTCTGTGCGGCGTCGTCGAAGCCGAGGCCGGAGAGCACGGTCGCCGCCCGCGCCTCGGCCGAATGCGCGTCGATGTCCATCAGCCGGAGATGGATCTCGGCGATGCGGTGCGGGTCCTTCGCCGTCTCTTCCTCGGCAAGGAGCGCGGCGCGCTCGGTGTCCGCCTTGAGCACGATGTCGATCAGCGGTTCTTCGGTGCCCGGCGCCTCCTGCGCGACCTGCCCGATGCGCATGTTCCTGGGCAGCGAGATCGAGCCTGTCTCGGCGGCGAGATCGCCCGTGATGGCGCGGAAGAGCGTCGTCTTGCCGGTGCCGTTGCGGCCGACAAGCCCGGCCTTGGCGCCGGCGGGAAGCGCCAGCGAGGCATGGTCGAGAAGCAGGCGCCCGGCTACCCGCAGGGAAAGATCGTTGATGGTGAGCATGGCCGCCCTTTTGGCCGAGACGGGCCTGGAAGACAAGAGCGGGTGATGGCGGCGGCTCAGCGGCCGCCGCCGACCTTCGAGGCGGAGCGGCCATTGCCGCTCCGCCTCCGTGCTATCGCATGCGGATGATCCGGCACAGATCGACCAGGCTATCGTCGTAGCTGTCGCGGTCCCGCAATATGCCGGCGCAGCGGCGCTTGTACTTGTGCAATTCGGCGTTCGACATCCCGGCCACCGCCGCCTGCATGCTCGCGCTTCCCGGACCGGTGCCGGTACCGCTGCCGGTGCCCGGGCCTGTGCCGCTGCCTATTCCCACGCCTACGCCGACGCCGTTGTCACCACCGGCACTGACGCCGGCGCCGATTCCGCCGCCGCCGATCCCGACGCCCGCGTTGACGCCGTTTTCGCCGCCGACACCGACGCCCGCGCCGACCCCATTACCGCCAACGCCGACGCCCGCTCCGACGCCGTTCGACCCGCCGACCCCGACGCCTGCCCCCACACCGTTGGCGCCCGCGCCGACCCCGGCGCCAACACCATTGGCCCCGCCAACGCCCGCACCGACACCAACGCCTTGGGCAATAGCCGGGACGCAAGCAAACATCATGCCTGCCACGCCACATGCAAGTATCCGCGATCTAGTGATATTCATACGCATCGCCATATCCTCCATACAGGTGGTAGCCGGAAGATATTCTTGTGGAAATCCTCCGCCTGTGGAAGCAACGATCGCCATCACCGGAAGTTGCTTTTCGGAATGATCACTCGCGCGATGGGTTTTCCATCCGTTTACGGAATGCATAAAATTCAAAAAATAGGAATCGGCCGCTTTCCGGCGAAGCCGCATATCGCCCGGGCGTCTCCGGTTCAGGCGAAAGCCTGTCCCTCCGGCATGCGCTGGAATTGCACCAGGTCGAGCGACGGCGGCGACTTGCCGAGCACGCTGAGGATCATGTGGGCTTGCCCGCGATGATGCGTCTGGTGGTTGAAGAAATGGTCGAGCGCCGGGGCAAGCCGTTGCGAGACGGTCCTGAGGTCCGTGACCGTCATATAGGTGAAGCGGCCGGCCAGCGCCTTTTCCGAAAGGCCGGAGATCCAGTCGGCGATGCGCTTGTCCTCCGCCTCGCGCGCCAGCCTGAGCGGATCGAAATTCGGATGGACGATGCTGTCGAGCGCCTTCGGCGCCTCACCCTCGCTGGTGAAGCGTTTCATCCAGATGCGATCCGCCACCAGGAGGTGGTTGAGCGTGCCCATCATCGAGCCGAAGAAGGCGCCGACGTCGCGGTTGAACTCGGCGTCGGTCAGTCCGGCGGCTGCGTCGTAGATGCGCCCGTTCGCCCAGGCATTGTAGGCGGCGAACATCAGGAAATGCTGCTTCATCTTTCCCGGGTCCTCGGTGTCGTCGGCGGAAGCACTACACCGGCGCGGAGGCCGGGCCAACGGCAAACTAGGCCGCGCGGCATGGACGATGTGGCCTCTTCACAAGGCCGGTTCGCCGCGCTATGCAGCCCGCCACTTCGACAAAGCCAACCGAATTCAAAGGATAGCAGATGGCGATCGAGCGCACCTTTTCGATGATCAAGCCGGACGCGACGAAGCGCAACCTGACCGGCGCCGTCACCAAGATGCTGGAAGAGGCCGGCCTGCGCGTCGTGGCGTCGCGGCGCGTGTGGATGAGCCGCCGCGAGGCCGAGGGCTTCTACGCGGTGCACAAGGGCCGGCCGTTCTTCGACGAACTTTGCGAGTTCATGTCGTCGGGACCGACCATCGTCCAGGTGCTGGAGGGTGAGAACGCCATCGCCCGGAACCGCGAGGTCATGGGCGCGACCAACCCCGCGAACGCCGCGGAAGGGACCATCCGCAAGGCATATGCCCTGTCGATCGGCGAGAATACCGTCCACGGCTCGGACGCGCCCGAGACGGCGGCGCAGGAAATCCGCTACTGGTTTTCCGATACCGAGATCGTCGGCTGAAAGCCGCGCCGCCGCGGCCGCTCGCCGGCCGCAGGCGGTCTCTTCTTCATCAGGCCTGCAGGCGTCTCTCGGCCTTTTCCGTTCCCGGAGGATCGTTCCTTGCGATGGCAAAGGCGATGAATTCTTCCTCGGGCAGCGCGGAACTGTAGAGCAGGCCCTGGAACACCTCGCATCCGAACAGATGCAGGAAGATGCGCTGCTTGTCGTCCTCGACATGCTCGGCGACGGCGGTGAGGCCGAGCGTGGTCGCCATGGCCAGGATCGTGCGCACCAGCGCGCGGTCGCTCTCCCGCGTTTCGATGTCCGCGACGAAGCCGCCGTCGATCTTGAGTTCGTCGAAGGGCAGCTTCTTCAGGTGCACCAGCGAGGAATAGCCCGTTCCGAAATCGTCGAGCGAGAAGCGTATGCCGAGCTTCTTCAGTTCGGCCATGCTGGCCGCCGTCCGCTCGTGGTTTCGCGCCATGACGTTCTCGGCGAATTCGAGCGTCAGGCAGGAGGCATCGACGCCGTGCTTGCGGACGAGCCCCACGAGGCCCGGCACGAAGGTGGCGTTGGCGAAGGACTGCACGCTGATGTTCAAGGCCAGCCTGAGATGCGCGGTCTCGGGCCTCCGCTGCCAGCCGGCAAGCGCGGCGACGCCCCGGGCGAGGACGAAATCGCCGATCTCGAGGATGAGACCGCAATGCTCGGCCAACGGTATGAAGACGCCGGGTGGAATGTCGCCCAATTCCGGGTGCCGCCAGCGCAGCAGCGCCTCGGCGCCGCAGACACGCCCGTCGCGATCGACCTGAGGCTGGAAGTGCAGCGTGAGCTGGCCGCCGGAAATGGCCACGCGCAGGTCGTTCAGAAGGCGGAAACGCTGCGATTCCTGTTCCAGCGACGCGGGATCGAAGAGAGAAATCCCGTTCCGCCCGCCGCCCTTGGCCTCGTACATCGCGATGTCGGCGCGGCGGATCGGCTCCTCCGGGCCTGATTCGCGGCCGTCGAAGGCGACCACCCCGATGCTTGCCGAGCCTCTGTGATGAACCGGGCCCAGCACGAAGGTGGTGCGCAGCGCCGAAAGCGTCTTTTCGGCGACGGCCAGCGCGCGTTCGCTCCCTCCGGGCAGGCCGTCCGCCAGATCCTCCAGCATGATGACGAATTCGTCGCCGCCCATGCGAGAAACCATTCCGTGCTCGCCGGCACATTCGCGCAGGCGGACCGCCACCTGCATCAGATACCGGTCGCCGACGTGATGGCCCTGGCTGTCGTTCAGGTTCTTGAAATTGTCGAGATCGATGAAAAGCAGGGCGCCGGCACGGCCGCGCTTTTGGGCGGAAGCGAGCGCGGTAGCGATGCGGTCGATCAGCATGCGCCGATTGGGCAAGCCCGTCAGCGAATCGTAGTAGGCAAGCTTTTCGATCTCCACTGCCTGGCTCTTGCGGGCGGAGACGTCCATCAGGTAGCCGTGCCAGGTGATGGCGCCGCCGTCCTGCTCGGGCTTGGCGATTAAGCGAAGCCATTTGAGTTCGCCCCCCGGTGTCCGCGCCCGGAATTCGTGGTCCCAGGCCGTCAGCGTCCGGCGCGAAGCGACCAGCGAACGGAAATAGGCCGCCTTGTCTTCCTGGATGACGAAGCTACTGAACTCGGCCGTCGTCAGCAGGCGCGTATCTTCCGCCAACCCCATGATGCGCTGGAAGCCGCTGCTCAGATACTGGACCGAATAGGAACCGTCGGAAGCGCGCTTGAACTGGAACAACCCGCCGGGCAACTGACTGGTCAGCTTCTGGAACTGCTCTTCGAGTTGCAGGCGCTTGACTGTCTCGGTGATCTCGTGGACCGAGCCCTCGTAATAGAGAGGCTTGCCCGTGCCGGAATCGTGGACGATCCTCGCCGATTCCGTGATCCAGATACGCTCGCGTGTCTTGTGCCGGTAGATTTCGGAGACGAAATCCTCGACCTTGCCACGGCGCTGAAGGATATCGCGGAATTCAGCGCGCCGGTTCGGTTCGACATACCATTCCTTGCCGATGTCGTCGACGGAAGCCAGCATCTCCGCTTCGCTGTCGTAGCCGTTGAGCCTGACCAAAGAGCGGTTGGCGGCGAGCTGCCGCCCTTCGAGCGAGGAGCGGTAGATGCCTTCGTGCAGGTTTTCGATCAGTTCCGCCGTATTCATGCGCTCGCGCAGGGCTGCACGATAGCGCCGGCGATAGCCCACGAGCACCACGGCGAGCGCGGCCGAAAGCATGAGACTTCCCGCCGCTAGAGGAGATACGCCGTCAAACCCCGACAGAAACGTGGATGCGTTCATGCCTTCGAAATGCCACCTGATCCGGCGTGACTTTAGGGCAGGTGGCTTTCGAATTGTCTAATTCACGGAAATTCCCGACGGCATAATTAATCACTGGTTGCGATCGGTGGCGTTCGCATCGAGTTAGAGCCTTCCATCTAACCATGAAAGGCTCTGGGGCCTACAGCCAGCCGTTCTTGCGGAAACGCCAGTAGAGGATGACACAGAGCGCAATCATCACAAGCAGGACGGTCGGATAGGCGTATTCGAAGCCAAGCTCGGGCATATCCTTGAAGTTCATGCCGTAGATGCCCGCCAATGCCGTCGGGACGGCGAGAATGGCCGCCCAGGCGGCAAGCTTCTTGGCGATGGCCGTCTCCTGGCTCTGGCCTACCAGTACGCTCGCCTCGAAGGCGAAGGCTAGCACCTCGCGCATGTTGTCGATCTTCTCCTGCACGGTGCGGATATGGTCGGTAACGTCGTTGAAGAGCGCGTGCATGGCGGAACGGATCTGCGGCAGTTCGGTGCTGGAGAGGCGCCTGCACACCTCGACCAGGGGGCCGGCGGCGTTGCGGAGGCGCAGGAGGTCGCGGCGCAGCATGTAGAGCCGTTCGATGTCCTCGGCGCCCATCGGCCGGGCGAGCACGCTGTCCTCTATTGCCTCGACCTCGTCCTCGATCGTGTCGAGCACGGGCATGTAATTGTCGACGATGAAATCGAGCAGCGCGTAGAGGATGAAATCCTCGCCCTTGGCGAGCGCGTTCGGGCAGCTTTCCCAATGCTTGCGCACGGAGGCGTAGGTGGTCGAGGGACCGTGCCTGACGCTGACGATATAGCCGGCGCCGACGAAGATGTGCGTCTCGCCGAAGATGACGCGCCCCTCGATGAGCTGGGCCGTACGCGCGACGATGAAGAGGGCGTCGCCGTAGCGCTCCAGTTTCGGCCGCTGGTGCGGGTGTTCCGCATCCTCGATGGCGAGGTCGTGCAGGCCGAACTGCGCCTGCACGCGCAACAGGAGATCCCGGCTCGGCTCCAGAAGGCCGATCCAGACGACATGGCCGTCCTTGCGCGCCCAGGCGCCGGCTTCCTCGACCGGGACGTCGGCGAGGCGCCGGCCGTCCCTGTAGACGCTCGACGCGATGACGCCGGCGTGGGGATCGGTTTTTGCGGGACTTGCCGCCTTGGCCATCGTTACCTCCCCGATGCCTCAACAGCTTTTCGATGAAAGTCTTATCCTGGCGCCGCGTGGCGGAATTATTGTCGCGGCGCCGTCAGTTGTCGAAATTGTCGTCGGAACCCGAATCGTCGTCATCCTGCTTCGACGGAGCGCTCTTCTGCTCCTCCTCCACCGGCGGCCGGGCGATCATTCCGACCGAAAGGCGGACGGGATAGTGCACCGAAAGCGGATCGAGGGTCGACTCGTCGCCGCTGGCGAACCAGATGGCAGTGGCCGAGCCGATCCGCGCATCGAGCGCATAGCGATGGCCGGCAAGGATTGCCGTTTCGTCGAAGGAGAGCTTGAAGGCGATCGGATCGCCGGTCGCCGGCTGGGTGTTTCGCGCGACGGGCTGCGGCGCGACGCCGGGCACGGACTTGTCGACAAGCCGCACCTCCAGGAGCGCGTCCGACGGAAGCGGGACGCGTCCGTCGTAAGCCACCGTGCCGGTTATGATTTTCTGCTCGGCATGGGCAGGGGAAGCGAAAGCCAGGAATGCGGCAAGGAATGCCAGCGCGCAGCCGCGTTCCGCCCGTCCGGTTCCGGAGCGGGGGAGCGCCAGCGTGGCAGCCGGTTGCCTTCTCTCCCCCTGCCAGGAGGACATCCCGGCAGGGGGACGAGGGACGGCATGCAAGTTTTCGGATCGACTCGTCCAGAATTTCATTTGCCCCTCCGAACGCGATCTTCAGTCGCGCTCCCACCGTTTCGCCGCGGTCTCGTCGATCTCGCGCGCGTCCACCCAGCCGCCTTCGCCGCCTTGCCGCGGATGTTCCTTCTTCCAGAAGGGCGCGCGGGATTTCAGATAATCCATGAGGAAAGACGCCGCCTCGAAGGCCGCATGCCGATGCGTCGAAGCGGCGACGACGAGCACGATGTTCTCGCCTGGCGCAATCCGCCCGTGGCGGTGGATGACGCTGAGACCGGTGAGCGGCCAGCGCTCCATGGCCTCGGACGCGATGCGCGCGATCTCTATCTCGGCCATCGCGGGATAGTGCTCGAGTTCCAGCGCCGCGAGCCGGCCGTTCTCGTCGCGACAGAGGCCGGTGAAGGTGACGACGGCGCCGACATCGCGCCGGTCGCGCGTCAGCCGCGCGATCTCGGCGGCCGTATCGAAATCCTCGGCTTGGACGCGGACGAGCGGAACGACATGCGCCGACATCTTCAGCCGCCCGTCATGGGGGGAAAGAGAGCGATCTCGCGCGCCCCGGCGATCGCCTCGTCGTGGCCGACATGCTCGCGGTCGATCGCCACGCGGATCACGTCGTCGTGCTCGAGCGCCATTTCATATTCCTCGCCCCGGCCTTTCAGCCAGGAGAGCAGATCCCTCACGGTGCGGACCTCGCGCGGCAGCACGATCTCCTCCTCGCTCCGCCCGATGCGTTCGCGCACCCAGGCGAAATAGACGAGCTTCAGGCCGTTTCCATTCGGCCCGGTTTCATTCATCGATGACATGCTTCAATCCGGCGCGGAAATAGTCGTAGCCCGTATAAAGGGTAATGATGGCGGCGATCCACAACAGCACGATGCCGATCTGCGTGGCATGGGGAAGAACCTTGTCCCCGGCCGGGCCCGCGATCAGGAAGCCGAGCGCGACCATCTGCACCGTGGTCTTCCATTTGGCGAGGCGCGTGACCGGCACGGAAACCTTCAGGCCCGCGAGGTACTCGCGCAGTCCCGACACCAGGATCTCGCGGCAGAGGATGATGATGGCCGCCCACAGCGAATATCTGTCGATGGTGCCGTTATGCGCCAGAAGCAGAAGCACCGCGGAGACGAGGAGCTTGTCGGCGATGGGGTCGAGCATCTTGCCGATGTTGGAGGTCTGCTTCCAGATCCGCGCCAGATAGCCGTCCAGATAATCGGTGATGCTGGCGACGACGTAGATGACAAGTGCCGTCCAGCGGGCGAAGTCCGTGGGATGCGTGCGCCCTTCCAGATAGAAGCAAAGAAGAATGAGCGGGACGGCCAGTATGCGGCCATAGGTCAGCAGGTTGGGAAGATTGAACGCGCGCCTGCGCATATGCCCGCCGCTCTTTGTTGCCTCGACAGTCAAATCAGATATTTCCCTCCCGGGTCAACGTGAGTCGGTGGAGAAACCGCCTCCACTTATCCTTTCCATTTAGCCCTTTTCATGAAAGTGGCCATAGATCAGCCGCGCCATGGCCTCCGAGATGCCGGGGACGGTCATGATGTCGGCGACCGCCGCGCGGCTCACCGCCTTGGCCGTGCCGAAATGGTGGAGCAGCGCGCGCTTGCGGCCCGGGCCGATGCCGGCGATCTCGTCGAGCGGGTTCTTCACCATCTCCTTCTTGCGCCGCGCCCGGTGCGAGCCGATGGCGAAGCGGTGGGCCTCGTCGCGGAGCCGCTGGATGAAATAGAGCACGGGGTCGCGCACCGGCAGCGAGAACGGATCGCGGCCTTCCATGAAGAAGCGTTCGCGGCCGGCTTCGCGATCGACGCCTTTGGCGATGCCGATCACCGTGACGAAGCCGGTCACGCCGAGATTGTCGAGGATGGTGTTGACCGCCGAGAGCTGCCCCTTGCCGCCGTCGATCAGGATCACCTCGGGCCATGCCGGGAAGCTTTTTTCGGTGACGATCTCGTCGTCGCTTTCTTCGGGGATTTCAGCGCCCGGCAACCCGTCCTCCTTGAGGAGACGCGAGAACCGCCGCTCCATCACCTCGCGCATCATGCCGAAATCGTCGCCCGGCGTGATCGCCTCGGAGCGGATATTGAACTTGCGGTACTGGTTCTTGACGAAGCCCTCCGGGCCGGCGACCACCATCGCCCCGACCGCGTTCGTGCCCATGATGTGGGAATTGTCGTAGATCTCGATGCGGCGGGGCGTGCGCTCCAGGCCGAAGGTCTCCGCGAAGCCCTGGAGCAGCCGCGCCTGCGAGGAGGTTTCCGCCAGCCGGCGGCCGAGCGCCTCGCGCGCGTTCTGCCTGGCGTGGTCGGTCAGGTCCTTGCGCTCGCCGCGCTTCGGGGTCGCGATGGCGATCTTGCGCGAGGCCTTTATGGAAAGCGCGTCCGCCAGCAATTGCTGTTCCTCGACGGCATGCGAGAGAAGGATGCATTTCGGCACCGGCTTGTCGTCGTAGAACTGCGCCAGGAAGGCGCCGAGCACCTCGGAGGGGCCGAGCGAGGGATCGGCCTTGGGGAAATAGGAGCGGTTGCCCCAGTTCTGGCCCGTGCGGAAGAAGAAGACCTCGATGCAGGTCTGCCCGCCCTCCTGATGGACGGCGAAGACGTCCGCTTCCTCCAGCGTCTGCGGGTTGATGCCCTGATGGCTCTGGACGTGGGAGAGGGCGGCCAGCCGATCGCGCAGGATCGCCGCCGTCTCGAAATCGAGCGCTTCCGAGGCCTGCTGCATGGCGGCCGAGATCTCCGCCTTCACTTTCTGGCTGCGGCCGGAGAGGAAGCCTTTCGCCTCGGCCACGAGGTCGAGATAGCCTTCGGGGCTGATCTCGTTCGTGCACGGGCCCGAGCAGCGCTTGATCTGGTAGAGCAGGCAGGGCCGCGTGCGCGTCTCGAACACCGAATCCGTGCAACTTCTCAGAAGGAAGGCCTTCTGCAGCGAGTTGATCGTCCGGCCGACGGCGCCTGCCGAGGCGAACGGGCCGAAATAGTCGCCCTTCCTGGAATGCGCGCCGCGATGCTTGAAGATGCCCGGCGCGCGATGGTCGCCGGTGATGAGAATATAGGGAAAGGACTTGTCGTCGCGCAAAAGCACGTTGAAGCGCGGCCTCAGCCTCTTGATGAGGTTGGCCTCGAGCAGCAGCGCCTCGGTCTCGGTACGGGTGACGACGAACTCCATCGCCGCCGTCTGCGCCACCATGCGGCCGATGCGGTTGGTATGGAAGCGGCCCTGCGCGTAGTTGGTGACGCGCTTCCTGAGGCTGCGCGCCTTGCCGACATAGAGCACGTCGCCGCCGGCGTTCATCATGCGATAGACGCCCGGCGCGTTCGGAAGCCGCTTGACGAGGGACTGGATGAGTTCGGCGCCGACCTTCCCGGCGCCTTTCTCCGTACCGCCTGAATCCCAGGCGATTTCCGGTGCGGGCCGCGCCGCCGCGTCCGGCGAGCCGGAGACCTCGTCTTCCGCGTCGGCGCCCGCGTCCTCCACGTCCAGGAGCTCGTCCTCGTCGCCTTCCGGCAAGGTGTCGATCCCGACGATGCGCTTTCCAGATGGGCCGAAGCCGTTCATTCCCGTATTCCCGTCACGTCCGGCGTCTGCCAGGCGAGATGCTGGCCGCCGTCGAGCGCGATCATCTGGCCGGTGACCGAGGGCGTGTCCCAGAGATAGCGGATCGTGGCGCCGAATTCGGAGAGTTCCGGCGCCTTCCCGAGCAGCACCGCCCTGACCTGCGCGTCGAAATCCGCCTTCGTCTGGCGTTCACCCTGCAGGGCCGGGCCGGGGCCGATCGCATTGACCCGGATCCGTGGGGCGAGCGCCTGCGCCATCGTCCGGGTGGCCGTCCAGAGCGCCGATTTCGACAAGGTATAGGTAAACGTGCGCGGCGAGAGTTTCCAGACGCGCTGGTCGATCATGTTGACAATCAGCCCGTCCTCGCCCTCCGGCAGGGCGCGGGCGAAGAGCCGGGAGAGTTCGACCGGCGCCTTGAGGTGGACGGCGAAGTGCCGCTCCCAGGTCTCCCAGCCGAAATCGGTCACCTGGTCGTCGGCGAAGATGGAGGCGTTGTTGACCAGGAGGCCGACCGGCCCAAGCGCCTCCTCGGCCTCGGGCAATATGCGGCCGACGGCATCCATGTCGGTGAGATCGGCGCGCACGAGCGCCACCTTTCCGCCCTTATCGTTAAGAGCCTCGGCCAGCTCGCGCGCGTCCCTATCGGAGCCGTGGTAATGGATCGCGACGGCGAAGCCGGCGGCCGAAAGGTCGCTGGCGATCGCCGCGCCAATGCGCCGTGCGCCGCCGGTGACCAATGCCGTCGTCGGATTTTTCGCCATGTTCTTACCTGCTTAGCACGAATAAGGCGGAAGGGGACGAAACGTGGCAACGCGAATTCCGACCGGGTGTCTAGCCGATTCCCTTGTTCGCGGCGACCGGGAACGGAGTGCGCTTCCATGTTGCCATTCGAGCAAAAACAGGATCTTGGCCGCCGCTTTTGATGCGTGTTGCGAATGTGCAACGTCAATTTTCTGCCTCGTTTGCGCCGATGAATTTCCCCCTTTCAGGTGCGCTTCGGCCGCATTTTCCACCGACATAGGCATGCAGGCAATTCCGGCCGTTTCCTCCCGAGCGGCGCAGGGTGTCAAGGGGAAGGCGCGTTGTGTCCAGCCTTCCATGGCAGGAGTAAGGAAATGAACATGAAGACAATCAAGATCAGCAAGCCGCTTGCCGCCGCGATCGGCGTCGCGGCCCTTATAGGTGTGGCCCCCGCATTTGCCGCCGACGCGATCACCGAGCAGGCTCCGGCTCCGGCGCCTGTCGTAGAGGCTCCGTCCGGCTGGGCCGGCGGCTACGCCGGTATCCAGGCCGGCGGCAACTTCTCCGGCCGTACGCATACGCCCGGCAACCATATCCACACGGATGGGTTCCGCGGCCGCGGCTTCGGCGGCTTCAACTGGCAGAACGGCAATTTCGTGTACGGCATCGAAGGCGACGTCGGCTATGACGGCTCCTCGGGCTCGCATGACGGCGTCCGCTCGCGCAGTGGTATCGACGGTTCGCTGCGCGGCCGCGCGGGCTATGCCCCGAACGACCGCCTGCTCATCTACGGCACGGCCGGTGCTGCGGCGAAGAGCCTGAAGATCACCACGCCGGTCAGCAGCGACCAGAACGCGGTCTATGGCTGGACGGCCGGCGCGGGCATCGACGCCAAGCTGACCGACAAGGTCTTCGCACGGGTCGAGTACCGCTATACCGACTACGGCAAGGAAGCGTTCAACGTGGGCGGCGTCAAGTCGAACGTCCGCGACAACGCGAACACGATCGAAGCCGGTATCGGCGTCAAGTTCTGATCCCGGCGGAAAGGCCCGGAAAGGCCGGGCCATTCCGCTTCAGCTTCCAGCAACGAAAAACCCCGCCAGTCACGGCGGGGTTTTTTGCGTCAGGAGCGGGCTATCTTCGTTTCAATGATGGGAGCGCCCCTTCGGACGATACTGACCGTCGGGCGTCCTGCGGAACATCTCGTTGAGCTGCGGATGGCGCACGGGCTCGCCGGTATCGTCCTCGAGCAGGTTCTGCTCGGACACGTAGGCGATATATTCGGTCTCGGCGTTTTCGGCGAGCAGATGGTAGAAGGGCTGGTCCTTGCGCGGACGCGCGGCAGGTGGAATCGCCTGATACCACTCCTCGGTATTGTGGAACTCAGGATCGACGTCGAAGATCACTCCGCGAAACGGGAACAGCCGGTGGCGCACTACCTGGCCGATCTTGAATTTCGCGGTTTTCACCTGGCTCATCATGCCGCTTAATAGGCCCAATCACATCGACTATTCAATAGTGGTCCGCTCGGCTTGACGGGGCGTGGCGGCTTGCTCTAACGCCGTCCGGTCAAAGAGGCGGGGCCCTATGTCGGACGTCTTCGGCCTGGTCCTGCCGTTCTTCGGACTGATCTTCGTCGGCTTCGTGGTGGCGCGCATCGTGCGCCAGCCCGTCGAAGCGCTCGGCTGGATGAACATCTTCGTCATCTATGTCGCGCTGCCGGCGCTGTTCTTCCAGCTCCTATCCAAGACGCCGATCGAGAAGCTGACCGAATGGACGTTCCTGTTCGGATCGGTTTTCTCGACCTTCATCATCTTCCTCGTCATGTTTCTCTCCTCGCTCGCCTTTTCCCGCGGCGCGATCGCCGAGGGGACGATCCGCGGACTGGCCGCCGCCTACGGCAATATCGGCTATATGGGACCGGGCCTGGCCATCCTCGCGCTCGGCGAGCAAGCGGCCGTTCCGGTCGCGCTCATCTTCTGCTTCGAGAACATCATGCATTTCACCGTGGCGCCGATGATGATGGCGATCGCCGGCAGCGACAGGGAGCCGCCGCTCAGGCTTGCCGCCGGCGTCGTCCGGAAGATCGCGCTTCACCCTTTCATCATCGCCACCGCCTTCGGGGTGGCGGCCGCCGCGTTCCGCTTCCAGGCGCCGGTCGCGCTCGACCGGCTGCTCGACTACCTGGCGAAGGCGGCCGCGCCCTGCGCGCTGTTCGCCATGGGCGTCACGCTGGCGCTGCGGCCGCTCAAAAGAGTGCCGCGCGAACTCGGCGCCATCGCTCTCCTGAAGCTCGTGCTTCATCCGGCGCTCTGCTATGTGATGCTGAGCCTGGTCGGCCATTTTTCGCCGACATGGGTGTTTTCCGCGGTGCTGCTGGCATCGCTGCCCACGGCGACCAACGTCTTCGTCATTGCGCAGCAATATCATGTCTGGGTCGAGCGCGCCTCGGCGAGCATCCTCCTGACCACGGTCCTCTCGGTCGGGACGGTGACTGCGCTGCTCTACGTCATCAAGAGCGGGATGCTACCGCCGGACCTCTTCCCCTGAGGCGCGGCTCGGCTCCGTGACGCGGCCGCCGAAAATATGCCGCCAGCCGGCGCCCGGACGCAGGCCCTCGCGCATGAAGAAGCCGCGAAGCGGCGCGAAGCCCGCGAGCAGGCCGATGCCGGCGCTACGTATGAACTGCGCCGGCAGGAAGTCGGAAAGAAGCGAGTAGTTGAGCATGTTGACGGCGCTGCTCCGCGCCATGATGTCCGGCCGCCGCCTGGCGTCGTAGCGCAGCAGCGCCGCCGGCGCGCCGGGATCGTCGCGGCTGGCGCGCGCGGTCGCCACCAGATCCTGTATGTCGCGTACGCCGAGGTTCAGGCCCTGCGCGCCGATGGGCGGAAAGACGTGCGCCGCCTCGCCGACCAGCGCCACGCGTCTGGCGCCGAACCGCGACGGCATCGCCGAGGACAGCGGATAGACCTGGCGGCCGGGCTCGACCTCGATCTTGCCGAGCATGGATTGCATCCGCTCCTCGATCTCGCGGGAGAGGGGACCGTCATCCATCGCCATCAGCCGCGACGCCGTCTCCGGGCGCACGACCCAGACGAGGCTCGAGCGCCGGCCGGGCAGGGGAACCTGCGTGAACGGGCCGGTCTCGGTGTGGAATTCGGTGGAGATGCCGCCATGCTCGCGCGCATGCGCGAAATTGAGGACGAGCGCCGACTGGACATGGCCGTGCCGGTGCGTGCGGATGCCGGCCGCCTCCCTTGCCGGCGAAGCGCGGCCGTCGGCCGCCACCACCAGCTTCGCGTCGATCGTCTCGCCGCCAAGGGCCGCTTCCGCCCCGGCATCGGAAAGCCGGTAGCCGGAGACGAGCTCTTCGCGCCATTCGATTGCGCCATGTTCGCGCAAGGCCGCTTCCAGGCAACTCAGCAGGTGCGCGTTGGGGATGTTGTAGCCGAAGGCCTCCTCGCCGATCTCGCTGGCGCGGAAGGTCACGGTGGGGCTGCGGACCAGCCTCGATGTGGCGTCGACGATGCGCATCGCGCCAAGCGGCGCCGCTTCGCGAACCAGCGCGTCGAACAGGCCGAGTTCCTTCAGGAACGTCAATGACGGCATCATCAGCGCCGTCGTCCTGCGATCCTCGGGCTGCGCCGGCGGTCCGGCGAGGACGACGGAGAAACCGGCGCCGGCGAAGGCGAGCGCGGCGATCATCCCGGCGGGACCGGCGCCGGCCACCAGAATGTCCGAGGATTTCGTTCCGTTCATGCGGCTGCTCCTTGCCTGGGCGCCACTGCCTCACCCTATGCGTTTCCGAGGATATATGGTTCTTGGGCCTTCGGACAACGCGGCCTTTCGATGCGGCGTGGAGAGGCGGCCCGCGTTTTGGCTGGATCGCATGGTCAGCCGCACCTTCGCGCGGCGCCGTCCGCGACGCCGAATCGGCTTCCACTTTCATGCGCTTGGCTTTATTCTCCCGCGCGGAGAGGACAATCTATGGCCACCATGAACCGTGCGATAGGCGGCGGGGGTACCCTGTTGTCGAATGAGGGCGTTCGGCGTCGCTCGGCGGCGCCTTCGGAGACCCGATCGTTCCGCCCGCATCGACCATGGCATGGCCGGAAAAGGAAACCCGCCGAGTTCTGCCGTCACTTTCGCCGCAACCTCGGACAGCGCCCGTCGTGAAGCGCAAGAAGGTCACCTGGCCCCAGGCGCGGGCCTTCTCGGTCCATCTGCTCACCGCGTCCGGCTCGTTCCTGGCCTTTCTGTCGCTGGTGGCGGCGAGCGAGGAGCGCTGGCCGGCCATGTTCTGGTGGCTCGGGCTCGCGCTTTTCGTCGACGGTATCGACGGCCCCATGGCGCGCAAGCTGGAGGTCAAGGAAATCCTGCCGACGTGGTCGGGCTTCATGCTCGACAACATCATCGACTACGTCACCTATGTGCTGATTCCGGCCTTCGCGCTCTACCAGCGCGGCTTCATGGGCCCGGGCCTCTCCTTCACCTCGGCCGCGCTCATCGTCATCACCAGCGCCATCTACTATGCCGACACCGGCATGAAGACGAAGGAGAACTTCTTCAAGGGATTCCCGGTCGTCTGGAACATGCTGGTCTTCACGCTCTTCGTCATCGAGCCGGGAGAATATGCCTCCTTCGCCGCGGTCGTGGCGGCTGCCATCCTGACCTTCGTGCCGATGCACTTCCTGCATCCGGTGCGGGTCAGGCGCCTGCGCGAGATCAACCTGCCGGTCTTCCTTGTCTGGTGCCTTCTCGGCATCATCGCGCTTCTGGAGGGGATGGAGGCGCCGCCCCTGATCAAGGCCGGTATTGCAATCACCGGCATATACCTCTTCTTTATCGGGGGCGTCATGCAGATGTTCCCGAAGCTTGGACTGAAAGGCACGAACGATGGCGAAGGCGATCCGCATCCATGAGCACGGAGGACCGGAGGTCCTGAAATTCGAGGATGTCGATCCCGGCAAGCCGGGCAGGGGCGAAATTCTCATCGAGCACGGCGCGATCGGCCTCAACTTCATCGATGTCTACTACCGCACCGGCCTCTATCCGCCGCCCGGCGGCAGCCTGCCCCTCACGCCGGGCGGAGAGGGCGTCGGCAAGGTTCTGGAGGTCGGTGAGGGGGTGACCGGGCTGAAGCGTGGCGACCGCGTAGCCTATGCGGTGGGTCTCGGCGCCTATGCCGAGCGGCGGGTCGTCGCGGCGGACCGTGTCGTCAAGGTGCCGGACGGCATATCGGACGAGCAGGCGGCCGGCATGATGCTGAAGGGCATGACCGCCGAGTATCTCCTGCGCCGCACCTTCAAGGTGAAAAAGGGCGACACCATCCTCTTCCATGCCGCGGCGGGCGGCGTCGGGCTGATCGCCGGCCAGTGGGCGAAGCATCTCGGCGCGACCACGATCGGCACCGCCGGATCGCCCGACAAGGTCAAGCTCGCCAAGGCGCACGGCTTCGACCACGTGATCAATTACCGCGAGCAGGATTTCGCCGAGGAGGTGAAGAAGATCACCGGCGGCAGGCTCTGCGACGTCGTCTATGATTCGGTCGGCAAGGACACTTTCGAAGGCTCGCTGAACTGCCTGAAGCCGCTCGGACTGCTCGCGCTCTTCGGCCAGTCCTCCGGCCCGGTGCCGCCGTTCAATCTCGGCGTGCTGGCGCAGAAGGGATCGCTCTACATCACCCGGCCGACGCTGTTCACCTACAATGCGAAGCGCGAGGATCTGGAGAAATCCGCCAGGGCGCTCTTCTCCGTGGTGAAGAGCGGCGTCGTGCGCGTCGAGGTCAGGCAGCGCTACAAACTCGCGGAAGCGGCGCAGGCGCACCGCGATCTCGAGGGCCGCAAGACGACGGGCGTCACCGTCCTGGTGCCCTGAGATGCATTCTCCTGACTTCGCGTGAAACGATTGAAGCTATTTCAAATGGACCACGCTTTGCGGGCGCGCTTTTTCTCGCCTAGGATCGCCGCGGGAACAAAAAGCAAAAATCCGGAGGAGCACATTGGACGCTGAACGCGGCAATGTCGGCGGGCCCCTGCTCGACGTGCGGGGGCTTACCAAGATTTTCGGCTCGCTGAGGGCCTGCGACGGCGTCGATCTCAAGATCAACCGTGGCGAGATCCACGCGCTTCTCGGCGAGAACGGCGCCGGCAAGTCGACCTTCGTCAAGATGCTGTTCGGCTCGCTGGAACCCTATTCGGGCGAGATCTGGTGGAAGGGTGAGAAGGTCCGCATCGCCAGCCCCGGCGAGGCGAGGCGCCTCGGCATCGGCATGGTCTTCCAGCACTTCTCGCTGTTCGACGCCTTGACCGCGGCAGAGAACATCGCGCTTTCGCTCGACGACGGCTCCCCGATCGGCACGATCGCGGCCAAGGCCAAGGCGCTTTCCTACAGCTACGGGCTGCCGCTCGATCCCTATTCGCTGGTCGGCGATCTTTCGGTCGGCGAGCGCCAGCGCATCGAGATCATCCGCTGCCTGCTGCAGACGCCGGACCTGATCATCCTCGACGAGCCGACTTCCGTGCTGACGCCGCAGGAAGCGGACAAGCTCTTCGAGACGCTGGAAAGGCTGCGCTCGGAAGGCAAGTCGATCCTCTATATCTCGCACCGCCTGGAAGAGGTGAAGCGCATGTGCGACGGCGCCACCGTGCTGCGCCACGGCAAGGTCGTCGGCCATTGCGACCCGAGGCAGGAGACCGCCTCCTCGCTGGCGCGCATGATGGTGGGCAGCGAGGTGAACGCCGTCACCCGTCCGCCTGTCGATGCGAGGGTCGACCATTCGCCGCTGCTCGAGATCCGGGCGCTCAGCCGCAAGGCCGCGACCCCGTTTGCCGTGCCGCTCCGCGCGATCGACCTGTCGGTCAAGGCGGGCGAGGTCGTCGGGATCGCCGGCGTGGCGGGCAACGGGCAGGGCGAGTTCTTCGAGGCGATCTCGGGCGAGGTGCGCCAAGAGGATGCCGGCTCGGTGCGCATCTCGGGCAAGGACGCCGGGCATCTTTCCATATCGAAGCGCCGGCTGCTCGGCGCCGCCTTCGTGCCGGAGGAACGGCTCGGCCATGGCGCCGCGCCGCTGATGCCGCTCTCGGAGAACCTGCTGCTTTCCCGCTTCGCGACGGATGGAAAGGCTTTTCTCGGTCCGCTCGGGACGATCAGGACGGCGACGATCGAGAGCGCCTCGGAGCGCATCATAAAGCACATGGACGTGCGCATGAGCGGCAAGGACCCCGAGGCGGCCGCGCTTTCGGGCGGCAATCTGCAGAAATTCATCGTCGGCCGCGAACTCGACCGCCAGCCGAGCGTCATGGTCGTCAACCAGCCGACATGGGGCGTCGACGCCGGCGCCGCGGCGCGCATCCGCCAGGCGCTCATCGAACTGGCGCGCGCCGGCTCGGCCGTGCTCGTCATCAGCCAGGACCTCGACGAACTCTTCGAGATATCGGACTTCATCGCCGTCATGCATAACGGAACGATGTCGGCGCCGCTGCCGATCGCCGACGCGACGTTCGAGAAGATCGGCCTGCTGATGGGCGGGGCGTCGCCCGAAGAAGGACATCCGGTGGGGGAGGCGGCCTGATGCGCATCGAACTCGTCAAGCGGCCGCAGCATTCGATCCTTTTTTCGGCGCTTTCGCCCGTTGTCGCGCTGATCCTCACGCTGCTGTTCGGCCTCGTCCTGTTCGCGTTGCTCGGGCGCAATCCCGTCACGGCGATGTATATCTACTTCGTCTCGCCGCTGACGGAGGTCTGGCAGATCCACGAACTGGCGGTGAAAGCCGCGCCGCTTATCCTGATCGCGGTCGGCCTTTCGGTCTGCTACCGCTCCAACAACTGGAACATCGGGGCGGAAGGCCAACTCGTCGCCGGCGCGCTCGCCGGGTCGATCCTGCCGGTGATGTTTCCCGACTTCCAGAATTTCATGCTGCTGCCGCTCATGATGATCATGGGCATGATCGGCGGCGCGCTCTACGCCGGCATTCCCGCGATCCTGAAAGTGCGCTTCAACACGAATGAAATTCTCTCCAGCCTGATGCTGGTCTACGTCGCGAACCTCTTTCTCGACTGGATGGTCCGCGGTCCGTGGCGCGACCCGAACGGCCACAACTTCCCGCAGACGATCCAGTTCAGCGATGCCGCGACCTTGCCGGCGATCTTCCCCGCATCGGGCCGCGCCAGCTGGGACTTCGTCTTCGCGCTCGTCGCGGCGCTCGTGATCTGGTTCATGATGGAAAAAACGCTGAAGGGCTTCGAGGTCAGGGTAATGGGGCAGAGCCCGCGCGCCGGCCGCTTCGCGGGATTTTCGAGCGGGCGCATCGTCATTTTCTCGTTCGTCGTTTCCGGCGCGCTCGCCGGCCTTGCCGGCATCGCGACCGTCTCGGCCAACATCAACCAATTGCAGCCGGTGATCTCGCCGGGATACGGCTTCACGGCCATCATCGTGGCGTTCCTCGGCCGGCTCAATCCGCTCGGCATCGTCGTGGCGGGGCTGGTGCTGGCGCTTTCCTATCTCGGCGGCGAGGCGGCGCAGACCGCGATCGGGATCTCGGACAAGACCGCCAGCGTCTTCCAGGGCATGCTGCTCTTCTTCGTGCTGGCCAGCGATACGCTCATCTACTACCGGATACGCATCGTGCGGTCCCGCGAGCGGGCCGGGGAGGTCGTCCATGGACATAGCTGAAGCCATCCTGACGACGGTCGCGACGGCCTCCACGCCGCTCCTGATCGCGGCAACGGGCGAACTGGTCGTCGAGCGGTCGGGCGTGCTCAACCTCGGGGTCGAAGGCATGATGCTCATGGGCGCGGTGAGCGGGTTCGCCGTCACCGCCCTGACGGGCTATCCCTGGCTCGGCGTGCTGGCGGCGGTGATCGTCGGAGCCGTCTATTCGCTTCTGTTCGGCTTCCTGACGCTTACGCTGGTGACCAACCAGGTCGCGACCGGCCTGGCGCTGACACTGCTCGGCGTCGGCCTTTCCGGGCTGATCGGAGTGCCGTTCGTCGGCCATCCGGGCATCCAGATGACCAGCCTGTACATTCCCGGGCTCACCGGCCTGCCCTATGTCGGCAAGCTGCTTTTCGGCGAGGACCCGCTGTTCTACCTGTCGATCGTCCTCGTGATCGGGGTCTCGTGGTTCCTGTTCGGGACCAGGGCGGGGCTCACGCTGCGCTCGGTCGGGGACAATCATGGCTCCGCGCACGCGCTCGGCATCCCCGTCATCCGCATCCGCTACCTGGCCGTCATGTTCGGCGGCGCGTGCGCCGGCCTCGCCGGGGCGCAGCTGTCGATCGTCTATACGCCGCAATGGGTGGAGAACATGACCGCCGGCCGCGGCTGGATTGCGCTGGCGCTGGTTGTCTTCGCGTCGTGGCGGCCGTGGCGTGTCTTCGCCGGCGCCTATCTCTTCGGCCTGCTGACGATCGCCGAGCTCAATATACAGGCCGTCGACCTGTCGACGCTTCACCAGCTGCCGGGAGCGGTTTACGATCTGCTGGCGCTGATCAAGGCGATCCCGTCGCAATTCCTGTCATCGATCCCGTATCTGGCGACGGTGGTTGTGCTAGTTGTAATCTCGCGCAACCGGCGACTGACCATGATGAATACGCCGGCCTCGCTCGGGCGCGCTTTCGTTCCCGACCGTTGACGATAACAAGCGTTGGAAGTTCACTCAGAGAGGTAAGACTATGAAGAAGCTTTTACTCGCATTGACCGCCGCGACCGCCCTGGTCGCCGCGACGAACGCCCAGGCGGCCGACAAGTTCAAGGCCTGCTGGGTCTATGTCGGCGCGATCGGCGATTTCGGCTATAGTTTCCAGCACAACCAGGGGCGCCTGGCGGTCGAGAAGGCGTTCGGCGACAAGGTCGAGACCACCTATCTCGAGAACGTCTCCGAAGGCCCCGACGCCGAGCGCGCCTTCGAGCGCCTCGCCCGCGAGGGCTGCAAGCTGGTCTTCGGCACCTCCTTCGGGTTCATGGATCCCGAATACAAGGTCGCCAAGCGGTTCCCCAAGGTGCTGTTCGAGCACGCGACCGGTTTCAAGACGGCCAAGAACATGGGCGTCTATAACCTGCGCTGGTATGAAGGCCGCTACGTCATGGGCCAGATCGCGGCCAAGGTGTCGAAGTCGCATATCGGCGGCTATATCGTGTCGTTCCCGATCCCCGAAGTGCTGATGGATATCAACGCCTTCGTTCTCGGCGCCCATTCCGTCGACCCGAACTTCAAGCTCAAGATCGTCTGGGTGAACTCCTGGTTCGATCCGGGCAAGGAGGCCGACGCCGCGAAGGCCCTGATCGACCAGGGCGCCGATGTCCTCGGCCAGCACACCGATTCCACCGCGGCGATGCAGGTCGCCGAAACGCGCGGCGTGCACGCGTTCGGCCAGGCTTCGGACATGATCAAGTTCGGGCCGCACGCCCAGCTCACCGCTCTCGTGGACAACTGGGCCCCGTACTATGTGAGCCGCGTCAAGGCGGCGATGGACGGCACCTGGAAGCCCGACAATGTCTGGCTCGGCATCAAGGACGACCACGCCGTCGAACTGGCGCCCTTCACCAATATGTCCGACGACGTGAAGGCGATGGCCGAGGCGACCGAGAAGAAGATCGCCGGCGGCTGGAATCCGTTCACCGGACCGATCAACAAGCAGGACGGCACGCCGTGGCTGAAGGACGGCGAGGTGGCCAAGGATTCCGTGCTGCTCGGCATGAACTTCTATGTGCAGGGCGTCGAAGGGGCGCTGCCGAAATAAGCCTGGTCCCGACCGGCTTCGAAACAAAGGGCGCCCACCGGGCGCCCTTCCTTTTTCGGGGTCATGACACAACTCCTGACAAAAGGCTGTCGGCAGGAGTTGCTATCCAGGGCAAAATCCGGGCCGATCCGGCCGGGATTTGCTCCAGCAACCCGAACCTGCCTCAGGAGATCGTCATGCTGAAATTCCATCATTGTCCCTGGTCGCGCTCTTCCAGCATCCTCTGGCTTCTGGAGGAACTCGGCGAGCCGTATGAAATCGAGATCGTGGACGTGCGCGCGCCGGGCGGGGCGCCGGAAACCTACCGCGAGGTCCAGTCCAGCAAGAAGGTTCCCGCCATCGAGCATGAAGGCACGGTCATCACGGAACGGGCGGCGATCTCGATCTATCTCGCCGACGCATTTCCCCGGGCGGGCCTGGCGCCGGCGATCGGCGACCGGGACCGGGGGCCGTATCTCACCTCGCTCGTCTATTGCGATTCCGTCTTCGATCCGGCGGTCGCGGCGCGGGCGCATGGATTGACCTATGAGAGCCGGGATTATTCCTTCGGGCTGTTCGAGGACGTCGTCGCCAATCTGGAGCGCATCCTTTCCCGGCGACCCTATGCGGCCGGCGAGCGCTTCACCGCCGCGGACACGCAGCTCGCCAGCGCGCTCGCCTTCACCATGGGCATCATGAAGGTGGTTCCGGACAAACCCGCTTTCGTGGACTATCTCGGCCGCCTCTCGGGCCGCCCGGCCTATCAGCGCGCGACCGCGAAGGACGCGGAGATGGCCGGGAAGGTCACTCCGCTGCCATTTGCCGGCGGGTGATCCGAAGCGACTTCTGGAGCGGCATCGGCGCGAGGCGGCGGGAAGCGCCATCGAAAAGTCCGGTCAAAACACGGATCAGCGGCTTGCGGGCCGGCATCTCGACGAAGCGGCAAACGAAAAGGGCGGCGGCAAGCATGGCCGCCGTCACCAGCGCGAGCGCCGGCCAGCGGCCGAGATGCGGGGCAAGCGCGTTGAGCGCCAGATAGCCGATGTTCTGGTGCAGCAGGTAGAGCGGATAGGTGAGGCCCCCGAGAAGCAGGATGAAGCCGGTCGGCGCGATCCTGCGGCGCAGCAGCACCGCGCCGACGAACAGCGCATGGATGACGATATTGGCGCCGAGAAGCTGGGCAAGCGAAAGCGAGACGCCGTAATGCGCCTGCATCCAGCCCTGGGTAACGGTCAGCGTGTCGCAGGAAAGCAGGAAAGCCGCGACGGCAAGCACCATCGCCTCGACGGAGCGGCCCTTCGTCACGATGTGCTGGGCGAGCATCCCACCGGCGAAGAAGGGCGCGTATTCGGTGAGCAGCGCCAGGCGCAGGGCGCCGCTCTTCAGCACGAACTCGTTGGCCGCCGTGATGAGCAGCCATGCGGCTATCACCTGCAGCCGGTGCCTGCGGAAGAGGCCGGTCATCAGCAGGAGCGCGATCCAGCCATAGAAGACGATCTCCAGCACGATCGACCAATAGACGCCGTCCATGAAGGGACGGTGGAGGGCAGGGGCGAACATCAGGAGATTGGCGAGGTAGGCGGAGACATCGGCAGGCAGGCGCGGGTCGCGCGCGACGGCGAGCACGATGAAGCTCGCGCTCATGCAGGCCAGGTAGCCCGGATAGAGCCGGGCGAAGCGGGCGATGGCGAAATCCCGCCAGGTCCTTCCCTCGGCCGACCATGCGATGACGAAGCCGCTGATCAGGAAGAAGAGATTGACGCCGAGATAGCCGAAGATGGCGAAGGGCGCCGCGGCCGGATAGCCCGCGTCGAGGAACGGCTCGGGTGCCGCACCGCGGAAGAGATAGTGGAACCCCACGACAGAGAGCGCCGCGACCAGCCGCAGAAGGTCGAGCGAAGCCATCCGCCCATCCAGCTTCCGCGATCGATCGTCCATTGTGCCGCACCTCGTTGTCCGAAAGGACAATAGGACGAACCCCGGCGCGAGGGGTTAAGCGGGAGATCATTTCTTAAGATTTGGTAAATGCAGGACGAGGCGGCGCTGCCGAAAAACTACAGGTGTTCCGACAGGCGACGGAAAAGCGCTCGCATCGAGAAGTATCCCGCGCCGCTTCTGCCGGCTCTATGTCTATACAACTCCTTCGCGACTTTATGTAGGGCCTGCGAAGACCCCGACGACCCGGCTCCGGAGGTGGAATTTCCATGCAGCAGGGCTCTTTTTTCATGGCGGCGAAGAGTTGGGTTCAATTTGCACGGTTAACATTAAATTAATTCACCCACTTTTCATCCCGTTAACAATATGTTTACCTTGTCTGATTGCAGTTGCTTTCACAAGGGCTTGGCTCCTTGGTTCGTTGACGCCACCGCGAGGTTCGCTCTTGTCTACGAGGTCAACGTTCGTTGCCTCAGGATGTGGTCCGAAGGTGGAGGGCTGCCATCTACAAGCGTGCTGGAGCACAAGGTAAACAACGCAGTCGCCTCGACCTCGTCCTTGCGGGACGTCATGCCGCTATTCGCGGCACCTCATGATAGTTGGGATTCTTAAGCCGCTATCTCGTTTCCCCATTTGAACTCGGTTCCGTCGGCCCACACCCTGTGCATAAGCACCGCCAGTTTCCTGGCGACTGCCACGATTGCTCGGCGCAAACCGCGTCTTTTTGCGAGGGCCATTCCCCACGCACGAAGTTTCGACCACCGCTGGGAGCGGCACAGAAGCGCTAGCGAGGCCTGGTAGAGCGTCGTGCGCATCGATGCGTCACCGCACTTGGAGATTCCCCCGTTCCGGTCGACTTCCCCCGAGGCGTATTTTCTTGGCGTCATTCCGAGATGCGCGCCAACATCTCGTGACTTTTGAAAGCGGTCAGGATCGTCGATGGTGGTGATGAAGGTCACCGCGGTCAAAGCACCAACACCGGGGATGGTCATCAATCGCCGGCAGGTTTCATCTTCGCGAACCGATTGCAGAAGCATTTTATGCAGGACCGCATATTGCTCACGAAGTGCGGCGCGGGCTATCAGCATCGGACGGATCATGACTTCCAGCCTCGGAAGCGGCGCTACCAGCTCGAGCGCGATCCGTTCGAAATTCGCTTGCGAGATGCGACCGGACAGCTTCACGCCAAACACTCGAAGCGTGCCGCGGATCTCGTTCTCGATGTCGATCTGCTTGATAAGCAGCGTTCGCCGATTGGTCAGGAGCATCCGCATCTCCTGGCTTTTCTGGCTCTTCACGTGAACGATCGAATACCAGCCTACACGCATGACCTGCGCGATTGCCCGTGCGTCATTGCGGTCGGACTTCACGGGCATCGTCTTTGTCGTGGCCCGTAGCTTGCGTGCGTCGATACAGAAGGCGTGAAGGCCAACTGCCCGCAGCTCTCCGTATAACCAGCGGGACAGCCCTCCAATCTCCAGACCGGCGCGAGAGATCGTGACACCAAGACTGCATAGCCACGTCATGATCTCATCGGGCTCTGACGGAACAGATCCTTCCTTGAGGATACCCCCCTGCTCGTCGACAACGCAGATGGCCGTTGCGTTCAGAGAGACATCCAGGCCAGCAAAATATTTCATGATATCAGCTCCCAATTGAAATCACCTCTTTCCAACCTCCCGAAGCCGTGCTGGCTCGAAAGTAACTGCAATCACCTCATCTACAACCCTAGGCTTTCGCGGGGGGCGAAAACCCAGCTTTCGAACATTGTATTCCCCTCAGGAAAAAACGGCGCGGATCCTGGATTCGCGGCGTGAACATGGGAGAGCGACTATGCGTGTTAGAATTGCACTTGCCGCAGCGACGGCGTTGACGGCTTTGGGGTTTGCCGCACCGGCAATGGCTACTACTCCTGCGGTTACTGGTACGACCGGCGTAAATGTCCAGGTCAATATCCTGCCGACCGTCTCGATCTGGGCCCCGACGGGAACCCTGACCCTCAATCTCGATGGATCCAACGCACCGAACAATGACGCCGCGGTGGCTTCCACCATTTCCTACATCAACAACGTCGATGCCAACATTACGGCGTCGGTGTCTAACATTCCGGCCGGGACCACCGCCGGCGGTGGCATCCAGTTCCATATCTTCGGCAATACCAATAACGTCAGTGCTGCATTGGCTGCCATTGCCGCCAACGGATATACACCTGTCGGCGCTATCAGCTTCAATGCCACGAACCAGGCGACACCGCAGACCCTGGTCCCCAGCACCGGGGTCAATACGAGCGCGGTCAACCAGAACGTCGTCTATGCAGCAGGCCTGCCCGGCGATCTGCCGGCTCCGACCGAGGCCAACTTGGTTGTGACTTATACGATCACTTCCAACTAGGCTGGCTCACCTGACGCGCTTTCGCGCGACGACGGAAGGGCCCGCTCCCCTCTCGTTGGTTTGACATTGTCTTCCGCGCGCCCGGCGCGCGCGGAGACGCACTGATCATTTGCCCAGCGGTTCATGATGCAAAAACTTGTTCGATACAGTTTTCTGACAGCTCTGGTGGCGGCCTTTACATGGAATGTAGGGCCGGCGGGCGCCCAGGGTTTCATGGTCAGGCCAATGACGATGCGGGTCAATCCGCTGCCCCGGCAGACCATCGAATTGCCGCTCGAGATCAATAATACCGCGATCGATGGTCCCCGGACGATCGATCTGCGCCTCGTGGATCTGACACAGGACGACCAGGGCACCTGGCGGCTCGTCGAACCGGGTACAAAGGTCGACCTGTCCGGGCACCAGTCCAGCCTTCAATGGACGAGCCTTTCCGAAGACAGCGTCTCGATCGCACCGCAGAAGCCGGCCAGCATCATGGTCAAGCTGACGCCGCCGCCGAATGCTCGCGGCGCCTATTTCGCGGGCATCGTCGCCGAGACGCCGATGCCGGCAAATCCCGTTGGTGTCATGATCCGTACTCGGTTCCTGATCCCGCTCATCATCGAGATCCGCGGCCGCACCGTGCGCGAGCATATCGGCGTCACGGATGTCGGGATGACCTACCGGACCGACACCGGAGGCGCACCGACGACCAGCGCCGCGATGACCGTGGTCAACAGCGGCCAGACCTATTCCCGGGTGCGTGGCGAACTGACCATCGAACGGCAGAACGGCCAGCAATGGCGCGTCGTCACACGGATCCCTATAAAGGAACGCGGTGTCATACCCGGCGTGACGCTGAAGCTCGGCACCGATCTGGAGCGCAGGCTGCCGTCCGGCCCCTATCGGCTTCGCGGCGAACTCTTCGTCGATGGCCGGCGCGTGCCTCCCCTCGAGAAGATCATCCAGTTCAAGGGCGATCCGAACGCGACGGTCGCCTATGACGCGACGCTTCTGCTCAGGCCGAGCGTGGTCGACATGAAGGTGGTACCGGGCGCGACCCGCACGACGATCCTCAGCATCGAGAATACCAGCGCCTCTCCCGTCAAGATCGAGATGGGCTCGAGGACGCCGCACAGTCTGATCGGCGTGCAGATGGGAAAGATCATCGGCAGCCAATTGTCGGCGGAGCCGTGGACCAAGATCCAACCCTCCTCCTTCACCTTGCGGCCGAACGGACGCCAGAACGTTCGTGTCATCAGCAGCGTGCCGAAGGACGGCGTCGAGCACCCGAACTATTATGCCGATCTCGTCCTGGACGGCACCTATCCCGACGGCCAGAGCGCCGGCGAGACGTTCTCGACCGTCCATCTCGACAATATCGAGCTGAAATCGACCGTGGCCGGTGCGATTGAGCGTGCTTCGCTCTCCCAGGCCGACAGTGGCAACGATATCCTCCAGATACAGTTCGCCAATATCGGCGATGTCGATGTCACGCCAACCGCGAGCGTTTCGGTCGCCAGTTCGGAAGGCGCGCTGGTCGCTTCCGCCGTTTTGTCCGGAGACAACGACGCCTTGCTGCCTCTCGGCCAGCGAAATTTCAGCGGCGAACTCGACCTGTCGAAACTGAAGCCCGGCGACTACACGCTGATACCTGCCGTGCAGATCGGCGAAAAGACGAACGTCAGCCGCAAATACATCCTGTCCGTGAAGAACGAGGAATATACCGGTTCCGACGGAAAGAAGATCGAAGTTCCGAGCGTGTCCCTGTCCGAGCCGGAGGAAAAGACCGCTTCTTCGGCTGAAGGCGGCGTCAGCATGGAGGCGGAGAAGCCGGTAAGTCTCGACAAGAAGGCGGCGAAAGACTGATCGATTATACTGTACGAATGCTCGGCTGCGGGGCTGGGGGGAGTGAGAGAGATGAACAAGAAGCAGATTTATCGGTTGCTGGGAGCGTTGGCCGTCGCACTGGCCGCCGGCACCTGTCAGGCTGGCGCCGTTCAGCCTCAGGCGCAGGGCCAAGCCCATGTCGATGTGAACATACAGCCTTTCGCATCGCTCCATTTCCTGACATCGAATTTGCTGGAACTGACGGTTCCTCCATCGAAGTCCACGATCAATACCTCCGGCGCGGTCCAGTTCGTGGTCGACGGTAACGCCAGGGCAACGCTCACCGCCGCGCCCAGTCAATTTCTCTATGTAACGCCCCAGCCGGGCGGTGATGGAGGCTGGATGGGCAAGGCCGTCAACAATGGCCACTATGTGGGCTACCAGGTGCAATTGACCTTCCCAAGCAATGGCGTGATGGGTTCGCCCAAGGCGATCGCGGCCATGCCATTGTCGGAAGCGGCGGGCACCACGCCGGCGCTGTCGGTCTTCCTGCCGCTTACGGCGGGGCAGCGTCCAGGGACCGTGGATCTGCTTGCGAATGCGAACTGGACGGCCGACGGCGGTCTGCCCTTGCCGGGTACGTATGTGGGCCAGATCATACTGACGCTGACCGCCGACAATCCCTGAAATGCCGGGGGTGATCGTTCATAGCCAGTTGCTCGTGACGGCCGCGCTTTTGCTGGCGCTGTCCGGAACGGATGCCGTTGCCGGCGCGACGGCGACGGCTCAAGCTCATGTCGCGATCCATATCGGGCCCATCGCCACGATCAGCTTTCCGAAAGGAACGAATTTCACGATCGTCGTGCCTGACGTGGACTGCCGACCGGACTTCGACCACGACCATCGTCATTCCGATTTCGATCGCGATCCGCATCATTCGGATTTTGACCGTGATTCACGCCACTCGGATTCCGGTCATGGCGAGCATCGTCCCGATTCCGACCATGGCCATCATCCGGATTCCGACCATGATCCGCACCACTCGGGATCGGACCACGACCAGCATCATTGCGACGCTTCCTGGTGGCCGCCGATCCCGCCCGTGCGCATTCCCTTCGTGGTCAAGGGAAATGCGCTGGCATCCGTTTCGGCGATCCCGGATGCCTTCCTGAGGATCAAGCCGGGCTTCTATCTCGGCAAGGCCGTCAGCCACCACGGCGAGGCGCTCGGTTATCAGGTCATGGTGCGTTTCCCGTTTCCCAAGGGCGTTTCAGACTGGGAGCCGGACTGGTCCGGACCGGGAGGCTGGAACGTCCTGGGAACATGGCCGGGCTTCCAGCACCTGCCGTTCCAAAGGCAGGTCGCCGAACTCCCGGGAGCGAACGGGGTCGGCACGCCTGCGCTTTCCGCGGACCTGGCGCAGTCGGGCAGTTCTGCCGTCGGCATCATCTATATCGTGGCGAAAAGTGACTGGACTGCATGGGGCGATCGAGCGCCGCCAGGCTTCTATCACGGGAGTATCGAGGTTACAGTATCAGCCGCGCAATGAACATGTAGTCTGTTCTTGCCGGGGTCGGGGGTTAAGATGCGGTATCAGTATGGGTTGTCAGGCGCGTTAGGCCTGTTCCTTTCGCTTTTGCTGTTTACTTCCGCAATGGCCGCGAATGCCGGGCGGGTAAGCAACGTCTTCGTGGATACGGATCTCAGGCAGGCGCTTCAGGATATTTCGGCGCAGGCCGGCGTAAATATCATTTCGGACGCGAGCGTACAGGGCACCGTTTCGGTGACGCTCCAGAACGTCTCGGTGGACAAGGCGCTGGAACTCATCCTTGCCGGGACACCCTACCTGGTCAAGAAGAACACCGACTACTATCTCGTCTACAGTCCGGATGAGAATTCCGACACGTTCAGCAACGTCTCCAAGACGCGTGTCATCCAGGTCAAATACCTACCGGCCGACCAGGCGGAAAAACTGCTGCCGCCGATGCTGCAACGCTATGTTCGCGTCGATAAGGATGCCGCCTCGCTGGTCGTCACCGCGCCGCCGCAACTGATGGCCAGGATCGTCGACGACATAGGCAAGATCGACAAGCCGACATCCGACAACACCACCATCATTCCGCTGCACTTCGTGACGGCCCAGAGCGCGATGGCCCTTCTGCCGGCGAACCTGCAGCACTACGTCCGTGCCGACGCGGCCCGCAATGTTCTTGCCATCAGCGCGCCGCCCGACGTGCACAGCGAAATCCTGAGGCAGGTGCGCGAGGTCGACCGTCCGCGGCCGCCCGGCAGTTTCGACCTGCCGGACTCCCATCCCGTGCAGGTGGTCAAGCTCAATAATGCCAATGCCAAGACCACGGTCGCGCTGCTGCCCAAATCGCTGCAGCAATATGTCCAGGCCGACGAAGACACCAATTCGCTGGCGATCAGCGCCCCCGAGGTCCTCGTCAGGGAGATCCGGTCCGACATTGACGCGATCGACACGCGCCGCAAGCACATCATGCTAGACGCGCGGGTGGTGGCCCTCGAAACGTCTGACCTCCTGAATTTCGGCGGCCAATGGTCGATGCCGACGCTTTCGGCCGGAACGGTAATCGGCGATGCAGTCAAGTGGCCCTGGGCGCTTGAGATCGGCTACTCTCCCGACCGTCAGTTCACCGACGCGCTCTCGCTCACGCTCAACCTTCTCAGCCAGAACAACGAGGCCAGCATCATAGCCAGCCCGCAGGTACTGGCCGAGGACGGGAAAGAGGCGCAGATACAGGTGACCACGGAGGAATATTTCCCAATATCGGCTACGAACGGCGCTTATATCGAGACGAACCTGGAGAAGATCCAGACGGGAACGATCCTCAAGATCACGCCGCAGATCGGTGCCGACGGCGACATCACTCTCAACATGAACATCGAAGTGAGCGACGTGATCGCGCGCGGACAGCAAAATCTCCCGGTGGTTAGCCGGCGCACCGCGCAAAGCACCGTCCAGATACAGAACGGCGGTACCGCCGCTGTTGCGGGCCTGGTCGATACAAGGTCGCAGGTCGGGGATGCAGGTGTCCCGGGATTTGCCGACACGCCCTTGCTCGGTCGCGCCTTCCGCACCAAGACGCTCGATCAGAAGACGCGGCAAGTTGCCGTTTTCATTACGGCGACCGTCGTGGACGGCCGTGACAAGAAGTTCAAGGATGGGGAAGCCTATCGCCAGGCCTTGCCGCCGGTGAACAAGGAGACCTATCGAGACAAGCTGCGTGCTGCGCTTGCGGAATTGAAAGTCGACAAGGTCCAATGATCATCACAAAGTGCTGCTTTCGCGCCTTGGCGGGGATCGCGTTGTGCGTTCTTGCCGGTTGTGTCGGGACCGACCGCAGCGTCACCCTGGCCGAGGCTAAAGTCACGGCCATTCCCGCCGGCGACAGTCGCTTCGTCCCTCCGGATATTCTGGCGAAGGCGATGCTGCAGGCCGGATTCACGCAGGACCAGATCCTGAAGGACGGGCCCGAAGTCGCCTCACAATTGGCTTTGGTCGGCGGTGCGCAAATACGATACGGGAAAATCACGGCCGCGCTGTTCGCCATCCACGGAGATACACTCTACGTCAGCAGCAGCACGCATGGCACATTCACGGTCGCGCTGAAGCCATCCTGATCGATCGCGGCCATTCCTGCGCCGCGGTTGTTGGGGCCGGTCCACGCCCTCAGAAATACGGCCGCCGGGAATCTGGCGGCCAATCGCGGGGCAAATCCAGCCTTGATCGCAACCGGCCTTCCTCTCCTTCATTTCGTGGGAGGATTGGAGCCCAGAATTGATTTTCGGCAACTAGCTACCTGCGCACGAAAAGGACGCCGCACCCGCCGTCATCCAGCGGCCCGCTTCCTCCGAGACGGGTCAAAGCTCAACCCAGGCGGTCAGGCTAAATCCGCTCCAGCCAATGCCGGGCCAGACATATGAAGCGGACGATACCGTCCTGCATTCCCTAAGATCTCGCGCAGAATGGCCGAGGATCATGTCTTATGATCTTGGATATAATATCGGCCTGGAAAAGAGGACGTTTCAAACAATCGACAACCGCCCGTACGGCACAAGGCTGTCACTCATGTCCTGGGCCCAGACCGTTGCCTCAGTCTCCGGGCCTTACACATTAAAAAATTGGTCGGAGCGGCGGGATTCGAACCCACGACCCCTTGACCCCCAGTCAAGTGCGCTACCGGGCTGCGCTACGCTCCGAACCGCCGGAAGCCTTATATTCTCGGGGGTTTGGCCGCAACCCCAAATCTGTCGTCGGAGAGGGATGCCGCGTCCAAAGGCGGGAAAACGATCGGAAGTCCAAAAGAAATTGCGTGGACATCAGCCTCTCGGAGCTGGGCGCATTCAGTCCGCCGCGTCTTCCAGTTCGCCGCGCTCCTTGGCCTCGGATATCTTGCGGATGGCTTCGGCGAGCGTGTCGGAACCCTGCGCGCCCATCACCGCGTAACGGCCCTCGATCAGGAAGCACGGAACGCCGCTCACGCCCATGCGGTTGACCGTGTCGATTTCCTGCCGTACCGCGTCGCGGTCGGCGTCGGTCGCGAGAAGCGTCCGCACGACGGCTTCGTCCATGTCGCACTCGCGCGCCGCCCCGACCAGCACTTCGTGGTCGCCGATGTTCTTGCCTTCCTCGAAATAAAGCTGGAACAGCCGTCGCGCCACGCGGCCCTGCACGTCCTCGCCAGACGTCGCGGCCCAGCGGATCAGGCGGTGCGCGTCGAGCGTATTGGGCGAGACGGTGATCGCGTCGAAATCGAAGGCGATGCCCTCGCTTCTTCCGATTTCTTCAAGATTCGCATGAACTTGCCTCAGCCGGTCGCCGTCGCCGAATTTCGCCCGCATGTATTCTTTGCGGTCCTTGCCTTCCGGCGGAATGGTCGGATCGAGCTGGAACGGGCGCCAACGGATGCCGACATCGATGTCGGGCAGCGATGCGACCGCCTTGTCCAGCCGCTTCTGCCCGACGAAGCACCAGGGGCACACCGCGTCCGAGACGACATCGATAATGATTTCCTTGGCTGCGGCCATCGTCGGACCCTCGCTATCGGCGCTTCCACCATGTCGGGAGCTGATATCCATATAGGGATATCTTTTGAGGATGCTCGTAATCCTTCCAGCGGGCAACCCATTGCGCCGGCGGATGGTAGAGCGGCACGACGTAGAAGCCGCTCAGGAGCACGCGGTCGAAGGCGCGTACCGCGGCGACGAACTGCTCTTCCGTGCGCGCATCGAGGAGATCGCCGATCAGCCCGTCGACGGCCGGGTTCGCGACGCCCGCGAAATTATAGGTGCCGTCGAGGTCGCGCGCCGCCGAGCCCCAGCGGCCGACCTGCTCGGTTCCCGGTGACAGCGAGGCGGGATAGTTCTGCAGGATCACGTCGAAATCGTATGTCGATAGACGCTGCTGGTACTGCGACGCGTCGGCGCTTCGGATCGAGGCCTCTATGCCGAGCTTGGCCAGCGTCCGCTGCCAGACCATGGCGATCTGGTCGCCAGTATTGCCGTTGAGCAGGATTTCGAAGGCGAGCGGCTTGCCGTCCGGCCCGACCATCTGGTGACCATCGAGCCGGTATCCGGCTGCCTTGAGCGCGTCATATCCCTTGCGCAGGAACGTTCTGTCGTAGCCGCTGCCGTCCGAGACGGGCGGTGACCACTTTCCGTCCATGATTTCGGGTGTGACGGCGTCGGGATAGGGCTTCAGCAGGGCGCGTTCGGCTGCGCTGGCGGGGATACCGTCCGCGGCGAGAACGGAGCCGTCGAAATAGCTCTTCGTCCGTTCGTAGGCGCCGGCGAAGAGATTGCGGTTCGCCCACTCGAAGTCGAACAGGTCCACGAGCGCGGCGCGCACCTTCGGGTTCTTGAAGACCTCCCGCCGCGTGTTCATGACGAAGCCGAGCATGCCGGAGGGCAGGCCGCTTCGGAAGGTGTCGCGCACGACGCGCCCGTCCTTCGCCGCCGGAAAATCGTATTCCTCCTTCCAGCGCAGCGGATCGCCCTCGATCCGGACATTGACGATGCCCTTGCGGAAGGCCTGGAACATCGCGTTCTCGTCGCGGAAATAATCGATGCGGATCTCGTCGAAATTGTCGAAGCCGACCTTGGAAGGGAGGTCCTTCGCCCAGTAGTCCGGGTTGCGCTTGAGCACGATCGCCTCGCCGGGCCGGATGCTTTTGAAGACGTACGGGCCGCTGCCGATCATCGGCTTCAGCGTCGATTTGTCGAAATTGTCCGCGTTGGTCGCATGTTCCGGCAGGACCGGCATCAGCCCCAGGATCAGCGGCAGTTCGCGGTCGGGTTCCTTGAAGGTGAAGCGGACGCCGTGCGCGCCGACCTTCTCCATCTTCGCGATCTTCTTCAGCGTGATGCCGTAGCGTGGAAATCCCTTTTCGCCGAGAAGCTTGACGGTGAAGAGCACGTCCTCCGGCGTCACCGGCGTGCCGTCGGAAAACCGCGCCCTGTCGTCCAGCGTGAACTCGACATAGCTGCGCGCGTCGTCGGTATCCACGCTCTTCGCGACCAGGGGGTAGAGCGTGAACGGTTCGTCGTAGGAACGCTGCATGAGGCTGTCATAGACATTGTAGCCGTATTGCAGATCGAGGATGCCGCGCGCGGCGGTGCCTTCCACGATGAAAGGATTGACGCTGTCGAAGGTGCCGGGAACGGCGTAGTCGATGCGGCCGCCCTTCGGTGCGTCCGGATTGGCGTATGGGAAATGCGTGAAGCTTTCCGGCAGCGCCGGCTCGCCATGCATGGCGATGGCGTAGGAAGGTTGCGCGGCGGCATCGCGCATCGACGGGACCAGGAAGGCGAGGGCGAGGACCGTCGCGCAGGGCAGGCAGCGCATTGCCATTCTCCACAGGACAGCGCGTGGCGTTGATTCGCCGGGAACCTTACCATGCCGGGCAGGCCGGGAAAGGAAGCGCACATCCGGCTAGTTCCGCCGTTCTCTTCCGATGTCGCGGCAACGGCTTTTCAAAAAGCCGCCGGGCACTGGATTTGGCCGCCATAGCGGTGTAACAGGCCCGCATAAGTCATCCTGTTGCCTCATTTGACCAACAGGAAGCGGGGGAATTTCGGTCCAGCGGGCCGGCCAAGGGGCTTTCAAGAGGATTTCCATACGATGACACGCCACACCACCCATGCATGCCGCCTAACGGTCGCCGCGGCGGCGCTGGCTGCCGCGATGGCCGCCGTCGCGCCCGCCGATGCGCAGAACGCGCCGAACCAGCCGCCACGCGGCTGGTTCAAGGCGTGCTCGAAGCAGCAGGACGTCGACATCTGCAACGTGCAGAACATCGTGATGGCCGACACCGGCCAGTTGATGACCGGCGTCAGCCTGATCGACATCAAGGGCAAGGTGAACCGCAAGGTCTTCCAGGTCACCGTGCCGACCGGGCGCATGATCCCGCCGGGCATCAGCCTGCAGATCGACGGCGGCAAGGCGCAGAAGCTCGACTACGTGATCTGCTTTCCGGACCGTTGCGTCGCCGAGGCGCAACTCAACGACACGCTGGTGGCTTCCTTCAAGAAGGGCCAGAAGCTGACGCTGACCTCCATCAATTTCCAGAACCAGCCGAACCCGCTCGACATCTCGCTTGCGGGCTTCACCGATGCCTTCGACGGCGCCCCGCTGAAGGAATCGGACCTGCAGGACCGCCAGAAGAAGCTCAAGGATTTCGTGGCGAAGAACAACGAGGACTTCGCCAAGAAGCTCAAGGAAGAGCAGGACAAGGCGAAGCAGGGCAAATAGCCTTCACGGCGGAGGGCAGCCGACGGGAACCGCGTCATGAACCTGCACCATGTAGCGGGGGAGCCGGACGCGGACACGGAAGGCTGCCATCCGCTTTTCCGCACCGCGCCCTCGACTGTCGAGTTCAACAAGCTGCGAAAGCGGCTCCTACGTGATGCGCGCCAGGCGATCGCCGATTTCGGCATGGCGCGGGAGGGCGAGCGCTGGCTGGTGGCGCTATCCGGCGGCAAGGATTCCTACGGGCTGCTGGCGTTGCTGCTCGACCTCAAATGGCGGGGCCTGCTGCCGGTTGAGTTCCTCGCCTGTAATCTGGACCAGGGCCAGCCCAACTTCCCGAAGAACGTCCTGCCGGATTATCTGACCGGCCTCGGCGTGGCGCACCGCATCGAATACCAGGACACCTATTCGATCGTCACCGACAAAATAGGCGAGGGCGCGACCTACTGCTCGCTCTGCTCGAGGCTGCGCCGCGGCCATCTCTACCGCATCGCGCGCGAGGAAGGCTGCGCCGCCCTGGTGCTCGGCCACCATCGCGAGGACATCCTCGAGACCTTCTTCATGAACCTGTTTCACGGCGGGCGGCTCGCCGCCATGCCGCCGAAGCTCATGAACGACGAGGGCGACGTGATGGTGCTGAGGCCGCTTTCCTATTGCGCCGAGGCGGATCTCGCCCGTTTCGCCGAAGCGATGCGCTTTCCCATCATCCCCTGCGATCTCTGCGGCAGCCAGGACGGGCTGCAGCGCAACGCAATGAAGGCAATGCTCGACGACATCGAGCGGCGCATGCCGGGTCGCAAGGACACGATGATCCGGGCGCTCACCAATGTACGCCCTTCGCACCTGCTCGACCGCAAGCTCTTCGATTTCGCGGGATTGGGCACCCGCGCCTGACGCTTCTCACACCGGCGGGTTGTGCGGCTGGAAAAGCCGTCCGCGTTCCGCGACCAGGATCACCGCCAGCGCCGCCAGCGAGACAAGGCAGAACCCAGCCGCGAGCGGCGTGACCGTTCCGTTGTAGGCCTGGCCGATGATGGTCCCCAGTATGCCGCCGAAAAAGGTCTGCATGAAGCCGAGGAAGGCCGACGCGGTCCCCGCCAGGCTGCCGAGCGGCTCCATGGCAAGCGTGTTGAAATTCGAGCCGAGCATGGCGAAAGGCACCATGGCGCTGGCGAAGATGGTGATGAACAGGAAGAGCGGTATTCCAACCGTGATCGAGAGGAAAAACCACAGGAGGCTGATCGCCAGGAAGAGCAGTAGCGCTCCCTGCGACAGCCGGCGCATGCCGAGGCGCCCGACCAGGCGCGAATTGGCGAAGTTCGAAACCGCGATCAGGCCGGCGACGCCGGCGAAGATCACCGGAAACATTTCCCCGACGCCGTAGAGGTCGACATAGATCTGCTGCGAGCAGTTCACGAAGCCGAACATCGTCGCGTACACGAAGGTGCTTGCAAGCGTGTAGCAGAGCGCCACCCTATTGGTGAGGACGACGCGGAAGCCTCCGAGGATCGTCCCCAGCGTGAATGGCCGGCGGTCCTCCGGACGCAGCGTCTCGGGCAGGCGCAAGATGCCCCATCCCGAGATGAGGAGGGCGCCCCCCGCCATCGCCGCGAAGATGAAATGCCAGGTCGCGAACAGCATGATCAGCTGGCCGATGCTCGGAGCGATCACCGGCACCGCCATGAACACCATGAAGATCAGCGACATGACTTCCGCCATGCGGCGTCCCTCGAAGGAGTCGCGCACCACCGAGACGGTGATGACGCGCGTAGCCGCCGCGCCGACGCCCTGAACCAGCCGGCACAGAAGCAACGTCTCGAAGGTCGGTGCGACCGCCGCGGCAGCCGCCGCGAGGACATAGATGATCAGCCCCGAGATCAGCGGCGGCCGGCGGCCGAAACGATCCGCGAGCGGGCCGTAGAAGAGCTGCGCGACGCCGAAGCCGATGATATAGCTGGTGATGACGTATTGGCGATGGTTGGGGGTTTCGACGCCGAGGCTGCCGCCGATCTGCTGCAGGGCCGGCAGCATGATGTCGATGGCCAGCGAGTTCAGCGCCATCAGCGCCGCGGCAAGCGCGATGAATTCCCAGCGCGGGACGCCGAAGACACGGTCCGACGCCTGCGCCTTGGCAACTCGCGCATATGCATTCTGGTCCATGAAACCCATTCCGGCGGCAAACGAAAATGCGCCGGCTGACCGGCGCATCGGCTATGTGGGCCCGGCGCCTGCCGGACAAGGAAATCGGGCTTGCGCCCGGTGACGAACGCTAGGCGGCGCCTTTGACGCTGATGCCCTTCTCGTCGAGGAAGGATTGCAGCTCGCCCGCCTGGAACATCTCGCGGATGATGTCGCAGCCGCCGACGAACTCGCCCTTCACGTAAAGCTGGGGAATGGTCGGCCAGTTCGAATATTCCTTGATGCCCTGACGAAGCTCGTCGGAGGTGAGCACGTTGATGCCCTTGTAGTCGACGCCGACATAGTCGAGGATCTGCACCACCTGGCCGGAAAAACCGCATTGCGGGAAGCCCGGCGTGCCCTTCATGAAGAGCACCACGTCGTTGCCCTTCACTTCGTTGTCGATGAATTCCTTGATACCGCTCATATCGCTTGCCCTTGGATGCGCCGGCTGAACGCCAGGCTGAAGTCCTTACTACCTATCTATCACTCAACCCGGACGGTTTGAAGGGCGGACGCGCCGATTTGAGATGGGCCAAGGGCGCAATCGCCTATTCTGGCCCAGGATCGTTTCGACTCGGGCCGTCGAGCATCGATCTGATCCACGGGTGCGATCCGACATCGGCCGCATCGTCGACGTGCACGGCTTCCCATCCAAAAGCACGCGCCGCTTCGATCACCGCCGGCGAATCGTCGAACAGCAACGGCGGTTCGGGCTGCGGCCCGATCCGGCGATCGACCTGTTCGAAGAAGGCGCGGTCCGGTTTGGCCACGCCTAGACGGGCCGAATAGAGGATGTCCTCGAATATGTGCCGAAGGCCGAGGCCGTTCCACAGATGGAACGCCCGCAAGTGCTCCTGGTTCGTTGCGAGGAACAGCCTCGCCGACCGGCATTCCCGAAGGGAGCGGGCGATCTCGACCAGTTGCAAGTCGAGTTCGCTGTCGCGCTCGAACCAGTAGGCGACGAACGAAAAGGGCGATCCGGAAAATCCGACAGCCGGTAGCGTCTCTTCGAGCGCCGCGATCAGCGACTTCCTTCCGACGATCACCTCGGTCGAAAAGACGCCCTTGAAGAACCGTTCCACGAGCAGGTCCGGCTCGATGCCGAGATCGGCCTTGAGTTCGCCGTCCCAGCGCCGCCATCGCGCCGGGTCGGAATGCATGCCGCGGATGATGACGCCGTCCACGTCGAAAAGGACGGTGCGCACGCGGACTATTCCGGGGCGCTGGTCTGCAAGGCGAGAGCGTGCAGCGCGCCGCCCATCCGGCCCCTCAGCGCCTCATACACCATCTGGTGCTGCTGGACGCGGCTCTTGCCGCGGAAGCTTTCGGCCACGACTTCGGCCGCGTAGTGGTCGCCGTCGCCGGCTAGGTCCCGGATGGTCACCGTCGCGCCGGGAATACCCTCGCGGATAAGCCGCGCGATCTCGTTCGCATCCATCGCCATCTTTATGTCCTTGCCTACCTATCCATGAAGGTCGGGAACCAGCCTTCATGCGCCGCCTTGAGATCGGCGACCGATATGGCACGTGCCTCGCCGAGTTTCAATTCCGCGCCGCCGGTCCTGCCGATGCGCCGCACTGGAACGCCGGCCTTCGCGGCGCGATCGAGGACGGATTTTTCCGACGCGCCCGTCACCGTCACGACGTAGCGGCCCTGGTCCTCGCCGAAGAACGCGGCAATCGGCGCTGCGCCGTCCGGCGCGTCGATGCCCGCGCCGATGCCGGAGGCCATCGCCATTTCCGCCAGCGCCACGGCGAGCCCACCGTCGGAGCAGTCGTGGACGGCGGTCGCCGAGCCTTCGCGGATCAGCGCGCGGACGAAGTCGCCGACTTTCTTTTCGTGCGCGAGGTCGACGGGCGGCGGCGGACCTTCCTCCCGGCCATGGACGACGCGCAGATAGGCGGACTGGCCGAGATGCGTGCCGTAGCCTGCCGGCGCGCCCAAGAGCAGGATCGCGTCGCCTTCGCCGGCAAAGGCGATGCGGGCCATGCGCGACCAGTCCGGGAGTAGTCCGACGCCGCCGATGGTCGGTGTCGGCAGGATGCCGCGGCCGTTGGTCTCGTTGTAGAGCGAGACGTTTCCGGAAACGATCGGGAAGTCGAGCGCCTTGCAGGCTTCGCCGATGCCCTTCACCGCCGTGACGAGCTGGCCCATGATCTCGGGGCGCTCGGGGTTGCCGAAATTGAGGTTGTCTGTGGCGGCGAGCGGCTCCGCGCCGGTGGCGGTCAGGTTGCGCCAGCATTCGGCCACCGCCTGCTTGCCGCCCTCGAACGGGTCCGCCTCGCAATAGCGCGGGTTCACGTCGGAGGAAAAGGCGAGCGCCTTGGTCGGATGGCCCTCGACGCGCACCACGCCGGCGTCGCCGCCTGGCCGTTGCAGCGAATTACCCTGGATGAGCGTATCGTACTGCTCATAGACCCAGCGGCGCGACGAGAGATCGGGCGAGCCGACGAGCTTCAGAAGCGCCTTGGCGACATCCGTCTCGGGGACGTCGTTCGCGGCAAGCGGGGCAGGGCGCTTCGGCTCGACCCAGGGCCGGTCGTATTCCGGCGCCTGGTCGCCGAGTTCCTTGATCGGGAGGTTGGCGACTTCTTCGCCCTTATGCAGGATGCGGAAGCGCAGATCGTCCGTCGTGCGGCCGACCACGGCGAAATCGAGGCCCCATTTGGTGAAGATGGCCTCGGCCTCCTTCTCCTTTTCCGGGCGGAGCACCATCAGCATCCGCTCCTGGCTTTCCGACAGCATCATCTCGTAGGCCGACATGCGCTCCTCGCGCACGGGCACACGGTCGAGGTCGAGTTCGATGCCGAGATCGCCCTTGGCACCCATCTCGACAGCCGAGCAGGTCAGGCCGGCGGCGCCCATGTCCTGGATGGCGATGACGGCGCCCGACGCCATCAGTTCGAGGCAGGCTTCGAGCAGGCATTTCTCGGTGAACGGATCGCCCACCTGCACGGTCGGACGCTTCTCGTCGATCTTCTCGTCGAATTCGGCGGATGCCATGGTGGCGCCGCCGACGCCGTCGCGGCCGGTCTTGGCGCCGAGATAGACGACCGGCAGGCCTACGCCCTTCGCCTCGGACAGGAAGATCGCGTCCGTCTTGGCCAGACCCGCCGCGAAGGCGTTGACGAGGATGTTGCCGTTATAGGAGCGATCGAAATTCACTTCGCCGCCCACGACCGGCACGCCGAAGGCGTTGCCGTAGCCGCCGACGCCGGCGACCACGCCCGCCACCAGATGCCGCGTCTTCGGATGGTCCGGCTCGCCGAAGCGCAGCGCGTTCATCGCCGCGATCGGCCGCGCGCCCATGGTGAACACGTCGCGCAATATGCCGCCCACCCCGGTCGCCGCGCCCTGGTAGGGCTCGATATAGGAGGGGTGGTTATGGCTCTCCATCTTGAAGACAACGCAGTCGCCGTCGCCGATATCGACCACGCCTGCGTTCTCGCCGGGGCCGTGGATGACGCGCGCTCCCTTTGTCGGCAGCGTGCGCAGCCATTTCTTCGAAGATTTGTACGAGCAATGCTCGTTCCACATCGCCGAGAATATGCCGAGTTCGGTAAAACTCGGCTCGCGCCCGATCAGGTTCAGGATGCGCTGGTATTCGTCGGGCTTGAGCCCATGCGCGGCGATGAGATCGGGCGTGATCCGGGGCTCGGACATCACCATGCAGGCAGCGTTCCTTCGCGCCCCCCTTTGTCCTGCCGGACATCTCCTCCACGAGGGGGGAGATCAGCCTTCATTTCCGTTCGCGCCAATCCCGACCGATGCAGGAAGAAAGCCGGCGCGGACGGCCGGCGCGATCTCCCCCCTCGTGGAGGAGATGTCCGGCAGGACAGAGGGGGGCAACGTAGAGCGCTCATTGCTGCATTCATCTATCGTTCTTATGCCGCACAGGCATCCGAACCGCCGGTCCAGCGCTTGAGATCGGCGCCGATGCGGGCGCCGGCCGACCCGCTCAGGAGCGGGCCGTAGGCGGCTGCCTTCACCGGCTTGCCGTCGGCCTCGATGACGAGCTTGGGCAGCCCGTGCGCGGCCTTCTTGTCGACGACCAGGATACGCGGCTTGCCGGCCTGGGTATCGAGTTCGGGAATGACGGCGTAGCTGTCGAAATCCTTGTCTTTCGAGCGCGTCCAGCAGGTATGCGCGTTGGTGTTGATGCGCTGCAGCAGCGCGACCGCGGCTGAGTTCTCGCCGGCCACATTCGGACGGCTCGACTGGCAGGCGGCGAGCGTGGCCAGACATACTGCAAGCGAGACGATAACCCCACCCCCGGCCTCTCGGCCGGACCCTCCTCTTGCGGGGGAGGGAAGGCGCCGGCCTCGCCGCTTTCCTCCCCCTTCGAGGGGGAGGTAGCCCTTCAGGGCCGGAGGGGGTGAATTCAAGGGAGCATCATTGCTTTCCGGAAACTGTGGCATCATGCGGCCCTCCCGACGAGCCCTTCGAAAAGCGGCCTTCCGTCCATGCCGCCATGCGCCGCTTCGATCAGGTCTTCCGGATGCGGCATCAGGCCGAGGACGTTGCCGTTTTCGTTGATGATGCCGGCGATGTCGTTGATGGAGCCGTTGGGATTGGTGCCCTCGGCGTAGCGGAAGACGACCCGGCCTTCGCCTTCCAGCCGCGCCAGCGTCTCCGCGTCGGCGAAATAGTTGCCGTCATGATGGGCTACAGGACACCGGATCACCTGGCCGGGCGCATAGCGGCGGGTGAAGGCCGTATTGGCATTCGCGACTTCGAGCTTCACCTCGCGGCAGACGAATCTCAGCGACGCGTTGCGCATCAGCGCACCGGGCAGCAGGCCGGCCTCCAGCAGGATCTGGAAGCCGTTGCAGACCCCCATCACCATCACGCCCCTGGCAGCCTTTTCCGCCACCGCGCGCATGACCGGCATGCGCGCGCCGATCGCGCCGCAGCGCAGATAGTCGCCATAGGAGAAGCCGCCGGGAATGACGACCAGATCGACGTCGGGTATCTCGCTATCCGTCTGCCAGACGGTGACGGGCGGTTTCCCGGATATTTTCGTCAGCGCCGCGATCATGTCGCGGTCGCGGTTGAGGCCGGGAAGCAGGACGACGGCGGATTTCATGGGCGGAGCGGGGCCCTTCTGGGGAACACCTTGCGCTCCTTACCCGAAAGCGTCACGGATCGCGAGACCCCTCGGCGATCCGCCTCGAAAAAGCCGGGGACGGATCGTCGCGCCTATTCGGCGGGCGCCACCGCAGGCTTCGGGGCGCGGCTGCCGGGCGTGCCGGGGATGTGCGCCCAGGCCGGGCGTTCGAACAGGAATTCGCCGACGCCGAACCGCTTCACGAGGAGATAGAGCGCAACCGGCGCCGCCACCGCCATCACCAGCACGGCGATGCTCAATTCGCTCGTTCCGGTGAGGATGCCGGTCTTCTGGGCGATGATGCGAACCGCCGACATGGGCAGCGTGAAGGCGAGATAGACGACGAGCGAATGCTCGCCCAGCCAGCGCAGCCAGCCGGTGTAGGGCAGCTTCATCAGGAGACAGCCGAGCGTGCAGAGCGCGACGGCGCCGAGAACGGCGAGCGCCAGATGAAGCGGCGGGAAGGCCGCCAGTCCCATATGCATCTCCATCGGGGCGGGATGTCCGTCCGGCCAGAAGACCAGGAAGGCTTCGAGCAGCGCCCAGAGCGCCAGGCCTGCCCAGGCAAGGACAGGGCGGAGGGCGGCCGCCTCGACGATGCGGAAGACATGGGGCGAGCCTGCATAGCCGATGTAGAAGAACACGAAATAGGCGCAGAACTGCACCACCGCGTAGCTTGGCGACTGGATCTGCGCCATCTGAAGTGCGGCAGCAACGACGATCACCAGCCAGTGCGGCAGCTTCGCCTGCCAGGCGAGCTTGGCGACCAGGCTGAACACGGCGAGCATGTAGATGAACCACAACACGCCATAGGGTTCGACGATGGCGATCGCGATGCCCGACAGCATGCCGGGGATGTCATGGGCCGCGATGCCGACCTTCAGTACATAGTCGATCGTCACCCAGACGGCGTAGAAATAGAGATAATGGACGACCCGCCGGTCCGCATAGCGGGCCCATTCGCGCTCGATCACCTGCGACAGGAAAAGGCCGGAGATCAGGAAGAATTCCGGCATGCGGAACGGCGTGGCGAAGCCGATCACATAGTGGAGCACGCCCACGCCGCCGGTGTATTTGCCGACATTGTAGGCCGCGTACATCATCACCACGAGGATGATCGACAGCCCCTTGGCGGCGTCGACCCAGTCATATCGGCGTCCTTGGCTCATATCCCGCAATCCGCATCTGATTGAACGCGGAATCTAGCGGGACATGGCGCAGACTGTGTTAAGCGAGAAGGTAAAGATGAAACTATCCGGCGGTTTAGTTAACTGGCGGGCTTGGGGGTCACGGCCATTTGATCACGATCGGACCCTGTTTGGTCACGATGACAGGTCGAACGCCTTCTGCGCTTCGGCCAGTTCGCGCAGTTCGAGGCGGCGCTCGATGCGGTCGAGCCGGTCCTCATGTCGGGCGAGCACGGCGTAGATATTCGAAATGTCGGTCTGGATAGAGATAATATGTCCGCGCATGGCATTGTGCCCTTGGCGCAGTTCATCGATTCCTGCCTCGATCTTGTCGAGGCGGAACTGGATGTTCTTTAGCACCTCATAGATCAATTCATTGGAGATCTCGGCCATCAGCGAGTCCCTGCAACTTCAGGTAAGCACTATAGCATAGTCCTCAATCACCGTATTCGCCAGCAGCTTCTCGCACATCGCCTTTAGGTCGGCCTGCGCCTTGGCCCTGTCCGAGCCGGCAAGTTCGAGGTCGAAGACCTTGCCCTGCCGCACCTGATCCACGCCGGCGAAGCCGAGCCCGGAAAGCGCATGCTCGATCGCCTTGCCCTGCGGGTCGAGCACGCCGGATTTGAGGGTGACGGTCACGCGGGCCTTGATCATGCGGAGATATTCTCGCTTGCTGCTTGTGTGTCCTTCGAGGCTCGCACCTCAGGATGAGGACCGTTTGCGCCTCTCAACCGTGAAGTTCAATGCTCCAGCCAGTCCCCTCGTGGTCTGGCCAAGGACGCAGCCTTCCTCATCCTGAGATGCGAGCCCGAAGGGCGAGCCTCGAAAGACGCAATCGAAGCTCAGTGCGGCTTGCCGCGGCCGTTCGGCGATGAGGAGACCAGAACCGGGCCCGTAGGGCGCGGCGGCTCGTTCTCGTTCATGATGCCGAGCCGGCGCGCCACTTCCTGATAGGCCTCGACCAGCCCGCCCATGTCGCGGCGGAAGCGGTCCTTGTCGAGCTTGTCCTGCGTGGCGACGTCCCACAGGCGGCAGGAATCCGGCGAAATCTCGTCGGCGACGACGATGCGCATCATGTCGCCCTCGTAGAGCCGGCCGCATTCGATCTTGAAATCGACCAGCTGGATGCCGACGCCGAGGAAAAGGCCCGACAGGAAGTCGTTGACGCGGATGGCCAGCGCCATGACGTCGTCGATCTCCTGCGGCGAGGCCCAGCCGAAGGCGGTGATGTGCTCTTCCGACACCATCGGATCGTCGAGCTGGTCGGCCTTGTAGTAGAATTCGATGATCGAGCGCGGCAGCACCGTGCCTTCCTCGATGCCGAGCCGCTTGGCGAGCGAACCGGCGGCGATGTTGCGGACCACGACCTCGAGCGGGATGATCTCGACTTCCTTGATCAACTGCTCGCGCATGTTCAGACGGCGGATGAAATGGGTCGGGATGCCCATCCGGTTCAGGTGGTTGAAGATGTGTTCTGAGATGCGGTTGTTGAGCACGCCTTTGCCGTCGACGATCTCGTGCTTTTTCTTGTTGAAGGCGGTGGCGTCGTCCTTGAAGAACTGCACCAGCGTTCCCGGCTCCGGACCCTCATAGAGAATCTTGGCCTTGCCTTCGTAGATGCGGCGGCGTCGGTTCATGGAGCGCTTCTCTGGGTTCGCGGCCGGGTCGATCGCACCGGCGGAAAGACGGCGCGGCAGCGGCCGTAGTTGCGGCTAATGAATGCCGGTCTCTATCGCAATAGCGGCGCTGGCTCAATCGCCAATCGGCCTAATCAACCGATTTGGGCTCCGTAAGATCCAAATGCCCCATGGAAGAGTGCGGCATCTTGACCCTATGGCGTCATTTTGGTTTCTGCGGCAAACGCCCATATAGGGGCGGCAAGTCGTTTCCGGTGCAGAGGGACCATCATGGCCAGCATGGATGATCGCGAGAAGGGCTTCGAGCGGAAGTTCGCGTTCGATGAGGAACTGCGCTTCAAGGCGACGGCGCGCCGCAACAAGCTCTTCGGACTGTGGGTCGCGGAGAAGCTCGGCAAGAGCGGCGCCGACGCCGAGGCCTATGCCAAGGCGGTCGTCATCGCCGATCTGGCGGAGGCTGGCGACCAGGACATCATCCGCAAGGTGCAGAAGGATCTCGACGGCGCCGGCATCTCGCTATCCGATGGTGAACTGAAGTTGCGCCTGATCGATCTGATGGCCGAGGCCCTGCGGCAGATCGAGACGTCGCGCGCCTGACCGCCGCGCCGCCTGTCGTTTATCGTCAGGCTTTTTGTTGGGCCACGGTCTTCCGGCGCATGCGTCCATCTGATTGAATGCCGCGGCATTCGATCAGGGACGGTATTCATGACACTTGCTCAGCGCCTCCGGGCCGGCGAAACCCTTTTCACGGCATGGTCGGGCGTTCCCGACTCCATGACCATCGAGACCGTGGCGCGTACCGGTTTCGAGGTGGTGACGCTCGACATGCAGCACGGCGCGCACCACGAGGACAGCGTCGCGCGCGGCATCCTGCCCATCCTGCAAGCGGAGAAGCACGCCGTGGTGCGCATTCCCGTGGGCCGCTTCGACATGGCGAGCCGCGCGCTCGATTTCGGCGCCGAGGCTATCATCGCGCCGATGATCAATTCGGCCGATGACGCCCGCTCTTTCGCCGCGGCGATGAAATATCCGCCGCTCGGCGAACGTTCCTGGGGCCCGACCTTCGGGCTGCCGAGACGCCAGAAAGCGCCCGACCTGAGTGCATGGCTGAAGAATTCCAACACGGACACGATCTCGTTCGCCATGATCGAGACCCGCCATGCGCTCGATGCGCTGGACGACATCCTGGAGGTGCCGGGGATCGACGCGATCTTCGTCGGACCCGGCGATTTCTCCATCGCGTGGACGAATGGCGGCCAGATCAACACCACGCTCGAGGACATGATGCCGGCGATCGAGCGCATCGGCAGACGCGCGCTTGATGCGGGCAAGCTGACGGCCATCTTCGCCGTCGATCCGGCCATTTCGGGACGCTATGTCGATATGGGCTATCGCCTGATCGCGCTCGGCAACGAAGCCGCCTACATGTCGCTTGGCGCCAGCGACCTGATCGGCCGCGCGCGTGCCTCGATGAAGAAATAGGCGGGGCGACCGCTACAGCCGCGACAGGAAATTGGCGAATGCCATGGAGCCTTCCGGCCATGGTCCGTAGCCGGCAGCATCGTCCAGATGGCCGGCCTCGCCCGCGTCGATGAAGAGCGATCCCCAGGCGGCGGCGATGTCCTCGGCGGTTTCGAACGCGCAGAAAGGATCGTTGCGGCTGGCGATGGTGATCGACGGAAAGGGCAGGGGGTCGCGCGGATAGGGCCCGAAAGTTTGCAGGTGCCGGGGACGGACGGCGCTGTTGGCCACGTCCGGCGGCGCGACGAAGAAGGCGCCGGCCACGGGCTTTTCGAATTCCCTGAGCCCTTGCACGGCAGTCGCGACGCCGAGCGAATGCGCGATGATGACGACCGGCTTCTCCGCTGCGTTGACGGCTTCCGCGAGCGTCCGCGTCCAGTCCTCGCGCACCGGCTTCGTCCATTCCGCCTGCACTACCCGGCGCCCGGTTGAAAGCTGCTTGCGCCAGCGGCTCATCCAGTGTTCGGGGCCTGAATCCTTCAAGCCGGAGACGAACAGGATATCGGTGTCCTTGACCTTCATGGCGCGCATGTAGGCCGCCTTCGCGATTGGCGCAACGGCCCGTTTGGCGGCAACGATGAACGGCTTGTTCGCTATCCCGCGGCTTGCAAGCGGACCCGGCCCGCACGATTTTCGTGGAAAGCCGGATTGGCCGGCGTTCTTTGGAGATTCCAGTGGTGGAAACGGTTCTGGACAAGCCGCCCTTCGCCGCGACGGCGCCGGTCAGCGTGGCGCGCGTCGGGCTCAAGGCGCGCGATGCGGATGCGCTCGCGCGTTACTACAGCGAGGTCGTCGGCCTCGCCGAGATCGCCCGCGCGCCGGGCCGCATCACGCTCGGCGCCGGCGGAAGACCGCTGCTCGAACTCGAAGCGACGCCGAGTGCCAGGCCGGACGACCCTCGCGGCGCCGGCCTCTTCCATACCGCGTTCCTGCTGCCGAGCCGCGCCGATCTGTCGCGGTGGGTGCGCCACGCCATCGCGAACCGGATCCCGATCGACGGCGCGTCGGACCATTTCGTCAGCGAGGCGATCTACCTTACCGATCCTGAGGGCAACGGCATCGAGATCTATGCCGACCGCCCCCACGAGAAATGGAAATGGAACGGCTCGGCGGTCGACATGGGCACGGTACGGCTCGACATCCCCAACCTCGTCAGGGAAGTCGGCGACGACGATGCCGGCTGGAAGGGCGCGCCGGAAAACAGCATCGTCGGTCACGTCCACCTGCGCGTCGGCAAGCCGGCCGAGGCCGAACGCTGGTGGCGCGAGAAGCTCGGCTTCGACGCGGTCGCGCATTACGGCGACGCGGCAGTGTTCCTCTCAACCGGCGGCTATCATCACCATATCGGCGCCAATTCCTGGCACAGTGCCGGCGCCGGCCGCCGCGATCCGGATCGGGCCGGCCTGGCTTGGGTGGAGTTGATGTCGAAGCGCGGCGAGGGCGACAAGACGCTCACCGACCCTTGGGGTACGGAAGTGAGGGTGGTGCCGGAAAAGGCCTAGTCGCCCGGCCTCTTCGGTGACGGAACGTGACCCCGGCCAGCCAGCAATCCCTCGACCGAAATATCCTCGTCTATCTCGGGCCAGTGAATACCTTCGCCACGGCCTATAAATCGCCAATTGCTGCGTTGGGAGGTCGTGGCATCGCGTAGGCGAGGATACCATTGAACCGGCACTGAAAGTTCACGTCCATCCTCGAGCGTAACCTGGAGCATTGTGTCCGAAACATGGACATCCACCGCAACGGGATCAACCGCGAGTGCCAAAATGGTCATTCCAAGCCTCCAGAAAGACATCTCTATATTGCATGACGAACGATCTGAGGACGGTCAACTCATGTGCGCGAAAGCGTCTTGATGTGGCGAGTTCCAACGGATCAAGCCAATATTTGGCGAGCTTCTCGCCGTATTCAACATGAATGTGGGGCGGTTCGCCGTTTTCCCGGCTGTAGAAGAAAAAGCGATAGCCGTCTATGGCAAGGACTGTCGGCATCGCTCCCTCGATTGAAATGCCTAACCAAACACCCGCTTGAAGATCGTATCGATGTGCTTCGTATGATAGCCGAGGTCGAACTTGTCGCGGATTTCCTTTTCCGACAGCGCGGCGCGCACTTCCTTGTCGGCGAGCAGTTCCTCAAGGAAATCCTTGCCTTGTTCCCACACCTTCATGGCGTTCCGCTGCACCAGATGGTAGGCGTCTTCCCGCGAGAGGCCCGCCTGCGTCAGCGCCAGCAGCACGCGCTGCGAATGCACCAGCCCGCGAAACCTGTTCAAATTGGCAAGCATGTTTTCGGGATAGACGACGAGCTTCTCGACCAAGCCGGTCAGCCGCGCCAGCGCGAAATCGAGCGTTATCGTCGCGTCCGGCCCGATCATGCGCTCGACCGAGGAATGCGAGATGTCGCGTTCGTGCCAGAGCGCCACGTCCTCCATCGCCGGCAGCGCGTAGGAGCGCACCATGCGCGAAAGGCCGGTCAGGTTCTCGCTCAAGACCGGGTTGCGCTTGTGCGGCATCGCCGAGGAGCCCTTCTGGCCGGGGGAAAAGTATTCCTCCGCCTCCAGCACCTCGGTGCGCTGCAGGTGGCGGATTTCCGTCGCCAGCCGCTCGACCGAGGAGGCGATGACGCCGAGCGTGGCGAAGAACATGGCGTGGCGGTCGCGCGGGATCACCTGGGTGGAGACGGGCTCCGGCTTCAGGCCGAGCTTCCTGGCCACATGCTCTTCGACATAGGGGTCGATATTGGCGAAGGTGCCGACGGCGCCGGAAATGGCGCACACCGCGATCTCCTCACGCGCCCTGACCAGCCGCTCCCGGCCGCGGGAGAACTCGGCATAGGCCTGCGCGAGCTTCACCCCGAAGGTCGTCGGCTCGGCGTGGATGCCGTGGCTGCGGCCGATGGTGATCGTGTCCTTGTGCTCGAAGGCGCGTTTCTTCAGCGCCGCCAGCAGCGCGTCGAGATCGGCAAGCAGGATGTCGCTCGCGTGGGTGAGTTGCACCGAGAGGCAGGTGTCCAGCACGTCGGACGAGGTCATGCCCTGGTGGATGAAGCGCGCGTCGGGCCCGACGAATTCGGCCAGATGCGTCAGGAAGGCGATGACGTCGTGCTTGGTCTCGCGCTCGATCTCGTCGATGCGGGCGACGTCGAACTTCGCCTTGCCGCCCTTTTCCCGGATCGTTCTCGCCGCTTCCTTCGGGATGATGCCGAGTTCGGCGAGCGCGTCGCAGGCATGCGCCTCGATCTCGAACCAGATGCGGAACCGGGTTTCGGGCGACCAGACGGCGACCATCTCCGGTCGCGAATAGCGGGGAATCATGACGGGCGGCCTTTTCGGCTGGCTGCTTGACGTGGCCTGCTACCAGAAATGGAGCGGCCGCTCAACGGCTGGACCAGACGGGCAGCTTGTCTCCGGCCGAAGGTGTCGCCGCGTAAACGCCGCGTGCGATGGCGCGCGCCATGGTGGCGCTGGCGGCCGCATACAGATCGATGGCGGCAACCGGGTCGGGCACGATGCCGCTCCCACCCGTCGCCAAAGCGAAGACGAGGTCGCCGTCGAACGGCGTATGGCTCGGCCACATGGCCCGGGCAAAGCCGTCATGCGAGGCGATGGCCAGCCGCTTGGCGGCCGCCTTGGTCAGCACCGCGTCGGTGGCGATGACGGCTATCGTCGTGTTCTCGATCGCGCTCGAGGGGCGGCGCTTGAGGGAGATGTCCTGCGTGTCGGCCGGCAGCGGCTGGGGCAGGCCCAGCCCCCCGAACTCCCCTTCGATTTCAAAAGGAGCGGCCCAGAAATGGCGGCTCTTCCCGATCGTGACCGAGCCGACCCCGTTGACGGCCGCCAGGGCGCCGATCGTGATGCCGTTGGCAAGCACCGTGGAGGCGGACCCCAGGCCGCCCTTGAGACCGGCGACGGTCGCGCCGGTTCCCGCTCCGACGCTCCCGAGCGAAAAGTCCGCCGCGGCATTCTTCGCCGCCTCGTAGCCAAGCTCGCGATAGGGGGAATAAAGCCCCCAGTCCTTGTCGCCGCCGTTGATGAGGTCGAACAGAATGGCCGTGGGCACCAGCGGCACGATATTGCCGAAGGCCTCGAACCCTATCCCGCGTTCGCGCAGGGCCGCCTGAACACCGGATGCCGCATCGAGCCCGAAGGCCGAGCCGCCCGAAAGGGTGATGGCGTGGATGCCTTCCACCAGGTTGTGCGCCTCCAGCAGGTCGGTTTCCCTCGTCCCGGGCGCACCGCCAAGCACCTGAACGCCAGCCACGGTCGGCTTGTCGCACAGCACAGTGGTAACGCCCGATTTGATCTTCCCGTCGTCGGCGTTGCCGACGAGGAGCCCGACAACGTCGGTGATGAGGTTTCTCGGTCCGGCCCGGAATGTCATTGCTCAGTGCGCTTCCACGAATGCGTTTCCATCCCATTCGTAGAGACGGTAGGGATTGCCGACCATATCGCCCTTGTCGTCGAAGCGGACAAGGCCGATGGCGGTCGCGAATTTAGTATTCTCGATATGGCTCTTGAAGCTCTGCGAGGGGTCTTCCGGCATAAGCGAGGCCGCCGCGATCTGCAGTGCTGCGTAACCGGGCAGGACATAGCCTTCCGGCACGACATCGGCCGCCTTCAACTGGGACAGCGCGATGAGGTCGTTCGTATCCGACCAGTCCGGCAGCCCGATCATCAGCGTACCGCTGGCCAGGGGTACGTCGCCCGGCGCGGCTCTCAGCGCCTCGCCGCCGGCAATCGTCAGCTTCAGCCCGAGCTTCGCCGCGTCTCGCCCGATGATGGCGATATCGGAGCGGTCGCCGCCGACGAAGACATATTCCGCGCCGGCCTTCTTCAGGCGGCCGACCAGGCCGATCTGGTTGTCCATCTGCGGACGGTAATTGTCCGTGAAGACCGGCTTCAGCCCGGCCTGCTCGGCGGCTAGGCGGAAATTCTCGGAAAGGTCGCGTCCGTAGATGGTGCCGTCGTCGATGATGGCGAAGAGCTTGTCGGCCCATCTTTTCGTCAGGATGTCGCCGACCGCCTTCGCTTCCTCGTCGTCGCGCGGCGCCAGCCGATAGACGGGCCAGCCGGTCTTGTAGCGCTTGTCGGTCAGGCTGTTGGCGCGCACGCCCGGCGTGATGACGGGGATGCGGGCTTCCTTCAGGATCGGCAGGGCCGCCTCGATCGCCTCCGTGCACAGGAAGCCGACCACCGCGCCGACCTTGGCGTCCACGAATTGCCGCGCCGCCCTGGAACCACCATCCGCGGTGCAGGCACTGTCGGCGGTCTCCAGCGTCACCGTCGCGCCCGCATAGTTCGCCGCCGCGGTCTCGACGCCTTCCCGGAGCTGTTCCCCGAGCGCGTGGGAAGGGCCGCTCAAGGGGGCGGCGAGTCCGATCGATATCCCGGCCGCCGCCGCCGTCGAGGCGATCGCGCCGAGCGAGCAGGCCGCGAGAAGAGCCAAGGCTGTTGGACGGATCGGCAAATTGCTTTCTCGGGCTGGGAACTTGCGCCTGTGTGCTGAGCACTTTCTCTAGATCGGCCTCGCGCGGCTGGCAACTCGCGGACGATCCCGCGATACCGATGCGTTACGCAGATCTCGCGTTGGAGCAGATGTCGCGTTGGACAAGCCGCAACTTCGATGGCGAAATGCCGTGGTTCGGACCCGCATCCCGATTTTGCCTTAATTTCTAGAGACGACAGGAATCGCGGAGCGGATTTTTCCCGCTCCGGCCAGATAGGGGGATATTCCGATGAAGACCAGGACAGTGGCGGCGCTCGTCGCCGCCTCGCTTGCCGCAGCCTGCACGACGACCGATCCTTACACGGGGCAGCCGAAGCTGTCGAACACGGCCGGCGGAGCGCTTCTGGGCGCAGCGGCGGGTGCCGGCGTCGGCCTTCTCGCCGGCGGCAACGACCGGCGCAACGCGCTCATCGGCGCCGGCATCGGCGCGCTCGCGGGCGGCGCGGTCGGCTCCTACATGGACAACCAGGAGGCGCAGCTCCGCGCCCAGTTGCAGGGCACCGGCGTCTCGGTGACGCGCGAGGGCAACCGCATCATCCTCAACATGCCTTCCAACGTCACCTTCCCGACCGACCAGGATTCGGTGCTGCCGGCCTTCTACCCGACGCTGAACGCGGTGGCGCTGGTGATGAACAAGTACAACCGGACCTTGGTCGACGTGAACGGTCACACCGATTCGACCGGCGGCGACCAGTACAATCTCGACCTGTCGCGGCGGCGCGCGGCGTCGGTCGCGAGCTATCTCGAGGCGCAGGGCGTCGACGGCCGCCGCTTCGCCGTCAACGGCTTCGGCAAGAGCGATCCCATCGCCTCCAACGCCACCGAGGCCGGCCGCGCCCAGAACCGCCGCGTCGAGATCTACCTGACGCCGATCACGTGAGGCGTCACCGACTTTTCTTCTCCCCGCGAATGTGAGAGGTGGTCGGCGCAATTGACCGGCGAGGGGTCGTCTCAGGTCAAAATCTCACAGCGCCCCGGCGATCCGCGCGGCCAGCCGCGCATTGTTCTCGACCAGCGCGATGTTGGTGGCGAGGCTCCTGCCGGCGGTGAGTTCGAGTATCTTCGAAAGCAGGTAGGGCGTCACGGCCTTGCCGCCGATGCCCTCGGCCTCCGCCACCTCCTGCGCAGCGGCGATATGGCCGGCCATCTCCTCCGCCGGGATCTCGTCCGCCTCCGGGACCGGATTGGCGACCAGCATCCCGCCGGCAATGCCGAGTGCAGCCCTCGTGCGGAAGAAGCCGGCGATCGCCTGCGGGCGGTCGAGCCTGAGCGGCGCGGCATAGGGAGAACTGCGCGACCAGAAGGCCGGCATCACGTCCGAGCCATAGGCCACTACCGGCACGCCGCGCGTCTCCAGCACTTCCAGGGTTTTCCCCACGTCGAGGATGGCCTTCGGCCCGGCCGAGACCACGATGACCGGCGTGCGCGCCAGTTCGTCGAGATCGGCGGAAATGTCGAAGCTTTTTTCCGCGCCCTTGTGGACGCCGCCGATGCCGCCGGTCGCGAAGACGGAGATGCCGGCCAGCGCCGCCGCGATCATGGTGGCGGCCACGGTGGTGCCGCCGGTCCGTTTCTCCGAGATGGCGAAGGCGAGGTCGGCACGGGAGAGCTTCATCGCGTTTTCCGTGCGGGCGAGCGCCTCGCGCTCTATGTCCGAAAGGCCGATCTTCAACCGGCCGCCGATCACCGCGATCGTCGCCGGCGTCGCTCCCTCCTCGCGGATGATCCGCTCGACCGCCGCCGCCATGTCCCGGTTCTCGGGATAGGGCATGCCATGCGTGATGATCGTGCTTTCAAGCGCCACGACCGGCGCGCCGGCGCCGAGCGCCCTGGCTACCGCCGGGTCGATGTCGGTGAAGGGGCGTGCGCTTTCGGGGATCATTTCGTTTTCCACTCCGGGGCGGAGGCTCATCCCACATCCCGTGCCTGAGGCACAAGGGCCAGTGCCTCGGCAAAGGCCCGACCGTCATAGGCGGAGATGACGCTGTCCGTCTCTATGGTGAGCAGGGCGGCGGCAAGTCCCTCGCGGACCGCTTCGCGCAACCCGCTTCCGTGCAGCAGCGCCGCCACGGTCGCTCCGGCGAGCGCATCGCCGGCGCCGGTCGAATCGGCCGTGCGGCGCGGGGAGGGCGGGTCGATGGCAAAGGCTCCGGCCGCATCGAAGGCCACGACGCTGTCCTTGCCCGCGCTTATCACGCCGGAAGCGAGGCCCGAGGCTGCGAGCGTCCGCGCCAGTCCCTCCGGATCGTCATCCGCTCTGCCGCCCGAAAGCGCCGCCGCCTCGCGCCGGTTCATGAACAGGCAGGCGATACGGGAGAGGATCGGCTTGAGGCGCACCGCCTTGGCGGGCGAAACGGCGACGGCGAAAAGAGGGTGCGCGCCCGCCAGTCCGGCCAGCCTGGCCAGCGCCGGCTCCGGCAGATTGGCGTCGCAAAGCACCGCGTCCGCTTCCGCGATCACGTCGCGGATCGCACGCCTGCCGATGAGCTTGGCGAAGGCGAGATCGTAGAGGCCCATGTCCGCCAGCCCCGCCACCACGTCGCCGTTCGCCTCGACAAAGGCGGTATAGCTTGGCGTCGCGCGATCGAGGAATGTGGCGGAAAGGTCGGCAATGCCGGCCTCGCGGACGGCGCGCGCCACCGCCTCGCCGGCCATGTCGCCGCCGCGCGTGGAAAGCAGCGTCCCGGCGCAGCCGCGCCCGACCGCGTTGCGCAGCGCGTTGAAGGCGCCGCCGCCTGCTTCCTCGCGCATGATGCCGGGATTGGACGCGCCCGCGACATAGGCGCCGCTGATGCGGCCGCGCCGGTCGATGTGGGCGCCGCCGGCGGCGAACAGTTTCGGCCTGGTCACGCGGGTCGAATCCTAGCGCGGCGCGACGGCATCGGCGAGGAGGGCCGAATCGGTCGCCCGGCCGCGCGAGCCGGCGGCCATAGGGCGCGGCCGCCGGAAGGGCGAAATGGGGAGCCGAAGCAAACGAAATAGGAACAAAATTGAAAAATCACATAAGGACAAAGACTTGATCCCTATTGCAAAACAGGAACAAAACAGGTACAGATAGAAAAGGGATCACACATTGCCCGGCCCTCATTGACGACCAAGGGGTAGTATATCATGGCTCAGAACATGTTGCGGCTTGTCGAGGACAATTCGGTGGATAAGACAAAGGCTCTGGACGCGGCGCTTTCCCAGATCGAGCGGGCGTTCGGCAAGGGCGCGATCATGCGGCTGGGGGCCAACGAGCAGGTGGTCGAGATCGAGACCATCTCCACCGGCTCGCTCGGCCTCGATATCGCGCTCGGCGTCGGCGGGCTGCCCAAGGGGCGCATCGTCGAGATCTACGGGCCGGAAAGCTCGGGCAAGACGACGCTGGCGCTGCACACGGTGGCCGAGGCGCAGAAGAAGGGCGGCATCTGCGCCTTCGTCGATGCCGAGCACGCGCTCGATCCGGTCTATGCGCGCAAGCTGGGCGTCGATCTGGAGAACCTCCTGATCTCGCAGCCCGATACGGGCGAGCAGGCGCTTGAGATCTGCGACACGCTGGTGCGTTCCGGCGCCATCGACGTGCTGGTGGTGGATTCGGTGGCGGCATTGACGCCGCGGGCCGAGATCGAGGGCGAGATGGGCGATTCGCTGCCGGGCCTGCAGGCGCGGCTGATGAGCCAGGCGCTGAGGAAGCTCACCGCCTCCATCTCGCGCTCCAATACCATGGTCATCTTCATCAACCAGATCCGCATGAAGATCGGCGTCATGTTCGGCTCGCCGGAGACGACGACCGGCGGCAACGCGCTGAAATTCTATGCCTCGGTCCGCCTCGACATCCGCCGCATCGGCTCGGTCAAGGACCGCGACGAGGTGGTCGGCAACCAGACCCGCGTCAAGGTCGTGAAGAACAAGCTCGCGCCGCCCTTCAAGCAGGTCGAGTTCGACATCATGTATGGCGAGGGCGTGTCGAAGACCGGCGAGTTGATCGACCTCGGCGTCAAGGCCGGCGTGATCGAGAAGTCGGGCGCCTGGTTCTCCTATAATTCGCAGCGGCTCGGGCAGGGGCGCGAAAATGCAAAGCTGTTCCTGCGCGACAATCCGGAACTCGCTCGCGAGGTCGAGACGGCGCTGCGCCAGAATGCCGGGCTGATCGCCGAGCAGTTCCTGGAGAATGGCGGCCCGGGCGATCTCGACGGTGACGTGGAAGCCGCCGGCTGAGCGCCTTTCCGCATTCGTTTCCCCTGTGACGGAACGCCGGCTTTCGAGCCGGCGTTCGCATTTGCGGGCGGCGGCGTGTGCGCGCTTGCGGTGTTTATGGCCGGAAGCTACAAGGCCTCACCAACTTCCCGGCGCATGTCCGGCAGTTCTTCAGAAGGCATGTTCATGAGTGGCGTCAACGAGATCCGGTCGGCATTCCTGGAGTATTTCGCGCGGAACGGTCACCAGATCGTGCCGTCGGGACCGCTCGTCCCGCGCAACGACCCGACGCTGATGTTCACCAATGCCGGCATGGTGCAGTTCAAGAACGTCTTCACGGGGCTGGAACAGCGCTCCTATTCGCGTGCCACGACCTCGCAGAAATGCGTTCGCGCCGGCGGCAAGCACAACGACCTCGACAATGTCGGCTATACGGCCCGCCACCACACTTTCTTCGAGATGCTCGGCAATTTCTCCTTCGGCGACTATTTCAAGGAGCTTGCCATCGAGCTTGCCTGGAAGCTGATCACGCGCGAGTTCGGCCTTGCCGAGGACCGGCTTCTCGTCACGGTTTACCACACCGACGATGCCGCTGCCGAACTTTGGAAGAAGATCGCCGGCCTGCCGGAAGGCCGCATCATCCGTATCCCGACCAGCGCCAATTTCTGGGCGATGGGCGATACCGGACCGTGCGGGCCCTGCTCGGAGATTTTCTACGACCATGGTGAGCATATTTCAGGCGGTCCTCCCGGCAGTCCCGACGAGGACGGCGATCGCTTCATCGAGATCTGGAACCTCGTCTTCATGCAGTTCGAGCAGGTGACGAAGGAGGAGCGGATCGACCTGCCGCGCCCCTCGATCGACACCGGCATGGGACTGGAGCGCATCGCCGCCGTGCTGCAGGGCGTGCACGACAATTACGACATCGATCTCTTCCGCGCGCTGATCCGCGCTTCCGAGGAAGCGACCGGCGTCAAGGCGGAGGGGAAGAACCGAGCCAGCCACCGCGTCATCGCGGACCACCTCAGGGCCTCGAGCTTCCTCATCGCCGACGGCGTCCTGCCCTCCAACGAAGGGCGCGGCTATGTACTGCGCCGCATCATGCGCCGCGCCATGCGCCACGCGCAGCTTCTCGGCGCGGCCGAGCCGCTGATGTGGCGTCTCGTCCCGGCGCTGCTGCGCGAGATGGGCCAGGCCTATCCGGAACTGGTGCGCGGCGAGGCGCTCATCACCGAGACGCTGAAGCTGGAGGAAACCCGTTTCCGCAAGACGCTGGCGCGCGGCCTCGGCCTGCTGTCCGAAGCCACCGAGGAGATGTCGAAGGGCGACAGCCTCGACGGCGAAACCGCTTTCAGGCTCTACGACACATACGGCTTTCCGCTCGACCTCACCCAGGACGCGCTGCGTCAGCGCGGCATCGGCGTCGACCTCGAGGGCTTCAACGCCGCGATGGAGCGGCAGAAGGCGGAAGCGCGGGCAAGCTGGGCCGGTTCGGGCGAGGCCAGGACAGATGCGATCTGGTTCACCGTGCGCGACCGGGTCGGTCCGACCGAGTTCCTCGGCTACGGGACGGAGAAGGCCGAAGGCGTGGTGACCGCGCTCGTCCGCGACGGCGCGCTCATCGACGAGGCAAGGGAAGGGGAGACGGTCGGCATCGTGGTCAACCAGACGCCTTTCTACGGCGAGTCCGGCGGCCAGGTCGGCGATACCGGCATGATGTATGGCGACCACCTCGTCATCGAGGTGACCGACACGCAGAAGCGCGGCGACGGCGTCTTCGTGCATACCGGGCTGGTCAAGGAAGGCACGGTCGGGACAGGCATCGCGGTCGAGATGGAGGTCGACCACGCCCGCCGCACGCGCCTGCGCTCGAACCATTCCGCCACGCATCTGATCCACGAGGCGTTGCGCGAGGTGCTCGGCACGCATGTGGCGCAGAAGGGTTCGCTCGTCGCGCCCGACCGGCTGCGCTTCGATTTCTCGCATCCGAAGCCGATCGCGCCGGAGGAACTGGAGCGCGTCGAGGACATGGCGAACGAGATCGTCGTGCAGAACAGCCCGGTCACGACGCGGCTGATGGCCGTCGACGATGCGATCGCGGAGGGCGCAATGGCGCTTTTCGGCGAGAAATACGGCGACGAGGTGCGCGTCGTATCGATGGGCATGGCCGAGCACGGCGAAAAGGCCGGGAAAGCCTATTCGGTCGAGCTCTGCGGCGGCACCCATGTGCGTTCGACCGGCGATATCGGCCTGATCCGCCTCGTCTCGGAAGGCGCGGTCGCGGCCGGCGTGCGCCGCATCGAGGCGCTGACCGGCGTCGATGCCAGACACCATCTCGACGAGCAGGAGCGGCGCGTGAAGGCGATGGCCGCCGCGCTGAAGGTCGGCCCGGCGGAGGCGCTTCCGCGCCTGGAGGCGCTGCTAGAGGAGCGGCGCAAGCTGGAGCGCGAGCTTGCCGACGCGCGCAGGAAGCTGGCGCTTGGGGGTGGGTCGCCGGGTGCCGCCAGCGAGGTCAAGGAGGTCGCGGGAACCAAGTTCCTAGGCAAGGTCGTCGAGGGCGTTTCCCCGCGTGACCTGAAGTCGCTCGCCGACGACGGCAAGAAGTCGCTCGGCTCCGGCGTGGTGGCCTTCGTCGGCGTCGGCGAAGACGGCAAGGCGAGCGTGGTCGTCGGCGTCACCGGCGACCTGGCGTCGAAATTCTCGGCCGTCGATCTCGTCCGCAAGGCCTCCGCCGCGCTCGGTGGGCAGGGCGGCGGCGGCCGGCCCGACATGGCCCAGGCCGGCGGCCCGGACGGGACGAAGGCCGCCGAAGCGCTCGAGAAAGTAGCCGAGGCGCTCGGCGCCTGACCGATCGCCGGTTGGCTGGTATGGTGCGTTCTCCGAGGCTCGCTCTTCGGGCTCGCACCTCAGGATGAAGGAGTCGGGGTTCGCTCTGCTCGCAACTTGGGGCGAGCGAGATGTGCACCTGCGTCACCTTATGATCGGGTGGCCTCGCAGGCCGGTTCGCATCGAAGTCCGATCCTTGAGGTTCCTTGCTCTTCAGGACGAGGGTCTTGGCACCGATCTATCTCGAACAATCCCGAGGTGCCCGCGAAGCGAACTCTGATCCCTCATCCTGAGGTGCGAGCGTAGCGAGCCTCGAAGGACGCACCAGCGAGTCGGTGCACAGAGTCGCTCAGCGCAAGGCAAGCTCGCGCGGCCTGTGCGGAAAATCGGGCGGCAGGATGTGGATTTCGCGGCGTTCCCTGTGGCTCATGGCGTTGAGGATCGCCAGCGCCGCGCTGACGCGCGGATCGGCGCGATGCCGCGAACGGGAGAAGAGCTCGGTGAAGAAATCCATTGCCGGACCCCATGCTTTCCTCCCGATTCGGACGTAACATAGTTGTTTGACCGCTATATTGCAGTGCAGCAAATGCATGGCTGCCTGCGGCCGAAAGGCGCGGGACGACCCGGCGGGTCGTTGCCCTGGGCAGAAGCCCTCCGATGGCGTGCCGTCGGGGTCATCTGCCCCTGTTGGATGACGCTTTGCCTTAGGAGCCGGATCGGATTTTCCTACCTTTTGGATGCACGCCATGTCTCAGCCCGTGAACTTTGTTGATCGAGGCCGCCGCTGGCCCGCGGGCGCGACACTCCTAAAATTGTCAGGATATTGAACGTCGACTTTCGCCCTGTCGAACGTCGACCGTCGAAGGACCACCGAGATGTACAGCGCAGGCAGGAATGTCTGCGGCATCTGGTTGGGAGGACAGCGCCGCGGAGTGATGGAACGGCCCGGAAAGCGGTCGTTCCGATACGGGTGCATACTGGGAACAGCAGTCGCCATCGTCGAAGCCGGTTCAGCCGGCGCCTTCGCGCATCAAGCGCCGTCGGGATGGACTTATCCCTGGGCGTGCTGCCACGACATGGACTGTCGCGAAGTGCAGTCGAGCAGCATCGGCGAGGAACCCAAAGGCTATGTCATCCGATCGACCGGCGAGGTCATCCCGATGACCGACAGCCGGATCAAGAATTCCCCGGACGGCGAATACCACTGGTGCTCCGTCGCCGGCCGGAATAACACCCGCACCATCTGCCTGTTCGTTCCACCGAAGGATTTCTGACGGGGCCACCGGTCATTCGATGCCGGGCGCGGGGTGTTCCGCGCCCCGGAGCGGCTGTTCGGGCATGCGTATCAGGAACAGGAAGGCGACGAAAACGCTCGCCGCGGCGGCATAGAAAATGATGGCGAATGGGGTCGAGGTGACGTCGGCTACGGCCATTCCCCCGCGGCCGAGCGGCAGGTCGTAGCCGAGCGCAATGGCGCCGAAGGCGGCCACTCCCATCGCGCCGCCAAGCGAGCGCATGAAGGTGATGAGGCCCGTGGCGACGCCGAGATGCGCGCGGTTCACCGCGTTCTGGACGGCCACGGTGCAGATCGGCAAGGTGGCGCCGCTGCCGATCCCCGCGGCCGTCGTCAGGAGTTCCACCGTCAGGACGGACGCATGGCCCGCCATGAAGCCGAGGGCCGCCAGGCAGGCCGCGCAGAAAAGCGCTCCTATGAGCGCGATGCGTTTGTAGTGCGTCACGTGCGAGACGAGCCGGCCGCTGCCCATGGCGCCGGCGACGGTGCCCAGCATCAGCCCGAGGAGCGCGGTGCCCGAATCCTCGACCGAGAGGTGCAGGAACAACTGCATGTAGATCGGCAGGTAAACCGACAGGCCGACGAAAACCGCCTGGGTGATGAAGGTCGTGATGGTGGCGTTCCTGACGATCGAATTCACCAGGATTTCGAGCGAGATCAGCGGCTCCGCGGCGTTCAGCAGCCAGCGGGACAATGCGATCCACAGGAGCAGGGAAAGGACCGCGAGGCCGACGATCGGCGCCGACAGCCATGGATAGGTGCTGCCGCCCCAGTTGAGCGCGAGGAGAAGCACGGCGGTTGCCGCCACGAGGAGAGCCGCGCCGGGCGCATCGACCTTGTGCTGCCGGGCAGCGATGCTGAGCTTCTTCAGCGGGTTGTTGAGGATCACCACGGCGAACGCGCCGAGCGGCAGGTTGATCCAGAAGATCAGCGACCAGTCGAGATGCCCGGCGAAATAGCCGCCGAGAAGCGGGCCGGCGATGCTGGCGACCGCCCATGTGCCGGAAATCCAGGCGGCATAGCCGGCCCGTTCGCGCGGCGGCACGAGGTCGCCGATGACGGTCTGGGTCAGCGCGAACAGGCCGCCGCCGCCGACGCCCTGGATGGCGCGGCCGACGATGAGCATGAACATGTTCACCGAAAGCGCGCTGACGACCGAGCCGGCGAGGAAGATCAGGATGGCCGCGTAGATGACGGGCCGGCGGCCATGGACGTCCGAGATCTTGCCATAGAGCGGCGCCATGGCCGTCGCCGTGAGCAGATATGCGGTGACGATCCACGGCAGGTATTCCGCATGGCCGAGCGCGCCGCCGATCGTCGGCAGGGCCGGCGCGACGATCGTCTGGTCGAGCGCGGCAAGCAGCATCGAAAGCAGGACGCCGCCGATGATGGCGTTCTTTTCCCGCTCACTGATCGGCGGCGCGACGAATCCGGCTGGCTGTGACGGCTGAACACGCTTGTCCATGTGGTCGGTCCTATGCGGTCCGCGCGCCTGCGGGCAGCAATGGCCGGACAGGCGAACACGGCGTCGCGAATCTCTGTCTGGCTGTGGACCCTGGTGAGGAACCTGGGCTTCGAACCCTGGTTGCCCAGGGCCGCCGGACTACCGACCGGCCTGCGTTTCCATCAACAGCGGGCGGGGGATACCAGATGGGGAGGGCAGTGTCGAGCCCGGACGCGGATAGTGGAGATGGTAGCCCGGCAATGAAATGTCTCGCTCGCCACCTTCTCCCTACTTCTCGGCAGCGAGGAGGGGCGCCAAGCCTTGCGGCGACTCCCCTGAAGGCCGCTTCGTCCGTTACAGCGGAATATTGTCGTGCTTCTTCCAGGGGTTCTGGAGATCCTTGTTGCGCAGCATGCGGAGCGCCCGCGCGACGCGCCGGCGGGTCGAATGCGGCATGATGACCTCGTCGACATAGCCGCGCTCTGCCGCCACGAAGGGCGACAGGAAGCGGTCTTCGTAGCCTTTCGTGTGAGCGGCGATCTTTTCGGCGTCGTCGATATCCTTGCGGTAAATGATCTCGACCGCGCCCTTGGCTCCCATCACGGCGATCTGCGCCGTCGGCCAGGCATAGTTGATGTCCCCTCGCAGATGCTTGGACGCCATCACGTCATAAGCCCCGCCGAAGGCCTTGCGGGTGATGAGGGTGATCTTCGGGACGGTCGCCTCGGCATACGCAAACAGGAGCTTGGCGCCGTGTTTGATCAATCCGCCATATTCCTGCGCGGTGCCCGGCAGGAAGCCCGGCACGTCGACGAAGGTGACGATCGGAATGTTGAAGCAGTCGCAGAACCGCACGAAGCGCGCCGCCTTGCGGCTTGCATCGCTGTCGAGCACGCCGGCGAGCACCATCGGCTGGTTGGCGACGAAGCCGACGGTGCGGCCCTCCACGCGGCCGAAGCCGGTGACGATGTTCCTTGCGAAGGAAGCCTGGATCTCGAAGAAGTCGCCTTCGTCGCAAGTCTTCAGGATCAGTTCCTTGATGTCGTAGGGCTTGTTGGCGTTGTCGGGTATGAGGAGGTCGAGCGATGGATCGTTTCCCGTCGCCGGCTGCGCGCAGTCGATTTCCGGCAGCTCGCCAGTATTCGAGGCGGGCAGGAAATCGATCAGCCGCCGCATCTGGAGCAGCGCCTCGACGTCATTGTCGTAGGCGCCGTCGGCGATGGACGATTTCGTCGTGTGGATCGAGGCGCCGCCGAGTTCCTCGGCCGTCACCGTCTCGTTGGTGACCGTCTTCACGACGTCCGGCCCGGTGACGAACATGTAGGAGGTGTCCCGCACCATGAAGATGAAATCGGTCATCGCCGGCGAATAGACGTCGCCGCCGGCGCACGGGCCCATGATGACGGAGATCTGCGGGATGACGCCGGAGGCGAGCACGTTGCGCTGGAAGATCTCGGCATAGCCGCCGAGCGCCGCCACGCCCTCCTGGATGCGCGCGCCGCCGGCATCGTAGAAGCCGATGATCGGCGCCCGGTTCTTCAGCGCCATCTCCTGCACCTTGATGACCTTCTCCGCATGGGCCTCCGAGAGCGAGCCGCCGAACACGGTGAAATCCTTGGCGAAGACGAACACCGTGCGGCCGTTGACCGTGCCCCAGCCGGTGACGACGCCGTCGCCGGCGATCTTTGTCTTCTCCATGCCGAAATCGGTGGAGCGGTGCTCGACGAACATGTCGAACTCCTCGAACGAACCCTGGTCGAGGAACACCTCGATGCGCTCGCGCGCGGTAAGCTTGCCGCGCCTGTGCTGTGCTTCGATGCGCGTCGTTCCGCCGCCCTTGCGGGCGATCTCCCGGCGACGCTCCAGTTCGGCCAGCACGTCCTTCATGGCGCTCTTCTCCCGGTAAATGGATGTGATTTCTGTTAGCACGTGGGCCGCCGCAAGCAAGATATCCGCATTGCTAATATCGTCGGCGCTCCGTATCAGCGGCTTCGATGTTTTCCCTCGTAGAAACTGTCCTCTTTGTCTTCGGTCTGGTGGCGCTCGGCTATGCGTGCGGCGTTTCCAGCTATTTGAAGCCGGCCGTCGGCGACGCCGTCTCGGAATTCGTGGTGCGGCTCGCCCTGCCTTTGCTTCTGTTCCGCACGATGGGCCAGGCTGATTTCCACGGCACCGCGCCATGGGCGCTGTGGGCGACCTATTTCTTCGCCGTCGCGGTCACCTGGATCGCCGGTCACATGACCGTCACGCGCGTTTTCGACCGCGACGCCGCCGCCGGAGTGGTCGGAGGCGTCTGCGCGGCCTTCTCCAATACCGTGCTGCTCGGCATCCCTTTCATGCTCGGGGTCTATGGCAGGAGCGGCGTGGAGATCCTTTCGCTCATCATCTCCGTCCACCTGATCGCGATGATGATCGCCTCGATCGTCCTTCTCGAGATTTTCGGAACCAGCGAAAAGATGCCCGGAAGGTGGCGCGAGATGGCGGTGGGCTTCGCCTCGAAGCTCCTGAGCAACCCGATCGTCATCGGTATCGCGGCGGGGCTCGTGTGGCGGTTTTCGGGGCTGGCGCTGCCCTCGCTCGCGCAGCGCTTCGTCGACGCGATCGCGGATACGGCCGGGCCGCTGGCGCTATTCGCGATGGGGCTCGGCTTCCGCAAGTTCGGCATCTCGGGCAACCTGCTGCCGTCGGTAGTGCTGTCGGCTTTGAAGCTGATGCTGATGCCCGCGGTCGCGCTGGCCGTCGCCTGGATGCTTGGCCTGCCGCCCCTGGCGGCGAAGGTGGCGGTCGCCACGGCCTCGATGCCGTCCGGCGTCAATTCCTACCTTATCGCGGTGCAGTTCCGCACCGGCGAGGCCCTGGCCTCGAGCCAGATGACGCTCGCCACGATCGCCGCCGTCGTGACGACCGTCTTCTGGCTGGCGATCGCACACGCAGTCTTCGGCTAGAGCCTTTCATGGCTAGATGGAAGCGTTCTGCCGGAGGGAATTCGAGCCTTGGCCTGCCCTCGGGCCGGCCAAGGGCCGGACCCGGGGGTCGAGGACTTCGGGGCAGGTCGTACCGGTGGTACGGCCAAGTCCGAAGGCTGAAGGATTTGGCCCGAATTCACCCGGCCCGTAGGGTTTCCCGCTGGCGGGCGCCCGCTTCGTCGGGCGGACTTGGCCGTACCACCGGTACGCCCCGCGCCGCCCTCCTGGCGGATCGCCTCGCCATCGGAGAAACAGAACTGCTTCTAGCTAACCATGAAAGGCTCTAGCGAAGCTCGGAAAGATAATGGACGTTTTCGGTCAGGCAGCGCGAGACGCGCAGCTCGACCGGGTTGCCTTCCAGGTCGAAGGCGACCCGGCTGATCCTCAGAAGTGGCGTGGCTTCCGCGCAGCCGAGCGCATCGGCGTCGGCGCTGGAGGCGGCGACGGCTTTCAGCTTCTCGCGGGCCCGCGCGATGGTGATGCCCCATTTCTCCGAATAGAGCCGATAGATGTTGTTGGGGATCGCGGGCAGGGCGTCGAAGCCGGCGAAGCGCGCGGCCGATAGCGAGATCGTCTCGGCGATCGCAGGCATTCCGCCGAGATCGCGGACGCGGGCGATGCGCCACACATGCGATCCCTCGGGGAGCGCAAGGCTTTCCCTTTCGGCCTCGGTCGCCTTTTCCCGCGACCAGTCGAGGATGCGCGAATCGGGAAAGGAGGCTTCGTCGCTGTCGGGCACGATGCGGAAATACTGGAAGAGGATCCGGCTTTCGGCAGGCTCGGCGACATAGGTGCCGCGCCCCTGGCGGCGGACCAGCAAATTCTCAGCCGTCATGCTGTCGAGCGCCTTGCGGATGGTGCCCTGGCTCACCCCGATCTCGCGCGCGAGGTCGGTCTCCGAAGGGATGATCTGGCCGGGCTGCCACGCGCCGTCGATCAGCCGCCGGATCAGGCTGTCCTTCACCTGGATGTAGAGCGGCCGGTAGCTGAACGTTACGCCCGCGCTCGTTTCCGCCATGCGGTCATCCCCTGCAAAACACGCAGTCAATCTACCTGCGCGCGATTGACTCCGCCAGAACCTATATCTTATGTCTTATATAAGACTGAACGGATTGGCAGCGAAAGGGCGAGGTCGGATGGCGATACCGCATGTTCTGGCACACGAGCACAAGGATAACGTCGCGGTGGTGGTCGTGGAAGGCGTCACCAAGGGCATGAAGCTGCTCGGCGTCGTCACCGCAGACGATTCGACCTTCGAGGTCGAGGCCAAATCCGACGTTCCGATCGGCCACAAGGTGGCATTGAAGAATCTCAAGAAGGACGACACCGCCATCAAGTATGGCGAGGACATCGGCCGCTTCGTCGCCGATGTGGAGAAGGGCGGCCACGTCCACGTGCATAATCTCAAGACCAAGCGCTGGTAGGGCCTTTCGGCCGCCGCGATCCTTCATTCATTTCCGGACAAAAGCCATGGCTTCGAAATATTCCAACCTGACCTTCAAGGGCTACCGGCGCGACAACGGCCGCGTCGGCGTGCGCAACCATGTCGTCATCCTGCCGGTCGACGACATTTCCAACGCCGCCTGCGAGGCGGTCGCCAACAACATCAAGGGCACGCTGGCGCTGCCGCATTCCTATGGACGGCTGCAGTTCGGCGCCGACCTCGACCTGCATTTCCGCACCATGATCGGCACCGGTGCAAATCCGAACGTCGCGGCGGCAATCGTCATCGGCATCGAGCCGGGCTGGACCAAGAAGATCGTCGACGGCATCGCCGAGACTGGCAAGCCGGTGACCGGCTTCTCGATCGAGAAGAACGGCGATCTCAAGACCATCATGGACGCCTCTCGCAAGGCGCAGGAATATGTCCAGTATGCTTCCGAGCTGCAGCGCGAGGAATGCCCGATCTCCGACATATGGGTCTCGACCAAATGCGGCGAGAGCGACACGACGACCGGCCTCGGTTCCTGCCCGACGGTCGGCAACATGTATGACAAGCTTTTGCCCGAGGGCATCTACGGCGTCTTCGGCGAGACTTCCGAGATCACCGGCGGCGAGCATATCGCCAAGGCGCGCGCCATCAATCCGGAGGTCGGCGAGCGCTGGTACCGGATGTGGAAGGCCTATCAGGACGACGTCATCGAGGCGAACAAGGTCGATGACCTTTCCGAATCGCAGCCGACCAAGGGCAACATCGAGGGCGGGCTGACGACTATCGAGGAGAAGGCGCTCGGCAATCTCGAGAAGATCGGCCGCACCTCGAAATATATCGATATCCTCGAGCCGGCGGAGCAGCCGAAATCCGGCAAGGGCCTTTATTTCATGGATTCGTCGTCGGCGGCCGCCGAATGCGTGACCCTGATGGCGGCGGGCGGCTATGTCGTCCACACCTTCCCGACCGGGCAGGGCAACATCGTCGGCAACCCGATCGTGCCGGTCATCAAGATCACCGCCAATCCGCGCACGCTGCGCACCATGAGCGAGCACATCGACGTCGACGTCACCGGCATCCTGCGGCGCGACATGACGATCGACCAGGCCGGGGACGCCCTGATCGAGATGATCGTGCGCACCGCGAACGGCCGGTTCACGGCGGCGGAATCCCTCGGCCATCGCGAGTTCGTCATGACCAAGCTTTATCGGAGCGCGTGACGTATTCAGTCGTTCTCGACATCCGGATAGCGGGGTTGCACTGCGCGGATCGTATTCTCCAGCTGCGACAGATGGTTCTCATAGATATCCCATAAGATCGCAGGATCCGTTTCGTGATAGCTATGACGAAGTATATTGCCCACCCCCGCGATCTTTCGCCACGGGACATTGTGATAAGCGGATTTCACCTCATCGGGAACATGCCGGGACGCTTCGCTGATGATTTCGAGCATGCGTTCGACCGCAGGCCGTTTCAGCCTGTGGTTGCGAAAGCTTTCGAACGTCTCCCCGTCAAGCGTCTCACGTATCCTGTTGATCTCCTCAAGCATGTCGAGAAGACGATGCGCGATTCGGCGGGAGGGGTTCATCCGAATACCGTCACGAGATCGCGGCTGATTTCGCGCCGAAAACGTGGCTTCATTCCGCTATGGTCCCCGACGACATTGGTTTCGACGCCCAGCGCCTCCGTTAGGTCAGGGCCAATGCCGAAGAAATCGAAGCCGGACGCGGCCGTAGGCCGTTCGTATTCGATCAGCAAATCCAGGTCGCTGTCCGGCCGCTCGTCGCCGCGGGCGCGCGAGCCGAATATCTGCATGCGCGTAATGCCCCGCGCGCGCAGTTCCGGCTCCATGGCCTTCAATTTCTCGATGATTTCCTCACGGGTCATGTCGGTGCCGGTCGTGATCCATTGACGTGAGGAATATAATCCAGCCGGCGGAATTTTGCGATATCGCCGGCCCGCAATGGAGCGAGCTTATCGATGCCTTCCATCCTCATCACCGAATTTATGGACGATGCCGCGGTCGCGCGGCTGAAGGCCAAATACGAGACCCGTTACGATCCCGGCCTGGTCGACAGGCCGGACGAACTGGCGGATGCGGTCAAGGATCTGGACGTGCTGATCGTGCGCAACCGCACGCAGGTGCGCGGCGCAGTGCTGGACGGCGCGGCGAAGCTGAAATGCGTCGGCCGTCTCGGCGTCGGGCTCGACAATATCGACGTGGAGGCTTGCAAGGCAAGGAAGGTCGCGGTCTATCCGGCGACCGGCGCCAACGACCTTTCCGTTGCCGAATATGTGATGACGGCGGCGCTGATGCTGCACCGCCGTGCCTGGCTTTCGACCGCCTCAGTCCTCGCCGGCGAATGGCCGCGTCAAAAGGCGGTCGGCAACGAGATCGCCGGCAAGACCATGGGTCTCGTCGGCCTCGGCTCGATTGCGCGCGAGGTCGCCTGGCGCGCCCAGGCCTATGGCATGCAGATCGTCGCCTTCGATCCCTACCTCGAAGCCGCGCATCCGGCCTGGCAACTCGCCCGCAACGTGTCGCTCGAGGGGCTCCTTGAAACCGCCGACGTGGTCAGCCTGCACGTTCCGTTGACCGAAAGTACGCGGCACATGATCGGCGGGCGCCAGTTCAAGACCATGCGGAAGGGCGCGGTCCTCATCAACGCCGCGCGCGGCGGCGTGGTCGACGAAGAGGCGCTCGCCGAAGCCCTGCGGAGCGGGGCAATCGGCGGCGCGGCGCTCGACGTCTTCGAGACCGAACCGCTGACGGCGGAAGCGGGGAAAAAGTTCGCCGGACTTGCCAATCTAGTGCTGACGCCTCACATCGCCGGGGTGACCGAGGAATCGAATGTGCGCGTCTCCAACCTGATAGCGGATCTGGTGATCGCACATCTGGAGAAGTCTTCATGAGCGAGATCAGGCTGCCGCCGGCCGACGCCGAAGCGCTGGTCGCGGCCGCGCTCGAGGCGTCGAACACGTCTGCCGAGAATGCGGCGTCCGTGGCGCGCGCGCTGGTCGGCGCCGAGCTTTGCGGGCAGGGCGGGCACGGCCTGCGCCGCGCGCCGGCCTATGCCGCGCAGGCGAAAGCGGGCAAGGTCAACGGCCGGATCGCGCCGGAAGTAAACCGCATCAGGCCGGGAACGATTTCGGTTGACGCCGGCTTCGGCTTCGCCTTCCCGGCATTGGAAACGGCGATCGAGGAACTTGCCGAAATCGCGCCTGCGCAAGGCATCGCCGCGGCCGGGATATTCCGTTCGCACCATGCCGGCGTGGCGGGCCTGACCGTCGAGGCGCTGGCTGAACGCGGTCTGGTGGCGCTCTTCTTCACCAATTCGCCGGGCGCCATGGCGCCCTGGGGCGGCAACCGGGCGCTCTTCGGCACCAACCCGATCGCCTTTGCCTGCCCTGCCGCCGAAGACGAGCCCGTGGTGGTGGACGTGTCGCTGTCGAAAGTGGCGCGCGGGAGGATCATGGCGGCCTCCCAGAAGGGCGAGGCTATCCCCGAAGGATGGGCCTTCGATGCCGCCGGAAAGCCCACGACCGAGCCCAACGCGGCGTTGGCCGGCACGATGGCGCCGCTCGGCGACGCCAAAGGCACCGCGCTGGCGCTGATGGTCGAGCTTCTTGCCGCCGGGCTCACCGGCGCCAACTATGCGCATGAGCAGACGAGTTTCTTCGACGACAAGGGGCCGCCGCCCGGCACCGGCCAGTTGCTGATCGCCATCGACCCCTCGGCATTCGGCCAGGGCGCGGTTGCCCGTTTCGCCGAAATGGCGCAGGCTGTCGCCGGAACCGAAGGCGCCCGCTTGCCGGGCGCCAGGCGGCGCGATATGCGTCGGCGGTTTCTTGAGGACGGCATCCCCGCCGACCCGAAACTCGTCGACGAGATCAGAAAAATAGGCGCCCGCTAGAGTTTCGCTCCGAGGCGCCGCGAAAGGAGGCTCTCATGCTTCAGAAAACCAGCCATTACATGCGTCAGGCCAACCTCATCGGTGGTGAATGGGTGCAGGCGGACTCCGGCGCCACCATCGACGTGATCAATCCGGCGACCGGCCTGAAGATCGGCACCGTGCCGAAAGCCGGCAAGGCCGAGACCCGCCGCGCCATCGAGGCGGCGGCGGAAGCCTTCAAATCCTGGCGCAAGACCTCGGCACTCGATCGCTCCAAGCTGCTGCACAAGCTCGCCGACGCGCTTCTGGACAACCAGGATTCGCTCGCCGAGCTGCTCACCATGGAGCAGGGCAAGTCGCTGACCGAATCGAAGGGCGAGATCGGCTCCTCGGCCGGCTACATCCGCTGGTTCGCGGAGGAGGGCCGCCGTACCTATGGCGACATCGTGCCGTCGCCCTGGGCCGACCGGCGCATCCTCATCAACCGCGAGCCCGTCGGCGTCATCGGCGCGATCACGCCTTGGAACTTCCCGTCCTCGATGCTGGCCCGCAAGATCGGGCCGGCGCTCGCCGCCGGCTGCACGGCCGTGGTGAAGCCCGCCTCGCAGACCCCCTATTCGGGCCTCGCCTGGGGCGCGCTCTGCGAGGAGATCGGCATCCCGAAGGGCGTCGTCAACATCGTGACGGGATCGGCCGGCGAGATCGGCGACGAGATCTGCGAGAACCCGATCGTGCGCAAGATCACCTTCACCGGCTCGACCGAGGTCGGCAAGATATTGCTGCGGAAGGCGGCCGAAACGGTCAAGAAGGTCTCGATGGAACTCGGCGGTAACGCGCCGTTCCTCGTCTTCGACGATGCCGATCTCGACCGCGCGGTCGCCGGCGCGATCGCCGCCAAATACCGCAATTCCGGCCAGACCTGCGTGTGCACGAACCGCTTCTACGTGCAGGCCGGCATCCACGACAAATTCGTCGAAAAGCTCGCCGAGGCGAGCCGCAAGCTCAAGGTCGGCGCCGGGCTCGAGGAAGGCACCCAGCAGGGCCCGCTGATCGATGAACGCGCGGTGGAGAAGGTCGAGGAATTCATCGAGGATGCGAAGGCCAAGGGCGGCAAGGTCGTCGCCGGCGGCAAGCGCCATGCGCTCGGCGGCACCTTCTTCGAGCCGACCGTGATCGCCGGTGCCACGCCCGAGATGCGCTTCACCGAGGAGGAGATCTTCGGGCCCGTCGCGCCGGTCTATCGCTTCGAGAAGGAGGAGGACGCCGTCGCGCTCGCCAACGACACGATCTACGGGCTTGCCTGCTATTTCTACACGGGCGATCTCGGCCGTGCCTTCCGCGTCATGGAGGGGCTGAAATACGGCCTCGTCGGCGTCAACGAGGGTGTCATCACCACGCCCGAGGCGCCGTTCGGCGGCATGAAGGAATCCGGCCTCGGCCGCGAGGGCGGCCACCAGGGCATCGACGACTATCTCGACACCAAATATGTCTGCATCGGCGGACTGGGGCTCTGAATCGACGATGGGCGAGGGGGGTGAAGTCTTCGGCACCGCGGCCGATGGCACGGCGGTGCACCGCATACGGATCAAGGGCGGCGGCCTCTCGGCCGCCATCCTCACCTACGGGGCCGTGCTCCAGGATCTGCGCCTCGAAGGCCACGACGCGCCGCTGGTGCTCGGCTTCGATACGTTCGAGAACTATCTCGGCCATTCGCCCTATTTCGGCGCGGTCGTCGGCCGCTATGCCAACAGGCTGCGCGGCGGGCGTTTCACCATCGACGGCGTGCGCTACCAGGCCGACACCAATTTCCTCGGCAAGCATCTGCTGCATGGGGGCTCGGCCGGCGCCGGCAAGCGCGTCTGGAGGATCGGCGCAATAGGGGCCGACTTCGCTACGCTCCGTCTCACCGATCCCGACGGCTGGATGGGCTTTCCCGGCACGCTGGAGGTTGCTGCGACCTATCGGCTCAAGGCCGGCGGCATCCTTCAGCTCGACCTGGAAGCGACGACGGATCAGCCGACGCTCTGCAATTTCTCCCACCATTCCTATTTCAATCTCGACGACGGCGGCTCCGGCGATATTCTTGGCCATCGGATGATGCTGAACGCCGGCGCCTACCTGCCCGTCGATGACGAGCTGATCCCGACCGGCGTCGTGCAGCCGGTCGAGAACACGCCCTTCGACTTCCGTCAAGCCCGCCCGGTCCGCCGTCCCGGCGATACGGTCGAGTACGATCACAATTTCTGCCTGGCTTCGCAGCGCGGGCCGCTCAGGCAGGCGGCGTGGGCGCAGGCGGCGCGCTCCGGCGTGGAGATGGAATGCTGGACGACGGAGCCGGGCATCCAGTTCTATGCCGGCCACAAGGTGGCGCGCGATGTGCCCGGCCTTGGCCGCCGCATGTACAAGGCCAATGCCGGCTTCTGCCTGGAAGGACAGGTCTGGCCCGACGCGCCGAACCGCCCCTATTTCCCGCAGGCGTTGCTTCGTCCCGGCGAGACATCCCGCCAGGTGACGCAGTATCGGTTCAGGCTGGGCTAGCTCAAAGCTGACGGCAGGACGACGTCGCATACGATAGATCGGCGACCACGAAGAAGTCCCGACTTGATCCGACCACCGGCACGGCGTGGGCGACCATCGTGGAGGGTTCGTCCGACGCTGCGCCCGGGAGGTTCCTCCCTGGGCAAGTGCGCCGCCTGCGATCGCAAGAACGTGATGACGGGCTTCGAGCGTCAACGCGATGATAGGCTTTGAGCGGCGATGTTCTTCCATGTGCCCTCGTTGCCCGGTTCTATCTGGCGCAGCCATTTTACCTTGGGTTAATCGCCGCTCGATTTTCAGCGCTTGCCGCCTTGTCAAACGCGTGCCTTAATACCTTTGTAGAAGAAGACTGGCAGCCGGATGTGATCAGTCGAGGGAGGCAACCGTGCCATTTCGAGCAATGGTGCAGGACGGCGCCTTGGCACCTGAAGACGTGGAATTTCTTCAAGCGATCTATGATGCGGCGGTAGAGAGGGTCACCGATCTGGATGACCGCACCAAGCATGATGCGGTCAACACGCTCCTCAATTTCTATCGGGCTGGAGAACGGGATCGGGGGAAACTGATCGCCAGGGTGACGCTCGATTTACAGCGGACCGCCAGATGACGGGGAACCATTCTCGGAATGGGGCATTATGAGCCCTCAAGGGCTCCCTACATGAAATACGTTGCACAGAAGATCAGCGAACTTCGCCGATACATTGCCGCAAGCGATGTCCGTGGCGAGCTGGAGGAAACGGACAACCTCCTTGCGGTCACGCTGGAGGAGCTAAGGCGGAAAATTGCTCGAAAGGATGATGCCGGTCGGCAAGGATCGCCGATTGCTCATCCATCGCTTTCCGGTGCTGATTGAGTCTGCCGGGGCCCGATGATCACGCGGCCGAGCGCCGGAACTAGAACTTGCGTCGTCGATATGCCGCTAAGGCCTCCAAGAAAGCCTTGGCGCCGGCATCACATTTGTGCCGAGAGGGACCGTTCGCGCCGAGAACGATTTCTGCGTCCTTAAGAGACAGGCCATACTTCTCTGCAAATTCCTCGACCCGGTAGGGTGTCTCGGACGGATCGACGCTATCGCCAGCGTCTAGATCAGCACCGATCTTTCGGTTCGCTCGCATGGGATGAACCTACTTCGATTGGTCGAAGCGCGCCCTAAAATTTGACACACCAGGCTTCTCCCAGGGATCAGCATGTCGATATATTCGATCGATCCGTCCAGGGGCTTGCCACACCGCCAACGCAACGATGCCCGCGTGGCCCCAAGCTCCCGCCCGTAGTCCCGCTGAGATTCCGTCCGCGGTTCTTTTTTATTGCGAGCAACTTGGACTTGTGGCTCTATTCGGCTGCGTAGTAGTCGGGGGTTTGAAAATGGGTATGATCGTCACTGAAAAGAAGCCCTATGTGCGTCCTGTTCTGGCGCGTCGGGAAAAACTCAACGAAGTGACCGCCGTCACTCTCGCGTCGGGCAAGACTGTCGATTAACGATTCTTCGTCCTTCTCTTCTTTCGGCGTCGCGCGTCTGTTCTAGCCCGCGGGCTTCCGGCGGCCCTTTCCGGGTGAATGGCCGGATCATGTGGTAAGTGCGCTACAGCTTTGAGTAGAGGATGTTGTATACTCTTTAGCCGTTCAATCGGGCGGCTTCCATGAAACAGCTTCTTCTTTCAACCGTGATCTTCTTCGGTCTCGGCGCGACCGCTTTCGCGGCGGACGCGATCTCCGCCATGCCTCCAGCCGGGTTTACCTGGACAGGCGGATACGTTGGTCTTCAAGCCGGATATGGCTGGGGCCGGAGCCATCATTTTACGCAGAGGACGCCTGATTCGACACCGAAATTCACGATCGACGGTGCGTTGGGCGGTGTCACGGCCGGCTACAACTATCAGATCAACAACTGGGTAGTCGGCGCGGAGGCAGATTTTTCAGCCGCCGATATCAAAGGCTCTGTCGACAGCGCTCCCGGCTGGGGCTGCACTGCAACCGGATGCCGTACGAAGGTGGACTGGTTCGGCACTGTTCGGGCTCGTGCCGGCTACGCATTCGATCGTACGTTACCCTATGTAACGGGCGGTCTCGCCTACGGTCATATCAAGGGGTACATCGAGGGTGATCCCGTCTATAACGGCGAGGACACGCGCGCAGGCTGGACCGTTGGCGCCGGCGTCGAACATGCCTTCACCGATCACCTTACGGCAAAGATCGAATATCTCTATGTGGATCTGGGCAAGACGGACATAGAGAACTTCGGCGTGTTTTACGGCCAGGGCTACGCCGACGCGAAATTCAGTATGATCAGGGTCGGCCTGAACTACGAGTTCAGATGACGGAACCGGCGGCGGGTGCTGTCGGCGGCCTGAACCCCTGGCTTTACCCGGCAAAGGCTGCGCGCAACACCTCGAAGGGTGCCAGCGCGCCGCGCACCCGCACCACCGCCGAGGCGACGCGGTGGGCGCGCGCCACGGCAGCTTCCGGCCGATCGCCGAGCAGGCGGGCGGCGAGATAGGAGCCATTGAAGCTGTCGCCGGCGCCTGTGGTGTCGACGGGCTCCGTCGCCACGGCCGGGAAAAGCCGGCCTTTTCCCTTGCCGAACATCAGCGCCGGTGCGGCGCCATCCTTCACCACGATCTCGCCGACGCCGGCCTCTTCGATGCGTCGCGCCGTCGCTTCCATCGAGGCGTCGCCGTAGAGCGCCTGTTCGTCCGGAAAGGTCGGCAGCGCGATATCGGTGAGCGCCAGGGCCTCGGAGAAGGACAGGCGCGCCACTTCTTCGGACAGCCACAGCCGCGGCCGGTAATTCGGATCGAAGGCGACAAGCGTGCCCCTGCCGCGTGCCTCTCTCAGCGCCTCGAGCAACACGGCCCGCGCTTCCTGGGCCAGGATCGCGAGCGTGATGCCCGAGAAATAGGCGAGGGACCGTCCCGCAAGGCTCTCGGCCAGTGCCGACGGGTCGCTTGCAAGCTGCCGCGCCGCCGCGTCCGAGCGCCAATATGTGAAGGAGCGCTCGGCACCCGTCAGCGTGATCGCGTAGAGGCCGGGCCGGGCGCCCGCGATGACCGGACTCCTGGCAATGCCGATGCCGTTCTCAGCCATAAAGGTGCGCTGGCCCGTGGAGAACGGATCGTCGCCGAAGGCTGTGACGTAGTCCGTCGCCGCGCCGGCGGGCAGCAGCGCGCGCATCGTCCACAGCGTGTTGAACGTATCGCCGGCGAAGCCCATGCGCCAGGCGTCCGCGCCGCTGCCGGAAAGCTCCAGCATGCACTCGCCGATCGATGCCACGCTTGGCCCCATCCGCCGCCTCCCATTCAAAGCGGAATGGCTCTACACTTTCGCCCGCCGCATGGCCATGCTGTCGGCGCGGGATTCAGAACGGGGCAATCGGGTGATCCGCAACTCTTTCCACACTCGGCGGCCGTCGGTGATGCCGCAGCGACGTATGGGCGGCAGTGTGCTCACAGGGAAATTCAAATGAGCAGGCGTCTCCTGATCGTGCTCGTTGCCATAGCGATCCTGGCGATTGCGGGCTGGCAGTTGGCGATGCGCATGTTCATGGCCGCGCCGGGCGATCTCGATCTCTCGCTTTCCAAGAAGAGCGAAAACGGGCTCTATGCCGTCTCGCTGGCCCCGGAGCAGGCGCCGATCAGGGAGGGGCCGTTGGAAAGCTTCATCCTGACGGTGAAGATGGCGAACGGCCAACCGGTGGAGGTCTCCCGGATCGAGATCGCGGGCGGCATGCCACGACATGGACACGGCCTGCCGACCGAGCCTAGGGTGACCGCCGCTCTCGGGGACGGCAGATACCGGATCGAGGGCTTCAAATTCACGATGGCCGGCTGGTGGCAGATCCGCTTCACCATCGAGGCGCCGCCGGGCCGGGACGAAGCGGACTTCAACATCGTTCTCTGACCGTGAAACGCTGGCTTCCACTTCTGCTTGTTCCGGTCGTCGCGGGCGGCTTGCTGGCCGTTTCCCGTCGCGGCGAGGACAGCTTCACCGTCGCCGAGAAGAAGACGATCGCGTCGCTGGCTTTGACCGCGCTGCCGAAGCTCCAGCCCGACCCGAGCAACCGGTATGGCGACGATCCGGCGGCCGCCGCGCTCGGCGCCACGCTCTTCTTCGACGTGCGCATGAGCGGCAAGGGCAACGTTTCCTGCTCGACTTGCCACAAGCTGGAGCGCCAGTTCCAGGACGACCTGCCGCGCGGCCACGGCGTCGCCGACACCGACCGGCGCACCATGCCGCTTGCGGGGGTGGCCTATAATTCCTGGTTTTTCTGGGACGGACATCGCGACAGCCTATGGTCGCAGGCGATCACGCCCATGGAGGACGCGCGCGAGCATGGCGGCGACCGCGCCTTCTACGCGCATTTCATGCAGAGGGAATTCGGCGAGCGCTACGACCGCATCTTCGGGCCGCTGCCCGATCTCTCTTCCGTGCCGGAACATGCCGGTCCGCTCGGCACGCCCGCCGAGCAGGCCGCCTGGAGAGGCATGACGCCTGAACAGCAGGACGGCGTCAATCGCGTGCTCGCCAATATCGGCAAGGCCATCGAGGCCTTCGAGCGCTCAATCATGCCGGAACAGACGCGCTTCGACCGCTTCGCCAGCGCGATTGCGGCCGGCACGGCGCCGGGCAAGGACGCGGCCTTTTCCGAACTGGAGATCGAGGGGCTGAAACTCTTCATCGGCAGCGCCAATTGCTCGACCTGCCACAACGGACCGCGTTTCACCGACGGCCAGTTCCACAATACCGGAATTCCGCCGGTGGCGTCGCTGCCGCCGGACCATGGCCGCGCGGAGGGCGTGAAACTGGTCGAGGCGGACCGTTTCAACTGCCTCGGCAGGTATAGCGACGCCAGGGCGGGGGATTGCGGCGAGTTGCGCTTCATGGCGAAGTCGGGGAAGGGGCTCGAGCGCGCCTTCAAGACGCCCTCGCTGCGCGGCGTGGCGGGGCGTCCGCCCTACATGCATGCCGGCCAGATCGCCACGCTGGAAGATGCCGTCGCGCACTATGCGAATGCGCCGGCCGAGCCGAAGGACGGCTCGGAGCTTCACGCCATCACGTTGACGGATCGCGGTCGCATGGCGCTGGTGGCGTTCCTCAAGACGCTGGGCGGCTAGCGACGTAACGGAATCAGCGCCCGGACCTTCGGGTCGCGCAGATAGAGCCCGCCCCAGATCATCAGGCCGAGATAGACGCCGAAGAGGATGTGGGTGAAAAGCGGGTTCTCGATCCTCAGGTGCGTCTCTATCGCGCCGCCCATATACGCGGTGAGCAGGATCGCGCCGAGCACCGAAGTCCGCGGGATCGCGTAAAGGATCGTTGATACAAGCGTCAGCACGCCGAGCAGCCGCGCAAAGTCGATCGTGGCGGGAATGCCGATCTGGGCTGCGGTGTCGATCACGATCTTGAGCGGGATCAACTTCATCGTGCCGTCGAAGAGCAAAAAGAGGATGACAAGGCCGCTGAGGATCCGTCCGCACCATAGAGCGCCCTTTGAGACCTCACGGTTTTCGAAATGCGATTTCATGATATCCCTCCTGAGGTATCCCGACATTTGTCAGGCTTCGTTCCAGGGACGGATGGCGGACAATGCCGCCTACGGAATTAGCAAAATTTCACGAAGCAGCCTTCGCTTCCGCGCCTTCCTTCTGCAGCCGGTCGAGCTGGAGGCGGATATGCGCCGCTTCCGCCGGCGTGTTGGCGAGCGAGATCGCCCTGCCGAAGGCTTCGCAAGCCTCGCGCCCTCGGCCGCTCTGCATCAGAAGCGCCCCGCGCGCGCCATAGAAATAGAAGTAGCCGCCGAGCTTCTCGGCGAGCGGCTCGATCAGGGCGAGCGCCGCCTCCGGCCCCTCGATCTTGGAAACGGCCACCGCCCGGTTGAGGGTGACTACCGGCGAGGGCGACATCTGCTCCAGCGCGCTGTAGAGCTTTTCGATGCTCGTCCAGTCGGTATTCCCGGCCGTCGCGGCGCGGGCGTGCACGGCCGCGATCGCCGCCTGTATCTGGTACGGGCCGGGCTGCCGGTGACGCACCGCCTTGTCGATCAGCGCCAGCCCCTCGGCGATCATCGCCCGGTTCCAGCGGGACCGGTCCTGGTCTTCCAGCAGGATGATCTGGCCGTTGGCGTCGAAGCGCGCTGCGGCGCGCGAATGCTGCAGGAGCAGGAGCGCGGTCAGCCCCATGATCTCCGGGTCGGTCGGAAAGAGCCTGAGCAGCAGCCGCGCCAGCCTGATCGCCTCTTCCGAGAGCGGCGCGCGCATGTCCGTCGTCTCGCCGCCCGCCGAATAACCCTCGTTGAAGACGAGGTAGATCATCGCGGCGACCAGCCTGACACGCTCGGCGCGCTCCGGCGCGCCCGGCGCCTCGAAGGGCACGTCGGCCTTGGCGATGCGTGCCTTGGCGCGCGTGATGCGCTGCTCCATGGCGCTCTCGCCGACGAGGAAGGCGCGGGCGATCTGCTTGACCGAAAGGCCGGAGACGATGCGCAACGCCAGCGCGATCTGCTGCGTCGCCGGAAGCTCGGGATGGCAGCAGATGAAGAGGAGCCTCAGAACATCGTCGCGGTAGTCCGCGTTGTCCAGCCGCTCGGCCATCTCGCTTTCGAGGTCGTCGAGATCGGAAAGCTTGTCTTCGTCCGGCAGTTCCGTCTGTCTGCTCAATCGCCGTATCTGGTCGATGCCGCTATTCCTGCCGACGAAGATCAGCCAGGCGGTCGGGTCGCGCGGTGGCCCGTTCTTCGGCCAGTTCTTCAGCGCCCTGAGGCAGGCCTCCTGGAACGCCTCCTCCGCCGTGTCGAGGTCGCGGAAATAGCGCAGCAGCGCGGCGACGGCCTGCGGCCGGGCGGCGGAAAGGGCGGCGTCGATCCAGCGTATGTCGGCCATCAATCCACGACTTTCATGCGACTTGGGCGATAGATCCTGACGGGGCGGATTTCATAGCTGCCCGGTCCCGGATTGGCCTTGGCGAGGTCGCGCGCGAAGTCGAGGGCTTCGTCCAGCGTCTCGCAATCCGCCATGTAGAAGCCGAGAAGCTGCTCCTTGGTCTCGGCAAAAGGACCGTCGATGACGAGCGGCTCGCCGACGCTCTTGCGAAGCGTCGTCGCCGAGGTCGTCGGCAGAAGCCGAGCCACCGGCCCCATCCGGTTCTTCGCCGCCATCCCGTCCTGCACGACGGCAAGGCGCGCCATGCAGGCATCGTCTTCTTCCCTGGTCCAGGCTCCGACGGCGTTCTCGTCGTTGTAGCAGAGCACGGCATAGAGCATCGCTTGTGTTCCTTCTTCATGATGACGAACGGCGGACGGCCGCGCCGACAGGAGCGCGCACCATCATTCCGGCTTTTTTGGACGTCGGCGGCGCCGGCCGGCGGATATCAGATCCAGCGGCGGACGCGCTTGCAATAGTCGCGGTACTTCTTGCCGAAGCGCTGGTCGAGATGCGGCTCCTCCCGCTCGATGGCGAGTTTCTGCGTCAGGAAGGCCGCGACGATGGCGAGAATGATGAACCACGGCATGCCTGCCGCCAGCCCGATGCCGATCATGAAAAGCGTATTGCCGAGATAGATCGGGTTGCGCGAGATGGAATAGGGGCCGTTCTGGACCAGGCTCTGCGCCGGCCGGTCGAGCCGGACGGTGGTCTTGGCGCGATGCAGCGTGTGGATCGCCGTCATCACCATGGCCACCGCCGCGACGCCGAGCGCGATGCCGGCGACGAGCAGCATGCCCGCGAGCGGTTCGCCGAGCCATGGCAGCGGGACGACCCAGGAAAGCGCGACGCCGGCCAGGATCGCCGCGAGATAGAGTATCGGCGGCCAAGGGAAATGGATCGGTCCCCTTTCGACGACGCTCATTGGCCACTGCCCTCCTTGCCCTGCGGGGCGAGGTCGTCGTCCGTCTGCTCCGTGCATTGCAGGGCCAAATTCTGCAGCCTGTCGCGCATCGCCTCGTCCTCCCTCTTGGAGAACAGGGCGCCGAGTTGGCCTCCCGCCTCCAGACGATCCAGCATGCAGCTACAATAGCGCGTGCAGAAATCCCTGTCGCGGCTGTTCGTGCATTGCTGCTCGCATGCCTCGGTGAAGCGGGCCTCGGGCGGGATGACGGGTGCGGGCAGGATCTGCGAATAAAGCCAGACCGAGCCGAACAGGATCGGCTGGTGCAGGAGATAGAAGGCGAGGCTGTGCCGTCCGGCGAAGGTGAGCGGCCGTGCCCAGCGCCCCGGATCCCAGCCGGCCAGCGCGTCGAGGAGGCCGTAGCGCCGCGCAAGCCTTGTGCAGGCGATGCCGGCGAGCACCGGCGCGAACCAGGGGAAGACCGGGACATAGTCGTTCGAGTGCGGGTCGATCGTGGAGAGGCCGAGCCACCACCATTGCGGCGGGTCGAAGAAGGGCGAGCGGAGATAGTATGGCGCGGCAACGATCGCCGCTGCGATGAGGAGCGACAGCAGCGCCGGCACGCGCAGGAAGGCGAGCCCGAGCAGGCTCGCCAGCGCGATCTCGTGCAGGATACCGAAGAAGATGAAGGCGTCCGGCGTCACGTACAGCGTGACGAGCGTGATCGCGGCCGCGGCTACGACGATCATGGCGAAACGCTTCCAGAATGCCGGCCAGCGTATGCCGTTGCGGTTGGCGAGCACCAGGCTGACGCCGACGAGGAAAAGGAAGCTGGAGGCGATGCAGCGGGCGAAGAGCCGCCAGCCGCCATGCTCCGTCAGGCCCGGCGTCAGGTAGCCGAAATTCTCGAGGTCCCAGGTGAAGTGGAAGATCGCCATCGCGACGAGCGCCAGGGCGCGGGCGATATCGATCGCTTCGATGCGGCGGGACGGTCGGGCGGGCTCTTGCACTGGACGCCTTTCGGGGTACATGCGTTGTTTGCAGGGGTTGCGCCTGCCGCGCAAGCGTCGGCCGTCGCCAATTCAGGGGAGAATCGCATGCACAGCATTTCCGCCAATGGCGCCGAAATTCCGGCGCTCGGCCTCGGCACCTGGACGCTCAAGGGCGCGAAATGCACCGAAATGGTGGCCGAGGCGCTGGAGATCGGCTACCGCCACGTCGACACGGCTAGCGCCTATGACAACGAGGAAGCCGTTGGCGCAGGCATCAGGACGTCGGGCGTTCCGCGTGGCGCCGTCTTCCTTACCACCAAGGTTTGGCATGCAGACCTCGCGCCGCGCGATTTCAGGCGCTCGGCCGAGGCCAGCCTGAAGCGCCTCGGGACCGGTTATCTCGATCTTCTGCTGATCCACTGGCCGAGCCAGCGTGTCCCGCTCGCCGACACGATCGGCGCGCTGAACGAGGCGCGCGCCGCCGGCCTGACGCGGCATATCGGCGTCTCGAATTTTCCGACCGAGCTCCTGGCCGAAGCGATCCGCCTTTCCGATGCGCCGCTCGTCGCCGATCAGGTCGAGTACCATCCCTATCTCGACCAGTCCAAGGTGCACGCGGCCTGCCGCGCCGCCGGCATGGCGATGGTGTCCTACTGCCCGCTGCACCGGGGCGGGGAGCTTCTGTCCGAGAAGCCGGTCCTCGATGCGGCGAAGGCGCACGGCAGGACGTCGGGGCAGATCGTGCTGCGCTGGCATGTCCAGCAGGAGGGCGTCGTGGCGATCCCGCGCACAACCAAAAATGAGCGCCTGAAGGAGAATATCGACATTTTCGATTTCTCCCTGTCGGATGCCGAAATGGCGGCGATCTCGGCCCTTTCGCGGGCCGGCAGCCGGCTCTGCAGTTTCGGCTTCTCGCCGGCGTGGGACGAATAGGATCAACTGAATTCGAGAGCGAGGCGGAGAGGGGAGCGATCTCATACCCGGTCATGCCGATCGACGAAGCGACAAAGTTGCTAACCCATCGCGCCCGCTTCGCTTTCCGGCTTGCCCAGGTCGATTTCCTGCTATCCGAATCCCCGGAAGGAAGGCACATCTTCCAGGGCCGACATTCCCGGGATCTTCATGGCGACGCAGGTACAGCACCCGATCTGGCTCCCGGCCGTGCCGCGACGGGGCGCCCGCACCTTCGCCGCGCTCTATGCGGTCGAATCCTTCGCCCGCGCCTCCATCTCCAGCGTCATACCGATCCAGGCCTACGATCTCCTGCGCAACGAGCAGGAGGTCTCGCTCCTCTATACGCTGGTGGCCTTGCTCGGCCTGTCGGTGACGCTCTCCATGCCGCTCCTGATCGAGCGTTTCGCCAGGCGCTGGGTCTATACCGCCGGCGCCTCGGGCCTGATCATCGGTTCGGCCTTCCTCGTGACGCAGACATTGCCGGGCCAGATGCTCGGCATGCTTTTCCGCGTCATGGGCGCCAGCGCGCTTTCCATCACCCTCAACCTCTACATCATGGACTACATCCGCAAGACCGAGTTCATGCAGTCCGAATCGCTGCGCATGGCGTGGTCGACGCTCGCCTGGACCTGTGGCCCCTTCCTTGGCGTCTATCTGTATACGCGCTTCGGCCTGTTTGCGGCGCATGGGGTGGTGGCGCTGTTCGCCACGATCCTGCTGGCGCTTTTCTGGTATTTCCGGCTCGGCGACAACGCCCTGATTCGTCCGGGGAAGATGCAGCCGCAGAACCCGCTCAGGAATGTACGCCGCTTCGTCAGCCAGCCGAGGCTCAGGCTCGCCTGGGTCATCGCCTTCGGCCGCTCCTGCTTCTGGTCAACCTTCTTCGTCTATGTGCCGATCCTCATGGTGGCGACCGGCGAGGGCAAGCTCATCGGCGGCCTGTTCGTATCGGCGGGCAACTTGTTGCTCTTTTTCGCTCTTTTCTGGGGCCGTGCTGGCCGCCGCTTCGGTGCACGCCGCACCATCGCATTCGCCTTCCTGATGCTGGCGTTCTTTCTTTTCGCGGCGGCGGCCGCCGGCGAGGCGCATCCACTTTGGGCCGGCTCGTTCCTGCTTTGCTGCGCCCTTTTCGTCATCGCCGTCGATGCGCTGGGCTCCACCGTCTATATGCGCGCCGTGCGCATACGCGAGCGGCCGCAGATGACGGCTGTCTATCGCACCTATATCGACCTGTCGGACCTCACGCCGCCGCTCGTCTATTCGATCGTGCTCGCCTTCACCGGGCTCGGCGGCGTCTTCGCGACCCTCGGCGTCTTCGTCGGGGTCTGCTGCTGGCTTACCTGGCGCTACGTGCCGAGGACAATGTGACGCCGGCGGTCCCGGCTTCTATGGCCTCGATGAGACCGGCAAGCTGGCCGAGATCGTCGATGCGCCGGAAGCGCGGCTCCTCGGCGGGCTCGGGCACGTGCTCGAGCACCCAGGTCAATTCATGCGGGACGTAGACGCCCCAGGCGCCCGCACGGATTGCCGGCACAACGTCGGATTTTAGCGAATTGCCCACCATCATGCCCTTTTCCGCGCCATGGGCATGGCGCGAGAACACCCGCTGGTAGGTGGACCGGCTCTTGTCGCTGACGATCTCCACCGCGTCGAACAGATCGCCCAGACCGGAAGCGGCGAGCTTGCGCTCCTGGTCGAAGAGGTCGCCCTTGGTGACGAGGATGAGCCGGTAGTCGCCGGCGAGCTTTTCAAGCGTCTCGCGTGCTTTCGGGAGCGTCTCGACCGGATGCACCAGCATCTCGCGCCCGGCATCGAGCACCTGGCCGATGACATTCGCGGGGATTTTGCCGTCCGTCACCTCGATCGCCGTCTCGATCATCGAGAGCGTAAAGCCCTTTATGCCGAAGCCGTAGCGCGAAAGGTTGCGCTTCTCCGCTTCCAGCAGCCTCGCCGTCAGATGCTCGTGGTCGGCATAGTCGCGGAGAAGCTCGGCGAAGCGCTCTTCCGTCAGCCGGAAGAACTGCTCGTTCTGCCAGAGCGTGTCGTCGGCGTCGAAGCCTATCGCCGTGAGGGAAGCCATGCCGCGCTTATCGCGCGCCTCGGTCGCCGCTGGCAAGCGCGGCCGCGACTAGTGCACCGCCGGCTGGCCGTGGATCGCGAGTTCCGCCAGATCGACGAGGATCGCAAGGAACACGCCGGCACCGGTGATCGCCGCGCCGACGAAGAAGGCGCGGTTCGCCTTTTCGAAGATGTGAGGCTTGAGCGAATCGATCTTCAACAGCAGCCAGAGCGCCCGGAACTGGATGACGATGCCGATGGCGAGTGCCAGCACCGGCGGCGCGTTCCACAATCGCCAGGGCAGGGGATTGGCGCCCCATTGCGCCAGGAAACCGAGCGAGAAGGAAAGGACGATGCCGACGACGGTCAGCGTGCCGTTGCGGAAGAGCGTCTCGACGAGCTGTTCATTGTCGTTATGAAGGTCCATGCGCCGCCTCCCATTTTATGCGAGCCCACGGCTTGCCGCCCGGTTCGCGCGACGGCACGATTAGAACGACGCCGCACTGATTTTTGCAATCGGGAATCGCCCGGCGGTCAGGGGCGGCCCCCTCCGCCTCGTCATCCACGGGCAAGCGCAGCGAAGCGGAGCGCGACCCGAGAATCCATGCCCGTGAAAGCGGGGCAGCGTGGCGAGGTCCAGAACGAGCGCGCGTTCTGCAACGTGGGCGGACGGCCGCGCTGCTCCGGCATGGATCCTCGGGTCTCCGCAGTTCGCTTTCGCTCCCGCTCCGCCCAAGGATGACGAAGGTGGAGGAGCCGGCGCGAAGATGGCACCCACCGGCGTCATCCTGGAAGGTCGCCCGAACACAGGGAGGGCGATCCGTCCTCGCGGCCGTCCGTCTTCCCGAAAATGCCCTTGCCACTCCGCCTCCTCAGGAGTTAGAAGAGCCGTACCGTAACGTACGGTACGGAATTCGGACAACGCCATGGACATGGACCGGCTTACCACCCGGCAGAGAGACGTGCTCGACGCGGCGCTGGCGCTCCTGATGGAGGCCGGCGACGGCCTCACCATGACCGGCGTCGCCCGGCGCGCGAGCTGCTCGAAGGAGACGCTCTACAAATGGTTCGGCGACCGCGACGGGCTTTTGACCGCGACGGTGCAATGGCAGGCCTCGAAAGTCCGCGTCGAGCCGGTTGATCCCGACAGGCTGGATATTGCCGGCCTGACCGCCGCCTTGACGGGTTTCGCCGCCGACTGGCTGCGCGTCGTCTCAAGCCAAACCTCGATCGCGCTCAATCGGCTCGCGATTGCCCATGCCGGCTCGGACAAGCCCGGCCTCGGCGCGATCGTGCTCGAAAACGGCCGCTTCGCCCTTGCGCGGCGGCTGAAGCCGGTGCTTGAAGCGGGACGGAAGAAGGGCCTGCTCGCCTTCGACGATGCGGAGCCGGCCTTCCGGACATTTTTCGGCCTGGTGGCGCGGGACGTGCAGACGCGGCTGCTGCTGGGCGACCGGCTGAAATTGACCGAAGCGGAGATCGCCGGCGACGCCGCCGACGCAACACAGCAATTTCTCGCCCTTTATGGAAAAGGCGACAGGAAAAAACCCGAAAACTGAGTCCACTCGAAAGGAAGGAATGACCATGCGTGTCTATTATGATCGCGACGCCGATCTCAATCTCATCAAGGGCCGAAAGGTCGTCGTCATCGGCTATGGCAGCCAGGGCCGGGCGCATGCGCTCAACCTGAAGGATTCCGGCGTCAAGGAAGTCGCGGTCGCGCTGCGTCCGGGCTCGGCCACGGCCAAGAAGGCCGAGGCCGACGGGCTGAAGGTGATGACGGTGGCGGACGCCGCGAAATGGGCCGATCTGATGATGATGGCGACGCCTGATGAACTCCAGGCAGACATCTATCGCAACGAGATCGCGCCGAACATCCGCGACGGCGCCGCTATCGCCTTCGCGCATGGCCTCAACGTCCATTTCGGCCTGATCGAGCCGAAACCGACCGTCGACGTGCTGATGGTGGCGCCGAAGGGCCCCGGCCATACGGTGCGCTCGGAATACCAGCGCGGCGGCGGCGTGCCCTGCCTGGTGGCAGTGCACCAGGACGCGTCGGGCAACGCGCTCGACCTCGGCCTCTCCTATGCTTCGGCGATCGGCGGCGGCCGCTCGGGCGTCATCGAGACGACCTTCCGGGAGGAATGCGAGACCGACCTCTTCGGCGAGCAGGTGGTGCTCTGCGGCGGTCTGGTCGAATTGATCCGCGCCGGCTTCGAGACGCTGGTCGAGGCCGGCTACGCGCCCGAAATGGCCTATTTTGAGTGCCTGCACGAGGTGAAGCTGATCGTCGACCTGATCTACGAGGGCGGCATCGCCAACATGAACTACTCGATCTCCAACACGGCCGAGTGGGGCGAATACGTCTCCGGGCCGCGCATCATCACGCCCGAGACCAAGGCCGAGATGAAGCGCGTGCTGAAGGACATACAGACCGGCCGCTTCACGTCGGAATGGATGCAGGAGTTCCGTTCCGGCCTGTCGCGTTTCAAGGCGACGCGCCGCCTGAACGACAGCCACCAGATCGAGGAGGTCGGCGAGAAGCTGCGCGGCATGATGCCGTGGATCTCCAAGAACAAGCTGGTCGACAAGGCGAAGAACTGAGCCGATCTGCGGTCTTGCCGCCTGCGCGTCCTCGGCAAAGCCATATGGACGCGTAGGCGTCGGTTTTGTCACGATCGGCTGGCGTGTGGTAGAGTAGTCGGCATGAACAGAAACGATGCCATTGCAAGACTTCTCCAAACCGCAGACGCCGTTCGCGGCATGGGGCGACTGCGCTTTATCTGTTCGGATCGACGGTTCGTGATGAAGCGCAGTCTGCCAGCGATGTGGACGTTTTCATCGACTACGATCCCGATGGGCGCTTTTCGCTGCTCGATCTGGTCGGCATCAAGCAACTCCTGGAAGAGGAGCTTGCCATGGAGGTCGACATCACGACCCGCAGCAGTCTCCACCCGATGCTGCGGGCCGACATCGAACAATCGGCAATTCGCGTTTTCTGATGGCGAAACGGAAAGTCACGCCGGTCCTGGCCGAAATTCGAGAAGCTATTCAGGGCATCGAGACCCATACCGCAGGCAAGTCTCTGGCCGATTTTCAAAAAGATTGGCTGTTGCGTTTGGCGATTCAACGAGCTCTCGAGATCATCTCCGAGGCGGCGCGACATATTCCCGATGAGCTGTTGGGCCATGCCCCTGACGTTCCGTGGAAAAGAATCCGTGGCATCGGCAATATCCTGCGGCACGAATACCACAAGATTGCCGACGATGTGATTTGGACCGTCGTTGTCGAAAGCATTGCTCCCCCCAAAGAAGGCGTCGAGATCATCAGCCAACACATTCCGACGGAGTAGGCGACGGTGAGGCGTGAGTCGCGGCCCGTTTGCGCCATGTCGCAAACAGGCTGCAACCGCGCCACACCGATCTATAGTTTTCCGGCAGTTTGAATCCGGAGCAGCGGGCAATGGCGGAATTTCCGAAAAAAGCGAGAGTGGTCATCATCGGTCTCGGCGGCATCGTCGGCGCGTCGGTGGCGCACCATCTCGTCGAGCGCGGCTGGGACGACATCGTCGGCATCGACAAGTCCGGCATCCCGACCGATATCGGCTCGACCGCCCACGCATCGGATTTCTGCTACGCCACCAGCCATGATTTCCTGTCCTGCTGGACAACGCTGTATTCCATCGATTTCTACGAGAAGCTCGGCCACTATGCCCGCGTCGGCGGGCTGGAGGTGGCGCGCGTCGGCGACGACGCCCGCATGGACGAGATCAGGCGAAAGGTCACGTCCGGCAAAGCGTTCGGCACGCGGGCCCGCCTGATCGAGCCGGCCGAGATCAAGAGGAAATTCCCGCTCCTCGAGGAAGACAAGGTGCAGGGCGGCCTGTGGGATCCGGATGCCGGCCTCGTCGTCCCGCGCTCGCAGACTGTCGCCGGCGAACTGATCGACCGAGCAGAGAAAGCCGGCAAGCTGAAAGCCTTCGCCAACACGCCGGCCAGGTCGCTCCTCATCGAGAACGGCCGCATCAAGGGCGTGGTCACCGACCGCGGCACGGTCGAAGCCGACTACGTTATCGTCTGCGCCGGCCTCTGGGGGCGGCTTATCGCCGAGATGGCGGGCGAGGATCTTCCGGTCATGCCGGTCGACCATCCGCTGACCTTCTTCGGCCCCTATACGGAATTCGCCGGCACCGGCAAGGACATCGGCTACCCCCTTCTGCGCGACCAGGGCAACTCAGCCTACATGCGCGACACTGGCGACCCGACCACTTCGGAAGGCGGCATGATCGAGTGGGGCTATTACGAGGAGACGAACCCGCGCCTCGTCCATCCGCGCGAACTGCTGGAGAAGGAGCAGGCGCGGCTGTCGCCCTCGCAGCGCGACCTCGACATGGAACAGATTTTTGCGCCGCTGGAGAAGGCGATCGAACTGACGCCCATCCTCGGCGAACTCGGCTATGACGAGCGCCGCTCCTTCAACGGCCTGCTGCAGGTGACCGCCGACGGTGGCCCCTCGATCGGCGAGAGCCAGAAGGTGAGGGGCCTCTGGTACGCCGTCGCCATCTGGGTGAAGGATGCTCCCGGCATGGCCAAGCTCGTCGCCGACTGGATTACGGACGGCCGCACGCCGGTCGACCACGCCCGCATCGACTATTCCCGCTTCTATCCGCATCAGACGGAGGAGAAGTTCGTGGAGGGTCGCTGCGGCGAGGCGGCGCAGAAGATCTACAATCCCGCCGTCCATCCGCGCGAACCCTACGCGACCGGCCGCAACATCCGCCGCTCGCCCTTCTACGAGCGCGAGAAGGAGCTCGGCGGCTATTTCATGGAACTCGGCGGCTGGGAGCGCGCCCACGGCTACGCCGCCAACGAGCATCTGCTCCAAAAATACGGCAACCGCGTCCCGGTGCGCGAGAACGAATGGGACAACCGCCATTTCTGGCGCGTCTCCAACGCCGAGCACTTGGCGATGAGCGAGGATTGCGGCATCGTCAACCTGTCGCATTTCTACATGTTCGAGGTCTCAGGCCCCGACCATGTCGCGCTGATGGAGTGGCTTTGCGCCGCGCGCATCGGCGGGGATGCCAATATCGGCAAGGGCATCTACACGCATTTCCTCGACGACGAGGGCATGGTGCGCGCCGATCTGACGGTGATCCGCCTGGCCGACCGTTGCCGCGTCATCGACGGCGCCGATGCCGGCCCGCGCGATTTCAACTATGTGAAGCGCGTCGCGGAGGACAAGGGCTTCGACGTGATCGTCACCGACGTGACGGACAAATACGTCACCATCGGCTGCTGGGGGCCGAACGCGCGTGCCACCCTTCAGAAGGTGGTGGAGGACCCTAAAGGTCTGGAGCAGGAAAATTTTCCCTTTGCCGCCATCAAGCAGATCAGGATCGCCGGCAAGGACGTGATGGCCTTCCGCATCTCCTATGTCGGCGAGCAGGGCTGGGAACTGCACATGCGCTACGAGGACGGGCTGGCCGTCTGGGACGCGCTGCGCTCGACGGGCGTCATGCCCTTCGGCGTCGAGACCTATGCCAATACGCGCCGCATGGAGAAGAGCCTCAGGCTCCAGAACGCCGATCTCCTGACGGAATACAACCTTTACGAGGCGGACCTTGCCCGTCCGAAGGTCAAGGAAGCGGATTTCCGCGGCAAGGCGAAGCATGTCGAGTACCGCGCCCGCGAGCACCAGCCGGCGATGTTGTGCACGCTGGTGATGACAAGGAACACGGACAAGAACGGCGTCGCCCGCTATCCGGTCGGCATCATGCCGGTGATGGACCCCGATACGGGCGAAACGCTGGTGGACGAGTTCGGCCGCCGCTCCTACACGACTTCCGTCGCCTATGGGCCGACGCTCGGCAGGAACATCGCGCTCGCCTACCTGCCCTGGGCCTGGTGCCAGGAAGGCCGCAAGCTGGAGATCGAGTATTTCGGCGAGACTTATCCCGTCGAGGTGGCCGCCGTCGGCTACAAGCCGCTCTACGATCCGGAGAATCTGAAGCCGCGAAGCTGAAGCTTTGCCGTGCGTCCTTCGAGGCTCCGCTTTGCGGAGCACCTCCGGATGAGGGAGATAGGCGCCAACGATCCCTGCACGACTTTGGCGGTGCCGGCCTTGAATTCGAGGTGCTCCGGGCCTGGGATGACGGGCGCCTGCTTCTCTCATCCTGAGGTGCGAACGAAGTGAGCTTCGAAGGGCCCACCCCATTTCCGCCCGCTCGTCGCGAAAATGTGAAAAGCAGGTTGGGAAATCGCGGGCGCTTTTTTGTTCACGGTCTGCGTTTTTCCCCTATCCTCTGTCCCCATGTCTTCGCATCCGGCGGCATGGGGGGCATTTGTGGTCGGGCTGGTGCTCGGCCTGGCCGGGTTTTCTCATTCAGCCGCCGCTGCTGCTCCTCCCGCCAAAAGCGCGCCCGACAAGAACTCCGTCGATGTCCAGCTTGTCCTCGCCGTCGATGTCTCCCTTTCGATGTCGCCGGACGAACTGGAGATCCAGCGCAAGGGCTATGCCACCGCGATGGCGGACCAGCGGGTCATCGACGCCATAACCGACGGCACCTATGGTCGCATCGCCGTAACCTATGTCGAATGGGCCGGCGTGCAGACCCAGCGCATCATCGTGCCCTGGACCTTCATCGCGAACCGCGCCGAGGCCGAGGCCTTCGCGGCCAGGCTGACGGAGGAAATCCCGCAATCGGCGCGGCGCACTTCGATCTCCGGCGGCCTGGGCTTCTCGGCCGACCTCATCGCCGAAAGCGGGTTCCATGCGGTGAAGCGTGTCATCGACGTCTCCGGGGACGGCCCCAACAATGACGGACCCCCCATCAGGGGAGTGCGCGACCGGATCGTCGCGCAGGGGATCGTCATCAACGGGCTGCCGCTGATGACCAATGGCGGCTGGACCAGCGCCTTCGACGTGCCCGATCTCGACAAGTACTACCAGAATTGCGTGATCGGCGGCCCCAGCGCCTTCATGTTCCCGGTCACGAGCTGGGAGCAGTTTCCCGAAGCCGTCCGCCGCAAGCTCGTCATGGAACTTGCGGGCGATCCGCAGCGCCTGCCGCTGGTGAAGGCTGCGGCCGAGCCCGAATATGACTGCATGATCGGCGAGAAGAGATGGAACAGCCGGTCCTGGAATCTCAACTCCCCATAGGGCTTTGCGGCGCGGCGCCTGACCGCGACGCTGCAATTTGCAGCCAGTTGACAAGGTTCGCGGCGGTTGTACGACTAGGCGCCTCATCGTTTGAGTAAAGGGGAACCTACGTGAAAAAGACAATAATGTTCGCCGCCGCGCTGCTGGCCTCGGCGGCGCTTTCCGCGCCGGCATCGGCCGATACGAAACTCGCCCTGGGCATGAGCGGCTGGACCGGCTTTGCGCCGCTGACGCTCGCCAAGGAGGCCGGGATTTTCAAGAAGAACGGGCTCGACGTGACGCTGGAGAAAGTGCCGCAGGCGAGCCGTCCGCTCGCCATCGCCAGCGGCTCGCTGCAATGCGCCGCCACCACGGTCGAGACCTGGATGGTGTGGAACGCCAGCGGCGTCACCACCAAGCAGATCTTCCAGCTCGACAAGTCCTACGGGGCCGACGGCCTTGTGGTGCGCAACGACATCAAGACGGTCGCCGACCTGAAAGGAAAGACGGTCGCCGCTTCCGCACCGGGCACCTCTCCCTATTTCCTGCTTGCCTGGATATTGAACAAGAACGGGCTCTCGCCGAAAGACGTCAAGGTGGTCAACATGGAGCCGGACGCGGCGGCGCAGGCCTTCCTCGCCGGCCAGAACGACGCGGCCTCCACCTACGAGCCGTTCCTGTCGTCGGTGCGCGACAAGCCCGATGTGGGTCACATCCTTGCCACCACGCTCGACTACCCGATGATCCTCGACACCGTCGGCTGCACGCCGGCTTTCCTCGAGAAGAACCCGGGTGCGGCGAAGGCGCTCGCCGACAGCTATTTCGAGGCCCTCGACATGATCAAGAAGGAGCCTGAGAAGTCCTACCAGATCATGGGCGCCGACGTGAAACAGTCGGCCAAGGAATTCGAGGAATCCGCCCATTACCTGCGCTGGGCAGACCGGGACGAGAACAAGAAGTTCTTCACCAAGGAATTCCAGGACTTCTCCACCACCGCGGCAAAGCTCCTGCTGTCGATGGGGCTGATCAAGGAGATGCCCGACGTCTCCAAGCTTGCGGACACAAGCGCCGTGGAGTAGGGCAGGCGGCTGCGCCAAGTTCGGCACGGCCAGGTTGAGACATATGAAATCTACCCCCTCTCCGTCCGCTTCGCGGACACCTCTCCCCCACTTCGTGAGGGATAGGACGGGAAGCGGCTTGGCACCCGTCCTCTACTCCTTCAGGGGGAGAGGTGCCGAGCGTAGCGAGGCGGAGAGGGGGCGGCCCTACGTCCCTGGGTACATTTCCTTGGATAGCGGAGGCTGACCGCAATGCGGCCCCTCGAACCGGTCTCGCCGGCGCTGCGCGCGGTGCTCGGCATCGGCTTCTTCGTCATTTTCGTCGCCTTCTGGGCGTGGATGACGCTCGGCGGCTACGTCAACCGCGTCTTCCTTGCCGACCCGTTCAGCATGCTGCGCGACGGCTGGCGGCTCCTGGTTGAGGACAATTTCGCGCTCGACATCCTGATCACGGTCTGGCGCGTGGTCGGCGGCTTCGTGCTCGCTTCCGTCGTCGCCGTGCCGCTCGGCATCCTGATGGGCGCGTGGAAGCCGTTCGAGGCGCTTCTGGAGCCGTTCGTCTCCTTCGCCCGCTACCTGCCGGCCTCGGCCTTCATTCCGCTCCTTATCCTGTGGGCCGGTGTCGGGGAGATCGAGAAGCTGCTGGTGATCTTCGTCGGCTCGGTCTTCCAGCTCATCCTCATCATCGCCGTCTCGGTTGGCAACACGCGCCGCGATCTCGTCGAAGCCGCCTATACGCTCGGCTCGTCGAACCGCGGCATCGTGCGGCGCGTGATCGTCCCGGCGAATGCGCCGGCGATCGCCGAAACGCTGCGGCTGGTGCTCGGCTGGGCATGGACCTACGTGATCGTCGCGGAACTCATCGGCGCCTCGTCCGGTATCGGCTACATGATCATCAACAGCCAGTCGCGGCTCGCTACTGGACAGATCATCTTCGGCATTATCATCATCGGCCTGATCGGCCTGATCTCCGACACGGCCTTCAAGGCGCTCAACCGCTGGCTCTTCCCGTGGAGCCTTGCGTGACGAAGCTTGCGATCGACAATGTCAGCCGGACCTTTCCCGGTACGCATGGCGGGCAGCCGGTCAAGGCGCTGCAGCCGACGAACCTGGCGGTCAACGCCAATGATTTCATCACCATCCTCGGCCCGTCCGGCTGCGGGAAATCGACCTTGCTCAGGATCGTCGCCGGCCTCGATACGCCGAGCACCGGGCGCGTTCTCCTCGACGGACGCGAGGTGACGCGGCCGGGTCCGGACCGCGGCATGGTCTTCCAGTCCTATACGCTGTTTCCCTGGCTGACCGTCGCCGACAACATCGCCTTCGGCCTGCGCGAGAAGGGGACGCCGGAAAAAGAGCGGCGTGATATCGTCGCCTCCTATGTCGACCTCGTCGGCCTCAAGGGCTTCGAGAACCACTGGCCGAAGCAGCTTTCCGGCGGCATGCAGCAGCGCACGGCGATCGCCCGGGCGCTCGCCAACGATCCCGAGATATTGCTGCTGGACGAACCCTTCGGCGCGCTCGACAACCAGACGCGCGGACTGATGCAGGAACTGCTGCTCGGCATATGGGAAAAGCGCAAGAAGACGGTGCTCTTCGTGACCCACGACATCGAGGAGGCCATCTTCATGGCCTCGCGCGTCATCGTCATGTCGGCGCGGCCGGGCCGGATCAAGTCCAACGTTGTCGTCGACCTGCCGCATCCGCGCCTCTATACGATCAAGACCAGTGCGGAATTCTCCGCGCTCAAGGCGCGGCTCACCGAAGAGATCCGCGTCGAGGCGATGCGGACGGCCGAAGCGCACTGACCACTATCGAAGTCAACTGACCGGCAGGTTGGCCGCGAAGGACGCCGCTTCGTGCGAATTGACTTCCGCCGCGCGGATCAGATTGTCGAAATGGCGCGTCAAGCTGCGGATCGCTTCCGTCGCGTTCAGCACCAGATAGAGATCGCCGGCATAGATGGCGGCGCGGTACGGCCCGAAGATCGTATAGGGGATCGAATAGCGCTGCCGTCCGTCATAGAGGAACAGGCGGAAGGTCGGGTATAGATCGTCGAGCAGGCGCGCCATGTGCCGAAGCTGTTCCACGCGCGCTTCCCGCGACAGTCCCTCCCAGACGCCGAAACCGCGGGCGAATATTTCCAGCGTGTGGCGCGGCATGCAGACCTCCATGTCGGTCTCTGGCCGGCGGTTGTAGTCGATCCGGTACTGCGTCTCGATGATCTGCGTCAGCCTGTTCTTGTTGGCGATGCCGGCCTCGTATTCGATCACCTCGTCCGTGCGCAGAAGGTCGGGGATGCCGGCGGGCACGTAGCGGATCTTCGTGCCGGCCGCCTCGGCATGCCATTTTGCAAGCAGGGTGCGATCGAAGCCGCCGAACCCTTCCTCGATCTCGAAGCTGGCGCGGATTTCACCGGTGAGCGCCTCGTCGTGGCTGAGGCCGAGTAGCCAATCGAGGGAGACCTTGTGCGTGGAAGCGATATTGAGGAGCGTTTCAGCGCGCGGGAGGCGGGTCGACGCCCCCGAAAGGAGCTGCGACAGGGCAGAGCGGTCAATTCCCACCTCGGCCGCGAAGGTCGACTGGTTCTGCCCGGAGCGGTTGAGCAGGGATTTCAGCCGCTCGCGGAAAAGTTCCGAAAGGTCGCGCTTGTCCATCACACGCTTTCCTTGAGCGCTGACTGCGCACTAAGTACCACAATAGCCTTGTTATGTGTGCAGAATCAACAATTCACGCAAATTGTCGCGTTGAAACATCGCATGGCTCCTGACAACATCCTGTCAGGAGCAGCAGAATCAAGGTGGCCGGAAACACTATGGAAGATTTGGCGGCGGGTGGTTCGGCATCGAGGCGCGGGGGCGCTCGATCCGTGGAATGGCCAACCGTCCTTTTGATCGCCGGTTGCTACGCCTCGTGGGCGGGGGCGGGAATTCTTTTATGGCCAGGGCATTGGCTGCTGGCGATGGCGGTCCTGATGGTCGCCGTCGCCATGCAATCCTCCCTCACGCACGAGGCCTGCCACGGCCATCCGACGCGCAAGGCCTGGGTCAACGAAGCGCTCGTCTTCCTGCCGATCGGGCTTGTATGGCCCTATCGGCGTTTCAAGGCGCTGCATCTGCGCCACCATGCGGATGAGAGGCTGACCGACCCGTTCGACGATCCGGAGAGCTACTATCGGGCGCTGTGGCAACACGAAGAATTGCCGGGCGTGCTGAAGTTCCTCCTGCGCATCAACAATTCCATGGTCGGCCGCTTCTTCCTGGGACCCTGGCTGTCGGCCTTCGGCTTTTTCCTTTCGGATTTCAGGCTGGCCGTCGCCGGCGACCGCGCCGTGCGTCGCGCCTGGCTCTACCACGCAATCGGGCTCGCGGTGGTGGTCCCTGTCATCGTCTTCGCTTTCGGCATGCCGCTATGGCTCTACCTGCTGGTGCCGGCATGGTTCGGCCAGTCGATCATCTCGATCCGCACCTTCGCCGAGCATCAATGGTCGGAGCAGCCCGAGGGACGCACGATCATCGTCGAACGTTCGCCGCTGTCCTTCCTGTTCCTCAACAATAATCTGCACTTCGTCCATCATCGCAGCCCCACCGTCGCCTGGTATAAATTGCCCGCGCTGTTCCGCACGCGCCGCGACGAATGGATTTCGATGAACAAGGGCTATGTCTATCCGAACTACTGGACGCTGTTCCGGAAGTTCGCGCTGAAGGCCAAGGAGCCCGTGGTGCATCCCTTCCTGCGCCGTGCGCCCGAACCCGGCCGCGCTTTCAGGCCGAGAGTGCGCGCGCGCAACCTGAACGGCCTCGGCACCGCGCCCGTGCCGGCCGAGCCGCCAAAAGAGTGAGCGGCGGGCGGCGCCCGAAGCCTCATACCGTGCAAATGGACTTGCCAATCTCTCCGGCCCTCGCCGAAGGTGGGGCATGAACGCATTCGTCGCCGCATTGCCGATGTACGACTGGCCCGAGGCGCGCGCCGAAACCGACCGGCAATGGGCGCTGCTCCGCGACGCGCTGCGCGCCGCCGGCCTTGACGCGCCGCAGGAACTGGCACGCAGCAACGCCGACCTGCCGCCGATCGGCGGCGGTATTCGCGACGGAAAGGGCCTTGTGATTGCGCCGGACCCCGCTTCGCTCTCACGCGAGACGCTGGACCTGGCCGTCCTCTGGCGCCATCCCGGCCTTGTCTTCGCCCAGACGTGCTGGGGACCGATGGAATTCGGGCTTGCATCCTTCGTCGAAGTGGTGGGCCAGCCGGATTATTCGCCTTTCGAAGGCGGGGAGGGGGGCTTCTATTCGAGCACTGTCCTCATGCGCCGCGAGGAAGATCTTGCCGCCGTCCCCCCTGCGGGCGATGGGCGCGCCGTCTTGCCGGTCGGCCGATTGCGCGGCCGGCGGTTCGCCTACAACGGAACGGATTCGATGTCCGGCTATCTCGCGCTCGAACGCGACCTTGCGGCGCTTGGCGAAAGGATGACTATTTTTCCGGAGACCCTCGAAACCGGAGGACACCGCGCCTCGATCAAGGCCGTGGCGGAAGGGCTGGCGGATGTCTGTGCGATCGACTGCCGGAGTTGGGACATGGCGAAACGTTTCGAGCCGGCCGCGGAAGTATTGGCGCCGGTCGGCTGGACCGCGCGCCGCAAAGGTCTACCCTATATCGCCTCGGCGGCCCTGCCGGGAGGGGCCATCGAGACGGTCCGCGCCGTCATAGGCACAGTGGAGGGCCGAGCTTCCGCCTAGGCCCGGACCGCGATTTTCATGAATGCCGGCATGTCCTCGCCGAAGCCGATCGGCGCATGGGCATCCTCGTCCTCGTGCCTGCGGTGGCGGCTTTCCTTGCGCTCTTTGGCCTTGTCCCCATAGGCCCCAGCAGCATCGCCGTGCTTCTTGCGATCGTGATGCGGCTTGGCCGAAGCGACGGGTTCATGTTCGACCGCCTCGGCTGGCGCCTCGGCCTGGACGGCCGCGTCGTCATGGTCCTTGCTGGCGCGGCTGCGGCGCTTCGTCGTCTCGCCGCCTGCTTTCCTGACGCCGCGGCCCGAGCGGCCACGGCCGGAACGCGGGCTCTCTTCCGCTTCCTCGGCGGCAAGCGTCGACAGGTCGCCGTCATGCCATTCGATCTTCTTGCCGATCAGCTTCTCGATCGCATCGATATGCTTGCTGTCGGCCTTGGTTGCGATGGTGAAAGCCTTGCCGGAACGGCCGGCGCGCGCCGTGCGGCCGATGCGGTGGACATAGTCCTCGGCATGGATGGGCACGTCGAAATTGAAGACGTGGCTCACATCGGGAATATCGAGCCCGCGCGCCGCGACGTCGGAGGCGACAAGATATTTGAGCTTGCCGTCGCGGAAGGCGGAAAGCATCGCCATGCGCGCCCGCTGGTCCATGTCGCCATGGAGCGCGCCGGCGTCGAAATCATACTTCGTCAGCGAGCGGAACAGCTCCGAGACTTCGATCTTGCGGTTGCAGAAGATGATGGCGTTCTTGAGCTCCGGCTCCTCGGCGCGCAACAGGTCGCGCAGCGCCTCGCGCTTGGCCCAGGGCTTCGTTCCGGACTTGACCAGCCGCTGCATGACGTTTTCGCCGGTCGAGGCGGCGCGCGAGACTTCGACGCGCACAGGCGCCTGCAGGAACTGCTCGGTGAGCTTGGTGATCTCCGGCGGCATGGTCGCGGAGAAGAACAATGTCTGGCGGGTGAAGGGTATGAGCTTGCAGATGCGCTCGATATCCGGGATGAACCCCATGTCCAGCATTCGGTCGGCTTCGTCGATGACGAGGATGTCGACGCCGGTCAGGAGCAGCTTGCCGCGCTCGTGATGGTCGAGCAGGCGGCCCGGTGTGGCGATCAGCACGTCGGCGCCGCGTTCCAGCTTCCGGTCCTGTTCCTCGAAGGAGACGCCGCCGATGAGCAGTGCGACCGTCAGGCGGTGGTTCTTGCCGTATTTGACGAAGTTCTCCTCCACCTGCGCGGCGAGCTCGCGGGTCGGCTCGACGATGAGCGTGCGCGGCATGCGCGCGCGGGCGCGGCCCTTTTCCAGCCGGCTGATCATGGGGAGGACGAAGGCCGCCGTCTTGCCGGTGCCCGTCTGGGCGATGCCCAGCACGTCCTTGCCTTGCAGCGCGTGCGGGATCGCGCCGGCCTGGATCGGCGTCGGCACGGTGTAGCCCGCGTCGCTGACGGCGGAGAGAACCTTGGGTGAAAGTCCGAGCTTGTCGAACGTCAACGCTTCCTGAGCGATATTGTTGTCTGATGACACGTTTTTTGGCTGTCTTTGCTGTTGCGCGCCGTGGCCCGGCCACTTGGAAAGCGATCCCGGCGCTTGCTTCTCGTAACGTCTGGAAGTGTTTCCCGCGTTACGTTCGGATCGCTTTCATGTCAATATAGTACGCTATTGGCGCTGTTGAACCCCAATGCAAGCGAAATCAAGACGCTGGGTTAACGTGCAGGGCAGCTATGCGCCAATGTTCATACGGATTTTGCACGGTCGTGTCAGTAGCGGAACTGCTCCCGAAGGATGCGCTCGCTCCAGGAATGGCTCGGGTCGAAGAGGAGGGTGGCGCGCGCGGTCGGCGATTCGCGCACGGTCACGGCCGTCACCGATTTCACTTCGGTATGGTCGGCCGCGGCGTTCACGGGCCGCTTCTCGGGCTCCAGCACCTCGAAGCGAACCGTCGACTTGTCGGAAAGCAGCGCGCCGCTCCAGTTGCGCGGGCGGAAGGGGCTGACCGGCGTCAGCGCCAGAAGCGGAGCGTCGAGCGGCAGGATAGGGCCGTGCGCGGAGAGATTGTAGGCGGTCGACCCGGCCGGCGTCGCGACCATCACGCCGTCGCAGTTCAGTTCGTCCAGCCTGACCTTGCCGTCGATCGCGATGCGTATCTTGGCCGTCTGGTAGGACTGCCGCCATAGCGCCACCTCGTTGATGGCGAGCGCGGTCACGACTTCGCCGCCGGCGGTCTCGGCCTGCATCTCGACCGGACGGATCGTTTCGGGCACGGCCGCTGCGATGCGCTTCGGCAGGTCGTCCTCACTATATTCATTCATCAGGAAACCGACCGTGCCGCGGTTCATCCCGTAGACGCGCTTGCCGCTGTTCATCGTCTCGCGCAGCGTCTGCAGGAGAAACCCGTCGCCGCCGAGCGCCACGATCGTGTCCGCTTCATCGATCGGCGCCTGGCCATGGCGCTCGACGAGCCTTGTGGCGGCTTCGCGTGCGTCCTTCGTGTCCGCGGATACGAAGGCGATGGCTTTGGCGGGGCTGTTCATGGCTCTTTCGTCGTGGCGATCGGCAGCCGATAGCACGAGGGAAACAGGCTTGGAAAGCAGCCGAAAGCTCGGACGGTTGTCGATGGTGCCGGCGGAGAGGATCGAACTCCCGACCTTCGGTTTACAAAACCGCTGCACTACCGCTGTGCTACGCCGGCCGCGTGGCGCAACGCCCTACCACAACTGCCGGCACTGTAAAGTGCCTTGCAGGACGACCGGCGGAACCGGCGCGGACGCCGATGCGTTTGCATTTCATGAAGAAGCTGAACTTCAAGACGCCGGTGATCGTGGATCTGGGATCGGGCGCCGATCGCGACGTGGGATCGGTGGGCGAGGCGCTGGATATCCTGTCCGCCGATTGGCCGCCGGAAAAGCGCGGCGCCGCCCATGCTGAAGCGGTAAGGGCCTGCCGTGCGGCTCTTGCAGGCGAGCTTGCGCCGGAGAAGGCGCGTGATGCCTTCAGCGGTGCGGCCTGGGAAGCGGAGTTCTTCGTCAGCGATCTACGGCGGTTGAGCGACGAGGCTGCCTGACCGGACGTGCTAGCGCGCCAGGTGCCGCCGCGCGGCATAAAGCGCGATTGCCGCGGCGTTGGAGACATTGAGCGAGTGAATCGCGCCCGGCATATCCAGGCGGGCAAGCGTCGTGACCGTTTCGCGGCTTTTCTGGCGCAACCCTTTTCCTTCGGCGCCGAGAACAAGCGCGATGCGGCCGCCCGCGAACGAGTTTTCCAGTTCTTCCGGCGCCTCTGAGTCCATGCCGATCGTCTGGAAGCCGGCCCGGTGCAGTTCGCCGAGCGCTTCGGCCAGGTTCCGCACCTCGATCAGGTCGATATGTTCGAGCGCGCCGGATGCAGCCTTCGCCAGTACGCCCGATTCCTGTGGGCTATGCCGCGCCGTCGTGACGAGAGCCCCTGCGCCGAAGGCGACGGCCGACCGCATGATCGCGCCGACATTGTGCGGGTCCGTTACCTGGTCGAGCACGATGACCAGCGCCGTTTCCCCGAGCCCCGACAAAGGCTTTGCCTTGAGGGGTTTTGCCTCGACCAGCACGCCCTGGTGCACCGCGTCGCTGCCGAGGATGCGGTCGATCTCGCGCGGATCGACGGTTTCGAGCGGAAACGGATGGGAGGCTGCCTCGTCCAGGCCAAGGCGACGGAGCGCGTTCCGCGTCGCCAGCACGCGGCTGATCTTGCGGCGCGGGTTATCGAGCGCGGCGCGCGCCGTATGCAGCCCGTAAAGGCGGACGAGGCCATCGGCGGGCAGGCTAGGGGCGATTGCCTTGCCGGCTCCCGGCCTGCCGGCAGGTTGCGTGGATTGGCTGCGGTGCTGGCGCCTCAGCCGCGCATAGTGGCTGTCCTTCGGGGTCTTCGGCCGGTCGTCGCTCATCGGCGACTGCCTTAGCAACATTGCGGCCGATTGCCTATCAAGATCGCGGGCGAGCGCGGTTGACAGCGAAAGGCCTTCTCGCCATAAGGCGCTTCGCGAGCGGGCGGCCCCGATTGGCCTTCTGTTCGCACGCGTCTGGTCGCATGGCTCCGGCGAGAGCACGGAGGGGTGTCCGAGTGGTTAAAGGAGACGGACTGTAAATCCGTTGGCTCAGCCTACGCTGGTTCGAATCCAGCCCCCTCCACCAGCGCCGAAGCCACCGCAGCCCGACCAAAGGCGCGGGTGTAGCTCAATGGTAGAGCAGCAGCCTTCCAAGCTGAATACGAGGGTTCGATTCCCTTCACCCGCTCCAGCCTCACCGTGCGGCGCGTGAGGCCTGAAGGCAAAAGTCAGCCGGCCTTGCAGACGAGCCTGCTCTCCGATTTCAGGCCGGCGTTGGACGTCGCCCCTTCCAGCGCCACGCCCTTGCCCTTCGCCTCTATGCGCAGCTTCGCCAGTTCCGCCTCGCAGGCGGCCTTGCTCGCATAGTTCGTCGATTGCAGCGGCGTGCAGGTGTTCAGGTTCGCGTGCCCGACATAGGTGCTGCACAGCAATATCACGAAGGTCATGGCGCATCCTCTCCGCTTTGACGCCTGTTGATGTCCATGCCGGCCATTCGGGGCCCAATTGAGGCGAGGCCGGCCATGAAGGCCGCCATGGAATTCTGGCGCCTGTCCGCACGTATCCGGTGATGAACCGGATGGCAAAGCCGGGCAGGGGCCCAAGCGCACGGTGCGATCGCATCCGAAGCGCACCGCAAAAGCGGATAATGGTGCATTCGGCGCCATGCGCATGTCGACGGTATGGCGCAGGCCGACTATGTCTGGAACATGGTCTGATGGCACCCGGCGCCGGGTGGGAGGGCGGATCAGCGATGGCGATTGAAATAGAAGGGTGTGCCGTAACCTATTATCCGATTCCGAAAAGCGGCACGAGCAGCATCAAATACGCGCTGATGAGGTTGGATGGCAAAGGAGCCGGCCTCTCGGACCCGGAGAACGAGGTCCACAGCCACCTGGCCACGGATTGGGTCGATCCGTTCGTGCCGGTCTATGATGGTTTCGGCGGCAAGTTCACGATCGTTCGTGATCCGCTGGAGCGACTTCTCTCCGCGTATTCCAGCCGGGTGCTGGACACCAACGTCCTGAAACGTCCATCGGCAAAGAAGGACATGCTCGAAGGCTTCGGCCTGTCGACGGATCCGGATCTCGAGACCTTCGTCTTCAATGTCGAGAAATACAGCGCCTGCTCGTGGGAAATCCGATTCCATGTGGCGTCGCCCCGCCACTTCATCGGCTCGAGCCTGTTCCTGTTCGAACATGTCTTCAGGTTCGAGGAGATGGACAAGGTCGGAGAGTTTCTCTCGTCGCTCCGCGGCAGGCCGGTCGAGATGCCGCGGCTGCAAGCGGCCAGGACGAAGGTCAGTCCATCCGACCTCTCGCCGGCCGCCCTGGCAAAGGCGATGCGCTTCTGCCGCTACGACTATGCCTTCCTGGTCGACTACTACGATCCCGGGAAGTGGGGAGGCATTCCCGAAGGCGATCCGGGGGAAACGTCATCGCTGCACGTCAACGGCGATCCATCGGCCTTTCGCGGCGGCCGTCTTGTCTATCCACGAACGCTGCGCAACCTGCGTCATTTCCTGGCGCGGCGATCGCTGACAAGGCGGGTGGAGGTTTAGACACCGTGACCGGCCGATGGAATGCGCGCGCCCATTTGATTTCGTTTCGCGCAATCCTATATTCGCGCCACTTCCCCTGAAATCGGATCATCGGTTCGGTTCGAGTCGAGGACCGCCCGGCCACAAGGCACTTGTGTTTTCTGGCCATTGTCGCTAGTCGGCCCCGCATTCGACCGAACAAGGGCAACGCCGTCCAAGGAAAGAGACTATGGCCAAAGCGAAATATGAGCGTACGAAGCCGCATGTGAACATTGGGACGATTGGTCATGTGGACCATGGGAAGACGAGTTTGACGGCGGCGATCACGAAGTATTTTGGCGAGTACAAGGCGTACGACCAGATCGACGCGGCGCCGGAGGAGAAGGCGCGTGGGATCACCATTTCCACGGCGCATGTGGAGTATGAGACGGACAAGCGGCACTATGCGCATGTGGATTGCCCGGGGCATGCGGACTATGTGAAGAACATGATCACGGGCGCGGCGCAGATGGACGGCGCGATCCTGGTGGTTTCGGCGGCCGACGGGCCGATGCCGCAGACGCGCGAGCACATCCTTCTGGCGCGCCAGGTCGGCGTTCCTTCCATCGTGGTTTTCCTGAACAAGGTGGACCAGGTGGACGATGCGGAGCTTCTGGAACTGGTCGAGCTCGAGGTGCGCGAGCTTCTGACGAAGAACGAGTTCCCGGGGGACGACATTCCGATCGTGAAGGGTTCGGCGCTGGCGGCGCTCGAGGACACGGACAAGAAGATCGGCGAGGACGCGATCCGCGAGCTGATGAAGGCGGTGGACGACTACATCCCGACGCCGGAGCGCCCGATCGACCAGCCCTTCCTGATGCCGATCGAGGACGTGTTCTCGATCTCGGGCCGCGGCACGGTGGTGACGGGGCGCGTCGAGCGCGGCATCGTCAAGGTCGGCGAGGAGCTCGAGATCGTGGGCATCCGCCCGACGCAGAAGACGACGTGCACGGGCGTGGAGATGTTCCGCAAGCTGCTCGACCAGGGTCAGGCGGGCGACAATATCGGGGCGCTCCTCCGGGGCATCGACCGCGACGGGGTGGAGCGCGGGCAGGTGCTGGCGAAGCCCGGCTCGGTGACGCCGCACACCAAGTTCAAGGCGGAGGCCTACATCCTGACCAAGGAGGAGGGCGGGCGTCATACGCCGTTCTTCACCAACTACCGCCCGCAGTTCTACTTCCGCACCACCGACGTGACCGGCATCGTGACGCTTGCCGAGGGCACGGAGATGGTGATGCCGGGGGACAATGTGACGGTGGACGTCGAGCTGATCGTGCCGATCGCCATGGAGGAGAAGCTGCGCTTCGCCATCCGCGAAGGCGGCCGGACCGTCGGCGCAGGCGTCGTCGTCTCGATCAAGGAGTGATCGAAACAACCCTAGCGCCCAGCCGATTCAAAAGCAGGACGCGAATGCGTCCTGCTGCAGGCGGCGGTGTCTCGATCAAGGAATAGAGACGATTCGGGGAGCGGCGTCCGGCCGCTCTCCGGGCCGTCGAGGCGGCGCGATCCGTCTTGCCAAGCGAGGGCAAACGGAATATCCGGTCTTCGCCTCGGCGATAGGGGTATAGCTCAGTTGGTAGAGCGGCGGTCTCCAAAACCGCAGGTCGGGGGTTCGAGCCCCTCTGCCCCTGCCATTGCCGAACGGAAGAATTTGCAGACGAGAGGCTTGCGTCGATTGGGTGAAGCCTCTATGTAACGACACAAGCAAGGTGCGTAGAGCCGGCGATTCGGCTTGACGCGCCTGAATTGCATGGAAAAAATACGGTCGATTCGTTTCGAATTGCGCGCACAGGCGTGGTTTCGGTGACGGATACGGCCGAAAGGCCGGGCTCCCGGCTTCGGGCGAGGCAGTTCGGCGTGCCGGACGCTGACTATTAAGAGCGGCAAGAGCAGCATATGGCGTCAAAAACGACGAATCCCTTCACCTTTCTCCAGCAGGTGCGGGCGGAAGGCGCGAAGGTTACGTGGCCGACCCGGCGGGAGACGATGATTTCCACGCTCATGGTGATCGCCATGGCTTTCCTGGCGGCCATCTTTTTCTTCGCCGCCGATCAGATCATGAGCCTGGCGGTCGAGTTCATTCTCGGTCTCGGGCGATAACACCGGCGATTACGGAGAGAATCTGAAATGACTGCGCGGTGGTACATCGTCCATGCCTACTCGAATTTCGAGAAGAAGGTCGCCGAGGACATCGAGAACAAGGCCAAGCAGAAGGGCCTTGGCGGTCAGATCGAGCAGATCGTCGTGCCCACCGAGAAGGTCGTGGAGGTTCGTCGCGGCCGCAAGGTGGATGCCGAGCGCAAGTTCTTTCCGGGTTACGTGCTGGTCCGGGCCAATCTTACCGACGCCGTGTTCAGCCTTATCAAGAACACCCCGAAAGTGACTGGTTTTCTTGGCGATTCGAAGCCCGTGCCGATCACGGACGCGGAAGCGGAGCGCATCCTGCATCAGGTGCAGGAAGGGGTGGAGCGGCCGAAGCCGTCGATCACCTTCGAGATCGGCGAGCAGGTGCGGGTCTCCGATGGCCCGTTCGCCTCGTTCAACGGCTCCGTGCAGGAAGTGGACGAGGAGCGTTCGCGCTTGAAGGTCGAGGTCTCGATCTTCGGTCGTGCGGTTCCCGTCGACCTGGAATTCGGGCAGGTCGAGAAGACCTGATCCGGAAGACGCGGGCCGCTTCGGCGGAACGCGGAGGGCAGGGCGTATGCCCGGCCGAAGGGTGGGAGGAAAGACGGCCTGGCCGGCCGTTCCGATCCGGACCACCAACTGCAACCGCCAGCGCAGTCCCGAAGGGATCGGCCGGCAAGATGAAAGAGGCAGAGAGATATGGCTAAGAAAGTTGCGGGCCAGCTCAAGCTCCAGGTCCCGGCGGGATCGGCGACGCCGTCGCCTCCGATCGGCCCGGCGCTCGGTCAGCGCGGCATCAACATCATGGAGTTCTGCAAGGCGTTCAACGCGCAGAGCCAGGAATTGGAGAAGGGCTCGCCGATCCCGGTGGTCATCACCTATTACCAGGACAAGTCGTTCACCTTCACCATGAAGACCCCGCCGGTGAGCTACTTCCTGAAGAAGGCGGCGAAGCTCAAGTCGGGCTCCAAGGAGCCCGGAAAGGTCAGCGCCGGTTCGATCGACCGCTCGAAGGTGCGCGAGATCGCCGAGGCCAAGATGAAGGACCTCAACGCCAACGACGTCGAGGCGGCAATGCGCATGGTCGAGGGCTCGGCCCGCTCCATGGGCCTGGAAGTGGTGGGCTGATCCGATGGCGAAGATTGCAAAGCGCGTTGCCAAGAGCCGCGAGGGCATCGACCGCAACAAGAGCTATTCGCTGGACGAGGCCGTGAAGCTCCTGAAGGAGCGGGCGACGGCCAAATTCGACGAGACGATCGAGATCGCGATGAATCTCGGCGTCGATCCGCGCCACGCCGACCAGATGGTGCGCGGCGTGGTCAACCTGCCGAACGGCACGGGCCGCAGCGTCCGCGTCGCGGTGTTTGCCAAGGACGCCAAGGCGGAAGAGGCCAAGGCGGCCGGCGCCGATATCGTCGGCGCGGAAGAGCTGGTGGCCAAGGTGCAGGGCGGCGACATCGATTTCGACCGCTGCATCGCCACGCCGGACATGATGCCGCTCGTCGGCCGTCTCGGCAAGGTGCTCGGCCCGCGCGGCATGATGCCGAACCCGAAGGTCGGCACGGTGACGACGGACATCGCTGCGGCGGTCAAGGCTTCCAAGGGCGGTGCCGTCGAGTTCCGCGTCGAGAAGGCCGGCATCGTGCAGGGCGGCGTGGGCAAGGCCTCCTTCGACGTCAAGGCGATCGCGGAGAACGCGCGCGCCTTCGCCGATGCGGTGATCAAGGCGAAGCCCGCCGGCGCCAAGGGCAACTACGTCAAGAAGGTCTCGATGACCTCGACCATGGGCCCGGGCCTCAAGATCGACGTCGCCACGCTGACGGCGTCCTGATTTTCCCGCGGGCTGGTTCGCGCCGGCCTGCGGTCAAGAATTCCGGTTCCTCGGAAGGGGGCCCGGATGCCGGAAGCCCAAAAAGCTTCCGGAAATCCTGTCCGAGATTGCGGGTGGCTCGCCTTAATTCTGCAAGAGCCTGCATGAGACGGGTCAGAACCCATCGAAGGACGGTCCGGTCGGAGCCGGTCGTCCGGAAGAAGGTTCGAACCGTGTTTGCCTTTTGCCTCACCTGCCTCTCCGGCTGCGGAGCGGCATGGCGAAAGGGGGCAGGATCCTCGAACGCCGTTCGGGTCGATCCTCTGGATTGCCCGCCCGGCAAAAGGCAACCGGCTGCCATTCCGGAAGGGGTGGCCGCCAACTGGAGATAGGCAGTGGACAGAGCGGAAAAACGCGAATTCGTCACGGGCCTGAACGAAGTGTTCAAAAGCACGGGTTCAGTGGTCGTGGCCCACTATGCCGGTCTGACCGTTGCGCAGATCAACGACCTGAGGTCGAAGATGCGCGCCGCGGGCGGCACCGTCAAAGTCGCGAAGAACCGTCTCGCCATCATCGCTCTTCAGGGCACCGAATCCGAAAGCATGCAGGCGCTGTTCAAAGGGCAGACGCTGATTGCCTATTCGGAGGATCCGGTCACGGCGCCGAAGGTCGCTTCCGACTTCGCCAAGACGAACGACAATCTCGTCATTCTCGGCGGAGCCATGGGATCGACCGCGCTCGACGCGGAGGGGGTAAAGGCACTTGCGGCCTTGCCTTCGCTCGACGAGCTCAGGGCCAGGATCGTCGGCATGATCTCCACGCCGGCAACCCGGATCGCACAGATCGTCAATGCGCCGGCGGGCCAGCTCGCCCGCGTTTTCGGCGCCTATGCCCGGAAGGACGAGGCGGCATGAGGCCGTTCCTCGCTGTCATCGAAACACGTTCGAACCTCGTAAAGGAATATTGAAATGACTGATCTCGCAAAGATCGTTGACGACCTCTCGAAGCTGACCGTCCTCGAGGCGGCCGAGCTTTCGAAAATGCTCGAAGAGAAGTGGGGCGTTTCGGCGGCCGCTCCGGTCGCGGTCGCCGCTGCCGGCGGTGGGGCCGGCGGCGCTGCCGCCGCTCCGGCGGAAGAGAAGACGGAATTCGACGTCATTCTCGCCGAGGCCGGCGCCCAGAAGATCAACGTCATCAAGGAAGTCCGCGCCATCACCGGCCTTGGCCTGAAGGAAGCCAAGGACCTGGTCGAAGGTGCGCCGAAGCCCGTCAAGGAAGGCGTGGCCAAGGCCGACGCGGAGAAGATCAAGGCGCAGCTCGAGGGAGCCGGCGCCAAGGTCGAGTTGAAGTAGTCGATCGCATCGTGCGGCCGGCGGGCGGATCGTCCGCCGGCCCTGCGATCGGGAACAGAACCCTTTTCCCGTGGGCCGTGAGCGGCCTTCGGGAAACGGGTTTTCTCCGTTTTTACGGCCGCGCCGGTCATCGGGCGGGCGGGGCCGGTGCAGGTAGCAGGACAAGGCAGCCAAGGTTGGCAGCAAGAAGGAGCGACGATGGCCCAGACTCAGACGTTTAATGGCCGCAGGCGCGTGCGCAAGTTTTTCGGCAAGATCCCCGAAGTCGCGGAGATGCCGAACCTGATCGAGGTCCAGAAGGCCTCCTACGATCAGTTCCTCATGGTCGAGGAGCCGGAGGGCGGCCGTCAGGACGAAGGTCTGCAGGCGGTTTTCAAGTCCGTCTTCCCGATTTCCGATTTTTCGGGCTCTTCGATGCTCGAATTCGTCAAGTACGAGTTCGAGGCGCCGAAGTTCGACGTCGACGAATGCCGTCAGCGCGACCTGACCTATGCGGCGCCGCTCAAGGTGACGCTGCGCCTGATCGTGTTCGATATCGACGAGGACACGCAGGCGAAGTCCATCAAGGACATCAAGGAGCAGGACGTCTATATGGGCGACATGCCGCTCATGACGTCGAACGGCACCTTCATCATCAACGGCACCGAGCGCGTCATCGTCTCGCAGATGCACCGTTCGCCGGGCGTCTTCTTCGACCACGACAAGGGCAAGTCGCACTCCTCGGGCAAGCTTCTGTTCGCGGCGCGCGTCATTCCTTATCGCGGATCGTGGCTCGATATCGAGTTCGATTCCAAGGACATCGTGCATGCGCGCATCGACCGCCGCCGCAAGATCCCGGTGACCAGCCTCCTGATGGCGCTCGGCATGGACGGCGAGGAGATCCTGTCGACCTTCTACGACAAGGTCACCTACACGCGTTCGGGCGACCATTGGCGGATTCCCTTCAACGTCGAGCGTTTCCGCGGCCTGAAGGCCGTCGGCGACCTCGTCGACGCCGACACGGGTGAGGTGGTCGTGGAGGCCGGCAAGAAGATCACGGCGCGCCAGGCGCGGCAGCTTGCCGAGAAGGGCCTGAAGGCGATCAAGGCGACCGATGAGGACCTCGTCGGCTCCTATATCGCCGAAGACATCGTCAACCCCGAGACGGGCGAGATCTATCTCGAGGCGGGCGACGAACTGGAGATGACGACCGACGCCAAGTCGGGCGAGCGCAAGGGCAATCTTGTCCAGCTCCTGGCCTCCGGCGCGGACGAGATCGAAATCCTCGACATCGACCACGTCAATGTCGGCGCCTACATCCGCAATACGCTGGCCGTCGACAAGAACGAGAGCCGGCAGGAAGCGCTGTTCGACATCTACCGCGTGATGCGTCCCGGCGAGCCGCCGACACTGGAGACGGCCGAGGCGATGTTCAAGTCGCTGTTCTTCGACGCCGAGCGCTACGACCTCTCGGCGGTCGGCCGCGTCAAGATGAACATGCGCCTCGAACTGGACTGCCCGGACACCGTGCGCGTGCTGCGCAAGGAAGACATCCTGGCGGTCGTCAAGACGCTGGTCGAACTGCGCGACGGCAAGGGCGAGATCGACGACATCGACAATCTCGGCAACCGGCGCGTGCGTTCGGTCGGCGAGTTGATGGAGAACCAGTACCGCGTCGGCCTGCTTCGCATGGAGCGCGCGATCAAGGAGCGCATGTCCTCGATCGAGATCGACACGGTCATGCCGCAGGACCTGATCAACGCCAAGCCGGCGGCCGCCGCCGTGCGCGAGTTCTTCGGCTCTTCGCAACTCTCGCAGTTCATGGACCAGACCAACCCGCTCTCCGAGATCACGCACAAGCGTCGTCTCTCGGCGCTCGGGCCGGGCGGCCTGACCCGCGAGCGAGCCGGCTTCGAGGTGCGCGACGTCCACGTCACGCATTACGGCCGTATCTGCCCGATCGAGACGCCGGAAGGCCCGAATATCGGCCTTATCAACAGCTTGGCGACTTTTGCTCGCGTCAACAAGTACGGCTTCATCGAAAGCCCGTACCGCAAGATCGTCGACGGCAAGGTGTCGAGCGACGTCGTCTATCTGTCGGCGATGGAGGAGGCCAAGCACTATGTCGCGCAGGCCAACGCCGAGCTCGACAAGAACGGCGCCTTCGCCGAGGAATTCGTCATCTGCCGCCATGCCGGCGAGGTGATGATGGCGCCGCGCGAGAACGTCGACCTGATGGACGTGTCGCCGAAGCAAATGGTGTCCGTCGCCGCGGCGCTCATTCCGTTCCTGGAAAACGACGACGCCAACCGCGCGCTGATGGGCTCGAACATGCAGCGTCAGGCCGTGCCGCTGGTGCGTGCCGAGGCTCCGTTCGTCGGCACCGGCATGGAGCCGGTGGTGGCGCGCGATTCCGGCGCCGCTATCGGCGCCCGCCGCGGCGGCGTGGTCGACCAGGTGGACGCGACGCGTATCGTCATCCGCGCGACCGAGGACATCGAGCCGGGCAGGTCCGGCGTCGATATCTACCGGCTGCAGAAGTTCCAGCGCTCGAACCAGAACACCTGCATCAACCAGCGTCCGCTTGTCCGCATGGGCGACCGTGTGAACAAGGGCGACATCATCGCCGACGGTCCCTCGACCGATCTCGGCGATCTGGCGCTCGGCAGGAACGTGCTCGTCGCGTTCATGCCGTGGAACGGCTACAATTACGAGGACTCCATCCTCCTGTCGGAGCGCATCGTCGCCGACGACGTCTTCACCTCGATCCATATCGAGGAGTTCGAGGTCATGGCGCGCGACACCAAGCTCGGGCCGGAGGAGATCACGCGCGACATCCCGAACGTATCGGAAGAGGCGCTGAAGAACCTCGACGAGGCCGGCATCGTCTATATCGGCGCGGAAGTGCAGCCGGGAGACATCCTGGTCGGCAAGATCACGCCGAAGGGCGAGAGCCCGATGACGCCGGAAGAGAAGCTCCTGCGCGCCATCTTCGGCGAGAAGGCCTCGGATGTCCGTGACACCTCGATGCGGATGCCGCCCGGAGCGTTCGGCACCGTCGTGGAAGTGCGCGTCTTCAACCGCCACGGCGTGGAGAAGGACGAGCGCGCCATGGCGATCGAACGCGAGGAGATCGAGCGTCTGGCCAAGGACCGCGACGACGAGCAGGCGATCCTCGACCGCAACGTCTACAGCCGTCTCGGCGAGATGCTGGAGGGCAAGGAGGCGATAGCGGGGCCGAAGGGCTACAAGAAGGGCGGCAAGCTCACTGCCGAGATCCTGGCGGAGTATCCGCGCTCGCAATGGTGGCAGTTCGCCGTCGACAACGAGAAGCTGCAGGGTCAGCTCGAGGCGCTTCGCGGCCAGTACGACGATTCCAAGAGCGCGCTCGAACAGCGCTTCATGGACAAGGTCGAGAAGGTGCAGCGCGGCGACGAGATGCCGCCCGGCGTGATGAAGATGGTCAAGGTCTTCGTCGCGGTGAAGCGCAAGATGCAGCCCGGCGACAAGATGGCCGGCCGCCACGGCAACAAGGGCGTGGTGTCGCGCATCGTGCCGGTCGAGGACATGCCGTTCCTCGAGGACGGCACGCATGTCGACATCGTGCTCAACCCGCTCGGCGTGCCGAGCCGCATGAATGTCGGCCAGATCCTCGAGACGCATCTCGGCTGGGCCTGCGCCGGCATGGGCAGGCAGATCGGCGAACTGATCGAGGCCTACAAGGAGAACGGCAACATCAAGCCGCTGAGGGCCAAGATCGAGGAGCTGATCCCCGCGAACGACCGCAACGAGCCGGTAAAGAGCTACGACGACGAGTCGGTCGTCCGTCTCGCCGACCAGATGAAGCGCGGCGTTTCCATCGCCACGCCCGTCTTCGACGGAGCGCACGAGGCCGACATCAACGGCATGCTGGAAGAGGCGGGCCTCAACAGCAGCGGCCAGTCGACGCTCTATGACGGACGCACGGGCGAGCCGTTCGATCGCAAGGTGACGGTGGGCTACATATATATGCTCAAGCTGCACCATCTCGTGGACGACAAGATCCACGCGCGTTCGATCGGACCGTACAGCCTGGTCACCCAGCAGCCGCTGGGCGGCAAGGCCCAGTTCGGCGGCCAGCGTTTCGGCGAGATGGAAGTGTGGGCGCTCGAAGCCTACGGCGCCGCCTACACGCTGCAGGAGATGCTGACGGTGAAGTCGGACGACGTGGCCGGCCGGACCAAGGTCTACGAGGCGATCGTCCGCGGCGACGACACGTTCGAGGCGGGCATCCCCGAAAGCTTCAACGTGCTGGTCAAGGAAATGCGTTCGCTCGGCCTCAATGTCGAACTGGAGAACACCCAGGTCGAGGAGCAGCCGGTCCGGCTTCCGGACGCCGCCGAATAAGCGGATGAGGGGTGTTCTGCACCCCTCATCCGACCTCGCTTCGCACGGCCGCCTTCTCCCGTTACGGGAGAAGGATGAGCGCCTCTCCTTCTCCCCTTTGCGGGAGAAGGTGTCGTCCCCCGGGTCCGGCCCTAGCCGGCCAGGAAACCGGGAAGGCGACGGATGAGGGGCGCGGGCCAGGCGAAAGGCAAGAATTACAGAAAAGGGCTTTGTCCAAGAGCCCCACAAGGAGAATAGCATGAACCAAGAGGTCATGAATCTCTTCAACCCCCAGGTTCCGGCGCAGACCTTCGATTCCATCCGGATATCGCTGGCCAGCCCTGAGAAGATTCAGTCCTGGTCGTTCGGCGAGATCAAGAAGCCGGAGACGATCAACTACCGCACGTTCAAGCCCGAGCGCGACGGGCTGTTCTGCGCGCGCATCTTCGGCCCGATCAAGGATTACGAGTGCCTGTGCGGCAAGTACAAGCGCATGAAGTACAAGGGCGTCATCTGCGAGAAGTGCGGCGTCGAGGTGACGCTGTCGCGCGTCCGCCGCGAGCGCATGGGCCATATCGAGCTCGCTGCCCCGGTTGCCCACATCTGGTTCCTGAAGTCGCTGCCCTCGCGCATCGGCACGCTGCTCGACATGACGCTGAAGGACATCGAGCGCGTCCTCTATTTCGAGAACTACATCGTCACCGAGCCCGGCCTCACCGCGCTGAAGGAGCATCAGCTCCTCTCCGAGGAAGAGTACATGATGGCCGTGGACGAGTATGGCGAGGACAGCTTCACCGCCATGATCGGCGCGGAGGCCATCCATGACCTGCTCGCGGCGATGGATCTCGACAAGATCGCCGGCGACCTCCGCGCGGAGCTTGCCAGCACCACTTCGGAGCTGAAGCAGAAGAAGCTTCTCAAGCGGCTGAAAGTCGTCGAGAACTTCCTCGAATCCGGCAACCGCCCGGAATGGATGATCATGAAGATCGTCCCGGTCATCCCGCCGGACCTGCGCCCGCTCGTCCCGCTGGACGGCGGCCGTTTCGCGACGTCGGACCTGAACGATCTCTATCGCCGCGTCATCAACCGCAACAACCGACTGAAGCGGCTGATCGAGCTGCGCGCGCCGGGCATCATCATCCGCAACGAGAAGCGCATGCTGCAGGAGGCCGTCGACGCGCTGTTCGACAACGGCCGCCGCGGCCGCGTCATCACCGGCGCCAACAAGCGTCCGCTGAAGTCGCTGTCCGACATGCTCAAGGGCAAGCAGGGCCGCTTCCGCCAGAACCTGCTCGGCAAGCGCGTCGACTATTCCGGCCGCTCGGTCATCGTGACCGGTCCGGAACTGAAGCTGCATCAGTGCGGCCTGCCGAAGAAGATGGCGCTCGAGCTGTTCAAGCCGTTCATCTATGCGCGGCTCGACGCCAAGGGCTATTCGTCCACCGTCAAGCAGGCGAAGAAGCTGGTCGAAAAGGAGCGTCCGGAAGTCTGGGATATCCTGGACGAGGTCATCCGCGAGCATCCGGTGCTGCTTAACCGCGCGCCGACGCTGCATCGGCTGGGCATCCAGGCATTCGAGCCGATCCTGATCGAGGGCAAGGCGATCCAGCTTCACCCGCTGGTCTGCACGGCTTTCAACGCCGACTTCGACGGCGACCAGATGGCGGTCCACGTGCCGCTGAGCCTCGAGGCGCAGCTTGAAGCCCGCGTGCTGATGATGTCGACCAACAACATCCTGCATCCCGCGTCCGGCGCGCCAATCATCGTGCCCTCGCAGGACATGGTGCTTGGCCTCTACTATCTGTCGATCGTCAACCAGAACGAGCCGGGAGAGGGCATGGTGTTCGCCGACATGGGCGAGCTGCACCATGCGCTGGAGTCCAAGGCGGTCACGCTGCACACTAAGATCAAGGGCCGCTACAAGGGCGTCGATGCCGAAGGCAACGAGGTATCGAAGATCTACGACACCACGCCCGGCCGCATGATCATCGGCGAGCTCCTGCCGAAGAACGTCAACGTGCCCTTCGACACCGCCAACCAGGAGATGACCAAGAAGAACATCTCCAAGATGATCGACACGGTCTATCGCCACTGCGGCCAGAAGGAGACGGTGATCTTCTGCGACCGCATCATGGCGCTCGGCTTCAGCCATGCCTGCCGCGCCGGCATTTCCTTCGGCAAGGACGACATGCTCATTCCCGACGCGAAGCACGATCTGGTCGCCAAGACCGAGGCGCTCGCGAAGGAGTACGAGCAGCAGTACAATGACGGCCTCATCACGCAGGGCGAGAAGTACAACAAGGTCGTCGACGCCTGGGCGAAGTGCTCCGAGAAGGTCGCCGAGGAGATGATGGGCCGCATCCGTGCGGTCGAGTTCGACGACAACGGCCGCCAGAAGCCGATGAACTCGATCTACATGATGTCGCATTCGGGCGCCCGCGGCTCGCCGACGCAGATGCGTCAGCTGGCCGGCATGCGCGGCCTGATGGCCAAGCCGTCCGGCGAGATCATCGAGACGCCGATCATCTCGAACTTCAAGGAAGGCCTCACCGTTCTGGAGTACTTCAACTCCACGCACGGCGCCCGCAAGGGCCTGGCCGACACCGCGCTCAAGACGGCGAACTCGGGTTACCTGACCCGCCGTCTCGTCGACGTGGCGCAGGACTGCATCGTCGTCGCGACGGACTGCGGGACCGACAAGGGGCTCACCATGCAGCCCATCGTCGATGCCGGCCAGGTCGTCGCCTCGCTCGGCCAGCGCGTGCTCGGTCGCACGGCGCTCGACGACGTGGTGCATCCGGTTTCGGGCGATATGATCGTCAAGGCCGGCAAGCTGATCGACGAACGCGACGTCGAGCAGATCGAGAAGGCAGGCGTCCAGTCGATCCGGATCCGCTCGGCGCTGACCTGCGACGTCAGGGTCGGCGTATGCGCGGTCTGCTACGGACGCGATCTCGCGCGCGGCACGCCGGTCAATATCGGCGAGGCCGTCGGCGTCATCGCGGCGCAGTCGATCGGCGAGCCGGGCACCCAGCTCACCATGCGTACCTTCCACATGGGCGGTACGGCGCAGGTCGTGGACCAGTCGTTCCTTGAATCCTCCTACGAGGGCAAGGTGCAGATCCGCAACCGAAACGTCGTCCGCAACTCCGACGGCCAACTCGTGGCGATGGGTCGCAACATGGCGGTGCTGATCCTCGACGAGGCCGGCAAGGAGCGCGGTACCCACAAGATCACCTACGGCTCGCGGCTCTACGTCGACGACGGCGATCATGTGAAGCGCGGCCAGCGCATCGCCGAGTGGGATCCGTACACCCGCCCGGTGCTGACCGAGGTCGAGGGCACGGTCGAGTTCGAGGATCTCGTGGACGGCATTTCCGTCCAGGAGACGACCGACGAATCGACCGGCATCACCAAGCGCGAGGTCATCGACTGGCGCTCGACGCCGCGCGGCAGCGATCTGCGGCCGGCGATCACGGTCAAGGATGCCAAGGGCAAGGTGGCCAAGCTCGCCCGTGGCGGCGACGCGCGGTTCATGCTGTCGGTGGAAGCGATCCTGTCGGTCGAGCCGGGCGCGCATGTGAAGCCCGGCGACGTGATCGCACGTATCCCGATGGAGAGCGCCAAGACGAAGGACATCACCGGCGGTCTGCCGCGTGTTGCCGAACTCTTCGAGGCGCGTCGTCCGAAGGATCACGCCATCATCGCCGAGATCGACGGCACGATACGGTTCGGGCGCGACTACAAGAACAAGCGCCGCATCGTCATCGAGCCGCACGACTCGACGCTGGAGCCGGTCGAGTACCTGATCCCGAAAGGCAAGCCGTTCCATCTCCAGGACGGCGACACCATCGAGAAGGGCGACTACATCCTGGACGGCAACCCCGCGCCGCACGACATCCTGGCGATCAGGGGCGTGGAGGCGCTCGCCTCCTACCTCGTCAACGAGATCCAGGAGGTCTACCGGCTGCAGGGCGTGTCGATCAACGACAAGCACATCGAGGTGATCGTGCGGCAGATGCTGCAGAAGGTTGAGATCACCGCACAGGGCGACTCGACCTACATCCCGGGCGACCATGTCGACATGATCGAGCTGGACGAGGTCAACGAGCGTCTCGTCGAGGAAGGCAAAAAGCCCGCGGAAGGCCAGCCGGTGCTGCTCGGCATCACCAAGGCCTCGCTGCAGACCCCGTCCTTCATCTCGGCCGCCTCCTTCCAGGAGACGACGCGCGTGCTGACGGAAGCGGCGGTGGCGGGCAAGACCGACACGTTGCAGGGCCTGAAGGAGAACGTCATCGTCGGCCGCCTGATCCCGGCCGGTACCGGCGGTGCGATGAGCCAGGTCCGGCGCATCGCTACCTCGCGCGACGATCTCATCATCGACGAACGGCGCAAGCAGTCGAACGTCGAGATGGCCGAGCCGATGCTGGCCGACATGACCAACGCCGCCGAATAGACATATATTGGTGGCGACGAATGAGAGAGGGGCCGCGACCGCGGCCCCTTTCGTCATGGGGAGGACTTTTGGGGGGATGACGAAATGTCTGTTGCTGGGTTAGCGGCCGTCGGCGCGGCGGGTGTCCCGTGGCTGAGCGTTCTGGTGCCGGCGTACAATGTCGAGCGCTATGTCCGGGAATGCCTGGAATCGGTGACACGCCAGGCGAAAGGCGAGGGCGTCGAGATCGTCGTCATCGACGATTGCTCGACCGACCGTACGATCGACATCCTCAAGGAGATGGAAGCCGAGGACCCGGAGCTTCTGCGGTGCGAGCGATTGCCCGTCAACGGCGGCCTCTACAAGGCCCGCAACCTGCTCCTCGAGATGGCTCGCGGAGACTATGTCTGGTTTCTCGATTCCGACGACCGCATGAAGGAAGGCGCCATTGCGTCACTGAAGGGGATCGTCGCACGTGATACCCCGGATTTCGTCCTGTGCGACTTCTCGGTACTGGGGGTAGAGGAAGGCAAGCGGTGGAACAGGCGATCGAAACGGCGCGTCGTCTCTTTCGACGGGCCGCAGCGCAAGTTCGTCGCCGATCGTTCGGCCCTGATCGCGGGCATGTTCAACGCGCAGAAGATGCAGGTCTGGTCGAAGATTTTCAGGCGCGATCTTCTCGATCGCTCGACCAAGCTTCCCGAAGGCCGGCATTTCGAGGACATCGCCTTCAGCCCCACCGTCGCCCTCAGGGCATCGAGTTTCTATTACGAGCCTACGCCCTGGATCGACTACCGCCGCACGCCGACCGGCATCGTCTCGACGATGACACCGGCGAAGTATGTCGAGCTTACCCATGCCTTGGCGATGGCAGCCGGCACGATCGAGCCGCATCTCGCCGACCTGTCCACGTCGGCGGTGCATGCATTCCGGCATTTTTGCGTGAAGCATTTCGTAACCTCGCTCAGAGGACTGCTGCGCTATCCGCGGGACGAGGAGCGGGCGCGGAAACTGGAGGCGTGCTTCGACAATTTCAGGCGTACCGTCGAAGATGACGGGCTGGCATTGGCCGTGGAGTTCGCAAGAAACGGCCGGTTGAATAGCTGGCTGAAACTGGTCGCCTGGAAGGCGCGTGCGCGGCGGGCGATACGCCGGGATTCCGGCCGGACGCCAAGCATGCCGCGCCCGAAGGCCGCGGTTTGAATGCTTTAGACGGCCCGGCATCCCTGAATGCGTCGTTCATCCGATCCAGAGGCAGGCGGGCTTCAGAAAACCGACTCAAATTGATGATGCGGTATCGCCCCGTCTATCCTGGATGAACGACGAAGGAGATCGCGATGGCCGGCAACGAGAAAATCTGGACCGCCGTCGATCGCTACGCCGCCGGCAGCCTGCTGGGCTCCGACCCTGTCATGGAAGATATTCTTGAGCGCAACCGCGGCAGCGGCCTGCCCGCGATCGACGTATCGCCGCTGCAGGGCAAGTTCCTGGACCTGATGGTGCGGATGTGCGGCGCCCGTCATATCCTCGAAATCGGGACACTGGGCGGCTATTCGACGGTCTGGATGGCGCGTGCTCTGCCGGCGGGCGGAAGGATTGTGACGCTCGAACTGGAGGAGCGCCATGCTCGGATCGCCCGGCGGAACTTCGCCGCGGCCGGCGTCTCCGACAGGATCGAGCTGCATGTCGGCCCGGCGCTTTCCTCGCTTGAGAGGCTGGGCGAGGCAAGGGCGGACCCTTTCGATCTCATCTTCATCGATGCCGACAAGCCGAACAATCGGCGCTATCTCGAGTGGGCCATGCGGCTGGCGCGGCCGGGGACGGTCATCATCTGCGACAATGTGATCCGCGATGGCGCCGTCATCGAAGCCGACAGCCGCGACGCCAGCGTTGAAGGCGCTCGTGACGTGTTTTCGTTTTTCGGCGGTCACCGGAGGCTGGAGGCGACGGCCCTCCAGACGGTCGGCGAGAAAGGCCATGACGGTTTTGCCATGGCGATCGTCAACGGGGATTGAAACGCCGGGCGTGGCCTTTGGCCGGAGCGGCTCTGCGGCCTTCAGAACGGTTCGTCGAAAGTGACGATCGAAACCTCGCCCTCGATCGCACCCTGCCAGGCCGAGAGGTGCGGCTCCTCGTCGGGTGCGCCCTCCATGTCGCCGATCTGGTCGAGCTCCGCCTCGGCATAGCCTTCCTTGGCGAGCGCCTCGAGCGCCCGGCGCACGGCCGAATCGTCGTCCGGTGCGACCAGCATGATGTGGACGCCTTCGGAATCGCCACCTTTCTTGCGCCAGACCCGGCCGACGATGATGGTGACCGGACGTTCCTCATTGTCGTTCATGGCCGGTCTCCCTGCGGCGGATTCGATCTCGTCCCGATCCTCGCATGGATGAAAGCTGTGACACAGCGGAAATTCAGCCACTTTTGCTCTTGAACGGGGCCGCCGGGGAAACAATATTACGCGGGCTGGCGTCCTGGCTTCCGGCGCGCGTTTATTGCGCGGGGAGGGTTGACGCCTTGGCGGGTTTTGCGTATTACCCGCCGCGTCTGAGCCGATGTGAGGCATCGCTTTTCGGGACGTCGCGTTCCGGAGTTCGCTTCAAACAGGGCTCGTTCTGCGAGCGAAAAGACATTTCCGGCGTGCACGAAGCGGATTCGCTTCCTCTGCTGATTGTTCGGGCAGGACCGCGAAGCGTGGTTTGTGCCCGAATTCGCGTATGGGAATGGCGCCCGAACGGCCCGACAGGGCTTTGGACACGGAATTGAGAGAAAGAGGAAGGTTTTATGCCTACCGTCAACCAGCTGATCCGCAAGCCGCGCATTGCGCCGGTGAAGCGCAACAAGGTGCCGGCCATGCAGGCGAACCCGCAGAAGCGGGGCGTTTGCACGCGCGTCTACACCACGACGCCGAAGAAGCCGAACTCGGCGCTGCGCAAGGTGGCTAAGATCCGTCTCACAAACGGCTTCGAGGTGATCGGCTATATTCCCGGCGAAGGTCATAACCTCCAGGAACACTCCGTGGTCATGATCCGAGGCGGCCGCGTGAAAGACCTTCCGGGTGTACGCTACCACATTATTCGTGGCGTGCTCGACACCCAGGGTGTGAAGAACCGCAAACAGCGCCGCTCGAAATACGGCGCAAAGCGTCCGAAGTAGGGTTTTCCGGCTTCGGCGTTTTTGTTTTGTGCGCCGGGCCTCGAGATTGAGAGACGAGAACATGTCCCGACGTCACAGAGCGGATAAGCGCGAGATCAATCCGGACCCGAAGTTCGGCGATCTGGTTGTCACCAAGTTCATGAACGCCGTCATGTATGACGGCAAGAAGTCCGTCGCCGAATCGATCGTCTATGGTGCGCTCGACCAGGTGCAGGCCAAGACGCGGCAGGAGCCGGTCACGATCTTTCATCAGGCGCTCGACAATGTCGCGCCGCATCTCGAGGTGAAGTCCCGCCGCGTCGGCGGCGCCACCTATCAGGTTCCGGTCGACGTGCGCCCCGAGCGCCGCCAGGCGCTGGCGATCCGCTGGCTGATCGCGGCGGCCCGTTCGCGCAACGAAACGACCATGGTCGACCGCCTGTCGGGCGAGCTGATGGACGCCGCCAACAATCGCGGCTCCGCCGTCAAGAAGCGTGAAGACACGCACAAGATGGCCGAGGCCAACCGCGCATTCGCGCATTACCGCTGGTAATCGCGGACGCAAGGAGCAGAGGTTCAATCATGGCCCGCGAATACAAGATCGAAGACTACCGCAACTTCGGCATCATGGCGCATATCGACGCCGGCAAGACGACGACGACCGAGCGCATCCTCTTCTACACCGGCAAGTCCCACAAGATGGGCGAGGTCCATGAGGGCGCCGCCACGATGGACTGGATGGAGCAGGAGCAGGAGCGCGGCATCACCATCACGTCTGCCGCGACCACGACCTTCTGGCAGGGCCGCGACGGCAAGAAGCGCCGCTTCAACATCATCGACACGCCCGGCCACGTCGACTTCACCATCGAGGTCGAGCGTTCGCTGCGCGTGCTCGACGGCGCCATTGCGCTTCTCGACGCCAACGCCGGCGTGGAGCCGCAGACCGAAACCGTTTGGCGTCAGGCGGACAAGTACCACGTTCCGCGCATGATCTTCTGCAACAAGATGGACAAGATCGGCGCCGACTTCTACCGCTCGGTGGAGATGATCAAGTCGCGTCTCGGCGCGACCCCCGTCGTCGTTCAGCTGCCGATCGGCGCCGAGAACGAATTCAAGGGCGTCGTCGATCTCATCGAGATGAAGGCCTATATCTGGCGCGAGGAGACCCTTGGCGCGGCCTGGGACGTTGTCGAGATTCCGGCGGACCTCAAGGAAAACGCCGAGAAGTACCGCGAGCAGATGATCGAGATCGCCGTCGAAATGGACGACGACGCGATGAACGCGTACCTCGAGGGCAACATGCCTTCGAACGACGAGATCCGTCGCCTGATCCGCAAGGGCACGATCGCCGTCAAGTTCTTCCCGATGTTCTGCGGCTCCGCCTTCAAGAACAAGGGCGTTCAGCCGCTCCTCGACGGCGTGGTCGACTTCCTGCCGGCGCCTATGGATGTCCCGGCCATCAAGGGCATCGATCCGAAAACCGAGGCCGAAGTGGTGCGTCATTCGACCGACGACGAGCCGCTGTCGATGCTTGCCTTCAAGATCATGAACGACCCGTTCGTCGGCTCGCTCACCTTCTGCCGCATCTATTCCGGCAAGCTCGCCAAGGGCGTGTCGCTGGAGAACACGGTGAAGGGCAAGAAGGAGCGCATCGGCCGCATGCTGCAGATGCACTCGAACTCGCGCGCCGACATCGACGAGGCTTTCGCGGGCGACATCGTGGCGCTCGCCGGCCTCAAGGAGACGACGACCGGCGACACGCTCTGCGACCCGGTCCATCCGGTCATCCTGGAGCGCATGGAGTTCCCCGATCCGGTCATCCAGATCGCCATCGAGCCCAAGACCAAGGGCGACCAGGAGAAGATGGGGATTGCGCTGCATCGCCTGGCTGCCGAGGACCCGTCCTTCCGCGTCAAGACCGACGAGGAGAGCGGCCAGACCATCATCGCCGGCATGGGCGAACTTCATCTCGACATCATCGTCGATCGCATGAGGCGCGAGTTCAAGGTCGAGGCGAATGTCGGCGCGCCGCAGGTCGCCTATCGCGAGACGATCACCAAGCGGGCCGAGATCGACTACACGCACAAGAAGCAGACCGGCGGTTCGGGCCAGTTCGCCCGCGTCAAGATCGTGTTCGAGCCGAACCCGGACGGCGAGGATTTCGTGTTCGAATCCAAGATCGTCGGCGGATCGGTGCCGAAGGAATACGTCCCCGGCGTCCAGAAGGGCGTGGAGAGCGTTCTTTCCTCCGGCCCGATCGCGGGCTTCCCGATGCTCGGCGTCAAGGCGAGCCTCATCGACGGCGCCTATCACGATGTCGACTCCTCGGTGCTCGCCTTCGAGATCGCCGCCCGTGCGGCTTTCCGCGAGGGCGCCCAGAAGGCCGGCGCGCAGTTGCTGGAGCCGATCATGAAGGTCGAGGTGGTGACGCCGGAAGATTACGTCGGCAACGTCATCGGCGATTTGAATGGCCGGCGCGGCCAGATCCAGGGCCAGGAAAGCCGCGGCATCGCCGTGGTCGTGAATGCCATGGTGCCGCTCGCCAACATGTTCAAGTACGTCGATACGCTGCGTTCGATGTCGCAGGGCCGTGCCCAGTACACGATGCAGTTCGACCATTACGAACCGGTTCCGACTGCGGTCGCCCAGGAAATCCAGAAGAAATACGCGTAAACGGGCGTTTGCGCCTGAGACTTAATGTGACGCCCGAGCGGGCATTAGACAGTGGAGACCTCACATGGCCAAAGCGAAATATGAGCGTACGAAGCCGCATGTGAACATTGGGACGATTGGTCATGTGGACCATGGGAAGACGAGTTTGACGGCGGCGATCACGAAGTATTTTGGCGAGTACAAGGCGTACGACCAGATCGACGCGGCGCCGGAGGAGAAGGCGCGTGGGATCACCATTTCCACGGCGCATGTGGAGTATGAGACGGACAAGCGGCACTATGCGCATGTGGATTGCCCGGGGCATGCGGACTATGTGAAGAACATGATCACGGGCGCGGCGCAGATGGACGGCGCGATCCTGGTGGTTTCGGCGGCCGACGGGCCGATGCCGCAGACGCGCGAGCACATCCTTCTGGCGCGCCAGGTCGGCGTTCCTTCCATCGTGGTTTTCCTGAACAAGGTGGACCAGGTGGACGATGCGGAGCTTCTGGAACTGGTCGAGCTCGAGGTGCGCGAGCTTCTGACGAAGAACGAGTTCCCGGGGGACGACATTCCGATCGTGAAGGGTTCGGCGCTGGCGGCGCTCGAGGACACGGACAAGAAGATCGGCGAGGACGCGATCCGCGAGCTGATGAAGGCGGTGGACGACTACATCCCGACGCCGGAGCGCCCGATCGACCAGCCCTTCCTGATGCCGATCGAGGACGTGTTCTCGATCTCGGGCCGCGGCACGGTGGTGACGGGGCGCGTCGAGCGCGGCATCGTCAAGGTCGGCGAGGAGCTCGAGATCGTGGGCATCCGCCCGACGCAGAAGACGACGTGCACGGGCGTGGAGATGTTCCGCAAGCTGCTCGACCAGGGTCAGGCGGGCGACAATATCGGGGCGCTCCTCCGGGGCATCGACCGCGACGGGGTGGAGCGCGGGCAGGTGCTGGCGAAGCCCGGCTCGGTGACGCCGCACACCAAGTTCAAGGCGGAGGCCTACATCCTGACCAAGGAGGAGGGCGGGCGTCATACGCCGTTCTTCACCAACTACCGCCCGCAGTTCTACTTCCGCACCACCGACGTGACCGGCATCGTGACGCTTGCCGAGGGCACGGAGATGGTGATGCCGGGGGACAATGTGACGGTGGACGTCGAGCTGATCGTGCCGATCGCAATGGAGGAGAAGCTGCGCTTCGCCATCCGCGAGGGCGGCCGTACCGTCGGCGCAGGCGTCGTCGTCTCGATCAAGGAATAACGGATCAAAGGGTCCGACGCGGGCGCGGGGGAAACCCTCCCCCGCACCGGCGGACAAGGAAATTGACATGAACGGACAGAATATCCGCATTCGCCTCAAGGCGTTCGATCATCGGGTGCTCGATGCCTCGACGCGCGAGATCGTGTCGACCGCCAAGCGTACCGGCGCCAATGTCCGCGGCCCCATTCCGCTGCCGACGCGCATCGAGAAATTCACGGTGAACCGCTCGCCGCACATCGACAAGAAGAGCCGCGAACAGTTCGAGATGCGCACGCACAAGCGGCTGCTCGACATCGTCGACCCGACGCCGCAGACGGTCGATGCGCTGATGAAGCTCGATCTGGCCGCCGGCGTGGATGTCGAGATCAAGTTGTAGGAGCCGGTCGTAATTCGTCGGTCGTTACTCGATCGACCATGACCGGCGACCGAGGAACGACCATGAGCCGGGCGAAAGCCAAGCTCCTCTGAAGGAAGAACGAAAAAATGCGTTCAGGTGTGATTGCACAGAAGGTGGGAATGACCCGCATCTACAATGATGCGGGCGAGCATGTCCCCGTCACCGTTCTCCGCATGGAGAACTGCCAGGTCGTCGCCCAGCGCACGCAGGAGAAGAACGGCTATACGGCCGTCCAGCTCGGCGTCGGGCTGGCCAAGGTCAAGAACACGACCAAGGCGCTGCGCGGCCATTTTGCCGCCTCCTCCGTCGAGCCGAAGGCGAAGATCGCGGAGTTCCGCGTGTCGCCGGAGAACATGCTCGATGTCGGCGCCGAGATCACCGTGGAGCATTTCGTTCCCGGCCAGCGCGTCGATGTCACCGGCACGACGATCGGCAAGGGTTTCCAGGGCGTCATCAAGCGCCACCATTTTGGTGGCGGCCGCGCCACGCACGGCAACTCGGTCTCGCACCGCACGCACGGTTCGACCGGCCAGCGCCAGGACCCTGGCAAGGTGTTCAAGGGCAAGAAGATGGCCGGCCACATGGGCGATGTCCGCGTGACCACGCAGAATCTGGAGATCGTCTCCACCGACGGCGAGCGCGGTCTTATCCTGGTCCGCGGCGCGGTGCCGGGCTCCAAGGGCGCCTGGATCATGGTGCGCGACGCGGTGAAATCGGAACTGCCGAAGGACGCGCCGAAGCCGGCCGCGATCCGCGCCGCCAAGTCCGGCAAGGCAGAAGCCGCTCCGGCGGGTGAAGGGGCCGAATAATGGATTTCAAAGTCAAAACCCTCGCCGGCAAGGAAGCCGGCAAGCTGACGCTCTCCGACGAGATCTTCGGCCTCGACCCGCGCGAGGATATCCTGCAGCGCGTGGTCCGTTGGCAGCTCGCCAAGAAGCAGCAGGGCACGCACAAGGCCAAGGGCCGCGCGGAAATCGCGCGCACCGGCGCCAAGATGTACAAGCAGAAGGGTACGGGCCGCGCCCGCCACTCTTCGGCGCGCGTTCCGCAGTTCCGCGGCGGCGGCAAGGCTCACGGCCCGGTCGTTCGCGACCATGCCCACGACCTGCCGAAGAAGGTCCGCGCGCTCGGCCTGAAATATGCGCTTTCGGCCAAGGCGAAATCGTCGAGCCTGATCGTCGTCGACGATCTCTCGGCGAAGGACGCCAAGACCAAGGCGCTCGTCGCGAGCTTCGCCTCGCTCGGGCTTTCCAACGCTCTGGTGATCGGCGGCGCCGAGGTCGACCAGAACTTCCGGCGCGCGGCTTCGAACATCCCCAATATCGACGTGCTGCCGGTTCAGGGCATCAACGTCCATGACATTCTGCGCCGCGGCACGCTCGTCCTTTCCAAGGCGGCGGTCGAGGCCCTCGAGGAGCGGTTCAAATGACGGATCTTCGCCACTACGACGTGATCGTCAGCCCGGCCATCACGGAAAAATCCACGATGGCCTCGGAGCAGAACCAGGTCGTCTTCAACGTCGCGAAGAAGGCGACGAAGCCCGAGATCAAGGCCGCGGTCGAGACGCTGTTCGGCGTCAAGGTCACGGCGGTGAACACGCTCGTGCGCAAGGGCAAGGTGAAGCGGTTCCGCGGCACCGTCGGGCGCCAGGGCGATGTGAAGAAGGCGGTCGTGACGCTTGCGGACGGCGATTCCATCGACGTCGCAACCGGTCTCTGAGAAGCCGAGGTAGAGGAAAATGGCACTCAAGAATTACAATCCGGTCACGCCGAGCCAGCGCCAGCTGGTCATCGTCGACCGTTCCGGCCTCTACAAGGGCAAGCCGGTGAAGGGGCTGACGGAAGGTCTGGTCTCCTCGGGCGGCCGCAACAATTACGGCCGCATCACCGCGCGCTTCCAGGGCGGCGGACACAAGCGGACCTATCGCGTCGTCGATTTCAAGCGGCGCAAGTTCGACGTGCCGGCGAAGGTCGAGCGGCTGGAATACGATCCGAACCGGACGGCGTTCATCGCGCTCATCAAGTATGAGGACGGCGAGCTGTCCTACATCCTGGCGCCGCAGCGCCTCGTCGCCGGCGACACGGTCGTCGCGGCCGAGGCTGCCGACGTGAAGCCGGGTAATGCCATGCGGCTTTCCTCGATGCCGGTCGGCACGATCGTGCACAATGTCGAGCTGAAGCCGGGTAAGGGCGGTCAGATCGCCCGTTCGGCGGGCACCTACGCCCAGCTCGTCGGCCGCGACCAGGGCTGGGCGATCCTGCGCCTCAATTCGGGCGAGCAGCGCATCGTGCACGGCTCCTGCCTGGCGACGGTCGGCGCCGTGTCCAACCCGGACCACGGCAACGTCAATCTCGGCAAGGCCGGCCGCAAGCGCTGGCTGGGAAAACGCCCGCACAATCGCGGCGTCACCATGAACCCGGTCGACCACCCGCATGGAGGCGGCGAGGGCCGCACCTCGGGCGGCCGCAATCCGGTCACGCCATGGGGCAAGCCGACCAAGGGCAAGAAGACTCGGTCCAACAAGGCGACCGACAAGTTCATCATGCGCTCGCGCCACCAGCGCAAGAGCTAAGGAAAGGGTGCTCTAGTGTCCCGTTCAGTTTGGAAAGGCCCGTTCATCGACGGCTATCTCTTGAAGAAAGCCGACAAGGTGCGCGAAGGCGGCCGTAACGAGGTCATCAAGATGTGGAGCCGTCGCTCCACGATCCTGCCGCAGTTCGTCGGCCTGACCTTCGGCGTCTATAACGGCCAGAAGCACATTCCGGTGTCCGTGTCCGAGGACATGGTCGGCCACAAGTTCGGCGAGTTTTCCCCGACGCGGACCTATTACGGTCACGGCGCGGACAAGAAGGCGAAGAGGAAATAGAGATGGGCAAGCCAAAGGCTCCGCGGCGGCTTGAGGACAATGAGGCGCGTGCCGTCCTGCGCACGATCCGCATCAGCCCGCAGAAGCTGAACCTGGTCGCCGCGATGATCCGCGGCAAGAAGGTCGCGACCGCGCTGTCGGATCTCGAGTTCTCGCGCAAGCGCATCGCCGGGACGGTGAGGAAGACGCTGGAATCGGCGATCGCCAATGCGGAGAACAATCACGACCTCGACGTCGACGCGCTGATCGTGGCGGAAGCCTATGTCGGCAAGTCGATCGTCATGAAGCGGTTCCATGCCCGCGGCCGCGGTCGCGCCAGCCGCATCGAGAAGCCGTTCGCGAACCTGACCATCGTCGTCAGGGAAGTGGAAGAGAAAGTGGAGGCCGCCTGATGGGCCAGAAAGTCAATCCGATCGGCCTGCGCCTCGGCATCAACCGGACCTGGGACTCGCGCTGGTATGCCAATACCGGCGAGTACGGCCGGCTCCTGCACGAGGATATCGAGATCCGCAACTTCATCATGAAGGAGATGAAGCAGGCCGCGGTTTCCAAGGTGGTCATCGAGCGTCCGCACAAGAAGTGCCGCATTACGATCCATTCGGCGCGCCCCGGCCTCATCATCGGCAAGAAGGGCGCCGACATCGAGAAGCTGCGCAAGAAGCTTTCCGAGATGACGAACGCCGAGACGCACCTCAACATCGTCGAGGTGCGCAAGCCGGAGACCGACGCGACGCTGATCGCGCAGTCGATCGCCCAGCAGCTCGAGCGCCGCATCGCCTTCCGCCGCGCCATGAAGCGCGCCGTCCAGTCGGCGATGCGCCTCGGCGCCGAGGGCATCCGCATCAACTGCTCGGGCCGTCTCGGCGGCGCGGAGATCGCGCGCATGGAATGGTACCGCGAGGGCCGCGTGCCGCTGCACACGCTCCGCGCCGATGTCGATTACGGCACGGCCGAGGCGAATACCGCCTATGGCAAGTGCGGCGTCAAGGTCTGGGTGTTCAAGGGCGAGATCCTCGAGCACGACCCGATGGCCTCCGAGCGTCGCGCGGTCGAGGGCGATCATGCGCATGGCGGCGGCCGCCGCCGCGAGAATGCCTGAGAAGGCAGAGGATTCTGGAGTAACACAAGATGCTGCAGCCAAAGCGCACGACCTACCGCAAGCAGTTCAAGGGTCGCATCCATGGCGCTGCCAAGGGTGGCACCGACCTCAATTTCGGTGCTTTCGGCTTGAAGGCGCTGGAGCCGAACCGGGTGACGGCGCGTGAGATCGAGGCGGCGCGCCGCGCGATCACGCGCCAGATGAAGCGCCAGGGCCGCGTCTGGATCCGTATTTTCCCGGACGTTCCGGTCACCTCGAAGCCGACCGAGGTCCGCATGGGCAAGGGCAAGGGCGCCGTCGACTTCTGGGCCTGCCGGGTGAAGCCGGGCCGGATCATGTTCGAGCTCGACGGCGTCGACGAGGAGACCGCACGCGAGGCGCTGCGTCTCGGCGCCGCCAAGCTCTCGGTCCGGACGCGTTTCGTCCAGCGTATCGCTGAATAGGAAGGGTTTGGTCATGAAGGCCGATGATGCACGGGCGATGAGCCCCGACCAGTTGAACGAAGAACTGGCCAAGCTGAAGAAGGAGCAGTTCAACCTGCGCTTCCAGAAGGCGACCGGCCAGCTCGAGAAAACCGCGCGCGTCCGCCAGGTTCGGCGTGACATTGCGCGCATCAAGACCATCGCGGCCCAGAAGGCCGTCGGCAAGAAGGCATAAGGGATAAGACCATGCCAAAGCGCATCCTGCAGGGCACCGTCGTCAGCGACAAGAACGAGAAGACGGTCGTCGTCGATGTCGAGCGCCGTTTCACGCATCCGGTCATGAAGAAGACCGTGCGCCGCACGAAGAAGTACCAGGCGCATGACGAGACGAACGCGCACAAGGTCGGCGACACGGTTTTCATCCAGGAATGCCGGCCGATCTCGCGCCGCAAGCGCTGGACCGTGATCAGCGAAGAGCAGGCGCAGTAGACAACAAGGACAGCCGGGGAGGGCGCATCGCATCCCCGACAATGAAGAAGGCGGTCAGTCATGATTCAGATGCAAACAAACCTCGACGTCGCCGACAATTCCGGCGCCCGTCGTGTTCAGTGCATCAAGGTGCTGGGCGGCTCGAAGCGGAAATATGCTTCCGTCGGCGACATCATCGTCGTCTCGGTCAAGGAGGCGATCCCGCGCGGCCGCGTCAAGAAGGGCGACGTGATGAAGGCGGTCGTGGTGCGCACGGCCAAGGATATCCGCCGTCCGGACGGCAGCGTCATCCGGTTCGACAAGAACGCGGCGGTCCTGGTCGACAACAAGAAGGAGCCGGTCGGCACCCGTATCTTCGGGCCCGTGCCGCGCGAGCTGCGCGCCAAGAACCACATGAAGATCATCTCGCTCGCGCCTGAAGTCCTGTAAGGAGCCGGAAAGTGCAAAAGATCAAGAAAGGCGACAAGGTCGTCGTCCTCACCGGCAAGGACAAGGGCCGGACCGGCGAGGTGGTGAGCGTTTCGCCGAGTGACAGCCGCGCCATCGTGCGGGGCGTCAACCTCATCCGGCGCCACCAGCGCCAGACGCAGAGCCAGGAAGGCGGCATCATCACCAAGGAAGCGCCGATCCATCTGTCTAACATCGCGCTCGCGGATCCGAAGGACGGCAAGGCGACCCGCGTCGGCTTCACGTTCCAGAAGGACGGCCGCAAGGTGCGCGTCGCCAAGCGCTCGGGAGAAACCATCGATGGCTAAGACCGCATACGAGCCGCGGCTGAAGAAGCTCTACAACGAGAAGATCCGCAAGGCTCTCCGCGAGGAGTTCAAGTACGAGAACGAGATGCAGGTTCCGCGCATCGACAAGATCGTCGTGAACATGGGCGTGGGCGAGGCGACGGGCGATTCCAAGAAGCCGACCGTGGCCGCCGAGGATCTCGGCCGCATCACCGGGCAGAAGGCCGTGGTGACCCGCGCGCGCAAGTCGATCGCGGGCTTCAAGGTTCGCGAGAACATGCCGATCGGCGCCAAGGTCACGCTGCGCCAGGATCGCATGTACGAGTTCCTCGACCGCCTGGTCACGATCGCGCTGCCGCGCGTCCGCGACTTCCGCGGGCTCAATCCGAAGAGCTTCGATGGCCGTGGCAACTACGCCCTGGGCATCAAGGAGCATATCGTGTTCCCCGAGATCAACTACGACCAGGTCGACCAGATCTGGGGGATGGACGTGATCGTCTGTACGACCGCCAGAACGGATGACGAGGCCAGGGCGCTGCTCAAGGCCTTCAACTTCCCCTTCCGGCAGTAACGGCAGGCGAGAAAAAGGAAAGCAACATGGCAAAGACCAGTGCAGTCGAAAAGAACAAGCGCCGCCGTTCGCTCGTGAAGCGTTATTCGGCCAAGCGCAAGGAGCTGAAGGCCATCGTCATGGACCAGAAGCTGCCGATCGAGGAGCGCTTCAAGGCACAGTTGAAGCTGGCGTCGCTGCCGCGCAACTCGTCGGCCACGCGCATTCGCAACCGCTGCGAGGTGACGGGCCGTCCGCGCGCCTATTACCGCAAGCTTCGCATGTCGCGTATCGCGCTGCGCGATCTCGGCTCCACCGGCCTCGTGCCGGGTTTGGTCAAGTCGAGCTGGTAAGGAGGATTTGGGATGTCCATGAACGATCCTCTCGGCGATATGCTGACCCGCATCCGCAACGCCATCGGCCGCAAGAAGGACAAGGTCTCGACGCCGGCTTCCACGCTTCGTGTCCGCGTGCTCGACGTGCTGAAGGCGGAAGGCTATATCCGCGACTACAGCCGGGTCGACTACGACAACGGCAAGTCGGAACTCGAGATCGAGCTGAAATATTTCGAAGGCCAGCCGGTGATCCGCGAGATCGCCCGCGTCTCGAAGCCCGGCCGCCGCGTCTATGTGTCGGTGAAGTCGATACCGCAGGTGGCCAACGGCCTCGGCATCGCCATCCTGTCGACGCCGAAGGGCGTGATGGCCGACCATGAAGCGCGCGAACAGAACGTCGGCGGCGAAATTCTCTGCCAGATATTCTGAGCGGACGTCGGTCGTGGGTCGTCATTCGACCCACGAACAACGACCAACGACCGACAAAAGTTAGGAAAGAGGAGACGATAATGTCTCGCATTGGAAAGAAACCGGTTTCCGTTCCGCAGGGCGTGACTGCCTCTGTCGACGGCCAGACCGTCGCCGCCAAAGGCCCGAAGGGCGAGCTCAAATTCGTCGTCAACGACGAGGTCCTGGTCAAGCTGGAAGACGGCAAGATCAAGGTCGATCCGCGCGACCAGTCGAAGACCGCGCGCTCCAAATGGGGAATGTCGCGCAGCCAGATCGTCAACATACTCGAGGGTGTGAAGACGGGCTTCGAGAAGCGGCTCGAGATCAACGGCGTCGGCTATCGTGCGGCGATGCAGGGCAAGAACCTGCAGCTTGCCCTCGGGTACAGCCACGAGGTGGTCTATCAGACGCCGCAGGGCGTCACGATCTCGGTGCCGAAGCCGACGGAGATCGTCGTCTCCGGCATCGACAAGCAGGTCGTTGGCCAGGTCGCCGCGGAGATCCGCGGTTTTCGTGGCCCCGAGCCCTACAAGGGCAAGGGCGTGAAATACGCGGACGAGAAGATCGTCCGCAAGGAAGGCAAGAAGAAGTAAGGAGTGGCAATCGGAATTCGGTATTGGGCAATCGGTATTCGACTGCCGACTGCCGATCGCCGACTGCCCAGTCGAAGGAAATGACCATGGTTTCCAAGGTATCCGTCAAGCGCCGCGCCGCCCGCGTCCGCCGTCAGATTCGGGCGGGCAATGCCGAGCGTCCGCGCCTCTCGATCTACCGGTCGGGAAAGAACATCTACGCCCAGGTCATCGATGACAAGGTCGGCCGCACGCTGGCCTCGGCTTCGACGCTCGACAAGGACCTGAAGGGCGGGCTTAAGACCGGCGCCGACGTGTCGGCAGCCTCCGCCGTCGGCAAACTCATCGCCGAGCGGGCGTCCAAGGCCGGCGTGAAGGAAGTCGTGTTCGATCGCGGACCGTACATCTTCCACGGCCGCGTCAAGGCCCTTGCCGAGGCGGCCCGCGAAGGCGGCCTGAGCTTCTGAGGTGAATGGACGTTTGGCCAGGCCGGCGACAAGCCCCTTTGACCATTCGCCACTCGCCGGATTGAAATTTTCGCCGCGGACCGGCATAAGCCGGCCGCAAATTGCAGCCCGTGTCTCCGGAAAAGAACAAGGATCAGGATATGGCACAGGAACGTAGGGAAGGCGGCCGCGGCCGCGACCGGGAAGAGCGCGACAGCGAATTCGTCGACAAGCTCGTCCACATCAACCGCGTCGCCAAGGTGGTGAAGGGCGGGCGCCGTTTCGGCTTCGCCGCGCTCGTCGTCGTCGGCGACCAGAAGGGCCGCGTCGGCTTCGGCCACGGCAAGGCGCGCGAGGTGCCGGAGGCGATCCGCAAGGCGACCGAAAGCGCCAAGCGCGACATGATCTTCGTGCCGCTGCGTTCCGGCCGCACGCTGCACCATGACGTCGAAGGCCGGCACGGTGCGGGACGAGTGCTGCTGCGCGCGGCCAAGCCCGGCACCGGCATCATCGCCGGCGGCCCGATGCGCGCCGTCTTCGAGACGCTCGGAATGCACGATGTCGTCGCCAAGTCGATGGGGTCGTCCAACCCCTACAACATGGTGCGCGCGACCTTCGACGCGCTGAAGAGCCAGATGCATCCGAAGGAAGTGGCAGCCCAGCGCGGCGTCAAGTACTCGACCCTGCAGGCCCGTCGCGGCGCTGCCGTGGCCGCCGACGAATAAAGCCGGCCAGATCAGGAAGAGACGACCATGGCTAAGAAAGCAAGCAAGACCATCACGGTCGAACAGATCGGCAGCCCGATCCGCCGTCCGAAGGACCAGCGCGCGACGCTGGTCGGTCTCGGCCTCAACAAGCTGCACCGCCGCCGCACGCTGGAGGACACGCCTTCGGTACGCGGCATGATCGCGAAAGTGGAACATCTCGTCCGCGTCGTGGACGAGGCGTGAGAAGCGCAGGAGAATTCCGATGAAACTCAACGAACTGCGCGACAATGACGGCGCCACCAAGGCCCGCAAGCGCGTCGGCCGCGGCATCGGCTCCGGCTCCGGCAAGACTGCCGGTCGCGGCGTAAAAGGCCAGAAGGCCCGTTCGGGCGTTGCCATCAACGGTTTCGAGGGCGGCCAGATGGCGCTCTACCGCCGTCTGCCCAAGCGCGGCTTCAAGAACCTGTTCGGAACGGATTTCAACATCGTCTCCGTGGCCCGCATCCAGGCCGCGGTCGACGCCAAGAAGCTCGACCCGAAGGAGACGGTTAACGTCGACAGCCTCGTCAAGGCCGGGGTCGTGCGCCGCGCCAAGGACGGGGTGCGCCTGCTCGGCGACGGCGAGCTGAAGGCGAAGCTCACCTTCGAGGTCGCCGGTGCGTCCAAGTCGGCGATCGAGAAGATCGAGAAGGCCGGCGGCAAGGTGAACCTGCCGCAGAAAGCCGCAGCCGAATAACGCGGAGCCAGCGCCGTTGTGAACGGCGCTCGCTTGCATCGTGGCCGGGCGGGGCTTATCTCTCGCTCCGGCCATCCGCGCCCGGCGCGTCGGGACGCTCATGCGACCCAGGCCAGGAACTGGCTCCTGATAAGGACATCACGGTCTAATGGCATCGGCTGCTGAACAACTGGCATCCAACCTCAACTTTTCCGCCTTCTCCAAGGCGCAGGAGCTGAAGAAGCGCATCTGGTTTACGCTCGGCGCGCTGCTCGTCTATCGCCTCGGCACCTATATCCCTATGCCGGGAATCAACCCCCAGGCCTTCGCCCAGGCCTTCCAGCAGCAGTCGGGCGGCGTGCTCGGCATGTTCAACATGTTCGCCGGCGGCGCCGTGCAGCGCATGGCCATCTTCGCGCTCGGCATCATGCCCTACATCTCCGCCTCGATCATCATGCAGCTGATGACGTCGGTCATCCCTTCGCTCGAACAGCTGAAGAAAGAGGGGGAACAGGGGCGCAAGGTCATCAACCAGTATACGCGCTACGGTACCGTCGTGCTCGCGGCGGTGCAGGCCTACGGCATCGCGGTCGGCCTTGAGACCGGCAACAGCATCGTCTCGGATCCGGGCTGGGCCTTTCGTTTTTCGACCGTCGTCACGCTTCTCGGCGGCACCATGTTCCTGATGTGGCTCGGTGAGCAGATCACCGAGCGCGGCATCGGCAACGGCATTTCGCTCATCATCATGGCCGGCATCGTCGCCAATCTGCCGCACGCCATCTCCAATACGCTCGAACAGGGACGCACCGGCGCCATATCGACCGGCGTCATCCTGCTCGTCGCGTTGGTGGCCGTGGTGGTCATCGCCGTGATCGTCTTCTTCGAGCGGGCGCAGCGACGGCTCTTGATCCAGTATCCGAAGCGACAGGTCGGCAACCGGATGTTCCAGGGCGACACCTCGCACCTGCCGCTCAAGCTGAACACGTCGGGCGTCATCCCGCCGATCTTCGCTTCCTCGCTGCTGCTCCTCCCGGCAACGGTGGCCGGCTTTTCCAACACGGCGAACTTCCCCGACTGGGCGCGCTCCATCCTGGCCGCGCTCGGGCACGGGCAGCCCCTCTACATGGCGCTCTACGGCGGCATGATCATCTTCTTCGCGTTCTTCTACACCGCGATCGTCTTCAATCCGAAGGACACGGCGGACCAGTTGAAGAAGCATTCCGGCTTCATCCCGGGCTACCGGCCCGGCGAGCGCACCGCCGAATACATCGATTACGTGCTGACGCGCATCACGCTGATCGGCGCGGTCTACCTGGTGCTCGTCTGCCTGTTACCCGAATTTCTAATTACGACCTTCCACGTTCCGTTCTATCTTGGCGGTACGTCGCTGCTGATCGTGGTGAGCGTTACGCTCGATACGGTGGCGCAGATTCAGGGTCATCTCATTGCACACCAGTATGAGGGACTGATCCGCAAGTCGAAACTGCGGGGAGGAAAGAGGGGACGATGAGGCTTATTCTGCTCGGGCCACCAGGCGCGGGAAAGGGGACGCAGGCGAAGATCCTCACCGAGAGGCACAGGATACCCCAGCTTTCGACCGGGGACATGCTGCGCGCGGCGGTCTCGGCGGGAACCGAGGTAGGCAAGCGCGCCAAGGCCGTGATGGATTCGGGCGCGCTGGTTTCGGACGAGATCGTCAACCAGATCGTTTCGGAGCGCATCGACCAGCCGGACTGCACGAACGGCTTCATCCTGGACGGCTACCCGCGCACGGTTCCCCAGGCCGAGGCGCTGACCCGGATGCTGGAGGAGAAGGGTCTTCGGCTCGACGGCGTGATCAACCTGAAGGTCGACGAGGGAGCTTTGGTGGGCCGCCTGGAATCGCGCGTCCGCGAGACGATCGCGGCGGGCGGCAAGGTACGGGCCGACGACAACCCGGAATCGTTCAGGAAACGGCTCGTCGAATATCGCGAGAAGACGGCGCCGCTTGCCGATTACTACCGGAATACCGGCGAATTGAAATCCGTCGACGGCATGGCCGACATGAAGGCGGTGACGGAAGAAATCGAAAGGGTTCTGGAGACGGCGTGACCGTTTCGGCAGCGAGCCGATTGCGCGTCGCGCGGGTGTTGACTTTCCCGCGTGATTCCGCCTAAGAGAGCGCCAATTCGCTTTCAATTAGAGCGGTCGGCGCCGGTCGGAATTTGGGAAGATCGGTCCGGGCGCTTTTGCATTGTCCGGCTGGCATCGAAAGAAGCCCGGACAGGGCAAGAGAGAAATCAAGGAGAAGCGGCGTGGCCCGTATCGCTGGCGTCAATATTCCAACCAACAAGCGCGTCGTGATCGCGCTTCAGTATATCCATGGCATCGGCCCGACCTTCGCCAAGCAGATCGTGGAGAAGGTGGGCATTCCTTCGGAGCGCCGCGTCAGCCAGCTGACCGATGCCGAGGTGCTCGCCATCCGCGAGGCGATCGACCGCGATTACCAGGTCGAGGGCGATCTCCGTCGCGAGGTGTCGATGAACATCAAGCGGCTGATGGATCTGGGCGCCTATCGCGGCCTGCGTCATCGCCGCTCGCTGCCGGTCCGCGGCCAGCGCACGCACACCAATGCGCGCACGCGCAAGGGTCCCGCCAAGGCGATCGCGGGCAAGAAGAAGTAAGACGGCAGATCGGCAATCGGCATTTGGCATTCGGTTTTTCCGGTTGCCGACTGCCTATTCCCAACTGCCTTCTCAGGTGTAGCCGCTGGCATTACGGCGGCGTCGATATCAAACGGAAGGATTTTTCATGGCCAAGGAAGCCGTACGCGTTCGCCGTCGCGAGCGTAAGAACATCTCGTCGGGCGTCGCCCACGTGAACTCGACCTTCAACAATACGATGATCACCATCACCGACGCGCAGGGCAATGCAATTGCCTGGTCGTCGGCGGGTGCCCAGGGCTTCAAGGGCTCGCGCAAGTCGACCCCGTTCGCGGCCCAGGTCGCGGCCGAGGACGCGGCCAAGAAGGCGCAGGAGCACGGCATGCGCATGCTGGAGGTCGAGGTCTGCGGTCCGGGCTCCGGCCGCGAGTCCGCGCTGCGCGCCTTGCAGGCCGCCGGCTTCACCATTACATCCATCCGTGACGTGACCCCCATCCCGCACAATGGATGCCGCCCGCGCAAGAAGCGCCGCGTCTAAGGTCTGAAAATTATCTGCCGCAATGAGCGTCCTCGTGGCGCTCCTCTTCGGTTTCCAGATCGCCCGCCACGATTGGATGGTGGCGGGGACAAGGAAGGAAGACAAAAATGATCCAGAAAAATTGGCAGGAACTCATCAAGCCGAACAAGGTGGAGTTCTCCTCCAAGGGCAAGACGATGACGACGCTGGTGGCCGAGCCGCTGGAGCGTGGCTTCGGCCTCACCCTCGGCAACGCGCTGCGGCGCGTGCTGCTTTCGTCGCTCCGCGGCGCCGCCGTGACGGCGGTCCAGATCGACGGCGTGCTGCATGAATTCTCCTCGATCTCGGGCGTCCGCGAGGATGTGACCGACATCGTGCTCAACATCAAGGAAATCGCCATCAAGATGGAAGGCGACGGGCCGAAACGCATGGTCGTGCGCAAGCAGGGCCCGGGCGTCGTCACCGCCGGCGACATCCAGACGGTGGGCGATGTCGAGATCCTGAACCCCGACCACATCATCTGCACGCTCGACGAGGGTGCGGAGATCCGCATGGAATTCACCGTCGACAGCGGCAAGGGCTACGTGCCCGCCGAGCGCAACCGCGCCGAGGACGCGCCGATCGGCCTGATCCCCGTCGACAGCCTCTATTCGCCGGTCAAGAAGGTCTCCTACAAGGTCGAGAACACCCGCGAGGGGCAGGTTCTCGACTACGACAAGCTGACCATGACGATCGAGACCGACGGTTCGGTCACGGGCGAGGACGCGGTGGCGTTCGCCGCGCGCATCCTGCAGGACCAGCTCGCGCTGTTCGTCAATTTCGAGGAGCCGCACAAGGAACAGCCGCAGGAGCAGGTCACCGAGCTCGCGTTCAATCCGGCGCTGCTCAAGAAGGTCGACGAGCTCGAGCTTTCGGTGCGTTCGGCCAACTGCCTGAAGAACGACAACATCGTCTATATCGGCGACCTGATCCAGAAGACGGAAGCCGAGATGCTGCGCACGCCGAATTTCGGCCGCAAGTCGCTGAACGAGATCAAGGAAGTGCTCGCCGCCATGGGCCTGCATCTCGGCATGGAAGTGCCGGATTGGCCGCCGGAGAACATCGAAGATCTCGCCAAGCGCTACGAAGACCAATATTGAGTGCGTCGTTCGTTGGTCGTCGGTCGGGATACGACCGGCAGCCGACGACTGACGACCGACGAACGATAGGAGACCACCATGCGTCATGGACGTTCCGGCCGCCGGCTGAACCGCACCGTCAGCCATCGCAAGGCCCTGTTTTCCAACATGGCCGCCTCGCTCATCGAGCATGAGCAGATCACGACGACGCTTCCGAAAGCCAAGGAACTGCGCCCGATCGTGGAGAAGCTGGTCACGCTCGGCAAGCGCGGCGATCTGCACGCCCGTCGCCAGGCGATCGCGGCCATCGGCTCCGATGCGCTGGCGAAGCGCCTGTTCGAGACGATCGCGCCGCGCTATGCCTCGCGGAACGGCGGCTATCTGCGCATCATGAAGGCGGGCTTCCGTCACGGCGACAACGCCGCGATGGCGGTGATCGAGTTTGTCGACCGCGACACTTCGGCCAAGGGCGCGGCCGACCGTGCCCGCTCGGCGGCCGAGGAAACCGCGAACGAGGCCGAGGCGGCTTAAAAACCGTCAAGATGGATAGACGGATGTAAAGAGGGGCCTTCTCGGCCCCTTTTCGCGTTATGGGGCCGGTGCGAACCGTGAAGCCGTGATGAAGCGAATAGTCTGCCTGCTGTTGATTGCCATGTCCGCGACCATGCTGGCGGTGCGGGAGGGTGAAGCCGGGGAGATGAGAGGAATGAGTCTGCTCGAGAATGTCCGGACCGGAAACGTCGAAGCGGTGCGCTCGATGTTGGCCAGTGCCGAAACGGAGGTGCGTGATGGAGAGGGCCGCACGGCGCTGCTCCTCGCAACCCGTCAGGACCAGGTGGAGATCGCGCGGCTGCTGATCGAGGCGGGCGCCGACGTGAACGCGAAAGACACGATCCAGGATACGCCGTTCCTCTTCGCGGGGGCGGAGGGCCGCGATGCGATTCTTCGCCTGATCCTGGCGACGGGAAAGGCAAATCTGCGTGACACAAACCGCTATGGCGGGGTGGCGCTCATTCCCGCCGCCCATCACGGGCATCCGAGCACCGTGCGCATTCTTCTCGACACGGATATCGATATCGACCATGTCAACAATCTCGGCTGGACGGCATTGATCGAAGCGGTGATCCTGAGCGACGGCGGACCCGTACATCAGGAGATCGTCGGGCTTCTGGTGGATGCGGGGGCGGATCGGGAGATTGCCGACCGCGACGGCGTTACACCGTTGGAGCACGCGCGCCGGCGCGGCTTCAAGGAAATGGCGGAAAGAATCGCGGCCGGTCCGCGTTCTTGAACAGCTAAGGAAACATTTGAGAGCGGCTGTCGTTTCAGCCTTGCCATCTATTCTGCGCAATCGCCAAGAAGATGGCGCGGATATTGACTGAGAAAGGAGCTTTCCTGATGCGGATCGTGCGCTCATCTTTTGCTGCCGTCGCGATTGCGGTTCTGGTCGGCGTAGGCATCGTCACAGGCACGGCATTGGCCGACGACAGCGCGGGATCGACCGTCCAGGAGATGCTCAAGGGCCTGATCGGCAAAGGCGACGCCAAGCCCGGCACCGGAGCGGCCGCGCCGTCCGCCGAAGGCCAGGGAAGCGGCCAGACCCTGCGCCGCGTGCCCTTCGGACGCGATGAAATGGAGCTTTCCTTCGCGCCGCTCGTCAAACGCACCGCGCCCGCCGTCGTCAACGTCTATGCGTCGAGCAAGGTCCGCGTGCAGTCGCCCTTCATGGACGATCCGTTCTTCGGCCGTTTCTTCGGCCAGCAGATGCCGCCGCGCGTGCAGTCTTCGCTCGGTTCCGGCGTGATCGTCGACCCGTCGGGCATCATCGTCACCAACAACCACGTCATCAAGGGCGCCGATGAGGTGAAGGTCGCGCTTTCGGACGGGCGCGAATTCGAGAGCAGGATCGTGCTCAAGGACGACAAGGTCGATCTCGCGGTCCTCAAGATCAAGGCGCCGGACCCGCTGCCGACGATCCCCCTCGGCGATTCCGACGCGCTCGAGGTAGGCGACCTCGTGCTGGCCATGGGCAACCCGTTCGGCGTCGGCCAGACCACCACGAGCGGCATCGTCTCGGCGCTCGCGCGCACCCATATCGGCGTCTCCGACTACTCCTTCTTCATCCAGACGGATGCGGCGATCAACCCGGGCAATTCCGGCGGCGCGCTGATTGACATGAAGGGCGAACTGGTCGGCATCAACAGCGCCATCTACAGCAGGAGCGGCGGCTCGATCGGCATCGGCTTCGCCATCCCCTCCAACATGGTGCGCGCTTTCGTGCAGTCGGCGAAGAGCGGCGCCGACTATTTCGAGCGGCCTTACATAGGCGCCGAATTCCAGGAGGTGACGCAGCAGGTGGCCGACGCGCTCGGCATGGGCAACCCGTCCGGGGCGCTGGTGTCGTCCGTGACGAAGGACGGTCCGGCCGCGCAGGCCGGGCTCAAGCCCGGAGACGTGGTCACCGCCATGGACGGCGTCAAGATCGACGATCCGCAGGCGCTGAATTTCCGCCTCTCGACCCAGCCGATCGGCGGCACGTCGACTTTCGACGTCCTGCGTCAGGGCGAGAAGCAGCAGATCAAGGTGAAACTCGAACGCGCGCCGGAAGGCCAGTCTTCGAAGGAGATCACCATCGGCGGCCAGAGCCCGTTCACGGGGGCGAAAGTCGCGGCGCTGTCGCCGCGGTTGGCGCAGCGACTCGGCATGTCGACGGATGCGACCGGCGTGGTGATCGTCGATCTCGCCGGCAATTCGCCCGCGGAGAGCCTCGGCTTCCAGAAGGGCGACATCATCCGGGAGGTCAACGGCACGACGATCAAGAGCGCCGAGGATCTCGACAAGACGGCGGAGCGGAAGACGCGGCTGTGGCGATTCACCATCGATCGCGGCGGCCAGACCATACGCCAGATATTGCAGTTCTGAGGCGCGGATATCGATCCGCTCGATATGGCTGATCTCTTCGACCAAAATTCCCCGAGGCCCACCGAGCCCGGCCGGCCGCTCGCCGACAGGCTCCGGCCCATGCGGCTGGAGGATGTCGTCGGCCAGGAGCACCTGACCGGACCGGACGGCGCGCTGACGCGCCTGATAAGGTCCGGCTCACTGGGGTCGATGATCTTCTGGGGACCTCCCGGCACGGGCAAGACAACGGTGGCGCGGCTGCTCGCCGGCCAGACCGGGCTTGCCTTCGAACAGATATCGGCGATCTTCTCCGGTGTCGCCGACCTCAAGAAGGTATTCGAGGCTGCGAGGCTGCGGCGGGCCAATGGCCGCCAGACATTGCTCTTCGTCGACGAAATCCACCGCTTCAACCGCGCCCAGCAGGACAGCTTCCTGCCGGTGATGGAGGACGGCACGGTCGTCCTTGTCGGCGCCACGACGGAAAATCCGTCCTTCGAGCTCAATGCCGCGCTTCTGTCGCGGGCGCGCGTGCTCGTTTTCAACCCGCTCGACGAGGAAAGCATCGCGAGGCTTCTTTCCCGCGCGGAAGAGACAGAGGGCAGGGCGCTGCCGCTCGACGAGGAGGCGAGGGCGGTCCTGCTTCGGCTCGCGGATGGCGACGGCCGCGCCGCGCTGACGCTTGCCGAGGAGGTATGGCGCGCGGCAGGCGAGGGAGAGATATTCGACGCGGACGGGCTGATGCGCATCGTGCAGAGGCGGGCGCCGGTCTATGACAAAAGCCAGGACGGGCACTACAATCTGATCTCGGCGTTGCACAAGGCGGTGCGCGGCTCGGACCCGGACGCGGCGCTCTACTATTTGGCCCGGATGTTCGACGCCGGCGAGAACCCGCTCTATATCGGCCGCCGGCTGATGCGCATGGCGGCGGAGGATATCGGGCTTGCCGATCCGCAGGCGCTGGTCATCACCAACGCCGCAAAGGACGCCTACGATTATCTCGGCTCGCCCGAGGGTGAACTGGCGCTCGCCGAGGCCTGCATCTATCTGGCGACCGCGCCGAAATCGAATGCGGCCTATACGGCCTTTTCGGCGGCCACACGCGCCGCCAAGGAACACGGCTCGCTCATGCCGCCGAAGCATATCCTGAACGCGCCGACCAAACTGATGAAGGGCGAAGGCTACGGTTCCGGTTACCGCTACGACCATAACGAACCGGACGCCTTTTCCGGACAGGATTATTTTCCGGAGAAGTTGGGCCGGCAGAAATTCTACGAACCTGTCGACCGCGGTTTCGAACGCGAGATCCGCAAGCGGCTGGAATATTGGGAAAGGCTCAGGGCCGAAAGAGAAGGCAAGTAGCCGTACTGCATCCATATAAAAAGCGGCCCTGCGGCCGCTTTTTGTTTCTCGCGGATCGGCGTAGCGCCAAACCCTTATGCCGCTTCTTCCGTAAGAGGCCGGGTGATGCGGCGGACCTCCTCGTCCGTCAGCAAGCCGCCGGCGCGCAGCAGAGCGGCGAAACGACCGTTCCGCGCCGCCAGTTCGTTGAAGCTTCCGGCCTCCACCAGGCGCCCCTGGTCGAGGAAGATCACGAGATCGGCGTCGCGCACCGTCGACAGCCGGTGGGCGATGATGAAGGTCGTGCGGTTGCGCCGGATCTCGTCGATGGCGTTCTTCACGCGTTCCTCGGTTTCGACGTCGAGCGCGCTGGTCGCCTCGTCGAGCACCAGGATCGGCGCGTTCTTCAGGATGGCGCGCGCAATCGCGATGCGCTGGCGCTCGCCGCCCGAAAGCTGGGTGCCGCGCTCACCGACGACCGTATCGTAGCCACTGCTCTTGGCGAGGATGAAGTCATCGGCCGCGGCCGCGGCCGCGGCCGCGTGTACGTCCTGGTTCCCGGCATTCTCGTTGCCGACGCGGATGTTCGCCTCGATCGACCGGTTGAACATGCCGGCGTCCTGGAAGACCGTCGCGATCGCATGACGCAGCGACTTCTTGGTCACGGTACGGGTGTCGACACCGTCGATCAGGATGCGTCCCGATTTCGGCTCATAGACGCGCTGCAGGAGATTGATGAGCGTCGTCTTGCCGGAGCCGGTCGGACCGACGATGGCGACGGTCTGGCCGGGCTGCACGTCGAAACGGACGTTGTGGATGCCCTGGCCGGAGCTGGCGAATTCGTAGGAAACGTCCTCGAAACGCACATGGCCCTTGACGTTCGCGAGCTCGACCGTGCCGTCGTTCTCGTATTTCGTGTAATCGATCGCCTCGAGAGCGTAGAACTTCTCCAGCTTGGCGCGCGCCTCGAAAATCTGGTTCACGAAGGCGTTGATCTGGTCGAGCCGGCTGATCAGCAGGGTGGCGAATCCGGTGAAGGCAATGACGTCGCCGACCCTCATTTCGCCCCGCGTGACGAAGTAGGCGCCGAGCAGCAGCACCACCATCATGGAGATGGTCGACGCGACCTTGTTCATCGCGCTCGCCAGCGCCCACCAGTCGAGGACCGGATACTGGGCGTCCAGCAGCCGGCGCGCGAACTGTTCGAATGCCTGCTTTTCCTGCGCCACGCGATTGTAGCTCTGCAGGACGGCGATATTGCCGATCGCATCGCTGACATGGCCGAACACCGCGTTGTGGTGGGATTCCACCGCCGTCTGCCCCGCCTTCGTGCGGTACATCACGATGCGGCCGGTGATAAAGTAGAGGACGCCAAGGACCAGGAGCACGGCGGACAGCCGGACATCGAGGACAAGCGCAGTCGGGATCATGAAGAGGATGGCGACAGCCGTCGACAGGTGCTGGCGCATGAATTCGAGCCAGAGGCTGAAGAGCGCGTCCATGGCGCGCACGAGCGTATGCAGCACGTTGGACGTGCCGTTCGCCTGATGCCACGCAAGCGGCATGGTGATGATACGCTCGAAGGAATTGCCCATCACCTCCAGACGACGCCGGTGAGCGAGCCTGTCGGCGCCACGCGCCACGAGGACGAAAGCGAAGATGTTGAAGACGCCGAGCGCGGCCCACATCAGCAATGTCGGCGCGACCTGGCCATGCTCCGAAACGGTCTGGATCACCCGGCCGAACAGCACCGGTTCCGCCACGGTGACGAAAGCCAGGATGATGTTCGCCGAACAGATGAACAGTACCGGGCGCTTGGCTGGCGCCAGATAGCGCAACGCCTTCCAGTAGATTTCGACCAAAGACACTCGCCTACTCCCCGGCTGGCGGCAACATTTTGCGCCGGGAAATCCGAAGCACCGTCCGGAGCCGCGACGCAAGGGAAAAATGGCGATTGATGGCGTCCGTTCCATGGCGGAAGGAACAATAGTTGCGCGGTTGTTGTAACATTTCGTGATCAGCTAAGCTTTTGAGATAAAAGAAAAACTGCGCCTAAAAGCGCCCCGGAAGGAAGGCCTAACAAGGGCTTGGCGTCCGGCATGCCTGCACCGCCTAGCGCTAGCGTCCATCGCCTGCCTCTGCCTGTCATTGTCGGAGATCGCCCCTGATGAGAAATGACTGCCCGTTCCGTGAAATGCAGGGAGGCCCATTCCGTTGCGTAAGTTTTTGCAAGGCAGCCATGCAATTTTGCCGGATGGGATCGACACGCGGTGGTCCGGAGCAAGTGCCGACCTGTGGCTCGCTTCCGGCATGACGCAGTGCTAAGGCGGGCATGGAAAGGACTGGCTTTCGATGAATGGTGTAGAGCAGATGACGGTCGAGCCGGGCGAAGCGGGCATGCGGCTCGACCGCTGGTTCAAGGCGCATTATCCGGGGCTCGGGTTTGGCCATCTGCAGAAGCTGCTGCGCTCCGGCCAGGTGCGCATCGACGGCAAGCGCGCGAAATCCGACACGCGCGTCGAGCCCGGCCAGATGATCCGCGTCCCGCCTCTCGACGTGGACCGCAAGGACGCGGCGGGGCTCACGGCCAAAACCATGCGCGGCCGCGACGATGGCGACGTGCTCGCCAAGATGCTGCTTTTCGAGGACGACAAGCTGTTCGTGTTCAACAAGCCGGCGGGACTTGCCGTGCAGGGCGGCTCCGGCGTGACGCGGCATGTCGACGACATGCTCGAAGCGTGGCGCAGCAGGAAGGGCGAGAAGCCGCGTCTCGTCCACAGGCTCGACCGCGACACGTCCGGCGTGCTGGTCGTCGCCCGCACCCGGCTTGCCGCCATGAACCTCGCCAAGGCCTTTCGCGAGCGCGAAACCAAGAAGATCTACTGGGCGCTGGTGAAGGGCGTTCCGAAGAAGCGGGAGGGCCGGATATCCTCCTGGCTGGTCAAGGAGCCCGGTCCGGACGGCGACCGCATGCGCATCGCGAAGCATGGCGAACCGGGCGCCGACCATGCGGTTTCCAACTACCGCGTGGTCGAGCAGGCCGGGACGGCGCTGACCTGGCTCGAAATGGAGCCCTATACCGGCCGCACCCACCAGCTTCGCGTTCACGCCGCGAGCATCGGCTGCCCGATCATCGGCGATCCGAAATATTTCGAGGCCGATCAGAACTGGGAGTTCCCCGGCGGTATCCAGAACCGGCTGCACCTCCATGCCCGCCGCATCGTCGTCCCGCATCCGGACGGCGGCGGGGTGGTGGACGTGACCGCGCCGCTCCCGCCGCACATGGTGCAGAGCTGGAACCTGCTCGGCTTCGACGAGGCTGACGGCGAGAGCGAAAGCTGAACCGCCGGCGCCGCGCTCCTATATGACGGCGAAGAAGGCATAGCGAATTCCTGGAGGCCGATCCCAAGATGCGCGATCTGTTGAACGATCTGGAAGCGGGAAAGTATCTTTCCGACGCCGATCCCATGAAGCGGGCGCGCAACCAGATGAGGACGGCGCTGCCGAAGCGCTTCTACGAGACCGTGACCACGGCGGAAGAAGAGGGAGGACATGTCGTCCACCTCGACGGCCGGCCGGTGCGTACGCCCGCCGGCGCGGTGCTGGTGCTGCCGACGGCGGCCGCGGCGAGGCTGGTCGCCGATGAATATGCGGCGCAGGAAGACCATATCGTTCCGCTGACGATGCCGGTCACCCGGCTCGCGAACACGGCCTTCGACGGCGTCTCCTCCGCGGCGGACGCGGTGTTGGAGGACATACTGAAATATTCGACCAGCGACCTCCTTTGCTACCGCGCGGATTCTCCGGAGGCGCTGGTCGAGCGTCAATCGGAGGCATGGGACCCGGTGCTCGACTGGGCGCGGTCCGAATTGGGTGCGCGTTTCGCGCTCGCCGAAGGCGTCATGCATGTCGAACAGCCGCGCGAGACGATCGGCGCGGTCGCCGTCCATCTGCGCAAGCGGGCGGAGCCTTTCCGGCTTGCCGCCATGCATCTGATGACGTCGCTTACCGGCTCGGCGCTTCTGGCGCTTGCGGTGGAGGCGCATGCGATCGAAGCGGAGACGGCCTGGGCCGCCGCCCATATCGACGAGGACTGGAACGTCGAGCATTGGGGAGAGGATTCCGAGGCCGCGAAACGCCGGGCCGGCCGCAAGCGCGACATGATGGCGGCGGTGGCGCTGCTCGATGCGCTCGGTTCCTGATACATTTGCTGCATCTTTCGCGCGCCCTGGCCTGCGACGTCGCAACCTTGAAAAAATCGCGGGGGAGGCGCACCTTGTGACAATGCCGGGGAGGGCGTGGTCGGGCATTCGAGGAGGACGCTGATGACCGTTAGATCCATCCTGGAGGAAAAAGGCCGCGACGTTTTCACCATCGGGCCGGACGAGACGTTGGCCGCCGCCATCCGGCTGCTCGCTGAAAAGCGCATCGGCGCCGTTGTCGTCCTGAGGCCGGACGGCGGCGTGGGAGGCATCCTCTCCGAGCGGGACGTCGTGCGCGCCCTGGCCGAAGGGGGAGCCGATGCGCTCGGCCGGAAGGTCAGTTCGATCATGACCGCCAAGGTGACCGTCTGCCACGAAGGCAACACGGTCAACGACGTGATGGAAGTGATGACGCGGGTCCGCTTCCGCCACCTGCCTGTGGAAAAGGACGGCAAGCTCGTCGGTCTCGTGTCGATCGGCGACGTGGTCAAGCGCCGCATCGAGGATGTCGAGCGCGAGGCGGAGGACATCAAGGCCTACATCGCCACGGCCTAGGCTCCATGCCCTGGAGAGGGGCGAAAATCCGCCCCTTTCTCTTTGGTCTCCGGCCGAGCGGATCGGTATCGCGTTGCGAGCGATCGCCGCCGGCCGCATCAAATTCGCGTTTTGAAGCCGGTGGAAGGTACCCTCTCGTTGACTTGATATAAGGATTTCTTTATATCGTTATCTGGTTATCGGCGAACCGAGGCGTATCCCATGAACAATCCGATCGACGCGCTCCTGGCGGAGAAGGGCGTGCTGCTCGCCGACGGGGCGACCGGCACCAATCTGTTTGCCATGGGTCTCGAATCCGGCGAGGCGCCGGAACTCTGGAACGAGACGCATCCCGAACGCGTGCGCGCGCTGCACCAGGGCTTCGTCGACGCCGGCGCCGACATCATTCTCACCAACTCTTTCGGCGGCACGCGTTATCGGCTGAAGCTCCACAATGCCGAGGACCGCGTCCATGAACTCAACCGCAAGGCCGCCGAACTCGCGCGCGAGGTGGTTGCGGGCGCCGGCCGCCGCGTCATCGTCGCCGGCTCGGTCGGTCCGACCGGCGCCCTGTTGCAGCCGCTCGGGGAACTGACTTTCGAAGACGCGGTGGAAGCCTTCGCCGAGCAGATTGCCGGATTGAAGGAAGGCGGCGCCGAGGTCGCGTGGATCGAGACCATGTCGGCGCCGGAAGAAATCCGGGCGGCCGCCGAAGCCGCGATCCGCGTCGGCCTGCCCTATACCTATACCGGTTCCTTCGACACGGCCGGCCGGACCATGATGGGGCTGGCGCCGGCCGATATATACGGCGTGTCGGAGGGCCTCGCGGAGAAGCCGGTTGCCGTCGGCGCGAATTGCGGCGTCGGCGCGGCCGATATCCTCGCCTCGCTCCTCGACATGACCGAAAGCCGGCCCGACGTCACGGCCATCGTCAAGGGCAATTGCGGCATCCCGGAATTCCGCGGCGCGGAGATCCATTATTCGGGCACGCCCGAACTGATGGCCGACTATGTGCGCCTGGCGGTCGATGGCGGCGCCAGGATCATCGGCGGCTGCTGCGGCACATCCTTCGCACATCTGAAGGCAATGCGGGCCGCTCTGGACGGTCACAGCAAGGCGGCGCGGCCGACGGTCGCCGATGTCGTCTCCCGCATCGGTCCGTTGCGCAACAAGCCCGCCAACCAGAGCGGCGCGGGCAGCGAAGGCGGACGCCGGGAACGCCGCCGCGCCCGCGCCTGATCGGCCGGCCGGCTATCTTGGCCGCTTCCGCTACCCGTGTAGCTTGATGGTGATCTCCGCGAGGCGCTTGCCCTGGAACGTCGCGCCCTCGAGTTCCTGCGCCGATGGCTGGCGCGATCCGTCGCTGCCCGCCGTGGTTGTCATGCCATAGGGCGAACCGCCGCGCACGACATCGACGCCGGACTGGCCCTGATAGGCGTAGGAAAGCGGCACGATGATGAGCCCATGGTGCTGGAGCGATGCCTGCATCGACAGGATGGCAAGTTCCTGGCCGCCATGCTGCGTCGCGGTCGAGGACATGACGGTCGCGACCTTGTTCACGAGCGCGCCCTTGGCCCAGAGGGGGCCGGTCTGGTCGAGGAAATTCTTGATCTGCGCGGCCATGCCGCCGAAGCGGGTCGAGACGCCGAAGATGAAACCGTCATAGTCTGCCAGTTCCAGCGGCTTGGCGACCGGCGCCTCCTGGTCGAGCTTGTAGTGGGCGGCCTTGGCGACCTCCTCCGGCACAAGCTCGGCCACGCGCTTCAGCGTGACTTCCGCACCGGCTTCGCGCGCGCCCTCTGCGGCTGCCTTCGCCATCTTCTCCATGTGTCCGAAGCTCGAATAGTAGAGCACCAGTATCTTCGCCATTTCCAACTCCTTCGGTAGATCCTTGGCTGCCGTCTCGGTTCGCGCGCAACCTAGCCATTACGCCGCCGGTTGGAATAACGTCTGTTCCTGACAGTCCGTTCACCGATTGCCGAACGAATTGGGGAGAGGCACGTGCTGAATACCTATAGCGGAAGCTGCCATTGCGGCGCGGTGCGCTTCGAGGCGGATATCGATATCGCCGCCGGCACCACGAAGTGCAATTGCTCGATCTGCAGGAAGATGCGCCTGTGGTCCGCCAAGGTCGATCCGGAAGCGTTCCGCCTCAATGCCGGCGAGACGGAACTGACCGATTTCCGGGGCGGCAATCCGGTCGCCCATCATCTTTTCTGCCGCCGTTGCGGCATCCACCCGTTCGAATGGGTCGACGTGCCGAACATGACGGGAGCAAAATACTACAACGTCAACGTCGCCTGTCTCGACGGGATCGACATCGATGAACTGATGGCTGTGCCGGTTGCCTATTGCGACGGGGCAAACGACGATTGGGGGGCGACGCCGGCCGAGACGCGCCACCTTTGAGGCTCCAATAGCCTGCCAGAACCCTTCAGGGTTGGATGGAAGGCGCTAGTGGCGGGTGTTGCCGAGCATCAGGTCCATGTTCTGGACCGCCGCGCCCGAAGCGCCTTTGCCGAGATTGTCGAGCAGGGCAACCAGGTTGACCTGTCCCTGACCGGGAGCGCCGAACGCATGGAGGCGCATCCGGTCGGTCCCGTTCAGCTCGGTCGGATCGAGCCGGGGCAGCCTGGCGCTGGCCTCGAGCGGAACGACCTCGATGATCCCCTGGTCCGCATAATGTTTAGCGAGCACGCCGTGGATATCTTCCAGGGAAGGGGAGCCGTTCAGGTCCGCCAGATAGAGGGGAACCTGCACGATCATGCCCTGCGCGAAGCGGCCGACGCTCGGCGCGAAGATCGGCTTGCGCTCCAGCAGGCCATGCACCTGCATCTCCGGCACATGCTTGTGCTGCAGCGTCAGCCCGTAGAGGAAATGCGGAGCGGCGATGTGCTCCGGATTGTCCGGGTCTTCCATCTGCGCGATGAGCTGCCTGCCGCCGCCCGTATAGCCGGAGACGGCATTGACCGTGACCGGATAACCGGACGGCAGGATCCCCGCCTCGACCAGGGGGCGGATCAGCGATATCGCCCCGGTCGGATAGCAGCCGGGATTGGCCACCAGCCGCGCCTCGGCGATGCGCTCCGGCTGCCCGTCCGTCATCTCGGCGAAGCCGTAGGCCCAGTCCGGATGGATGCGATGCGCGGTCGACGTATCGATCACCCGCGTCGAATTGTTGCCGTCGAGCAGCGCGACGGCCTCGCGCGCCGCGGCGTCCGGCAGGCACAGGATCGCGACGTCAGCCTGGCGCAGGAAATCGGCGCGGGCGGCGGCGTCCTTGCGGCGCGCTTCGGGAATGGAGAGAATTTCGAGATCGCGGCGATCGGCCAGCCGCGCCCGGATCTGCAGTCCGGTGGTGCCGTGTTCGCCGTCGATGAAGATTTTCGGTGTCATGACCGTCGCTCGCTCGAATGGAGAGAGCACATAGGGCAGATGCGGCGCCGATGCAATCAGGAGGCATAGCCTCGCTTGAGCAGCATTCCGGCCGCCCGCTGGAACTCATCCGCCGTCGGCATGGCGAAATCGAGCGCCTCGGCATAGCGCGCAATGATGTTGAACACCGCCGCGACCGCGATCGCGTCTTCGAGGGCGTCGGCGTCGACACCCGCATCCAGCACCGCGCCTGCATCGGCGGCCGTCAACTCATCCGGATGCAGCGTCATTTTCTCAAGGAACGCCAGCGTCGCCTCGAGCCGGCCGGACGGGGCCCCGGCGCGGAAATCATCGAGGGTCGCGTCGACGACCGACCGGTCCATGGCCTTGGCCGCGACCGCGCCGTGTGCGCCTATGCAAAAGGGGCTGGCGTTCCACTTGGCGACCATCGCGGCCATCAATTCCCGCTCGCCGACGCTCCATTTGCTTGGACCGCGCATCGCCGCCTGGGTCCAGGTGCCGAGCGGACGGCCGAAATCCCTGTGATAGAAGGCGACGCGGGCGGCGTCCGGCAACCGCATACGCGACACCAGCGAAATGAATCCGATGAGCAGGCGATTGGCGAGCCCATCGCCCCGGTCAATCTCGGCCAGACGCATCCGTGGCCTCCTCCAGCGCCTTCATGGCGCTCCTGAAACGCAGCAGCCCGGCACCGGCCGCGGCGGTGAGGACGATCTCGAACGCGGCCTTTTCGCTTCCGGCCGCTTGCACGACCCGACCGAGCTGATCGTCGGTGACATGCGAGGCCGATTGCCCGATCTGGCGGGCAAGATCGTCATAGGGCTGATTGATCGGCGGACCGCCTCCGGCCCGTTCAAACGATTTCCGGCGCAGGGCCGGCGGCGTTTTCCCGGCCCCGTCGAGGATACGGCTCTCCAGGGCCGCGGCGAGGGCGCGATGATCCAGTTCGGTTCCCGGCATGGGGACTTCCTTCTGGCAGGAGTGTATCGGGCAGCCCAGACTTGAGCCGCTTCGCGCCATGGTCAAGGCGTGCGGCACTCACTCCTGCCAACTCGGGTCGACCGGCGATGCAAGCGGGTGCGTTCGCCGCTCAGCTTTGGCTGTTGGCGATGCTCCTTGCCTTGCGTTCGGCCAGCAGCCCGAAATAATGCATGGCGACGCTGGCGCCGGCGATGGCCGTGATGTCGGCGTGGTCATAGGCCGGCGCGACTTCCACCACGTCGGCGCCCACCATGTCGATATCGCTCAGGCCCCGCAGCACCGAAAGCATCTTGGCGGAAGACGGGCCGCCGGCGACCGGGGTTCCGGTGCCGGGCGCAAAGGCCGGATCGAGGCAATCGATGTCGAAGGTGATGTAGGCCTTGCGGCCGGCCGTTCGCTCGCGGATAGCATAGACGATGTCCGAAACCCGCATCTCCTCCAGTTCGTGGCCGTAGAGGATGCGGATGCCGAAATCCTCGGGCGCATGGGTGCGGACGCCGATCTGGATCGACCATTCCGGATCGATGACGCCGTCACGCACCGCGCGCGCCACGAAGGAGCCGTGATCGATGCGCCGGCCGTCGTCGAACCATGTGTCCTGATGCGCGTCGAACTGGATGAGCGCCAGCGGTCCGTGGATCGCGGCATGCGCCTTCAGCAGCGGCCAGGTGACGAAATGGTCGCCGCCCAGTGAAACGAGCGTGGCGCCGGAACGGAGTATCCTTGCCGCTTCGCGTTCGATCGTCGCCGGCGTCTTCTGGTGGTTGCCGTAGTCGAGCCGACAGTCGCCATAGTCGATCACTGCGAGCTCGGCGAAAAGATCGCGATGAAAGGGATATTGCGGGTCGTTGTCGAAGATCGCCGAGGCGCGGCGGATCGCCTGCGGCCCGAAGCGGGCTCCGGGACGGTTGGACACCGCCGCGTCGAAGGGAATGCCCCACAGGACCGCGTCGGCACCGGCGAGCCGTTTGGAATATTTGCGCCGCATGAAGGAGAGCGCTCCGGCATAGGTCGGGTCGCTTGCCGGCCCGGTCAGGCCGGGCGCGGTGAAGGCGTGGTCGATCGACGTGGAAGGCATCAGCGGTTCCCCTCGGTCGTGACGTGCGCATGACCTAAACGCCTGGCGCGGAAATTGCCACTCGAAAAGGGAAGGCCGGATAGCCGGCCCGATCGGTCCCGAAACGAAACACCGGTTGCACCGGCACGGGACAAGGGGCGGATCGAACGAGCATCCCGTCCGGACTTGGGGCGCCGCGAAACCGTTTATGCGTACGCGGCTGGGCGCCGGACAGGAAGAAGCCCGCGAAGAGCGATCTTCGCGGGCTTCGCCTGCTGCCAAAGGGCGTCAGGAGCGAGCCGGCCCCGATGTTCTCCCGCCTGGAAGAACATCGTAACGCTGTCTGCAACGCAGGCATCGATCTGGAACACCAATGAATCGGAAGCGGCCGTCGGGCAGCGCCGGCAAGCACGTTCTCCTCGTGGCGACGACGAGCCTCGGGTTCGTCGTCGTCCAGCTCGACGTGTCGATCGTGAACGTGGCGCTTGCCCGGATCGGCGCTGCCTTGTCCACCGGGGTAGGCGGGCTGCAGTGGGTCGTCGACGCCTATACGCTTGCCTTCGCTTCGTTTCTCCTTCTTGGCGGCGCCCTTGGGGATCGTGCCGGCGCAAGGAGGGTGTTCGCCAGCGGCATGGCCATTTTCAGCGCGGCGTCCCTTGGATGCGGTCTGGCGCCCGGACTTGGGCTCCTGGTTGCGGCGCGAGCGCTCCAGGGCTTCGGAGCCGCGCTGCTCATGCCGTGTTCGTTGGCGCTCCTCAATCACGGCTGCGCCCAAAACCAGCCGTTGAGGGCGCGGGCGATCGGCTTGTGGACGGCCTCCGGCGGCGCTGCGCTGGCCGCCGGACCCATCGTAGGCGGTTTCATGGTCGCCAGGCTTGGATGGGCCAGCATCTTCCTGGTCAATGTACCGATCGGCATTCTCGCCATATGGCTGGTCTTCCGCTTCGTCGACGAGACGCCGCGGGTGGCCGATCCGCGACCATTCGATTGGGGCGGCCAGGCATGCGCGGCCGTGGTGCTGTTTACCTTGACGGGCGCGTTCATCGAAGCGGGATCGCGGGGCTGGCGTGCGCCCGTTGTCACGGCGGGTTTCGTGCTGGCCGTCCTCGCGGCCGCGGCATTCCTGCGCATCGAACGGCGGTCTTCGGCGCCGATGCTTCCGCCCAGGCTGTTTGCCCGGCCGACGGTTGTCGCCGCCAACCTGATGGGCTTCGCGGTCAACCTTGCCCTCTACGGCACGATCTTCAGCCTGAGCTTCTATTTTCAGCAGGCCAAGGGTTATTCGCCCGAGACGACAGGCCTGGCGTTCCTTCCGCTCATGGCCGTCTTGACGGTCGTCAACGTGCTGGCGGGCCGCGCGGCGGGTCGCTACGGTGTCCGCTGGCCGATGGCCGGAGGTTGCGCATTCGGCGCGGTGGGCTTTCTTCTGCTGACGTCGATCGGAGCGGACACGTCCTATCTCTCGGTGATCACGCGGCTGCTCTTCCTGCCGATCGGCATCGGTATGGCCGTGCCGGCCATGACGACCGCGCTTCTTTCCAGCGTGCCCAAGGATATCGGCGGAACGGCGTCCGGGGTGCTTAATACGATTCGGCAGGCGGCCGGCGCGATCGGCGTCGCCGTCTTCGGATCGCTGATGTCGATGGGCATCGTCGCGGGAATGCGCGTGGCCTTCATCGGCTCGGCCGCGCTGGTCGCATGCGCCGCGCTTACCGTGCTGCTGCTGGTCCCCGGCGATGCCGGCAAGCGGCAAGAAGGCACCTGAAGCAGGAGGCCACAAACGAAAGGCCGCACAGGGCGGCCTTTCGAAGTTCGCCGCGCTCTGGAGAACGCGGTGCGGAAGCTCCTAGCGCTTGGAGAACTGGAAGCTGCGGCGGGCCTTCGCCTTGCCGTACTTCTTGCGCTCGACCACGCGGCTGTCGCGGGTGAGGAACCCGCCTTTCTTGAGCACCGTGCGCAGGCCGGGCTCGTAATAGGTCAGCGCCTTGGAGATGCCGTGACGAACGGCGCCGGCCTGGCCGGAAAGCCCGCCGCCGGCGACGGTGGCGACGATGTCATACTGGCCGTCGCGGTTGGCGGCGACGATCGGCTGGCGCAGCACCATCTGCAGGACCGGCCGCGCGAAATAGGCGACGAATTCCTTGTCGTTGACGGTGATCTTGCCGCTGCCCGGCTTCAGCCAGACACGGGCGATGGCGTCCTTGCGCTTGCCGGTGGCATAGGCGCGGCCCGATTTGTCGAGCTTCTGGACATGGACGGGAGCGGCTTGTTCGGTCTGGCCGGTCGCGGCGCCGAGTTCTTGCAGGGAGGAAAGGTCGGCCATTACTGGACCCTCTTGTTCTTGCTGTTCAGGCTCGCCACGTCGAGCTTCTCGGGCTGCTGCGCCTCGTGCGGGTGATCGGTGCCGGCATAGACGCGCAGGTTCTTCATCTGGCGACGGCCGAGCGGACCGCGCGGGATCATGCGCTCCACCGCCTTCTCGACGACGCGCTCGGGGAAGCGGCCCTCGAGGATGTCGCGCGCGGTGCGCTCCTTGATGCCGCCCGGATGGCCAGTGTGCCAATAATACTTCTTCTCGGCATACTTCTTGCCGGTAAGCGCGACTTTCTCGGCATTGATGACGATGACATTGTCGCCGTCATCGACATGCGGCGTGAAGGTCGGCTTGTGCTTGCCGCGCAGGCGGTTGGCGACGATGGAGGCCAGGCGGCCGACGACGAGGCCTTCCGCGTCGATCAGCACCCACTTCTTCGTCACCTCCGCAGGCTTCTGCGAAAAGGTTTTCATCTCGTTTTCTCTCACTTTGACCTTCCCTGACGGATCGAAGGAAGGCGTTTCTTGTTGCTTCGATTGCCGCCCATGGCGACAAAATCAAACAGCGGCCCCGAAGGACCGCAGTTCGACGCGGCTTATAGGGCCGGGCGCGAATGGCGTCAAGGGAGGGAATCCGAGCTATGGTCGGAAAAGATCATTGGAAACAGATATTTACATTTGAGGTATTATTTTACCGCAATCGATTTCGGCGGGATTGAATACGTTCCCGTGGCATGGGCCACGATTTCCCCGTCGGGACCGGCCGTCATCTCGATGTCGTAGACCATCAGGCTGCGGCCGAGCTTCAGGATGCGGCAGCGGCCGTCGACCGGGCCTGGACCGGCCTTGCGCATGAAATTGATCGAGATGTTCGTCGTCACGGAGAGTGCGTCCGGCCCGGCATGGGAGAGGACGCAGGCGTAGCCGCCGAGATCGGCGAGCGCGAAGAGCGCCACGCCCGACACGGTGTCGCCGGGCCTCAGATGCTCGTAGCCGGCATTGAGGCGGATGGTGCAGCCACCCGGAAATACCTCGGTCACCACATAGTCCTGCCGATCCCGGTTGAGCTGGGGGAAGACCTTGGCGAGGAGCCCGTTCAATTCCCCGGCGCCCATCATCGGCTTCAACGGCTTGTTCATGCGTCCCTCCTTTGCCGGATGGTCCGAGGCTTTCATGCTTCCTTTCGGATGCCGGTGCCATTACCTATGAGTTCGGTAGCCGCACCGATAGTCCGGTACCGCGAATGCCCGGAGAAAGACAATGGCCGAAGTCCTGCAGCTGAAGCGCGAGGAGCCGCAAGGCCCGGTACTGTCGCGACAGGACAACGGAATCCTGGTGCTCACGCTCGCCAATCCGCCGGCCAACGCCCTTTCCATGGCGACGATGGGGGTGCTTCAGGACGAACTCGACCGTGCCCGGAACGACGCTGCCGTCCGCGTCGTGGTGATCGCGGCCGCCGGCAAGCTCTTCTGCGCCGGTCACGATCTCAAGGAGATGACGCTTCACCGCGCCGATGCCGACAGGGGCAGGGCCTATTTCGAGGAGACCTTCGCCACCTGCTCGCGCCTGATGCAGTCGATCGTCTCCTTGCCGAAGCCGGTGATTGCCGCGGTCGACGGCATCGCCACCGCCGCCGGTTGCCAGTTGGTCGCCTGCTGCGATCTCGCGATCGCGACCGATCGGGCGACGTTCGGCGTCAACGGCATCGATGTCGGGCTCTTCTGCACCACTCCTTCCGTGGCGCTGTCGCGCAACATCTCGCGGAAGCATGCGATGGAAATGCTGCTCACCGGCGAGATGATAGACGCCAAGACGGCGCGCGATTTCGGGCTGGTGAACCGCGTCGTCCCGCCGGAATACCTCAACCAGATCGTGAATAAATACGCGGAAACCATTGCCGCGAAATCGCCGACGGCAGTCCGCATGGGCAAGAAGGGCTTTTACGAACAGGCCGGCCTCGGTCTTGCCGAAGCCTATGCCAGCGCCTCGCGCGTCATGGTCGAGAACATGCTGGCGCGCGACGCCGAGGAGGGCATCGCCGCCTTCATCGGCAAGCGGAAGCCGCAATGGACCGGCGAATGACGATCGGCGACTGATGGAATCCCGCGTATCGATCATCACCATCGCGGTGGACGATCTCGACCGCATGGCCACCTTTTATCAAGCAATGGGGCTGAAGCGGCATCGCATCGACGACGGCGTCGCCTTCTTCCAGATGGGCGGCGCCATTCTGGCGCTTTTCCCGCGAGAAGTCGCGGAGCCCGATGCGGGAATCAAGTTCGGAAAAGGACCTTCGCGCGTCTATCTGGCTTACAATACCCGCTCCGACGCCGAAGTGGATGAAGTTCTTGCCGAAGCCAAGCGTTCCGGCGGGCGCATCGTCAAGCCGGCGGGCCGTGCCTTCTGGGGCGGCTGGTACGGTTATTTCGCCGATCCCGAGGGGAACCTGTGGGAAGTCGCGCATAATCCCGAGTTTCCCATTGACGAGACAGGCAATATCAGGCTTCCGGCATGAACCACGACACCTATTCCCAGGACTACATCTCCGGCATCCTCAACAGCGTCAGGACCATCGCTATGGTCGGCGCTTCGGCCAACGACGTCAGGCCGAGCTTCTTCGTGCTCAAATACCTGATCGCGAAGGGATTCACGGTCTATCCCGTCAATCCGGGGCAGGCGGGGAAGGAAATCCTCGGCCAGCGCGTCTACGCGCGCCTTTCCGATATTCCCCATCCGATCGACATGGTCGACATCTTCCGGGCGTCGGATGCCGTGCCGGCGATCGTGGACGAGGCGCTGACGCTCGATCCGCTGCCCAAGGTGATCTGGATGCAGCTCGGCGTGCGCAACGAGGAGGCGGCTGCGAAAGCGGAAGCGGCCGGCCTCAAGGTCGTCATGAACCGCTGCCCCAAGATCGAGTATGGCAAGCTGTCGGGCGAGATCGGCTGGAACGGCGTCCATTCCGGCGTCATTTCCTCGAAAAAGCCGATCCTGCGCGGCGGCTTCCAGAGCTTCGGGATCCGGCCGAAATAGCATGACCGTGCGCCGGGATGGGCGAAAACATGCGGCCGGCGGCGTTCCCGCGCCGCTTGGGGGAATAATCTTCTTTGCTTTTGGTCCGACGCTTTGCGAAGAATGCGGCGGATCAATCCACTCGCGCCATCCGATTTTCAAGGAGGAGTTTCCATGAGCCAGCGCACGCCGGGCTTCAACACCCTTTCCGTCCATGCCGGCGCCAAGCCGGATCCGGCGACCGGCGCGCGCGCCGTGCCGATCTACCAGACCACGTCGTTCGTCTTCGAGAATGCCGACCATGCCGCGGCGCTGTTCGGGCTGAAGGCGTTCGGCAATATCTACACGCGCATCATGAACCCGACACAGGCGGTGCTCGAGGAGCGCATCGCGGCGCTAGAAGGCGGCACCGCGGCGCTCTGCACGGCTTCCGGCCAGGCCGCGCACCTGCTCGTCTTCCATACGCTCATGAAGTCCGGCGACAATTTCGTCGCGGCGCGCAAGCTTTACGGCGGCACGATCAACCAGTTCGGCCAGGCCTTCCAGAATTTCGGCTGGGAGGTGCGCTGGGCCGACGTGGATGATCCGGAGAGCTTCGAGAAGCTGATCGACGACAGGACCAAGGCGCTGCACATCGAGAGCCTCGCCAATCCGGGCGGACAGTTCGTCGATATCGAGAAGATCGCCGCCGTCGCGCGCCAGCACGGCCTGCCGCTGGTCGTCGACAACACGCTGGCGAGCCCCTATCTCGTGCGGCCGATCGAGTATGGCGCCGATATCGTCGTCCATGCGCTGACCAAGTTCATCGGCGGCCACGGCAATTCCATCGGCGGCATCATCGTCGACGCCGGCACCTTCGACTGGTCGAAATCGGGCAAATATCCGATGCTGTCGGAGCCGCGCGCCGACTACGGCGGCATGGTGCTGCACGAAACCTTCGGCAATTTCGCTTTCGCCATCGCCGCGCGCGTTCTCGGCCTGCGCGACCTCGGCCCGGCGATCTCGCCCTTCAACGCCTTCCTGATCCTGACCGGGTCCGAGACCCTGCCGCTCAGGATGCAGCGGCATTCGGACAACGCGCTGAAGGTGGCCGAATGGCTGTCGAAGCAGCCGCAGGTCAAATGGGTGTCCTATCCCGGCCTGCCGTCGGACCCGAACCACGCGCTGCAGCAGAAATATTCGCCGAAGGGCGCAGGCTCGGTGTTCACCTTCGGGCTGAAGGGCGGTTACGAGGCGGGTGTAAAGGTGGTCGAGGGCGTGGAGCTTTTCTCGCACCTCGCCAATATCGGCGATACCAAATCGCTGATCATCCATCCGGCCTCGACCACGCACCGGCAGCTCTCGGACGAGCAGAAGGTGGCGGCCGGCGCGGGACCGGACGTGGTCCGGCTCTCCATCGGTATCGAGGACCCGGAAGACATCATCGCCGACCTGGAGCAGGCGCTGAAGGCCGCGGGGTGAGATGATGAAACGAAGCAGACCATTGGGAGAAATTTAACGTTGCGTATTTACATTGCCCACACATTACCCTATTTCGCAATCATACGTTATCCACCACCCTCTGCGAGAGGGTAAACTGTTGCGGTGGAAGGAGTTGACCGATGTCTGCCTTGAAGAAGACTCGCACCATCAATCTCAGGATAGAACCGGAGGCGCATGATCTTATCGCGCGCGCGGCCGATGTATGCGGAAAGAGTATCACAGCCTTCATGACAGAGGCATCCGTCTATTCGGCGCAGGAAGAGCTGCTGGACCAGCGGTTCATCGGCGTTTCCGCCGAGGTTTTCGATGCAGTCAACGAAAAGCTGACTGCGCCGGGTGTGGCGCGCGACCAGTTGGTCAGGCTGTTCGAAAGCAAGCTTGACTGGATGGACTGACGCTTGTACCGGAAGCCCGCCCCGATTTCGGAGCAACATGTCGTCGCGGGCTTCGATTCCGGAAAGCCGTCTCTGGACGATTGGCTCAGAGATATGGCCCTGTACAATCAGGCACAGGGCTATTCCCGGACTTTCGTGATAGCCGACGAGCGCTACAACGTCGTCGGCTATCACGCCATATGTGCCGGAATGATTCACCGCAACGATGTTTCCCGATCCGTGAAAGGGTCGCAGGCGCCCTACGAATTACCGGTGGCGGTGCTTGCTCGACTGGCCGTCACCCGCGAGCACCAGGGGAGAGGCCTAGGGCCCGCCCTGCTGCGGAATGCACTCATGAGTGTCGTCTCGGCGGCGCAACTCGTCGCGTTCCGCGCTGTCGTCGTCCACGCCATCGATGACGATGCGATGAACTTCTACACCAAGTATCACTTTCAGCACACCAAGGGCATGGAACGGCGCCTGATCCTCCCGACGCGAGACATCATCGCCTCACTTGCGCAAGTTACCGGATAGAATTCTTGCGCCTCTCGCCCCGGCTCACCACTCGGCCTTGAGGCTTTCCAGCCCATGGAAATGATAGGTGTCGCGGTAGCGCGGCGCCTCGGTGAACCTCAACCCCGGCAGCCGGTCGAAAAGCACCTTCAGCGCCACCTGCAGTTCGAGCCTGGCGAGCGGCGCGCCGATGCAGAAATGGATGCCGCCACCGAAGGTGACGTTCTTCTGGTCGGCGCGTGAGGGATCGAAGCTGTCGGGCGAGGCGAAGGCCTCCGGGTCGCGGTTGGCCGCGCCGAGGATGAGGCCGACCTGCTCGCCGGCCTTGACCGTCACGCCGCGCGCGACCTCGGTTTCGGCATAGGCGTAGCGTCGGAACATGTGGAGCGGCGCGTCGTAACGCAGGCATTCCTCTACCGCGGCCACCGTCTGCTCCGGCGTCGCGAAGAAGCGGCGCGGGTCGCCGCCCTGTGCCAATATTGCGCGCACAGCATTGCCGGTCTGGTGGACGGTCGCCTCGTGGCCGGCGTTGAGAAGCTGGATCACGGAGGCGATCAGTTCCGCGTCCGAAAGCTTCTCCTCGCCGTCGCGCGCCGCGATGAGCACGCTCAGGATATCGTCTCCCGGGTTCCGGCGCCGTTCATCGACATAGGTCCGCAGGAAATCGGAGAATTCGCGCGCCGCCGCGTTGGCGTTCATCTCGACCTCGCGCGTGCGGCCATGCATGTGCATGGCCACCATGCGGTGCGACCAGTCCAGCAACTGGTCGTTCATGGAGGTCGGCACGCCGAGCATCTCGGCGATGACCGTGACCGGGATCGGCGTGGCGAAGGCCGGCAGCAGATCGGCGTGTCCGTCCGGCTCGATGCGGTCGATCAGGTCGTTCGCCAGCCGTTCGATCATGGGGCGGAGCCGCTCCACCTGCCGCGAGACGAAGGCGCGGTTGACCAGGGTGCGGAGCCGCGTATGCGCCGGCGGCTCCAGTTCCAGCATGGAATGCGAGGCGAAGACGTCGAAATCCTTCAGATGGTCGCGCGACCCTTCATAGCCGTCGTCCGGCGCGCCGGGCGGCCGCTCGCGGCCGAGCCGCCGGTCGCGCAGCAGGCGCGAGACGTCGTCATATCCGGCGAAGCACCAGATGCCGAATTCCTCCCAGAAGAAGACCGGCGAGGCCTGGTGCAGCACGGCATAGGCCGCGTAGGGATCCTGCACGAAGGCCGCCTGGTGCGGCTCCAAGACAAGGCGGCGCGTGGCCGGATCGAATTCAAAGCGGGGGAGGGGCGCGGCTTGCTTGTTCATGGCCTACTCTAGCGCCGTCTGTCGGCCCGTTGCCAGCCCTTGGACCGGACTGGCACAAGTCATTTCCTGTCTAACCTTTCGGGCAGGTTTTTGCGGGCTTGCGCGGGACCGTGCCGCCACCCTATTTATCGGACGGATACGCATCGAACCGATTCCGCCGCCGGGGTGCGGAATCCCTTCCCGCGAAAAGGAATTTCCATGAAAAGCCCGACCGAGACCTTCATGAACCTCGTGCCGATGGTGGTCGAGCAGACCAATCGCGGCGAGCGCGCCTACGACATCTTCTCGCGGCTCCTGAAGGAGCGCATCATCTTCATCACCGGGCCGATCGAGGACGGCATGTCGACGCTGGTTTGCGCGCAACTCCTCTTCCTCGAGGCGGAGAACCCGAAGAAGGAGATCAACCTCTACATCAACTCGCCGGGCGGCGTGGTGACTTCCGGCCTCGCCATCTACGACACGATGCAGTTCATCAAGCCGGCGGTGTCGACGCTCTGCATCGGCCAGGCGGCGTCGATGGGGTCGCTCCTGCTCTGCGCCGGCCATGCCGACATGCGCTTCGCCACGCCGAACGCCCGCGTCATGGTGCACCAGCCTTCCGGCGGCTTCCAGGGTCAGGCATCGGATATCGAGCGCCACGCGCAGGACATCATCAAATTGAAGCGGCGCCTGAACGAGATCTATGAGAGGCACACCGGCCGCGACTACGAAACCATCGAGAAGACGCTCGACCGCGACCATTTCATGACCGCCGACGAGGCCAAGGAATTCGGCATCGTCGACAAGGTCATCTCCTCGCGCGAGGCGATCGAGGCCCAGGCTGCGGCCGGATAATTCGGTCCGATATGGGGAAATGACGCTGTTTTGAAACGCTCTGCGTCATTTCTGTCACAATTGGCTGTTTCCACCTGTAGGGAGCCGGCCTACGTTAAGCCTATGTTGATTTTTCAACGGCCTAACTTTGGTAGAGATTCGCTCACTCGTTGCCGAGTTGTCCGATTCGTGCTTCGTACGGAAACAGCGCCAGGGGTGCCGGCATGAGGGCTTCGGGCGGCGGGATCGCAGGACGGAAAGCAGCCGGTTGGCCGGACGGACGCGAAAAGGAACGTGAAACATGAGCAAGGTCGGCAATGCGGGGGGCGGCGACTCCAAGAACACCCTCTACTGCTCGTTCTGCGGCAAGAGCCAGCACGAGGTCCGCAAGCTGATTGCCGGGCCGACGGTCTTCATCTGCGACGAATGCGTCGAACTGTGCATGGACATCATCCGCGAGGAGAACAAGACCTCGATGGTGAAGTCGCGCGAGGGCGTGCCGACACCGCAGGAGATCCTCGCCGTCCTCGACGACTACGTCATCGGGCAGCCCTACGCCAAGCGCGTGCTGTCGGTCGCGGTGCACAACCACTACAAGCGGCTGGCGCATGCCGGCAAGAACAACGACGTCGAGCTCGCCAAGTCGAACATCCTGCTGATCGGCCCGACCGGCTGCGGCAAGACGCTTCTGGCGCAGACGCTGGCGCGCATCATCGACGTGCCCTTCACCATGGCCGACGCCACGACGCTGACGGAAGCCGGCTATGTCGGCGAGGATGTCGAGAACATCATCCTGAAGCTCCTGCAATCCGCCGACTACAATGTCGAGCGGGCGCAGCGCGGCATCGTCTATATCGACGAGATCGACAAGATCAGCCGCAAGTCCGACAATCCCTCGATCACCCGCGACGTGTCGGGCGAGGGCGTGCAGCAGGCGCTCCTCAAGATCATGGAAGGCACGGTGGCCTCCGTGCCGCCGCAGGGCGGCCGCAAGCATCCGCAGCAGGAATTCCTGCAGGTCGACACCGCGAACATCCTGTTCATCTGCGGCGGCGCCTTCGCCGGGCTGGACAAGATCATCTCCGACCGCGGTCGCAAGACCTCGATCGGCTTTTCCGCGACGGTCGCCGCGCCCGACGAGCGCCGCACCGGCGAGATCTTCCGCAAGGTCGAGCCGGAGGACCTCCTGAAATTCGGCCTCATCCCCGAATTCGTCGGCCGCCTGCCGGTTCTTGCCACGCTCGAAGACCTCGACGAGGCCGCGCTGATCCAGATCCTGACCGAGCCCAAGAATGCGCTGGTCAAGCAGTACCAGCGGCTGTTCGAGATGGAGAATGTCGACCTGACCTTCCACGAGAACGCGCTGTCGGCGATCGCCAAGCGGGCGATCGAGCGCAAGACCGGCGCCCGCGGCCTGCGTTCCATCATGGAGGCGATCCTGCTCGACACCATGTTCGAGCTGCCGGCGCTGGAAGGCGTGCGCGAGGTGGTGATTTCGGAAGAGGTGGTTTCCGGCAACGCAAGGCCGCTCTACATCTATTCCGATGCCAAGAAGGAAAAAGGCAACGTCAGCGCCTGATGCGGCTGCCGTGCCCGCCATCGTGCCGGGCGCGGGTGTTTCTCCTGCCCGATCGGGCAGGGGACCTGCCCTTGATCTTCGCAGTCGCAACATCCACCTAATCGGCAACGAGGTCACGGGACATCCGCGCCGATCAGAAGCCCTTCGAAAGGGTTATGGGCGGAACGAGCCGCGACCGCTAAAATGAGATTCGCGGTCGGCTAACGAGCGGCCGCGATCGGAAAGGCAAGAAGAATGAGCAAGTCATCCCAGGCTCCCGGCGCCGCCTCGAAAAAGGGGCGTTACGCGGTGCTGCCGCTGCGCGACATCGTCGTGTTCCCGCACATGATCGTCCCGCTCTTCGTCGGCCGTGAGAAGTCGATCAAGGCGCTGGAAGAGGTCATGAGCGCGGACAAGCAGATCCTGCTCGCGACCCAGATGAACGCCGCCGACGACGACCCGGAGGCGAGCGCCATCTACGATGTCGGCACGCTCGCCAACGTGCTTCAGTTGCTGAAGCTGCCCGACGGCACCGTGAAGGTGCTGGTGGAGGGCACGGTGCGCGCCAAGATCACGCGCTTCACCGAGCAGGAAGAATTCCACGAGGCCGAGGCCGACATCCTCCACGAGCCCGAGGAGGAAGAGGTCGAGGTCGAAGCGCTGGCGCGTTCCGTCGTCTCCGACTTCGAGAACTACGTTAAGCTCAACAAGAAGATTTCGCCCGAGGTGGTCGGCGCGGCCGGCCAGATCGACGACTATTCCAAGCTCGCCGACACGGTGGCCTCGCATCTGGCGATAAAGATCCCCGAGAAGCAGGAGATGCTTGCCACGCTCTCCGTCAAGGAGCGGCTGGAAAAGGCGATGGGCTTCATGGAGTCGGAAATCTCCGTGCTCCAGGTGGAGAAGCGCATCCGCTCCCGCGTCAAGCGGCAGATGGAGAAGACCCAGCGCGAATACTACCTCAACGAGCAGATGAAGGCGATCCAGAAAGAGCTCGGCGAGGGCGAGGACGGCCGCGACGAGGCGGCCGAGATCGAGGAGCGCATCAAAAAGACCAAGCTGTCGAAGGAAGCGCGCGAGAAGGCGAACGGCGAGCTGAAGAAGCTGCGCTCCATGTCGCCGATGTCGGCGGAAGCCACCGTCGTGCGCAACTATCTCGACTGGCTGCTGTCGATCCCGTGGAGCAAGAAGTCCAAGCTCAAGAACGACCTGGACTATGCCCAGGAAGTGCTCGACGCGGACCATTTCGGCCTCGACAAGGTCAAGGAGCGCATCGTCGAGTACCTGGCCGTACAGAGCCGCCAGAACAAGCTGAAGGGGCCGATCCTGTGTCTCGTCGGACCTCCCGGTGTCGGCAAGACCTCGCTCGGCAAGTCGATCGCCAAGGCGACCGGGCGCGAGTTCGTCCGCATGGCGCTCGGCGGCGTGCGTGACGAGGCCGAGATCCGGGGCCATCGGCGGACCTATATCGGCTCGATGCCCGGCAAGGTCATCCAGTCGATGAAGAAGGCCAAGAAGTCCAACCCGCTCTTCCTGCTCGACGAGATCGACAAGATGGGCATGGATTTCCGCGGCGATCCGTCTTCGGCGTTGCTCGAGGTGCTCGATCCGGAACAGAACCACACCTTCAACGACCACTATCTCGAGGTCGACTACGATCTGTCGAACGTCATGTTCGTGACGACGGCCAATACGCTGAACATCCCGCCGGCCCTGATGGACCGCATGGAGATCATCCGTATCGCCGGCTACACGGAAGACGAGAAGGTCGAGATCGCCAAGCGGCACCTGCTGCCGAAGGCGATCAGGGACCACGCGCTGAAGGAGGACGAGTTCTCGGTTTCCGACGAGGCGCTGAGGGCGATCGTCCAGACCTACACGCGGGAAGCCGGCGTCCGCAGCTTCGAGCGCGAGCTGATGAAGCTGGCGCGCAAGGCGGTCACCGAGATCCTGCGCTCGAAGGGCGAGAAGAAGGCCGTGCACGTCACGCCGGAGAATCTCTCCGACTATCTCGGCGTGCCGCGCTTCCGCTTCGGCCAGGTCGAAGGCGAGGATCAGATCGGCGTGGTCACGGGCCTTGCCTGGACCGAGGTCGGCGGCGAATTGCTGACGATCGAGGGCGTCATGATGCCCGGCAAGGGCCGCATGACGGTGACCGGCAACCTGAAGGACGTGATGAAGGAATCGATCTCGGCGGCGGCCTCCTATGTCCGCTCCAGAGCCATCGATTTCGGCATCGAGCCGCCGCGCTTCGACAAGCGGGACATCCATGTCCACGTTCCGGAAGGGGCGACCCCGAAGGACGGGCCGTCGGCAGGCGTCGCGATGGCGACCGCGATCGTCTCGGTCATGACCGGCATTCCGGTCCGCAAGGATGTCGCCATGACCGGCGAGATCACGCTGCGGGGCAGGGTGCTGCCGATCGGCGGACTGAAGGAGAAGCTGCTCGCCGCCCTTCGCGGCGGCATCAAGAAGGTGCTGATCCCGGAAGAGAACGCCAAGGATCTGGCCGACATCCCGGACAATGTGAAGAGCAGCATGGAGATCGTTCCGGTCTCCCGGGTCGGGGAAGTCCTGCGCCACGCGCTGGTCCGGATGCCCGAGCCGATCGAGTGGAACGAGCCGGTGAGCCCGCCCGCGAAGGGCGCGGAGGGGCTCGACGAAGCGGCCACGCAGACGGTCGCGCACTGACCGAGCCGCATAAAACGACGAAAGCCGGGCCCAGCCAACCAGTTGGGCCCGGCTTTTTTGTTCAAAACCGCAGAAATCCGGCCTTTTTTCGCTGGTGACGGTCGTTTCTCGCTTGGTTGCCGCGCAACTTCTAACTATGGTGCCGCTCTGCCGGTTGAGTCTGATGTCCGGTTTCCTGAGGAAGGGGATTGTTTATGAATAAGAATGAACTGGTTTCTGCGGTCGCCGACGAGGCCGGGCTGGAAAAAGGCAAGGCCCAGGCGGCGGTCGATGCGGTGTTTGCCGTCATCACCAAGGAGCTCAAGAAGGGCGGCGACGTCCGCCTGGTAGGCTTCGGCAATTTCTCGGTGGTGAAAAGGGAAGCGTCCACCGGGCGCAACCCGCAGACCGGCGCTCCGGTGAAGATCCCGGCCCGCAAGGCGCCGAAATTCTCGGCCGGCAAGGGTCTCAAGGACGCGGTCAACTGATCGTCGTTTCCTGCTGATACGGATGAAAAAGCCGGGCTTGTCCCGGCTTTTTCTTTTATGGTGAGGATGGCAAGGCCCCGATTTCCCTCATCCTGAGGTGCGACCCTGAGCTCGTCGAAGGGAAGCCTCGAAGGACGCGCTGCCAAACGGCAAGGCCTTCGCGCCCTTGCCGCGGATCGCCGCGCCTCCATTTCAGGATGCAGGCGGCCGCCGCCAGTGAGAGCGGGCCGATTGCAAGGAGGCAGGACCATGAACCATCCGAGAAGCAACGCCGACGAACATATCGACGACTACGCTACGACGACCGACGCCGAGAGGCTGGCGATCAAGACGGGCATCACCGGCGACCAGGCGCAGGAACTGATCGACCGCATCGGCGACGGCGACATGGAGGCGCTGGAGGCGGAAGCGAGGGAATTGAAGAAACGCGACACCGCGGCCTGAGAGGGCCGCAGGGGCAAGCCGCTGCCCGCCACCCCTCTGCAGCGAGTCGCCTCAGCCTCGCCTTGCCGCGTCGATCGCGGCAACGTCGATCTTCTTCATCGGCATCATCGCCTCGAAGGCGCGTTTTGCCTCGCCGCCGCCGGCGACCATCGCCTCTGTCAAGGTGCGCGGCGTGATCTGCCAGTAGAGGCCCCAGCGGTCCCTGCACCAGCCGCAGGCGTTCTCGGCGCCGCCATTGTCGACGATGGCGTTCCAGTAGCGATCGGTCTCCTCCTGGTCGTCGGTGGCGATCTGGAAGGAGAAGGCCTGGTCATGCTTGAACTGCGGCCCGCCGTTCAGCCCCATGCAGGGGACGCCGCAGACGGTGAACTCGACCACCAGCACGTCGCCCTCCTTGCCGTCGGGATAGTCGCCCGGCGCGCGCCAGATATTGCCGACCTTCGAATCCGGGAAGACCGAGGCGTAGAACCGTGCCGCTTCCTCGGCATCCTTGTCGTACCACAGGCAGATCGTGTTCTTCGGCATGGGCATGGCGGGGTCTCCTGTTGATCGGACTGCTCGTCTTGAACGACGGCCAGGCATAGGACGTTCCGCAACGGGGGAAGCCGACAGGGCAGGGCGAATTTGGTCGGCCTTGGGACAGGAACGGCCGTTTCGTCCTCCCGGCCAGGCGCCGCGGCGCTTTTTTGCGTGCCTCCCGGGAGGACGGCCCGCAGGCCGGACGCACGACAGCCGTCCGCCGGGGAGCGAAACCCCGCGCCGGCCGGAATATCCTCACCTTGCGACAACGTCGCATCGTCATGACGTGTCGTTCAGCGTCCAGACGGCAAGACCGTGCAGGTCGCCCAATACCTCGTGGACCGCGTGCGCGGATCGCCGGCTTCGTCGCGAAAGATGGCCCGGCGGCCAGCCGGGACGCAGCGGCCAGATGCGCCGGAGCCGGGTCGGTCCGCCGCCGCGCCTTTCCTGCGCGCCGGCCCTTGCCGCCCGCCAGCGGGCGAAGCGCCGTGCATGGCGCGGCAGGTTGTTCAGCGTTTCGGCCAGCGCGTGGAGGCGCAGGAAAAGCCTCGCTGCGCCGATCGGATCGTCGGGCGACGGCTCCCGCCGCTCGGCGATCGGGAAGGGCGTCGTCAAGCCGGGGACCGAGATGCGCGGCACGCCCGGGTGGGAAACCCGGTGCTGCCAGCGCGGCAGCGGATCGAACAACGGCAGGGAGAGGGTGCGCGGAACGGTTGTCGGCGGCGTGGCGGGCACGCTCGCCCCGCGCGGCGTCACTGCCTCCGGCCGCACCTTGCGCCGGACCACGACGAGGCCGCGCGCGGCGATGATGACCAGCCGTCGCGCCGCGGCCTCGGCCGGACGCAACAGGGCAAGCAGGGTGCCGTGGATACGGCGCGGCAGGGTGGCTCCCGCGACGGCCGCATCGCCGCCGACACACGCCAGCCCGGCCATGGCGACGAGCGTTGCCAGGATGCGCTTCAGTGCTTCGCGGTGCTTCTCGATGGCAAAATCCCAGTCCAACGCCGTCTCCCTGCTCAAAGGCGAGCCCATTATCGACGAGGCCGGCGGGGTGTGGATAAAAAAGGTGAGTGACGGTGGTGACAAGGCGCTCATGCCGACCACAAGGGAGACAGAGTGGCGCCGCTAGTCCGCGTCGTCATCCTTAGGTAGGTGGAGCGCGACGGTTCTCTCTTTCCTTTGTCATCTTCGGGTAAATGGAGCGAAGCGGCTCTCTCTTTCCTTCGTCATCCTCGGGCAAGTGGAGCGAAGCGGAACGCGACCCGGGGATCCATGCCGGAGCACCGAGGAAGCATTGGGGTGTCGCAGAACCGCGCATCCTTTGCCCACCGCTCGTCCGGCCGCACGGCTCAGGCATGGATCCCAGGGTCTACGCGACGGCCTTCGGCCTGCTCCGCCCTGGGATGACGAAGGCGCGTGTTGTCCCGTCCGGACTTCGTCTAGTCTGCCTGAATGACCGGATACGTCTTTATGACCGCCAGCCAGAAGCGCGGCACGATCTATATCGGCGTCACCAACGATCTCGGCCGGCGCATGCCGGAACACAAGTCTGGCATGGGCTCGCGCTTCACCGCGCGCTATGGCGTGCAACGGCTGGTCTGGTACGAAGAACATTTCGACATCCGCGACGCCATCCAGCGCGAGAAATCGCTGAAGCGCTGGTCGCGCCAGTGGAAGATCGACCTCATCGAGAAGAACAATCCCGACCGGAACGAATTGTTTGTCGGACTGGGATGGTAGACAAGCTTCGCCGCCCTCTTGCTTCGTCATCCTTGGGGCATAAAGCGCGGCGGTTCTCTCTTCCTTCGTCATCCTCGGGCAAGTGGAGCGAAGCGGAACGCGACCCGAGGATCCATGCCGGAGAATTCAGGAAGCGTGGGGGGGCCCAGAACCGGGCGCCCTTCGCCCACTGCCGTGTACGGCCGCACGACTCAGGCATGGATCCCAGGGTCTCCGCGACGGCCTTCGGCCTGCTCCGCCCTGGGATGACGAAGGCGCGTGCTGCTTGTTTCTATCGGGATGATGGGCTTTCAAGAAAGCGCGACACAGAAACAACCGACATGTTTCGCGAGAAATCCGAAGAAAACTAAATCCCCCTCACAAACCCGTCCAGCACCCGTTTCTGCCCGGCCTTGTCGAAGTCGATCGTCAGCTTGTTGCCCTCGATGGCGGAGACATTGCCGTTGCCGAATTTCTGGTGGAAGACGCGGTCGCCGACCTTGAAGGGGGAGGGGTCGGTGGAGACCGACTTCGCCACCAGCTCGCCCTCGATGGTGCGGCCCTTCACCGAGCCGCGGCCGGCGCCGTAACCCGAATCGGTCTCGCCATAGCCGATGCGCTCGACCGAGTGGCCGGAGCGCGTGCCCCAGTTGCGGTCCGTCGCCTGGGTCCGGTTCTGCTGCGCGCGCTGCCAGCCGGGCGTGGCGTAGGTGTTGGAGAAGGACTTTTCGCCGACATCGTCGAATCGCGAGGCGCCGTAGGGGTTCTGCCGGCCGGCGCCGAAACCGCCGCGTCCGGCCGCGAAAGAGCCGCCGCCATAGGGATTGCCGTAGCCGCCGTATGAATTGCCGGCATCGGCCACCTCGACATGCGCCTCGGGCAACTCGTCGAGGAAGCGCGACGGGATGGTCGATTGCCAGAGCCCGTGGATGCGGCGGTTGGAGACGAACCAGATGTGCAGGTTCCGCTTGGCGCGGGTCACGCCGACATAGGCGAGGCGGCGCTCTTCCTCCAGGCCCGAGCGGCCGCCCTCGTCGAGCGCGCGCTGGTGCGGGAAAAGCCCTTCCTCCCAGCCGGGCAGGAACACCGTCTCGAACTCCAGCCCCTTGGCCGAATGCAGCGTCATGATGTTGACGGCGTCGAGCCCCTCGCTCTGCTCGGCCTCCATCACCAGCGCGACATGCTCGAGGAAGGAGCGCAGGGACTCGAACTCCTCCATGGAGCGGATCAGCTCCTTGAGGTTATCGAGCCGGCCGGGCGCCTCCGCCGAGCGGTCGTTCTTCCACATCTCCGTATAGCCGCTCTCCTCCAGGATGGTCTCGGCGAGCTCGGTGTGCGGCGTGCTGTCGAGCGCCTTCTGCCAGCGGTCGAAGCCGGCGGTGAGCTGGCGAAGCGCCGCGCGCGGCTTCGGCTTCATCTCGTCGCTTTCGGCGAGGTCGGTTGCGGCTTCCAGCATGGGGATGCGGCGGGCGCGGGCCACGTCGTGGATCTGGCGGATCGCCGCCTCGCCGAGGCCGCGCTTCGGCACGTTGACGATGCGCTCGAAGGCGAGGTCGTCGGCGCCCTGGGCCACCACGCGGAAATAGGCCATGGCGTCGCGGATCTCCTGGCGCTCGTAGAAGCGCGGTCCGCCGACGACGCGGTAGTTGAGGCCGAGCGTGACGAAGCGGTCCTCGAACTCGCGCATCTGGAAGGAGGCGCGGACGAGGATCGCCATGTCGTTCAGTTTGTGGCCCTTGGCCTGCAGCGCCTCGATCTCGTCGCCGACGGCGCGCGCTTCCTCCTCCGAATCCCAGGCGGCGTGCACGATCACCCTGGCATCGTCCGGGTCAGCCGCGTCGGTGAAGAGCGTCTTGCCGAGCCGGCCCTCATTGTGGGCGATCAGGTGGGAGGCGGCGCCCAATATATGCGCGGTCGAGCGGTAATTGCGCTCCAGCCGGATGACGGTGGCGCCGGGGAAATCCTTCTCGAAGCGCAGGATGTTGTCCACCTCCGCCCCGCGCCAGCCATAGATGGACTGGTCGTCGTCGCCGACGCAGCAGATATTGACCTTGTTTTCGCTCACGGGCCGTGTCGCCGCCTGCGGCGGCTGGCTCTCCGCGGGGGCGGGCGAACGATCGCCCGGCGCGCGGTCGCGCGCTCGGCCTTCGGCCAAAGGGCGCGGATTTCCCTCGTCTCCCAAGGGAGGGTGACCGGACGCAGTCCGGTCGGGCGGGGTGTGCGCCCCCTCCGTCCGCTGCGCGGACATCTGCCCCCGGTGGTGGGAGGAAACCCCGGAAGATTGCGGCCTCTGCGCCAGCAGCCTTAGCCACATATATTGCGCGGTGTTGGTGTCCTGGTACTCGTCGACGAGAATGTATTTGAACCGGCGATGATATTCCCTCAGCACGTCCGGGTTCTCGCGGAAGATGCGGATCGGGTGCAGCAGAAGATCACCGAAGTCGCAGGCGTTCAGCGTCTTCAGCCGCTCCTGGTAATCCTGATAGAGCTTGCGGCCCTTGCCGTTGCCGAAGCTCCTCGCATCGCCTTCCGGAATGTCCTTCGGGCCGAGGCCCTTGTTCTTCCAGCCGTCGATCATCATGGCGAACTGGCGCGCCGGCCAGCGCTTGTCGTCCAGTCCTTCCGCCTGGATCAGTTGGCGGATGAGGCGGACCACGTCGTCCGTGTCCAGGATGGTGAAGCCGGATTTCAGTCCGGCTAATTCGGCGTGACGGCGCAGCAGCTTGACGCCGATCGAATGGAACGTGCCGAGCCATGGCATTCCCTCGACCGCCGCGCCGACGAGAAAGCCGATGCGCTCCTTCATCTCGCGCGCGGCCTTGTTGGTGAAGGTGACGGCGAGGATCTGCGAGGGAAAGGCGCGGCCGGTGGCGAGGATGTGGGCGATGCGCGTGGTCAAGACGCGCGTCTTGCCGGTGCCGGCGCCGGCCAGAACCAGCACAGGGCCCTCCGTTGTTTCGACGGCGAGCCGCTGCTCGGGGTTGAGCCCTTTCAGATAGTCGGGTGTCGACCCCTGCCGGGCCGCCATGGCGCGCGCAGCGATGCCGGACGGACGCTGCGCGCCGCCAGGCTCGTCAAAGAACGGCATATCGTCGGGAAAACCGGCCATTTCCGGGGAATGTAGTGATTCGGCCGCAAAAGGCCACACAAACAGGGGGCAGAGGCCCGAAACGCCCGTACACTTTTGCCTATCCGGCGCGGCGCAACGGCGCGCAGGCGACGAAAAGCAGGTGCCGAAGCCGGTTCTGGTTTTCCTCGTCGGCCTGGAGGTGGAGGGGCTGCGCCGACCATGCCCTGACCTCCTCGATCGTCGGGGCGTGGTCGGGCGCGATCGGGATCACGCGGACCCGGCGGCCCGAACGCTCGAACAGCACGAGGCATATCTTGTCCTGCTCGCGGCTCAGGACGGCCGATACGCGCTGGTAGCGCGGATGGTCGAAGCGGACATTGAACAGGATTTCGGCATCGACCTGGTCGGCGGCCGCCTGGACGGCGGTTTCGAAGCTCGAGACGGTGAAATCGACGAACTCGAAGGCAAGCTCCAGAAGGACGGCTTCGAGATCGTGTTCGGCGGCGGGCGATTCGGGATGCGTCATCGGTTACGATGACAGCAATATCAAGGATTTAATGTGGCAGCCTTCGAACAAATCGGTGGCGCGTCCGCGTCGGCGATGGCACTGGCGGCGAAAGCGGGGTTCAGGCGCCCGGCTTCTTTTCCATGCGCGCGATGCGCCGGTCGGTGAAGTTCAGCCGCGCCGCCGCGATAGGCGCCACGATTCGGGCAAGTTCCGGATCGCCGGCGAGCGCCGCGTCGAGTTCGGTCATCTGGTTCATGGCGATGAGGCTCAGTATATCGAGCCGGGGACGTCCGTCGGGAGCGCGGGGAAGAGCGGCGACCGGCTGCACGAGATCCGCCGTGGCCGCATGGCCTTTCAGGTCGGCGGGGTCCGCATCTTTCGCCTCGGCGAAAACATAGATGCCGACGCCCTTCTTCGGCAGCGGATAAAGGGTCAGCGCCACGTCGGTGACCCCCGGACGGTCCTTGAGCGCGGCGGCGATGGCCGCGCCCTCGCGGTCGATACGGTCGCCAGTGCCTTCTCCGTCCGACCATTTGAACAGGCCCTTGGTGACGAGGTTGTAGAGCCTCTTGCCGGACGCCATCCATATCCGCGAGGGCAGCGACCGGCGCGCCAGGATACGTTTCGCCGTCGGCGTCATGAGCTGCGGGGCGAATGCCTTCTTCTGCTTCAAAAGATGGCGGAAATCCTCGTAGGCCATAAGCCGGTAGAGCGCGCCGCGCCGGCGGTGGCGCGAGGCGAGCTGGAAATCGATGACCGCGGCGCGACCGTCCGGCGTCATCAGCCAGTTCTGCGGCTTGGCCAGATCATTGTGCGTGATGCCGGCGCGCCTTAGCCGCCGCAGCAGCCGTTCCGCATCGTGATACCAGCCACGGTCCGCCGGCCGCGCCAGATGCAGCGGTGCGCCCTCGCTCCAGCTGCGCACCAGGCCGTCCGCGTCCGTCGAGATGATCTGCGGCGTGCCGGCTATTCCCTTGACCGCACGCAACGCCGCGATCTCGCGCCGGGCGAGCACCCAGGCGAGTGGTCGCGACCACCAGGGCGCGGCCGAGACGATGCGGCGGATGACGGGGCGCGCCGGTTCCCCGGCGAGATACCCCTTATGCGTCTCCGAGAAGACGTCGCGCTTCAGCACCGTTTCGCTGACGAAATCGGGCATGGCCTTCCTTTCGCGCGCGTCGGTAGACGAAGGCGAGGCAAGGCGCAAGCGGCGATGCAGGGCTCGACCTATTCGGCGGCGACGGCGAGCGCCGGATAGTCGACATATCCCTCCCGTCCGCCTTCGTAGAAGGTCTCCTTGCGCCATGGGTTGAGCGGTGCGGCGAGCCGGATGCGCTCCACCAGGTCCGGATTGGCGATGAAGAGCTTGCCGAAAGCGACGGCGTCGGCTTCGCCGCGGGCGAGCAGTTTCTCGGCCACGTAGGGGTCGAGCCCTTCATTGGCGATATAGGTGCCGCCGAAGGCTTCTTTCAACGCGGGGCCGAGGCGTGGCTGCGCCTGCGATTCGCGCGCCATGATGAAGGCGATCTTCCGCTTGCCGAGTTCCTTGGCGACATAGCCGAAGGTGGCGGGCAGGTCGCTGTCGCCCATGTCGTGCGTATCGGCGCGCGGCGCCAGATGCATGCCGACGCGGCCCGAACCCCATACCGACACCACGGCGTCGGTGACTTCGAGCATCAGCCTGGCGCGGTTCTCGACCGGTCCGCCGTAGCGGTCCGTGCGCTTGTTGGTGCCGTCCTGCAGGAACTGGTCGAGCAGGTAGCCATTGGCGCCATGGATCTCGACGCCGTCGAAGCCGGCGCGCTTCGCATTCTCCGCGCCTCGGCGGAACGTCTCGACGACGGCCTCGACCTCGGCCGTCTCCAGCGCTCGCGGCACGGAATAGTCGCGGATGGGGCGCAACAGGCTGACATGGCCCTTGGGCGCGATGGCGCTCGGCGCGACGGGCGGGCGGCCTTCGTGATAGACGGGATCGGAGATGCGGCCGACATGCCAGAGCTGCATCAGGATGCGTCCGCCGGCCGCGTGGACCGCATCGGTGATATCTCGCCACGCGGCAACCTGCTCTTCCGACCAGATGCCGGGCGTCGCCGGATAGCCTACCCCTTCCGGCGACACGGATGTCGCCTCGGTGAGGATCGCGCCAGCCGAAGCGCGCTGCCGGTAGTATTCCTTCATCAGCGCGTTCGGCACGCGACCCGGCATGGTGGCGCGGTTGCGCGTCAGTGGCGCCATGAGGATGCGGTTTGGAAGTTCGAGGTCGCCGATAAGGATCGGATCGAGAAGTGAAGGCATCTGTCGGGTCCAATGCTGAACGATGGTTGTTCAATAAGCGTTGAACAAATAAGGAGTCCGGGGAAACGCCGCAAGGGACCAATTTTCTTCCGCCGGATACGAGCGAGGAACGGCTGTGCCAGCTTTCCCTGACAGGCAAAAAAAAAGGCCCGGCGCGTGGCCGGGCCGATATCGTATGAGGGGGAATCAGGCTCCCAGATGGGTCGCCATACCCGGAACGGAGTCGGTGATCTCCTTGACCAGACCGGGGCCGGCGGCGGCTTCCGCCTGCTGGAAGAACTGCTCGCCGGCTTCCTTGACCTGCTCGACCGAGAGGCCGGATGCCTTCAGGCGTGAAATGCCGTGAAGCAGCGCCCCCGCCTTGCCGCCGAGGGCGGAGCCGAGCATATCCATGAAGCCGCCGCCTCCGGTGCTCGCGCCCGGAGCCATGACGTCATAGCGTTGCGCAAGATCCCGGGCGCCCGGGATCTTGTCGAACAAGGCGTCCACCTGGGTTCCCTCGGCCTCATGGTCGATGATCGAGAGAATGGTGCCGACGGTGTTTTCGGCCGTGGGCTGATCAAGGCCAAGCCGTGTCGCCACCTGGTCGACGATATCCTGAGCCGCGATGGCCATCTGACTAGTCTTCCTTCTTGAGGCGAGTGTTGCAGGCGCTCCAGTATTGCGGCCACTTCTGGCCCTTGAGCTTGTTGGCGGCCTTGTCGCGCTGCCATTCGACGCTGCATTCATGGATGCGCTGGCGGAAGGCGATCTGGCCGGGCGTCAGCGGCTTGCCGTTCTTGTCGACGGTCGAGGCCGCGGATTTGGTCGTCGCGGTCTTTTCCGCCTTCGGCTCGTCCGGCGTCTCCGTCGCGTCGGACTTGTCGTTGCGGATGTCGGCCGCGCAATCCGAATAGAATTGCGACCACTTCTTGCCGCCCAGCGTTCCGGCGGACTTGGCGGCCTTATATTGCTCGCTGCAGATCTGCTGCGTCGTCCGGTGGTCGGAGGACTTTGCTTCCTTCGTCGTCTTTGTTTCCTTGGTCTCTTTGGCCTCCGTGGCCTTCGGCGCCATGGCGTCCTCGGACTTCGTCGTCTTCTTCGACTTTGAAGAGGTGTCCGTCGCCGAGGAATCATCGGCTTTCATCTTGGCGCTGCAATCGGACAGGAACTGCGGCCATTTCTGGCCGTTCAGCGTACCCGCCTTCTTCGCCGCCTTGTATTGCGCGCTGCATTCCTTGGTCGTGCTGCTGGCGGCCGCCTGGGCCGAAGCGGACAGCGCCAGGAAGCCCATACCGGCAATTGCCGCTATGCCGGCCAGCGCAGTTTTGGAAACAAGCATTTCAGTCCTCCTTGCCAATCAATCAAAACGCGTCGGCATGTACCGCCGGGTCCGGAAATCCGGGACGGCTCAAGTATAGACCGGCCGCCGACCTTTACCATCGCTAAGTGCAATTGCGATTTGGACTTTTGTTCGACCGGCCATGCGCGTTCCGCCACAATCGCGCGGGCATGTTCGCCGAAACGTTACTCGACCGGGAAGACAGGCGGCCTAATTGCGTTGTCGCAGAGGCATGGAACGAGGAGACGACGATGCAGACACCGACCATTACCCAGGCCATGATCGACGCCTACGACGAATATACCCACCTGACGCTGGACCGCCGCCGGTTCATGGAAAAGCTGACCCGGCTGACGGGCTCGGCAGCGGCCGCCGCGGCGATCGCTCCGCTGCTCGCCGCCGATCCGGCGCGCGCCTCGATCGTGGCGGCCGGTGACAAGCGCATCGAGGGAAAGGATATCGCCTATCCCGGGGCAGAAGGCGCGATGAAGGGATATCTGGTCCGTCCGGCCGGACAGGACGGAAAGCTTCCCGCCGTGATGGTCATCCACGAGAACCGCGGGCTGAACGAGCATATCCGCGATGTCTCGCGGCGCCTGGCCCTCGAAGGCTTCATGGCGCTGGCGCCGGATTTCCTCTCTCCAGCCGGCGGCACGCCCTCCGACGAAGAGAAGGCGCGCGAGATGATCTCCGCCCTCGATCCCGCGAAGACGACCGCAAACGCCGTGGCGACCGTGGACTATCTGAAGGGGCGGCCTGACGGAACCGGAAAGGTCGGCATCGTCGGTTTCTGCTGGGGCGGCAGCCTCGCCAACCGCACGGCGGTGGCCGCTCCGGACCTTGCCGCCTGCGTCGCCTATTACGGGATGCAGCCCGACGCGGCGGACGCGGCGAAAATCCATGCCGCGCTTCTGCTTCACTACGCCGGCCTGGACAAGCGCACCAATGCCGGCATTCCGGCTTTTCGGGAGGCGCTGGAGAAGAACGGCAAGGATTTCCGCATCTATGTCTATGAGGGCGCGAATCATGCCTTCAACAACGACACCTCCGCGGCGCGCTACGACAAGAAGGCGGCAGACCTCGCCTGGGAAAGGACCGTCGGCTTCCTGGACGAATACCTGTCGTAAGGCGGCTTTGGTTAATATCCGCGGCACGGTTACGGCCATCATGGTCGCGGCCGGGCCTGTCCTGGCAGCAGGACTGCTTACGAACCTGTGTCTCGTCGCGGCCCGTTCCTGGCGGCGGCCCGATGCATGGAAGCGATCATGCATCAAGTTCACTTCTGCTGGAGAATGCCTTTTCTTCTTTTTCGAGCCTGCTTTATGATGTTTCGTGCTCTCAATACGTCGATCGGAATCGGCAGGCGATATCTTTCGATCATGTATAGTGTCTGGTTTATGTTCTTGGAGGCACGCCAGAAATCGTAATCACTTATGGTTGTATCGGCCGCGAGCCGTTTCGACAGCTTATCGATGTCGATGTTCATCGCGTTCTCCGCTTTTGTTGGCCCCCCGCGACTCGTTGCGTCGAGTCGGTTCGGCGCTCATAAGAGCGGTTGATGCCCGCCGTTCAACCGCGGGGCAAAGATTACCAACTTACGAATTCCGTTAAGGTTTACGAATGGTAAACTGCGCGGCCTTACATTCGGAGACTGATGGCCGGGGATCGTCTTCCCGGGAGCGCGGTTTCCCGGGAGCGCCGCGGCCCGGCCTGAAGTCCAAGGTCGCGGATCGAACCAATTGCGCCAACCGGCGTTTATAGCCGTTGAATGGAATGCTGCCGTGGCGGGAAGCCGCGGCAGTTTTTTGATGGGGGTTTGATGGCCGGCCAATCTGAAGAAGCCCGTGAAGGTCACGCACGTCGAGCGCGCCACGCACTCTTGGCGCTCAACTTCTTCATGGCCGACATGCAGGCCGGGATAGGACCTTTCCTCGGCGTTTTTCTGCTGGCGCATGGCTGGTTGAGCGGTCCGATCGGATCCGTGATGACGATCGGCGGCGTCGCCGGCATGATCATGACTACCCCCGCCGGCGCATTGATCGATTCGACCGACCGCAAACGGCTCTTCGTGGTCATTCCCGGGATCTGCACCGTGCTGGCGTCGGCCATCATTCTGTTCTCGCAGCATTTCTGGGTCGTCGTCGCTTCGCAGATCACCACGGCGATCGCGGGGGCGGCCATCGGCCCCGCCGTTGCCGGCATGACGCTCGGCATCGTTCGGCAACGAGGGTTCAACCGCCAGAATGGCCAAAACCAGGCCTTCAACCACGCCGGAAACATGGTGGGAGCCGGACTTTCCGGGCTTCTCGGCTGGCTCTACGGCTTTCCCGCGGTCGTGCTCCTGGCGGCCCTGTTCGGCGTGCTTTCGATCCTTTCCGTCCTGCTGATCCCGCCAGACGCCATCGACAACGCGGCCGCGCGCGGCATGCGCGAGGATGGCGCCGAGGGCCGGAAGGTAAGCGGGCTGGCGGTGCTGGTGGAATGCAAGCCGCTGCTGGTCCTCGCGGCCGCCCTTGCCTGCTTCCATCTCGGTAACGGCGCGATGCTGCCGCTCTACGGCCTGGCCGTGGTGACGAACGCGCATGTCGATCCGGCGAGCTTCGTCGCAACGACGGTCGTGGTGGCGCAAGGCGTGATGATTGCGACGTCACTTCTTGGCATGTGGGCGGCGGAAAAGCGCGGCTACTGGCTGGTTCTCCTCATTTCCTTCGCTACGCTGCCGATACGGGGGCTGGTGGCGGCGCATCTGATACGGTATTGGGGCGTCTATCCCGTACAGGTTCTCGACGGCATAGGCGCGGGCCTGCAAAGCGTCGCCGTGCCCGGCATCGTAGCGCGCATTCTCAACGGCACTGGCCGCGTCAATGCGGGGCAGGGGGCGGTGATGACGGTACAAGGCTTGGGTGCATCGCTGAGCCCGGCGGTCGGCGGCTGGCTGGCTGAATGGCTTGGCTATCCCGCGGCCTTCACCATCCTCGGCTGTTTCGCACTCGGGTCGCTGGCGCTGTGGATCGGCTTCGGCCCATTTCTCCGGCCGGCTTGCGCGCCCGGCGCGGATACGCCCGGTACACTCGCAGACCTCTCGCCGAAAGCGCCCGCATGAGCCCTGATACGGTGCAGGCGGGCACCGGTGTAGTTGCCGTGCTCGTCGCGGCGGGGATCGTTTTCCGTCCGCGTGGACTGCCGGAAGCCGTCTGGGCGGTGGCGGGCGCCGTCCTCCTCGTCGTCCTGGGTTTCCTGCCGATCTCCGGCGCCTGGCGCGGCGTTCTGGCCGGCCTCGACGTCTATCTCTTTCTGATCGGCATGATGCTGCTTTCGGAGGTGGCGCGCGAAGCCGGGCTGTTCGACTGGCTGGCGGCGCTGGCGACGGGGCTCGCCAAGGGATCGCCCGGCCGTCTCTTCGCGCTCGTCTACGGCGTGGGGGTCGTCGTCACCGTTTTCCTGTCCAACGATGCCACGGCGGTCGTCCTGACGCCCGCCGTCGCGGCGGCCATGCGGGCGGCGGCGGTCAGCGAGCCGCTGCCCTATCTCCTCATCTGTGCCTTCATCGCCAACGCGGCCTCGTTCGTCCTGCCCATCTCGAATCCGGCGAACCTCGTCGTCTATTCCTCGCACATGCCGCCGCTCTTCGAGTGGCTGCCGCTGTTCGCGCTGCCGTCGCTCGTGGCGATCACGGCGACCTATTTCCTGCTGCGCTGGTCGCAGCACAGAGGCCTCGGCCGGGAGGTCGTGCGCCGCGTGGCGACGCCACACCTTTCCTTCGGCGGCAAGGTGGCCGGCGCCGGCATCGTGGTTACCGCCGTCGTGCTGATGGCGGCATCCGCCTTCGGGTATCAGCTCGGCCTGCCGACCGCGATTGCGGGCGTCGGCACGGCGGCGGCGACGCTCCTGGCCGAAAAGGCCTCTCCGCTGAAAGTCGTCAGGGGCGTTTCCTGGGGCGTATTGCCGCTGGTCGCAGGTCTCTTCGTGCTGGTCGAGGGGCTGGAGCAGACCGGCTCGATCCCCGCGCTCGGCGATTGGCTCCACTCGGCGGCGGACGGGTCCGCGGCGGGAACGGCCTGGGCCTTCGCGGCAGGCACGGCCGTTGCCGCCAATCTCGTCAACAACCTGCCCGCCGGGCTCGTCGCGGCCACCGTCTTCCAGAGCGCGGAGTTTCCGGAGATGGTGCGCCGCTTCGTGCTGATTGCGGTCGATCTCGGGCCCAACCTTTCCGTCACCGGATCGCTTGCCACCATCCTCTGGCTTTCGGCATTGAGGCGCGAGGGCATCAGCGTCGGCGGCCTGGCCTTTCTCAGGATCGGGGTGATCGTCATGCCGCCGACGCTTGCGCTGGCGCTCCTGGCGGCATGGGTTTCGGGATAGTTGCCGAGCTAGCGCCGTATCGGCTTCCTATTTCCTGCGGATGGCGATGGAGCGGCCCGCCCGCTCGGGCACCGGCAGCGTGGCATGCGCCGCGGCCATCCGTTCGACTTTTTCCATGATGTCGGCGGGGAAGGGCCCGACCTTCGGCCCTGCCATGTCGACATGCAGGATCAGGTTTTCCGAGGTCGCCGCCAGCCAACCGTCGACATGCCGCAATTCCTGGAAAAAGCGTATGCGCTTTTCGTCATGGTCGAGAATCTGCAGGCTGGCGGTGACGCGGTGATCGAGATGCAGTTCGCGCACGTAGCAGATGTGCACCTCCGCCGTGTAGCAGGTCAGCCGGCGGTCCTTCGCATAGTTCGGGCCCATCCCCATCAACTCGAAGGCCTCGTCGCTGCAGCGGTCGAAGAGCACGTTGTAGTAGGCCATGTTGAGATGGCCGTTATAGTCGATCCAGTCCTTCTGGATTTCCATGACGCTGGAGACGAAGGGAGCGGCGGTCGTCATGAGTCGGGCCTTTGAAATTGCGGGAGAGGGTGCGAAAGCACGGGCTGGACAAGCACTGATGGAATGAATTTGACATTCGATATCCGTTTGATGTCGGTCGCCCGGTCGAATGTCAAATTTAAAATTTCATTAGAATCATAAGCTTGCTAGTGGTTCTTTTGTTTCCAACATTTGCCTCGCGCCGGATACAAATCGGATGCAAATGTTGGAAACGAACCACTAGGATTGTCCGAATACCGTTAGAACAGACGGTACAGGGACCGCAACGGGTCCAGCATGGAGGAATTATCATGGCACTCGCCGATCTCGAGCGGGTCGAACGCAATGCGGCCGGCATAGAGGTGGCGCTCGGCATATTGAAGCAGCGCTTCGGCGCGCGCATGCAGACCGGCCAGTCGGTCCGCGAGCAGCACGCGCATACGACGACCTACATTCCGACCCAAGCGCCGGATGCCGTCATCTTCCCGGAAAGCACGGCGGAGGTGGCGGAGATCGTTCGTGTTTGCGCCGAGCACAAGGTGCCGGTGATCCCCTTCGGCGTCGGCACGTCGCTTGAGGGCCACGTCAACGCGCCGGGGGGCGGCATCTCGCTCGATATGGCGAACATGAACCGCGTCATCCGCGTCGACGCAGAGGACCTAGACTGCGTCGTGCAGCCGGGCATCACGCGCGAGGCGCTGAACGAGCACCTGCGCGACACCGGCCTGTTCTTCCCGATCGATCCGGGGGCGAATGCCACGATCGGCGGCATGGCCTCCACCCGCGCCTCCGGCACCAACGCCGTCCGCTACGGCACCATGCGCGACAATGTCATGGCGCTGACGGTGGTGATGGCCGACGGCAAGGTGGTCACGACCGCGAAGCGGGCGAAGAAATCCTCGGCCGGCTACGACCTGACCCGGCTTTTCATCGGCGCGGAAGGGACGCTCGGCGTCATCACCGAGCTGACCTTGAAGCTGCACGGCATACCGCAGGCGATCTCGGGCGGCGTCTGTCCGTTCCCGTCCGTCGAGGCGGCCTGCGAGGCGGTCATCGCGACGATCCAGATGGGCATTCCGGTAGCGCGGATCGAACTGGTCAACCAGCTCATGATGCGCGCCATGATCGCCTATTCCAAGCTCGACTACCCGGAAAGCCCGGGCCTTTTCCTCGAATTCCACGGCAGCGATTCCGGCGTGAAGGAACAGGCGGAGCTGTTCGGGGAAATCGCGACGGAATATGGCGGCGGGCCCTTTCTATGGACCACCAACAGCGAGGAACGGGCGAAGCTCTGGAAGGCGCGCCATGACGCCTACTGGGCTTCGATGATCCTCAGGCCGGGCGCGCAGGGCATCTCCACCGATGTTTGCGTGCCGATCTCGCGGCTTGCCGAATGCATCGCCGCGACCGAGATCGACATCGCCGAGAACGGGCTGATCGCGCCGATCGTCGGCCATGTCGGCGACGGCAATTTCCACGTGGCGCTGCTTCTCGACGCCAAGGACCCGAAGGAGGTCGAGGCGGCAGAGGCGTTCATCGCGCGGCTCAACATGCGCGCCATCGCCATGGACGGCACCTGCACCGGCGAGCATGGCGTCGGCCAGGGCAAGATGGCGTTCCTGGAGCGCGAGCTCGGCGGTGCGGTCGATGTCATGCGGACGATCAAGAAGGCGCTCGATCCGCAGAACATCATGAACCCGGGCAAGATCATGCCCAGCCGCCGGCATTGATGACGCGTGCTGCCACGGCCGCTCAGCCGTGGCAGCATCCGCCTGCAGCCGGCTCCTCGTCATATTCGTCGTGCCGGCGCACCCAGCTCATCCCGTTTGTCTCGTTGCGGCCGAGCGGCGCCATGTCGAGCCAGTTATAGGTGCCGATCAGGATGTCGCCGCCCCGCGCGCGAGCCGCGAAGGTGCAATAGATCGCGCCGCCTTCATCCTTGTAGAAGGCGGTGATGCCGGGCCAGTCTCTCGAGACGAAATCCGGACCGACCTCGAATTCCCGGAAATTGTAGACGAGGCGTCCCGAGGCGACCTGCGGCTCAGAAAACGACACCTGGAAATCGAAATTGAAATCGCTCTGCGCTGACGACACCCAGTCGAATTTCCAGCCCATGCGTTCCTTGTAGGGGAGGAATTCGGAAAGCGGCGCGCGCGAGGCGACGACCAGGGAAACGTCGTGGTTCCTCAGATGCCGGTCGGCGCCGTCGATATGATCGCAAAGGAACGAGCAGCCCTCGCAGCGATAGTCGGCGCCCGGTCCGAACATGAAATGATAGACGAGCAGCTGGCTGCGGCCCTTGAAGAGACCCGACAGCGTCTTGCCGCCATCCGCCGTATCAAACCGGTACTCTTTCTCGACTTTCATCCAGGGCAGGCGGCGGCGCTCCTCCGACAGCCGGTCGCGCTCACGCGTAAACGCCTTTTCGCGCGCAAGGTGCGCCTTGTGGGCGCGGAACCATTCTTCCTGCGATACGACGTTTTGCGGTTGCATGGCGTTTCTCCTTCGATCCGTTCCGGGCGGGCAAATTTGCGCTCGCATGGTCCGAGGACGTTCGGAACGGGCGGAGGCCGACAGCGACGCCGACTTTTCCCGGCGCTACATCTTCTCCTTGATACCTGCGCGGATCAGCCACCGGCCAGACCGCGTTCATGATCGCCATCTGCTGAGGATGGCGGATAACGTCGACGAGCAGCCAGAGGAAACAGGCCGAGCCGAAAAGCAGCGCGGCAATGGAAAGCATGTGGGGCCAGTGCGGAAACATCGGGAGCCCTTTACCCACGCAAACCGGGCATTGCAGTGATGGTTCCTCACTCCGGTTCTCCGCTCGCGGCAGGCGGAAATGAACACTGGACAGCCACACCAGGCAATTTGCCGCCACTTTATCGACACGCTAATTGGAATAGATTGGCAGGTTGGGGCGGCCGCTGAACGGCCGCGGGGAATTTTCAATACCGGAGAAGGAAACTGGCTCGGCTTTTCGTCCTGATCGGCGGCCTCATCGTGCTGGCGCTGACCGCGGCACTGATCGGGCCGTACTTCATCGACTGGACCTCGTACCGGGCTGATTTCGAGCGCGAGGCGAGCCGTGTCCTGGGCCGCCAGGTCAAGGTCGAGGGTTCCGCCAAGGCGCGCCTGCTGCCCTTTCCCTCGGTGACGTTTTCCGACGTGCGCGTCGCCGGTGCCGATCCGTCCGCACCGGCCGTCAGGGTCGACAAGTTCTCCATGGATGCGGAACTGGCGCCTTTCCTGCGCGGCGAGGTCCTGATCTTCGACATGCGGCTCGACCATCCGCACGTCACCGTCACGGTCGGCGACAACGGGGCGATCGATCTTGCTTCGCGCTCGCCGGCGCTTTTCGACCCGCGGCAGGTGACGCTGGAGAAGGTCACGGTGACCGACGGCGAGATCACCGTCCATCATGGCGCCGGCGGCCGTACCTATGTGCTCTCCAATATCAATGCCGATATCTCCGCCAAGTCGCTGGCCGGCCCGTGGCGTCTCGACGGGACGCTGCAGGCGGACGGAGAGCCCGTGACGGTTTCGCTGTCGACGGGCTCCGTCGACGAGAACGGCCACATGCGGCTTCGCGTGCGCGCCGATCCGCGCGACTACCCGGTCGCTCTCCAGACGGATGGGGATGTCGGGCTGGACAAGGGCGTCGCGCTCTACGCCGGCGACTTCCATCTGGACATACGCAATGGCGACGCCGGGAAATCATCTACGGAGCAGAAGGAAGCCGCGGATGACGTCGCCTTGAAGGCGAAAGCGCCGGCGCCCTATCGGGTGACGGGCAATTTCCGCTTCGACGACAAGCGGCTGTCGGTGGAGAAGTTCCGTTTCGAGACCGGATCCCCCGGCGATCCCTACACTGCCGAGGGGAACGCCTTCCTCGCCATCGGCCGCACGCCGAGCTTCGGCGTCACCGCGAACGGGCAGCAGGTACAGTTCGACGAGGCGCTCGGCGATAGCGGCGCCACGCCTTCCAAGCTCACGCTGAACGACCGGATCGCCGCTTTCGAGCGGGTGATCGAGGCGCTGCCCAAGCCGGGCATCCCCGGCAAGGTGGACATCAACCTCCCGGCGATCGTGACCGGCGACACCACCGTCCGCGACGTCAAGCTGTCGGCCGAACCGGGCGAGGGCGGCTGGAAGGTCGCCGCGCTCAATGCCAGCCTGCCGGGCCGCACGACACTGGAGGCGAGCGGCTTCCTGCGCACGGGCGGGGATTTTGGTTTCTCCGGCTCGCTGCTCCTGGCGGTGGCGCAGCCTTCGGGCTTCGCCGCCTGGGTTGCGCACGACGTGGACGAAGCTATCCGCCGGCTCCCGGCTGCGGGTTTCCAGGCGAAGGTTGACCTCTCGCCCCGGAAGCAGGTTTTTCGCGATATGGAGCTGATCCTCGGCGACGCCCGCTTCAAGGGCAGCCTGGAGAACGACGAGCCCGCCGACGCCAACCCCTCCATGGTGGTGAAACTCGACGGCGGCAAGCTCGATGTCGAGGGGCTGGCGGCCTTCGCATCGCTCTTCGTCAGCGACCAGGGGAAGACGCGGCTTGCCGACCACGACATCGACCTCTCGGTCAAGGCTGGACCGGTCATGGCGGCCGGACTGACGGCGAAATCCATCGATGCCGGCATCAGGTTGTCGGCAGGACAACTGGAGATCGACCGGCTGAGCATGGATGGTCTCGCCGGCGCCACGATCAGCGCCACCGGCGAGGTCAAGAACCTCGCAACCGCGCCGACCGGCAATATCGATGCGTCGATCGTCTCCGTCGATCTTGCGCCGCTCGTTTCGCTGCTTGCGCAGCGCTACCCGGGGAACCCGCTGGTGGCCAGCCTCGACCAGCGGGCGCGGAGCTATGGAGGATTGCTGGCGGATGCCCGGATCGATCTGGTCGGGAGCGCCGCCGCCGACAAGGACGGCTCGACCGGCGTCGCGCTCAGCGCTCATGGTCACGCCGGCGGCAGCAATTTCACCGTTTCCGCGTCGGGAAAGGGCCGCAGGCAGGATCCGCGGAAGGCGCAGATTTCGCTTGACCTGTCGCTCTCGAACGACGAGGCCGCGCCGGTCTATGCGCTGTTCGGCCTGCCGGCACTGCCGATCGATGCGGCCGGCCATGCCGAGGTCTCGCTCGCCGCCAAGGGATCGCTCGCCGGAGGCATGGCGACGTCGCTCAGTGTTGCCGGCGAGGGGTTGCAGGCCTCCTTCGACGGCAGTATCGCGCAGGCGGACGAGGGCCTCTCGGCGAAAGGCGAGGCAAAGCTCGCGGCGAAGGATATCCAGCCCTGGTTGATCACCGCAGGCGTTGGCCTGCCGGGCATGGAACTGGGCCTTCCGGTGACGCTCGCCTCCAGGATTGCGCTTGCCGGCGGCGCACTCGGCCTCGACGATCTCAAGGGCTCGATCGGCGGCGGCGCGGTGGCCGGTCACCTGAAAGCCGCCCTGAAGGGCGGGCTTCCCGATTTTACCGGGGCCCTTTCAGCCGACAGCGTCGATCTCGCTCTTGCCGCCGACATGCTTTTCGGCGGGCAGGCGCTGCACGGCAAGGGCGCCGGCTGGCCGAAGGCGCCTTTCACTGCCCGTCCACAGCCGGCGTTCCTGGGCGATCTCGACCTGTCGGCGAAAACGCTGCAGGTCGGATCCGTCGCAACGGTGCACGACGCGAAGTTCAAGGCCAGCCTGGATGCCAACGGGCTCAACGTTTCCAACCTGACGGCGAAGATGGACGGCGGCAGCCTGTCCGGCCTCTTCGAACTGCGCAACAATGGCGGGACCGGATTGTTCACCGGGCAGGCAAATCTCGATGGCGCCGACCTCACGCATCTGCTTGCCGGCACCGGACTTCGCGGGACGGCCGACCTCTCCGCTTCGGTGACGGCCAACGGCAAGTCGGTCGACGCCATGATCGCCTCGCTCGCCGGCTCTGGAACCTCTTCTTTCCGCGATCTTGCCGTGCCCGGCATCGATACCGGGGCGCTGCCGGCGCTCCTGGCCGGAGCCGACCGCATCGGCAAGGATATCGACGCCGGCAAGACGGCCGCCTTCGCGCCGGCCCTCGTCAGCGGCGGGACGTTCGCGGCGGGCAAGGGCGAACTCGCCTTCACCATTGCGGAAGGCGTCTTGCGCGCGCCGCCGCTCAGGCTCGAAGGCAAGGGCGCCGTCGTGACGGCCACGCCGTCATTCAATTTCAACAAGATGTCTGCGTCGGCGAGCGGCGAGATCGCCTACGATCCGGGCGACGAGGCGCTGGTCGGGTCGGAGCCAGACGTGGATTTCAGCGGATCGGGTCCGCTCGACGATATGAAATTCAGTCTGAATACGGCGCCGCTGGCGCAGTTCCTGACCCAGCGCGCTTTGGAGCGCGAGGAAGCGCGCGTCGAGGCGATGCAGGCGGCGCTCCTCGAAAAGCAGCGGCTGCGGCGCGAGACGGCCTATTACGTGGATCGCGACGCGACACGCAAGCGGCTCGAGGAGGAGGCGCGGGAAAAGGCTGCGGCGGAGGCCGCAGCGAAAGCCGCGGCCGACGCCGAAGCGGCGCGGCAGGCGGCGGAAGCGAAGCAGAAGGCGGAAGAGGAAGCTAAGCAGAAGGCCGCCGATGAAGCCAAGGCGGCGGAGGAGGCAAGGCAAAAGGCCGCCGCCGCAGCCGCCGCGCAGGCCCAAGAGGACGCCAGGCGCGCCGCTGCCGAAAAGGCGGCGGCCGATGCTGCGCAGAAGGCGGCGGACGAAGCCAGGAAGAAGGCCGCGGCGGACGCGGAAAAGGCGCGCCAGAAACAGGACGACGGCGGATCCCTGGAAGACAGGATCCAGAAGCTGCTCGACGGCGGCAAATCTCCCGCGAACGGCCAGGACGCCGACGGGAAATCCGGATCGGCCGACGCTCCCGCCGCGCCGGCGGACGCCAAGGCCGGCGATCAGGGGGACAAGACCGGTGCGACGGGCACCTCCGACAAACCGGCACGGCGTCCGTCCAGGCCCGACTCCTCCGGCGGCCTCAAGGGCCTACCCGGCGTCAACGACATCTTCCGTCCGGGCAACATGTCCTTCGGCGGCGCCAATTGAAGCCGCTCAGGCCTTCCTGACGGCATTCAGAACGAAAAGCCTGAGCGCCGAGGAAAGATTCGTGTCGCGTGGCCGGGTCTCGTCGATTGAAGCGACGAGCGCAGCAACCGGTATCGACCGCGAGGCCGCCACCTTCTCCAGTTCCTCCTGGAAGGCTTCCTCAAGCGAATAGCTCGTGCGGTGGCCGCGTATCGTCACCGAACGCTTGCGCACCGCGCTCACTCGCTGGAGCCGGGCTTTTCGCGAAAATGCCCCTCGATGAAGGTCCGGCTTTTTTCCTCGACGGCGCGGTCGCGCTGCTTTTCGGCCTTCGTGCGCCCGTGAAGCGCCCGGTTTTCGGCGGCGCGTGCGTCGCGCTCGGCGTGCGCCTTGCGTTTGCGGACCGTTCGCAGATTGACGATATCCGCCATGGCGGCCGCTATTTCTTGCGGAAGGCGTCGAGCGAGACGACGTCGGCTCCCTTGCCGGCCTCGGCGGCGGGCTGCTCGCTCTTGGCGGCTTTCGGCTTTTCCTTGCTGGCCGGCTTCGCGGCCTCGGCATCCTGCTTCTTCGCGGCGCGTGGGCTCTTCAGCGTCTCGACCTCGGCGGGCGGTGCCGGTTCCGAGGCATCGGCATCCTGCCTCGGGTCGAACTCCAGCTCGAAATTAGCCGACGGATCGTAGAAGCCGCGCACCGCGGAGAACGGTATCTCAAGCTTTTCCGGGATGTCGGAGAAGGACAGCCCGATCTCGAACCCCGCCTCGCTGACCTTGAGGTCCCAGTATTGGTACTGGATGACGATGGTCATCTGCTCGGGATAACGCTCCTGCAGACGACTGGAGATGCGCACGCCCGGTGCGTTGGTCATGAAGGTGATGAAGAAATGGTGGTTGCCCGGCAGCCCGGTCCGCGCGACCTCGGTCAGCACCTTGCGCATGACAGCGCGCAGCGCCTCCTGGACGAGGATGTCGTAGCGAATGTGGTCTTCGGCCATGGATCGCCCAGGTTTCAGAGAGGCTCCGGTCAGCCTTACCTCTAGCCAAGCTTCGGCGCGGCGTAAACCTTGTATTGATCGCCGCCGGAAAGCATATAAGCCCCTCGCCGAGTCTTCCAACTGCCTTCCGCCGATCTCTTGCACCCGGTCGCGAAGGCATCGATCCTTCCGATCGCGTGTCGGATCGGCGCCAGCCGAATCGTCCAAAGGGCGAGCCCTCGCATCAACCGTCCGGAAATGGTGACATGACAGCAAGATTCCTGCGCATCGCCATCGTGCTCGGCCTCGTCTCGGCCGTCGGACCGTTCGCGATCGACATGTACCTGCCGGCGCTGCCGTCCATCGGAAGCGATCTTTCCGCTTCGAGCGGCGCGGTGCAGATGACGCTGCTTGCCTTCTTCCTGGCCGTCGGCGCCGGCCAGCTTCTCGTTGGCCCGCTCTCCGACATGGTCGGCCGCAAGGCGCCGCTCTACGCGGGCCTCGTCCTCTTCGCGGCGGGCGGTGTCGGCGCCGCCCTTTCGCCTACCATCGAATGGCTGGTCGCCTTCCGTTTCGTCCAGGGGCTCGGCGCCTGCGCCGGCATGGTGGTGCCGCGCGCCATCGTGCGCGACCTGCATACGGGCGCCGAGGCGACGCGGCTGATGTCGCTTCTGATGCTGGTGTTCAGCGTTTCGCCGCTCCTGGCTCCGTTGACCGGCAGCTTCATCATCGACCATTTCGGCTGGCGGGCGATCTTCTGGACGGTGACCGGCGCGGCGGCCGTCGCGGTTGTCCTCCTCGCCTTCTTCCAGGCGGAGACGCGTCCGCCGGAGCACCGGCTCGGCGCCAGCGTCGGCGGCGCGGTGGTCAGTTACTGGTATCTTCTGCGGGATGGGCGGTTCCTGGCGCTGACCTTCACCTCCGGCTTCGGCATATCGAGTTTCTTCGTCTATCTGTCGTCATCGTCCTTCGTCTTCATCGATCATTTCGGGCTGACGCCGTTCCAGTACAGCCTGGCCTTCTCCTTCAACGCGGTCTCCTTCTTCACCATGGCGCAACTGACCGGCATGCTGACGGAACGCTTCGGGCTGGAGCGCGTCGTGCGGGTCGCCGTGACCGGCTACATGGGCGCGATGGCCGTCTTGCTGGCGCTGACGCTTTTCGGCGTCGACCGCCTCGACGTGCTGATGGGATTCCTCTTTGTCGGCTATGGTTTCCTCGGCCTGGTCATGCCGACCACCGCGGTGCTGGCGCTCGACGATCACGGGCCGATCGCCGGCGCGGCGTCGGCGCTGATGGGAACGCTGCAGTTCGCCGCCGGGGTGCTTGCCATGGCGATTGTCGGCTGGTTCTCGAATGGCACGGCGCTGCCCATGATCGCGGGGATCGCCGGCTGCGCGCTGGCGGCGTTCCTCCTGGCGCAGGTGGCGCTCGGCGGGCGCGGCCGTGCTGCCGTCGAAGAAGCGCCGGCCGAATAGGGTAGGCGCTCCCGATCTTACGAACCCGTATCGGCAAAGATAAAATCCGCGCGCTCGCGGACCGGCGCGCGCGGAACCTCCACGAGTTCGTAGCCCAGGCGCGAATAGACCGCGACCATCGCACGATAGGTGCGCTCGGCCTCGTCGAACGATTGCCTGCGCTCGGCGTCCGGCGCGAAGATTTCAGGCCATGGCGGCAGGATGAAGACGCGGCGCGCGTAACGGTAGGACCGGGCGGCATCCTCGGCATAGGCGGGAACCGCCAGTCCGCAGAGTTCGAGGTAGCCGAGGACGTCAGGGATTCCGCGATCGAAGAAGACGGGTCCTTTGCATTGCCGGGCCTGCATATGGTTGCGCATGTCGAAATCCAGCATGCGTTCGGCAAAAAGCTGCCGGTTCGACCAGGGCAGGGCGCTTCCGCTGGCCGAAAGCTGTTCGCGGATGATCGTGCGGCCCGCCTCGGCCGTCGTGGCGAATCCCCTGTGCCCGAGCGCTTCGATGAGGGTTGTCTTGCCCGATCCGGGACCGCCGGTCAGGATGTGAAAACGGCCGGCGTGATCGTCCATCGAGCGCTCCGGTGAAAAATCGAAACTCGAGGGCGCGGCATCATCCGCCGACGCACCGTCAACTTGAAAGGGAAGGGAGAAGTGGAGGCTTCCCGAGAAAGCGCCATTTCCTCTTGCAAGTCAACAAGATGCGTTTTCCAGCGGAGGCACGACCAAACGTGAACACGGCCAGAACAACGTAGGCGACTGTAAAACAGATATCGTCATTCTCGCGGGCTTGTCCGAGGTGGCGCAATGACGATGCAGGCGGCAGCATACGGACGCATCGGCCAGGAGCCTCGATCCATCACGACCCGATCGGGGAAGCCCATGGCGGTCGCATCGATCGCCGTCTCGGTCGACGATGCTGACGCGCCGCCTCTCTGGCTTGGCATAGTCGCCTTCGGCAATGTTGCCGACGATCTCCTTGGTCAGAACAAAGGAGATCTGATCAGTGTATCGGGCCGCATTCAGCGCAACACGTGGGTGACGCCGGCCGGGGAGAAGCGAGAGCAACTGCAGATCGTTGCGGACTCCATCATGTCGAGCCGCACGGTTCGGCCCCGGGGAGGTGGCAAGCGGTCGGATGGCAAGAACCCGCCGGATCATCAGAACCGGGCCACGTCGGATGAGCGTGACCTGAACGACCCATTGCCATTCTGAGGCCGGCCATTGAACATCAGCCCTTCCGGCCTCGCAAAAGCACTTGGCGGCGAAGTTCGTGGCAACCAGGTCCTTGCGCCCGGTCCCGGTCATTCCCCGGCCGACCGCTCGTTGTCGATCTTGGTTGATGACCGCGCGCCGGGCGGCTTCATTGTGAATGCCTTCTCCCCACGCGATGATGCGATCGAGTGTCGCGATTACGTGAGAGAGAAGGCCGGCCTTCCCGATTGGGAGCCGCAGAGGGCGAACGGCAATACCCATTCCGGCTACGACTTCACGCCCCAACCTGCCACGCAAGAGCCATTTCGTCTCATTGAGAGCTACATCTACCACGACGCAGACGGTACGCCGCTGCGAAAGGTCGACCGGAAGGAGCGACCAAATCCGAGGAAGAGGAACGGGAAGGGCAAGGACAAGTCCTTCCCGCAGTCACATTGGGACGGGCAGCATTGGGTTTCGGGAGCAACGGGCGTGAAGCACGTGCCGTATCGCCTTCCCGATCTTCTGCGCATGCGGGCAGAAGTCGCCCACGATGTGATCCACCTCACCGAAGGCGAGCGTCATGCCGACCGCCTGATTGAGCTTGGCATTATTGCGACCTGCTGCGATGGCGGGGCGGCCAAGTGGTATCCGGAACTCAACCAATACTTCGAAGGCGCGACGGTTATTATCCACGAGGATAATGACGCCTCCGGCCGGGGGCATGTCCGGAAGGTTGGAGAAAGCCTGCTCGGCACGGCAGAAGAACTCCGGGTCTTGACGTTCCGCGATCTAGCCGAAGGCGCAGACATCCTTGACGTTCTTCAAGGTGCCGAAGGCGATCTGAACCGCCTCGGCGAGCGGGTAGAGAAGCATTGCCGGCCATGGTCACCCGACGATGGGAAGCAGGAAGACGCCCCAAAGGGCTTCAAGGCGACGCCGTACAGTTGGATCGACCCGCGCACGATTACTCCTCGGCAGTGGGTGTACGGCCATCACCTGATCCGCAAGTTCCTTTCGGTTACCGTGTCGCCGGGAGGCGTAGGCAAGACGTCCAAGGCGATCGGCGATGCCTTGGCGATGGTGTCGGGCAAGCCTCTACTCGGTCAGTGGGTGGGTTCTCCCGTTCGGGTCTGGCTCTGGAACCTCGAGGACCCTCGCGATGAGTTGGAACGACGTATTCAGGCCGCGGCCATGCAATACGGCCTCGCGCCGGCGGACATCGGCGACCGGCTCTTTATCGACACCGGGCGCGAACAAGCACTCTGCACGGCCGAAACGACCAGTAAGGGTGCCCGTGTCCTCCGTCCGACGATCGAAAATCTCGTGACCGAGATCAAGGGCAACAAGATTGATGTCCTGATCGTCGATCCCTTCGTGTCATCGCATCAGGTTGCCGAAAACGACAATCCAGCTATCGACATGGTCGCCAAGGAGTGGGGCAAGATCGCAGACCGCACCAACTGCGCGATCGAACTTATCCACCATACGCGAAAACTGTCGGGTGACGAGGTGACCTCGGAATCGTCACGCGGCGCCGTCGCGCTCATCAGTGCGGCTCGCGACGTGCAGGCGATTAATCGGATGACGAAAGAGGAAGGAGAGAAAGCCGGGGTCGACAACCACCGGGCATATTTCCGCGTCTATTCGGACAAAGCGAACCTAGCGCCGCCGGCCGACAAGTCCGACTGGTACAAGCTGGAAAGCGTAGAACTCGGTAACGGCGACCATGTCGGCGTCGTCGTGCCGTGGACGTGGCCGGACCCGTTTTCAGACATCACAGTTGCCGATCTGAAGGCCGTCCAGAGGGCGATCGACGGCAAGAAGCTGCGCGAAAACAGCCAGGCCAAAGACTGGGCCGGGCTCGCTATTGCCGAGGTCCTTGGCCTCGATCCGACCGAGAAGACAAACCGTCACAAGATCTCGAGCTGCATCAAAACATGGGTGGCCAGCGGGGCGCTGCGCAGAGGCGAAATCGAGGATGAGAAGGGGAAGAAGAGGCCAATTCTGGAGGTCGGAGAATGGGCATGAAGCAGGGTTCCGCACCTCGAAAACCACAGGTGCGGAAAGGTGCGGAAGGTGGAGAAGCCAATTACCGCCCCACCACCCCCTCCTCCTTTAGGAGGTGGGGTGTGCGGGTGGGGTTCCGCACCTCGAAAACCACAGGTGCGGAAGATCGAAAGGAAGGAACGGCAAATGGCTGAACTCTGTGAGGTCATCATGCTTCGCGAAATCGTCGTCGAGCGCGCCAGGCGTCCTTACGGCTGGTTTCTTGTAGCGATGCGAGATGAGGATTCTCCGGACGGGGAGTACGTCTCGGCATGGGAATGTGCCGAACTGGCATTTGCTGAGGCCGCGGCGCTTAAGCGCGACTATGCGCCAGCCATCATCCGCGATCGTACGGGAGGCGCGGGGTTATGACGGCCACCCGGGATCAGGACGGCAACTGGATTGTGATTTCTCACGGCAGCGTCCTCGCCGGCCCGTTCGCCACGAGCAGTGAGGCATGGCGCTGGATCGATCGGCATTCCGGTGAGGTCACCAGCAAGAGCGAGGACACGGCTGAATGGTCCTGGAACAAGAGGGTTCACGGCGAATGACGAACGAAACCGAAACCTCCGATCCGATCGCCGATGAATTTCCCGATCCCGGCGAAGTCCCGGTGCTCGACTGGATCGACAAGGGCCTGATCGATGCCGATCCGCTCTATCAGCGGCCGTGTGATCCTGTTCGTGTCGACAACATCGCGCGGAATTTCACCTGGCGGTCCTTCGGCGCGCTTGTCGTGGTTCCGGTTGCCGACGGCCGCTACCACGCCACGGACGGCCAGCATCGTCTGGAGGGGGCAAAGAAGCACCCGAAGGTGACGCATGTCCCCTGTGTCATCGTGGAGGCCGAGGATATCAAATCGGAAGCCTCGATCTTTGTGGAGATCAATGGCAGCAGGAAGAATGTTTCGCCGTTGGAACTGTTTTTTGCCCGGCTCGCCACCGGCGATGAAGACGCGGAGACGGTGCGGCAGGTGTGCGAGCGCGCTGGCGTCCGAATCCCGAAATATCCCTCTCACGGCTTCCGGCCCGGCGACAGCATCGCCATCGGCGCCATCCAAGCGCTCGTCGGTCGCCGCGGCGCTATGAGGGCTCGGGAATTCCTGGAACCGCTTGTCAAGGCCCGGCTCTGCCCGATCACCTCGAATCACATCAAGGCCGTCGAGCATCTCCAGACCAACGCCGAGTTCGCAGGGTCGATCAACCTCGACGATCTGACGGCGACGATCCTGTCCATGGGGGGCGCCGACGAGGTCGATGCCAAGCGGTTCGCGGCGACCCATAACTGTCCGGTGTGGATGGGCTTGGCGTCGGCATGGTTCCAAAAGACGAAGAAGCGGAGGAAGGCCGCTTGAGCGATTCCGTCGTCGAAGAGCTTTTGGCGAAGATCAAGGATCTGGAGGAGGAGGTCCGTCGGCTGCGGTCGGAGCTTATATCAGAGAAGGTGCATGTGCCGGTCGAGTGGCGATTAGCACCTCAGGAGGAGACGATCTATCGCCTCCTTGCCTCACGAGATTTCGTCTCAAACGAACTTTTCAAGTTCGCTCTCTACCCGGACATCAACAAGGAAATTCAAGATGCGGAGGGCCTGATTAAAGGTCGTATCTATTGGCTACGCCGGAAACTGAAGCCTTACGGCATGAGGATCATCAACACCCGGCACATTGGCTGGTCGCTCAAGAGGACTCCGGCCGAATGAACCATGCCCTCGTCGAAGAGCTGCAGGCAAAGATCGAAATTCTGGAAGAGGAGATCATCCAGCTCAGGGAGCATCTTGCCGTGGACATGATGGTGCGGCCTGAATGGGGCCTGATCCATCAGGAGATAATCGTTTTTCGGCTGTTGGCCACACGTGAGCTGCTTACGCGGGATAGCCTGCGATATGCGCTGTGGGCGGAGCGTGACGAGCCCAAGAATCTGATATTTCTCATCGCGAAGGTCATTGCGGGGCTACGCCGGAAGCTGAAGCCCTACGGGTTCAAGATCAAGGTCTTCCATAGCATCGGCTGGACCCTCGTCACGCCGGAGGATCGTCGATGACGATCGCCGAGCGCAAGGCCCGTGAAGCCTACGACCTCACGAATCCGTGGCGGCCGATGTGTGAGGCCAAGCCCGACGGTACGGTTTGCGAACTCATGTTTGCCGATCTCGTCGGAAACTACGAGGCGGATGTGTTCCGGTACTTCCTCGATCATGACGGCAATTGGGTCCGGATCGATCCACCGGGCAGGATCTATTCCGCACCCATGAATTGGCGTCCGGCATTCGCCAAGCTGACGCCCGAGCGCAGGCACTATCTCAGGAAGCAAGCAGACCAGACATGAGCAAAAGCACCAAATCGCGGAAGCCAGAAAAGCCGAAGATATCGAAGGACGAGAAGGAACAGGTGCGCGCTCGCCGCGCAGCAGGTCATCACGAGGCGCTCCAGTTCGACGAATATGGCCGCCAGCGGCTGATCCACGGCACGGCGGAATCGGTGCGCAAATACGACTTGAGTAAGACTGGCATCGTGCGCGTGCGGAATGTCGATCCGCTGAAGGGGATTTCGAGCCTGACGCACAAGCAGCGCGAGGCGGGCGAACGGTACCGGGCAGATTTCGAGCTTGCCGCACGCGAAGGACTGAAGGGGGCTTCGACGGATGTCCGCGTGGATGGTGGCAGCATCGTCCAGACGGTTTCTGCCAGGCTGATCGACAATCACGCCGAGTTGGCAATCGCGCGTGATGCGCTCGTCTATCCCGAGATCGTGTCCGTCCTCAACGCGGTGTGCGGCCTCGGGATGTCCATCAAGGAGCTGGCCACGCGGGAGCATGTCGTTCGCGATATTCCAGTGCAGCTTCTCCGAATGGGCTTGGAGCGCTTGGTTGTCCACTACCGCTCGCGCCCGGCAACACGACATGGTTGAAAGGTGACGGCAGCTATGATAGTGATTTGCCCACGGTGCAGAACTGCGCCGTTCCCGATATTCCTGTTTTGTTCTCATCTGCGATTTGGTAGCTTGATAGGCTACCAGATTCGGAGTCTTTGACGATGGGAACAAAGAAAACCGAGCCGTTCTGCATCAGGAGCGCTGAAGGCATTCAACGCTTGGAAGACGGCCTTCTGCTTTATGGTGGAGCTGCTCCGGAATTGCCGCTCCGCGTTGAGGGAATAGCGGATTTCGTCTCGACCACGCTCTTCGGGATGAAATATTCGGATGTCTATCGCGATGAGTTCGAAGATTCTTCCGATCGGTTCGACTACCAGGAAGATTTCGCGACTTACCTGATGGACGACGAGGCGGCCTGCGAGCATCTGAAAAAGTACGGTCTGGATTTCACCGACGCCGCCGGCCGTCCCTTGCGGTGCACACGGTTCCTGAAACTTCAGGCTGAGGCCGCGGCAAAGGGATTTGACGGTCATATGCCGGACCGGAATGCAATCTCGCTTGGAAAGATCCAGTCGTCGCTTGAGGCGGAAGCGGCGGCATTCAGGGCGAGAAAAGCCGCACGCTAACGAATTCATCCCATTCGCCGATCTGCCGCCCCCCTCATATCCTTAAGCCGAAGCGGACGTAGGCTTGCATAGCGTTCCATGCGCGGCTCGGGGCGGGCCCTCACCGGGGTTAAAGTTGGGCCAATGGAACGCGAGCCGCACCTGAACGGGAATCATGGGCAAGCACGATCAGCCGTACCCGTTCACGCTGAACGAGTTGATGCTGGCTGCGATCCGGGCCGACGCGACCAGGCGGGAACTGAACCGGAGCGCGATCACTCTCGCCGGGCCGCAGAAGGCGAAGCCGAAACGGCTATTCCGCGGTCAGGAGCGGGAGCAACTGATCACAGGTATGATGGTGCACCTGCGGCGGTGGCGGAAGTCGAAGTTCGAATTCGAAGGCTACACCCGCGCCGGTCTCCGCAGCGCGCTTTGCCTGAAGGGTTACGCCTGGCATCTCTCGGATAACGAGGCGGACGAGATCGTCCGGGAAGGCCTTCATCGCATCGGTGCAGTAAGGCCTCACGAGGAAGAGGAAGAGGCGGTCAGCGAGGAATAGAGTTCAGCAGAGCCGGCACACCCCAATTTGGTGCGCTCGGCAGGGCTTGAACCTGCAACCGCCAGATTCGAAGTCTGGTGCTCTATCCAGTTGAGCTACGAGCGCTGGCTATTGCGCGCAGAATGTTGGGTCCGGCGAAACCGCTTTGTTCCAGACTGTCTGGTTGGTCGTCCATTTCAGTCTGGAGAAATCGGCGTTCACGGTTCCGGTGATATGCCAACTGTCGGCCGTAACAGTGCGGGTCGCGGTGTCATAGCTGCCCGTGGTCTCGTTATCGCATTCATTCCAGATCTTGAGGGACTTCTTGTCAGGATCGGCCTTGATACATGCATATTTGCCTGGGTTCGGATTGGGACACTGGCAAACTTCGACGCATTGCCAGACACCGGTCACTCGATCGATGTCCTGCGAATCCGCGTAGGAATAGCTTGCCGTGCATGTCACGGCCAATGCTGCCAGCAAAAGACGCATTTCTCCCTCCCTTGACGAAGGCAGGAAAGCACCATCGTCAATGCCGAGCAAGCCTCCAGTGCACCGGCCTGCCGGTATAGGCGACAGGCGGCAGCAGCGCCGCGCTTACGACCATCAGCGGGACAAGCAGGAGTGGCGCGGCTGGTACAAGACAGCACGGTGGCAGGCCAGACGTGAGGCGCAGCTTAGGGCCTACCCATTATGCGCCCTATGCGAGAAGGCAGGCACACTCACCCCGGCCAACGTCGCCGACCACGTCGATCGACATAATGGCGATTACGACCGCTTCTGGTACGGCAAGATGCAGTCGCTCTGCGCGCCCTGCCATTCAAGCGAGAAGCAGCGGCAGGAGAATGAACATGGCACGCAGCGCAGGTGAGATCACAATCGATGGCAGCGACATCCTCCGGAATATCCGGATCAACATCCGGTGGCCCCGTGCGCTCGGGCTGCGCATGTGGGTGGCCTCGCGCCTGTTTCAGCTTGGCGGATGGGTAAGCGGAACGAACGTGGTGGTCGAGATCGAGGCCGACATGACCGATGCTCGAAAGGCCAACACGCTCGACGAGGCGTCCTGCAATCCGGACGGCACCTACAACGGCGCTCGCGCGCTATCATGGCTCTCCGACGTGCTGACCGGCGGCAAGGGCATGAGCGAGGGCGAGGTTCGCGAGATGTTCGCAGATGCGAAGGCGAAGAGGGAAATCGTTGCGCCGCGATGAGCTCATATTGCGCTGCGGGATGGCCCCCTCGAAAGTTCGGCAGGCTGGGTGCCTAGACCGGTCCGGGCCAAAACTTCCACGCCGTCAAAATGGAGGCATTTTTGCATGGCCGGCCGAAAGCGCACGCCTGACCGCCTCAAAATAGTCGCCGGGACCGATCGTCCGGACCGCATGAACCCGACTGCACCAAAGCCGGCGACGGACTTGCCAGAGGCGCCGGAATGGCTCTCGACACGCGGCGCCGAGATATTCGAACAGCTCGTGACAATCATCGGTCCGATGGGAATTGGCTCAGCGACGGATACTGCAATGCTGGCGTTGGCGGCTTCACGATTGGAGGAGGTCGAGATCTGCACGGCCATGATCGAGGACGGCGGTCGGACCTTCGTGAGCAACATGACCTATGACGACGAGGGCCGGATCGTCAGCCAGCAGATCAAAGGTCACCCGGCCGTTGCGCAGCGGAGCGAGGCAATGCGGCATGCGCAGTCCCTGCTATCCGAATTCGGTCTGTCTCCGGCGGCGCGCTCCAAGGTCTCGGTGACCCCGCTCGATGACAAAAACCCGTTCGCTGCGCTCGCCGGCTGAGTTTCCGCATGTCGAGTCCGGCAATCATTACGCTCAGGATGTTGTCAGCGGTAAGATACCAGCCTGCAAATGGGTGATCCTGGCTTGCAAGCGGCATCTCGACGATCTGGCGGCTTCGAAGAAGGCAGAATACCCATATCGGTTTGATGCGAAGACGGCAGAGAAGTGGTGCAGGTTCCTTGAACTGCTGCCGCACACGAAAGGCGAATGGGCGCGCCGCGGCGAGAAGCTGAAGCTTGAGCCGTGGCAGTCCTTCAAGACGATCTGCCTGTTCGGCTGGCTCCGGAAGCAGGATGGGCTTCGGCGATTCCGCAAGGCACTGATCCTAGAGCCGAGAAAGAACGCGAAATCGACATGGGCGGCCGGCATCGGCCTCGGCATGATGTCGATCGATGGCGATCATGGGGCGGAGGTCTATTCGGGCGCTACGACAGAGAAACAGGCATGGGAGGTTTTCAAGCCGGCTCGGCTTATGGCGATGAAGACGCCGACCTTCGTGCAGCACTTCGGGGTGACGGTCGGCGCGAAGAATATTCATCGTCTGGCGGATGGGTCGAAGTTCGAGCCGTTGATCGGCGATCCGGGCGACGGTGCTTCTCCGTCATGCGCCATTGTCGACGAGTATCACGAGCATACGAGTGACCGGATGGTCGACACGATGGAAACGGGCATGGGCGCCCGTGAGCAGCCGCTGTTGCTCATCATCACGACGGCCGGGGACAATCTGTCCGGGCCGTGCTTCGCCGCGGTGCAGGACGCCGAAAAGGTGCTCGAAGGGGTCGTCCAGAATGATGAGCTTTTCGTTCTGATCTATACCGTCGACAAGGATGACGACTGGTCGAGCGACCTCGCTCTGAGGAAGGCGAACCCGAACTATGACGTCAGCGTCAAAGGCGAGTTCCTGCAGGCGCGCCAACGGGACGCGAAACAGAACGCCCGCAAGATCGGCGTATTCAAGACCAAGCACCTGAATATGTGGGTGCAGGCGCGCAATGCCTATTTCGATGTGCAGAAATGGCAGGCCGCAGCCAACCCGGACCTTCGTCTGGAGGATTTCATCGGTCGGCGCTGCATCATGGCGCTGGACCTGGCTTCAACCGTCGACGTTGCGGCGATGGAGCTGACGTTCGAGCACGAGGGCGGTTACGCTCGGTTCGGACGGTACTACTTGCCCGAGGCGACGATCGAGTTGCCGGAGAACCAGCACTATCGCGGTTGGCGCGACGCTCCGGAGCAGTGGATCACGCAGACCGACGGCGACATGATCGACTACGTCACCATTCGTGACGACATTCTCGGCCTTCGGGATCAGGGCTTCTTGATCGATGAAGTCGCCTTTGATCCGCACCAGGCTCACATGATGATGGCCGAGCTGCGGGACGAGGGTTTCCAGACGATTGAGGTCCGGCCGCTGGTGCTGAACTTTTCGCCGGCAATGAAGCAGATGGACGGTCTGATCCGGTCGATGAAGATTGCCCACAACGGCGACCCAGTATTTACGTGGATGCTGTCGAACGTGGTGGCGAAAGCTGACGCCAAGGATAACGTCTATCCCCGCAAGGATCGTGAGCAGAACAAGATCGATGGCCCAGTGGCGCACATGATGGCGCTGGCCCGATGGATGACCGGCGAGGTTGAAGGTCCTTCCGTCTACGAGACACGGGGCATTCTGGAGATAGAAGTTTGAGCACGGAACGGAACCGCAGACGAGTCGAAGATATTGCCGGCGTTCTTGGCGCCGCCTTTATCGTCGCCGGCGCCGGTATGATCTACCTGCCGGCCGGCCTGATCGTCTTTGGCGTCATGCTGTTTTCCGGTGCGATCCTGACGGCGAGGCGATCGTGAGCCTTTTCGCAAATATGTTCGGGCCGCTATATCAGCCGGCCGGTACGCTTTCTTCGCCCGGCGGGTGGCTGATGCGAGCCATCGGGGGCGGCAAGACGAGCGCCGGCGTGCCGGTGTCTGAATATACGGCCATGCGACTGCCGGTCGTTTATGCCTGCGTGAACCGTATCAGCAACCCGATCGCATGGTTCCCACTCAAGATGTACCGGGCAAAGCCCGGCGGTGGAAAGGAAGTTGTGACGCCTGGGCAACATCCATTTGCGGCGCGAATCGGGGTGCGGCCCAACGATCTGATGTCGTCGCGCACTGTGCGCAAGACGGCCCAGGCCCATGCGCTTCTGTGGGGCAATGGGTATATTGAGATTGAGCGCAATGGTCGCGGCCAGGGCGTGGGTCTCTATCCGCTGCAGCCCGACCGCACGCGGCCCGTGAAAGAGGACGGGGAATTCTTCTTCCGCTCGACGATCGACGGTCGCAATGTCCGTTTCGATCCGAACGATGTGATCCACATCATGGATCAGTCGCAGGATGGTTATTGGGGCATCTCGCAAATCGCCATGGCGCGCGAAGCCGTGTCCATGGGGCTCGCCATGGAGATGTTCGGTGCGAAGTTCTTCGCCAACGACGCCAAGTCGGGAGGTTTCCTCCTTCACCCCGGCAAGTTGAGCCCGACTGCGAAACAAAACATCACCGGTAAGGATGGGGAGACAAAACGGAATCCGGACAATCCGGCCGCCGCCCTTGATGTGCAGGGCGGCCTTGACAATGCGCATCGGGTGAAGGTGCTCGAAGAGGGCATGAAGTTCGTCACGACGACGATCCCTCCCGAAGATGCGCAGTTCCTCGGCAGTCGTGAATTCCAGATCGCCGAGATCGCCCGGATTTTCGATGTGCCGCTCGTTTTGCTTCAGAGCCATGAGAAGACCACTTCGTGGGGCTCTGGCATTGAACAGCTGATGATCGGCTTCATTCGGCAAACGGTCGGCCCGTGGGTTGATGCATGGGAGCAGGAGCTGAACTGGAAACTCTTCACTGAGGAAGAGAAGGCGCAGGGCTACTACGTCAAATTCAACATGAATGCGCTGCTGCGTGGCGACATGGCCTCTCGCGCCGACTTCTATCAGAAGGTCTTCGCCGTTGGCGGCTTCTCACCGAACAAGATCCTCGAACTGGAAGACGAGGATGGCATTGGCGACATCGGCGACCATCATTTCGTGCCGGCAAACTTCGTCACTCTCGATAAAGCCACCGATCCGGAGTACCAGCCGGCGAGCGGTCCTCAGAACGACAATCCGCCGGCTCCGAAGCGCATGGCGCCGATCCAACCGGCAGAGGAAGCTGCATGAAATACGCCCATATCCTGCTAGCGGTCGCCTCGGAAATCTGGGCGATCGATCCGAACAAGATGGATCAGATCGTCGCGTTCCTGGCCCTGCAAGCGTCCGGCGAGAAGTTCACTGGCGAGGAGGTCGAGGCTCGTATCACGCGCCAGACGGAGACGAGCGTTCAGCGTCAGGAGGGCGTGGTGTCGATCCTGCCGCTCCGTGGCATCATCGCAAATCGGATGAATATGATGTCCGATATTTCCGGAGGAGCCAGTTCAGAGAAGTTCGGCAAGATGTTCGACGCCGCCGTTTCGGATAGCGGGGTCAAGGCCATTGTCCTCGATGTGGAAAGCCCTGGCGGTGTCGTCTTCGGGGCCGACGAGTTGTCGAGCAAAATATTCGCGGCACGCGGCACCAAGCCGATCATCGCCCATGTGAACGGGTATGCGGCTAGCGCCGCCTACTGGATCGCTTCAGCTGCAGATGAAATGGTGGTCACGCCATCCGGAGAGGTTGGCTCTATCGGCGTCGTCGGCGTCCATGACGACATCAGCGCAGCGCTGGAAAAGCTCGGCGTCAAGAAGACCGTCCAGTCGGCAGGCAAGTTCAAGACCGAGGGTAGCCAGTTCGGACCGCTCAGTGAGGAAGCGCTTGCCCATCGGCAGGCGCAGATTGACGCTTACTACGACAAGTTCGTCCGCGCCGTGGCTCGCAACCGCAATGTTTCGTTGACTGCGGTGAAGGACGGCTTCGGGCAGGGCCGTATGGTCATGGCCGATGCTGCCGTGGCCGAAGGCATGGCCGACAAGATTGCCACGCTGGACGAAACCATCGATCGGTTTGCCTCTCCGCAGGCGCCGCGGAAGAAGTTTGCCACGCAACGCGAGAAGCGGGCGCTCAGCCTTTAACCCATCCCGTCATCGACGGTTGTGAATCGCGCTCCCGGGGCCGGCCGGGGCGATGCGAAGTCCTGTCCGGCGTTCAGCACTGAAAGGATAATCCATGCTGAAGCAACTCCGAGAGAAGCGCGCGAAGCTCGTCGCCGAGATGCGCGGAATTATTAAAGCCGCCGAAAATGAGGATCGTGACCTCACGGCGGAAGAGCAGACGGCTTTCGATACCGCTCAGGCATCGAAAGCCGATCTCGACAAGCGCATCGACCGCCTGGAGGGATTGGAAGCGTCCGAGGCCGCACTTGAGGAAGTTGTTCCGGCGGCTTCGCGTCGTGCGTCAATCCAGCGTCCCGGCGGCGACCCCGCTGCCCGTGAGTTCGAGAATATGGGCGAATTCCTGAACGCTGTCCGTTTTCACCCGAACGATCAGCGTCTGGAATTTGTTGAAGGCGTTGGCGCTGAGGCGGATGAGAATGGCCCGCGCGCCGAAATGCGCATGGACAATGACCGCCAGGGCGGGTTCATGGTCCCGACGCAGTTCCGGTCGACCATCATGAGCGTGTCGCCGCAGGATGCCCTGGTTCGTCCCCGCGCGAACGTCATCCCGGCAGGCTCGTCGCCGGATGCGGGCATCACTATGCCAGCACTCGACCAGAGCGGCTCCAATCCGGGCAACGTCTTCGGCGGCATGACTTTCTCGTGGATCGAGGAGGGTGGCGATAAGCCGGAAACCGACGCCGAACTGAGGGGCGTCTCGCTCGTCCCGCATGAGATCGCTGGCTTCGTGACGGTGACCGACAAGCTGCTTCGCAACTGGCAGGCGTCGGCCGCCTTCCTGGAAAACCTCATGCGCGGCGGTGTTTCTGCGGCCGAGGATTATGCATTCCTTCGTGGCACTGGTGTCACGAAGCCGCTCGGTGCTTTGAATGCTCCGGTGCTCAAGACTGTCAACCGCCAGATCGCGAACCAGATCGTATACCTCGATCTTCTGAAGATGACGTCCATTCTGCTCATGCGCGGCGGTCAGCCTGTGTGGTCGGCGCCTCAGTCCGCGCTGATTTGGTTCGGCCAGTTGCAGGACCCGGAAGGGCATTACATCTGGAAACCCGATGCTCGCGACGGCTTTGCCGGAACGCTCATGGGGTATCCGCTGCGCTGGAACAACCGGGCACCGGCGCTTGGGAGCAAGGGCGACCTTCTCTTTGCCGATTGGTCGTACTACCTGATAAAGGACGGCTCCGGCCCGTTCGTGGCAGCTTCAGAGCACGTCAAGTTCACCTCGAACAAGACAGTCGTGAAGATTTTCTGGAACGTGGACGGCGCTCCCTGGATGAACGCGCCCTTCACGGAAGAGAACGGCTACGAGGTTTCGCCCTTCGTCGCTCTCGACGTCCCGGCCTGATAGGTCGTCGCGGGTCGGCTCTCGCCGGCCCGCTCCCCTTCGTTTCAACCCCTGACATGAAAGGAGATCGCCAATGCGCGACCTCGCCAATCATCTCACGTTCAAGCGCGCGATCAGTCCGCAGGCGGCGCGCACGGATAATACCGCAATCGTCTCGGAGATCATCGATCTCGCGGGCTACAATTCGATGTGCTTCGCCATCAACATCGGAGCCAATACCGACACAAATGCGACCTTTGCCACGTTGGTCGAGCATGGCGATGCGGCCAATCTGTCGGACGCCGATGATGTTCCGGATTTGCAGCTCACGGGCACCGAGGCGGATGCCGGGTTCACGGCGGCCTCTGACGACAACTCGACGCGTAAAATCGGCTATGTCGGTCCAAAGCGTTACGTCCGGCTGACGATCACGCCGACCGGCAACGATTCCGGCAACATCTTCGTCACTGCGATCGCCGTTCTGTCCGGCTCCCGCTACTGGCCTGCCCTGTGAAATTGAGCCCAGCCGACGCCCGGATCATCGAGAGCCGGGCGTTCTCTCCATCAGAAATCTGGAGCAAACCAATGAGCAGGGCTTTCACGGTGCTCGCCGAATGCATTGATCATCGCAGCGGCAAGCGTTTTGCGAAGGGCAGCATCTTCGATCCGGCCCCGACCGCCGAACAGGCGCAACGTCTGGTGAAAGCCGGTTGCCTGCCGGAAGAGGCACTCACTATCGGCAACACGGCAAAGGTTGCCGAGAAGAGACCGGGGAAGGGGCAGAAGGCCACCTCCGCCGATCGCGACGCGGAGGATTGACCGATGGTGGAAAATCCCCGCAATGGATCAGGAAAATGGGCTCCGGTAACCAAGGCCGATGCCGATCTGCCGGACGGTGTTTGCCGGGCGCTATTGGTTGGTACCGACGGCACTGCCAACCTTATGCAGCCTGACGGCACAATCCGTACCGATGTGCCACTGCAGGCCGGCTACAATCCCTTGTTTGTCCTTCAGGTCCGCACCGGCGGAACGGCGGACGACATTTGGGCGCTGTACTGATCATGTCCCTTCGGGTCATCACGCCGCCCGCACCGATCGTCGATACGACAGATCTCTTGATCGACGATTCGGACGGACTACGCGCGGTGTTGGTCATTGCCGCTGTGACAGAAATGATCGATGGCCCAACCGGATGGCTCGGCCGCGCGCTCGGACCGCAGACACTCGAATATTCCGGCTGGTTCGGTCATTGCCACATCCGGCTTCCGTGTCCGCCGATCATCAAGATCGTGGGCGTCTTTGCCGTCGACAAGGATGGCGTTGAAACCGAAATAGATGCCGGTGACTACCGGCTCGACGACGATTGTCTGATCATCGCGGATGGCACCGCGTGGGACCGGTGTGAGAAGCACCGTATCCGTTACAAGGCCGGCTATAACGGCATGTCCGGCGCCGCTGAAGGCGAACTACAGACCGGCGATGTACCTGCCAGAGCGCAGCAGGCCATCATCCTTGCCGCACAGCACATGATCAACACCGGCTCGGAAAATCTCTTCCTCAGCGTCGATGAGGTCGAAGGCATCGGGCGCAAACAATACGTCGTCTCCGACGCGGCGCGCGCCACGATCGAGGCGACGTGCGACCGCCTCCTCATGGGGCTGAGGGTATTTGCATGACGCCGGCGTCAGCCATTGCCTCGCTGGATAAGCAGCTCGCCGAACATGGTGAGGACTGCACCCTACGTCGCAAGGAAGGCTCCCCGCCCATCGAGAAGGACGTGACCGTTCGCGCCTCGGTGCGCGGCGTCCGCTCGAACGAGGTCGTCGGAGCGGTGACGCAGGCCTATTCCAAGGTCGTGATCTCGATGACGCAGATATTGGCGTCAAGCTGGCCGGCCGGGCACACGGTAACGCCCGGTGCCGTCGATCCGCGCCTTCCTCGCGCCAACGATTTCCTCGTGGTGAAGGGAAAGGTGAGGCAGATCATGTTCGCCGATCCGATCGCAATCGATGACACGGTGGTTCGCGTCAATCTGATGGTGGCTGGCTGATGGTGACCGTCCGCCCGGAATATTTCGAGCGCGAATTGAAAGTCGCGCTACAGGGTTCGTTCGAGGAAATGAACGCCGAGTTGGCGGCTTTCGCGAAGTCCGAGCTGCATCGCGTCATTTCCGAGGGGATCGCCAGCCCGATTTATGACCGCTACGTCAACGGCGTCATGGGCGCGCCAGAGGAAAGCGTCAGGATCCCGAACGGCATCCTCTACACCTTCTCGAACTGGCCGCTGGTCATCAATGCCGCGCTGGAGGAGCTTCGCAAGCGCGTCCCGCGCAAAACCGGCCGATATGCCTCTTCCTTCACGGTGCTGGTCAATGAGCGGCCGGTCACGGATTTCGGGACGATTCCGGCCAACGCGGAAGTCATCATCTTCAATCTGCAGCCCTATACCCGCAAAATGGAAAGTGGCGGCAACGGCACCGGCAAGAGGCACTTCGATCTTGCCGAACTGGCGGTCAACCGGCGCTTCGGCGATGCTTTCCGAGCGCAGGCGACATATCTCAACATGTCAGGCGGCGTGGTCCCTGGCGTCCCTTATATTCTGAAGGGCGAATATGCGCGTCTGCGCAGGGCCCGGCTCGCCAACCCGGCGAGGTTCAGCCGCAGCTTCCCGAAGCGGAAGGACATGGAACCGGGCCAGCCGATCACTTATCCCGCCATGATCATCAACGTGCTCTGATGTCCAGTCCGACAGCCTTCGACGCCTTCAAGGGCGTGCTCGACACCTATGCGGCCGGATCGGGCGCATTGCCAGTGCGCTATGAGAACGACTTCTGTCAGGACTTGCTCGACGCGAACACGCCGGCTTGGGTATACGTCGAGGTATACGGCGACAGTTATCGGCAGGATACGACGGGAGCGCCTGGCGCCAACGTCTGGGAAGAGACCGGAGTCACCTACGCGCATGTCCTGGTGCCAAGCGGGGAAGGGAGTTCCAGCGCCCGCATCTACGCCCGCACGTTGATGAACCTCTTCCGCGAAAAGCCGATCGACGGCCTGTTCATGCCGGAAATGTCCCTCGGCGCCGGCAATCCCGGCCGAGACTTCCCGAATTACTGGTCGCTCGCCCTGACCATCTACTGGACGCGCCGAGATATCACTTCGGCCACGTAACCGGCGCTGCCGGCCATTCCGAAAACTGAAGGAGACATGCCATGAGCTTCGCTGATGGTTCACAGGTACGTTTGGCCGATATCGCCGAGGCGACGATCGGCACCACGCCGGACACGCCCGGTTTTCAGGTCATGCGCTACCGCACGGCCAGCGTGCGCATCAACAAGCAGGTCGATATCTCCGACGAGGTTCGCGCAGACCGCAATGTCCCGGGCATCACCGATGTCGGCCGCGCCGTCAGCGGGTCGATCGACACGCGGTTCTCCTACGGAACCTATGACAGTTGGCTGGAGCGGCTGCTTTGTGCTGCCTTCTCCACCAATGTCCTGAAGAACGGCGTCACGCCGAAAACAGGTACGCTGGAATTCACCTACGAGCAGGGCGTGACGGACAGCTACATCCGATATCGCGGTTGCCGTTGGAATACGCTTGACCTCACTCTACGCTCGCGCCAGCCGGTGCAGGCGACCTGGGGCATCATGGGCATCGACAGCCCGACGCCGACGAGCGCGATCATCACCGGCGCGACCTATACGGCCGCCACGACGACCGAGGATTTCAACGCCGGTCTCAATGTCGCGAACCTGTCGATCGGCTCGACCTCGCTCGTGTCGTCTCCGAAGGTGCAGGCGCTCTCGTTCCGCATCAACAACAATATCTATCAGGTCGATGTCGTTGGACAGTACGCGCCCTACGGCCATGGCTTCGGGCGTTTCGAGGTTACTGGCACGATGACGGTGCTGTTCGAAAGCCTTGCCGCCTATTCGGCCGTTCTGAACCATGAGGACGTGGCGATCAGCTTCGACATGACTGACGCGGCCGGCAACAAGTACACCTTCGCCATCCCGAAGGTGAAGTTCACCGATGGCGGCCCCGCCGCTCCCGGCAATGGTCAGCCCGTCGTGCTGGAAGTTCCGTTCCAGGCGTTTTACGACGCGACCAGCAGCGCCAGCCTCAGCATCACGAAGACGGATGCCTCTTGATGGCGAAACGCACGACTGACGCCGCCGGGCCGCCGGAAGCCATTCTTCCGTTGATCGACTTCCGCGGCGATCCCTGGGCAACCGGTGACAAGAATGCCGTCTCGTTTCGGGCAGGCGTGGTCTCCTCGCCGGTGCCCGCTGAGTTCGCGCTGAAAATGCGTGACGAGGGAAAGGCGGCTGGCAAGCTACTCGCACCCGCTGCCGAACCTGCCGCCGACACGGCAGACGATCAGCCCGCAAAGGACTGAGTTCAGCGCTGAATGGCCGGGCGTGTCGGGCGCCCGGCCACCCTTTCCCGACAAGGATCAATCATGACCGTCAAACTGGAATCCCTGAAAGCCGATCTCGATCGCGAGGTCAAAGGTGACTGGATCGAGTTCCCGGACTGGCCCGGGGTCGCCTTCAACGTCTCCTCGCTGCTCATCCCGCAGTACGCGACGGCCCGCGATCTTCTGATGCAGCGCCTGTCGCGGCAGCATAAGGGCAAGCCGATCCCGCGCGAGATCGTCACGACGGAACTCGGGAAACTCTATGCCAAGCACATCCTGCATGGCTGGCGCGGCCTTGATGTCGAGTATTCAGGGGAGAAGGCAATGGAGACGCTCTCGGACCCGAAATTCCGGAACGTCGTCGCGGCGGTTGAGTATTGCGCCGGGCAGGTCTCGCAGGTCGATATCGAGTTCGTCGAGGACGAAGCAAAAAACTCCAAGCGGCCTTCCGCAGCCGCCTAGCGCGCGAAGGCCGATCCGCAGAAGTTCAGGATTGGCTCGACGAACTTGCCGCCTCTGAGCCTGATGTCGAATGGCTTCAGACGGCCGCCGGTCCGCACATCGAGTTCGATCCCCGTTCCTGGCATGAGCTCTACTGGGATGCCTGGGAAGCGCTTCGGTTCGATCGCTTCTATGGCGCAATGGGCGGCGAGGGTCCGATCTCCTACCAGGCGCTCAGTACATACGCACGCGACCACGGGATCCTCGGTTCCGAGTTCCGGGTCTTTCGTGCGTTCATGGGCGCGATGGACGCCGAATGGCTGAAATATCGAGCCGAACAGGACAAGGCGAAGGCAGATCAATCGAACTTCGGGTGAAGTTTGGTGTAGACTTCGCCGTTAGATAGGTAGCCGAGCAAAATGCAATTGTTGACCTTGCTGGAGAGATCGGAATTGACCCGATCGCCATAGAATTTCTGAAGGTCGACGATGCAGGAAATCCGGGCGGTCTCGAATTGACGTGCCTTCATAGCGTCACTCATCCAGCCCCACACATAGACCGCGCCGCCTGCGATGATCACAAGGCATGCGGCTGCCACCAGGCCCTTTAGCCAAGCATCCATTCTCGCCTCCTGCTGAAGCGCAGGGACGATAGCGTTCATCTGGAACAGCATCAACATGACCACTCAGCTTTCATCGCTGGCTGTGCGTCCGGACCTCGACCCGTCGAAGTTCGTCCAGGGCGCGCAGCAGCTCGACGCCGCAGCGGCGGCGGCCGGGAAGTCGGTTGCGGGCGTTGGCGTGGCTTCCAACGAAGTCAACCGCAAGATCAGCCAGGCCGGCGATGTCGTTGGCCGCTTGTCCCGTCAGTATGTCGATGGCTACGCGTCAGCCCAGCGTTTCCAGTCCGCGCTCAACTCTCTTTCGCGCGAGATGGAAAAGGGAAATCTGACGATCGAGCGGGCGCAGCCCATTCTTGACGGCATCTACCGCAAGTATGGCCTGATGGGCGACGCCGCTCAATTTGCCGCAAAGGGCCAGATCGAGCTTGCCAACGCGATTACCAGCGCGAACGCTCGGATCGAACAGCAGCGCCGGATTGTCCCGGCGAACGGCAATGTGCCGATATCTGCCGGTGCGCAACGCGCTGCTGGGTTCAACGCCGGTCAGCAGCTTCAGGACATCGTCATGATGTCCGCCATGGGGCAAAACCCGGCGATATTGGCGTTGCAGCAAGGCCCGCAGCTGGCGACTGCCCTGGAACAGGGTGGCGGAGTGACCGCGCTCAAGGCCGGTTTGATGTCTCTGCTGAGCCCGACGACACTAGTCACGGTCGGTCTGACGGCGGCTGCCGCAGCAGCGGTGCAATTCGGCGCGGCGATCGTCAGCCGCGGCAAAAGCATCGATGATGTCCTGAAGGGCCACAAGTCCTTCATCGACGAGATCACGAAGTCCTTCCCCCAGGCGGCGGCTGCGGCGAAACAGTACGAAGACCAGGCGAAACTTCTTCCCCAATCGGTCGTTAGCGCCGACAGTGCCCAGCAGGCGAAAGACGAAACCGAAAGATATCAGAAGGCGATGCGGGATTTCCGCGTCCAGTTCAACCTTCTCATCCAGGGAGATACCGGGCAGTCTGATTTCGCTCGCGTCGGGAAAGCAGGCGTAGCGGCGTTCGCCGAGATTTCCAAAGGCATCAAGACGGGTCAGATCGACGCGATCGAGTTGCAGCGCCGTCTTGGCGAGCTGCGGCTGAATCCCGATCTCTCGAAAAGCACTCAGGATTTCTATAAGGCGCTCCAGGACGCCGTGAATCCGGCGGCAGAACTTGAGCGGCATATGCAGGGGACCGCTGCGGTCGTTCACGGTATTGCAGGTGGTTTTAACGGGCCGGGTGGTCTTCCGGCTTATCTGGCCCCTAATGCGGGCGCCTACGACCGTAACAAGGCGCTTTCCGACGAACAGACGCAACTCTCGCGTATGCAGCGGAGCTTCACGGCTGATATCGCCGGGATAGGAGCTCGATCTCCTCTGGAACGTGCTGGCGCTGCTCGCCTGCAGGCAGCGGCCACGGTCAATGGAGGTGAGACGCCGCAGGAACGTCAGCTGCGCATCGACCTCGCCGGTCAACGCGCACTCCTGGAAGCCGAGCATCAACTGCAGCAGGCGCAGGAGCAGCGCGCTCGCTCCTACCAGCAGACGCTCGCCTCGGCGCAGCTCGATCTGTCGCTTATCGGCAAGACGACGGGCGAGGTCACCGAGCAGCAGCAGGCGTTCCAGATGTTGTCGGCTCTCCGGCAGGAAGCCGCTCAGAACGGGATCACCAGCGAGACCGAGTTCCAGAAGTACTACGGCAACGAGATCGAGCAGGTGAAGCAACTCGCCGTCGAACTCGGGAAGCTCGCTCAGGCGCGCGCAGCGGCGCAATTGGATAGCGATCTCGCCTTCACCCGCGACCAGTTCTTCCGCTCGCCGATCGACCAGCAGATCGCGTCGACACAGCGAGGCGCGGGCTTGCCGATCGATTTGAACAGCCCGCAGGCACAAGCCATTCGGCAGAACGAACAGCTGTCGGAGATGCGAACCGCCTCCCAGGCCTTCGTCAGTACCTTCTCATCCACCCTGCAGTCGAGCGGCGGCAACATCGGCAAGGCTTTCGGAGCCGCCTTGCTAGCCGGTCTGCAGAACTATGAGCAGAAAGCGATCGAACAGCTCGGCGATATCCTGTTCAAGATCCTGGCCGGCGCAATGGGCATGGGACCGACGGCCGGCGCGGCCTCGGGCAGCGGTGTGGTTGGCCTCGCCACAGGCGTTGTCGGCAAGCTCATGGGCGGCGCCAACGACAACTATGCGCCTGGTGCGGTCACCAGCGCGCCGCTCGGCGATATCCTTCAACGTTCCGCCTCCGCGATCCGCTCGATGGAAAGCAGCGGTAACTATGGCGCTCTCGGCCCGGTATTGGTCTCAGGCGACCGCGCCTATGGCGCTTACGGGGTGATGGGTTCGAATGTCGGAGCGTGGACGCAATCCGCGCTTGGCTCCTCACTGACGCCCTCGCAGTTCCTTGCCAATCCGGATGCGCAGGACGCCGTGTTCCAGAAGGTCTTCGGCGGCTATCTCAGCAAGTACGGGCCGAGCGGGGCCGCACAGGCATGGTTTGGCGGGCCGGGCTCCGTAGGCTCCGGGGGCGGTGCTGCTGATATACTCGGCACCACGGGCGCGTCCTATGTCGCCAAGTTCAACGACCAGCTCGGCAAGGCGACGGAAGGGCTCGGCACGTTCGGCGCCGGGCTCGGCAGTCTGGGCCAGAACCTCTCGAATGTGTTCCCTGCGGCTCCTACCGGCGGCGGCGGGGGTATCTTTGGCTTCCTCGGCAGCCTGTTCGGGGGCGGTCGCAGCTTGTCTGCGACGGCCATGGCGGCGGTCGCTGCTGGACCTGGCGGTCTTTACGATGTTGGCGGCTATACCGGCCACGGCGGTAAGTATGACGTCGCTGGCTACGTTCACCGCGGCGAGTTCGTCTTCGATGCCGACTCGACAGCCCGCATCGGCGTTTCCAATCTGGAACGCCTGCGGAAGCTGCCGGGCTATGCCGGCGGCGGTTATGTCCGCGCGCTACCGTATGCGAACAGCAATGGATCTGGCGCCAGCCCTGCCGGCGGCATGCACATATCCATTGGCTGGGCTCGGGGGGCGAGCGGGATGTTCGAGCCGGCAATTGTCGATGTCGTTCACCGGGAGGCGCCAGATATCGCGAAGCGGGAGAGCCGGTCGGCAGTCGCCGAATATTCCGAGAGCCAGCGCCGCGGCGGCTTCGGCGAATTGCAGAAGCGTTTCGCCTCGCAGAAGGGCTGACGGATGGCGCGCTATACCGATCTGCCAACGCTTTTCGTCGACTTCCTCAAGCCCGGGAAAATGTCGTTTGACGTAAAGGGCGGGGGAATAGACAGCGGCCGCAACGGCCTTGGAGAGAGCATCTCGATCGAGATGACGGGCGGCGGCATGATGGTGGCGTCCTATGAGAATTGCTTCGCCCAGAGCCCGGAGGAGCACGAGTACGGCAATTTCGTCGCGGCCCGGATGAATGGCTCCTTCCGCTTCATCAATGTGCCGATCCTGTCGGACTGGATGGGGCCATTCCCGACGACGAACGGCATCCCGCAGCCGACCATCTCCGGCATTCCGCATTCCGATGGTTCGAAGTTCTCCGACGCCAGCGGCTATAGCCAGGCCACCGTTTATGGAACCGTTACCGAGGATGCCCCCCTCAACGCCGGCACGCTCAAGATGCAGTTGTTCGGCGCGGGACGGAAGCTCCGTTGGTCGGACTGGTTTTCGATCTACCACCCTACCAAGGGCTGGCGCGCCTATCGCTATTGGGAGGTCGATGACATCGATGAGACCGATCCCGATTCCCCAATCTACATGATTTCGATCGCTCCGGCGTTGCGCGAAGCGGTGTCTGCCGGCGACCGCGTCGAGTTCGCCCGGCCGCGTTGCGTGATGAAGTTCCCGACCGGTTTTACGCTGCCATGGGAGGTCGAGGGCTTCTGGCGTTCAAATCCAACGATCCAGTTCGTGGAGGCGTTCTGAGATGGGGTGGATGGACGATCTCGCCGACCAGATTGGCTCCTATTCCAGCGAATATGTGCCGTCGGAAGTGATCGAGACGATGGCATCGAGCCATCTGCTCGGAATTTTCCTGCGGCTCGATACCAATCCGGCGCTGCACATCTGGATGGGCGTCAACGACATTCCGGCCGGCTTCGACAGTATCGATGAGGAGGGCACCGTCTACCTTGGCGGCGGCAGGCTGCTCAACGTTCCGACGCTTGAGGTCCTCGTGAACGGGCAATCGGACAGCGTCGAATTTGGCATCGCCGGCATCGATCCTGCAACGGCGCAGAAGGTTCTCGACGAGATGCCACCGGTCCGCGGGAGGGACATTCGAATAGGGCTGACGACCCTCGACGACCACTATCAGCCGACGGCGTCACCGGTCGCGATCTGGGGCGGCACCGCTTCGCACGTCACTGAAACGAGTGAGGTCGTGAAAGAGACAGAAAACGCCACTACGGCGATCAGCCTGGCCTCGGTCTCCGGCAACAACACGCGTTCGCGCGCTTCCGCGTCTCTATGGTCCTCTGCTCATCAGAAGGCGCTCTATCCGACCGATCTCTTTTGCGACGGTACGTCCCGCCTGGCCCGGGGAGTGGCGCCGGTATGGCCAAACTATTGATGAGTGGCCTGCCCATAGACGATTTGCTTCGTCTGACCGTTGCTCAAGACCATGGTTCCGGTTGCCGTCAAAGGTCCGTCTTGGGGGCGCGTCAGTGTTACCGTGCCGGCAATAAGGTCGGAGCATTGAACGGGGAACGTGATGGTCAAATTTGACCACGAGGAGAAGTGACCAGCGCAGGATCTCTGTTCGTCCTTCACGGAAAAGCGACCTTCGCCCATCGCCCCGTTCATCGCGATCTGGCCGCTGCCGTATTGGCCGGACGGACCCACGAATTTGACGGATTCTTGCGTCGCACATCCCGCTAAGAGCACGCAGCACAAAATCACCAGCCTGTTCATCTCGGCTCCCTCTATCAGCGAAACCTACCAAATCTATGATCCGATGCAATTGATCGAATATCTGCAGCTGCCTCATCGATGGCGATGGGGTTTCTGCGACTGCACGACCTTTCCTGGAGAATGGGTGATCGCGGCGACAGGCAAGGATCCTGTCGGCGAAATCCGCGGCACCTACGACACGGCCGAAGAAGCCAATGCGATCGTCGACGCTGCGGGCGACGTCGAGACGTTCGTGGGTTCCCGCCTCGAGCCGCTGGGCTTCTTGCGCACCGTCGAATTGCAGGACGGCGACATCGGCATCGTCAACGCCCCCGTTGGCTTCGAGGCCGGCGCGATCCTGATCAGAGCGATACCGGGCATCCGGTTCGGTCCGCTCTGGGCCGTCATGTCGGTGCGCGGCCCGATGGTCAAGAAGCTCGATTTCACCGGGGCGGCATGGCGCATCCTATGAGCGATATCGAAAATGTACTGCGCGAGGCGTTGCGAAGCGTCCGCGTCAGTTACCGGCCGGGGCTTGGCGCCTACGAGACGGCATCCAGCGAAGAGATCATCGCCGGCGGCTGGCGAGGGGAGTATCAATGGCCGGTTCGTCGTGACCCGATCTTCACCCCGCTCTTCACGGCCATCTTCGGTACCGGCGGCTTCACACTGTTCGGGTCCACCATATCCTATGCGGCCATTGCATCAGCGATCGCCACTACGGCCATCACGGCCGGGCTGCAATATCTCCTCGCTCCGAAGCCGCCGAAGCCGGAGGACGGGAGGCAGCCGCTCACCCAGCCGATACCATTTCGGTTCTGGGGCGTCGGCCGGGTTCGGGTCGCCGGTGCATTCATGCTCTGGGAGGCGAAGGACGATTTCCTGATCTCCGTCCAGGCCATAGCCGGGCATCGCGTCAATGCGTTCGTCGGGTACTATCTGAACGACGATCTGGTCACCCTCACCGACAACGTCGTCGATCCGGTGGGGAAGCGCTACGAAAACAACGTCAGCATATGGAGCCGCCTCGGAGCGGTGCCGGAGACACCTTATTCCGACGTCGTCGCCAAGCTGAGTTCCACCGGCATCTGGACCGATAATCACCGGGGCGACGGTCAAGCCTCCGTGGCAATGATCGCTCAGTCAACCGGCGCGAAGCGGCAGAACAAGCTCTTCCCCTATGGAAGGCCTGTTTTGTCGGTTGTCGTGGAAATGGCCCTCGTGTGGGATTTCCGCGACCCCGATCAGGATCCCGAGGACGAATCGACCTGGGCCTACAGCAAGAACTCTGCGCTGATCCTGTGCTGGCACGAGTGCTTCAATCCGTTCGGCACGAAGCGCGACTACAAGCGCGCCATCCTGCCGGTGCTCGACATGTGGCAGGAGGAAGCAGATGTCTGCGACGAGAATGTCGCGCTGGCCATCGGCGGGACGGAAAAGCGGTATGAATGCTCGGGCTTCGACACGACGGAGCATGACCCGAAATCCGGCACCAATGCCATCCTGGCGAGTTGCGATGGCTGGATGTGCGAGCGCGGCGATGGCGCGCTGCTGTTCGTCTCCGGGAAGTTCCGGGAGAAATATATCGCTACAGTCTCGGATGCCGATATAGTTGGCCACCATCTGCAGTATGACGTGCTGCCCGAGGAGGAAGTGAACCGGCTCGTGCCGAAATTCACCTATCCGGCGACGGATTACACGACCACCGATACGGATTTCTTCGAGGATCCGGCTGCGCAGATCCTCGCCGGCCGGGTGCTGTCGCAAGAAGCAAACTATCCGTGGGTCCAGCAATGGCGTCAGGCTCGCCGCCTTGGGAAGCGGGAATGGCTGCGATTGCAGGCCAAAAAGCGAGGATCGCTCGATCTTCGGCTGACGGCCATCAACGCCGTTTATGCGCCATGGGTGAGGCTGTCGACGCCGAACAGGATTCCGGCGCTCGACGGGAAAGTGGTAGCCAATCGAAAATCGACGCTTGCGCTGACGAAGGGCGGTTTCGAGATCACCTTCATCCAGATGCCGGACAATCCCGCCACGATCGACAGTTGGGACCCGGAAGTGGAGGAAGGGGCAGCGCCGCCAGTTCCGCTTCAGCCTGAGAGTGAGGGAATACCGTCGCCGGACATCGATACGATCGTCGTGATCTCTTCCGGGGGCGCCGTTTATCTGCGGCTGAGCCTCGTCGACTACCAGCGCGACGATGTCTATCCCGTGGTGCGCTACCGCCTTGCCGACGACGGGACCGGCAATCCTGGCGCATGGGCTCCGGAGCAAACGTTTCCTGACGCCGACGCCGTGGCCGGGCTGGTCGTGGTGAACACGAACCCCGTGCCCGCCGATGAGCTTCTGCAGGTCGAAGCCGCGCTGATCGGCTCCGATGGCACCTACGGGGAATGGTCGCTTCAGGAAGAGATCACCTCGACGGCCTGAGGCTTCGAGGCCACCCCACGAACCTAACCATCCTGTCCGCGCTCGTCGCGGCGTCCTGCCATGGAGAAAAGCCATGCCTCTTGCCGGTACCGAATCCGGAGCAACGATATGGGCCGACGGTCCGTCCGGATCCCCGGCTCAGCCGGAAAAGGCGCAAATCAGGAAGTGGGCGACTGTCATCGAGACCGCGATCCTCGCGGGCCTTTCGAACGGCGGTCTTATCTATGATACCAAGGCCAACCTGGACGCGGACCTTGCGCATGCCGCGAACAGCTCGGCATGGGTCGTTGGTGACGAAACGACGGCCAACAATGGCATCTACCGGAAATCCGGTGCGTCAGGATCGGGCTCGTGGACCCGCGTCTCCGATCTGCCGGAGGGGCCCTCTGGGCCGGCCGGCGCTACCGGTCCCTCAGGCCCGACAGGACCTTCCGGCGCCACCGGTCCCACCGGTATCGGTGCGACAGGCGCTACTGGCCCAACGGGCACCACTGGCCCGACAGGCGCCACCGGTCCCACCGGTATCGGTGCGACGGGCGCAACCGGACCGACAGGACCCATAGGACCCACCGGACCCACCGGACCGACTGGCGCCACTGGACCGCAGGGTGCCGGCCTGGGGGTGCTTGGAACCGTTCCGACCGTCGGCGATCTCCCGGCAAGCGGCAACACGGCTGGCGATGCCTACAAGGTGGCGGCCGACAGCAACATTTATGTCTGGGACGGGGTCAATGCCGAATGGGACAACATCGGACCGCTGGAAGGCCCCGCTGGGGCAACGGGGCCGACCGGCGCGACGGGCCCGGTGGGCGCCACTGGTCCGACCGGCGTCGGAGCGACTGGAGCCACGGGTCCGACCGGTATTGGCGCCGTTGGCGCGACAGGTGCAACAGGCCCGATTGGACCTACGGGAGCTACGGGGCCGACCGGTGTGGGAGCGGCGGGCGCGACGGGCGCAACCGGACCGACAGGGATAGGCGCTACAGGCGCCAGCGGACCGACAGGGCCGACCGGAGCAACCGGTCCCGGCACCAACGGCATCCCGCAAACGAGCAAGAGCGCGGACTACACGCTCGTGCTTGGTGATGCGCAATCGCAGATTTTCCATCCGGTGGGAGACACCACGGCGCGCACCTGGACGATACCGGCGAATTCCTCCGTGGCCTTTCCGATCGGTACCGCCATCACCTTCGTCAACGAGAATGGCGCCGGCGTCATCACAATCGCGATCACAACGGATACGATGCGTCTTGCCGGGGCAGGAACAACGGGCAGCCGCACGCTGGCTGCGAACGGCGTCGCCACCGCGCTCAAGGTCACGTCGACGAGCTGGATCATTTCTGGCGTGGGGCTGACCTGATGGCTAGCCCGGTTCAGCAGGCGCTTGTTTCATATGGCCTGGCAAGCGTAGCTCCCGCAACCGTCGAATATATCTGGGCAGGATCGGCCCCGTTCTCGTCCAGCGTCACGGTGACGAGTGTGCCAATCGGGACGGCTGCGGATGACCGCGTTATCTTCATGTTCATCGGCATCGTGCCGGGATCGACATACAGATCGCTAACGGCAGCCACCATCGGCGGCATCGCGGCCACCATTCATGGCCAGACCGCCGACACGACATACAAATATAACGTCGCCCTGATCTCTGCACCCGTTCCAACCGGAACGACCGCAAATGTCGGGCTGACCTTTTCCGGGTCGGGAAGCGGGAATGTCTATGTCGAAAGCTACGCCGCCAATGGCTTGCTATCGACCACGCCCGTCGATCTGCAAACCAACAGCTGGGCGCCGGCGAGCAAAGCCAATCCGCTGACTTCGACTCTTGAAGTATCTGCCGGGGGCATTGTTCTTTTTGGCGGCACGCTGGGATCCAGTGTCGACTCATATGCAACGTCTGGGGTCACCAAGGACTACGAAGTCGTGCTGGCCGCCTACAGCCCGCAGGGATGGTCGCTGGTTGTCGGCCACGGCACGACAGATACCGACGACGCCTCTTATGATGTTTCGACGGACGATGGTGCTCTGCATAACGGTCACCATCTGGTCGCCTCTTTCCGCTAGCCCCAAGCCCTTCGAATGGACCAGATGCGCTTTCACGTCGTCTCCCTTCCCCATACGCATACGACGGCCGACTTTCCGTCATGCGCCTTCACGCAAAAGGTTGTCCGCTTCTGCGCCATGATGAAGTCGCTCGGGCACCAGGTCATCCTCTACGCGGGGGAGCGCAACGAGGCTCCGTGCGACGAGCACGTCGTCTGCATCTCCGAAGAGGAGCGGCTGGAGATCATCGGAGGCCGGCACTACACGGCCGCGTCATGGGATCATCCCCACTGGTCCAGGTTCAATGCAAAGGTCATCGAGGCGATGGGCCGCAGGGTCCAGCCTCGCGACTTCATCTGCCTCATCGGCGGCCACTCGCATAAGCCGATCGCCGACGCTTTCCCGGCTCACATCTCGGTCGAGTTCGGGATCGGCTATTCCGGCACGTTCGCCAAGCATCGCGTCTTCGAGAGCTACGCCTGGATGCACACCGTCTATGGCGCCGAGCAAGGCAAATCGGATCGCGACGGCGTCTGGTTCGATGCCGTGATCCCCAACCAGATCCGGGACGGGCTTTATCCCTGCGGCCGCGGCGAGGGCGGCTATGCGCTCTTCGTCGGCCGGGTGATCGACCGCAAGGGCTACCGGATCGCCCAGGAAGTGTGCGAGGCAAAGGCTGTCGAACTGATCCTTGCCGGCCCGGGCAGCGGCGACGGTTATGGCTCGTTCGTAGGGGAGGTCGATGCCGTCGATCGCGTCAAGCTTATGTCGAATGCGCGCTGTCTCTTCGCCCCGACGCACTACATCGAGCCGTTCGGCACGGTGACGATCGAGGCCATGGCTTGCGGCACGCCGGTCATCTGCACGGATTGGGGAGCTTTCACCGAAACCGTCGAGCAGGGCGTCCACGGCTTCCGCTGCCGTTCCTTCGCCGAGTTCTGCGACGCGCTCGACAAGGTCGAAACGCTCGACCGCCGCCGCATCCATGACGACGCGGTCCGCCGCTTCTCGATGACGACCGTGGCGAAGCAGTATGACGACTATTTCCGCCGGCTGGAAACCCTATGGGATAAGGGCTGGTACCAGGCGGCGTGAACTGAATATGCCGCACGAATCATATAATCTTGGAAATTCTGGGATTATATGGCGGATACTGTGGGGCCTCGAAGGCTCGCTCCCCATCGACCATCCGTACAAAGCAGCGCGGCCGGGTCGATGAATGTCGCGCCCATCTGATCGGCGGCTGCGGAAATCGGACAAATTTGCAACACTGCGCTATAAACCCTGCGTGTCGATTGTTAAAATCAAAAAGGCGCGTATTCTTTGCGCAATTCTACGGGGGCGCTCATGAGGACTTTTCTATTCGCAGGCGCGGCGTTTCTGTTAACTGCGGTGCCGGCCTGGTCGGCAGATTCAATTGTGGCTGCGCCGGTTGCATCATTCAATTGGTCGGGCGCTTATCTTGGCGCTGAAATCGGCTATGGATGGGGCAAGAGCCATCATTTTACGCAGACTACACCCGCTTCAACACCGAAGTTCACGCTAGATGGAGCGCTGGGTGGCGTGACGGCTGGCTACAATTACCAGATCAACAATTGGGTGCTCGGCGCGGAGGCGGACTTCTCCGCGGCTGACATCAAAGGCTCTGTTGGCTCCACCCCTGAGTGGGGCTGTGATTCAGGGTGTCGCACGAAGGTGGACTGGTTCGGCACTGTCCGCGCGCGTGCCGGCTACGCATTCGACCGCACGCTGCCTTATGTGACGGGTGGTCTCGCTTACGGTCATATCAAGGGGTACGTCGACGGGGAACCTGACTATAGCCGGGATAACACCAATGCAGGATGGACGGTTGGCGCAGGCGTCGAACATGCGTTTACCGATCACCTGACGGCGAAGATCGAATATCTTTATGTGGACCTCGGGAAAATCGATATCGAAGACTTTGGTGTGCCTTTCGGTCAAGGCTACGCCGACGCGAAGTTCAGCACGATCAAAGTCGGCTTGAACTACAAGTTTTGATCTGCGCATCTGCGCTTGGCGTCCGTCATTGCAGCCCCGCTGGCTTCGGCTGGCGGGGCTTTTTGCGTTTCAGGCCCCGTTCATTGATGCGCTATCCGAAATGCCGGCCCTCGCGGACGAAGATGTCCGCTTCCCTGGCCGCGCTTATGAACGCCTTGCGCACGGCGCCGGCGTCCCTCTTTCCCCTCAGATGATCCATGCAGGCCTTTACCGCCTTGCGGTAGAGCGCGCCCTTGTGCGCCGCCGGCGGGATTTTCATTGCAGGTTGATGAACAGGTAGATGACGACTGCTATCGCGAATATCAGCCATACCATCCTGGTCAGTCGGGGCCATCTAGGATCCATCAGGTTCCCCGTAGGCGGGCCTTGCCAGAGAGCCAACGGGCAACAGAATGCCTATACCAACCGATGCCGCTCGGCCGTTGCCCGGTCACGTCGGCGCATTCCGGCTGTGTCATTATCGATTCGACGCCGCGCTTCTGTTCTCGGTGCGCTTCCGATAGCACCGCCTTCGTCGTTCCATCGAGCGAGAGCGTTCTCGTGAGAATCCAATCCCTTCACATATTCTTCGATAACGGCGCGCATGTGCGCTTCCGATTCTTCGTCGAAGCGCTCAATGAGAAAGCGAGCCGCTGCCGCTTGACGACCGGTGCCTTGGATCAGTGATGGCCGAACTTCAGCGAGGATTTTCTCGACCGCCGTCATATTTGCGGATGTCAGGTAAGTGGAAGACATGGCGTCCTCCTTTTCTTTATTGGGGCTAGGGCACTTTGGCCGCCCTCGGTCGGCAACGCCCGTGTCAGAAGCTGCCGATGAATGACCATACTCTCTTCTGGCCTGGATAGCGAACGATATCCTCTGTGTCATTTGATGCATCGTCTGCTGGCGGCGTGGCGGGCGTCTTATGAAAGATGGAAGAGATAAGGGAACCTTGAGGTCTCGCTTCTGTTGTTCCTTTAACAGGAGCTAAAATGCCCCCACCCCAAAGTAAATTTTCAGTAGCGGCCAGACAGACGAAAGCGGAAAACACGACTGCGGTCGCCAACCAAATCATCGATGCCGAAACCCAAGCGCGGAAGAGCAAAACCGCAAGGCTTCGGGCGGCGAGGCTTGCGCGAGAACCAGCGGTGATGAAAGTCCCGGCCAAAAAGGTCCGAAGCGCGCCGCGCCAATTGCTCAGTCGGGGTAAATGAGACGTAGGGCCTCAGAAGGTACCATAAGCTTCTTTGTCTCTTCCCGGAGATTTTCTATGTTCAAACTATGGTTCGATCTGTCCATGCTCGGCGTCGAAACCCAGCAAGTGATCTGGCTTCGGTCGATGAAAATCGCCATGGGTGGCAAAGCTGGCGAGCGCGAGGCAAGGCGGATGGTGACCGAAAAGACTACCGCAGCCGGAGAGGCTGGCCTTGCCCTAGCCACGGGCAAGTCCATGAACAGCGTCGTCAGTGGCTATCGCAAGAAGGTCCAAGCCAATCGTCGGCGCCTATCTCGCTGAATAGTTCTCCACAGGCCGCAAGCCGGATCGGTATAATTCGACCGATCTGGTTAAGCCCTTGGCAGGCCGATCGCGCAACGATGCGGCCGTGGTCCCAAGCCACACCCAAGCCCCCGCCCAGCGCTCCGATCGGCTACCCCGGTCGGGGCGCCTTTCTTTTTGGATGTGATTTGCGAGAGGAGCCCGGAGGCAGAACGAAACCCCTGGAGCGGCGCAGGCAGTAGTCGGACAAAGAAAAAGCCCGCCTCGGTGTGGCGAGACGGGCCTTGGGAAACGGAGCCTAAGGGCGGGACCCCGCTGTGCTCATTTATGCACCGAATGGTTAATCGTGGGTAAAACCGCCCTTGGCGACCATCGTTTCGTTATGAAAACGTTCTGGTGGACTTTGACTCGCCGGCTCGAAAGTGCCTCCGGCCATCAATGAAAACCCCGGCCGGAGCCGCTGGATAGATAAGCAAGCATATCCACAAGCGCGCTTCTCCCGATGCTTGCTAAATGGGAGCAAGCATGCCATCGGTACGACATCAGCAAGCATTGAGTCGGCCACCATGAATAACAAAGACGACAGCTTAAGCCCTCAAAGCCTCGGCGGCGTGGCGAGGGCGGCCAAGCTTTCCAGTGACGAGCGTCGGGAAATTGCCAAAAGAGCGGCCAAGGAACGATGGGCGAAGATCAAAGATCCAACTCGTCTTCCTGAGGCCGAGAGCGATGGAATCCTGTGGATCGGCGACCTGCCGCTTGACGTCTATCGCTTGAGCGATGAGCGGCGGGTGATCAGCAAACGCGCCATGGCGGCAGCCCTCGGGCTGAAGTCCGAAGGTGGCAGTGCCTTCATGCGAACAATGTCTCGAAAAGGGGTACGATCCGTTTTCGCCGAAAAACTGGTTGAAAAGATAGAAAACCCCATATTTTTCAAGCCATTAAACGGGGATTTAGCGGATGGCTACGATGTCGAGGATTTGATCGAGATTTGTGACGCGCTAATCGAGGCGCGGAATAAGGACAAACTGCATTCGTCGCAGGAGTTCCTCGGCCGGCAAGCCGAGATAATTGTTAGATCCGCAGCCAAAGTGGGCATCATCGCTCTCGTCGATGAGGCGGTCGGATATGTCGACAAGCGAAAGGATGAATATCGCCGACTTTTTGATACATTCGTGCGAGATGAATTTCGACAGTGGGAGCAGGAATTCCCGGCCAGCTTCTTTGATATGATCTACCGGCTCTACGGCCTGAAGCGACATGATCCGGACAGCACGAAACATCCGCAGTTCTTTGGGCATTTTATCCGTCGTTACGTGTACTTCCCGCTCGCACACAGCCGTGGCGCCATCCTTGAAAAGCTTGATGAACGGAATCCGGTCGTTTACGAAAATGGCGGCCGCCGACACAAGTTCTTCCAATATCTCTCAGACCAAATCGGCATGAACGCCTTCCGACAACATCTGTGGAAGACGATAGGTATTGGTGAAGGAGCCAAAGACCGCGCCGCGTTCGAGCGGAGCTTCTACCGCGCCTTTCCGCAGGCGGTTCCGATAAACTATCAGTGGGACATGTTCGACGTCGAGTAGTTTGCTACCCCCAAACCGCTTCCGGCGCCTTCACTCCGGCCGCAGCTGCGCCTCGATAATCTCCCGCGCCGCTATTCGCCGTACGCAGGAGTTTTCAGAACCGCTTCGGCGTTGGCTGAGACTTCCCCCGAATTGAGGCCTATCAGGTCGGCAAGCGACAATTTCCCATCGGCTATGCCGTTCGTCGTTCTCATGCACCAGGCCTTTGCCGCGTTCTCCACCGTCACACCCATGAATTCGGCCGCGCCTATCGGGTTCTCGCCGATACCCTGCGCTATACACGTATCGATGGCGGATTGACGCTCCGCATCATTCGACCTGAGTGCGGCAGCCATCGCCTGAAAATTTTCCTCATCCGATGATTGCGCCCATGCCGTGCCCGCCGCAAGGAGGGTAAGCAGCGCGGCGACCGTAACGAATGACTTCATGTTCATGATGTTTCCCCTCTATCCGCCTTCCCGCACCCTGCGACCGGCTTCCGTCAGCCGAAACCAGAACTCCATCACACGCCCTATCCGCCCCGCTCGATCGCCAGTTTTTCCGCCAGGAACACCCGAGCCGCTACTGCATTCGCGCCCGCTTCCCCTTTAAGCTGACCGGCTTCAACTCCTCTGCCGCCGTGTGCATTATTGCAAGCGTTTCAATCCATGCCGCGGCTTTCGGCGGCACTTCCTCCAATCCGTCGAGCCACGCGTGAACAATCGAGATGTAGCAGCCCAGTGCGCTCGCCAATGTGTCGGGCGTCCAGCGGATCGTAGACAGGCACTTCTCAAACCGCTTTGGGGTCATCATCGTCCTCGATCAGTGTCCATGCCTGTTCCGGCCCGGCCGGCATGTTCCGGAGCCGGATCGCGGCGCCGGGTGGGAAGGAATCATTCCTTCTTCTGCCGAAGCCGGACGCCCGGATGGCCGTGGTTCAGAAACTCGACGCCTGCGGCTTCAAGCGCGCGCATGACTGCGGTGATCTTATCGAGCCCGCTTGTGAGCATGTTGGCTCCGCGCTTCTCCATCGAACTGATCGTATTGATGTTGACGGCGGCACGCTCAGCAAGCGTTCCCTGGTCCATGTCCACAAGGGCGCGCGCGGCGCGAAGCTGGTTACCGGTAGTCAGCATGTTCCACCCTCAATATCTACCTAACTAGTAATTTTTCATAGTCTGCTGTTGACCGCAAGCGCATTCTCTATCATAGTTAACTGGTAACCAAACCTAGTTGGCTATGGAGAATAAGGATGCCGAACAACCCCGTTCGGGCAGGCGGCGAAGCTATGCCCGCAATCAACCGGAGGAAATTATTTATGGGGGCTGGTGCAGGGGCGCTCGCTACCGCAGTCGTTGCCGCTCCGTTGGCAACAGCGGAGGCGGAACCCGACACCAGCCTTGTTGAGCTCGAAGTTCTCCTCGCAGCGCACGAGGAGGCGATAACGCAAAACAACCGGAACTGGGAGAAGTCCGACGACCTCGATACTGAACGTTCCAGCAAGGTGCGTGTCGGCTACGTTCTGCGGGGCCTGGATGACGACGGCAACGATATCAAGGAACCGATCTTCGCCTATTCGGTGGAGAGCATCCTAGAGCACTACGAACGGAGCAAGGGGCCAGCGCTTTCAATATGGGGCAGCGCCCCGGATGGCGTGGAGCGCGTTCGAAAGATCAATGAGCGATACGAGGAGATCACCCGCGAAAAGATTGATGAATTCCTGGCGCTCGAAGCCGAGAAGAAGCGCCGGGAAGACGCCAGCGGCTACACGGCCGCCCTCGCGGCGGCGGAAGCATCAACTGCGGCCGTTCGTGAGATCGAGGCGCGGATCATGGCATTTGCTCCGCAGTCGCTTGCGGCCGCACGGCGTCTCGCGCAATGGGCGCTCGCCTCCTCCGAAAGCAACCGGCATTGCTTCGATGGCGCCGATGATCTGCTGACGATGGTCCTGGGCACCTTGGCGAAGGGGGTGCAGTCATGAGCCGCAGCTACATCCCCGAGTACGCCTATGGGGCCATCCACGACGACAACGGGCGCTGGACAGGGAAGTACGGCCTTGTGCCCTGGCCGGCGCATCTACGGCCGCAGGAAACACCGGATATCGAACTCACGAAAAAGGGCGAGGCCTATGTTGCCGCCGCCCTTGCCGAGGCTGATGGCGTGTTCTTCCTAACGTTGGATCGGAACGACCGCACGTCGGTCGCCACGACGATCGAACGGCTGATCGACATGCTCGATGCCGTGGACGGCGACGAGAACCTTGAACCGTCACTTGGCGCGCCGGAAAATCATCCGGGCGGCTACAAGCATTCGGATGCTGATGGGTGGAAGGCAAAGAACGCCGATGACCGCGAAGAGGCATGCGAGGACGAGGGCGCGCAGTGCGAGGACGAAGGAGTTGTAACCGGCGACAATGAGCCCGCGCTCGGCACGACCGAGGAAATCGACCAGGTGCGCCGGCTGGAATCTGCGGCGGGCTGGATGTGCGAAGACGGCGAGCCATCGCTCGGCTGGGCCGAAAGCCACGGCAGAGGCATTGTCGGATCGCAGAACTGCCTTGATGACCGGGAGCATGAAGACGAATGCGAGCCCGAATATGACGGAGGCGTTGAAGACTTCGGTTTCGATGCGGAAAACGATTCGCACATACGCGGCGGCGGATCTGTGAGCCAGTACGAAGATGGTTGGCGACCGGCTCCGGACGAAGCAACGGCACCGGCCATGGTCGAGAAGGCGCGCCGATTGAAGAACGGAGACGTGGTGCGCGAGATATCCGCTTCGGCCCCGCCAGATGCTATCCCGATGCTGAGGGCCAGCGACTTCGACAAGCTGCCATTTGCCTGAAGGTGGAACGATTTCCACCTTCGCCCGTCCCGGTTCGCCGGGGCGGGTTTTCTCTTTGTGGCGTTCTCTCTAGGGGGTACCCTGAAAAGCAAAAGGCACCGTGTCCGAGGCCTTGCCTCTCGGCTTCATTCGTCCGCCCTGGTCGGATCGCGAAATAGCGCGTCGATGTGCGGTTTCCCACGAACTGGTTCGGGCGATGAGAGAGGAGAGCGATACTGTCAGAACTGACAGTATGAACCGGACCTATCGAACCGAGCATCTTGGGAATTCCCAAGATAGCGGGGAGCGCACCGTCAACCGCAACGGCACCATCTACACCATGAACAAATCGGCGATCGGCAACGCCGCGCCGAAGGAAGGCGACGATATGTATGCCGGGACGAAAGAGGAAGAGGATAACGAGGAAGCCTCGCCCGTCGGAATGGCGCGCAACAAGCATCATCTCCCCGAAGGCCTGACGTTCGATGAGCGCGCCCGTGAGGGTATTGCGCGCTTGGCTATATCTACCCTTGTCCACAATGAGTTCGCAAAAACTGCGAAGCGCTATTGTGCGACCGGCCGCGACCGGGTAAAGGTAGTTCGCAGAATTTGCGAACTGGACTCACAATGGACTTTTTACAAAGTCAAGCAGCTAGGCTTTCGCTCCTCGATGAGCGAACATTTCGAGTGTTGGCAGATGAAGGGGCCGTGTTACCGACTGCGGAAACAAAGGATTTTGGGCGCGGCAAGGCTAAGCTCTATAGCCGGAATGAGGTACGCATCGCCTCGGTATTGTCTGCGCTTAATCTTCGCGCCGCGAGCTTACGGCCGAAAGTCGGCACATTTCTTCGTGAGGGAAATTTAGAGAAGCCTAGCCGCTTGGCCTCTAGTGACAGGCCGGTCTACATTATTGTGGAGGATGGTAAAACGACGGGCCGATCAGCGGTCTGGTTTCAGGCCGCCTTCGGCGAATGGGAACCAAGCTTAGTCCCATTTTTGCGCAAGAAGCCTAAAGACAAACTGATCTCCGTCATGATCGAGGACGAAGCCAAGGGCATTAGCCGGCCACTCAATTCGTTCGTAGCAGCCAGTCTTAGCGATGCCCTTTGGTGGGATAAGCTCAACGATGAGGAATTGAAGGCGCGTCTAGACCACTTGATGTCCGAGGGGTCTTGCAAATGAAGCGCACCATCCTGGGCGAGCGCCCACCTTCCTACGTCTCCAAGATTACGCTAGCGGCAGAACTCGACGTGAGCGAGTCCACGATTGACGAGTATGTCCAGCGTGGCCTTCTGCCGAAACCAATCCGGTTAGGCGGCTCCGTTCGCTGGTGTTGGGCGCAAGTTCAAGCTTCGCTCAATCCCTTGGCAAGTGCTGGCGGGCTTTCCGAGCAAGATCCTTTCATGGAAGGACTGAAGAATGTCTCGCCAGCGCCGTAGGGCGGCAATCTCATTGCCCAGGGGCGTGCATCGGATCGTCGCCCGCGGCCGCGAATATTTCTATTATCAGACAGGCAGGGGCACAGAGCACGCGGGAGAGCGCATCAAGCTTCCGAACGATCCGCAGTCGCCCGAGTTCTGGGTTGCCGTCCGGCAGGCGCAAGGCATCGTCGGATCGGTTCCGACCGATACTATAGGCGCCCTCATTGATGCCTACGAGACGGCATGGCCGGGCCTTCCTCGCAAGCTGGCAGACAGCACAAAGGAACAGTATCGCCGTTCCCTCCGGGTTGTCCGCAAAGCATGGGGCGATCTACAGGCCGATAGCCTTCGTCCTTCCCATGTGCAGGCGCTAATCGAGAAGATCGGCGCGAAGACGCCAGGGACGGCCAACAACGTGCTTGACGCCATGCGCGCAATGTGCCGGTGGGCATGCGGGCCGCGTGAATTGCTAGGCCGCGATCCGACACACGGCGTTGTCCATTTCGAGCAAGGCGAGGGGCACAAGCCCTGGTCGCCAGAACAGCTTGCCTTTGCCGACAAGAACTTCACCGGCATGTTGCGCCGCGCCTACGTGCTCGGCCGCTACACCGGACAGCGCATCAGCGACATAGTGCGGCTGGGCTGGACCGACATAGACGAGGGCGGTTTCAACCTTCGCCAGAAGAAAACCGGCGTGCGGCCGTGGTGCCCGATCTTCCCCGAGTTGGAAGCCGAAATGGCGAAGTGGGAGAAGCGGCCCGGCCCGTTCCTGCTACAGGACAGCGGCAAACCCTTTACCACCAACGGCCTGTGGAAAAAGCTCGACAAGGTGCGGGAAGACAATCCCGAGTTTGGCGATGCAGTCTGGCACGGCCTGCGCGCCAATGCCGTCATCCGCCTACGGCAGGACGGCTACAGCACCGGGCAGATTTGCGATGCGATCGGAATGAGCCCGCAGATGGTCGAGCGGTATAGCCGATACGCCGACCGGAAGAAGGGCGGGCAGGCGATCCTGGTGGACCTGAAAGAACGGAAACAGGACAATACTGTAAAACGTTGGAAAACTGGAAACCGAAAATGACGGGAAAACAGGTACTTAGCGGGCAAGAAAAGAAGTGGAGGCTTCTGTTGCCAGGTGCCTCCGGACCCCGCCTAGCAGTGCGAACCGCTAGGGCTTGATTTGAAGCGTTCGCGCTGCATTAAGCAGCGAGACGAGCTTCCGCATAGTTGTCGTTGGCAACTATAAGTTTAGCCCGATAACGGTGGTACAATGCCGGGCGAAAGTTCGATCTTTACACCTTCGTCGATCCTGTTTCGCCCCCAGCAAAAGCCGCCCACATGCGCGGCGGTTTTTGGTGGAGGCGCCGGGTACCGCCCCCTATATGAGGATTGCGGCGGGTTCGTCGACTGGAAAAGCTAGATGGGACAAGGGCTGGACCGTGTGAAAAGTCGACTACCAGGTAGTCCACTTCACCTGCCGGACGCTTGCATTTTCGAAATAGGGGAGAAGTGGAGGTTTCTGTTGCCAGGTACCTCCGGACCCCGCCTAGAGGGGCTAACCCCTAGGGCTTGATTCGAGACTATCGCGCCGCATTAAGCAGCGAGACGTGCCTCAGCATAGTTGTCGTTGGCAACTATAAGTTTAGCCCGATAACGGTGGTACAATGCCGGGTACAGCGAACTGTCTTTCAACGCCCGTCGATCCCATTTCACCCCCAATGACAACCCACGCCGTACGTGGGCTCTCAGTGGAGGTGGCGGTTTCGAAACCGCGTCCGGTTCGTCTATTGCACAGTCGGTTTAGCACCATATCCGTCTCGCGACGGCAATCTGAAAGTAGTGGAGTGTGGGCAGAAATTCAAGGTGCCGATGTGGCAATCTGCCTTAACTCTGTCCCGATCCGAAAAAATGCCTGCGCTCATGGTGCGCGCGAAGTAGGCAAGGCATGATGCACTTATGCGGCAATTGCGTCGCAACTTGCCCCAACCGCTGCTACTTCGCGAGGCGGTAGATAGCTCCTGAATGCTGGTGTCCAACTCCGTGAACCCGGTTCATAGGGCAGTTGACGACTTAATCCGCAGAAATCTGGAATCCGATCTTCTTGACGACGTTCTTGCCGACCCGCATCGACGGGCCGTGCGATTTCGTCTCGGGAAGGAACTCGACGCCGAGTTCCTCCAGCGCTTTCTGAACCCTCAGGCTGATCTCGAGCCCGACAGGTTCGCGCGCTTCTATCCGCACGATCGACCGCTTGCTCACCTTGGCCTTTTCGGCGAGTTGGCCCGGGGTGATGTCCAGGAGGGCGCGTGCGGCGCGCAGAAAGTCGTAGGATGCCTGCATGGGAACGTTCTAGCCGGAGCGATGGGGGAACGCCAGCCTTCTAGTCGCGAGGCGTCGTGACGCCTGCAATGACCTGTGGACGCCCATTGTCCGACGCCGTATGCCTGTCCTGCTGATTCCAGCGAATCGCAAGGATCCAACTGCAACGGATCCTTTGCCGGACAGACGGAGGCTTATTGATGCTTTTGTTCAACGAGGGGTGCGGAGCCGGAGAACAGCTTACCGCGGAAACCGCTCGGATGAGGGCACTGCTTTCCGACATGGAGCGAATCCTGGAGGGTGTGCTTCCGGAGACGCTTGTCAGCGAAGAGCCGCCGCTTCTCGACCGCTGGCTTCTGGGGAATACGTTGACACCGGCTTTGGTGGGACTGTCGACGGGCCATCCGGCTCTTCCGGGGACCAATCGTCCGATCGCCACCTCTCAGGTCTTTCTGATGTCGGCCGACATGAATTGGGCGCGGACTCTGTCCCGTTGGTACCGGCTTGGCCGCCCGGCCGAGCGATCCGGCCTGGACGCGTGAGCGGTTGCGGCGATGACCATGTCCGGCAAGGATTCACGCGGCGGTCGGGACCGGCACTTCGAACGCCGTATGAAGGCGGCGCAGGCAGGACTGCATCTGCCGACGGAGATTGAACTGCTGCGCGGCATGCCGTTCCTGTTCGACGACATGGCGAGCGACATAAGGGAGTTCGGCGAACGCCTGTCGCGCAGGCTGAAGCACAAGCCGAAGTTCGAGATCGCTCCCCTGGTCGCATCCCTTGATGACCTCGCGGTCGACCAAAGCGACGAGGCCCTGCGCTGTGTCGAAGCGACGATGGAAGCCGCAGGCGGCTTCAACACGATGTCCGCCCTCGATGCGAGGCTCCGTGTCAAATTCTACATGGCCTCGCTCGGCGATCCGGAAGCGGTCGCCGTGATTGCGGGCAGGACGGCATCCGTTGCGCTCGGTGACGTTCGTGATTCCCGTGACTTCAGCCTTCTGCCACGGGCACTCGCGTGGTCCGTATTGGCTAATGCCTATGGCCACATGCGCCATAACGGGATTGTCGGCATTCCCCGAGGCCGGGTGAGCCGTGACCTGCGTTCGAATGCAAGAGAGTTCGAGGTGGCGATCCAGCTACCGGAACGGGAGACAAAACAGCCGGATGAAACTCCTTCAGCCTATAGCGTTGATGATGTTCGGACAGTTCCTGAGGAGGAGTCACCTAAGGTCAACAAACAGAAGGGCACCGTTATCATCTTCACCTCGATCGGCAACGATAGTACGTCCGAAGGCAAGCGGGTCGTCAAGGAGTTCGAGAAGCTTCTCAACATTGCCTTGCCGTTGCCGCTTGTCTCCGATCTCGCCCGGATACGGGAGCGGCTGGTCGAAGAATTCCCCCATGCCGTCGCCGTCGTCGACGAGTTGCTGAAGCGCCTTGTTGGCCGGGAGCATGTCCATATCCGACCGACTGTCCTGGTTGGCACGCCGGGTTGCGGCAAGACAAGGCTGGCGCGGCGGCTCTGCGAAGAACTCGCCGTCCCCTTCGAACTGGTATCGTGCGGCGGGCTTAACGACAGTTCCATTGGCGGGACAGCTAGGCGCTGGACATCGGGGGAGCCCAGCCTTGCGGTGCTGTCGATACGCCGCCATCGTTGCGCCGGTCCCGTTGTCATACTCGACGAGATCGAGAAGGTCGGCACCTCCCGGCACAACGGCAATGTCCATGACGTGCTGGTCGGCCTGTTCGAACGGGAGACCTCGCAACGCTGGTTCGATCCTTACGTCGAATCCCCCTGCGACCTGTCTCATGTCTCCTGGCTGATGACGGCGAACACGCTCGCTACCGTGCCTTCGGTGCTGCTGGACCGCTGTCGGGTCGTCGCCTTTCCGGAACCGGGGCCGGAACAGCTTGAGGTGCTGGCCCCGCGACTTGTCGAACGGATCTATATCGATGCCGGGCATGATCCACGCTGGGCGACGCCGCTCGAGCAATTCGAACTGACGGCACTCGCCGACCATTGGCGCGGCGGTTCCATCCGCGGGCTCCAGCAACTCGTGGAAACGCTGGTTGAGGCGCGCGAGCGGCACAGGGTGATGCAATGAGTGTGCGGCCGCCTTCAGTTCGATCGAAACGATCACGGCATCACGGCTACTGGAGGGGCTGTCCATGAAGCGCAGGAAGAAACGGAGCCGTCATGTTCAGCCGGTGCAACACGACCACGCAGGAAGCGGCATGAACGAGCGGCTGGCACGTCATCTCCTCAGACGACTGAACCGCAAGGCGATGGCGCTTGCCCTTGCGGATGCCGTCGAAGCGGGAATCCTTTGCCAGGAGGATGTCGAGAGCCATGGCCGGGTGGTATCCGTTTATCACGGCAATAGAGAAACGGGTGCGAGGTCGCCGGCGCAAGCCGTCGCCATGCTATCGCGTCACCGGCGCAGGCTCTCCGACGAAACGACGCATCCAATCCTTGGGTCGGACAAGTTTGTCATTGATACGGAAATTGACACGACACCAACAGCAGGGACTCAGAAGGCGATCCTCGGCGATCCTCTTTCCTCCGAACAGGCACGATGCGGCAACCTCGCTTTGGTGAAGGCAATACGCGCGACGGCGGAACCGCCGTCCGCCGCCGATGTCGCCACTATTCTCCTGCTCGCACAGGCCGTTCCGGACACTGAGGCAGCTCTTGCCGAAGTCCTGCGGATGCTCAGGCTGCGGCGACCGATCGTGACCCTGCTCGGCGAGACCAAAGGATTCGAGCGGACCTTTCTGGAACTCCTGAAACGCGGCCATATCCTGCCCGGCGGGGTCGAGCGCTCGAACGGCTATGACATACGCTACGAGAACGTGCGCTTCGAGCATGTCGCCGCCGCTCGTCGGCGCATTGTCGTGTTTGTCGGGAGCGATCGGGACCAGGAGGAAGATGACCGGCAATACGGTGCGGCAGCCATCAGTCCCTATCCGATCCTTGCCGTCGCCGAACGAAAGGAGGCGCTTGCGCCAAAACTAGTCCAGGCATCGCAGCTCAATCTGGTCTGCGGCTCGCTCACTCTCGCCATTGTCCGTCGCACCATCGAGACGGTTCTCGGCGCGCCACCTTCGGCCGGCAGGTTGGACGGTATCGACGTGGGGCGACTCGGACTTGGCGACATCGCGATCGCCATCCGTCCCGGTGTCACCGCTGACATGGCCGCGGACAGCCTGCGCAGGCTGGCGGAAGCGGTAGGTGATGCCGAAGGTCGTGAGAAGGACGGTCTTGAAGGATCGTCGCATAAGGGAAAACCTCGTTCGTCCGATACATCGTCGTCCCGCCGCAATGCCGATCCCGACTCCGGTAGCGACATCATCCAGCCGGAAGCGCCGTCCGAAACCAGCGCTGGCCGTCTTCCACCAACCATCGAGACCTTGTCCGGCTATGGCGAAGCCAGGGACTGGGCCTTGCAGATCCGGGACGAACTGCCGCTCTGGCGTGCTGGCGACCTTGCCTGGAGGGACATGAGCACCAAGGTGCTGCTGTCCGGCCCGCCGGGTGTCGGCAAATCCATGTTCGCGCGGGCGCTTTGCAATACGTTGCAGATTCCTCTGCTTGCCACATCGGTGGCGCGCTGGCTGGAGCCTTCCCATCTCGGCGACGTGCTGAAGCGCATGAAGCGGTCGTTCGCCGAGGCGGAAGCGCAAAAGCCCTGCATTCTGTTCGTCGACGAGTTCGACGGCATCGGCCGCCGCATCGATCTTTCCAGGGACTATGCCGACTACTGGAACTCGGTGGTCAACTGCGGCCTGGAACTGCTGGACGGGGCAGCGCGCACCAGCGGCGTCATCGTGGTTTGCGCCACCAACACTCCGTCCGGCATCGATCCGGCGTTGCTGCGCTCCGGCCGGATCGACAGACAGATCGAAATTCCCTTGCCCGATGCCGAGGCACGGCTGGCGATCCTGCGCCATCATCTCGGCAAGGACATCGACACCGTTAGTGCCAGCGTGTCGAAAGCCGTCCTGGTCGAGAACGACCTGCGGAAAGCCCTGGAGGAAGGATTCGTGCTGATGTCGGACAACCCCTATGCCGCGCTGGTGCAGACCGCGATCCCGGTCCGGACGGAGGTCTGTCCGTCATGACGATCGTGCAATCCGCGAAATCGTCAGGACAGACATTGGCTTCCACCGCCCTGAAGGCGCTTGCCCGCAGAGCGCAAGGCATGACGGGCGCCGATATCGAGCGCTGGGTGCGGGACGCAAGGCAGAGTGCCCGACGTGACCGCCGTCCGCTCTCCTACACCGATCTCGAAACCCAGCTTGACGGGACAAGACCGTCGCGCTCGACGGCGCTACGAATGCGCATCGCCACGCATGAGGCGGGTCATGCCGTTGCCCGCATGCTGGTCGGCTTCGGTCCCATCGCCGAAATCACCGTCGATGCCAAGGCCGGCGGCGGCTTTGTCGACGGAAGCATCGGCACGCATGACGAGATGACGGAAGCCCGGCTGACGGCCGTGCTCATCGGCGTGCTTGCAGGGCGCGCCGCGGAAGAGGTGATGCTGGAAACAGTGACGGTCAATGCCGGCGGCGCCGACCACAGCGATCTTGCGCTCGCCACCCGGCTGGCGCTCGACATGGAAACCATCCTTGGCATCGGCGCCAAATGGCCGCTGGTTCATCGCAAGCCGGGCGATACGACGGAGCCCCTTGTCAACAATCCGGAGCTCGCCGCCCGCGTCAACGAGCGGCTCGAGCGGGCCTACCAGGCAGCCTGCACCATCGTGCGCGAGCAGACCGACGCCATCGACTTCCTGGCCGAGCGCCTGTTCGACGCCGGAACGCTGGACGGGCCGGAACTCGACGCCGTCCTGGCTGAAACTCGAAAACGCATCCGCGAGCGGCCCGGATAAGCCGGAAACGCACGCCGTCAAGTACTCAGTCCTTCAGCCGGGATGCGAATCCCGGACGGACGAGCGCGTCCATACGCCATCCAAAGGATTCGTTCTTATGAAACTCTGGCTGCTTTCCGATCTGCATCTCGAAGTCGCCGACCTACGGGCGCCGCTCGCCATTCCCGATGCCGACGTCTGCGTCGTCGCCGGCGATCTCTGCCGGGCGCCCGCCAACGGCGTCCATTGGCTGGCCGAAAACATTGCCCATGCGATGCCCTGCATCTACGTCGCCGGCAACCACGAGTTCTACAAGGGCGGTATCCGCGAAGGTCTCGAGGATGGCAGGGCAGCGGCAGCCCGCTTCCCCGCCGTTCACTTTCTCGAAAACCAGTCGGTCGTCATCGATGGCGTCCGTTTCCTCGGCGCCACGCTCTGGACCGACTACCGGATCGAAGGTTCTCCGGAACTGGCGATGCGTTACGCCCGCGAGCGTATGAACGACTACATGTTGATTTCCGGTGAGAGCTGACCCGGGATTTTCGCCGGGAAGTGACCCGCCTTCATGTATGGTTTGGGTTTCAGGTTTTGGTCAAGGTGGGTGCTTTCTCCTTCTTTGCGGCAATGGTCTGGGCT